>Ga0207652_10000035_pt1 | contig 138263 bp, 104 predicted proteins | sample KBSC63BmetaG_FD_184334 | JGI IMG/M metagenome (GOLD analysis project Ga0207652, IMG submission 184334) | Corn rhizosphere microbial communities from Kellogg Biological Station, Michigan, USA - KBS C6-3B metaG (SPAdes) (version 2) | ecosystem: Host-associated > Plants > Roots > Rhizosphere ...
TAATTCTTTTTAGCGCTTCTTCATCGCCTGGGTTTAAAATTACGCGCAGATAACTTAAAAAATCTTTGATCTCTTTTCTTTGATAAAAACTGATGCCGCCATAAATCCGGTATGCAATATTCATCCTGCGAAGGCTTTCTTCAAAACTGCGGCTTTGAGCATTGGTACGGTACAGAATGGCAAAATCACTATTACGGTAATGGTTGCGCAGCTTTTGTTCCTGTATTGCATCAGCCACATACTTTCCTTCATCATTATCAGTTGCCGTACGCACTAATTTTATTTTTTCACCTTCATTGTTGCTCGTCCACAGTTTCTTTGGAATTTGTCCTTTATTATTTGCAATTACCTGGTTGGCAACATGCAATATGTTTTGTGAGCTGCGGTAATTTTGTTCCAGCATCACCACTTTCACTTCATCATAATCTTTTTGAAATTGCAAAATATTTTCTATGGTAGCGCCACGAAAACTATAAATGCTCTGGGCGTCATCTCCAACAACAGCAACATTTTCGTGCATCGCCCCCAATAATTTTATAATCTGGTATTGCGATGTATTCGTATCCTGGTATTCATCGATCATGATGTACTTAAACTTGCGTTGGTATTTGCTCAGGCTTTCAGGATGGGTATTTAAAAGCTGGTAAAATTTGAGCAAAAGATCATCAAAATCCATTGCGCCGTTTTTGAAACAACGGTTGCAATAAGCGGTATAAATTTGTCCGATCAAAGGACGATTTGCGCGCATATCTTCCTGTTGCAATCCGTAATCATTGATGTATTCTTCCGGGGTGATCAAACTATTTTTCGCATTTGAAATCCGGTTATAAACTGTATTTGCCTTGTAATGTTTATCATCCAAATTCATTTCTTTTACCACCGTTCTCACCACACTTTTTGCATCGTCCGTGTCATAAATCGTGAAGTTTCGCGGATAGCCTAGTTTATCTGCTTCTGCTCGTAATATTCGTGCAAAAACTGAGTGAAATGTTCCGATATATAAATTTCGCGCTTCATTATTTCCTAAAATACGCGTAACTCTTTCTTTCATTTCAGCAGCCGCTTTGTTGGTAAAAGTGAGCGCCAGAATCTGGAAAGCATCAACGCCGGTAGCCATTAAATGCGCGATTCTTGTAGTTAGAACTTTGGTTTTTCCACTGCCAGCGCCGGCAACAATCATGATCGGTCCATCGCGATGAAGTACCGCTTCGCGTTGTGATTCATTCAATCCCTGTAAATATTCCTGCATGCTGCAAATTTACGAAAAGAGGTGCGGAGGAAAATGGATGTGGGGAAATATTTAGAAGGAGTAAAGCTGTTAATAGACGTGAGGCTATAAACTTCTTTCGTTTCAAATTTCATAAATTTGTTACAGTAAACAGCATTAAAACATAGCAAAAGATATATACTATTCAAAATCAGGACAATGAAAGTATTAATAGATATTCCTGACAATGAGGCGGCCTTCGGAATAAAAGTTTTAAAAAGCCTTTCCTTTGTGAAAAAAGCAAAGCCTATGTCTATCGCAGCCGTTGCCCTTTGGGACGAACTCAAAGAAGCTGCTGAACAAGTACGGCTGCACAAACAAGGAAAACTGAAACTGAAAACGGCACAAGAGCTTCTAAATCAGTTATAGCATTATTCCGACACATCGATTTGAGAAAGAACTCAAACGACTCGCAAAAAAATTTCCTTCTCTTAAAAATGACATGGTTCAACTGATTGCAGATATTGTTGCAAATCCTCAGGCAGGAACTTTTATTGGAAACAACTGCTATAAAATACGCTTGTCCATTAATAGCAAAGGGAAGGGCAAAAGTGGCGGGCACGTGTCATCACTTATCTCTACATTGAAACCAAAACTGTTTATCTGCTTACTATTTACGACAAAGGCGAAAAAGCCACTCTAAAACCCAAGGAACTTAAAGAAATAATGGAGAGTCTCGAACTGGATTAAAATAAAAAATTAAGATCTAAAGTATCTTCTTTTGTCCTTGATGAAGTATTCGCATGTGACTGTTAAATAAGCAGAATATAACAACAAATTCAGGCTTTCTAAAAATAGTCATTAGAGAAAATCTCCATCTACAATCAATACGTTATTTTTCATTTTTATTATTATGTTATTCCCTTCAAAAATCTATTTTTGGCAATTCACACATTAGCAACTAATAATGATGGTTTCCATCTTAACATTTTCTTTCTTAATCTTATATGCTGCTTTAATTTTTTTTTATAAAATCAGTTGGCACCAAATACCTGTTTACAACAATGGTAAATCAGTAGATAAAAACGAATCTCTTTTTATTTCCATCATCATTCCTGCCCGAAATGAAGAAAAAGATATTGGCTTGTGCATTCAATCCATTATCAGCCAAACCTTTCCTTCAAATAACTTTGAAATAATTGTTGTGAACGATCATTCAACTGATAACACGGCAAATGTTGTTCTTTCTTTCACACAGGAAAATATTCATTTAATCAACCTGGAAGATTTTACAAAAGATCAGATACTTAATTCTTATAAAAAGAAATCAATAGAAACGGCGATGCGGTTTGCAAAAGGAGAATTGATTGTAACCACCGATGCGGATTGCCTTGCGCCCCGAAAATGGCTTGAGACTTTAGCGGCATTTTATGAAGACAAATCACCCGTATTTGTTGCTTTGCCGGTCGTATTCAAAAACGCTTTAAACAGTGATTCTTTTTTAAAAAGATTTTTTAAAAATTTCCAATCACTTGACTTTATGATGTTGCAAGGCATCACCGGCGCGTCTGTTTATAAAAAATTTCATGCGATGTGTAATGGCGCAAATCTTGCCTATGAAAAAAAAGTTTTTTACCAAGTGAATGGTTTTGAAGGAATTGATAAGTTAGCAAGCGGCGATGACATGTTGCTCATGCACAAAATCCAAAAGCATTGTCCTGAAAAAATCATGTTTTTAAAATCACAAAATGTAATAGTAGAAACCACTCCGGCAGAGACTTTTAAAGGTTTTATCAATCAAAGAATCCGGTGGGCAAGTAAGGCCGATCAATACACAGATAAAAAAATAACCACCGTTCTTTTACTCGTTTATTTTTTAAACGTCTGGATCTTCATATTGGGAATATCTTCTTTCTTTTCGATGAAAGCATTTTACTTATTTTTAATTTCCATTGCCATCAAAACAATTGTTGAATTTTTATTTCTTCATCCTGTTGCAAAATTTTTTGGCAGGCAAAAATTGCTTTGGTGGTTTTTACCGGCACAACTTTTTCATATTTTATATACCATCCTTGCCGGCTTCCTGGGAAAATTTGGAAGTTATGAGTGGAAAGAAAGAAGAGTAAAATAACTTAGAAGGCAAGAGGACACTCTCTTTCAGGAGAATAAAAACTGGCTTTATTTATTGATTTGTTGTTTCCACATTTTACAATCCATCAATGATCTTCGCCAACTTTCTGTCCTTGTCAGTAACCACATCTCCAGCATCATGCGTGGAAAGCCATATCTCCAGTTTGTTGTATTCATTCGTCCACTTTGGATGATGATCCATTTTTTCGGCCGCCAGCGCTACACGCGTCATAAATGCAAATGCTTCTGAAAAGTTTTTGAACTCAAATTTTTTATAGAGCTTGTTATTTTTTTCCTCCCACATGATAATTAATTTTATTTTTTAAAAAATGAGATGCTGTTTGTTTTTAATTTTCTCATTTGTCAGTTCCACTACCATCTGCACAAAAGGAATGGTTTTTATCGAACTCATAAAAATATTCACTTCTTCATCTCGCATAATATCGTCTTTCATCAGCCACAAAAAATCGAGGTGTTTGAATTCAGGCAATAAATATTCGCCATCGTTTTGATTATTGTATAAATAATGCTTTATTGTCCCTGATTGTTGCCCGTATTGATAAACCGGGAAAAAATAATTCCTCATTTTCTTATTCAGGTGAATTTCAATGCTGTTGTTTATTCTGAAATCAAAATTTAAAACCTGGTTCAGATGCCAACAAAAACGGTATTGCTCCAATGATGCTACAATGCCAAGCAGGCGGGTATTTTCAAAAAAATCTTCCAGCATCATTTCATTATCGATCCTCAGTTTCATCAATGATTCTTTTTAAAACACCACATTAAAATTCAATTGATCTTTTCCACGCATCACCGTAAGCTTTGTAGAATCTCCTTTTTTAAATTTGCTTAAAGCCGTCATATAATTATTAATATCTGTCACGGTAAAATCGCCAAGCTTCGTTATAACATCTCCCGGTTTCATTCCAATCTTTTGGGCTATTTTTCCATCAATAATTCCATCCGCTCTCACTCCTGTTCCCGAATAGGTATAATCTGGCATAAACCCTAAAGTAACCGTAAAATTAGCTGTTTGCATTTGCGGTTCACGCGTTTTGGAAAAGGCAAGCTTTTCATTCTTGTTGGTTTCTTTTAAAATATTTTCGATGTATTGAATCACCCGCAATTCTCCCACAAAATTAATTTTATCCGCATCATCGGTGGGCTTGTGATAATCAGCATTAGTACCGGTAAAGAAAAATAAAACAGGAATATTTTTCAGATAAAAAGACGTGTGATCGCTCGGGCCAATTCCGCTTGAATCAAATCTTACATTCAACGCTTGTGTTTTCTGAGGCAAAATTTTACTCCATTCAGGAGAAGTTCCATAACCACCAACGGTAATGGTGTGCGTGCTGTCATTTAATCTTCCGATCATATCACAATTGATCATGTAATCCACTGTTTGCAAAGGAATTGTCGGGTTTTCTGTAAAATATTTTGAACCAAATAATCCAAGTTCTTCACCGGAAAAACAAATAAAAAGATAGTTGTTATTTTTTAGTTTTGAATTTTTCAAAATCTTTGCCAGCTCAAGTACCGCAGCGGTTCCGCTGGCGTTGTCGTCTGCACCGTTATGTATTTCAGGCTTTCCGGTCCATAAAGAATTGTGATCTTCTCCATACCCGAGATGGTCGTAATGCGCGCCAATAATGATCGTTTGAGCAGCGCCGTTATCGATATAACCGATTACATTATGGCCGGTTCTTTTCTTATCGCCAAATGCTGTTTGCAAATCGATCTGCAGATCCGCTGAATTGTCGCTCAAATATTTTCGTGCAGCATTCTTGGTAAGATAAACGACTGGAATTTTCACTTGCGGTATTTTTGATTTCCCGTCAAATTTTAATTCATCATCCAAATTTCCGGAATTAAAAACGAGCAATGCGGATGCGCCTTTGTCAGCAAATTCAGTCGCTTTATTTTTGATAGCCGCGCTCAAATCAAAATGTGGATTCTGTTGATTGGCCTCAACAATATCTTTGAGGTCCCAAAACCACGGCATTCCTTTTTCTTTAAACGCAAGAGAAGCGCCGCCTTTCGCACTTCCCTCCGCGCTGAATATGAAAGGGAAAAAATCGGTTCCTGTTTGAAGCGTGGTATCATTGATTTTTAAATGTGTCGAAGGAAGAATTTCTTTTCCTTCGTTTATCTCAAAAGCCTGGAGAAAAGAATTTCCATCGCCCTTTGGAATCAAGCCGGTTTTTTGAAATTCGGAAGTTATATATTCATAAGCAAGTTTTTCTCCTGCAGTTCCGGTGCGTCTGCCTTCGAGTTTATCGCTGGCCAAATAATTAATTTCTGTCTTGAGATTTTCAATGATTGCCTTTTCAGATTTTTTAAGTTTCTGTGCGGTAACCGTTTGAGATATCAGGATTAAAAAAAGAAGCGCATATTTCATAAGCCGATGTGATTTAAAATGGCAAATTTAAGGTGAAGTATTCGTGAAGGGTATGATAAAATTTCATGCCAATTATCTGTTTCCTGATTTCGTAAAAGTATTTTAGCTGCGGGCTGCTACATTTGCCGATTATTTTATATGAATTTGAGCCAACCGCTACATATTGCTTTAGTAGGAAATCCAAACAGTGGAAAAAGTTCACTGTTTAATTCTCTTACCGGTTTAAATCAGAAAGTCGGAAATTTTCCAGGCGTAACAGTGGATAAGAAAACCGGTATTTCAAAAATTTCGGAAAAGCTTTCTGCAAAAATCATTGATCTTCCCGGCACTTACAGCCTTTATCCCAAACGGCACGACGAATGGGTCGCTTATAAAGTATTGCTGGAGCAGGATGCACAAATTAAAGCAGATGTAATTGTACTGGTAGCTGACGCAAGTAATCTAAAAAGAAATCTCCTTTTTTGTTCACAGATCATCGACCTGAAACGGCCTGTAGTGATTGCTTTGACCATGATGGATATTGCTAAGAAAAATAATATCCAGGTAGATGTAGCCGGTTTGGAAAGAGAACTGGGTGTTTTTGTTATTCCGGTTAATCCGCGAAAAAATAAGGGAATAGCACAATTAAAAAATGCGATTTCTCATGCTGCTCAAAATCTGAACAATTTTCCCGACCGTGATTTTATTAATATGGAACCCATGGCTCCATGTGCGATAAAAAAAGTGCGCCATATTTTTCCGGAAGTAAGTAATTATCGCGCGATTCATTATCTCATCAATCATGAAAATTTTGATCTGAATAATGAAACGCAGGATGCAATTGAAAATATCGAAGTTGAAACAAAATTTAACGGCGTAAAAACGCAGGCGGAAGAAATTCTGCAGCGTTATGGAAAAATAAAAACCATCATGAAGCAAACGGTGGTAGAAACTGATCCGTTACAAAAAGCGTTATTTACACAAAAACTGGATGATATTTTATTACATCGCACCTGGGGATATTTGATTTTGATGCTGGTTCTTTTTTTATTGTTCCAAAGCATTTTTGTGCTCGCTCAATTTCCGATGAATGGTATCGAATGGACATTTGCTCAGGCCGGCGGTTGGCTTACCAAAGTGCTTCCTGCTGGTTGGTTTACCGATCTTTTTGTAAATGGAATTCTTGCGGGTTTGAGTGGAATTATTGTTTTCGTTCCACAAATTATGATATTATTCGGGCTGATTACTTTGCTGGAAGACACCGGTTATATGGCGCGCATTAGTTTTCTTACTGATAAGATCATGCGCAAAGCAGGTTTGAATGGAAAGAGCGTAATGCCGATGGTGAGCGGGCTTGCCTGTGCAGTGCCTGCCATTATGAGTGCGCGGAGCATTGAAAACAAAAAGGAAAGATTGCTCACCATCATGTGTACACCATTGATGAGTTGCAGCGCGCGGCTGCCCGTTTATACCGTTTTGATCGCATTGGTAATTCCGCACAAAATGTATTTAGGATTTATCAGCTTACAAGGCCTGGTAATGATGCTTATGTATTTTCTCGGAACTTTTATGGCATTGCTTGCCGCTTATGTAATGAAGTGGTTTATCAAAAGCAAAGAGAAAAGTTTTTTTATCCTCGAGCTTCCCACTTATCGCGGGCCAAGATGGAAAAATATTCTTTCTACCATGATCGAAAGAGCAAAGATCTTTGTGTTCCAGGCGGGAAAAGTAATCATGGTGATCAGCCTTTTGCTTTGGGTTTTGAGTACTTTTGGACCGCCGAAGAAAATGAAAGCCGTTGACGAAAAGTATACTGCCTTAATACAGCGAAATCCGTTACAAGAAAAAGAATATCGTAAATTAGAAAATACAGAGCATCTTCAAAATTCGTATGCAGGTATTTTAGGAAAAGCCATTGAACCGGTTATTCATCCTCTGGGTTACGACTGGAAAATAGGAATTGCACTTATTACTTCGTTTGCTGCACGGGAAGTGTTTGTAGGAACGATGGCTACACTCTACAGCGTTGGCGATGATGCTGATGAGAACAATGCAACTCTCCGGCAAAAAATGAGCGCCGCCACCTGGCCAAATGGTGAAAAAGTATATACACTTGCAGCAGGTTTATCCCTTCTTGTTTTTTATGCGCTGGCCATGCAATGCATGAGCACTTTAGCAGTTGTAAAACGAGAAACACATAGCTGGAAATGGCCGCTCACCATGCTAACTTACATGACCGGGCTGGCTTACGTGATGAGTTTTATTACTTTTCATTTGTTCAGATAAAAGGTAACAATCAGTCACTCAAACTAAATATAGTTGCTAAAACACATTTGTCAAACTGTCTCTTTGCATAAATATCTTATACAGATACTGGCATACCTATCCATACACTATCCATACAGTATCCATACACTATCCATGCTTCATCGCCGGACTTGAGTGTCATTAGCCGAGAGATGCCTTTGATGTGAAAAACCCGAAGGAGATTGTGCTGCAATGAAAATAGTTTTATTTTTCCTGCTTCATTTAAGGCACAAGCCCGACATCTTTGCAGGTCAAAAACCTATAAAAGTAAAACGTTATTGATTTTTTGTAATATTTTGAAAGACGCCCATTTTTTAATTACAAAATTTTTTGCCAATTTGTGTTTCACTTTTTACACAAATGATGTGGGCCCATTACTGCCTATCGTATTTACAAAAAACTAAAATGTACTATAAAAAATTAGTCGCCCTGATAACTCATCCACTGCCGCGCGGGTTTATTAGGGCTGGTGGCTTTCCTTATCGCGGGTTGCAGTACGCTTCAAAAACAGGTAAGACCGGGATGGAGTACCAAAGAGATTGCGCCGGGAGTGTGCTTATCACACCAATATTTTCATTCTTTGTTCAATGCGCGGGAGAACATCAATATTCTTGACGTGGACCTGCAGGATACCGCTATTGCCATAAAGATCGCTTACAATGATTCTTTGCTGGAACCCGTCAGTGAATTCGGAAAAACCTCTCATGCGATAGCTGCTGTGAACGGTAATTTTTTTAATACCCACATAGGTGGCTCGGTTTGCTTTCTGAAAGTGGATGGCCTGGTTGTCAACCGCACCCACGATGAGCTTGATGGTACGTTGTTTCTTCCCTGGCTCGATACCGCTGCCATGGCCATCAGTGGAAACAAGGTAGCTGTCATCATAAAGCCGGCAGATATAAGCTGGACAGGATACCACGATAACTTTCCTGCGATTATCTCGGCAGGGCCATTATTGGTGTGGAAAAATAAAGTGGTACCTCAGCGGGCGCACAAATTCAATGACACCCGCTATAGCAGAACCGGCATCGGGCTTACGAAATCTCATCACCTTCTTGTAATAGCGGTAGATGGAAATGCGAAAGAATCTGCAGGCGTTACTACGGCCGAGTTTGCGAAGCTTTTCAAAGCACTGAAATGTGTATCGGCGTAAGCCACCCTACCGATAATAAGAAATATGATCACTATCGTGAAAGGAAAGTAGCTAATGCGATTTTGATCAGGAGAAGATAGGGGATTTGTGGTAATGAGGTTTAAAATTAAAAAAAGATAAAGATTTACAGCAATTGGTTTTGGATAAAAGAACCAAAAATAACACTTATGAACAGGTTGGGTCGCCTGCGCCATTGGCAGGCGCATATATTTTTAATCGTTTCACCGATGATTTTTTTTGGCGCGGCAATGTTACCATGGCGAGTTGAACAGTTTCAATAACCCTGATGTTATAACCCCGGGATGATGAGATTGCACATCGCCTTGATGATTTCGATAAATGATATGGTTAAGGAAGGCGATTCGCAATGACGTGATAAAAGTGATTCCGTTTTTTAATGAGCAGATTGCCACCTCGCCTTGAGCATTTCGGTAAATGATATGGTTAAGGAAGGCGATTCACAATGACGTGCTAAAGCGATTCTGTTTTCTAATGGGGAGATTGTCACATCGCCCATCAGTGTTTTGATAAACGAGAATGATTCCGGAAGGCGATTCACAATGACGTGCTTTTCAGTCATTGATCCTATTTTAAAAAAGGAGGAAGGCAAGCTTCCCCCGTTGATTAAACACCGAAACCTTTAGAATACCCGTTGATTTTTCATTAGTATTTTTAATAAACGGTAAGTAAAAACAAACCGAAAGACTGAAAATCAATTGTTTGTTTTTTACTACAGCTTATTTATCAATATCTTCGGAAACCGATGCGAAAGTTGACACAGATCCGCTGGTAAAAGTGGGGACAATTTATCATTCCACATTTTAAGAGCTGCAGGGGTGGTGAATTTCATTACTTCCTTTGCCCTTACTTCACAAGGCGCTTTCATGCCATCCTTTGGATCCCATACCTCGTCAAAAGAATAATCATTGTCTTTTATATTTTTTAGCCCTTTTAATAAAAGCGCATTTTTCATTGCCATGGCTTTTTCAGGGCCGCCGAAATTAATACTGGAATTAACCCAAAAGTTTAACTCATTAAACTTTATTCCCGGGAAATAGGAAGAAATCGCAGCTTTTACAATCTGTTGCAGTTTATCAATAACAGATTCCAATGGATTTCCCTGCCAATATACCAGGGGAATATATTTAAACCGGTTTTCGTATAACGGATCTGAAAGCAGGTAAGGATTCAAGGCAACACCCTTTACCGGCGATGATCCACCGGCAGTAAAAGCTTTTATGTTCTTATAGATAAATGCCAAAGAAACATAAGTTGCCAGATTATATAATTGTCCATCATCCTTTGAGGTAATAAATCTTATATCCTTAACGGATGTATTTCGTTTTATACTTTTGGTAAAGTTGTTAATCTGTTCAGGAATAATACCACTTTCCCAGTCGGCGACACGCGCAAATTCTGCTTCCAGCGGTACGCTGTCAATGTCCTTCACTTTATCTTTCAATGCAGTCACATCCGCAGATACTCCTCCCTGAGGATATAAAATAAAAACACTTCCTTTAGAATACTTACCCTGGTTGCCTGCCCCTGTTGAAACTACTTTCCGGGCAGTTGCTTCTCCTCCGGTAGCAGCTGTTGCCCCTAAAAGAATCACATTTTTTACCTTATGCTGAATAAGAAAATTGACATACTCTTTTGGAAGATCGAGTAGCTTTATCCAAGCTACGGCATAAGGTACTGAAGCGTCATAGCCTAAGGTAGCATAAGACGAATAGCCGTTTGCATTCGAGTAATCCAGAACGGATTGTATCTCTTTCACTGTGTTTGCACTTACCAGGAAGTGTAAGGGAAGCACCGGAGCTTTCATGGCACTTGATAAGTAAGGAACAGATGGTATTCCGGTACTAATGATAACCGATTGAACCGGTGTGGAAAAGCCCAATACATCATTATAAAAGTTCACGGTCTGCTTTACTGAGTTTTCAAGAAATTCAGGAGTCGCATAAACATGATTGGGACCCGAAGCATGAGCATTCACTTTCCATGAATCAGAAATGCCTGAAGCTAAATTTGCTCCTGACTTTTCCACGGCATACTCTGCACTCATTCCACCATCGAGGCTGAAGACACTTAGTCCTTTATAAGAAAAGCGCTGGATTTGAAAAGTGGTAATCATGTTTTTATCTACAACGTGAAAAAAAGTTTCATATGCCGTCTCTTTATGTCCATCACTTAAAATATACTGAATATACACCCCAAAGGGATCTTTCGGCGCATTCGCGGGGATTGTCCATATTTCTGAGTTGTTGACCTGGTATTTATTTTTTCGGGCAATAACCAAATCATTTTCCAATGTAATTTGATTAATAAAACCAGCCGGATGGTTAAGGTTCTGGATCAGTATGTTAAGCGTCTTAATTCTTACCGGAGAAGAAGATGAATTTGAAAGTGTAAACGAAATATTTACCTTATCGCCTGCCAAATAGCTTCCTTTCGTTGTTACACAATTACTAATATCCAGTAGCACCGGATCGCTTTTAGGGGCTTGATAAAAATTGCTAGCAGAAAATATAAAGGGTAAGATTATCGCTGCGAAAGCGTGAAAATATTTGATCATTGGTTATTTAATTAGTATTAGAAGGTATACTGGCTTCAATCAGTGGCGCATATTTTTCATATAGACTTTTCGCTATTTCAACAGCATTACCTGAAGGCTTATCGGGGTAAATATCATTTTTACAGGTCCACTCAACTTCGAAATTTGTTACCCTCTCGTGGAAATCTTTTTCATCGAATTCTATTTTCTTTTCTGCTGCTGAAATTGCCTGATCCATAAACGTCTTCCATCGTTCCTTATAATAGCTTTTCATTAAACCAGCCCAGGATCTGTTTGCATAATCATTCAGGCTTTGTCCCTTTGTTCCCCAGGTGCTAATGATGGTGCGGGCATCATGTTCATAATATCTTTTTTCACTTTCATTTGCGCCAAAATGTTTGGCCTGCTGCAACCAGCGGCCTAACAAAAAGGCGGATTGTGTTGACAATAATTTATCCATATCATCAAACAATCCGAGCATCTGCCTTCTATCTGTCTTAAGAGCCGTTACATTATGGCTGTTGTAATCAGAAGTGAACTTATCTCTGAGTACCTTAAAATAATTACCCAACACCTGCCGCCCAACGTTAACAATATCATATTTATAAGAATTCCTTTCCGGATTTGAAACTTTAAGTAGCAGCCCCCATGCTCTTAACAGGCTTGAATTTTCATAGTCAATTTTCGGATGGGTGGTCCAGTTACCATGGCCGGTAAAAGAAGGACGGGCATTGGTAAGCGTGCCTTGCCCTAAACTTGCCGGATCTTTATAAGCTGTATTGAGGAGAAGATCCCACCCGGCCTTTTCGCTTTCGTTGTTTTTACCAATCCTTCCTGCTGACCATTTATTTATCCATTCGTGTACATTAACCGGTCCCTGGGACCATGCTTTTTCAAAAACAAATTGATACATTATTGGATTTACCCCAAATGCCTCGAGTGTGGATCCAATACCATATAGATTTTGTGCTCCATGAGCAAATGCATTTTCCATTCTCTTTTCCACTTCTTCCAGATTTCCGGCAAGCATGGTGTTACCACCAAAGTTTCCCAAATAACACCATATATAAGGCTGATTATAAAAATGATTGGTAACCTTCCATACTTCGGTATTTTCACAGAAATAATCGAGCAAAACCATTTTGTCCTGGGGAACAGCGCGGATAAAGGCCTCAATACGTGGATTCGTCCATTTTTCCCTGTCAATATAAAAAAGCCACGACATCTGAAGCCAAACGGCAGAGGTATCCGCTTCTTTCATGGATTCGAATATCGTTTTTGAAACACTTGCCAGATAAGCCGGTTCCCAACTGGGTGGCACCACTTCATTAAAGGGGTCTGTTCCATAAATGTGATCAGAACCAAAAACCTTCATCTCCTCGAGCAAAAATTCCTTTTGAATTTTCTTAAATAAGGAATCCATTGGATCAAGAAAATAGCTTCTGTATGTAACATCAAAACCGCCCCAAGAACCCAGATCTTTTATTCTGGCTGTTGGAAATTTTGTCTTTATTGCTTCAGGAACGTGACCGGCAAAGGCCGGTAAAACCGGAGTCATACCCAATTCACGTTCCCGCGAAAGAATTTTCTTCTGAAGCTTTAGCTGACTTGTGATCCATGAAGAAGGCAGCGGACCATCCCACTTATCAATATTAGCCATCCTGTGCCATGGGAGGTAGGCGGGCCCGGTAAAGTAACTGCGGATCTGCAGATCGGTTAATCCGAATTTTTTCCACACCGCATACCAGATCGCTTCCTCTCCGGTAGTCGATAAAGGCATGTTTATACCATTAAGTGCCATCCAGTCTATGCATCTTTCCCAGTCTTCCCACTTCCACCAGGGCATCGTATAGCCAAAAGTACAGTAGTTTAAAAAGAACCTTTTTTTTACCCTTGCCAGTTCTCTTATTTTATTGTTAACAGCCGGCATTACTACCGGTACCTGAACAGGATCATCTTTATACCATGATACGTGAGTAAAACAATAATATTTAAGATAATAATTTAGCCCCACTGCCATCGAGTTAAAATTATTACCACGGATAATAATTTTGCCATTGCGCCCTTCCAGTTCAAAAACATCTTTGCCATTTGCTGATGCGATCCTTTCGAATTTTAACCGGGTTTCATAAGCCGGTACAATACGATGAACAAGGCTGCGAACAGGCTCATTATTTACAGGAACTGCAAAACATATATTTCGGATAAGCACCAAAAACAGCAGGCAGTAAAAGAACTTTAACTTTAATGGCAACCCGGTTTTAATTAAGGTATAAAGTAAAGAGATTAAATGTTTTCCTTTAGAATACATTTGCAAGCTGTTTTAAAGTGTAACAACAGTAATATCCGAATGCCTTGTTGCCATTGCATCCAAATCTGTTGGAGTCATTGCCGATAGTGAATTATCCCAGCTTTTGTAGGCTGAAGGAGACGAATAGGTAAGGATATTTGTTGCTACTTTTTCACATATTGCATTCATTCCGTCTGCCGGATTCCAAACCTCATCAGCGGTGGTATCGCTCATGGTAATATTATTCAATCCCTGAGCCTGCAAGGCGCTCTGAATGTTTGTTGCCTGAAAGCCTCCAAAATTCCGGGAGGTATTTACCCAGAAATTCAGTGCTGAAAAATTGGTGGTTGGAAAATAAGTATGAATATTCTGTTGAATCTGATTAATCAGCCTGTTTACATCGTCAGTGCCGCTGTTACCTTGCCAGAAAAGCATAGGAACATATTGTATTTTTGTTTCGTATGTAGGATGCGCCAGCAAATAAGGATTCAAGGCAACGCCCGATACGGAAGGAAGAATGGTTTGATTCTTTTGCATAAACGAAAGTGTGAGATACGTTGCCAGATTATACATGGTAAGACTGTCAGGAGCACTGACACGCCGGATCTTTGATACGGCTGTACCGGATTTAATAGTAGCTGTAAAATTATTGATCTGTTCATCTACGAGGCCGCTTTCCCAATCTGAAACCTGCCTGTAGTTTGTTTCAAGCATATTGTCATAATCATGAAGATCAACGATTTTATTATACAGGTTTGTAAAATCATCTGTTGTTCCACCTCCCGGGTACATTAAATACAGATCCCCATTATTATAGCCTGTAAGAGGATTTGAATTGTATAAAATTTTCTTAGCGGTAGTTTCACCGCCTCCATTTGCCCCATATGTTCCGGCAATTACAATATTTTGAACATTGTGGTTATTCAGAAAATCGATATATTGTTGGGGAAGCTGCAATAATTTTATCCAGGCGACAGCCATTGATATGGAGCCATCATAGCCCAGGGTACTATAAGTTGAATAGTTTTTCAATTCACTGTTAAAGGAAAGGATTGCTATGATCTCTTTTACAGTACTGGCGCTTACAAGGAAGTGTAATGGCAATACCGGAGCTTTCATTACCCTGGATAAATATGGAATGCTGGCAACACCGGTTGAAATAACTACTGTATTGAAGGTAGCTGTGGAGCCAAAAGTCTGATCATAATAATTAACTGTAGTGTTGATCGCGAGGTCCATGAAATTAGAAGTACTATAGACCGAATTGGGCCCTGATCCTGCAGCACTTGTAAACCAGGAGTGTGCAACACCGTCTGAAAGGACTTCGGCTGCTTTTACTACCGTATATTCGGCACTTAGCCCGCCATCAAGGGTTTGAATACTTAATCCGTTATAAGTAGCATTACTTATTTTATAAGTATTTAATTTGGTTTGATCCATTACGCGAAAGAACGTTACATAAGAATTTGAGAAAGTGGAATTATCCTGAAAAGTAGCGCCAACATAAGCACCATAAGAATCCAATAAAGTATAGCTGGGAATAGTCCAGATCGCTGCATTTACTACAGAATATTTTTGGCCTGCAGGAATCGTGATGTTATTGGCAATGGTAACTGTTAAGTTAAACGTAGCTCCGAGGTTGGATATATCCTTTAAGAAAACATGAAGCTCTTTAAGCGTAATGCTTTGAGAAGTCGTATTCGTCACATCAAAAGATATATTGACGACTTCATTGATGAGGTAATATCCTTTTTGGGTATAGCATTTGGAAATGGTTAAACCTCCTGAAGAAACTGAATCTGAAGTTAATTTTGGCGTGGAAAAAATCTTTTTGCAGCCATTCAGAGAAAATAATAATCCACCGGAGACGACACTTCCCAGTGCCAGAAAGTTTCTGCGATTAATCATGAGAATATTTTTAGCTTTAAAGAAATAGATTACCGAAAATGTAATAAGGCTGTGAATAGTTTAATAACCGGGATTTTGAGTAAGATTATCTGCCCCTTCCAGATCGATCTGCGTTTGTGGAATTGGCCGCAGATAATCCTTATCTGTCAATGCTCTTGATCCGGCATTCATATAAGTACCGGGACTCAGGAATGCGCCTAAAACGGGTCCGCCCATGGTACCACCTGATCCTGCTGCTATTTTCCACCGTTTTAAATCGAACCACCTTAATCCTTCAAAGGCAAGCTCAACTCTTCTTTCGTTTCTCACAATTTTTCTTAATGTCGCCTGGTCTGTTGAAGTTACTTCCGGATAATGCGCTACATCGTCAACTGTTGTTCCGTAGGCTCTCGAACGCACATCATTAATGGCATTGAGTACTGACTGATCTATCTGATGTGACTCAATTTTAGCCTCTGCATACGTTAGCAAAACCTCAGCATACCTGATGAGAATATTATCGGTAGTAAAATGGGGTGCATTCGCTTTAACTTCATCAGTGATAAATTTTATAACTCCGTATCCGGTTGATTGATTTGATAAAGGTGTTTCCTTTGAATTCAGTGTTTGTCCGTTAACAACAGAGCCTGTATGGCCTATTGTAAAATTTAGCCTGGGATCACGGTTTTGAAACCTGCTTGTTTCCGTGCTTTCATCAACCGGAACTGTTTGATCGATAGTTTTATCGTACCCGTCATAACTGTCAACGAGCGCTTTCGCAGGTGAAACCAAAGTATTCGTTAAACAATTCATGTATTGGACCTGGTCGTTATTCCTGTTCACTCCGTCGTTTTGCCACGCCAGTATCTCTTCCTGGTTATTCCCTTGTTTGGTATTGGAAAGCTGGTAATATCCATCGCCTGCAGGAGTACGTAAAAGCTTATATACATTTAAATTCATTACTTCTTTGGCCGCATCAGCTGCATCCGCGTACTTTCCTTCGTAGATCAGGATCCTTGCTTTTAAAGATAAGGCGGCCCCTTTTGTAATGCGACCGGCTTCGGGGGGAGTAACAGGCAAATAGGAGATTGCATCATTTAAATCCTGCAAAATGAAACTAACCGTCTCTCCCGGTTGTGCTCTTGCGACTTTCAATTCGTTTATATTTAAGGGTTTACTTACCAGCGGCACTTCTCCCCAAAAATTATAAAGTAGAAAATATTCGTAAGCACGGATAAATTTTACTTCTCCGGTAAGCCTGTTTCTCAGATCTTCATCCATCTTACACCTTCCTACATTAGTTAAGAAAACATTAGTGGTTCGAATAACACTATATAAGGCTGACCAGTAATTATTGATATTTCCATCCTGCGGAGAGAGACCTCCGATGCCCCAGCTGTAATAATAAAAGAAATGCCAGAAGCCTGTCGGGATGGCATCATCAGACCAGTCGTCTGCAAAATAAATCTGGTAAGCATGGGCATTAGACCACACTGAATAAACACCTGTAGCTGCCTTATTAGCATCATCGGCATTTCTCCAGAACGTGGCAGACGATAATTGTGAGCCGGGAGCAACATCGAGAAAATCCTTTTTGCAAGATGTAAAGAAAACCGCATAGAATAACAGTGATATTATAGTTAAATACTTTTTCATTTTTGTAGATTAAAAGGTTACTGAAAGGCCGGCCAGATATCTTTTTGTAGTTGGATATGCAGCAGTTCCGCCGAATCCAAAAAATGGATCACCTGAAACAATACTCTCCGGGTCCATAATTTTAAATGGAGAAAAAGTGAGTAAATTCTCACCACTTACATAAATTCTTAATTTTGAAATTTTGAGATGGTGTAAGATGGCAACAGGTAAAGAATAACCTACCTGAATGTTTCTTAATTTCAAATAACTTGTGTTCTGAATCCAAAATGAACTTTGCACATAGTTATAACTGGCATTAAAACTTGCCCTGGGAAACTTTGCATTGGGGTTATCCGGACTCCAGCTGTTTAGCTGAGCTTGGATCGGCGAGGAACCAAAATCTCCAAAAGGCTGAGCGAGTCTGCTACCAGCTATTGAAGCCTTAACATCAGCTACTCCTGACCACAGTGTCGAAAGATCAAATCGTTTATAATTTGCGCCGAAAGAAAAACCATAAGTTATACCGGGAAAGTAGCTTCCTAAATTAGTTTGATCTTTGGTATCAACCTTTCCATCTCCATTTAAATCTTCATAAATGATATCGCCTGGCTTGGGGGTTCCGCCTAAAGCTGTCTGATCGGGGTGTTTATTAATCTCATCCTGGCTTTGAAAAATTCCATCTGCCTTGTATCCATACAGATTATAGATAGGATCGCCTAATTCCCGGCCGGGATATTGAGTGCCTGCAAGATCAGTTATTTGATTTTTAACTTTATTAAAATTAGCGTTTACATAATAGCCGATCTGTCCTATTCTATCCTGGTAGGATATAATCAGATCATATCCTTTATTTCTTACTGCACCCGCGTTTGCTACCGGAGGAGCGGCTCCTAAAATTGCGGGTTGGGGAATATTTAATAAGATATTTGCTGTGTTCCTGACATAATAATCTCCTGTAAAAGTGAGGCGGTTATTTAGAAAGGAAATATCCACGCCTATATTTTGGGAAGTCGTTTTTTCCCAGGTTATTTCAGGATTGGCGAGTGGCCCCTCATTGATACCTGTATTTCTGGTACCATTAAAAATATAACTGCTGCCAAGCACATAGGTAGAAAGGAACTGATAATCGTTAATTTGCTGATTACCAAGAGTTCCGTAGGAAGCCCTGATCTTTAAAGTGTTGATGGCAGGTACTTTAAAAAACGTTTCTTTTGATATAATCCATCCCGCAGAAACAGAAGGGAAAATTGCACTCCGATGTCCGGAAGCAAATCGTGAAGTTGCATCATTGCGGGCATTTATCTCTAACAGGTACCGGTTACCGTAGATATAGTTTAACCTTCCGAAAAAAGATTGGGACCTGTATAAAGTAGTATTACCATCTGTTGTTTGATTAGTCGGGTCTGCCGCATTTATCTGGTTCAGGATAGGGTCGGAAAGATTAATTCTTTGGATATCAGCTATTTCATCATTTAAGCTTCGGGCCTCGTAACCTAACAGTCCTTTGACCTGGTGGTTGCCAAAAGTGTTATTATAATTTAATAATAACTGCAAACTATTATCCATCCCCTTAAAAAAACCTCTCGCTACAGAAGTCGTACTTGGTATGGCAGGCATCGAAGAAGATGTATTATTAGGGGTGGAACTGGCAATTCCGGTAACAGGATCTACCGGGAATAAATCAACCCCGAGTCCAACATTTGAAGAATAATTAAAGTCGCGTGTAGTGGATACCACTCCTTTAAGACTCAGCTTATCAATAATTTTATATTCTGCAAATGCGGTACCCGTCAATCTTGTATCATTGTTCTTTGAATAGCCGTTGGCAGCGGAAGTATAAGCAACAGGATTCGTATTTAAACCTGACCATATCGGATAAGCGTAAGTTCCCGAGTCTGTGCGTACCGGATCATTTGCCCATTGCTGAAAAGCTTCATGCAAATAAAATGTTTCTCCTCCCACACCCAAAACTGTTGCCGGGTCTGAAACATCACGTTGTGCTACTGCCAGATTAAAGCCGCTTGAAATTTTATTTGAAATTTTTTGATCAAAGTTTACGCGAAAAGTATATCTTTTGTACCCCGTGCTTTGCATTATTCCGTCCTGGTTCAGGTAACCCACAGAAACAAGGTATTTGGTGTCATCGGTGCCTCCTGAAAGAGACAGATTATGTGACATCCATGTGCCCGGCCTGGAAAATATAGCTTTAATCCAATCCGTATTAGGATGTGTATTTGGATTCGATCCGTCTTTAAATTCGCGGATATCCTCAGGTGTAAACTTTAAACCTGAAGCCGGCGTTCCGTCATTTGTTTGTGCCTGATTATATAAGTTGGCCAAATCATATGAATTTACTTTTTTTGGTAAGCTTACAAAAGCAGACCCTCCATACTGCCCATTATAATCTACCTTAACTTTTCCTTTTACGCCTCTTTTAGTAGTAATCAGTATTACACCATTTGCGGCATCAATTCCGTATATCGCACAGGAAGCAGCATCTTTCAGGATCGAAATGCTTTCTATATCATTAGGGTCAATCTGTGTAAAATTATCAGTTTTAATACCATCTACCACGATCAATGGATTGGCATTTCCTAATGTTCCCACGCCCTGAATGTTTAAAGATCCGGCATCTCTTCCGGGTGACCCTCCTCTTTGCAATACCGTTACTCCCGGAGCCTGCCCTGCTAAAATATTTGAAATATTTGCTACCCCCCGGTTTTCAATCTGTGCTGCTTTCAAAGTAATTACTGAGCCTGTTAAATTGAGTTTTTTTTGCGTACCATATCCAATCACCGTTACTTCATTTAACCCTGAAGGAGCAGATCTCATTCGAATGTTTAGGTTATTTCTATCAGAAACGTTTACTTCCTGTGTTATCATTCCTACAAAAGAGAATACCAATATCCCTGAAGAATTATCCGGAACAGAAATGCTGAACCCGCCGTTTTTATCAGTGTTTGTTCCAAAAGAACTGCCTTTTATAATAACAGATACTCCCTGGAGCGGATTGTTCTTATCATCCGTCACTTTTCCGGTGACCTGGACAGCCAAGTTAACAACAGGATTAGCCATGTTATCCTGCTGCGGCTTTCCTGTATATTTTATAATAACTGTTTTATCTACCAGATTGTAAGTAAAAGGCTGCCCCTTAAAGCATTGTTTTAAAACCTGCAATAAAGAAGCGTTTCTAACTTTCAGGCTCACCGATCTGGCATTGGCCAACACCTGGTCACTATATAAGAAGTTATATCCTGATTGCTCATGAATATCGTGAAATACCGTTTCCAGGGGTGCATTTAATACCGACAGTGTAATTTTTTCCTGCGCATATCCATTTGCCCTTGCCTGGAGGGCAAGAACCAGAAGGAAGAATGTCGTCATTCGCATGATTAAGAAGATTTTTGGCAGGCAAAGTCCAGGTATATTCCTGCCTTTGTAAAGTGCATTGAATCGCATACTTTTGTTAAGTTTAGTTGTAATAATTAATAATTCGCCAGAATTTTAATGTGAAACTGAATAGACCGGGAGCACTGATTCTGCTCCTGGTTTCATTTTAGTAGTAGTGGTTATGTTTGCATGGATGTTGTATTTTGGTAAAAAAATTATTGGTTAAGTACCGTGATCTTCCTGCCTTCAATATTAAATTTTACTTCCCCGGTTAATTGAATCATTTTCAAAACTTCAGAGACATTTACTTTTCTTTCTATACTTCCATTTAAATACACATTCAAAGAATCCTTGAAGGTCACATCCACATCATACCACCTTGATATCTGGCGCATGATTTCATAAATACTTGTTTTATGAAACGAGAATATTCCGTTTTTCCACGCAACAGTTTGTTCAATGTCGGCATTTTCAATGCGCCTGATCTGACCGTCGGGCCGTACCTGAATCTGCTGTCCGGGAGATAATAAACGGGTATCGTTTCCACTGATAAACTTTATGCTTCCCTGCAATAAGGTGGTTCTCATGACCGGCTCATCATTATACGCATTCACATTGAAATGAGTACCCAGTACTTCTATTTCTGTACCGTTAACAGATACCTTAAACGGCTTGTCAGCATTATGAGCTACTTCAAAGTAAGCCTCACCGGTAATTTCCACTTTTCTTTCTTTTCCAGAGAAGGCTGTCGGATACTTTAAAGAAGATGCTGAATTAAGCCATACCCGGCTACCATCCGGCAAGGTTACACTGTACTGACCTCCTCTCGGGGTAGTTAATGTATTATATTGTATTACTGCAGTTTTACCATCCGTAGCTGACTGACTAAAGGCGTTATAGGAAAGAAGACCATTTTTTAATTTTATTACTTTTGTATTGCCCTGTTGGGCCAATGTACCATTGGCAGCAGTTCCCAATAATATCTTTGTACCATTAGATAAAGTAAGTACTGCCTTATTGCCTCCGGGTAAAACATCGTTTTTAAACACAGAATTTGTTGCCCGATTTTTGGATATTTCTTTTACATTTCTGTTTGGCAGTAAGAAATAAGCTGCTAAGCCGAGCACAAGAATAATTACAGCTGCTGCAACCCTCCGGATGGGAATTCGTAAACGCACCGGCGATTGTTTTTTCTCCCAATTATGTGCCTGCAAATGAATTTTCTGCAATGTATCCTGCCAGTCTTTTTTTTCTGATTGTTTTCCCGCATCCGAACTATACCAAAGCTCCCAAAGATCATTTTTTACCGGATCATCTTCTTCATCCAATTCGGAAACCAGTTTCCAAAATTCAGATAATTCTTCCGGTGTTCCACTATCATTAAGATACGCTTGAAACAGGTATTGCAGCCGCAGCGGATTTGAACTCATAAATAACTCTTATAACCAAAAGACGACTTCAAGAGAAGGAAAGGGCTATTGAGAAAGAAATAAAAATCAGATCAGGAGGAAAAATAATGAAAGAACCTGTTTACCACCGCTATTGTCCTGCAGGAATTCATTAATAGATTTGGTTGCAGCCATTATGCTGTTCTTAACGGTATTTCGGGATAGGTTAAGTGCGTCTGCAATTTGATTATGAGTAAGTCCCTTTTCCCTGCTTAACGTGTATATCAGCTTTCTTTGGGGAGGCAATCGCTGAATAGCCCTTTGTAATATTTGACGAAACTCCTGATCTATTATAAGATCGTCAGCAAGCTTTTCAGGTTCAATTTCCATCCTTTCGATGTAGACTTTATGCAAACGCGCGTGCCGGGAGGTAACTCTTAAAAAATCAATTGCTTTATGATAAGCGACTTTATGAAAAAAACTTTCAGCATTTTGGATTTGATCCATTAGTTCTCTTCCAACCCAGATTTTTACAAAAATATCAATAACAATCTCTTCAGAAACTTCGGAAGATTTAGTGATTTTCATCAGGTAGTTATACAATCTGTCTTTGTAGCGTTCAAATAAAGAATTAAATGCTATTTCATCTCCTTTGGCTAACTGAATTAGTAAGACGCTATCATCTGTCATTAGATAATCATGTTGAAGTAATGATGTTTTAAAATTAAACAAAAAAAAGCAATTCCCTTAAAGTTGTGAAAAGCCTTTCAATTTACGGAATTGCGATTTATCTGCATCTTCCAAATTGAATTTCATTCGCATTACCCGAAAACCTCCGTGGGTCTACGCCAAAATTCCGTAGGACTACGGTTGCCTGGTAGAGATTGCCACATCGGCTGTGAGCATTTGGTTAACGATGGTGATTGATCAAGGCGATTCGCAATGACGTGCTAAAAGTGATTCCGTTTTCTAAGGGGGAGATTGCCACATCGCCTGTGAGCATTTGGTTAACGATGGTGATTGATCAAGGCGATTGGCAATGACGTGCTAAAAGTGATTCCGTTTTCTAAGGGGGAGATTGCCACATCGCCTGTGAGCATTTGGTTAACGATGGTGATTGATCAAGGCGATTCGCAATGACGTGCTAAAAGTGATTCCGTTTTCTAAGGGGGAGATTGCCACATCGCCTGTGAGCATTTGGTTAACGATGGTGCCTGATCAAGGCGATTGGCAATGACGTGCTAAACGTGATTCCGTTTTCTAAGGGGGAGATTGCCACATCGCCTGTGAGCATTTGGTAAACCATGGGTGATTGATGAAGGCGATTCGCAATGACGTGCTAAAAGTGATTTCGTTTTTTAATGGGGAGATTGCCACATCACCTGTGAGCATTTGGTAAACCATGCGTGATTGATGAAGGCGATTCGCAATGACGTGCTAAAAGTGATTTCGTTTTTTAATGGGGAGATTGCCACATCGCCTGTGAGCATTTGGTAAACGATGGTGATTGATGAAGGCGATTCGCAATGACGTGCTAAAAGTGATTTCGTTTTTTAATCGGGAGATTGCCACATCGCCTGTGAGCATTTGGTTAACGATGGTGATTAATCAAGGCGATGGGCAATGACGTGCTAAAAGTGATTCCGTTTTCTAAGGGGGAGATTGCCACATCGCCTGTGAGCATTTGGTAAACCATGGGTGATTGATCAAGGCGATTGGCAATGACGTGCTAAAAGTGATTCCGTTTTCTAAGGGGGAGATTGCCACATCGCCTGTGAGCATTTGGTTAACGATGGTGATTGATCAAGGCGATTGGCAATGACGTGCTAAAATTGTTTTCGTTTTCCAATGGGTTTAGGTGGCCTTCTAATTTGCAGAGAAAGTGCTCTTATCCGGACATCGATATCCGCACGCTCACTAAAGCAAGAAAGAAAAAATAAAATAAGCGGAAATAGCAAACATCCGAGAGCTCAGAAGGATTAAATCACCATTCTCTACTCCAATTTCTTAAGGACAGAAGCATCCGCGACATTCCAGGAAAGCCATGAATACTGTCTTTGCTTCACAATAAACTGTTCCTTACGATAATTAAAATACTCCAGTGGACTGTGAGAGGCGTTATTAAAAAAATAGTCGGTGTTACGGGAGGCAGCATTTTGAAAAACATCTTCATTTTTCTGAAGTACCGGTAAAGCGTGATCTGAAAGAGATAATAAAAAATGAACATCAGGAGGAATGGTCGCTTTGTGTTGCAGATTGTATCTTGCAATGGCAACATCCCAGTTTACACATGAAGAGATGACCAGTAAAACCACTGCTACCCATCCATTTACCCGGAGAAGAAAGTAAACGGTTTTTGTAAAATAAATTTTCAGAAAAATGGTTATCAAACCGGTCAAAACCATCAGCAGGAAAAACAAAAGACCAATTCGTTTATAAGCAAGGCCAAGGCTGGAAATGTAATAGTAATCGCGGCATAAAACCGACAATACCAGCAATGTATTTTGAAGGATCCAGAGGTAAGCGCCATATTTCAACCACTTGTTTTTCCTGTAAAAATTAATGTTGCCTCTAAAAAAGAATAGTAATACGAACATGGCAAGGAGTATCGAAAGTATCAGTAACCCTGCACCTTCATGTACATAAGCCGACAGTTGGATATTTTTATCTATTCCGTATCCCAGCCAGACGTAGCTGATATCCAGCACATTAATGAACGCCAGCAAAATATTTAATAGGATGATGCTGGCTGTTCCAATCCTGTATTCAATTTTTAAGGCCAGATTTCCGGTAGCGGCCCTGCCAATAATCAACTGTAAGAGATCGGCGAGGGCAGTTTCCCTCCATTTTTTCAACCTGTTCTTTTTACGTGAAAGGTCGTTATGGCAATTCATATCTTTATCTGAAAACCAGGAAGCGCCGCTTTTGATCAACAGGCCAGCTATGATGAAAGCCCCGAGAAAGAAGAAGGTAATTCTTTCCAAAGAAAACCAGGAAAAGAAGTTAGAAAACCAATGGGCGACCGAATCGAGTGCAGCGTTAAACAGGTTAGACAAAACAACATTGGCTGAAGCATAAATTGCAAAAAAGACACAAAGTATAGCAAGCGGAATGACAAATAACCTGAAGCGTCGTATCCATCCGGAAACAGGAATCCGCTTACCACCCATATTTCCAAATTCAATAAAAACGTTAGGTACTGCCGCTACATAGTTGGTTATTATGGAACCACCTGCAAAAAAAACAGACTGATGGGTAAATTCGGAGAACGACACGAAAAGCAATAGTGTGACCACAAGCGCCAGTTTACTTAAAATGGTGTTTTGAATAATAACCAGGGCAAGCGTTGCTGTTTGTGCTACCAATAACCATCCCCTGATCTTATTGCTGCGGGAAGGATACAGAACAAGCACGCCTGTGCAAACAAAAGCGTCAAAAATTACGGCATTGACGCCGATCTTTTCGTTCCAGAAAAGGAGGTTGAAAATAAAAGCGCCTGTGAAGACGAGCAAGAGTTTTGAAGAAGGCTGTTTCATTGATTACTTATTTTAGATTTTTGAAATGTTTAAAATGCATCATAATGCTGATAAGGGATGATAAAATGGTCACCAGGATCAATACAAAGGCATAATTTTTTACCTCACTAAAAAGAAGACCATAAGCACACGCAGCGGTGGCCGCCGACAATATGAAACCGGCACTCAGCGCTGCCCGGAATAGCTCACGCTCCCGGTCGTGCCTGGCGGCCCTGAAAAGCAAAACGAGCCAGAAAATAAAAAAACCGGGAACGGAGAATACGAGGGAAAGAATACAAGCGATGATACAACTTTCGGGCACCATATCGTATTCCCGGTAATAAATTGAAATCGCAATACCAGCCAGCAACCCGTTTATGAAGGCAGTGAGCAACCATATGGTAAATGTGCGGCCTGTTAATTTTAAGTAGATAGTCACTTGTAATTTTTTAAGTAGTTCGTGGTTATTTTCCTGTAACATATCCATAACGGGACCATGCCGAATAAGCCGAAGCTGCAATCGATGAGTTGCCAGCCAAACGGAATGTGCCTGAAATGGCCCGCGATGAAAGCGAAAGGAAAAATTAAAACACATGCGATCAGGCCAAATTGTATCACCCAAATGTTGCGAACAGGATCTTTCCAGGGACCAATAAACAAAATTGCCAGGATGAAATGGGCAAATGCAAGCCAGTCGTAACCGTAAAATAAGAAAGGATATTCGAGGCTCACTTTCCGGTAAGCGCCGGAAACCTTTTGAATCCAGAAGAAGGCGTTACTTCCGGGAGGAAGGAAGTCCAATAAAAACGGTAGTTCTGAATTTACAGGAATAGCTGTGAGACCACTTATTACCAATGAAACGATAAAAAAAGCCAGCCATCCTTTGATAATTTTATCATCTTTATTCTTCATTTTAAAAGTGCTTTGAATTTCAAAGTTTAAGCTCAAAAAAAATCAGGAAATGTTTTTTATTATTTTTTCCAAAGCTTCTATGTGTTTTTTGAATGCCTTTTCACCGGTTTTTGTTATGCGGTAACTGGTATTCGTTTTTCTCCCGATAAAGCCCTTATGCACTGCAACGAACTTCATGTCTTCCAAAGCTTTTAGGTGGGAAGCCAGGTTGCCATCAGTAACTTCTATCAGTTCTTTGAGTGTATTGAAATTTACTTCTTCATTAACCATTAATGCACTCATGATACCGAGGCGGACGCGGCTGTCAAATGTTTTATTCAAATTTTCAATAAGGTTGCTCATCATTAAAACCGTTTAAAAGGTAACCCGTTCATATTTTCTCCACATGATTATCCCATAAATAATGTGAAGCAATCCAAAGCCTGTGGCCCAGAAAATGAGACCATGTGCCGGAACCCATAAATTGATAATGGCCAATATCAATTCGCAATAACCGAGGTACCGGATCTCGCCAAGGGTATATTTTGAAGCATTTACGAGTGCCAGGCCATAAAACAAAAGACAAACCGGTGCAACGAGGCCAACATATTGTAACTGCATTAAACGCAAAAGTAGAAAAGCTGCGGCAACAAGAGGAATAGCGAGATTGAGCACGAGCCTGTAAGTAGCGGCGCCCCAAATTGATACGCCGTTTCTTTTACTTCGCAGGTAGGTAAAGGCAAAACCGGATGCCAATGCGAGCGCTACAACCGTTATTGCGATGACAATAAGTTCAGTTACCAATGTCTCATAACTGATGCCAATAGTGTGCGTATAATCTGAAATCATTTTCCAGGCCAGCAGGGCTCCAAGAATAGCGACGGTGCCCGCAGATACTCCACTCAGGCCACTAAGGCTGATAAAGCGACTGCTCTTTTCCATCATTTGTTTTATGTGTTGCAATTCTTCGAGGGACTGTTGTTGCTCATTCATAAAAAGTGCTTTGAATTACAAAGTAAGAGTTTATTTTTGATATTTGCAATAGCTTCTGAAAAAATAATTAATCTTACTCTTATAGGGCTTAGGTAACGGCTATTAATTAATGATCTGTCACAAGTTATGATGATTGATTAGCATTAAAAGAAATAGAAACATTCTTCTGTAATTCGCCCGCTCCTGCTTCGATGGTTCGTCGCACACAAAACATACTCCTACTCATGAAACACGTGATATAAAAATCCAAATTCATCTACACCCGTTTCATCACTTCCATGGTTCGTGGCACACGAAACAGTCTACCAGGGTTTCCTTTGAATTCACATAATGCAAAGTATGGTTCTCGGCGAAAATAAAAATACCATAAGGGAAGAACTCGGGGTAACCAGTTTTTTAAAAATTTACCTTATTCTTGTGTAATAATAAGCCGCGGCAACATGAGGACAATTCACTCAATAGTCCGAAGTCCAATTATAGTTCGCCCTGCTGCGAGCTAAACAACAAATACAATTCTTTGTTCGTTAATACAATCAAATGAAACGATTTTTTACCTTACTGCTTCTTCCCGGGTTTTTATTTTTTACCAATGCCAATGCACAGCATTCAAAACTGAAAATTGAAAAAGAACCGTCGTGGATCACGGTTAACAAGATCAATTACGACGATGAAAAGCTTGACAGGGAAGCCGAAGATGGTTACCTTGATCTTGGGCTCGACAAGCAGGTTTCCCTGAAGACCGGGGAGCGCTATTATAAACGATCCAAAAAGATCTTGTCTGAAGCAGGTGTTCAAAACTCTTCCGAGGTTTCTGTGAACTTCGATCCTACATATGAGCAACTGATCTTTCACACGCTGCTGATTATCCGAGACGGAAAACCAATTAATAAATTGCGGCTTTCCGATTTTAAGGTGGTTAACCAGGAGAAAGAATTAGACAGGCATTTGTACGACGGCTCGCTTACTGCTTATCTTGTTTTGCAGGATGTGAGAAAGGGAGACGTTATTGAATACAGCTACACGAAGAAAGGTTTCAATCCAATTTTTAACGGAAAGTATTGCGACGAATTTGTTTGTAATTATGCTGTGCCCGTGGCAAATCTTTTTTATAAACTGGTAGTTCCTGAAGGACGAAACGTCACCATAAAAAACAGGAACACCAACATTACACCCGTTACTACCGAGGAGCCCGGCCAAACGGTATATGAATGGAAAGCCACTGACGTTCCGGCATTCCATCTCGAAAGCAAAATACCAGATTGGTACGACCCCTATGGTTCTGTCATGATAAGCGAATTTGCATCGTGGAATGAAGTCAGTATGTGGGCGGCCGGATTGTTTAAACGAAATGTTCCGCTGTCACCGAGTTTACAGAAAAAGATAAAAAGTATCATGGACGCCTCTCCCAATGAGGAGGTGCGTACATTAGCGGCATTACGTTTCGTGCAGGACGACATCAGGTACATGGGGATAGAAACAGGCGTAAACTCGCATCAGCCTAATTCACCGAATAAAATATTTGCACAGCGTTTTGGAGATTGTAAAGACAAGTCTTACCTGCTGGTAACGATGTTGAATGCCATGGGAATAAAGGCAGATCCCGTCCTGATCAATACCTACGACAAGAAATCGATTACCGGCTATCTTCCTTCGGGTTATGCGTTTGATCATTGTACGGTGCAGGCAACGGTAAACGGCAAAGTGCATTGGTTCGACCCCACCATTTCTTTTCAGCGCGGACCTATAGACCAAATTGCTTATCCCGATTACCAGGCAGGTCTTGTAGTAAATCCATCTACTACTGCTCTCACCTCCATACCATTTCATGAGCCCGGCACAAATGATATTAAGGAAGTTTTTAAAATCTATGATATGTCGGGTAAAGCCTGGCTAAAGGTAACTACTATCAGTACGGGTTCGTTTGCCGATGACAAGCGCTATGACTTTAATAACAGCAGCCTGTACGAAATAAAAAACAAATACAAAGATTACTATGCCTCCTATTTTGATAAAATTACTGCAGACAGCCTGGCTTATAAAAGTAATGATACAACGGGCGCCTTCACCACGCAGGAATATTACAGGATCGACGACATCTGGGAAAATGTTGGTGGGAAAAAGAAATTGTATTTGTCAGCTTTTATTATTGAGGGATTACTGAACAAACCGGCGGATAAAAACCGCACGATGCCTTTCAGATTGACCTTTCCTGCCCGGTATACAGAAAAGGTGGAAGTGAACCTTCCTGAAGCCTGGCCGTTAAAGGCGTTTGACGAGAATGTGAAGTGCGACAATTTTGTGTTGCATGCCGATGGAAATTCTGTAGAAAATAAAGTAAGCCTGAATTATAGTTATGAAGCGTTAAAAGATCATGTTCTCCCTTCTGAAGCAGCGAACTTCTTCGTGAAAAATGACGATGCCGACAAGGCGATAGATTACGAGCTCTCTTATACGTCCGGCCAAACGTCGGTAGGTGTGGACTCCCGATCCGACTCTTCAGGCACAGGTTTACTATATCTCGTACTTACTACCTGCGTAGCCATTACTTTCTTTGTTCGCAGGGGCTGGACAAACAAATAAACTCTTCTTAAAAACATCTGAAAATGTTGAAGGGGATGGTAAACGAAGAAATAAGCCCATTTTCAATTTCTTATAATGCAAGCTAACTTTGTCCAGGAAGATAAAAAATATCGCTTCCCGAGGAATGTTTGGTGTGCCACGAACCATGGCCAGGAGTTTTAAGTATAACAGGAAAGCATACACGCAAACTGTATTCATATTTTAAGGAGTGGCAGGCATTAAAGAATAGTGGCTGTAAAAAAACAGGTTCTGGCAATTTCTCATAATGCAAGCTAACTTTCTCCGGGAAGATAAAAAATATCGCTTCACAACGAATGTTTCGTGTGCCACGAACCAGGGCTAGGGAATGTTTCGTGTGCCACGAACCAAGGCCAGGAATAGTGGCTGTAAAAAAACAAGTTCTGTGAATTCCTCATAATGCAAGCTAACTTTCTTCAAGAAGATAAAAAATATCGCTTCCCGAAGAATGTTTCGTGTGCCACGAACCAAGGCTAGGGATGTTTCGTGTGTCACGAACCAAGGCCAGGGGGTTATGAAGCGTTAAAAGATCATGTTCTCCCTTCTGAAGCAGCGAACTTCTTCGTGAAAAATGACGATGCCGACAAGGCGATAGATTACGAGCTCTCTTATACGTCCGGCCAAACATCGGTAGGTGTGGACTCCCGATCCGACTCTTCAGGCACAGGCTTACTATATCTCGTACTTACTACCTGCGTAGCCATTACTTTCTTTGTTCGCAGGGGCTGGACAAACAAATAAACTCTTCTTAAAAACATCTGAAAATGTTGAAGGGGATGGTAAACGAAGAAATAAGCCCATTTTCAATTTCTTATAATGCAAGCTAACTTTCTCCAGGAAGATAAAAAATATCGCTGCCCGAGGAATGTTGCGTGTGCCACGAACCATGGCTAGGACCATTACTTTCTTTGTTCGAGGGGCTGGACAAACAAATAAACTCTTCTTAAAAACATTTGAAAATGTTGAAGGGGATAGTAAACGAAGAAATAAGCCCATTTTCAATTTCTCATAATGCAAGCTAACTTTCTCCAGGAAGATAAAAAATATCGCTTCCCGAGGAATGTTTCGTGTGCCACGAACCAAGGCTAGGAATGTTTCGTGTGCCACGAACCAAGGCTAGGAATGTTTCGTGTGTCACGAACCAAGGCCAGGGGAAAAGCGGTTGCCAATGAGCGAGATCAGTGATTCATGATATGGGCCTGTTCCTGATGCGAAAAAATTATTAACCGTAAAGACATGCATCGCCTTGGAATGAAAATGTCGGATGAAGATACCCCCCAAGGAAATAGTCTGCCACATTGCCGCAAACAATTTAAGCCAAATGCCCGGTAATTAAGGAAAGGCGGTTGGCAATCATGTGCTGAAAATATTTCAATTTCAAATGAAGAAGGCGATTTGCAACGCAGGCAAAAAAAGGGTGGAAACCCCCTAAAAAAAACAAAAATGTTTAAAGAGATTTGGACGTTCCGTAAGGTGGCCCTTGTGGGTTGAGCACGATGAATGAGGAGGCGACAAAAATGAAATGATCATTTGATTCCCGGAAAGTTCATGTTGACAAAAAAAATGGTGATCGTTCAGAAGCCAGCAGATATTTAAAAAATAAAAGTTCCGGGATAAATATAAAGCTACTGAAATAAAAAACGCTTAAAGGTAACTGTGCTGATAAAAAATATGCAGACTGCCAACGAGATACAAGAAGACGAATTGCCACACTGGAAAAGCCGGGTCGGGCGGATAAAGGAATTTGTGGTGGCGAACCTGGCGGCGGACCTGAGCAGCCGTGCCGTGTCGGAAAGATTTGGATTGAATAAGGGAACCCTTCGGTACCTGTTTCACAGCGAAGAGCATGAAAGCTATCATGCTTATGTTGAACGGATGCGGATGACCAAAGCGTTGCAACTGCTGTCGGAAGGGAAATGGGTGAAAGAGGTGATGAGGGAAGCAGGATACAAGAACAGGGGCACCTTCAACAAGGCTTTTAAAAGGAGATTCAAACGCAGTCCCGCATTCTTTAAAAAATAACCGGTTGCCCAGTATCAATCAAGCTATCGTTTCAAAAACCGTACATAATTACAAATATTGTACATAATTAGCGGATACTATACATCTTTTTACTATCCGGCCTGCCGGAGGTGGCAGAATTTTGTATAAGAAAAGACATAAAAAATAATTGCGCCAGTAGCGTCACATACGAGGAGGCCTCACAGCGACCCTCTCCTTTCGGAGTGGGGAAATCGACCGGCAATCTCCAGATCATGGAAAAATTAATTTCATTTTTAAACAGCCTGCATTCCGTGTCCGGTACATTAGAATCAGCACTCCGGGACAGGCTTCGTTTTATAAGGAAGAAGAAAAATGAATTCCTGCTTTTTGAAGGAGAAATATGTCACTATGCATGGTATCTGCAAAAGGGGTTGGTACGATGTTATTATGACCGCGATGAACGGGAAGTAACGACCTGGTTCATGGAAGAGGATCATGTGATCGTATTGTTTGAAAGCCTTTTCAGGCAAAAGAAAAGTATTTTCAATATACAGGCGCTGGAAGATTGCGAACTGTATGGCATCCAGTATGAAGACATACTGCATGTGCTGGAAACATACCCGGAAGCGCGGTATATCCGTACAATAGTCAGCGACCAATACAGCAAGCTGAAAGACATCCGTATCAGGGCTACCAGCATGCTCGGCCCCAAAGAGCGGTACCGCTATTTTGAAAAACATTTTCCTCAATTGCTTAGCCGGGTAAAACTGGAATACATTGCCTCATACCTTGACATGGATATACGCACACTCACGCGGGCAAGAAAACCGGAATAATACGGAAATAATAGTTATAAAATATGGGCACGTGCCCATATTCCCGATGAGAGACCTGTCTACTTTTACTTAAGTAAAAACAAAAAACAGGCAGTCATTACCTGCTCTTAAAAACATTATGAATGAAAAATTGGTTACCTGATATTATCTATAAATTATTCCGTTTTTTGGTTCGGTATTTCTTCCACTGTAAAGCAAAGAGTGGTAATGAAACCGGAAAGCAGTCCACTGCTCCTGTAAAGGCGGCTTTCATGTATGTTAAATCGTGTCTCATGATTGTTTTCTCAGCCCCAGGCGAAAAAACGCTTTGGCTTCATACGGTTTTCCGAGGCGGCATCTCCGCCTAAATTCGTTATAAAAGGTGCAGTTGTATTTGATCAGTGTGGCTGCACCGGCCAATCCTGCCTCAAGGAGATTTAAAAATATTTCTTCATCTAAATTTTAGGTTATGAAAAAAACCATTTTAAGTATCGGTGCTATCATGCTGGTTGTGGCTTTAGCATTCGGGGTAAGCGCTTTTAAAAATGATCATTCAAAGAAAGCTTTTACTCAATATTATTATGAATTTTCAGGAACTCATGGACAGGAAAGTGACATGAGTTTATGGATTCAATTGCCATCCCAGACAGACTACAACAATTTTAGCTGTAATCCTGGTAGCACTAATAGTTGTAAAATTATCAATACAACCAATTCAGGGGGACATCCAACAGCCGTTCCTTTGGATGCCAGCGGTTTTCCACAGGTAGGAACCGTTAACCTGGACCGTAAACTGAAACAGTGAAGTTGATTTTTTAAACGGCATCATGTAAAAGGGGCTCAATCTGAAGCCCCTTTTATTATTGATAAATATTTAATTTAGTTAGATTTCTTCGCTGAAAACAGTTTGGTGCTTTTCAGATTAATAAGGATTCTGAGGCATCCCCGTCATCTTTACTATATCTGCAGGTAAGGGCAGTGCAAAACGATTGTCATTTGGTGGTAAGGTATAAGTTTGCCCGTCGATGATCCTCTTTAAAGTAATATCAGCTTCCTCCTTGTTCAATCTTTTTATGTCCATCCATCTAAGATTCCTAAACACGAGTTCTTTTCTTCTTTCCTGTAAGATGAGAGTCAAGGCGTCCCCGCTTGTTGTTGCATTAAAAGGAATAAAAGTACCGGTGTTCCATCTTTTGTCCATAAGTGTATTCAGATCGTTTAGGGCAGCATCCTTATTGCCAAGACGGGCATTCGATTCTGCACGCATCAGGTAAACTTCATCAGTAGCTATTCCGATAAAGAGAGAGTAAGCTGCATACGATCCTTTAAAAGAATACCCGGTATTTTCCTGGCGGAAAAAAAGATCCTTCCTCAGGTCATTTACTGCATAGCTATTATACAATTCCGAATCTATTCTTGCATAATAGGGATCAGTGTCATAATAGGACGCCTGGGAAATTGTGTTGTCAAACAATACTTCCGGGTTGAAGCGGGTAAATGGATAATAATCATCCGGAGACAAAGAGTTGTAATCCATCAGATCGCTTTTTATTTTTAATGAGAGATCGGCATACTTAAGACAACTATCATACTTGCGCATGGATAAAAAAGTACGTGCCAGTAATGCAAAAGCAGAAACTTTGGAAGGCCTGAAGTCGTGAACAGGCAGATCAGGCAGCAGGGCTGCCGCCGCTTCGAGGTCTTCAATTATCCGGTTGTAAGTATCTTTTAAATTTGAGCGTGTGGAAGGAACATTGAAATCAGCAGTTAGCCGGAGAGCCATTCCGTATTCGTTTTCAGCGGTACTTTCATCATAGGCTTTACAAAATATGAATGCTCCTTGCAGAAATGAATAAGCTCTGAAAAAAAGCGCGTCTCCTTTGGCATTGTTCCACGCCTGTTGATTTTGCGCTGTTTCAGGTATTGACCGGATATTATCCAATACGACATTGGACACATTTACTATATTGTAAACAAAAGCCCAGTCGTTCGGAAAATTGCTATAATTTTTATTGTTCCAGATGTATGCATTCCTGTTTTCCTCACTTAGCTGGTTATAGCTATCATCTGAAAGGTAATAATTGTCTGCTGATGCTTCACCAAAGGAAACGCCGTTATACCCGTTCATGTAATTCCCATAATCCATTATTGCCTGCACGTCAGCAACAGTTGAAGGTATTTGTAATGATTTGTCCGGTTTCGCGTCCAGGTATTTTTTGCACGAGGATAGTGTAAACAAATAAATGGCGCAGAGAAATAAAATGATCTTTTTCATGTTTAAAAATTTATTTTAAAAATCAGTTCGTAATCCAATTGTATACGTTTTGGAAGGCGTTAAGCTTGATGGATATTCAGGATCAAGACCATCCTTGTTTGCCCGCCAAAGGATGCCGAGGTTTGCTGCATTGATATAAAGCTCCAGTGATTTAAAAACGGATTGTCGAGTCAGAAGCCTGCTAAAATCGTAAGCCAGGTTTATAAATTGCAATCGCACATGGTCGGCCCGGTCAACTGTATTTTGCGATAAAAGATAAAAATTATCCCTGTTTGAAACTATAGGGTAAACCATAGAGGGAACGTTGGTAGTTTTTTCATCACCCGGTTGTTGCCACCTCTTTGAAAAATCGGGATTGCCGTTTCCGCTGCTGAAAAGAGTACTGTAAGAGATAGATGGTTTTCTAAAATAATAACCTAACTTAAAAATAATATTTGCACTAAGTGAAAACCCTTTCCAGCTAAATGTATTTCCAAGGGAGCCATAAAAGCGTGGAGTTGCGGGGCCGCTGTATACAAGGCTGTCGGGACTGGTTGCAGCATTTATGATTGAATTGTAGTCCTTACTTATTTCCTTGCCAAGATATCCTAAAGGATCGCCGGTTTCCGGATCAAGGCCGGCCATATTATAACTTAGTATAGCATACAGGGGCTTGCCTATTACCGGCGAAATGGTATTTCCATAACCCGGGCGGTAAATAAAGCCAGCAGGCATATTATAAGCGGTCGTTTTATCGGAGTAATAGCTAAACAAAAAGTGAGTAACCCATTTGAATTCACGGTTCACATTTATGGTTTGCAGGTTTACATCTATTCCATGTGCCTGCATATCTGCTACATTTCTTGTTATCACTGTTTCATTTAAACCGGCAGTATAATCGAGTGGAGAAGGGCCAAAAAGATCAGAGGCTTTCTTAAGGTAATAGTCCACACTACCTGAAATGACATGATTCTTTGATGTAAAGTCAAGCCCTATATTGACATTGCCCACCTTTTCCCACGTCAGGTTTGGATTGGCATATTGTGATATGAAGGCGAATGGCAAATTTGAATTGTAATCAGTTCCGATATATTGAAGAACCGTTTTACCGGATTTGGTCTGATCTACATTTCCACTGATACCATAAGAACCTCTTAACTTTAAATAGGACAAAAATGAGAAGTTATAAAAGCTTTCCTTTGAAATATCCCATGCTGCGCCCGCTGACCAGAAAGGTTTCCACTTTTCATTTGCATTGACACCAAAAAGATTTGAAGCATCCTTCCTTGCACTTACTGAAAGTGTATATTTTCCATTGTAGGTGTAAGCGCCATTACCATAGAATGAAATAAAACGATTTAAGGTCTCTGCAAATGAAACGCCGTTGTTGATAAAGGAAGTATAGCCGGTAACATAAGATGGATACGGGTTTGCAAAATCGACGTTTGAGGCAGTAAGCAGGTCATTATTATAGCCATAAACAATACGACCATCCGAACTTGTTTTTATTTGCCTCTCTTCAGCACCGGCGATCGCGGAAACGGAATGCTTTTTCCAAGTATGGTTAAAATTAAGCTGCCCCCTGATGTTATTTGATTCAACATACGAATTTGATAAATTGAGGATACTACCCAAGGGCACGATATAATTTACCAAACCGGTTGATGCGTCAACCTGGCTAAATGTATTGATCGGGTCTCTTGCTGCATAGCTGCCTGTATCCTGTAAGTTGCTCATATTCGATTCCTGCCTTTGATACTGATATTTTATATCAACAGTTAATCCTGGGGCAACCTGGTATTGAGCTCCCATGTTGGCTATTATTTCATGTAAAATTGTTTTTGTGGTATTGTGCCTGTAGTCGTCCAATGGATAATATTTCCAGTCTAATAGTTTGCCTCCACCAGCGGTATCGGTATATTCATCGCGGTAACCCTGTGGTATAGAAAGCGGGTTCCCCTGGCTGTCTGTGAACTTTAAATAAGGCACAGACCGGTAATCAGACAGAATCGTGTTATAACCGGGCCTGCCATTAACAGACCTGCTTGCGGTATAACCTACTCCTGCCGTAAGCTGAAAATTTTTAAGAGGGACATAGGTATTTTCTGCACGCACGTTCAGCCGGTCGTAGCCGGCATCAAGATTATCCAGGTTTTTATCAAGCCCTGCTGCAACGATATAAGAAATGTTTTGATTGCCCCCGGATAAATTAAGCGCGTATTGCTGATTGACTCCATTTTGATAAAAATATTTATCGTAGTCATTGCGTATATCCTGACTTCTTAAAGCATCGATCTGCGCGTTCGCTTCATCTGCTGTTAATAATCCATTATCACGTCTGTAAAGAATGTCTGCCACGGGAGTTAATGCCGTATAGGGCTTGTTAACGGCGCTGCTAAAGTATCCCTTGCCATACAGCATTTCTTCCACATCAATATAATCCGATGAGGCCATTTGCGGTAGTGAGAACAAATCCGGCTTTTGAACTACCTGCACACCTGCATTAAATCCTATTCTTACCGGTTGATTGAAGCGGCCTTTTTTAGTAGTGATCACGATTACCCCGTTTCCGGCCCTTGTACCCCAGATGGAAGCCGCTGCGGCATCTTTGAGAACCGTGATACTTTCTATCATGTTGGGATTGATATTAGAAAGATCGCCTTCATAGGGAAAATTGTCTAAAACGATCAGCGGATCCTGTGGGCCATTAATCGTACTTAATCCATGTACATTCAGGTTGAGCTTTTTTTGCGGTAATGTATTTTTGGAGTTATCGAATAATACACCATTAGCCACGCCATTCAAGCGGTCTAAAATATTTGTACCCTTTTGCAGGTTCAGCGTTTTGTTGCCAATGTAATCAAAGGAGCCTGTAGCCCGTTCTTTTGGGATATATTGAAACCCTGTGTTTACCACCACTTCATCCAGCTTTTTCACCTCTTTTTGCAAACTGATCACCAGTGGTGATTTTGAAAGCATTGCTGCAGGCAGTTTTTGCAACTCATAGCCCACATGAGACACGAAAAGGGTATCCGTCGCTTGTCCTTTTATAAAAGAAAAAGCACCATCATTGGATGTAATGATCACCTGGCTTTTATCCGAACCAATCGTTATTGCTGCTCCTGCTATTGGCAGCCCGGAGCCGGCATCTATTACGTTGCCGTAAATCTTTACCGGTTGCTGGGCATGTAGCTCTGCTGACATGAGAAGCAGCAGCACGAGTGAGATATAAAGTTTTACATCTTTCATTGTAGTATTTTTTAATTGCATATATTTAAGGAAAAAGAGAGCGGGCCACGGATTACACCAATTTTCACAGATTTCTTACAGCGATAGAAGGTAGTTTCATATCATTCATCCCTAATTACAATCACTTCCAGTTCCCTTTCTTCTTCTTTAAGCTGAAGGCCTGCCTTATTAAAAGCTGCCTTAAGCTGGTTGGTATCATTGATGTTATTAGGGAGGTCAATACAAATTTTTGAATTAGTAGTGGTTTCATCAATTAGTGGAATGCTGCTGTAGAAATTCAAAAGCTTTACAACACCTGCCACAGGATAATTGTAAATATATTTATTGGAGGCACTGTTGTCTATTTCAAAGCTTTCTTTACCGGCAACATATTCTTTTTTTAATCCGTCGCTCACAACCAGGCAGTTCATCATTCTCTTTTCTCTTTTTACAGAGATATTAAAATACCTGTGCAGATCAATTTGCATGTCTGAAAAGAGAGTACTGTCGCTTGCCCCAGGAACGATCAGCTCATAACAATATCGGTGATGATAACCGGCAGTATCCGTATCCGGTATTTTAAATTTTGTTACATCCTTTACGTCCAGAACAATCCTGTTATCGGCGAAAGGAATTTCGCGGCTGTAAGCGAGCTTCGTTAAGGAAAATAAAGATTGGTTGATGGAATATAAACCGGTGAGCGTGCCATTCTCCCGGCGAATACCACTACCACCTGCCACTCCATCCAAATACGCGGTAATTAATGACCGGTATTTAATCTGTGGTTCTTCGCCGTTTCCGTTTACAAAGAGTGGTTTTGAGACATCAACATTAAATGCATCTTTTTTCAATCTCATGTGCACTTTATTGCCATTAAGCAGTCTGCTTATATTTCCGGAGGTCAGTTCATCTGCAGAAGTAATCGCTGCTACTTTTCCATCGGGGGTGATCCATACTTCATGGGGAAGAATGATACAGGGAAAATAACTGTCAAGCTCCGGTGAATTATAAACAACAGGAAGGTTGACCGGGTTGCCGGTTCTTTCATTTACCCTGCTGAGGATCTTTTTTATTTTCGGTGCATCATCTTTGTATTCGATGCTTTTGGTATTAACGAGAATGATTTGAAGATCATCGGCCCAGGCATGTTGCAAAGAATCGAGGTGAGGAAAAAGGGCGATGCAGGAACTGCACCAGCTGCTCCAGAAATCGAGTATGATTAACTTGCCTTTAAAATCCGAAAGTTTTCCAGAAGTTGTTTTGTAATTAAGGATGTTGCTAATGGTAATATCGGGTACAATATCACCGATGGATAATGGTTTTAAAGCGGGTTGCTGCGCGTACAGCGTATTTATGGAAAGAAAAAAAACAGCGGCGTACATCGTTTTTTTTAAACGCCTGCTGTTGCGATTTTTTTTAAGTAATGAGCATAGAATGGCTGTTACGCATTTTAGCGTTGTATGTATCATGATGCATAAGCATTAAAAATTGAGTAAATAAAATTGCTGCCACCGCCAGGCGCTGCGGGTAACACATGAGGGCAAAAACCCGCAGACAGCCCGGCTGGTAACTAAACGGGATTCTTTGGCTTACAAGAGAAAAGTTGAGAAATAGAAATATGGTTTGCCAATATACTTCTGGCATTAAACAAAGGAAGATTATAGAGAATTACCTTTAGAATGATCTGATGAGAAAGAACCAGAGAGATTAGTTTTGATCTATATAAGACTGAATATCGACATTTAAAAATGTACTTCGGGCACCCTTTTTCTGCGAAACAACACCCTATATTGCCAAACACATCAATATTTAAATGGTTTACATTTTTTTTATCGCTTTTATTAGTCATATGCCGCATTCGTTGAATTAGGTGAGCACACAAACACTTAGCTATAACTAAGCATGGTAATTAAAAAATAAAGCTTACTTGCGCTGAGTAAAATGTCAAAAACAAAATTTCAATATGAAATCATTCAGCTTGTCAAGGCAAAAAGAGAATCAAATAATTTTACACAAGACGATATTGCTGAAGCATTGAAAGTGTCCCGTGGCTATATTGGACAAATTGAAAGCCCTAATTCCTCATCTCGCTACACTACTGATCAACTTAATTCCTTAGCTCTGTTTTTTAAATGTTCTCCTAAAGATTTCATACCAGAAGCTCCTATAAAAAATAATATTCCAGTTAAAGCAAAGAAAAAATACTGATGCGGTTTTGGTGCAATCAGAAGAACAAAACTAATAATAATTATGCTTAGTTATAACTAAGTAAATTGATTTCTTACTATATTTGGTGATAATTTATTCTTCATGAATTTTTATGAATACAACAACAACAATGAGAATTTTAAGAGAATCTAAAGGATACAGTCAAGAATATGTGGGAAGCGTGTTAGGAATTGAACAAAATACTTATTCCAAATTGGAAAGCGGTCAGATTCGACTTACGATTGATCGAATTTGCAAGTTGGCGGAATTGTACGAAGTATCCGCTGATTTACTGATAAGCAGTGAATTGCCCATAGTAAATTATAACAACGGAAAATTTAGTAAAGGGGTTGTAAATAATGACAATGCTTTGTGTCATTCCAAAGAGCTTTATGAAAAAATGTTATCTTTAAAGGACCAATTGATAGAGGAAAAAGAAAAACAGATCCTCATTTTAAAAGAAAAACTATCTGAGCAAAAGGCTGAAAAAGATTCATGGAAGGAACTTTTTATGAAACAAAATAAATAGAAATTAAGACATATTTTTACCTTAGAAATAATTTAAAAATGGCAGAGAATTCACTTTTGATTGGTTTAAGAACCACACATAACTATTCAGTCTCAGAAGTTGCTACTAAATCAGGCATGGATGAGGATCATTATCAAAAGCTTGAATCCGGCGAGCTTAGAATGAAAATCGATGATGCTGGAAAGCTTTCAGCAATTTATAAAATTGAACCAGAAATTTTTTTACAAGCCCCTTCGCATATCACTAATAATAACATCGGTGCATTCAGCAAAGGAGTAGTTTATGCAACTCATTATTTTGATGGTCTTAGTGTGGATGCTATTGAGAAATTAAAGGAAAAAGGCATTTTATAACTTATTTTGGGAACTTCTGATTACTTTATTGACAAATCTTAGCCGCACGCTCTATCTCATTGGGCATTACTGCTGACTAATAGATCTTGAAGTAAACGAAGAAATAAAAGGATTTTTATTTCTAATTAGAATAAATATTACGTTTGTGCATGAGTGTTAAACAGATTTAATTTACAGTAAATGGAGAAATAAGTGAAATTTGATATTTTTATGATCATTAAATAAAACCAATTAATTATGATAACTAAAAATGAGGAACTTGAATGTCTTGAAAGAAAAATTCGCGGTTTATGGAGGAGCATATCTTCAAATAATTGTCTATGGATTAGTGGAGAAGCGGAAGCAAAATATTTAATAAATGGACATGCAACGGAACTGATTCAGAGAAGTTGGTTGCCTTGCATTTATGAACGTGAGTCATTTTCAAAAATTTACGGTGTTATTGCAGCCGATAACTCGAATGGAAGATATGTTTGGGTTTATTTGTATTACAGAAATCACATTTGGAAATGCCATAACATTAGGAAGGCTTTTGAAATAGAAGATAAAATTAAAAAGCATAATGAAGTAGAGGTAAAAAGATATCGTTTAAGTAAAAAAATAGACGCAAAGAAAAAACTGATAACTGTTTGTAATAACTAATTGATATTATTGAAAAATGAAGTCCCAAAAAAACCTTTGACTCTGTTTCGGCGCAAGGTTGTAGCTAAGGTTTTGTATGGTACATTCTTGAGCCAATTACCAAAAATAACTGTAAAATCTTGTTTGTATTTTCATTTATGCTTTTATAGATATTAATCAAAAATAAGAATTCTGAAAATTTATTTGTTTACATGTATCTAAATGACACGATGGGTCAACATTCCGGAATAAATCTAAACTGCTGACAATCTATTCTGATGAGATGGATCAACATCCCGGAATGACACTAACTTCAGAAATCAGAATAAAATTTTTTTCTGGTAAACAGGTGGGGCAACATCGCGGAATAAAATTAAAACAGGCAACAAAATACTCCGATAGTCTTGTTCATGAGCCTGGGGTCAACATCGCTGGAATCGTGGATCAACATGGTTCGGAATTTACACCACCCAAGCCGAAACAATTTCTAGGGCAGTTGAATTCGCCAACATACAATCGTTACAAACAGACACATCATTTATAGTTAAAAAACTTTTGTACGTAAAAGTTGATTATTTTGCACCAAATGCCTATTTGTATGAGCAAAAAAGCCGTCAATAGATTGAAGGCAGTTCTAGCTGACCAAGGCAAGATGAATAGATGGCTTGCAGAAAAACTTGAAAAAAATGAAACAACAATTTGCAGATGGTACACAAGCGCGGCACAATCCTCAATGGAAAATCTTGTTGAAATAACAACTCTGCTTCAAGTTGATGTAAGAGAATTAACCCACTCGTCAAAAAATATTAAATGAAATTGCAGGTCAAAATTGACGGAAATACTATTAACCTCAGTCAGCATCAAAATATTAACGGGCTTTCTACAGAAAACAACGTCAGGAAAACGTATGTTGACAGGTTGATTAAACATTATGGGTTTTCAAATGAACAGATGGCAGAAGGGCTAAAAGCGATAAAATCTAAAACCGAAACCGCTTTCGCTGATATTATTATATGGCGTTCAAAAAAGGAAAAAGAGAATGGAAATACACCATTAATTGTAGTTGAGTGTAAAGCTCAACAAGTTGCAATTAGAAAGGAAGATTATTTTAAAGGCGCGGCGTTTGCTGCAATGGTTGGAGCTACATTTTTTGTAACAGCAAATCAAAAGCAGGCAAAAGTTTTTTCAAAAATTTTTAAGGTTGATAAAAAAGGAAGGTCTTTCAATCTTGAGGAAGTCTTAAATATACCTAAGGCTGACAAAGTTTACGATGAGAAGGAAATAAATGCACTTCTAAAGCAGACAATAGATTTTGCCCGTGATGATTTTAGCCGTTTACTTTTCAGATGCCACAATATTATTCGTAACAATGATAAATTGTCACCAGAAGCAGCTTTTGACGAAATAAGTAAAGTTCTTTTTATAAAGACATTATATGAACGAAAAAACGAAAAGGGATTAATCTTTCTTCTCGAAGATTACAAAAATGATAAACGACATTGGGATAAGGTAAAAAATGAGGATGACTTGCCTTACTACCGTAAGTTGTTTGATAACGTCAAAAAAGAATTAAAGAATGATGACTTGTTCGAGCCAAATGAAACTATCAAAATTCGGGAAAACAGCTTTGAGGCAATCGTAAAAGAGTTAGAAATTTATAATCTTTCAACAACATCGGATGACGTAAAGGGTATTGCTTTTGAACAATTTCTCGGGCGAACGTTCAGAGGCGAGTTAGGACAATTTTTTACGCCGAGAAGTATTGTTGATTACATGGTTGAAATACTTGACCCACAGGAAGGAGAAACCATTTGTGACCCCTGTTGCGGAAGCGGAGGTTTCCTAATAAAGGCGTTTGAATATGTGAGAGTGAAAATTGAAGCGAATATACAAGAAGCAAAGGAAAAAATCAAGCAGAAGTATTACACCGATAAACTTTCCAAGTTAAGTGAGAGAGAACAGGACAATACTGACCGTATCGTGAACGAACAATTTAGTTTGCTTAATAAAGAGCTTGACATCAATAATCCTGAAAGCCGTTTACACAGATTATCATTTGATTGCATTTTTGGAACTGACGCTAATCCAAGAATGGCAAGAACTGCAAAAATGAATATGATAATGCACGGAGATGGTCACGGAGGCGTGCATCATCACGACGGATTATTGAATATTAATGGAATTTTCGATGGACGTTTTGATGTCATCTTAACTAATCCACCATTCGGAGCAAGAGTTGAGAAATCTTTGAAAATAACGGAGCAAGATAAGTATACCGACTATAATAGAATTGCTAAGTATACAGAACGTTATGGCAAAGACTATACAGAGGCGCTAAAACAAATTAATGATAATATTGGAAAATCTGTTTTAAGTCTTTTTGAGACAGGAGAAATGAGCAGCCTTACAGAAGTTTTATTTATTGAACGCTGTTTGAATCTGCTTAGACCTGGCGGAAGAATGGCTATTGTTTTGCCAGAAGGCGTATTGAACAATACTAATCTTCAAAAGGTCCGTGATTTCGTTGAAGGTAGAGCTAAAATAATCAATATTACATCTATACCCCAAGATGTGTTTATCGCATCAGGTGCTACAGTAAAACCAAGTTTGCTCTTCTTCAAAAAGTTTACTGACGAGGAAGCGAAGAAGTATCATAAAATAGAAGAGGCAGCAACTAAAGCTTCTAATGACAAGCATAAAAGTGAACTAGAAGAACTTCATAAAAAACTAAAAGCCAATGGAATTAATAAAGAAGAAAAGAGAGAATTGAGAGAAAAGCAAAAAGAGATTTTGTTGCAAATAGAAGAAGAAATTAAGGCTGACATCAAAACTAAGTTTGACTACGAAATACCAATTGTGGAAGTCGACAAAGCAGGAATTAGCACAACGGGAGCTCCTATTGAAAATGAATTAGAACCTGTTGCGAAAGAGTTTAAAAAATACCGGATCAAAAACCGACTTTGGAAAGACCGTTTTGTACGAGTAGAGTACGATGTTTTTGATGGCATGTTTCAAAGAGTAATTGCGGAAGGAGAACCCGAAGTATTTTATGGAAAAAATGGAATTAACAACTGAGAAGAACAGCCATGGACGTTTTAAGTTCGTACCATTTTCATCATTTGACAAATGGTATGTGAGCTATTATATCAACCCTTACGAAATTAAATCACCTCATAAAATAGTTCTGCTTAAAGAATTAATACATCCTAAAAAAGAGCGGATTAAGCTACAGGATTATAAAGGGAATTTAAGAGTCGTAAAGAAGATCTCTTTCAAGGACGGAGTAATACATTTGAGGAAAGAGAATGAAACCAAGATGGATTTGTATACATTAAACACAGATGATCTACTCGTTTCTAAAATTAACTTTCATCAAGGCGCAATTGCAATAAATAGGTATCAAAAAATTGTTTGCACAACTCATTATCAACCTTATTCAATAAATCGTCAGTTCGTTATAGATGAATATTTAGTTCTGTATTTAAGAAGCAGAACATTTCAAAACTACATAAGCTTTATTCGGGCTGAAGGCATAAAGAACGAAGCTACTTACGAATTCATTGGCTCTTTACCTGTACCTCTTCCCTCGATTGATGCTCAAGAAAAAATACTCGCAACCTATTGTAAAGCAATTTGTAAAGCTGAAGAACAAGAACAACAAGCAAAACGCAAAGAAGAAGAGATAAATCCCTACCTGTTTGATTGCTTAGAAGTAAATCTCGAAAAAACTGAACGAGCTACGGGAATTTCATTTATAAAACATAGTCTTATTGACCGTTGGGCAGCAGATTATTTGTTTAATTTGAATTCAATTAAAGGAATAACGAAAGGTAAGTACCCAGTTCTAAAAGTCAGAAATTTCCTTTTATCGTATCAATATGGATTATCCACAAAGGCAACCGAAGAGCCTATCGGGATTCCGATGCTACGAATGAATAATATCAATAATGGCGAACTCGACATTGAAGATTTGAAGTACATTAAAATTGACAATGAAAAGAAACAAAAAGTATTTTTAAACAAAGGAGATTTATTATTTAATAGAACGAACAGTAAAGAGCTTGTAGGGAAAACTGCAGTTTTTGAATTGGATGATGAATACACTTTCGCATCTTACTTGATTCGATTGAAACTTGACGACGAAAAAGTAAACACACACTACATCAATTATCTTTTCAATTCGCCAATTGGAAGAATACAAATCGACATGGTTAGTCGTCAGGTTCTTGGCCAAGCCAATGTAAATGCTCAAGAGTTACAAGATTTTGTTTTTCCTATCCCGGAAATGACGGTTCAAAACGAAATTGCAAATGAAATTGAAAAAGTAAAAAAGGCTATACAGAACCTTAGAGAAAAAGCAGAGCAAAATAGACAGGCTGCATTGACTTATTTGGAAAAAGCAATTTTCAAAAATTAGTAAATGAAACTCACATCACTTTTTATAGAAGACTACAAACTGCTTAAAAATTTCAGCATTAACTTCAACAAAAATGTTTCAATACTTATCGGCATAAACGGCTCAGGTAAATCTAGCATCCTAGAAACAATTGCTCAAATTTTCAGCGATGCTTTTTTGAATGAAAAATCTAAGTTCGGATTTAACTTGGCTTATGAATTACGTCTGGAAGAAGTGATTGAACAAACAGCAACAACAAGTGAATTTAGAACCGATTATGTTGGCGTTGAAATATCTGCAAGTAATAAAGATGAAGATTTAAGTTTTAAAGTATTTGTCGAAGAGAAAGTCTTGGAAAATAAAGAAGATATTGAAAAGCGGTTTAATGGTTTTTCAAAAATCCTTCCAAGTAATATCGTTATCTATTATTCGGGGTTATCTGATATTATGAAAGGTATAGTTGAACCTCATGACCAAATACTCTCAAAACAATATAGAGAAGGGAACGTCAATGCAGACAGACCCTTCTTTTATTTTGAACCCACTCTGTTCGAAATAATACTCGTTAGCTTGCTTTCATATGAGTTTGGAGATGTTCCCCAATTTTTGCTTGACAGGGCCAAGATAAGAGAACTGCAAAGCGTTCAAATAAGATTAAAAAAACCTTCGTGGGTAAAACAACAGAAAATTAAAAACTGGTGGGGTGCAAAGGGTGAAGTAAAAACTTTCCTGGATTATCTTGATAGTTTGGGTCAACAATTAGAAATTGATGGAAGATCTCATCAAGATTATATCAAAGGAAATGTTGTGACAGAAGCTTGGGAGAATGAAGCAATAATTATTACAATTGTTTCGCAAAGCATGCTTTTTCAGATACGAGACCATCTTATAGAAGAAAAGAACCTGTTTAAAATACTTAATACCCTCTATATTGATGGCTTTTTGGATAGCATTGAGTTTTTTTTCACCAATAATGAAGGAGATGAATTTTCGACATTAAGCGAAGGCGAACAGCAAGCAATTATTATAAAAGGCTTGACAGAGTTAGTAACAAGCGAAAACACTTTGTTTTTGTTTGATGAGCCTGATACCTATTTACATCCTTCTTGGCAGAGAAACTTCATTGAAGGGATTATCAGCTTTACACAAAATAATCCGGCTGTGATGAGCCAGTTTCTGATTACCACACATTCCCCTCAACTCCTTAGTGATGCAAACCCGGAAAAATCAGAAGTTCAAATTATGGAGGATGGCGAAATTGTGAAAGTAACGCCTAAATACTACGGGAAAGACATAAGCACCGTTCTGTATGAAATGATGGGTGTTGAAAGAAGAAGCAAGAAAGTGGCAAAACGCTTAAGTGTTCTTTTCAAACTTATTGAAGATGAAGAACTGCAGAATGCTAAAGAAGAATACAAATCACTTTCCGATTTGTTAGGTGAAAACGACCCTGCATTAATAAGAGCCAAAACTGAAATCGAATTATTAGAAGAAGCATCCTCGAATGAAGCAGATAACTAAAAATCAACAACCTAACTCTTTTACAAAACACAAAGCAAATAAACCAGCAAAATATGATGCTTTGCCATACAATGCAAAAAACGATTTGAGGCAAAGCCTTCTAACAGAACAGGGATATATCTGTTGTTATTGCATGAAACGCATACCTGAACCACAATTTCCTTATATGAAGATTGAGCATTTTAAATCTCAAGATAAATATGAGGCTTTACAGTTGACATATTCAAATTTACTGGCTGTTTGTACTGGCAACGAAGGTCAGCCTGGTAAACTTCAAACTTGTGATACACGAAAAGGGAATGTTGATTTTAGCTTAGACCCATGTTCTGCATTACCATCTTGCGATAATGTTTTTAAATATACTCTTGAAGGAAAAATAGTTTGTGATAATGAAAACCTTCAGAATGAAATTGATAATACACTTAATCTAAACAGTCAATCTTTGCAGGATTTGAGAGCGGAGGTCTATGAATTTGTATCCAATTTAGTTAATGTTGAAAGCAAAAAAAATAGGGATAAGAAAATCCGGATTAAGTATTTTGAAAGTTTGCGGACAGAATGGTTAACTCCTGATAGAACAGGAAAATTAAAGCCATTTTGCATGGTGGCAGTTTATTATCTAAGTAAGAAAATCAGACAAAATCAAAATTAGCCGACGCACCAAGTCAGGCAAATTTGCAAGGTTTACAAAAGATTTACCTTCAGCCATATCTATTCCTTTTCCCACAGCATCTCCTATATTGGTTGGCATTGCATTTGCAAAATTCTTATGTCCAGTAAAATATCCAAGTAGTCTAGATGCATTTGTTCCAATTCTTACACCGCCGTCCACAAATAAGGGTATTGTAAAAGACGTTGACATTCCTCCCGAAATCCATTCTCTCTGATAAAGTCCGAAGGATTGGTAATAAAAAGTTCTCTTATTTCCCGAATTTCTATGACTCCATTTAAAAAAGATTTTAGTTCTTCTATAATTTTTACATTTGCATCAACCATTGAGTTTGTTTTTAGTAGAACACAAAGAACTGATTTTTTCAGTTCCTAACTCAATGGTTCTTATTTGCTTATGTCTTAACTAAATGACATTGAGCGGACGCTTGCGCTAACAACTAATTACAACCTTGCACCAAAGGGGGGCATACACAACAAGCCGTCTCTTTACTGGAACAAAAAGAAACACGGGATGCGCCTACCCTGGATAAAGCGGCTAAGGCGCTCGGGGTTTCTGCCGATGCTATTAAAATTTTAATGAGGATGCTACTTTTAATATCATCTCCAACACTTACCACGACCATTCTTCATCGGTCAATTACCAGTTTAACCCTATCGAAAAAATCGTGGCGCTCTACCAGGAAAAGATTGAACTCTACGAACGCACGATAAAAGAAAAAACGAACTGCTCCAAAAGTTGCTGGATGAAAGAAAATAAGATTCTAAAATACAAAAGCCGCATGGCTGCGGCTTCGCTGTTATTTTAAATCCGGCTAAGCGTCTTTTTTACTTTGCAGGTTGCAATAATTTCTTTTTATAACGATACGGTTAAGCGAAAATGATTTCGGAAGTTTTTTTACAGCAAACGAACTTTTAAAAGATTTTTTTAAAGACATACGGGCAGCAGCACTTTTTATTTATGGATTCCTAAGGATAGCCGAGGTTCTTTTATTTTGAACATACTAAGAATAGCTGGGGATTATTCGACTTTCGGTGTAGTAAATTTCATTTTAGATTCAGGTTCTGAGTTTTTAAAAAAATCGTCCTCGGTTAAAACTCTATACAACAAAGCTATTAATTGCAATCGTTCATTATTTCCCTTTTCTGGATTTAAAATTTTTCCTATTCGCCATGTGTTTGACTTACTAAGTAATAAGCCAAAATCAGTACTAACAAAATAAGACACTTCTCCATCAGTTAGCCCCTTATTCGCTACAAGTTTTAGTACCTGATATACTTTCCCGTTTATTGTATAAAACCTACGCCCCTCATTGTACAGTAATATTGTATCAGTATCATTAGCAATCAACCTAAAGTATTTAGTTGCCGTATCGAAAGCTATGATAAAACTTCCTGCCCCATTAATGTTGTAGGTATAAGTAGTGATTCCGCCTTTAGTAATCTGCTCGCTAAACTGATAACTGATAAAATATGTGCTATCCTTTTCTATGACGGAAAACAATTTTAAAGAGTCATTCGTTTGTGATGTAATTGACGGGGGCTTAGCATTGTTCTCATCACCTCTGCATGAATACAAAAACATGCAGCAGAACAGTGCCTGAATTAATCTAAACATATACTTTAATTGAAAAAGTCATTTACTTTACTCTTTATATAATCGGATTCGTCTTTTACTTTTCCTTGTGCTTTTTGTCGTTCATAATCGGCTTTCCACATTGGCTTATTCTCCATATAAAATTCTGCCCTCTCTTGGTACCAAGAGGAAGATGTCGGTTTCATCCAATCTCGATGTTGGTAGAACGAATAATTCATTGCCTTGTCAGTAATCAATGTTTGCTGATTTATTCGGACATGCTGGGTTTCATGCAATATTGTTTCGCCTCCTCCAACTTGTTCAACTGAAGTACTCATATCATCACCTTCTCGAAGATTTATTTCAAATTTTAAATATCTGTCTTTACTTTCTCCTTTTGCAACTTTATCTATTCCATCAATTTTCTTATCTCTAGGCAACTCGCTGGCTGAGCCGTCTTTTCGATTTATTGAAAAAACTTCGGTTACCCCAGATGCAATGCCTGTAGAACCTATTTTAAATTCAATAGTTGTTTTTCCATACTTGCCTCCAGGGCTATATAATTTCAGAAACCTTTTTCCTGCCTTAGAATTAAGAAAAGTATTATAAGCTTTACTCCAATTCTTATCAGCCTTGATTTGTGCATCTATAATTGTGTCTCCCAATGGGTCATTAAACCTAATAGGGTTGTTGCTCATGGAAACATAAGGGCTTTCGCTTTCACTTGCTTTAGGGTCTATCTGCCACCACCTGCCTAACTGGGGATCTAAACTTCTAAAGTTTGTTGCATATAATTCCAATCCCGAACCGTCGCTAAACTCTTTATTTTGTAATTCACTTCCTTTATTAAACTTGTATTTATTTTCACCACCACCGAACGCATTTGAGGATATCCCCGCCATAGTCACTCCGAACGGATAATAATGTGTCTCTTCTAAAATTGGTCCTTTTATATCTATTACTTCCAGGTTATCAAAGAACACGTCTATATTGCTTTCGTTGCTGCAATAAATGTAAATATAGCCATTCTTTGGAACATTAATCGGTGGCAACACATGCGATTTTAAGCCGCCGCTGCTGCTTGCGTCTACCGGATCAAAACCACTGCCTGCATATTTAAACTGTTCATCAAATAAGATAAATGCTATGCCGGCTTTTACATTATTGTATGGATCTACCGGGTTGGTGTTTGAAAATGCATTTAACGGAACCACCGTTCCCGAAGTATTTGCATTTAATGCTGTTGTCGTAGCTCCATGTATAACGGCTATGTTGCTGCTTCCGCCCACAGTTAAAAAAGCACTTATCAATGCCGACGCATCAAAAAGCGTATTGCTTACACCACCTCCGTTATAATTGTAATAGGATTTGCCCAATATGTTTATTTTATCTCCTGACATTACTTTTAACAACATTCCAAGGCCGGTTCTGTTGGTAGCAGCGTTAAGTTTATACATCTTTGAGCTTGTTGCATTTCGATTTCCAAATGTATTTGGATTATTAGTGCCGTTATCATTAATATAATGTGTAGTAAGTGATGTGGATTGATATTGTATATAAGAATTATTAATATCATAATAGGCCTTTTCATTTTCGACAGGACTACCAGCGCCGGTTCCTTCCAGAGTTGCTGTAGGATAATGATCCACCTTCTCCTCTTCTGTCAACACCATCCTCACATTCCCTAAATGATCTTTTATGAAGTAATCATATACAAAAGCATTCACGCCATTAACTGGCGTCCACCTTACTCTTCCCTCTTCATGGCTAAAGAACTGCAACACATTATTTTCATAAACAAAACCGCCGAGATAAGAGGTAGTAGTTTGCTTTGCGATGTTATTATTGTAGGTTGCCTCAACTTCATCAGTCCTTTTTTCCAGCTTATTGCCGACAGCATCATAAATATAAGTAATCGTTCCTTTTGCGCTGTTATCATCATTTTCGACCGTTAATCTCCAGGGCAGGTTCAGGGGGTTATATTCTATTAATGTTATCTTTTTGTTTTTATCATAAACCAGGTTACCATTGGCATCATAATCATAATCATCTGCAGTCCGATTCTTATCAGTAAAGTCTCCTAATTTATGATCGGTTGCCGCTATCGTATTTTCTTCTGTTACAGCAAGCAACTGGTTACTTACCTGATTGGCCTGTTTATACTGATAGCTCATGTTATCAATAATGCCGCTTGTTGTAACCTGTAGGCCCCATTGCTGCATCGATCTAATGTTACCATTTTCATCATAAGCTGACGAAGCGGTAGCACCATCTCCCACCTGCGTGCTAAAGTTGACTCCTGCTGTCGTATTCCATCCACTGTTATTCTGTGTAAAATCGCCTTTCAGCAACCTGTTGGCTTTATCATAAGCAAAACCATATGCCCGTTCCTCGCCATCTCCCGCTGTTTTCCACCTGGTGCCGGAGATATTGCCATTGTACTGGCTGGCATTGTTATTAAATCCCCAGTCGTAGCTAAGATCCATACTAAACCATTTATTAATAGCAGGGTCGCTATTCATCTGGGAGGCATAACTTCCGCTGCCGCTATACCAGTTTATGTCTTTCAGCCACCCTCTGATGTTATAATTGTAATTGTCATCTTCCATTGCCGTTGCATCGCTTACGCTTTTCTGGCCGGTCTTCTTTTCTTTTAGCTTCCCTAAGGCATCATATGTATTGTCGGTAATCTTTCTTTTGTTTGCTACATCGTCATTAATCGTTTTGGTAACGGTTTTCAGCCTTCCTACATGATCATAGAGCATGCTGGTGAGTACCCTTAAATTATTTACATTTCCTGAAGCATTGTTATGAACAAAGTAAGTGCTTACTACTTTGCCGGTAAAATCATAACGGCTGGTAGCGATGTCATTGCCGCCTTTATAGTTGCTGCTTTGGACCTGTATTACTCTTCCCTTGTCATCATAGAAATTGTTGGTTTCAAGCCATTTGCCTAATGTAAGATTATTGCGATCTTCGATCACCCTGACTTTTGTTACCGTTACCAATCCCTTTGTTTGATCGCTTTTTTGAGAAGGCAGTGTTTCAGGATAGGGATTGCCGCCATCATCCAGTTTGGAGTTGTTGGCAGGGCTGTATGTTTTTGTGCTGGCCGCGTAATTGTCATAATAAGTATAAGTAAGTGGGTACAATGTAGCGCCTGAAGGTATTGCATAGGTGTTTACAGTAACATTATCAGTAAAATTGTTCGGAGCCTCTGTACCAATCTGTGCGGTAAAAGAAGCATTGTCTTCAGTTGTAAAGCCATTATCAAAAACGATGCTGTTGGTGCTTTGGTATAAAGTTCTTCCTGTTTCCCTGCTGTTGAAATACATGTCGGCCAAGTTAATGGGTTGGTTAGTCCCGGTATTGGTGGTACCCGTTGAACTTGATGTTGTTGGCATGGAAGCTGCTAAATCCTCGCGAGAGATATTATAGACCATAATACCGGTTTGTATTGGGCGGTTGAGGTCATCATATAGTGTTAATACGCTGGAAAAGGAGCGGAAAAGGCTAGCTGCGGATCTGCACGATGAGTTTGGCGGTGTTTTATCAGCAATAAAATTCAAGCTCGAAAGTATAGAGTGCGCTACTGCCGCTGACCAACTACAGACCACCCAGTGTGTAAACCTTGTCCTGAACATGCTTTCGAAAATCCGCTGGATTTCAAACGAGCTGCTGCCGGATACACTGGCTCACAAAGGAATCGTATCTGCAGTGGTGGAGTATGCAGACCTTGTAAATGAAGATCCGGAACTGAAAATAATTGTTGAAAATGCGGGAATCCCGGACATTGCAGCTACCCGCTCTGTCCATATTTTTCGCATTCTCGGTGAAATTATTCACAATACTGTGAAACACTCGAATGCGCGTACTTTGAAAATTGAATTCTTAACAGAAAAAAGCCTGTTAGTTGTTCTTACTGCTGATGATGGAAAAGGATTTGACTACCAGAACGCGATGAATCATAAAAAAGGCCTGGGGCTGAACAATTTGCAGAACCGGGCTGAAATGCTTGGCGGAGAGTTTCACCTGGCATCGCGTCCCGGAAGCGGAACTAGATGTCATATCCGAATACCTTTATAATTTATTAACCTCAAAAAAACGCTTATGACACAAAACAAAATCACGCTAATTATTGCTGACGATCATGAAATTTTAAGGGATGGCATCAAGACCGCGCTTAACAAATATGAAGATATTGAAGTAGTTGCCGAGGCATCAAATGGATTACAATTGCTAGAGCTTGCAGGGAAATATCTGCCGGATGTTATCCTTATGGATATCCAGATGCCATTAATGGATGGTATTGAAGCCACGCGAATCATTACAGAAAAATTCCCGGCGATTGCTGTCGTTGCACTTTCGATGGTCGATAACTGTTACAAGATTGCGGACATGACTGCTGCGGGCGCTACCGGTTATTTATTAAAAAGCGCGCTAAAAGCGGAAATTGTAGAGGGAATCAGAGCTGCCAGTAAAAACAAAGAATATTTTTGCAGCGGTGCGTCGCAAAAGCTCGCGGCTGCCTGCAACAGGGTAAAGAAATCTGTAAAAGAGTTGAGGTTTTCAGAAAAGGAAAAAGAATTAATCCGATTCATCTGTGATGGTTTATCTACTATCGAAATTTCCAAGAAAGTATTTCTCAGCGCGAGTACCATTGAAAATAACCGGGCAGCGTTGCTCCAAAAAACCGGGTGTAAAAACGCTGCTGAATTTGCATTCTTTATAGGACAAAATGAACTTTATGGTAAATAGAGCTTCAGAAATGATGGTTGAAGGTTCAGGGTTATTGTCCAAGGTTCACGGGTTGAAGGTTGAAGCTTGTGGGTCGAGAAAACTAGCAACGGCTTATGTATAAAAAAACAGAGTGTGATTATCAATGTGGTTAAAGTTTAAGGGGAACGGCCAGGCCTTTCCCCTTTCTGTTGTTGTGCCACAGCTTTTATGACTGTCACAGCTCTCAATAGAATTCCATGCAACTCACAGTTTTCTCATTAACCGTTGGATATCCTCATAATCGTAATACAAAATGCCGCCCAGTTTGCGGCAATGCAAGCTTCGATTGCGCCTCAGGCTTTGTAATGTACCGGCAGAGATTCGTAAGATCTTACGAACTTCCCTGCTTTTTAAAAATCTTTTTGAATCATTTACATCATTCTTTGAGAAGAGCTGTTTAAGTTCTTTAATTAAATCAGCTTTAAAGTCGTTTAAATCTTTAATGGTGATAAGTTCTAAAGGCATAGCATTGGTTTTTTTGGTTTAAAATAAGTGGATATTTATAAGGCTAAAATAGAGGAAGAAAAAGAATGAAAAAAGAGGGTTTACACCTTTTTTGCGAAAGCAATTGAACGCTTTCTATTAAAGAAGTACCGGCATTTAAAATATGATATCATCGTTGATGGGATAGCCTTGACATCATTCACTTATGTGATATTATCGTTGGATTAAGCTGGAAGAAATTTTTGCAGGTAGTGTGTGCCTTGCGAAGAGGAGATCTGCGTACGAAAAATTGTTAATTGAATTTCGAGGAAGCAACTGATAACAAACCTTTAGAAAAAGTGCATTGAAAAATTTTTAAAAAGCTGAAGCCGCTATCGTTTAACAGATGGTATTAACAGATTCGTCCCGTGACGATCTGAACCAGAGTAAGCACAAAGAGATTGATATTATCCGAAAATCACGTCCATTCAATTGAAGGACACAGATATTTCATCCTCCAATTTCATCAATAATCAATCACCTGCTCCTCCATCACTTCAGGCATTTTTCTAAATTCGTATTGCTGATTGCGCAATTGTGGTTCAAAACCCGCTTCTCTTATCGCGTCCTGAATTCCTTTGCTGGTAAAACGGTGGGGCGCTCCTGCTGCACTTACTACATTTTCTTCAATCATGATGCTTCCAAAATCATTGGCGCCGGCATGAAGACAAATTTGCGCTATTTGTTTGCCTACTGTAAGCCAGCTGGCCTGGATATTTTTTATATTCGGTAGCATGATGCGGCTCATGGCGATCATGCGGATATATTCCTGCGGAGTCGTCAGGTTGTGAACGCCGCGAATCCTTGCCAGCAATGTATCTACATCCTGGAAAGTCCATGGAATAAAATTTAAGAACCCGACTGCACCATCCGGTTTTTTCGCCTGCACATCTCTTAGTTTTACCAGGTGCTCCATCCTTTCTTCAATCGTTTCTACATGGCCAAACATCATCGTTGCGGAAGTAGTTAAATTTAACTTATGAGCCTCTACCATAATATCCAGCCACTCCTCCGAGCCACATTTTCCTTTGCTGATCAATCGCCTCACTCTATCCGTTAATATTTCCGCTCCCGGGCCGGGCATGGAATCCAACCCTGCCTCTTTCAGTGCCTTCAACACCTCATGATGAGTAGATTTTGAAATTTTGGTAATGTGCGCAACTTCAGGTGGCCCCAGGGCATGAAGTTTTAGTTTTGGGAATAACTTTTTTAATTCTTTAAAAAGATTTACATAATAATTCAAATCCAATTCCGGATGGTGGCCACCCTGCAACAGTAATTGTTCGCCTCCATACCTGAATGTTTCTTCAATTTTTCTTTTATAAGTTTCGATGTCGGTAACGTAAGCGTCTTTATGTCCCGGTATCCTGTAAAAATTACAAAACTTGCAATTGGCAATACAAACATTGGTCGTATTGACATTTCTATCAATTATCCAGGTTACTTTTCCATGCGGCACTTGTATTTTCCGCAGTTCATCGGCGACAGTCATGAGTTCTGATAATGCAGCATTTTTAGATAAAAAAGTGCCTTCTTCTATTGAAAGAAATTCAAATCGTAATGCTTTTTGTAATAATGCTGATGTATTCATTGCTTCTTTTTATTTCCTTAAACCATTCAAATAATTTAAGCAAAAATACAAGCAATAAATCTTAAATTTAGTTTTTATCCATTATGAAGATTCTGCTTTCCCTCTTTCTTTTGTTTGCCAGCGGTAGTTCATCTGCCCAGGAAATGTATTGGGAAAAGCAAACAAAGTTTATCACGTCTTTTCATTTTCAACTATTGAGTGGAGGTGTTATTTTATTGAAAGCGCAGTTTAATAATATTGCCGACACATTTAATTTTATCCTTGATACAGGCAGCGGTGGCATTTCGTTGGATTCCACCACTACAGCAACATACCAGATTCCTCATGTGCCATCCGGCAGATATATTTATGGAATTGCCGGCGTACGCAAAGTTGATTTCGCACAACACAACCGTCTTACTTTTCCCGGAATCACCGTTGACAGCCTTGATTTTTATATCAATAATTACGAAGTGCTTTCCAGTGTGTACGGAATAAAAATAGATGGAATCATTGGTTACAGTTTTTTGAGCAGGTATATTGTAAAAGTAAATTTTGATAGTTTAAAAATCAGTGTCTTTCAACCCGGACTTATTAAGTACCCCGAACACGGCTTTTTATTACATCCGCAATTCAGAGGCTTGCCAATTGTGCCCCTGAGGATCAAAGATTCTAAAACAATTACTTCAAAATTTTTTTTTGACACAGGAGCAGGTTTGTGTTTTTTATTAAGTAAACAATTCAAAGATGACAGCGCGGTTTTACTAAAAAGAAGAAAACCTTCACCGATAGAAGTCCAGGGGCTTGGAGGTAAAAGAAGAATGCAGCTAACGGTGATTAAAGAGCTGCAAATTGGTTCTTACAAATTCAGAAAAGTACCGACGTATGTTCTGGACGATGAATTCAATGTGCTTTCGTATCCAACGCTTGCTGGCTTGATCGGCAATGATATTCTCCGGCGTTTCAACCTGATCATTAATTATCCCCAAAGGGAAATACATTTATTGCCAAACTCGCATTTTCGCGATGCTTTTGATTATTCTTATACAGGAATGACCATGTATAATCTTGACGGGGAAATAATCATAGATGACATCATTGAAGGGACACCTGCTGACAAAAGCGGCCTCAAAAATGGCGATATTATTATGGCGATCAATAATAATTTCAGTGGAAACATGGAATCATATAAAAATCTATTGCAAAAGCCAGGAACCAAAGTTGAAGTGCTTGTGATGAGAAATAAAGTCCCTTTAGTGATTTCTCTAAAGGTGGGCAGAATTCGTTAAACCGGACCATCAAGCATGGTGAATCGTTCAGGCCGCCAAAGACAAGCGTCCCGACCGTGTAGCAATCTTCAACTACAAACGTTATTCCTGAGCTTTTACCGTTCCACTTCCTGCAATATGAATTTCAGGTGAAGTTGGATTACCGCTATATGTTACATCGCCGCTGCCAGTTACATTTATTTTTAAACTTACACTCGCAAAAACATGAACATCAGAACTTCCGGAAACGCGGATCACTGCATTTTCTGATTTAAGATTTGCGCATTTTACATCACCGCTTCCGCTTATTTTACAATCAAAATCTTTTGTTTGTCCTGACAAAGAAATATTGCCCGAACCTGAACCGCTTACTTTGACGGAAGGCGCATCAACCGTCGCGTTCACGTCACCTGAGCCCGAAGTGGTTATTTCCAATTGCTGATTGCTTTTTATAGTACCATTGCTGCTGATATCGCCGGAACCGGAAGTAATCAATTTATTAAGAGAAGGCGCTGTAACAATCACTTTTGCATGATCATTCATTATCGAATATCCATTTTTATAATGAATATTTAAAACACCGCCATTTACGTCTGTAATAACATAAGGAATTAAATTCTCATCATTTTCAACTACTAATGAATAATCGTTTCCATCTTTAATTCCCACATCAATAGATCCTGACGTCTTTACGGCCTGGATTGCAGGAATAGTCCTGTTTTCATCACGCACATTCCCGTTTCCCGAAACAGAAGCACATGACACAAACACGATTGATGCAACAAACAGAAGGATTAAGTTTTTCATCAGCTTATTTTTTGTTTTGATAACCAAAAGTAATAATAAGAAAATTTTATTTTTAAAAGAAATCTGAATCTTTATTTTTCAAATAAGAATGAAATTATAGAAACAATAAACGATTTACCTTCGCAGCCATGACAGAAAAAATCCTGATTCTTGATTTTGGTTCTCAATACACGCAACTCATTGCCAGGAGCGTCAGAGAAGCGAATGTTTATTGCGAAATTACTCCATTTAATAAAGAAATTGAATTTTCACCTGCACTAAAAGGAGTGATCCTTTCGGGATCGCCTTTCTCAGTAAATGATGAAAATGCTTTGTTCATAGATGTAAAAAAAATCAATGAAAAAGTTCCGGTTCTGGGAATTTGTTATGGAGCGCAATTAATTGCAAAACTATATGGAGGCGTTGTTGAAAAAAGTGATAAGCGCGAATATGGACGATCAAAATTGCAGATAAAAAACGAAGCGGATGAATTACTAAAAGGAGTAAAAAATGATTCTGACGTGTGGATGAGCCATAGCGATACGATCAAAAAACTTCCGGATACTTTTTCGATCTCTGCATCTACACACAATATTCCCGTGGCAGCTTTCGACAGTAAAGACACCCTGCCCGGCGATGCCATTCGGGCAGGAAATAATGGGATTTTTGGTTTACAGTTTCATCCGGAAGTTTATCATTCTGCAGAAGGCAAAAAAATAATCCGGAATTTTTTAGTAAATGTTTGCAAATGCAGCCAGGACTGGACTCCTGCCCATTTTATCAATGATACCGTGTCTTCAATAAAAGAAACGATCGGCGATAAAAAAGTAATCATGGCTTTGAGTGGCGGCGTCGATTCTACCGTTGCCGCTACTTTAATTCATCGTGTTATTGGCAAAAATCTTTATGGAATTTTTGTTGATAATGGCGTACTGCGTAAAGATGAGTTTGAACAGGTGATTGAATCTTGCAAAAACATTGGATTAAATATTAAAGGGGTTGATGCCAAAAATTATTTTTATAGAAAACTCGCCGGCAAATCGGATCCGGAAGAAAAAAGAAAAGCCATTGGGAAAAGTTTTATAGAAATTTTTGATGAAGAAGCGCATAAGATTGAAGGAATCGAATTTCTTGGACAAGGCACTATTTATCCTGATGTAATTGAATCGGTTTCTGTGCATGGCCCTTCGGTTACCATCAAATCGCATCATAACGTAGGCGGACTTCCGGAAAGAATGAAACTGCAGTTAATAGAGCCCTTGCGTTCTTTGTTCAAAGATGAAGTAAGAAAAGTAGGTGCAGAACTTGGACTTCCCTCCTCACTATTAAACCGTCATCCATTTCCAGGGCCCGGTTTGGCGATCAGAATTCTTGGAGAGGTGACCGAAGAAAAAGTTGAGTTGTTACAAAAAGCCGATGCCGTTTATGTGAATGCTTTGAAAAAATTTGATTTGTATGCAACGGTCTGGCAGGCCGGTGCTATCTTACTCCCTGTAAAAAGCGTGGGCGTTATGGGCGATGAAAGAACGTATGAATTTACGGTAGCCTTGCGAGCAGTAACTTCAGTAGACGGCATGACAGCAGACTGGGCACATCTTCCTTATGATTTCCTTGCTTATGTATCCAATGAAATCATCAACAATATCAAAGGCATTAACCGTGTGGTGTATGATGTCAGCAGCAAGCCGCCGGCAACTATTGAATGGGAATAAGTAGCTGATGTTTTCGTAAGGTGTTAGCATTAAGAATTGAGAATTTATGAAGAAATATTTTTTGTCTTTTATTGTCCTATTTATTTTTTTGGTACCACAAAATTTATTTGCACAGGTAAATTATCCGTCCGTAAATAAGGCTTATCATGTTGCTATTTTTGCACCGCTTTATCTTGATTCTGCTTTTACAGGAGATAAATTAAAACAAGAAAGATCACTACCATCTTTTACCATTGGTGGAGCAGATTTTGTGCAAGGCGCACAAATTGCTTTGGATACAATTAATCTGAAAGGCCAACATGTAGAGGCTTTTATTTACGATTCAAAATCTGCCACACAACCCGTTTTATCTTTAATAAAAAATAAAAAACTGGACAACATCGATCTTATTATCGGATCCGTAAAAGAGCCGGAATATAGTATGCTCGCCCAGTTTGCGGTACAAAGAAACATTCCCTTTGTATCTGCTACATATCCAAACGATGGCCGGATCAGACAAAATCCTTTTTTACTAATTGTGAATTCAACATTAAAGGCACATTGCGAAGGAATTTTCAGTTACATTCTTCAAAAGCATGGAACAGATAATATTTACCTGGTAAAAAAGAAAAATGACAACCGGATAGATAATTATTTTAAGGAAATTAACTGGGTAGATGGTAAGCCGCTTTTAAAGATAAAAACCATCATGCTCGATAGTTCGATTTCTTCTGCCGGATTAAGATACCTGGTAGATACTACAAAGCCTATCGTCGTTATTGGTGCCAGCCTTGAAGAAACTTTCGCACAAAAGTTAGCTGATGCCTGTTATCCGATTCAAAAAACCAATCCGTTAGTTTTCATCGGTATGCCGAACTGGGATGGATTTTCAAGCTTGCATAAAAAAGATCTTTATAAAGATTTTCCAATCCGGTATACAACTCCCCATTATGATGTAAAGAATAATGGATTTAAAGAGTATTTAGATGACAAATATTTTCATCTATACCGAACAGAGCCCAGCGATATGGCAGAAAAAGGTTTTGAAACGGCTTATGATTTTATTTCCATTTTAATAAACCATGGGAGTTTTATGGAAAATATAAATGACAGCACATATGCTCCTTTGCATGATTTTAATTTCCGGCCGGTATTTCATGAAAACAAATCTTATCCTGATTATTTTGAAAACAAACACCTTTTTATAATGCACATATTGAATGGCAATACTGTGAGAGAATGGTAATACTTTAAGGTTGAGATTTGATGTTAGCGATGAAGGTTGAAGATATAACGTTCAAGGTTCAATAGTCAATGTTCAATATTCAAGGTGATATTGTTCAAGAGCGAACGATTCACAATTTACTACCCACCGCTTACTACCAGGATCTTTTTCCGTCAAAATTTTGCAGTTCTTTTGCAACGGCATTTAAGAATGTCGAACCCAAAGCACCATCAATAATCCGATGATCGTAGCTCAATGAAAGGTACATCATATGACGAATTGCAATGCTGTCGCCTTGTTCACTTTCGATTACAACCGGACGTTTTTTAATGGCGCCGACTGCAAGAATCGCTACCTGCGGTTGATTAATTATAGGGGTTCCCATCAGGCTGCCAAATGTTCCTACATTGGTGATGGTGAAAGTGCCACCAGCTGTATCATCCGGTTTTAATTTATTATTTCTGGCTGCGTTTGCCAGGCCATTTACCTGCTTTGTAAGTCCGGTTAAATTCAACTGATCGGCATTTTTAATTACCGGAACAATTAAATTCCCCGAGGGCATCGCAGTTGCCATGCCTACATTAATATCCTTTTTGATCACAATTTTATCTCCATCTACACTGCTGTTAATGAGGGGATATTTTTTGATGCATTTTATAATCGCTTCTATGAATAATGGTGTAAAAGTTATTTTTTCACCTTCCCTTTTTTCAAAATCTTTTTTGATTCTCTCACGCCATAAAACCAGGTTTGTAACGTCGCATTCGGTAAAACTGGTAACATGTGCACTGGTGTTTTGACTGTCAATCATGTGTTTGGCAATCATCTTACGCATCCGATCCATTTCAATTATTTCCACATTTGCCGAATATACTGTCGGCGTATATTCCTGCTTTGCGGTTGTTTGTGGTACTTCATGAACAGCAGTTGGGGCTTGAATTTGCTCACTTTGCTCTGGTTGTTTTGGTTTTGATTGAGGCGCATTTTTTCTTTTTTCCAAATACGACATGATATCTTTTTTGCTCACTCTCCCATCCTGGCCTGTTCCCTCAATATTCTCCAACTCGTTCATAGAAATTCCTTCACTAGCCGCAATATTCAAAACCAATGGCGAATAAAAACGAATCCCTGACAGGCTGTTATTCATTGATTTTTTTTCTTCAGGCTGATAAGGAACTTCTTCCATTACCTCCGCTTCTTCATGCTGCTGTACAGATTCATTCTGATGTGAAAAATTATTTTCAGAAGCATTACCAGCTGCGTCAATCCGCGCAATCACCGCACCTACTGCAACTACATCGTTTTCTTTATAAAGAATTTCCGATATGGTTCCTTCAGCAGTGGAAGGAACTTCGCTATCTACTTTATCAGTCGCAATGTCGAGCACAGTTTCATCCATGGACACTTTATCGCCCGGCTTTTTGTGCCATTTCAGTATCGTAGCTTCCATGATACTTTCGCCAAGTTTGGGCATTATTAAATCTACCATGCTCATAAAAATAATTTAAGATTAAACTGATCAAAACCGATGCTTCAAAAATAAGAAAAACGATTTGCTTATTGTATAATAAGTTTCAGCAAGATACCGGATTGCGTTTTTTGGAAATACGAATCGGCTTTATTTGTGCTTTTGCTGAGCCGGAACCTTTCAATATTCAACCTTACATTTTCAGCTTACAGCAGCCTGCCCCCCTGATTTGGCACTCGGACGGTGGTTATAACTAACGGGTTTATTATTTCTTGCAAATTCAAGTCCATCCTCCCACCATTGACTCATCAGTTCCGGCCTGAAAACAAATGGATTATTGGTTAAATGTTTTGGCGTAAAATAAATCCGGATATCCAGTTCCCGGTTTAATCCCATTAGCCTTCCGATAATGCGGTCTTTCATGCTTATCTGGTTACTCATAAAACTAATGGTTTGCATCACAAGGGAAAACGGATTATGCGCGAGCGGCAAATTGTGTATTTCATTCTCTCCCTCAAGAATGATAACATCATATCGGTAACGCCATTTTCTAAAGCGTAATTGATTGGTATGTGATTTCCAAAGCCACCATCCGCATACTGGCAACCGTCGTGTTCATACACGCTCATATATGGCACTGCATTAGCGGAGGCCCAGGTCCAGTTGCAAAAGTCTTCATAAGTACTATCGACGGTATTAAAATACTCTACTTTCTGTTTGGTAAGATTGGATACGGTAACAATAACTTTTTTTTGCAACAAGCTTATTTGATCAAATTCTTCTTTCGTCAGATTTTTAAAAATTAAATTTTTAAGATTTTCGCTTTCACCGAATGTTACATGTCCTTTGAGAATATTTCGCAGAATAGCAAATTGATTGATGCTTTTAAAATAACTTCCATTGGTTTCTTTTGTATTAAAAGGAGATACATTAAAAACATCTTCCTGGGTTACCGTGGTGAAGATTTTTTTAATTTTTTCAATTTTCGCCAATGCAACATGCGGCAAAAGCAGGCTTCCAGCGGATGAGCCTACAAGAAAGTCATAAGAGTTTCCACAATCATTAATCAAATGTTCTGCTATGCCACCAGCGAAAGCACCTTTGCTTCCGCCGCCAGATATCACTAATGCTTTCATAACATTCTATTTTATGAGGCGAAAAACAGTCTAAAAATAAAACCGGATGATAAAATAAATAAAGCCGTTTTTTTTAAATATTGGCATCAAAAACCAGTCCAGTTCACTTCTAAATATTTTGTAAATTTCATTATAACGGAAGCAAAAATTGAAGTTTATGATAAAATTTAAAAAGGTAGTTTTATAGAATCCGGCTCAACGAATTCATGCGTGTAATCATTTTCCAAAAAACTGATCGGCGAATCAGGAGGAGTTATAATTTCATTCTTTGTAAATCCCCAAGGCTCCCAATAGTCAGCCAAAACACCGGCAAACATCTTTTCGTCCCATCGGCCAAATGCTGACTCAGCGGGAGTTTCAATTGTTGGCAGCGATTCAATAATTACTTTCTCTTCCTTTACTTCAATAATATGTTGCGGCCTTTTTTTGAATAAATAATTGGAATAAAGAAAACGGGCGCAAAGTTCTTCAAACTGGATAGGATGCAAAATTTTATCGGAAATTTTCTGAAGAATATCATGCTGTTTGTTTCCAATTGCACCATTATCCTGAAGGCATGCAATGATTCCAAAGCCATTCATCCCTAAAGAAAAATTTAAATTGGTAGGTTCATCTTTATAATTAAAAGTATCGTGTGAATATTTCAGTTTTACAACTTCAATACTCCAAGGCTTCAGGCCTTTAAATTCCATTGGAACGACAAGGGATTGTAACATCAAATGAAATTTTGCAAACCGCTCTTTTAATAAAGGTGAAAGTTTAAATTCTTTTAATTTTGGATTTTTATAAGACCGTTTTATTTCAAGATTCAGATCATGATACAAAACCCCATACACCAATTTTCCCATCCAAAGAAACATTCGTTCTTCAGCAATTCTTTTTACGGCATCGTACCCTTCAATAAAAGCTTCTTTTATTTCTTCATCCAAAATATTTAAAGCGTCTTTTACGAAAACTGAGCAAGGCAATTTTAAATCTTCATAACGAATGCCGGTCACCTGATCCATCATTTTCAATTTTTTATTCCTTAAAGAAAAACGATCAAGGATCCAGTCGGGAAAAATGCAAACTTCTTCCTGGTCGGATTGCAAATCTTCCCCAGTTAAAAAACAGGTTTGCGAATTAAAATATAAAGTTTCAAAAGGATTAAAAAGAGAAAAAGACATACTTTGAATTTGTTTTTCGGCAAAGGTAAATTTGAATTACCGGTTATTTATTTGTTTACCGAAATAGTAAATCTTATTCATCAAAGCTTCTGATATCCAGTTTAATTTTTCTATCAGAAAATGAAGCGACTTTCCATATATCGTTTCTATGAATCATTTCTACCTGATGTAATTTCAGCGAAGGATCATAAAAGAACCCTTTGGTATTTTTATTTTCCGTATCAAAAACCACCAGTTCTATATTTTCCCAATTCATAAATTCAGTGGACTGAGCTAAGGCAATATGAGGAATAACGGAACCGTTTTTGACCAAAACAATTCCTGGCAGTTCGTGACAAAAAATTGTTTGCCATTTTTCTCCTTCATACACTTCATGTGTCTGATAATCGATCCATTTTCCTTTTGGTAAATACACTTTTCTTTTGATACAGCTTTCTTCCATAATTGGAGCAATTAAAAGATCTTCTCCAAACATAAACTGATCTTCTACAGCCCACGTGGTAGGATCATCAGGATAGTTTAAAAACATCGCTTTCAACATCGGCCATCCGTTTTGTGAAGCAATGAAAGCTTGGGTAAAAATGTAGGGCATCAATCTATAACGCATCTCCGCCATCTTTCTGAAAACTTTCAAAAATTCACCGCTGAATTCCCATGGTTCGCGTGGCGGAAATCCATGAACACGACTGTGTGAAGTGAACATTCCAAAGAAAGTCCAGCGTTTAAAAAGTTCTTCTTTTGGAGAACCTGAAAATCCACCAATATCATGACTCCAAAAAGAAAATCCGCTTAAGCCCAAAGACAGTCCTCCTCTTAAAGTGCCGGCCATTCCTGCATCGGAAACTTCTGCATCGCCACCCCAGTGAACCGGAGTTCTTTGTCCGCCGGCCCAGGAACTGCGCGCCCAAATTAAATTTTCACCATTTGTTTCTTTAGTTATTTTACTAACCAATTGCGTGTAACGCAATGGATAATTATTGTGTTCATAAAAACCGTTTTTGCCGGAAGCATACAATCCTTTTAATGGGGCCGCTTCTCCAAAATCGGTCTTTATAACGGCAATGCCTAAACGTAAAAGCGCTCTTATTTTTTTTGAATACCACTCAATCGTTTCCTCGTTTGAAAAATCCAAAATCGCATCTTCTGTTGCTACATTTCCATTGCCATCTTTGATGTACAATTTCTTTTTCATCACTTCATCAAAGATTGGATTTAACGGAGTAAAATAAGGAATCTGCCAAAGCGATGTTTTGAATCCTTTTTCTTTCAACTCTGTAGTCATTCTTTTGGGATCAAAAAATGCTTTTTGATCAAATTCAAAATCGCAATTGATACCGCTTTTAAACCATCCAGCATCGATGTGAATCACATCACATGGCACTTTATTTTTTCTTAATTTTCCTGCAACGGCCATCACTTCTTTTTGAGAACGATAACTAAAACGGCTCATCCATAAACCAAAACTCCAAACCGGCGGCATCGAACTTTTGCCAGTGACATTGGTATATTCAGAAAGAATTTCTTTCGGAGAACCTATGAAGAAAAAAATATCCAATTGATCGTCGCCGATAAATAAAGTTTTGCTTCCTTCATGCGTGTAGCCAAAGTCCATAGTCACGGGAGATGTAGTGTGCACAAACATTCCATAGCCACGACTACTCATAAAAAAAGGAACAGGCTTATACATTTGTTTGCTGGCAGCGCTTTGTGTATCACACGCGCACAACACCATTTTTTGTCCACGTTTATTCAAACCGGTGAATGATTCGCCACAACCAAAAATTTTTTCATCAGGCATTAATGAGAACGATGCGGCAATACTTCTTGAATAATCCGTTGATCTTTTTATAAAAAGAAAAGGATATTTTTTTGAATGCATTCCTTCCAGTTCTTCAAAACTATTTGTCGAGGTTAATAGTTTTTGATGCGCATCAAACAGGTCAATCTTAAATTTTTTTTTACTCAAAACGAAAGAACCGTTTTCACTTTTATAAATCACTTTATCAGAATCTTCCTGGCATTCCCAACTACCTTTTACTTCCGGTTCACCATCAAGCATTAATGAAGGATGTTCCTGTTGCAATGCACAGGTTGTTTTCAGCCGAAGCCTGACTGTTCTTGAATTAATAAATGACAAAGAAAATTTACAAACAGGATGTGATTCGTAATCCTGGAAAGGCGCTTCTTTTTGATGTACCTTCTGCAAATGCATGTCAATTTTATTAAAAAACCAATCCATTTGCCAGCGATGATAATTCCATTCAATTTTTCCTTCACTTTTTTTTGAATTGAAATTTTTTACTTCTCCCGCGAGAAAATATTCATTTTCCAATTCATAAAAATCATTGATGATATCAAGCGGATGATTGAGAAATTTTGATTGTTGCATTTTATCTTAATTGGAAGTTATTTTTATCACTTCAATTCCATAAGCCGGCATTTTCATCGAAAATCTATTTTCAGAAAAAGCAGGAAGAACATTTCCATTTAGGAGTTGAACATTTTTATTTTTTGGTTTTCCTCCTGCAAAATTTACTTCTGTATTTTGCGTTGAATCAGAAAAATTGATTAAGACCACAATCCTGTTTAGCGAATCATATCGCTGATATGCAAAAACCTCATCATTAGTATTGAAAAGGGTTTCATAGCTTCCTGTTGAAATCACGGGGTTATTTTTTCTGATGCGGATTATCTTTTTATAAAAATTATAAATTGAATTTGAATCCGGTTTTTCTTCTTCTAAAGAAATACCATCATTTGGTTTTGCATAACGATGATCCCACCACGGGCCTGAATTCTTATACCACAAAGCCATTCCTTTTCCTGTATCTGATTTGTACCATTCAAAGGCTTCGCGATCCGGAATTTCATTCGCGTCGGTCATTCCCCATTTTTTCCATTCGCCTTTTCCGTTCATTCCCAATTCCTGACCATAATAAATAGATGGAGTTTGACCAAGCAATAAATTTAAAGCAGCAGCGATTTTTAATTTCGGAAGAAATCCATTCACCTGGTTGGCAAACCTTGGCAAATCGTGGTTTTCAATAAAAATAATCTGATGATTTCCTTTTGGAAAAACATGAAAAGCAGAATCTGCCATCTGTGTTAAATATTTTTTATTAAAAGAACGAATGCCGCCCATTAATTTAAAAGAATAAACTCTGTCAACACCGGCTTTCGTAATATAGTCAACCGGCCATGAATTCCATTCCGCTTGTTCTGCAACATTCGTAATTTTTGGATTCACTTTTTTTATTGCTGTAATCAGTGGTTTCCAAAATTTTTCAAACGTGTTTGTAACCCGGCCACGATTGTCAAGATCATTCATCATATGATCAAATCGGAAGCCGTCGACACCATCGTCAAATTTTCCATCCTTATTTGGGTCGAGCCAGAATGAATACAATTTGATGTTGTAATCAAGAATCGTGGGATTATCGAGGTTTACCATGATCAGTTTTTTTACAATGCCGTTATAACCTCTCAATTCTGTAACATTCATCACAATCTTTTCTGTTTGTGTATGGGCCGAATCAGCCCAAACCAAAAAATTGCTGTAAGGAGATTTCAGGTTGTTGTATGAATCTTTATACCACGGATGGTCTTCGGTAACATATTGCGTTTCCATGTCCATATAAATTTTCATTCCGTGACGATGCACTTCTTTTACCAAAGAAATATAATCGTGCATCGTTCCTAATGTCGAATCTATTTTATAAAAATCATCACTAAAATAATTATGGTAAAAGGGCGATTGATACAACGGAAGCAATTGAATGGAAGTAACTCCGAGATCCTGCAAATACTCTAATTTTTCACGAAGCCCGTTCAGGTCGCCTATTTCATCGCCATTGCTATCGTAAAAACTTCTTTGAAAAACATGATAGATGATCTCATTATTTACATTTGTGATATATGGTTGAGTGCTTATTTTTCGTGAAATACATGAAACGAAAAACAGGAAAATGCCAAGTACAAATAAAAGTTTTTTGATAATAGATTTCCTCATTTTCTACATTTAAAAACGTTACAACATTAATAATTTTTTTGCAGCTTTCATTTCTGACAGCAAAAGGACAAATAACACCGATTCCTCTTTTAATATATTATAACTGCAAATCTTAAAATGAATTATATTGAAAGCAATTTTTGCTAAATAAATAATAACATTTTCTTCAAATGAACCTTGCGCCTGTTATAGTTTTAATCGTTCTTACTCTGTTGATTTTGTTTTTTATTTTTTACAAAAAACCAAAGAAAAAAATTGTTCTTGCTAAAAATTACAAAGAACTTTTGAACAAAAATGTCTCTTACTATCGGCGGCTTTCAGAAAAAAATAAATTAATTTTTGAGGAAAAGATAAAAGACTTTTTGGCATATGTGCGCATAGATGGGATTAACACAAACCTTGATGATCTTGATAAACTTTTAGTAGCTTCCAGTGCGGTTATTCCTATTTTCGGTTTTAAGAAATGGAAATATTATAACGTCAGAAATGTGCTTCTGTATCCAGGTTCATTTAATAAAGACCAGTTTCTTGCTGGGGGCTACGAACAAAATACATTGGGAATGATTGGAAATGGGCCGATGCAACAGGTAATGATTTTATCAAAGCCAGCTTTACAGTTTGGATTTCAAAATGAAGGAAAAGAAAATACAGGAATTCACGAATTTGTGCATTTACTGGATAAAGAAGACGGTGATGTAGATGGATTGCCGGAAGCGCTGCTGAACAGGAAATATAATGCGGAGTGGTTAGAATTGATGAATAGAAATATAGCAAAAATCATTGAAGGTCGCTCCGATATCAATTATTATGGCGCATCTAACAAAGCAGAATTTTTTGCTGTCGCTTCTGAATATTTTTTTAACCAACCGGAATTATTCAAAGAGAATCACCCTGAACTTTTTAAATTAATGTGCACGATTTTTAACCAGGATCCTTCAAATATTTCAACAATGTAAAAACAGGTTGAATTTATTAAACGGCTACCGGCGCTTTTATTCCTGGGTGACTTTGATAATTTACCAATTCAAAATCCTCAAATTTAAAATCAAAAATATTTTTTATCTCCGGATTTAATCTCATTTGTGGAAGCGGAAAAGGCGTTCTGCTGAGTTGAAGCTCAGCCTGTTCAAAATGATTTTTATATAAATGCACATCGCCAAACGAATGAACAAATTCTCCCGGCTCCATGTCACACACCTGCGCCATCATCATGGTAAGTAAAGCATAAGAAGCAATATTAAAAGGAACTCCGAGAAAAACATCGGCACTTCTTTGATACAATTGGCAGGAAAGTTTTCTTTTTCCTCCTTCTGCTGGCCTGGTATAAAATTGAAACAAACAATGACAGGGCATCAATTTCATTTCCGGAAGATCAGCGACATTCCATGCGCTGATAATTAACCGCCGGCTATCAGGATTTGTTTTTAATTGTTCAATCAATTCTGAAACCTGATCAACGGTTTTTCCATTGGCTCCATCCCAGCTTCGCCATTGTTTTCCATAAACGGGCCCAAGATTTCCATTTTCATCAGCCCATTCGTCCCAAATTCTTACTCCATGTTTTTGTAAATATTCAACATTCGTATCTCCTTTTAAAAACCACAACAATTCGTAAATAATACTTTTTAAATGAAGTTTTTTTGTAGTAACCAAAGGGAAACCATTTTGCAAATCAAACCGCATTTGGTACCCGAATAAACTACGTGTTCCCGTGCCGGTACGGTCACTTTTATCAACACCGGTATTGATTATTTTTTGTAAAAGTTGAAGATATTCCTGCATGTGCGCAAGTTAAAGGATAATGAGAAAATGTGAAAATGTGAAAATGTGAAAATGAAATGGAACGACATCATCAGCACATAAGCACATTAGCTAATTAGCTAATTACTTATATTTGCACAACTTTTAAAAAAACTTCATGTCAGTATTAGTTAATAAAAATTCGAAGGTATTGGTACAGGGATTTACCGGAACAGAAGGAACTTTTCATGCATCACAAATGATAGAATATGGGACAAAAGTAGTAGGTGGTGTGACTCCGAATAAAGGTGGAACAACACATCTTGACAGGCCGGTATTTAACACAGTGGAAGAAGCAGTAAAAACGACCGGTGCTGATGTGAGCATCATTTTTGTGCCGCCTGCTTTCGCAGCTGATGCAATTATGGAAGCTGCTGATGGGGGAATTGCTTTGATCGTTTGCATTACAGAAGGAATTCCGGTACAGGACATGGTAAAAGTGAAAAATTATTTATTAGATACAACATCAAGATTAATAGGACCAAATTGCCCGGGAGTTATAACAGCGGATGAATGTAAAGTCGGAATTATGCCGGGTTTTATTTTCAAAAAAGGGAAGGTAGGAATTGTTTCCAAATCCGGTACACTTACTTATGAAGCGGCGGACCAGGTAGCAAAAGCAGGATTGGGAATTTCAACAGCCATTGGAATCGGTGGCGATCCGATTATCGGAACTACTACTAAAGAAGCTGTTGAACTTTTTATGAATGATCCGGAAACTGAGGGGATTGTGATGATTGGGGAAATCGGTGGTGGAATGGAAGCAGAAGCTGCACGCTGGATCAAAGAAAATAACCGCAAACCTGTTGTAGGGTTTATAGCCGGACAAACTGCTCCTGCAGGAAGAAGAATGGGCCATGCCGGCGCTATCGTTGGCGGTGCAGAAGATACTGCTGCTGCAAAAATGAAAATCCTTGCTGAATGTGGTGTCCATGTGGTGGCAAGCCCTGCAGATATTGGAAAAACAATGGCAGAGGTAATGAAAAAGTAACGAAAACAAATTCTTTTTTACAAATGATTCTTATGAAAATAAGAATCATTTTTTTATAGCACAGAATTGAAAATTTGCTTATTTATTCGTTCGCTGCAAAAAACGGTGTTTATCCCGAATTCCTTTTTAAAAAAATGAATCTTATCAAATGAGATTTTTTTTTCTATTAATAAGAGAAAATTGAATTCCGAGTTATTTATTCATTTACCGGCAACAATGCTTTTAATTTTTATCCACCTAAATCCGGATAAAATTAAAATGTTACCAAATAATCCAGTCATACGCACAAAAAAATCCTTTCCAACTTAATGAAAAGGATTTTAAAAAACGGTATTGAAAAAGAATTAATAATCTTTGCTGTAACCGCCGCCGCCACCGCTATTTCTGCCGCCGCCGTAGCCACCGCCACCGCTTCTGCCGCCGCCGTAGCCACCGCCACCGCTTCTGCCGCCGCCGTAGCCTCCGCCGCCGCTTCTGCCACCACCGTAGCCTCCCCCACCGCCACTTTTCTTGTAGCCGCTGCCTTCCGGACGAGGTTGTGATTCGTTTACGATCAATTTACGACCCTGTACTTCGCTTTCGTTTAATGTAGCGATGGCAGTTTTAGCTGCATCATCGTCTTCCATTTCAACAAAACCGAAACCTTTGCTGCGGCCCGTGTTTTTTTCTTTAAGAATTTTTGCACTTGAAACAGCACCGTATTGGCTGAATAAGTTGCTCAAATCATCGTCAGTCATCGACCAACTGAGATTACCTACATAGATGTTCATTGTAAAAACTTTTGTTTAAATAAAATTATGAGAACTATTAATGAATCAGTAGCTACAATGAACTGAAGAAACCTAAAAAGAGAAACATCAGCCAAAAGAAAAACACACTAAACCATTAACGAACAATAAAGGTAATCTTTTATTTCAAAAAAAATTATTTTTAAAAAATTTATTTTCGGTTTTATGAATTCAGTTAAAACATCAAAGTTATTCAACAAAATATTTAATTCCTTGACGAATTTCTTCCTTATGGCAGTTGCTATTATTTTTTATATTTGATGAAATAATTGTCTTGAAAAATCTGTTCCTGATCTGCTTTCTTTATTTCAAAATCCCGCTTTCTTTTTGCCAGTCAAATTACTTTCAACAACAGGTAAATTATTCCATAGATGTTACCCTAAATGATCTTCAAAAGACTTTGGATGGATTTGAAATTATTGATTATACCAACAATTCTCCCGACACGCTCCATTACATCTGGTTTCACCTTTGGCCGAATGCTTATAAGAACGACCAGACTGCCTTCAGTGAGCAAATGTTGCAATTGGGAAACACTGATTTTTATTTTAGCGATGAAAGCAAACGCGGCTATATCAATCGTGTGGATTTTAAAATAAACGGTATCACTGCCAACCTGGAAGATCACCCGCAATACATCGATGTAGCAAAATTGATTTTACCTTTTGCCCTTTTGCCCGGACAAACCATAAAAATTACCACTCCTTTTCATGAAAAAATTCCTTACAATTTTTCGCGGGGTGGATATATTGACCATACTTTTCAGATAACGCAATGGTATCCAAAACCGGCAGTTTACGACAATCGTGGATGGCATCCGATGCCTTACCTGGAACAGGGAGAATTTTACAGTGAGTTTGGAAATTTTCGTGTAAGAATCACCGTACCAAAAGATTATATCGTAGCTGCTACCGGCGAATTGCAAAATGAAGATGAAATGAAGTGGCTTCACGAAAAATCAGAAGCTTCTGCCGAGCAGATATCAGGAAAAAAACGACTAAAAGTAAGTAAGTACCTACAAGAAAATAATAAAAAGAAAAAAGAAAAAAAGAGATATCAGCCGACAACCAAAAAACTAACAAAAAAAGCTGAACCAGCCGATCTTCAATCTTCAACTTCGAACCTCTATCCTTTAACCAAAACACTTACCTATGTCCAAAACAATGTTCACGATTTCGCATGGTTTGCCGACAAAAATTTTATCGTTAAATATGATACATTAAAATTGCACTCCGGAAGGATCATTGATGTTTACGCTTTTTATCCCCCGGCAGCGAAAAATGTTTGGAAAAACAGCATTAAGTTCATCAAAGATGCAATTAATACGAGAAGCAAATCGCTGGGGGAATATCCATATAATATTGTAACTGCTGTGGAGGCAAAAACCGATTACAGTGGTGGAATGGAATATCCAACAATAACGAGCATTTCTCCCTTATCTGATGAGAAATCATTGGACATGATCCTTGAACATGAAGTAGGCCATAACTGGCTTTACGGCATTTTAGCGACCAATGAGAGAGAGTATCCATGGATGGACGAAGGGATGAATACTTACTTTGACAACCGTTATGAAAACATAAAATATCCGGAAAAAGAGGCAGAAAAAAAGGAGGACTTTATTGAAAAAAAACTGCCGGATGACGATCAAAGCATGATTTATGGAATACAAACTACTTCAAAAAAAGATCAGCCAATTGAAACCCCCTCGCAAGATTTTTCTGAAGCAAATTATGGGGCAATTGCGTATTACAAAACCAGCTTGTGGATGAAAAAATTAGAAGATTTTGTTGGAAGAGAACTATTCGACAGTTGCCTTCATGAATATTATAATCACTGGAAATTCAAACATCCGTATCCGGAAGATTTTAAAAAAATAGTAGAAGAAGTCAGCAAAAAAAATGTCGACACCATTTTTTCTTTGTTATCGAAAAAAGGAAGTTTACAACCGCATGAAAAAAAAGAATTTAAAATATCGGCTTTCTTCAATTTGAGAAACACGGACAAATACAATTACCTTTTTTTATCTCCTGCTGTCGGCAAAAATTATTATGATGATTTCATGATTGGCGCATTCATTCATAATTATACATTACCGGAACAGAAATTTCAGTTTTTTGTTGCTCCGCTGTATGCAAGGGGCAGCAAAAAATTAAGAGGAATTGGCGGAATAAATTATCATTGGTATCCTGATAATCAATTTCAAAAAATTCGAATTGGGCTGAACGCAGCTACATTCTCAATGAACCATAGTCTCGATACAAGCGACAACAAAATTTTTGAAAGTTTTGAGAAATTTACGCCTTATGTAAAGCTTTATTTCAAAACTGATATTTTGAGTAAAAAGAAGAGTTGGATCGATATTCGTTCATATCTAATCACCGAAAATTTATTCAATGATTTCAAATATAAAGCAGCGAGCGATAGTGTTATTTCCTATCCAAATTCTCTTAAAAAAACACACCGCTACATCAACCAGTTTTCTTACAACTTCGAAAACAACCGTGCTTTATATCCTTACAATTATCAGCTTCAAATACAGCAGGGGAAAGGGTTTTACAGATTAAATGCAACCGGAAATTATTTTTTCAATTATGCAAAAGGTGGTGGACTGGCAGCAAGGGTTTTCGCTTCAAAATTTGGATACATCGGTACAAAAGATTTTGGTCTTACTTATCAGTATCAGCCAAAATTATTAGGTGCAAATGGAATAGATGATTATACTTACAGCAATTATTTTTTGGGCAGAACAGCATCCACATCTTATGGCGATATTCCTCTTAAAAATGACGGAATCGCCGCACAGCAAATCATGATACCGAATACAGGAGGACTTAAATTCAGACTTGATCAGGTAGGCAACATGTGGCAATCAGAGAATTGGATAGCTGCGATTAATTTCAATAGTACGTTGCCCAATAATCTATTTCCGACGAGCCTGCCTTTGAGAATTTTCTTCGATGCGGGAACTTATGCAGAAGCGTGGCAAAAAAATGCAATTTCATCTAAATTTTTATATGTCGGTGGCCTTCAAGTATCACTTTTAAAAAATGTAGTGAATATTTATGTGCCGCTGATTTATTGCAGCGATTTTAAAGAATATTTGAAAACAGATAAAGAAGCAAATCAGTTTTTGAGGAAAATCACTTTCAGCATTGATATTCAGAATTTTCGTTTAAGCAATATTTTAAATATTCCAGGTGATTAATTTTTCAAAATTCCTAAAATAAATTTCCTTGCGCATTTCATACTTAAAACACGCTGATATCGATAAAGGAAAATGGGATAAGTGTATCGCTGATTCTGCAAATGGATTGATTTATGCACACTCGTATTACCTCGATATCATGAGCAAAAACTGGGATGCACTTATATTAAATGATTATGAGGCCGTAATGCCTTTAACATGGAACAAAAAATTTGGAATTTCGTATTTGCGACAGCCACCATTTACACAGCAATTAGGAATTTTTGGAAATATTGTTTTTGATGAAGAAATAACAGGTTCGTTTATCAGCAAAGCATTGCAGATTTTTCCGTTTGCAGAAATAAATTTGAACTATGCCAACGAATACAAAAACAATGCAACGAAAAAATGCAATTTAATTCTTCCTTTAAAACGTTCTTTTCATGAAATAGAAAATGATTTCAGAAAAGATTTTGTAAATCAGATAAAGAAAAACAAGTTGAATTATGAGTCATCAGACGACATTGAAAAAGTCATTCAATTATTTAAAGAAAATTATGGTCACAGATTGAGAATCGCACAAAATGCTTACCACCATTGGTTTTCCTTATGTAAGCATTTACACTCAAGAGGTGAGATATTGATGAGAAAAGTATCATTGGCGAAAGGAGAATTGATTTCAATAGCATTATTGTTAAAAGACCAAAGAAGAATTTATTATGTAATGTCAGCTACTTTACCTGCAGGACGAAAACAACATGCAAACTATTTTTTATTGTATCACCTCATCAAGGAATTCGCCGGCCAGGATTTAATTTTTGATTTTGAAGGTTCTGAAATCTCATCCATAAAATCATTTTTTCTGAAATTCGGACCTGTTGAACAACCTTATCCATTTGTAAAAATCAATAACCTTTCCTTCCCAAAGAAATGGATGAAAAACGGATACGATTCTTTGAACAAAATATTGTAATTCTAAAACAAAAACAAGCATATTTCTTCTAAAACAAAAACAAGCATATTTCTTTGTTTACTGAGAGAGCAGAAAACATCAAATATCTTTTGAATTATTTTCAAGAATTAAATCAGCAAGAATCAAATCACGTGGTGTCGTTATTTTAATATTGTCAATCTCTCCTTCGATCAGATTTACTTTTAAGCCAAACGCTTCTACCACAGTGGCCTCGTCTGTGAACTGATCTTTATAATCAATTTCATAAGCGGGCAACAGAATCTTACTGTGAAAAGTTTGCGGAGTTTGAATGAGTTTTATTTTTCTTCTGTCAATAATTTTATTTCCATTATTCGTCAGCATTCTCACACTGTCGCTGCAATCAATAGCCGGAATTGCATTTCCCATTTCTAGTGCTGCCTCATAACATCTTTTAATAAGATCCTTTGTAAGTAAGCATCTTACGCCATCATGCACAAAAATAATTGCTTCATCTTCTACTAACGCTAGTCCGTTTTGTACTGAATGAAAACGCGTTCTTCCACCAGCAGTAATTCTGAATTTTGATGCGTCAAAATATCCATCAATGATTTCCTGTCCTTTCCCGATGTGTTCTGGCGGTAAAACTAAAATGATCTCTATATCATCATAAGCATTTAAAAAAGCATTGATGCTATAATATAAAACCGGTTTGTTTTTTAAGAATAAAAATTGTTTGGGGATATCATTGTTCATTCGTGTTCCATTACCACCGGCGACAACTAACGCAATTTTTTTCATACCTCGATTCTTTAAAAAATTTTGAGCATCAAAGTTAATGGAATCGGGTTTGCTATTTTGCGACATAAAATGTAATGAAGAAGTATAGACAGCAAAGCAAGAAATAACACGATTTTCTCATTTCATTTTGCAAAAAACACTTAACGAAAAGGAAACAAAATTCCTGTCTCTGACGACTGCCGTTATCCCGCTCAAAGCATAAAAAAATTACTGTGTAAATCAGCAATCATTTTTATATCTTCATCCCCATTATTTCATTTCAAAAAAATTCATTCTAATGAAAAAAGGCTTATTCATTTCATTTTTATTTTTTGTTTCTGTTTCTGTTATCGGCCAGAAAATCAATGTAGAGCAATTATTAATTCCTGAACCGGTTTCAGTAACACAAGGCGCTGGTAATTTTGTTTTAAATAACAAGACCAGCATTCATCTTGTTACCTCAGATGCTTCAGCAAAGCGGGTTGCAGCCTTTTTATCCAAGAAAATTTCAAAGGTTACCGGATATACAATTCCGGTTGTTGCCAATTTAAAAAACGAAAATTTAAATGCAATACAATTGTCTTTGGTTAAAGATGCTTCTTTAGGAGATGAAGGATATAAGCTGAATGTAAAAACAAATGAAATTTCTATTACTGCAAATAAACCCGCCGGCCTTTTTTATGGAATGCAAACATTATTTCAATTGATGCCGAAAGAAATTGAAGAAAATAATATAGTAAAAAATGTAAAATGGGAAGTTCCTGTTTGCACTGTCGTAGATTATCCACGCTTTGCCTGGCGTGGATTGATGTTTGACGTAAGCCGTCATTTTTTTACAAAAGCAGAAGTAAAAGATTTTATTGACCAGATGGTAAAATACAAATACAATTTGTTGCATTTGCATCTTACTGACGATGAAGGATGGCGTATAGAAATTAAAGGTTTGCCACGACTGACTGATATAGGTGCATGGAACGTAAAAAAGGTGGGTTACTTTGGAACATTTTCTCCGCCAACCCCTGATGAACCACGCAATTACGGCGGATTCTACACACAGGATGATATTCGTGAAATCGTAAAATATGCACAGGATCGCTTTGTGAATATTTTGCCTGAAATTGATGTCCCCGGCCATAGCCTCGCTGCTGTCGTTTCATACCCTGAATTATCGTGTACACCAGGGGCTGAAAATTATCACGTTCGTTCCGGAGAGCCAATTATGGACTGGTCTCATGGCCAGCCGCCAATCGCTTTGGTTGATAATACACTATGCCCGGCAAATGAAAAAGTGTATGAATTTTTAGATAAAGTAATGACACAGGTGGCACAATTATTCCCATTTCCATATATCCATGTGGGTGGCGATGAATGTCCAAAAAACTTTTGGGAAAAAAGCGATTCTGTAAAAGCATTGATGCAGAGAGAAGGCCTGAAAAATATGGATGAAGTACAAAGTTATTTTGAAAAAAGGCTGGAAAAAATTGTTGAGTCAAAAGGAAAAAAATTCATGGGATGGGATGAAATTTTGCATGGCGGAATAGCACCAAATGCTGCGGTAATGAGCTGGCAGGGAATGAAGGGAGGAATTGAAGCCGCTAAGATGAAACATGAAGTGGTAATGAGTCCGACGGATTTTGCGTATCTCGATTATATGCAGGGCGACCCTTCAATTGAGCCGCATGTTTATGCTACCTTGCGGTTGAAAAAAGCTTATGAATTTGAACCCGCTCCGGACGGTGTTGATCCAAAATATATTCTTGGCGGACAGGCGAATTTATGGACAGAGCAAATCTATAACATGCGGCATATGGAGTATATGTTGTGGCCACGGGCAATGGCCATTTCAGAAGCAGTATGGTCGCAAAAAGATAAGAGAAACTGGGATGACTTCTCCAACCGCGTTCAAAAGCAATTTCCAAGATTTGATGCTGCGCAAATTAAATATGCGCCAAGCATGTATGACCCGATTATTAATGTAAGCAAAACGGACAGCGGAACCATTAAAATAGATTTAAGCACTGAAATAAAGGGCCTTGATATTTATTACAGTTTTGACAATTCTTTTCCAGATAATTTTTATCCGAAATATACATCACCACTAGTGCCCCCAACAGATGCAGTGATGCTGAAAATAATTACTTATCGTGGCGATAAACCGATCGGCAGAATGATGTCTGTGCCCATTTCAGATCTGAAAAAGAGGGTTAAATAAAAATGCTTTCAGTAAACGAGCAAATAAGCAGGATTTGAGTTTTTCGTTTTAGAAATGAAATGACGTTAGATACAAAAATTGAATGAGCATTTCAGAAATATACGACGCATTTATTACGGGAATGAAAGACACAACCTGGCTTGAATACATTGCCGTATTCTCAGGAATTGTAAGTGTTTGGTTTTCCCGAAAAGAGAATATCTGGGTTTATCCAACTGGATTAATTAATACGATCTTTTATGTTTATTTAAGTTTTAAAGGAAGTTTATTTGGCGAAGCCAGTGTGAATTTTTATTATACTGTAATGAGTATTTATGGCTGGATATTGTGGGCAAAAAAAAATCAGCAACAGGAGCATGTTGTAAATATAATGTGGAGTAACAGAAAAGAATGGATACAGGAAATTTTGTTTTTTGTTACATTCTACATTGTGATTTTTGCAGCGCTCAGTTATCTTAAAAAGGATTTTGCACCTGGCGCTATTCCCTGGGCAGATGCATTTGCAAGCTCTACCGCTTTCACCGGAATGTGGCTGATGGCAAAGAAAAAGGTAGAAAGCTGGTATTGGTGGATCGCTACCAATATTGCGTCGATTCCATTGTACTTTATCAAACATTATGTATTCACCAGTGTTTACTACATTATCCTGTTGATCATGGCTGTTTGGGGGTTAATGGAATGGCGAAGAAGAGCGAATGAATATCTATCGAAAGCAGAAGAAATGCCACAATGGAAGCAGTAAAAAAAATAGTAGTGATTGGTCCTGAATCTACCGGTAAAAGTACATTGTGTGCAAAGCTGGCAGCACGTTACGAAACGTTGTGGGTACCGGAATATGCAAGGGAATATTTAGAAAAAAACGGTGCTGATTATACGTTTGATGACCTCCTTACGATTGCCAAAGGGCAAATAGAACTGGAAGATAAAATTACTAATCAACTTTCGGGAGTTGATTCATTATTCATTGATACCGATATGTATGTAATGAAAGTGTGGTCAGAATTTGTTTTTAATGATTGCACAAATTGGATTCTGAATAGAATTGCCGAAAGAAAATATGATTTGTATTTGCTGTGTGATACAGACTTGCCGTGGGTCGAAGATGATTTAAGAGAATACCCTGATGAAAAAATACGTAAAAATCTTTTTCATTTTTACAAAGACGCGATGGTGCATCAATCTACGCCCTGGCGTATTATTTCAGGCAATTATGAACAAAGATTTGAAAAAGCGGTAAAGTTTATTGAAGACTCATCTACCAAAAAAAATGTTCAGAAATAATTTTCCCGTCTTTTACTTCATATACACAAATTTCAGACATAGTGGAACGCCCGCGGCTTTCCATGGTTACATCCATATGTAATCCAATAGCGATTGCATTACCTGCTACAATTGGATCGGAAATATTTATAGAATGTGCTTCCTGCATCATGGAATTGAATTGTCTTCCTTTTTCTAAAATTGCCTCTAACCCTTTCGTTTCTTTTTCAAAACCTGGTGAGGGCTGCGGTTCGATACTTACCGCGTCTTCGGCAAATAATTCTTTTTGTGCTTTTTCAAAATCACCTTTTCCGCAAAGCTCTGCAAGGCGATCAGCAATTTGTTGAGTGGTCATCATCATTTTTGAATTAAAATTAAAAAATTTATAAATAAAGTTTAAGTTTCATTGACAGTTTTACGAAACCATGAAAAACAGCACAGAATTTTGCGTTGGCACGTCAAACATCGGTGAAGTCTGAATTTGAAAATCGTTCGCTGTGGAATATCTTTACCGCCTCATTTTGGTATCATAAAAAACAGATGTATAATATATGCCGCTTAAAGTTTATAATTCATTCAACAAAGAAAAAGAAGAATTTATACCGATAAACCCGCCTCATGTAGGCATGTATGTGTGCGGGCCTACGGTAAGTGGAGAAAGCCATCTTGGGCATGCTCGCCCTTACATCACTTTCGATGTGGTATACAGATATTTATTGTATCTGGGATATAAAGTGCGTTATGTACGCAATATCACTGATGCCGGCCATTTTGAAGAAGAAGGCCGCGAAGCTGAAGACAAAATTTCCAAAAAAGCATTGTTGGAAAAAGTAGAGCCAATGGAGTTGGTTCATAAATACACCAATCTTTTTCATTGGGCATTCAGGCAGTTTAATACACTTGATCCGAATATAGAACCAACAGCCACCGGACACATTGTAGAACAAATCGGAATGATTGAAAAATTAATTGATGCAGGATACGCGTATGTCGTAAATGGTTCTGTTTATTTTGATGTAAAAAAATATGCCGACAATTATGATTATGGAAAACTGAGCGGCCGTGTTGTGGATGATCTTTTGGAAACAACACGTGAGCTGGAAGGGCAGGAAGAAAAAAGAAACAAAGCCGATTTTGCGTTATGGAAATCTGCACCGCCCAAACACATCATGCGCTGGAAAAGCCCGTGGGGGGAGGGTTTCCCCGGATGGCATATTGAATGCTCGGCGATGGCAACGAAATATCTCGGGCCCCGCTTCGATATACATGGCGGCGGAATGGACCTGATGTTTCCGCATCATGAAAGCGAAATTGCGCAAAGTACGATTTGCAATCATACGCCTCCGGCAAAATACTGGATGCACAATAATATGATTACGGTGAACGGCAAAAAAATGGGCAAAAGTTATAACAACCAGATTACGCTTACGCAAATGTTCAGTGGTGATCATCCGTTGCTTACACAGCCCTTTTCACCAATGGTAATCCGGTTTTTTATTTTACAAACACATTACCGAAGCACTTTGGATTTTAGCAGCGAAGCGCTGGTAGCTGCAGAAAAAGGTTTGAAAAGATTGTTTGAAGCTTTTGAAATTTTGAAAAAATTGCCTGTTGTTGAATCGCAGGAAGCAGCGAACAAAGAACTAGAAGAGAAAATAAATAAGCTGGTAGATGAATTTGAAGAATTTATAAACGATGATTTCAATACTGCGAAAGTATTGGCTAACATGTTTGAAATTGTTCCGGTGATCAACTCCATGAAAGATGGATTGATAAAAACCGATGCGATATCTGCTGCCACAATGCAAAAATTACAAGTAAAATTTACGGTTTATTTGCAGGACATTTTAGGATTAAAAGATCCCAATGAAAATTCTTCACAACTCAACGGCATCATGGATTTGCTGATTCAAATCCGTAAAGAAGCGAAATCAAAAAAAGATTTTTTTACCTCAGATAAGATAAGAAAACAACTGGCTGAGTTAGGCATTGAAATGAAAGACGAAAAAGATGGAAATATGAGCTGGAGCAGGGTGTCAAGGTTCAATGGTTCAAGCTGGGAAGTTGAAAGTTAACAAAATAATCAATTCTCAATGTTCAATGTTCAAACGAAACAGCTCATTCGAAAATCAGCTTGCAGTAATAGCATAAATAACGTGGATTCTTGTTTTTGTTTTTCTTAAAAGAGCGCATGCCATGAAGCCTGCACGAAAAGTGTTTGAAAGAAAATCTGAATTCAGAATTTTATTTTGTTAATTAAAATTTATAGTTGCGGCTCTTCACTTTATTACTTTATTGTTCGCACTGTTGTTTGTAAATTGCCGCCTTACAAAATTTAAAGCCTGATAATGAAAAAACACTGCTTCCTTTTTCTTTGCCTTTTATCTTTTCTTTTTTTTCAAAAACTTTTTGCACAACCGAAGTATGAATTTAGGGGCGTTTGGGTCGCCACCGTAGAAAATATTGACTTTCCTTCTTCAAGAAATTTAAGCACGCAACAACAAAAAGACCAGTTTATCAAGTTGTTGGAGATGCATAAAAGAAATGGAATGAATGCGCTTATAGTGCAGATCAGGCCCGCATCAGACGCTTTTTATCCATCCCAATATGAGCCTTGGAGCGAATATCTTACGGGAAAACAAGGACAACCACCTTCTCCTTATTATGATCCATTAGAATTCATGATCACAGAGACACATAAACGTGGTATGGAATTTCATGCATGGATGAATCCTTACCGGGCAGAATTTCGTGTGGGCAAATCTTCAATTTCACCAAATCACATCACTAAACTTCATCCAGAATGGTTTATCACCTATGGCAACACCAAATATTTTGACCCTGGAAATAAGGATGCACAGGCCTTTGTGGTAAATGTGGTGCGCGATGTGGTAAGGCGTTACGATGTAGATGCCATTCATTTTGATGATTATTTTTACCCTTATAAAATCGCAGGCAAAGACTTTAATGATGCTGCGTCTTATAAAAAATATGGAAATGGCTTGTCATTAGATGACTGGCGCAGAAGCAATGTGGATTCAATCATTGTGCATTTGAGCAAAGCGATAAAAGAAGAAAATCCATATTGCCAGTTTGGAATCAGTCCGTTTGGAGTTTGGAGAAATATTGATAAAGATCCGGAAGGAAGCAATACAAAAGCGGGCGTAACGAATTATGACGATTTGTATGCCGACATTTTATTATGGTTGAAAATGAAATGGATTGATTACGTAGTGCCACAGTTATATTGGGAAGTGAGCCAGAAAGTGGTTGGCTTCAAAGTGCTTACCGATTGGTGGGCAAGGCACACTTACGGCCGGCAATTGTATATTGGCCAAGGAATTTACCGCGCCTTGGAAGCAAAATCTTACGCATGGAAAAACAAGCTGGAACTTCCGGATCAAATACAATTTCTAAGAAAATATCCTCAAGTGCAGGGAAGTGTGTTTTTCAGCAGTGCCACATTCGCCAGCAATCCCAACGGTTGGAGCGATACTTTGAGAAACAATTATTATAAGTATCCTGCCATACCCCCACCGATGCCGTGGATAGATTCTATAAAACCTGAACAACCGATATTATCTTTTGATAGTTCCAAATCAACTTATTTTAGCACCTCAGTCGATTTGTATTTTCGTGAAGATGAAAGCAATGACCTGGTAAACCGTTATGTGATTTACCAGTTTAATGATCTGCACAACATGGATGATAATGATCCAAAAAATATCAAAGAGATAATCTTATCCGGAAATAACTTCTATCATTTTATTTTTGACAATATTCCTGCAAGCCAGGATAAAATAATCATTGCAGCTACTGCACTTACGAAGACAAATAATGAAAGCAAGTTGAGTGATTATATTTATTTACAAAGAAAAGGAAACGGATGGCAGATTGTACCGCAACCGGGTAAATGAAGCCTTTCTAAAATCCAGTAAAACAAGAAGTAATTGGTTTTTGCTTTTTACTGAAAAATAAAAAAGCTTTGGGTGAAAGCGTGGCGGCACTCCAGCATTTAGAGCGCAACTTTTGGAATCGATGCGATCAGCCTTTGTGTATATTCTTTTTTAGGATTAAAATAAATTTCATCAGCGGTGCCGCTTTCTTCTATTTTTCCTTTGTTCATTACCATGATGCGATTACTGATATAATGCACCACTCCGAGGTCGTGTGAAATAAAAATGCAGGTGAATCCGAGTTCTTCTTTTAAATCATTTAGCAAATTTAAAACCTGCGCCTGCACGCTCACATCCAGCGCTGATACACTTTCGTCGCAAATGATAAAATCGGGATTGAGACTAAGCGCCCGCGCAATACAAATACGCTGCCGCTGCCCGCCGCTGAATTCGTGTGGATAGCGATTAAAATATTCCGGCTTCAAATCTACCTTTTCGAGCAGATCAATTATTTTTTCTTTCCGCTGTTTTTGTGAAGGCAAAATCGAATGAATTTTCATCGGTTCATTTATGGCTTCACCAATCGTTAAGCGAGGGTTTAAAGAACCATAGGGATCCTGGAAAATGATTTGAATATCTTTTCGCATTCTTCTCATTTCTTCATCCGCAATGCCGGCAATATTTTTTCCGTTAAAAAAAATATTGCCCGATGTAGGATTTATCAATCTTAGCAAAGTGCGACCCAGCGTGGTTTTACCACATCCGCTTTCACCAACCAATCCAAGCGTTTCGCCTTTATCAACTGTAAAACTTACATCATCAACTGCTTTAAATTCTTTTAAAATTTTTCCAAAAAAGTTTTTCTTCGTAGGAAAATATACTTTCAGATTTTCAACTTTTAAAAGAGGAAAGTCATTTCTGATGTTTGATGTCTGATGTGTGATGTTTGATATCTGATGCCGATCCTCGGTTTCCGGTTTTAAATCCTCGCCTAAAAAATCACTTATGACCGGCAGACGTTTTCCTTTGGAAGAAGCGTCTGGTCTGCAGCTGAGCAGTGCTTTTGTATAAGGATGTTGTGGATTTAAAAATATCTCTTTAATAGAACCGCACTCTACCACATCTCCTTTGTACATCACAATTACTTTATCTGCAATCTCTGCTACAAGCCCGAGGTCGTGCGTAATATAAATTACACTCATTTGTTGTTTTACCTGCAATTCTTTTATCAATTGCAAGATGGTTTTTTGCACCGTTACATCCAATGCAGTTGTCGGTTCATCCGCAATTAATAAAGAAGGATTGCAACTAATGGCCATTGCGATCATTACCCTTTGTTTTTGTCCGCCACTAATTTCGTGCGGATAACGGTGTAGCATAGTTGAAGCATTTGGCAACTTTACCTGTTCAAATAATTGGATCGTTTTTTCTTCAGCTTCCTTCTGCGAAATATTCTGATGTATGCGCATCGCTTCTATCACTTGTGCGCCGCAGGTTTTCACGGGGTTCAATGATGTCATTGGTTCCTGGAAGATCATGGAAATTTTATTTCCCCTTATTTTTCTGATTTCTTTATCAGAAAGATTTAAAAGGTTAATCGAAGAAATTCCATTTTCTGAAAATAAAATTTCACCACTTTTATATTGTGCGGGTGGCGATGGTAATAATTGTAATACGGATAAAGAAGTAACCGTTTTTCCCGAACCGGATTCTCCCACGATTGCAACAGTTTCTCCATGATTTATTTCAAAAGAAATATCTTTTATTGCAGAAGTGGTTCCTGAATCGGTAACAAAATCAACGTTGAAATTTTTTATTTGAAGAAGAGGCAATGACATGATACGCTAGCTATGCTTATGTGTTAATTTGAAAATGTAAAAATATAAATGCGCATTATTTCTTGATTTACTGTGTGGCACATTGAACGTTCAACCTTCAATTTTCAAAACTTCAAATGCCGTACTGTCAAACCGTTGTTGATTAATTGTTTCAGCGATTCTATACCTATCTTCAAATGCATTTCTACAAAGTTTTCGGTTACGCTCGCGTCGCTTTCGGAAGTTTTTACTCCTTCAGGAATCATAGGAGAATCGCTGACGAGCAACAAGGCACCGGTAGGAATTTTATTATAAAAACCGACAATAAAAATCGTAGCAGTTTCCATATCAACAGCGTAAGCACGAATTTTTCTCAGGTAAGTTTTGAAAGCATCATCATGTTCCCATACCCGACGATTTGTTGTATAAACGGTTCCAGTCCAGTAATCAACCGAATGGTCACGAATGGTTGTAGAAATGGCTTTTTGTAATGCAAATGCAGGAAGCGCCGGCACTTCCGGCGGAAAGTAATCATTCGAGGTTCCTTCGCCCCTGATAGCAGCAATTGGCAAGATCAGGTCGCCAATCTTATTTCTTTTTTTCAAGCCGCCACATTTGCCCAGAAATAAAACCGCCTTTGGTTCTACCGCACTCAGCAAGTCCATTACCGTTGCCGCTCCCGGGCTTCCCATTCCAAAATTGATGATGGTAATATCTCCTGCAGTAGCGCATTCCATCGCCTTCTCCACGCCTACTATTTTTACATCATGAATATCAGCAAACATTTTTACATAATTGCTGAAATTCGTGAGCAAAATATATTCACCGAAATTGGATAATTTTTCACCGGTATATCTTGGCAGCCAGTTATTCACGATCTCTTTTTTTGTCTTCATATTTTTTATTTGGTATGGATAAAAATACGATTTTAGATTTTACATTGCGCTCAAAAAATTATCATAAAAACCGGTAGCCGATTTTAGAGCTTCTTTTGTTGTTTTTTTTTATAAATACTTTTACCCGTAAATGATCAAAATCGAATTTCCAAAACAACAAATCAAAATTGAACAACGGAAAGGTGTAAATGAAATTTTTGACATCATCAGAAAAAAATGGCTCATTCTTTCGCCCGAAGAATGGGTACGCCAAAATATTCTTGATTATCTTTTAATCTCAAAAAATTATCCTGCTTCACTAATCGCAGTTGAAAAGGAAATAAAATTAGGAGAATTAAAAAAACGATGCGACATCGTGGTTTACAACCGCGCAACGAAACCGTGGATGATTGTAGAATGTAAAGAAATGAACGTATCACTTTCTCAAAAAACACTGGACCAAATTCTTCGATATCATATGAGCCTGCCGGCAAAATATTTGATGATTACCAACGGAACTTACTGTTTTGGTTTTGCGAAAAAAGATGATCAATTTATTGAAACAGATGTTTTTCCTGAGTATGAAAAATAGAGATGAAGTTGCCAGTTATAAAATTAAAAAACCCGCCAACAGAGTTGCGGGTCAATAAATTAAAACAGTACAAAAATTATTTGGAAAGAGTTTGAACTCCTCTTGTCAATTTGCTTTTTAAATTAGCGGCTTTATTTTTATGAATAATTCCTCTTTTTGCAAGCTTGTCAATTTTAGAAGATAATTCCGGCAAACTTTCCAAAGCATTAGCTTTTACATCTATTGCTTTAAAATCACGAATTGCGTTACGGGTGGTTTTCCCCTGGTAACGATTACGCTCATTACGTTTTGTTGATTTACGAACACTTTTCCTGGTTGCTGAATGGTTTGCCATTAAATAAATTTTTTTGGGCTGCAAAGATAACGATATTATTCAGAAAAAAAACATCAGTTTACAGATTTTTTTGTTGTTCATTTTTACTTTTTTTATTCATTATCAAAAAAATTATGAATACAATTTTTACCGGCAATTCCCGTTTAAAAGGGACGTTTATTTTATTTAATCTGTTTCCAAATTAATTGATAATGTTCGCTTTATTATAAATTTATCTTAATAAAACTCACGATATTTGCAGTAAAAATTTCCAATTATATTTTAAAACATCCGCTCTCCTGAAAAAGCATTTTTCAAGAGAAAAATAGCAAAATTTTCTTGTAGTCATGAAAGATTTCTCGTTTATAACCAGTTCTCACCCTTCATATATTGAAAATTTATACACCGATTTTAAAAAGAACCCAGAAAGTGTAGATGTAGATCTGAGAAAATTTTTTGAAGGCTTTGATTTCGCTCTTTCTAATCAAAACGGCCATGCAAAAACACCAGAGGCATCAGCACCAACAGTTTCGACCGGCTTGTCTTTAACCAATCTTGATAAAGAATTTGGAGTTTATCAGTTGATTCTCGCTTATCGCAAAAAAGGGCATCTTATTGCAAAAACAAATCCGATAAGGGAGAGGAAAGACCGTCATGCCAATCTTGCTTTATCTTATTTTGGCCTTAATGACAACGATCTTCAAACAGAATTTGTAGCCGGCAAATTTGCGGGATTGGGTACAGCCACTCTTGAAAAAATTATTAATCATTTAAAGAAATGTTATACAGAATCTGTAGGAGTGGAATTTAGCTCACTTAATGACCCTGAAAAAATTGACTGGATCATTAATGCCGCTGAAAAAACATTGCAGGAACCTGTACCTCTTCAGCAAAAAAGACGAATACTTGAAAAATTGAACGAAGGCGTGATGTTTGAAAAATTCCTTCAAACGAAATATATCGGGCAGAAAAGATTTTCATTGGAAGGCGGCGAAAGTACGATTGCAGCATTAGACGCGATCATCAATACAGCCGCAGAAAATGAAGTGCAGGAAGTCGTAATCGGCATGGCACACCGCGGAAGATTGAATGTGCTTGCGAACATTTTGGGGAAAACTTACGAACAGATTTTTACAGAATTTGAAGGAAATACGCCAACGGATTCTACAATGGGAAGTGGCGACGTGAAATATCACAAAGGTTTTAGCAGTGATGTTGAAACTCCTGCCGGGAAACTGGTTCATTTAAAAATGAGCCCAAATCCCTCCCACCTCGAAGCGGTAGATCCGGTGGTGTTAGGATTCGCAAGAAGCAAAGCTGATGTGATTTACAACAGCGATTATGATAAGATTCTCCCTATCTTATTGCATGGAGATTCTTCGCTTGCCGGGCAAGGAATTATTTATGAAGTTTTGCAAATGAGTGGGCTTCGTGGATTTTGTACTGGTGGAACTCTTCATTTTGTAATCAACAACCAAATAGGGTTTACAACCGATTTTGATGATGCGCGTACTTCAGATTATTGTACGTCTGTGGCTGCGGCCATTAAAGCGCCGGTATTTCATGTAAATGGCGACGATGCAGAAGCGGTGGTAAAAGTTTCGCAAATCGCGATGCTCTACAGACAGAAATTTAATACAGATATTTTTATTGACATGGTTTGTTATCGGCGTCATGGCCACAACGAAGGCGATGATCCGAAATTTACTCAGCCGGGCTTATATGCACTTATTGATAAACAACCAAATCCACGTGAAGTATATGTGAGATGGCTAATGAAGCATGGTGATGAAAAAACAGCCGGGCTTGCTAAAGAAATGGAGGATAAATTCTGGAGCGATTTGCAGGCCAGGTTAGACGAACTCAAACAAAACCCACTTCCTTATAGCTATCAAAAACCGGAATTGTGGTGGCAGAGCCTGAGAAAAGCAACACCGGAAGATTTCAATCATTCTCCTGTTACAGCTGTTCCAAAAGCGGAGATTGAAAGGTTATTTCATGCGATCATGACATTGCCTGAAGATTTTACTCCGTTAAAAAAAATTAAAAAAATCCTCCAGGATAAAATTCATCTTTATGAAACCGAAGGCAAATTTGATTGGGCCACTGGCGAGTTGCTTGCCTATGCAAGTATTTTAAATGAAGGCAGAGATGTGAGAATGAGCGGGCAGGATATTCGCCGCGGTACCTTCAGTCATCGGCATGCGGTGGTAAGAGATGAAAAAACGGATGAATTTTATAACCGTCTGAGTCGTATTTCTGATAAGCAAGGATTATTAAGAATTTGGAATTCATTATTAAGTGAATATGCAGTTCTCGGTTTTGAATATGGCTATGCAATGGCCAATCCAAACAACCTGGTTTTGTGGGAAGCACAATTTGGGGATTTTGCCAACGGCGCTCAAACAATTACCGATCAGTTCATTTCCTGCTCAGAACAAAAATGGCATCGCATGAACGGCATTGTTTTACTATTGCCGCATGGTTATGAAGGACAGGGCCCGGAACACAGCAGCGGAAGAATGGAGCGCTTTTTACAAATGTGTGCCGAGTTAAATATGGTAGTTACAAACATCACCACTGCTGCCAATTTTTTCCATTCTTTAAGAAGGCAGCTTGCATGGCCATTCAGGAAACCATTGATTAATTTTTCACCAAAAGCAAACCTTCGCCATCCAGGAAGTTATAGTAGAATAGAAGATTTTACCACTGGTGGTTTTAAAGAAGTAATGGATGATGAAATAGTTTCAGATTCGGAAAATATTACCAAAGTATTGCTTTGCTCCGGCAAAATTTATTTTGATTTGCATGAAAAAAGAGAAAAAGACAACCGTAAGGATGTTGCGATCATAAGAATGGAACAATTGTATCCGTTGCCTTTCGATCAATTGGATGCTTTATACAAAAAGTATAAAAAAGCGATCTGGTATTGGGTTCAGGAAGAGCCACTTAATATGGGTGCTGCTTCATTCCTGAGAATGAATCTGACAACGATTAATTTTGGCGTAATCAGCCGTCAGCCAAGCGCAGCTACTGCAACAGGCTTTTCCAAAGTACATGCAGAAGAACAGAAGGAAATTTTGGATACAGCATTTTCTATCTAAAAGTTATAAAAGAAAGACAAATTCAACTTATTTGCTTGTTTACTGCAATGACGGTTTCTAATTTTACCGATCAGCAGATTTCATCGTTTTTATTAATCACCTTTGAATTTGGTTTTTAGAAAAATTTTTTCAAAGAGAATTTTAATCAAACGTATTTGTTCTTTCGCTGCCCGATATGAGCAATGAATGCAATTACTTTCTTATCTTCTAATCAAAATAAAAATCCTTCAGTTCCATTGCTTTTTGTTCATTTCTCAATTTACCGTAGGTTTGTAACTCTTAAAAAAAATTCATGTCAGTAGAAATAAAAGTGCCGCCGGTTGGCGAAAGTATCAGTGAAGTAACGCTTACAAAATGGATCAAAAAAGATGGTGAATGGGTTGACCGGGATGAAGTAATTGCCGAGTTGGAAAGCGAAAAAGCGACCTTTGAAATTAATGCAGAGAAAGCGGGAATTTTACATACGATTGCTAAAGAAGATGATACTTTACAAATTGGAGATGTAGTATGCACGATTGATGATACTGCTGAAAAGCCTGCCGGGAAAACTGAAACTGCAAAAGCTGAAACTCCAAAAGCTGAAACAGCGAAGCCGCAAGCGAAACAGGAACCTCCGGAAGTAAAAGAGCCGAAAGTAATTACACCGGAAGAAAATCAGCCACGGAAAAAAGAAGATATAAAAGCTTCCCCTGTTGCTGCGGCAATTTTGGCGGATAAAAAAATTGATGTATCTAAAGTCACCCCAACTGGTTCGCATGGAAAAATAATGAAGCACGATGTGCTCGATGCGCTGGCAAATCCGGGAAGAGCAATTGGAAAAGAACTTTTCAGCAGGGAGGAAAAGAGCCAGAAAATGAGCAACCTGCGCCGCACCATCAGCCGCAGGTTGGTAGAAGCAAAAAACAGTACAGCCATGCTCACCACTTTCAATGAAGTGGATATGGGTGCAATTATGGAGCTTAGAGCAAAGTATAAAGAAACGTTTAAAAAAACCCACGAAGTGAATCTTGGATTCATGAGTTTCTTTACCAAAGCAGTTTGTTTTGCTCTTCAGGAATGGCCAACAGTCAATGCTCAAATTGATGGGGAAAATATTATCTATCATGAATATTGCGATATCTCGATTGCTGTTTCTTCTCCAAAAGGACTGGTAGTACCGGTGATTAGAAATGCTGAAAGCCTGAGCATGGCAGAGATCGAAAAAGAAGTAGCGCAACTTGCAGCAAAAGCAAGAGACAGCAAACTAACCATTGAAGAAATGACCGGAGGTACATTTACCATTACCAATGGCGGAGTTTTCGGTTCATTAATGAGCACGCCGATTATCAACATTCCTCAAAGTGCGATCCTTGGAATGCACAATATTGTAGAACGGCCGGTTGCCATAAAAGGACAGGTCGTAATAAAGCCGATGATGTATGTCGCATTGAGCTATGATCATCGTTTGATCGATGGCCGCGAATCGGTTAGCTTTTTAGTAAGGGTAAAACAAATGCTAGAAAACCCCGAACAGCTTTTATTCGGCAAAGATCCTGTCAAAGCGCTTCTTCAGCTTTAAGGTGCAAAGCAGAAATTATTTTTATTTATGAAAAACGGTGAAGTATCTTCCTATGATAATGGAACACACGTTCACCGGTATTTGAATTATGCGATAGCAATTCTTAATGGATATAATGGCGCAGAACCTTTTCATCTCTATTTAAAAAAATATTTTTCTGCAAATAAAAAACACGGTTCCAAAGACAGGAAACAAATCACTTCTCTTTGCTATGACCATTTTCGTGTAGGCTTTGGCGTTAGCTCTAAACTTTCTATCCAGGAAAAAATTTTGTTAGCAACATTTCTCGTCGAAAAAAAGCCGTCGGCACTTCTTGAGAAATTGAAGCCTTTATGGAATGAAAAAATTGACCTTGACACATCGTCAAAAATAGCAATGGTGAACGATGTTTTTTCTTTAGAAAAAATATTTCCTTTTGTCGATGAGCTCAGTGAACAAATAAATATCCGCGATTTCTGTTTATCATTTCTGATCCAGCCTAAATTATTTATGAGGATCAGGCCGGGATTTAATCAGGCTGTTTTTGATAAATTAAAATCTGCGCAAATTCCTTTTGGAAAAATAAATGAATATTGCCTGGCTTTTTCCAATAATGAAAAAGTAAGCGACATAGTTAATTTAGATAAAGAAGCGGTAATTCAGGATTATAATTCACAACAGACACTGAATCTAACATCGTACATCAAACCTCACGCATCAGAGATTTCAGTATGGGATTGCTGCGCTGCGAGCGGCGGAAAATCTATTTTAGCTTTTGATTTATTGAAAAATATTCGACTAACGGTTAGTGATACCCGAAAAAATATTTTAGAAAATTTAAAAAAGCGGTTTACAAAAGCCGGCATTAAAAATTATCACTCTTTTGTTTCAGATCTTTCCATTTCTCTTCCGCAACAAGGTATTTCCGAAAAACAGGACCTGATCATTGCAGATGTACCTTGTTCCGGTTCAGGCACGTGGGCAAGAACACCGGAGCAACTTTATTTTTTTACCAAAAAAAAGATTGATGATTATGCCGTTTTGCAACAAAAAATTGTTTCAAATGCCATTAAGATTTTAAACGAAAATGGTTATTTGCTTTATATTACTTGTTCTGTTTTTAAAAAAGAAAACGAAGATAATATAGATTTTATTCAAAGGAATTTAAACCTGCAGCTGATTAAAAGCGAATACCTGGCAGGTTATCAGATGCACGCAGATACTTTATTTGCTGCTTTATTCCAAAAGAGCGTTGGTGAATAAAAATTACTGCTATTTGTTGCTTTGCTGAAAGCGAAACTCCTATTGCACGATCAATTTAAAGCTTTCCTTACTTTTCCCATCTGTGAATTTTAAAATATACATTCCATTTTCCAAGGGTTGTATTTTATTAAAATTGATTAGCTGAATGATGTTTTCCTGCAAAGGAATCTGTTGTGAAAAATAAAGCCGTCCTGAAGCATCAAAAAAGCGGAAGATTCCTGTTGCTGTGCGTTGTGGCTTTATTAAGACCATAAGATTATTTTTAAAAGGATTTGGATAAATTCTTATGAAATTATTTCCCAAAATATCAGTCGCATTTTTCAAAATCTGTTGTTGATTCAAATCGTCAAATGCTTTTTTGAAATCAGGGATTCCATACCCGATACGGTTATCCGGATTGTTGTAAATACTGCTACTTTTTTCTACGGCTTTAATGATTTCCATATTGCTAAATTGAGGAAAAGCCTGCCACAAACAAGTCACCAATCCTGCCAAATTCGGAGTTGCGAATGAAGTACCATTACCAAAAGCGACCATCCCGGAAGTGTCGGAAATGGCAGTTCCAGAACCTACAGAAGCCACATCCGGCTTCACTCTTCCATCACTGGAAGGGCCGTAACTGCTAAAACCAGCCGGCGTTCCTGATGCATTTACCGCTCCAACGGCGAGGATACTATCTGCGTCTGCCGGAGTTGTAATAAAATGCCAGGTATCATCACCTTCATTTCCGGCTGCTGCCAACACAATGATCCCTTTTCGGGCCGCGATTGTTGCAGCCTGCGCAATCATAGAAGTGCGGCCGTTCATATCGGCATAGGCATAATCAAAAACAGGATTATCAAATGTATTGTAACCAAGCGAAGTAGAAATTATATCAGCGCCGGCACTATCCGCTCGTTCAGCAGCGGCTATCCAGTACTGCTCTTCAACAGGAGATTCTGAAGAAACATCTTCAGAACGGTAAAGCAAAAAATTTGCATTCGGACAAGTGCCAACCAACTGGCCAGGCAGATTTGCAGCAATAATGGAAAAACACATCATCCCATGCCAATTATCTTCATTTACGCTTGCTTCATTGTCCACAAAATCATGCGTGTCTAACACATGGTTTTTTAGATTAACGCTGTCAAAGGCAGGCAATGTTTTATAGTGAAAAAATCCGGCATCAAGAATTGCAATGAGCATTCCTTCACCATGAAAACCTTTATTGTGCAAATATTCTCCGTTGTGAATATGCACCTGGTCATATGCATTTCCATAAGCATAGTGATCGCCGGCAACCGGCGGCGTCATAACTGAACTGATCGTATTTATCTGCTCATTAAATTTATCTCTTGTAATAAGATTAACTCGCTCATTTACGCCTTTTGCTATTCGTTTTACCGGTTGTGTTTTTAATACGAAAGAAAAAGTGCCGATCTTATGCAGTGCAGCAGGATCAGTAGTTTCAATGCATATTTGATTCAGCCATTTGGATTGATCCAGTACACGAACATTCCCTGCTAAACGAACACTGTCAATATAACCTGGCACTACAGGAAGATCAGTTTGATCAACAGCAATGTGTTGTTTTGCTCTTCTTGCAATTGCTTTTGCAGATAAAAATTGAGATGGATTACTTATAGAAAACGGAGTGCCGTTTTTGTCCCTGAACTCTACAATGTATTTTGTAAACTGACCAGAAACATTGAAAGAAAAAAAAATACTTACTAAAAAAAGAAAGGAAATATTTCGAAGAAAGAAAAACATAAAAATCTTTTAAAAATTCAAAGCGATTCCTACGCAGGTTAATTATGATCGATAATACTCATTTTAATACCAAAACCTATATAGCCTGGCGATTGAGAGGACGGCGGCTGATATTCCCAATGCAAACATTCCCGATAAATCAATCCAATTCCTTTACCATATTTCTCCACCGAATAAGTTCTATCCGCATATCCATTTGGTTGTGATGTGGGATCACCCACCTTCTCATCTACTTCAAATACCTTTAGAGTACTGTCAATTTTAAGTGAGTTAATCGTAAGAGGAACTCCAATACTATCATAAGTATAATCCCAACCGGTTATAAAATCATTATTTGAAGAACTATACATGGAATATGCATAAGAAGACAAATAGCTATTCCCTTTCCACGAAAAACCTTCTTTGACCGGCATCATTAATTTGATAAACCGATTATTATCCTCAATGTATTCAATCGACTTGCCAGTAGGCACGGCCGTAAATACATTGTCTATTTGCCAGGGCTGAGTAGAATCTGAGCGTAGATAACGGCTAATATTATAGGCAGGCCTGCCGGAATTATCCGAAAGCAGTGAGTCAATACGATATTGCGCCTGGTAATGAATGTTCACTGCTTTTTCACCAAAATTGAGATAATAGACCGTTGAATCAAGATCATAAGTAATATATTTTCCCACCTGAAGCGGAAAGTAATCATTGGTAGACTCTGAAGTGAAATTTGCATTCTCTTTTTTACACGATGCAAGTACGGATATTAAAAAGAATGAACCGATAAAATATTTTATCATACAAATCTTTAAAAAATGTTTTTCGGGGAACGCTAATTCTAATTCTTTAACCCTTCAGCTTTCAACCTTCAACCAACGGGCTTCTCTGAATAATTCCTCCGCCAATTACATCATCGCCTTGGTAAAAAACGGCGCTTTGTCCCGGTGCGATTCCTTTTACATTTTCATAAAAACGGACTTTTACTCCGTTTTCGTATGCGAACAAATTGGAAAGTGCGCCTTTATCTTTATAACGAATTTTTGTAAGAGCTTCCATTCCGTCGGAAATGCCATCATATTTTATCCAATTGATTCCTTTTACCGTCATTTCACTTCCTTTTAAATCTTCTTCATCTCCAAGAACAATGGTATTCGTTTCAGGAATAATTTGGGTTACGAAAGCCGGTTTTCCCAAAGCGATATCCAAACCTTTTCTTTGTCCGACGGTATAAAAAGGATAGCCTTTATGCGGGCCTAATATCTTGCCGGTTTTGTCAACAAAAAAACCTCCTGAAACTCTTTCTTCCAGCCCTTCAACTTTTCTTTTCAAAAAACCGCGGTAGTCGTTATCCGGCACAAAACAAATTTCATAGCTTTCATTCTTTTTGGCCAGTTCAGGATAGCCGAAATCAATGGCCATTTGCCTGATTTCTGTTTTGCGATAAGTACCAAGCGGCAGCAAAGTCCTGCTTAACAAATCCTGCTGTAATCCCCATAGAACATAACTTTGATCTTTGGTTTCATCAATTCCTTTTCTTACAAAATATCTTCCGTTTGTGTGCTGATGAATTTGTGCATAATGTCCGGTGGCTATAAAATCGCAGCCAAGCGCATCGGCCCTTTTTGAAAGGGCGCGCCATTTAATATGTGTATTGCAAAGCACACATGGATTCGGTGTACGGCCTGCAATGTATTCTTCTACAAAATTATTGATAACAAAATCCCCAAATTCTTCACGGATATCCAGAATAAAATGCGGAAAACCATGTTGAACGGCGGCCATACGCGCATCATTAAAACTATCAATATTGCAACAGCCTGTTTGTTTATTATTGTTTCCACCACTGCTTGCATAATCCCACGTTTTCATAGTAATTCCTACTACTTCATAACCTTCCTTATGAAGCATCAAAGCAGCTACGGTACTATCGATTCCGCCGCTCATCGCCATCAAAACTTTTCCTTTGGTACTCATGATTTTTAAATAATGGGCAAAGATACAATTTTAGCAGGCACAGATGGTATTGAAGGAGCTTCAAATCCAATCTAAACAAACCTTTCACTAACAAGTAATTCTTTAGTTTCGGCAATATATTTATAAAATCCTTCACCAGTTTTTATTCCCAGGTTTTTCGCGTTTACCATATTTGTAAGCAAAGGACAAGGTGCGTATTTTGGATTCTTAAACCCTTCATACAAAACATTTAGAATAGAAAGGCAAACATCAAGTCCAATGAAATCCGCAAGTTGCAAAGGTCCCATTGGATGAGCCATTCCGAGTTTCATAACGGTATCAATTTCCTGCACTCCAGCCACATTTTCGTATAATGCATAAATGGCTTCGTTGATCATCGGCATCAAAATTCTGTTGGCAACAAAACCAGGATAATCGTTCACTTCACAAGGAATTTTTCCAATCTGTTTTGATAAATTGATAACCGTTTCAGAAACGTTTTTATCGGTAGAATAACCGTTGATAATTTCTACCAATTTCATCACAGGAACCGGATTCATAAAATGCATTCCAATCACTTTCTCCGGACGTTTGGTAACTGAAGCAATTTTGGTAATTGAAATAGAAGAAGTGTTTGAAGCAAGAATACAATGTTGCGGAGCAAATTGATCTATTTCTTTAAAAATTGCTAATTTTAAATCTATATTTTCTGTTGCCGCTTCTACTACCAGATCACTTTGCTGAACGCCTTCTTTTAACGAAGTAAAAGTTTTGATATTTCCGATTGTTTTATTTTTTACTTCTCCTGAAATCGTATTTTTTGATATCTGCCGGTCAAGATTTTTGTGAATGGTAGCGATCGCTTTCTCTAATTGGTTTTGTGAAACATCCACCAGGTTTATCGAAAAATCATTTTGTGCAAATACATGTGCAATGCCATTTCCCATGGTTCCCGCGCCAATCACTGCTATATTTTTTATTTCCATATTCTTATATTTAAAAAAAACAAAAATAACAGAAAAAGGTTAGTCATCATTGACAGTAAATAAAGGAATAAAGCACATTTATAATTTCAAAATAAAGAGAAAACAAGTGGATTTTTTCGATTTATGATAAAAGTAAATTTACTATTCATTTAAATAGTTTATTTACTATTACGACAGTAAATTCAATGCATGAAAAATAAAGCAGTAGTGCTCTTGCCTACCGACCTGTAGCCGTATATCTTTGCATTCAGAAGTTGATTGATGTTCAACAAACATTAATCGCAAATCCAAATATCCATTGAAAAAATACCTCCCGAAATAATCGGGACCCTTTATCCGGGGAAAAATCAATAAAATCCGATATCAGTCAACTTCTTGTTTTTGAATCTCAATCCTTTGAAAAATAAATATCGCTTGAAAACCTGCTCTGTGAAGAGTTGGAATTTGAATCCTGAAAAACTTTTACCCCAGGCTTAAATTTATTAAAAGGCTTCTGTTTAATCCACAGAAGCTTTTTTAATTCGTTAAAGGAAATTTTGCAGCAAAAGAAGAAATAATGGTATTCCTGTTTAACAATCCAGGTAGCTTGGGCGTTCCACCACCTATTGATTTTTAAAATCTCCGCGCTTCCATGCTTTTATAAATTCGGCCCAGGCGAGTGGATTAAAAATATTCTGTGGCGGAAGTTGACCGGCAGAATAATATTTTCTTTGATTTTGTTTAAAATAATTATTGGTAGCTTCTCTCCCATCAGCAGGATATATTGCCAATAATGCCCTTCGGTTTGCTTCAGATAAGTTCTGACGCGCTATTTCCTGCTGGTCATCCGGAACTTTTACATTGGCAAAATCACGTTCAAATTCCTGTCGTGTCGGATATTTTTTGATAATTGTGGCGGCAAGATAAACCGTGTCCTGCACCATTAATTGAATCATGCTTTGCTGATTCCCATCGAGGTTTTTTGGAATCGTTACTAATTTTGGTTTATAACCTACGCTGGTAAATTCCAATTCATCTCCTTTCAAAACAACGATTGAAAATACACCCTGGTCGTTTGTCATTGTCCCCTGATTGCGCCCTTTTACCACGATACTTACAGAAGGCAATCCCTGAAGGCTATCTGCAGACATTACCACGCCATACAATTGTACCACCGAATCTTTAAACGTTTCAAATTGCGCTTTCACCGACACCGGAATCGCAAATAAAAGAAAGAAAAAATATGGTATAAATCTTTTCATAAATTAAAATGTAAAGTTCGCATTTTCCTGCGAAAGTTCCTGCTTGAGTAAACAAAGTAAGGTTATCAATGTTTAAATTTGCCGGCAGTATTTCTTTTTAACAAAAAATTGAACCATGACCGAGAATGATGTATTGAAAGCCCTAAGCACGGTAGAAGAGCCGGATTTTAAAAAAGATTTGGTCACCTTAGATATGGTAAAAGATATTGCAATTGAAAACAACAGCCTGTCATTTACCGTAATCCTTACAACCCCTGCCTGTCCTTTAAAAGATGTGATTAAGGGAAGATGTTTTAAGGCGATTCATACGATGATAAATGAAGATGTTGAGATCAAAATTAATTTCACGAGCAGAACAACTTCTTTGCGCACAGATAAAAAAGAGGTGTTGAAAGATGTAAAAAATATTATTGCCGTTGTAAGCGGAAAAGGCGGCGTTGGCAAAAGTACAGTCGCAGCGAATCTTGCACTCGCGCTTGCGGAAGGAGGTGCAAAAGTTGGTTTGATGGATGCTGACATTTATGGGCCAAGTGTTCCGATTATGTTCGGCATTCGTGGCGAAAGGCCGAAGATGCGTGATGTGAACGGAAAAGGAAAAATTGTTCCGATCGATCGCTATGGAATTAAAGTGATGAGCATTGGTTTATTGGTAGATGAAAAACAAGCGGTGGTTTGGCGTGGCCCGATGGTAAGTAGCGCCGTTCGGCAATTTGTTTCAGATGTGGATTGGGGCGAACTGGATTACCTGGTAATCGACATGCCGCCGGGAACTGGCGATATTCATTTAACCATCGTTCAAACTGTTCCGGTTACCGGGGCAATCGTAGTAAGTACTCCGCAGCTTGTAGCGCTGGCAGATGCAAAAAAAGGAATTACCATGTTTAACCAACCAGGCCTGAAAGTGCCTGTACTCGGGCTTGTAGAGAACATGAGCTATTTTACTCCAAAAGAATTGCCGGATAATAAATATTATATTTTTGGTAAAGAAGGCGCAAAAAAACTTGCCAGCGAATTTGATATTCCGTTTCTTGGAGAAATTCCTCTGGTACAATCCATTCGTGAAGGCGGTGATATCGGAATTCCTGTAATGATTGGTGACGATGAAATTTCTAAAAAAGCATTTACTGATTTCGGTGATAATGCCATCAGGGCGATTTCTTTGCGAAATGCGAATTTGCCGGTTACAGAACTAAGTGAAGTTTTAGTAGGATAATTTATTTGAACAGAAAGAGAAAGTTGGAAAACAATTCTGTGAATTAACAACAAGCAATCTTTTTTACCCTGTTTTCATGTCGTCCGCCTTCAAACTCTGTATGAATGAATATTTCCAGCATTTTTTCTACTAAATTTTCCCTTACAAAACGAGCAGGAATACAAATAATATTTGCATCATTATGCTGACGGGCGAGCGATGCCAGTTCTTCGCCCCAACAAATTGCCGCTCTGATATTCTGATGTTTGTTTGCCGTGATTGCCACGCCGTTTCCACTTCCACAAATTAAAATCCCAAAAGCTGCTTCGTTATTTTCAACTGCTTCTGCAACAGGATGCGCGAAATCGGGATAGTCAACAGAATCAGTGGAGTCAGTTCCAAAGTCTTTCCAGGCTACATTTTTCCCATCGAGGAAAGAGATAATTGCTTCTTTATAAGTGAAGCCTGCGTGATCGCTGCCGATGGCCACGGGCAGTGACAAATTAAAGGGAGACATATCTTGAAATTTTAATCGCTGTAAAGATAAAACAATGATATTTTATCGCAGGATTATTATCAATCCACGCCTCTATTTTTTGGGAAAAAATAGCTGCTTGATATCTTTTCATTCTGTATTTATTTTTAGAAAATATCCGGAGAAACATTTTCATTATTCAATAAAAGAAAAAGCGGTTTTCTTTTAAAATTGATTTATTAAAATTTGAAGCGTTAATTTTAGCGGCAAAAAATTTACTATGAAAATGTTAGAAAATAAAGTTGCGATTGTCACGGGTGGAAGCCGTGGCATAGGAGAAGCGATTGTGTTGAAACTTGCTGAAAATGGTGCCCACGTTGCTTTTTCTTATGTAAGCAGCGATGAAAAAGCAAATGCATTGCAGGAAAAATTACAATCCTTTGGCGTAAAAGCAAAAGCGTACAAAAGCAATGCCGCTGATTTTTCTGATTGTGAAAAAATGGTAAATGATGTAATAAAAGAATATGGAACGGTAGATATTTTGGTGAACAACGCCGGCATTTCAAAGGACAATTTATTATTAAGAATGACCCCTGAACAATGGGACGAAGTGATGGGAACCAATTTAAAAAGTGTCTTTAATATGACGAAGCAGGTAATCCGTCCGATGATGAAAGCGCGGAAAGGAAGCATCATCAATATGAGCTCAATTATTGGAATGAGAGGCAATGCAGGCCAGAGCAGTTATGCCGCCAGCAAGGCCGGAATTATTGGTTTTACCAAATCCATCGCGGCAGAACTGGGAAGCCGAAACATCCGATGTAATGCCATCGCGCCAGGATTTGTTGAAACAGATATGACGCATTATTTAAAAGAAGGCGAAGCCGCAAAAACATTTTTAGAAAAAATTCCTTTGGGCCGCTTTGGAAGCGCCGAAGAAATTGCCAATGTTACGCTGTTTCTTGCAAGTGATCTGAGTTCTTACATAACTGCGCAGGTTATTAGTGTTTGCGGCGGTTTGAACCCGTAAAAAATTATAATTTAATTTTACCTTTTAGCATTTTTTAAAACATTCAAACAAAAGAACATGGAAGCATATAAAAAACTTTTAAAAAACAACAAAGAATGGGCAGAAGCGCAGGTTAAAGAAGATCCGGAATATTTTCAAAGGTTGGTGAACCTACAAAAACCTGAAACCCTATGGATTGGGTGCAGCGACAGCCGTGTGCCGGCAGATAGAATTACCGGTACTCATCCGGGTGAAATTTTTGTTCATCGAAACATTGCAAACCTGGTAATTCCCACCGATTTAAACTTACTGAGCGTGTTACAATTTGCAGTGGAAATTTTAAAAGTACGGCATATTATTGTTTGTGGTCATCACAATTGTGGCGGCGTTGGTGCAGCCATGGCGCATCATAGTTATGGCCTGATGGATCAATGGATCTGGAATATCAAAAACGTGTACAGGATGCACCGGGAAGAAATAGACGCACTGCCAACTTATGAAGAAAGGCATCATTTGCTTACGCAATTGAACGTAAAGGAACAGGTAATGAATCTTGCGAAAACATCGATTATTCAAAATGCGTGGAAACATGATGAAATTCCTCATCTCCACGGATGGGTATATGACCTGCGCGATGGCATTATTGATCCTGTTTTTGAAATGCCGGCAGGAACGATGCTGGATCCAATTTATGAAATGGAGAATATTTAGGTTGCGTGATAAGGAAATTTTTCTTAAAGCACGATATTCCGCAATTTCATTTCGTATCTTCCATATCTTTTAAAAACCATTCCCAATGACTCTTCTACATAATGTTGGTGGCTTTTTCTGGAAAATGTTCAAATCCATTTTTGTAAGAGAAAAAGATTGTTGCAAATAAAATTAAGAACACTTTTTTTATATTTTGCAGATCATTAAAATAGAAATCCTATCTATTTCTTCCTTTACTGCGTTTAATACAAACTGTCTATTTACGATAAAAGCTCCTGATACATTTCGCAATCATTTCATGAAATGGTAGCAAAAAAAATCATTAAGTTTGAAGAAATTCAATGAATGTTAGAAAAGACTGCTAAAACAAAAACTGAGATTCAATTTTTTTCCGGGCCTCAAAACCGCTGGAAAAACTTTAAATACGCAGTGAGTGTTTTTTTTGAGTTTATAAAGGGATTCCGGGCATTGCATTTTGTTGGCCCGTGTGTTACGGTTTTTGGTTCAGCTCGCTTCAAAGAAGATCATCCCTATTACAAACAGGCAAGAGAACTTGCAGCAGAAATTGCCAAACTCGGATTCACCATTATGACTGGCGGCGGCCCAGGTATTATGGAAGCTGCAAACCGTGGCGCTAAAGATGTCGGTGGCAAAAGCGTCGGTTGCAACATCGTACTTCCGCACGAGCAGCATCACAATCCATATCTTGATAAGTGGGTGAACATAAAATACTTTTTTGCACGAAAAGCGTTGCTTATAAAATACTCTTATGCCTTCATTGTAATGCCCGGCGGTTTTGGCACTTTAGATGAATTTTATGGTGCGATTACTTTGATTGAAACAAGAAAAATAGAACGCTTTCCAATCATTATTTTTGATAAAGAATTTTATCATAGTATAGTTGAGCATTCACAGAAAATGATCAAAGCAGGAACGATTTCAGCAGCCGAAGCAAAATTGTATTGCGTTACTGATTCTATTCCTGAAGCAATTGAATATATCAAGGAAAAAAGTATCCTCGCTTTTGGTTTAAAATATATGAAACCAAAAACACCTTTCTGGTGTTTCCTGGAAAAAGGATTCGACAAAATATTTTAAGGAATCTTGAACCTTGAACTGTATTTACTTCAAAAAATCATTTCAAAGGTTCGCCAGTATTTTTTAAACCTTTTGAGGATTTATTATTTTACATTGCATTTAATATCTGAGTAAATCAATGAACATTATTACAAAACACCCTATTAATAATTTAGGCTACGATTTTATTGCGCCAAATTATATTCCAAACGGAGCAGATGAATACTATCTTAGAAACCGCCAAAACGATAATGGTATTGACTATCGGCGGTTATCCGGTTTTGAAATTGAAATTCTCATACGCAATGGAAATACTTCTGACGATTGGGCAAAAATTTTTGTATCAAAAGAATTCGATCCGGGATTAGTAAAAAACTCAAATTTTCATGGATTAGTACGTATCGGAAAACTGGAACCATTTTATCTTGAGTTTCACAATTTGAGAATGCCTGTTGGTATTTATAACAGCCAGATTATTAGTTGCGATTTTGGTCATAATGTTTGTATCAATAATGCCAATTATTTAAGTCATTACATAGTAGGAAACGAAGTGATGATCTCGAACGTAAATGAACTGGCCACTACCGATTATTCAAAATTCGGAAACGGAATTTTAAAAGATGGTGAAAAAGAAAGTGTAAGAGTCTGGATCGAAGTGCGCAACGAAAACGGTGGCAGGCGCATTGCTCCATTCAATAAAATGCTTGCCGGCGATGCTTATTTATGGAGCAACAATCCACAGGATGAGACGCTTGAAACAAGATTTATTGAGCTTACGGAAAAAGAATTTGATAAAAAAAGAGGCTATTATGGAACGATTGGAGATCGTTGTGTAATTAAAGATTGTGACATTATCAAAGACGTAATTATTGGAACTGATGCCTATATAAAAGGAGCGAACAAATTAAAAAACCTGACCATCAACAGTGATGAAGAACGAACCACGCAAATCGGTGAAGGCTGCGAAATGGTAAATGGAATTGTAGGTTTTGGGTGCCGGATCTTTTATGGGGTAAAAGCAGTAAGATTTGTAATGGCGGCCCATTCCCAATTGAAATACGGTGCGCGGCTTATCAACTCTTATCTCGGAAATAACTCTACAATTTCGTGCTGTGAAGTTCTGAACACGCTTATTTTTCCCAACCATGAACAGCACCACAACAATTCATTTTTGTGTGCGTCGCTTGTAATGGGACAAAGCAACATTGCCGCCGGCGCAACCATTGGCAGCAATCACAACAGTCGTGGAGCTGACGGTGAAATCATTGCAGGCCGTGGCTTCTGGCCAGGATTGTGCGTCAGTTTGAAACACAATTCAAAATTTGCTTCCTTCACAATTTTGGCTAAAGGCGATTATCCTTTCGAAATGAATATTAAGTTTCCATTTTGTTTGGTAAGCAATGATGTAACGGACGACAAATTGGTTCTGATGCCGGGTTATTGGTTCATGTATAATATGTATGCGCTGGCACGCAATGCGTGGAAATTTGAAGACCGTGATAAGAGGACAGAAAGAATTCAAAAACTGGAATTTGACTACCTGGCGCCTGATACGATTAATGAAATATTTGCAGCAATTGACGTTTTATCGAAATTAAAAATTGAGGAAAATGGAAATGCTGAAATAACCGGAATAGAAAACAGCAGCCGCAAGACGGAAGTGGTAAAAGTGAAACAGGTGTTGGACTTATTCAAAGAATTGATTTCCTTTTATGGTGTCGTTCAATTAATGAAACGTCTGAAAGAAAAGCAGTTCACTACTTTTGAGGAATTTAAAAAAACTATCCCTGTAAAAATTTCCCGGGCAGAATGGAAGAATATTGGAGGACAATTAATTCCTACAGCAGATGTAGAAAAATTAAAAAATAAAATAAAAGAAGGCAAAATAAATTCATGGAATGAAGTCCATGATTTCTATCGGCATGCAGGAAACGAATATGAGAAACAAAAGCTGATTCATGCTTTCAGCTCATTACTTGAAAATGAAAATATTACTTCCAAACAGTTTACTCCTGAATTTTTTATTTCATTATTAAAAAAATCTGTTGACACAAAAACGTGGATGAGTAAAGGAATTTATGAATCGCGTGCTAAAGATTACAACAATCCTTTCAGAAAAATGGTATATGAAAGCCAGGACGAAATGAATGCGGTTGTTGGCAAAATTGAAGACAATCACTTTATACAAGATCAGTTTAAAGAATTAGAGGAATTTAAAAAAACAGTAAAAGGATTGGTGCAAAAATTTGGTAAAGTAGCCACGCTGTAGTCACATTATTTAGGTACCAAAATCAATTCCCACTTTTTTAAAACCGGTATTTTTCAAAAAAGTTTCTATAATATTTTCACTTCGTGCATCAGCCTGTTGAAGAATGTTTTGTTGGATGGCGTGTTCATTTATTTCATTCCTGATCTTTATTTTAAGCGCCGTTACGGCCTGTTCACTCCATGTTCCATATTCGATAAAAGTTTCAAAATCAGAAGGATTCAGGATGGTTTGAAGAATTTTGGCGTGTGGCAAAACTACATGAATGGAATCGCCTGCTGTATAAATATCTTTTTGTTGCAAGCCTTTTAAATCTGTACCAACAAGCACTTTGCCGCGACCGATGATCACCAGTTTATCAATAGCAGGAGTTAAAACTGTTCCGATTGCAGTTGGAAGCAGTGAAGGGAACCCATTTCCGATTTTTGCGGTATCCATTACCACTTCATCGGTAAAAGTAACGGTGATCAATTGCGCCAGCGAATTAATTTGCTGAATAATCACAGGCGTTTCTTCAATATTTATTGGTTTACTGCGAAAGATATTTTTGAAACCCGGAAGCCAGTTTATTTTTTGAAATAAAAAAATGATCAGCAATACTGCAACAATAATCACCAGGTATTTTTGCAATACTTTTCTCATTACGACAATGCATTTTTTGCTGATGAAAAATTGATATTGATATTTTTAAATCCTTCTTTTTGCAAAAAATTACTGATAAAAATTGTTGCATTTGTTTCTGCAGCTACCAATATTTCTAATGAATCAGCACTTGCTTTTATTTGTTTCTCTGCCTGCGCCGCCAGCTCATCCTTTTCCTGTGCAGTAAAATTATTTCTGAAAAACGAAACATCCTGGTAGACCGTTTTTATATCTTCCGGCTGTATATTGATGTATAATAATTTAGCGTGTGGCAATGTAATAGAAATATTGTCGCCACTGATGTGAATATCTTTTTCTGTTAGTTTTGAAAGATCAATTCCTGCAGCTAAAGAAGCTTTACAGCTCATTAAGATTTTGCGGTCGCCTATTTTATACCAGGTTTGATTATCATTTGCCTTAATAATTTTAGTTACCACATATTCTGCTGTCGCCAATTCGCTCATTTTTTGCAAACCAAGTACTTGTTGCATCTGAGAAGGTTCTTTTTTTGAAGAACATTTGATGGCAGATAAAGAAAAACAAAGCAGGGCAATGAAAACGGGAATTCGCATGATGCAATTTACAAAAGGCAGATGGCGTTCTATATTCCTGATTCCGTTTATGCAGAATTTCAACTCAATTTTTGGTTAAAAAATTCACCACTAAATCTTACAAAGGAATGAATATTCTTTTTTTTTGAAAATAACAATCGGTAATATTTCTTCATTTGCTGCAATTAAAAAAAAAAGCCATTCTTTTCGAACGGCCTTTTAAAAAATTATCAAAACCAAATTAATCTTCCACTTTCATTTTCCCTTTCTGTTTTGCTACCACTTCTTCTGCAATATTATTTGGAGCTGGAGCATAATGGCTGAACTCCATTGTGGAAGTAGCACGGCCACTGGTCAGTGAACGCAACTGGGTTACATATCCAAACATTTCACTCAATGGAACTTTTGCTTTTATTACCTGAACTCCATGTTTTGTATCCATCCCTTCCAACATTCCACGACGACGGTTAAGATCGCCTGTTACATCACCCATGTATTGATCAGGAGTCAAAACTTCTACTTTCATGATCGGTTCCAATAACACCGGTTTTGCTTTGCGTCCTGCTTCACGATAACCTTGTTTGGCGCACAATTCAAAAGACATTGCATCAGAGTCAACCTGGTGGAAGGAACCATCAAAAACACGTACTTTCATGCTTTCCATCGGGTAACCTGCCAAGACACCTGTAGTCATTGCAGATTCAAAACCTTTTTGAATTGCCGGTACAAATTCTTTTGGAATAGAACCACCAAACAATGCATTTACAAACTGGAAGTTGCCTTTATCTTCTTTAAGGAATTCTTCATCAGCAGGACCAATTTCAAATTGAATATCGGCAAATTTACCACGGCCACCCGTTTGTTTTTTCAATACTTCCCGATGCTCAATTGCCGTTCTGAAAGCTTCTTTATAAGCTACCTGCGGAGCACCCTGGTTGATTTCTACTTTAAATTCACGTTTCAAACGGTCAATGATAATTTCCAGATGCAATTCACCCATTCCACGAAGAATTGTCTGACCTGTTTCTTCATCTGTATTTACACGCAATGTAGGATCTTCTTCTACCAATTTTGCAATAGCCATTCCCATCTTATCCACATCTGCCTGGGTCTTAGGCTCGATTGCAATCGCAATAACAGGTTCCGGGAATGTCATTGCTTCCAGCACGATCGGATGATTTTCGTCACACAAGGTATCACCGGTTTTGATGTCTTTAAATCCAACAGCTGCACCAATATCTCCCGCATGAATTGAATCTACCGGATTTTGTTTATTCGCATGCATTTGCATGATTCTTGATATTCTTTCGTTTTTGCCGGTACGGGTATTCAACACATAAGATCCTGAATTCAACGTACCGCTATATGCCCGGAAGAAAGCCAGACGACCTACGAACGGATCGGTCATAATTTTGAAAGCCAATGCACTGAATGGTTCTTTCGGATCAGAATGCCTGATTTCTTCATTTCCGTTATCCGGATTAATTCCTTTTATCGCTGGAATATCCATCGGTCCGGGAAGGTAACGAACGATTGCATCCAAAGCAGCCTGTACTCCTTTATTCTTAAAAGAAGATCCACACATCATCGGGATGATTGAAATATCAATCGTTGCTTTACGAATTGCTTCGTGCATTTCATCTTCTGTGATACTATTTGGATCATCAAAAAATTTCTCCAGTAATTTCTCATCATATTCTGCTACAGCTTCTACCAGGTGTTGCCTCCATTCTTCCACATCATCTTTCATGTCTTCCGGAATAGGGATTTCATGATAGGTCATTCCTTGCGTAGCATCGTCCCAAACGATTGCTTTCATGGTAATAAGATCCACTACACCTTTGAACGTCTCCTCGGCGCCAATTGGTAATTGTAAAGGAACTGCTTTTGCTCCCAGCATTTCTTTCACCTGTTTTACCACGTTTAAGAAATCAGCACCTGAGCGGTCCATTTTATTCACAAACCCGATACGAGGTACTTTATATTTATTAGCCTGACGCCATACAGTTTCGCTCTGAGGTTCTACACCACTCACCGCGCAAAACAAAGACAATAATCCATCCAATACGCGAAGAGAACGCTCTACTTCGACGGTAAAATCCACGTGACCGGGAGTGTCAATAATATTAAATTTATATTGATGGGTCTGCGGTGTCTTTTTACCCTGGTCAAGCGGGAAATTCCAGAAGCAGGTAGTAGCTGCGGACGTGATCGTAATACCACGCTCCTGCTCCTGCGCCATCCAGTCCATAGTTGCAGCGCCATCATGCACTTCACCTATTTTATGGTTCACGCCTGTATAATACAGAATTCGCTCTGTAGTAGTGGTTTTGCCGGCATCAATGTGAGCAGCAATACCAAAATTTCTTTGAAATCTTAAATCGGCCATTTGGCTTGTTTTTGTTTTTGTTATTTAATTATTTATCTCCTCGTCTAATAAGAAATTGCACTCACGTTTCAAGCAATATTTCCAGATTTCTGTAAATTAAATTTAGAGGGCGCAAAGGTACGAAGATTCTGTAAAAAAATAAGCGCTTCGAGAGACAGATTTATACCGATGAATAGGTTTTAACAAAAAAAACTGTAATCTGCTGCTTTACAACAAACGAACAAATAACCAGAAAAGGAATTCGCATTTTTATATAAATGTTGATACTCCATTCAGTAACCGGCTTTTGTTCTCATTATACTATTCTATTAAACGGACGTTGTTAATATTCCTACTTTTACGCTTTAATAAAATCAATTGAACGAAAACACAGGCTACAAAAAAAACTTATTCCGAAAATACAGGATCGCTACCAGCGTATTTTTCTTTATTGCAGGATTAACATTTTCAACATGGGCAAGCCGGATTCCAGCTATTCAGACAAAACTACATTTATCTGATGCCGGCTTAGGCAGCGTGTTATTTGCACTTCCGGCAGGCTTAATGACCAGTCTTCCTGTTTCCGGGTGGCTGGTATCGCGTTTTGGAAGCAGGCCAATGGTGATTGTTGGTTCTGTTTTTTATCCACTCATTCTTTTGATCCTTGGCTCATCAACATCTGTGTTGCAACTGGTTCTTTCCCTGTTCTCTTTTGGAATCATGGGAAACCTCATAAACATTGCCATGAATACCCAGGCGGTGGGTGTGGAAACATTATACGGAAGATCGGTAATGGCTTCTTTTCATGGATTATGGAGTCTCGCCGGTTTTACAGGTGCAGTTATCGGAACTTTCTTTGTGTCAAGAGGTTTGCCACCAATCATTCATTTTTCAATTGTTAGTGGCCTTTGCGTTTTACTCGTTATTTTGTCTTATAAATTCACTTTACCTCACGATATTGGGCACAGGCAGCGGCAAAAAGCCTTTGTGAAGCCGGACAAAAAGATTTTACTATTGGGAATGATTGCTTTTTGTTGTTTGGTAAATGAAGGAGCGATGTCAGATTGGAGCGGTGTTTATTTTAAAAATATTGTCAAAGCACCAGCTTCCCTTATCACCCTTGGCTATGTAGCTTTTACGAGCACCATGGCTTTGGGCCGGTTTCTCGGCGATTCGCTCGTTACAAAATTTGGCGTAAAACGAATGTTGCAAATAAGCGGAAGTGTTATTACAACCGGCCTATTACTTGCGGTAATATTCCCGTATTTAGCAACAGCAACTGCCGGCTTCTTCCTCGTTGGTTTTGGTGTTTCTTCCGTAGTACCAATTGTATATGGACTTGCAGGCAAATCAACCACAATGAGCGCCGGTGCTGCTTTAGCAGCCGTTTCAACCATTGGTTTCCTGGGCTTTTTAATAGGCCCACCGTTGATCGGCTTTATTGCGCAGGCAATCAGTTTGCGCTGGTCATTTACGTTGATTGCCATTCTGGGATTTGGAACTGCGCTGCTGGCTGGCACACTGAAGTTGAACAAATGAAGAATGAAAACAGTTTAAGATAGTTTAAATCATTTTCTACACTTACAACCTGTTTTCCTTGATTTCATTTACAATTCCGGGGTCCAATAAAGTTGTAGTATCTCCGAGATTCTCCATTTCTCCTTCAGCAATTTTCCTAAGAATGCGTCTCATTATTTTTCCGCTTCTTGTTTTTGGCAATCCGGTTACAAATTGAATTTTATCTGGCTTTGCAATCGGCCCAATAATTCTCGATACAGTTTCAAGTATATCTTGTTTGGCAAGTTCTTCATCGTGTGGCTTTTTCTCATTGATAACAAAAGCATAAATCCCCTGCCCTTTTATGGAATGCGGAAAACCAACTACAGCGCTTTCTACTACATTGGTATGCATGTTAATAGCATTCTCCACTTCTGCTGTACCAATCCTGTGGCCACTTACATTCAATACATCATCTACCCGGCCAGTAATCCGATAATTTCCTTCTTCATCTTTCAATGCACCATCTCCGGTAAAATATAATCCGGGGTATGTGGCAAAATAATTTTTGCGACAGCGTTCATGGTCGCCATAAGTAGTTCTTAGAATTCCCGGCCATGGAGCTTTCATGCAAAGATTCCCTTTCAACAATCCATTTTCATCGCGTTCATGCGCTTCGTGTCCATGTTCATCAATGAGAACAGGCTGCACTCCCGGCAAAGGCAACGTAGCCCAGCTCGGTTTGGCCGGAGTAACTCCCGCTAAATTCGAAATCATGATCCCGGCAGTTTCAGTTTGCCACCAGGTATCTACAATTGGGCAACGTCCTTTCCCAACATTATCATCATACCAATGCCATGCTTCTTCATTGATTGGTTCGCCTACACTGCCGAGCACTTTTAATGAGCTTAAATCTTTTCTCTGCAACGGTTCCAGTCCATGCGCCATCAGGCTGCGGATCGCTGTTGGTGCGGTGTAAAGCGTATTTACTTTGTATTTATCCACGATATCCCAAAATCTTCCCGCATCCGGCCAGGTGGGTATTCCTTCAAACATCACGCTGGTGGCTCCTGCTGCCAGTGGCCCATATACAATATAACTGTGCCCTGTTATCCAACCGATATCGGCAGTGCAGAAATAAACATCACCTCGTTGATATTGGAATGTATTTACAAAAGTGTAAGTAGTCCAAACCATATATCCGGCTGTGGTATGCACTACTCCCTTTGGCTTTCCTGTTGAGCCGGAAGTATATAAGATAAACAGCGGATCTTCGGCATCCATTTCTACTGCCGGAAAACTGACTTCATTATTTTTTTCAATTTGAAATAGAGCATGATCCATTTCATCTTCCCACCAGATGTCGCGGCCTTTGATCATCGAAACCGGCCTGCGTGTACGGGTATACACAATTACTTTTTTAACCATCTTATTTCCGATCAAAGCATCGTCAACTATACTTTTTAACGGAATATCTTTTCCACCACGAAAGGCACCGTCGCAGGTGATGATAAATTCGGCTTTTGAATCTTCAAGACGATCTGCAATACTTTGAGAAGAAAATCCCCCAAAGATCACATTATGAATGGCGCCAATTCTCGCACAGCCAAGTACCGCATAGGCGAGCTCCGGAACCATTCCCATGTAAATACAAACACGGTCTCCTTTTTTCACACCATTATTTATGAGCATTTGTGCTACCTGGCATACTCTTTTATGCAAGCGCGAATATGTTACAATTCTGGTTCTTTCCTCCGGATTATTTGGCTCCCAGATAATGGCTGGCTTTTCACCCATTGTTTCAAGGTGACGATCGATACAATTCTCTGTGATGTTAAGTTTCGCACCTTTGTACCATTCTACTTTTGGTTCAATAAAATTCCATTCGAGTACTTTATCCCATTTTTTTCTCCATTGAAAATTTTCAGCAATTTGCGCCCAAAATTCTTCCGGATTATCAACACTTTTTTGGTAAGCTTCTTGGTACTGTTCCAATGTTTTGATCTGATATGGATACTGCATGATTTAAATGGTTTTTATTAGTTTGTTTTGCAAATTATTTTTAGCATTTCATTTCTTGTGTTATATTTTCGCCACTTTTTACACTTTGTAAATTTCTTGATTTTTTTTTAAAAAATTAATAAATAAGAATCCTGATTATTTGTTCGTTTACTGCATTATTTTAATTCACCAACAGCATTCACTTTTTCAAATCCTCTTTCTTCACGACCTCCGGAATTGCAGGTGTCATTGCTTTATAAACCGCATCTTCAATCGCCCCACGAATATTGTACTTGTATAAATTATTACTTCTCGTAGGATTCACTCTGTTGCTGAGAAATACATAAACCAGATCATATTTTGGATCTACCCAAATGCAGGTGCCGGTATACCCCGTGTGTCCAAAAGTCAGTGGAGATGCATATCTTGAAGGATAAGGATGATCTTCAGTAGTGGTATAATTATCTTTTTCCGGTTTGTCAAAACCAATTCCGCGACGACTGATGCTGCTGTTGTAAGCAGTAAACAAGTTCAAAGTTTCCGGTTTCAGATATTGCTTGCCATTGAAAGATCCACCGTCTAAAAACATTTGCAAAAGCGCGGCAATATTTTCTGCACTACTGAACAAACCTGCGTGTCCGGCAACACCACCAAACATCGCAGAACCTTCATCATGTACATCAGCGTGCAAATGTTGATATCGGAAATAATTGTCCGCTTCTGTTGGCGCAACCAAATTGGTATCAAAACGGTTCCTCGGATTGAATCCTATGGAATGAAGCCCCATTGGTTCATAAAAATATTTATCAGCATATTTATCCAATCTCAACCCTGAAATAGCTTTTACAACATCCCCCATAAAAATGAAATCGTTGTCGCTATAAATATATTTATTGCCCGGAATTAATTTGCTATCAAGAATACTTTGATTCATGGAATCAGCATAATCGGTGCGCAAATACATATTCTGTGCAATCCTTACACTAAATTTGGCAGAAGAATCAGGCTGAAAATACCGTGGCGATGGACGTTTCGTAACAGGATCAATGGTTTTTCTATAAAATACTACATCGGGAACAAGACCTGCCTGGTGAAGCAAGATATCTTCAATATTTAAATTTTTCTTATCACTTTTTCTTACCCATGGCAGATACGTTCCGAGTGTTTTGCCTAGTTTTAATTTTCCTTCATCATACAATTTCATTACGCTTAAAGTCGTAGCGCAAATTTTTGTTACAGAAGCCATATCAAAAATACTGTTCAATGTTACCGGCTGTGGCGTGTCATAATTATAAGTCCCATACGCTTTTTCAAAAACTATTTTACCATGCCGCGCAATCAATACAACACAGCCAGGATAGGCCATTCCGGCGATTCCAAGATTAGCTATGGAATCAATTTCAGTGATCATCTGCAAGCTATTTAAGCCTTGTGATTCGGGAGTGGCCAGCGGCATGATTCTTTTTGAAACAACTCCACTTCCGTATTTATAGTTATCACAAACGGTAACAGGCAATGTTCCTTTGGCAAATATTTTTCCTTCCAAAATATCTGCTGCTACATTTTGTGTGATGGAATCATCTTCATAACAGGCGACTAAATTGTTCGCATCACAAAAGTTTTTAAGCGCATATGGATTTCCAAAATCAAACAAAACGGATTTATTGTTTTGTTGAATTTGTTTGATCAGATCAAAAGCAGCATTGCTGATTCCAAAATTATTTGCCGGATACCGGCGGTAATCGTGAAGCCCTATTACTACTGCATTGTATCCGTTTTTTAATAATTCTGCTGTTGATGAAACCCTTGCTGCATCCTCTTTAAAATTGAAATAAAACGCGTCCGCTTTTAAATCAGTTTTCAAACGGTTTGCAAATGTATTGGCACTATCAATTCCAATTCCTACATAAGCGATTTTTTTGCTTTCTGCTGTTAGCGGAAAAAATTCTGCATCATCGTTCTTCAAAACAGTGATTGCATTCTCGGCAATGATTTTTTTCAAATTAGCAATACCTGCGTTGAGATCATTGGTAAGATTATCGGTGCTTACTGGTTTTGCATTTGCAACACCATACATATACTTATAAGCAAGCACCTTTTTACATTTTTGATAAATATCATTCCACGTAAGTTTATTGCTATCAATTGCTTGCCTTATTTTTTCAATGCAGGAAGGAATATCTGACGGAAGACAAAGCATATCATTGCCTGCAATTAAGGACTGCGCTGCTATTTGGCCGCCGGGAAAAAATTTCGCTACGCCTTTCATATCCAGTGCATCCGTAAAAGTAAGGCCATCAAAATGAAGTTGATTGCGAAGCAAACCGGTTACATTATTCTTTGATAAAGAAGTTGCGGTATTGGGAGTACTATCAATTGCCGGAATGTAAAGATGTGCAATCATAACACTTGGCACACCTGCTTCAAACATTCTTTTGAATGGATATAATTCCAGGGAATCGAGTTGCGCCATTGACTTATTTATTACCGGAAGATCTAAATGAGAATCGACACTTACATCGCCATGGCCCGGAAAATGTTTCGCACAAGACATCACTCCTGCGTCCTGCATTCCTTTCATATAAGCAACTCCATAACGGGCAACTTTGTATTTATTTTCTCCAAAAGAACGATCATTAATGACAGGATTATTTGGATTATTATTGATATCAACCACTGGCGCAAAGTTCACCTGGATGCCCATTCTTTTGCATTGTTCGCCCACTAATTTTCCATATTCATACACCAGAGATGAATCGCTCATTGCACCAAGCATCATCTGGTGATTGAGCGACATCACACTGTCCAAACGCATGCCCAGTCCCCATTCGCCATCAATACAAACCATCAAAGGCGTTTTAGCAATGCTTTGAAACTGATTAATCAAGTTCGCCTGTTTTACCGGCGTTCCCTGGAAAAGGCAAATGCCGCCAATATTATATTTTTGAATTGCGGCTGTAATGGCAGAATCATAATAAATCGGGCCATCTTTTGAATAACTACTTTCCCGCAATACCATTAATTGCGCAATTCGCTGATCGTCGTTTAATGTATTAAAAACACTGTCAGCCCAATGAATGGCGGCGTTTGGCGCCTGGGAAAATGCAATAAATTTTAGAGATGTGAGCAGGCAGAAGGTAACCAGGATTTTTTTCATTACAATTAAATAAAGGTTTTGAGTGAAGGTGCACAAGTTAAACAATTATGCCAAAATATTTACCCCAACCAACGCAGCAAATTACATTTCAGCAAAAATCTTTTTTAAACTTTTCTTGCATTAAATCAAAAAAAGGAATCATCGATAGACCGTTTTACAACAAAGATTTCGAAATTAAAAAACGGTTTAAAAGGAGAACCTCATGCCAGTTCCAAAAAGGTCTTCTATAAAACAGTAAGCAAAGAAATATGGCAAATTTGTATTTACGCTTTAGCAAACTTCTTAGCGATTATTGCTATCAAATTTTACATCTGCAATAATAGGAAAATGGTCACTGAATGATTTTTTTACGCGGGTAAACTGCATGATCTTAAATTGTTTGTCTGTAAAAATATTATCAATCCGAAGTGTAGGAGAAATGGAACTAAATGTTCGTGAAATACCAGAGCCTTTTTCTACAAAAGCATTCTGTAGCCCTTGTCCAATGGTTTCGTAAGCATAAGAAACCGGAACATCATTAAAATCGCCACAAACAATCACCGGGTAAGGACTATGGTTTAATTCATCTTTTATAAAATTTGCCTGAGCCGCCCTTTTCAAAACTCCCAGCTTTATTTTTGAAATAATGTTTTTTGATTCCATAATATTTCCTTGCGGAGGCACTCTTCCGCTATCCAGGTAATTCAAATTTGCCTGGGAAAATTTTAATGATTGAAGGTGTACATTAAAGATCCTGAAAGTGTCTTTTCCTGCCATGATATCTACAAATTGAAAGGTGGAATTATAACTGTTGGGATTATTAATGAGCGTTTGCTTTCGTAGGATGGGAAACTTTGAAAAGATGATAATTCCAAAATGATGATAGCGGTCAAAATTATCTTTTACACTGTAGGAATACAGGTAATCGGAAAACTTTAATTGCTTATCAATTTCAGGAAAATAGTTGATCGCTTTTTTGTTTTCACCGGCTACCATTTCCTGGAAGCATGCAATGTCCGGATCATATTCATTGATCAACTCGATCATCTTTTGTTTGATCTCCGGATGATCTTTATAATGAAGGATATTAAACAGTTCAACATTCCAACTCATTACCCGAATTTCTCCGGCCTTTTTTTGCATGGAAAAATCAGGAGAAAAATTTAAAGGAAAAACACTTTTTACTGCGTGGAGCGAGATGAAAATTATGAATAACGAAATGATGCTGAATATAGGTTTTACCAACAACCAAAACAGGATAAATAAAATAAGCAGCAGCAATAAATAAGGCAAAAGCAGCGTGAATAAACTCAGGAACCACCAGTGCTGCGGATTGAAATATTTTACATTCGCGCCGGCAAGAAAAAGTAAGCCAATAATGATATTTGAGGCAACAAATATTTTTTTTGTAAACCTGCGCAGAAAGGGTTTTTCCATTTAAAGGAATCCTTTTTATTGGTGAATATCAGTTTCAAAAGCAAATCAGAAATCAGTCTCTCCTGCCTTTTTTAAAATTGTTTTTTCTTCTTCGGATAAATGGCTAAATCCTTTTTGATTGATCTTATCAAGGATCTCATCAATGCGCTGTTGGGTTACTACAGGCCGTTTTATGAAAGGCTTTGTACCACCGGTATTATAAAATACTTTTTCTTTTATTTTTTCGCGTTCAGCTGTGGGTTTGTCAGGATTAAAAAGATTTAAAAACCAGTTGTATAATTTATGCATCCACAAACTCCAGTCGTAACCTTTTCTCATACTAACTATAAACAAAAAACCAGTAAGACCACCGCCCAGGTGTGCGAGTTGTTCGCCCATTCCATCGCTTCCTGCGATATCTATAACTATATAAAGAAGGGTTAAAATCCATAAGGGAATTCCGCCATTCAACATTTTAAATAAACGATAATCGGGCGAAAGAGTGGTAGTTGCTACCGCTATGGCCATAATTGCTGCATTGCCGCCCAACATAAAAGAATATTCCACCTGGTTTCTTAAAGAAGGAATGAGGTAGTTCGCTGCTACAAATACGATTGCGCCGGCAACACCTCCATAAATATATAAGGGAATTATTTTTGAATTTCCCGAAAGATCCTGTAAAATAGAACCAAATACCCATAACCAAACAAGGGTAATAACGGTATAAACTACGCCAACATGGACAAACATATAAGTAAAAATTGTCCACGGTAAAACAGCAAGAGAAGATAATTTAGCCGGCACGATAAACCACCTCAAAATTTCATAATGAAAGGCTGTAGTGGTCGATTGAGTGAGATAATATAGAATTTGAATAATTCCAAAAGAAATGAAGATGAGCGCGTTCATGCCCACGAGCATCATTAATGCATTACTATCATCTCCGAGGGTAATTTTTTTAAAGCTGCGGTCAATATATCTGTCTGATTCACCCATTTTCCGATTTCTTTTTTCACTGTAAAATTACCAAATTGCTATGATTTAAAATTGCGAATTTTTAAATTTAGTAATTACTTTTTCCTGTTTTTTTCCAAATTATACAAATAATTAATCCCATTACAAGCCCACCCAGATGTGCAAAGTGCGCTACATCTCCACCACCGGAAAATTGTCCAAAAATATCTATGGCTGCATATATTATTGCAAGATATTTTGCCTTAATTGGAAATGGAATCGGAAGAATATAAAATTGAATATTAGGAAAAGTATAAGCAAATGCTGCCAGTAAGCCCATAATGGCGCCGGAAGCTCCGATTGCTGCCCCCTGGCTTACGAGGAACATTTGTGTTAGTCCGGCTGCGATTCCACATATAAAATAAAAAATCAAAAATCTTTTTCCACCCCATAATCTTTCCAATGATGAGCCAAAAAGCCACAGCGCGTACATATTGAAAATAATATGAAAATAGTTATTTGGAGAATGCGCAAACATATGCGTTACCAACTGATAAGGCTTGAAAAGACCGGTATCATAAGAGTAAAGAGCGAGATAACTTGTAAGATCTTTAAATACCAACTGAGCCACAAAAACAATCACATTAATAATGATCAGATTCAAAACAACGGGAGTGGAAGACTGCGAGGGCCGGTAACTATTATACGCCATTCAATAAAATTTTAGGCGCAATTTCGGAAATTGTTGGCGGAAATGAACTTTTATGGTGTGAAGGTTAGTGAATGTGAATGTAAAATAGTGAATAAAGAATCAGAAATGCACAATGTGCTTTCAACAAACAAAGAAATACTGCAAATTCTTATTCTATTTTTCTACAAAATCTTTTAGGTTCTTCCCAATGATCTGATTCCAGCCGTTTGTAAAACTTTCTTTTGAGAAAACACGCCCTTCTGGAAATGTTTCCAATCCTTGATGTGTTACTTTAATTCTTGTTTTATCACGTTCCGGAAATAATTCAAAAGTTACCAAAGAATTGCCCGGATAATTTGCATAACGCCAGGAATACTGTAATTTTTCTTCAGGAACGATCTCCGTTATTTTGCACAAATGAACATAAGTTTGTTCTTCACTTCCGCCTTCAAACTGAAATTCAAATCCCAGTTGTGGTTTAAAAGACGAAATGTCAAAATACCATTTGCGCATTTGATCATTATCAGTAAGCGCTTCCCAAACTTTTTTAGCCGGGGCATCAAGAATGCGTTCAACAATTACAGGATCTGTATTCATAAATTGGCTTTTAGAATTAAGAATTAAAAGCAGAAAGGTAAAATACAATTCTTGATTATTAGTGCTTTTACTGCAAAGTCAAATCAAATTTTCATTGGCTCCTTTTAAAATAATCATTTCAAAACAGGAAGGACTATTTTTGAATCATGGTCTTTATCATGATAAATTTTTATCGTTGATTTTTGAAAATCATTTTTATTCGCATCCGGAATACGCATAAATTTTTGTGGATTCATATCAACCAAAGGAAACCAACTGCTTTGCACCTGGACCATTATTTTATGTCCCTTTTTAAAGGTGTGGCAAACATCATTCAAATGAATCTTGACTTCACTGATCTTCCCGGGAACGAATGGTTCAGGATGAACGTACTCATTTCTGAATTTTCCCCGCATCACTTCTGCACGAACCAAACGCTCAAACTCACTACCGACAGCCGCTTTAGTTGGACTCGCTTCATTGATTTCATTTGACGGAACTACATCAATCAGTTTTACAATAAAGTCTGCATCGGTTGTTGAAATACTTGCAAAAAAGTCAGCAAGAATAGGCCCGGCAATCGTCTTATCTTCATTCAAAACGGGCGATTCATAAACCAATACATCATTTCTTGATGCAGCAAAACTTTGATCTTCCACCATATATTCATTATTTCTTCTTCCCTGGATTTTTGCTGTGTAAGGAACCGGATTTGCCGGATCACTTACATATTCATCTGAACTATTTGCAGCATTATTTCTTTCAGTTGATAGTTTTTTATTTGAATTAAAATAATAATTCACTTCGGAAATGTTCAGCGGAGGCCATTGTTTAAAATGACGCCATTGATTAGTTCCTGTTTCAAAAACAGTTGCCTCAGAAGTGCTCCAGGTTCCTTTGTCTTTCAAAAAATAATTGAAGAATTTCGTTTGCAAACTATCCTGAAAATATTCGCTGGTATTACTTCCAAAATCATAAGTTCCAAAATGATTCCATCCGCTTCTGGCCCATGCTCCATGACTCCACGGTCCCATTACCAAATAATTTTTATTCTGTGGACTTTGTTTTTCAATTGCCTGGTAAGTATGTAACGAACCAAAAAGATCTTCCGCATCAAACCAGCCACCAACCACTAGTGTAGGGATTTTTATATTTTTAAGATATTGACGAATATTTCTTTTTTGCCAGTAATCATCATAAGTATCGTGCGCTAAGTATTCATTCCAGATGTAACTGCGATGATTAAAATATTTTGCAGACTGCGTATTTTTTATTGGCCCAAGATTTAGAAAAAACTGATACACATCATTTGTGTTTACATCAAACATAGTTCCTCCATAATCTTCAGTCGGGCCGTTTCTTTCTTTCCCAAAATAATTCATAAACATAAAATTATCCAATAGAAAAAAAGCGCCGTTATGATTCGCATCATCACCGATAAATTCATCAGTAACCGGCGCTTGCGGACTTACTGCTTTGATCGAAGGGTGTGCGCCTGGCAAACTTGCCGTTGCATAAAAACCAGGATAAGAAATTCCATACAAACCAGCACGGCCATTATTGTTTTTGATATTTTTTAATAACCAATCCATTGTATCATAAGTGTCACTGCTTTCATCGACATCTTGATTATTTTTTTTGTTAGGAATGTAAGGTGTTACCTCTTTATTGTGCCCTTCGCTCATGTAACGACCGCGCACATCCTGGTAAACGAAAATATATTTTTCATACATCAACGCTTCATTTGGGCCAATCCTTTTTGCATAATTATTTTCGCCGTAAGGCCTTACTGAATAAGGCGTTCGCTCGATCAGGAAAGGATATTTTTGCGATTGATCTTTTGGAACATAAATAATCGTATATAATTTTATTCCGTCACGCATGGCGATGGTTGTATCTATTTTATTGTAATTCTCTTTTACAAAATCAGGATTTGAATTTTGTGCAAAAGAAAAGGTGAATGAAGAAAAGCAGAGAAATGATAACGCGAATCTTAAAATTATTTTCATCAAAAATTGTTTAAAGTGTAACAAAATCTATGTCGTTCATTGTCGAATTTTTTATAAAACGTCAGATCAACCTGAAAGATCAGATCTCATTTTCCAGCGGTTTATCCTTCCATTTTATACAACGAATTTTTTAAAATTTTCAGGAGCAAAATACAAAAGGTTTTCAGATTTTACATACTTATAAAATAAAGGGAAAAAATACGAAGCCTGCAGCATAAGAAATTCACGTATTTGTTTTTTTACTTAACGCATTTGCTTCAATTGCCAAACATTTTTAAAGCATTATAGACTGCCTGATGCAGAATGGTAGCATGGTTTTCGTCAGGCATATAATCAAAATAAACCTGCACGCTTTTGCTTTTAGTATTCTTGATTTTTTCTGTTAATAAATTGGCGTCCACTTCCATTACCCGCGGGATCTCAGTTGGAGTAAGACCTTCCTTTCCTACGGCAATATATACTTGCGTTTGTTGTGAGAAACTCTTTTGCAATATTTCTGAATCCTGATCAAGTATGGAGCCATTATTCCACCAGATACTGGGGCTCACAATTATATATTTATTAAAAAGAGTAGGTTTTTTCAATAGTATCTCCGCAGCTAAGAGGCCTCCCAAAGATTCCCCGATCAGTGTTTTTGAAGTATTTGTTTGATATTTTCTTTGAATGTAAGGCTGTAATTCCTTTTCAATAAAAGCAATGAAGTTATCGGAGTGGCCGGTTGCCGGATATTTTTCTTTGTCTTCTTTTAAGGATGTCGGAAATGTAAAATCCCTCCTTCTGTCAACATTGGCAATTCCCACAATAATCGATTTAGGAACGCGGTTTATCCATGAAAAAGAATTGAACTGGTAAAGCCCGGCAACATGGATAAAATCTTCATCCGCAGAACCATCCAGCAAATACACAACAGGATAACGAACTGTATCATTTTTCTTATAGCCTTCGGGAAGATATATATTTAAAATCCGTGTTTCGCCCAGTTCCCTGGATTGAATTTGATCGACCACTCCAAGTATAAAAGGTGCTTCATGACCGTCTTTTTTTACTGTTGGAGTTTGTGAAAATGCAAGTTCACCCATAAAAAAAAACAGGGAAATTGCTATGACTACTTTCATTGTTTTATAAGTTTAATTTGCTCATTGGTTCAGGATTTGAAACTACATCATTCTCTTCTCATTACGAATCAATTCACTTAATTTATCCTGTATATTATAAATCGATTGATATAAAATTCTTCACGAATTATATAAGCATTACAGTAAACAAACAAATCATAGAGATTCTTTTTTCTACTCAAGACGTAATAATGAAGCAGCAATCGCTATTTGTCAATCACACTTTCAATAATGCCACCAGCTTTATTTTCAGCCACATCATAATCAAATCCTAAAAGAGCTGCAATTGTTTTGGCAAATTGTGTTTGATAAATTTGTTCATTTGTTTTCATTTCTCCTAATGGTTTTGTATCCGGCCCCATTATCATGAACCATGTTTCACTGGGATGAGAAGTGCCGCTTCCGTGATCGGTCCATTCATTTCCTGTTCCTCTTCCATGATCTGGCACAATAAGAAAGGTCGTATTGTTTTTATAAAATGGATCGTTCTGCACCATTTTCCATAGTTTTTCGATCATGCTATCAAGATTATGAATATCGAGAAGATAACTTTCATATTTTCCTTCATGAGCATATTCATCTGTATCGCCAAAATCAATGTAAGTCACTTTTGGATGACTGGACATGATATATGACTTTGACAACGCATAGACTTCAGCATCCAGGCGTTCCTCATCTCCAAACAGCTCAGGTAAATAATGCTGCATTTCATTGGCAAGAATTTCAGGCTGTGTTAGATGATCGGTTTTGATATCTTCCCAGGGCACGTTGATGAGCATCTTGCTTTTGTTTTTATTAAGGCAGCGGCCTGTAGCATCCCAGCAAGCAAAAGTTACTACCTGATCCGTAAATCCTTTTTGTTTATTCAGAAATTCCAAAACGTTTTGATTTTGATTGTCACCATAGCTGTTCGAATTGATGGAAGTGTCAACAAAACCGCTCAGTACTTCTGCACGTCCGGGATAAGAGATCCAATAGGGGTTCATCACATTTACTTTATTTCCAAGCTTTCGATTGCCGTATAGTTGCCCGTGGGTAGCAATATAATTCCAGGTAAACGGCATCAGTTTTTTTCGTCTATCTTCCACATTTTCTGACCAGTATCTTTTAAACCGTTCTGATGAATCATTTCCGTTATATTTTTTAGAATTCAGCAATTCAAAATCGGCTCCTTTGTAAAGCTCCTGCCAGCGATAGCCATCAATCAGGATAACGACTACATTTTTCGTCTTATGACCGGTTTGAGCATATGAATTTGCGAAGAAGAACAATCCGCTTAACAAGACAAGAAGTTTTAATTTCATTTCCTTTATTTTGTATAAAATTTCAAAAGCGATATCGCTAATTCTTAAACCATGCTTCCCATTGCCGGATCACTTTTGCTATGTGCGCCGGTTTCTACTCTTCCCGCGTATCTTTTTTCAAACAGATCAAAGCCTTTTATTTTAACGATCAGATCATACCAATTATAACTGCCGGAAAGATCAAACTTTTCATTTACCTCCCCTCCTTTTTCCAATTCAATTTTCCGGGCTCCTCTTTTATATGTCGTATCAGTTATTTCAACGGTTTGTTTTTTATCATTGAGATTTTTCAGATTTAATATCGCATTTCCGGAAAGGACTTTTGAATTCTTTCGCTCATAATCGAATGTTACCTCAATTTCAGGATCATTTTTACTTCCTTTAAATTCCCTGAAAAAACCATTCGGGCCATAAACCCTCAGATGATACAGGTTATTTTCAAAATGATCGAAAGGCCATTCTCCTTTTAATTCGTCACCGGCTTTTACTGCATAGTTCCAAACTCTTACACTTTCAAGAACAGGATTCCCATTTATTTCTTTCTTTACTGCGTATTTCGCCGGCGCGTAAATACTGAAAGGCGCTCCTGCTGATTGGTTCCAAAAATATCGTTACCTGCTGCAAAGGCGATTTCAAAATGCTTTTTATCTGCACTTAATTTTCCATTCACGGACAATTGATAAGGCAAGGCGCACGAATCGCGGATGCCTGATTCTTGTTTTGGTAATAATGAAGATTGCAAAGGATTTGATCTTACCTGTTCTATCTCTAAGTCGGTAAGCGTTTTGTAGCCTGAGGGTTGCTTTTTATATTTTGCGTTGTTTATTTTCTCGATAAACGGATCTTTCTTTACAAACGCGGGTAATTTAATTTTTTCACCATTGTAAGGACGGAAAACTGAAGTAAGATCGCCGGTAATCATGCGGCGCCAATCGCTGATATTTGGTTCTCTAATTTCTTTTCCTGTCTTTTTTGACAGAAATTTTTCCAAAAACTGCAAAGTCGAAGTAATATTAAAAACCTGTGAATTTACCCATCCGCCGCGCGACCATGGAGAAGCAATTACCATCGGAACCCGATAACCCAAGCCAACCGGACTTTCACGCGCATCCTTTGTGTTCAAATCTGTGCGGCTCAATTCTTCGTGCATCGTTACATATTCTTCTGAAGTATCAATTCCGTTCGACACTTTTCCACTGGCAGGATCATTTGGCTTTGGAGCTACAAAAGGCGGCACGTGATCAAAATATCCATCGTTTTCATCATAGTTTAAAATGAAAATCGTTTTCTTCCACACTTCCGGGTTTTTTGTAAGAATATCGAACACTTCAGACACATACCACGCACCAAACCACGGAGCGCTCGGATGATCAGAAAAATATTGCGGCGCAACCAGCCACGAAACGGTTGGTAATTTGCCGCTATTTACATCCTGCCTGAACTGGTGTAAAATATCTCCTTTCGGCATTTCAATTTCCCGTTTTACGCCATCTTCTTCATAAGAAAAAAGTGCTGTCTGATGATAATCCGGATCATTCACATTGGTAGTAAATGCTTTCTGGTGAATACTTTTTTCAAAATCCGATAGTTTTTCAAAATTTTCAGGGCTCCAGGCAATTATTTCCTCTTTATACTTCTCAAGTTGTTCTGTTTTTTGTTTTAATTTTTTCTGAAGTTTGGCTGCCTGGTTTTTATTCAAAGTTTTTATTTGACTTTTCAGCTGCTCAATTTCTGCCGGAAGTTCAGCAGTTCTTTTTTTCAAAAAATCATAATGCGCTTTATGAAAACGCACGTTGTATTGACTAAACCACTCCAAATTATTGTCGGTAAAATTGGACAACAAACTATCCGCGTCACCATTCAATTCTGTCTGAACGCTTATTTCATTTTGGTAAACTTTCCACGGAATACCATTTTCTTCTAATCGTTCCGGGAATGTTTTCCAGCTTGCTTCCTTGTTGTAATACAGATCAGCATTTCTTACATCGGCTTTGGAACTTTTGTCAGCGCGTATTTTACCTGTCCAGAAAAATGTGCGGTTGGTAGTTGTGCCGGTAAGTGAAGCACAGAAATGCTGGTCGCAAATGGTAAAAGCATCAGCAAGCGCATAGTAAAAAGGAAGGTCTTCTCTTGTGTAATGACCCATCGTCATCGGAAAATTTTTGTCCGCAAACTGTTTGGCAACAAGCCACTGATCATATTTCCCACCATTGCGCGCATCTACCTGGTCGGGCCACGAATGTGGTAAACCCCCGATCCAGGTTACTTTGGTGTCTTTTATATCAAGGCGAAAAGGCGCATAAGTATCGCCCTTCCCATTCGTCTGCAGCCAGACAGGATTTTGGTTGGGCAAGTTAATAAAGCGCGGATCATTGAATCCGCGAACACCCTGCAACATTCCATAAGCGTGATCGAAGGAACGGTTTTCCTGCATCAGGAAAACGATGTGTTCAGCATCTTCGAAAGTACTTCCCGGTTCCGGGTTAATCGAAAGTGCTTTTTGAATGGAAGCAGGCAAGTTGCTCCAGAGGCCCGCACCACCGGCAAGTAAGGATGCTTTTTTTATAAATTCTCTTCTTGTATCCATATTAAAAGCGTATTCTTTCTGTCGGTTTAATTAAGAATAAAATTTAGATTTTTAAAAAATATCAATCTTTTTTGGCAAAAGAATATTGCTTTTTGCAAGGACATTATTGTGGGAAAAGAAACTAATTATAAATATTTTTTCTGTCTCCTGCTTCAATAACAGTAACTTTTAGAATTTTATCTTCGATTTCATAAATAATACGGTAATTACCAGATCTAATCCTGTATGCATTTCTACCCTTTAATTTTAGACATCCGACGGGTCTGGGATTTATCTCTAATTTCAACATTTCCGATTCCACCTTATCAGCTAATTTATCCGGAAGTTTTTTCAAATACCTTCGTACTGATAGGGTAATAACGACCGTGTATTTAAGCATTTGAAAGTTTTTCCTTCTTCCTTAATTTTATAGCCTCTCTTAAAGGAATGGTTTTTTCGTTTCTTTTTTTTGCTTTATCATACGCTTTTATATCATCCAATTCTTCTAACTCTTCGAGAATTTTTTTGTAATCTTTCATGGATAGAAAGACCCCTGTTTTTTTTCCTGAAGTATCAACTAAAAATTGTGGTTCCATAACAAATATTTGAATTAAAAATTACAAGTTACTATCAATAAAAATTATATCAAAATTGAATCTTGAAACAAGAATCGTATAATTATGTGGAGCTTCAATGTATTATGGAAGCGTTTGAAAAAATAAAAACGGCCGCATCAAATCAGTTTGAGACGGCCGTTAAAGAACACTTTTATTTTAAAATTATTTCAACAACCACATTTTGTTATTGATTTCATCCACACCGCCATATTGACTATTTAAAGCATCAATCAGATTCTGTTTGTTATAATTTAATTCTGATGACGGATACAACCAGCGAATCGGGATCGCATTTTTATCATTTACATTCAATGACGTTTCAGAATTGATTGGAAATACAGGATAACCGGTTCTGCGTTGATCAAAAAACGCTGAAATAGGATCCTGCATAAAATTGAGCAAATACCGTTGCAACCAGATCTGCTGCAGTTGCTCATTTTGATCTGTTTTGAATGCTGCATCTCCCGTAAAATAACTATCAATGTATGATTGCGTCATCGGCATTCCATGAGCAAATGAAGGATCAACAGATATATATCTTGCCAGCACTGCTTTTACACCAGATTGATAGAAGCTTTGCGCATCTCCTGTAATCCATCCTAAAAGACTTGCTTCTGCCAGGATCAATTGCTGCTCGCCATAAGAAACCATAATCCGTGGATCTCCGGCCTGTACTTTCAGGTAACGCGAATTCAGCAATGAATATTTGTCGGCAATCAGGTTGGCAGTGATGGTGTTGTAATCATCGCCCACGAAAGCTCCTGCATAAGCGGCAGTGTCTGACTGCTGCAAACCCTGAGCAATCAACGACTTTGCCGGATCTGCAAAATAGAACAGCCTTCTGTCATTCAAGTCTTTTAAATTACTCAACACCAGGTGGCTTACAATGGTTCTGCTGGTAAAGAGATCGTTGGTACCGGATAAAGGATGCGGATTGGTAGAAGAATAAACCAATCCTAAAAACCCGGTGTTGGGCTGAAGGATTTCCCCTGCGTTTACAATATCTGCAAATCTTCCTTTTACATTTAGATTGACATCACCTGCCTTATTGCTCAATGACATCAACACCTTTAAAGCAAAAGAATTGGTAGCTCTTCTCCATTTGTCCGGATCGCCATTGTATGGAGTAGGATCGCCATCAAATTTGACGCCCTTCGCAAAAAAAGCATCTGCCTGCTTCAGGTCATCTAATATTCCTTTAAACACATCTTCCTGTGAATCATATTTTGGTTTGATCTCTCCGCTGGCGCCCGCACCTGTTTGGCTATAGGGAATATCGCCAACTTCCATGGTGAGATAATAAAACATAAAAGCGCTGGAAAATTTTGCCAATCCCTGGTAAGAACTTTCCATGGAACTTCCTTTTGCATAATCCAGCATGCTGTTGATGTTCGGAATGATGGTCATCGGCGTGAAATCTGCAGCTCCCAAATAATTATATTGAGACGAAAGCATGCTTTCATTACCATAAGCGATATATTTTGCCAGACCGTTGTCAGACAGAAACGCTTTCGCATCACGGCCCTGGAACTTCAGATTTTGCAAAATAATTTTCGTAGCCAGCAGGGAGGCATTTACCTTCTCTGTAGCGTTTGGATTGGTATTAATCGCATCAAATTTATTACAGGATGCCAGGAATATTGCGCCAAGCAAAATAACTGATCCTGTTTTCTTAAATATCTTCTTCATAATGATTTATGATTTAAACAGTGTTTAAACTGTATTAAAAATTAAGTTTAATGTCCATTCCTATATAGCGCATGGAAGGATCGGAAAAGTTTTCTGTACCGCCATCAATATCTGAGTATTTGAATTGTTTTGCCCAATAGATCAGATTTTGCCCGATGAGCGAAACAGCGATTCCTTTTGAATTGATCTTGTTAGCAATCCTTGACGGGAAGGTATAGGTAAATGCTACTTCTCTGAGTTTCAGGAAGGTGGTGCTGTAAAGATCTACAGGAGAAGGATTTCCTCCCCAGGCTGTTCCCTTATGCAGAGCAGTAATATAAGATTTGTAAGTAGTATAGATATCATTTGGTGCAAACACCCTTGTATCGCTTACTACATGATAGTTGGCATCATAAGTAATAGCGCCTGAAACAACCTTCACACCATCGCCGAGGTAATTTTTTGTACCAGGATTGGTTGCGTCCTTATACCGTGCATGCGTTAGTGATTCCGGGTGATTTCCAGAAATCCACATATACATTTCGGTAGTTGATTGAGCAAGACCACCAACTCTTCCGTCCATAGAAAGTGATAAGGCTAAATTTTTGTATTTAAAGGAAGTATTGAAACCCCAAACCCAATCCGGATCAGAATATCCGGCCAAAGATAAAATCGGCTTATAAGTTGGCACGCCGTTATTAAACACAATATCACCCTGGTTATCGGTTTGATATTCGTTTATTGCATAATAATCCACTCTTTTACCAACTTTTACCCAGTCCCTGTTGTTTACAGAATATTGAGAATCGAGCCTTGTATAGTAAGTGGCATATTTGGTCCAGTTGAAGCTCACATCCCAGGAAAAATTTTGTGTTTTAACAGGAGTAGCATTTAGAGTAACTTCAATACCTTTTCTGGCTTGCTCTTCATTACTATTTGTATAAACTGAAGTAAAACCCGAAGAAGGACTAATTGGCGCTTTTACAATAAAATCATACCTATTTTTCCTATAAAGCGTAACATCTGCTGAGATTCGGTTGTTTAGGAAGCTTGCATAAGTACCGATCTCCGTAGAAGCAGAGCCTTGGGCATGAATATTAGAAGGACGGATGCTTGTCGGGAAAGAAGCAGAACTCATCGTTCCCCATGAATTGGGAGAAACGGTATAAACATTATTGATGTCGTAAATACCAGCCGGAGTGCGGTATGTAGTCCAAGAACCACGTAATTTCCAATAAGATAACCAATCCGGATGTTTGAACAATTCACTCGCAATTAAACTACCGGAAACGCTCGGATAAAAATAAGAGCGTGTGGCCTTTGGCAAGGTAGAAGCCCAGTCATTACGGAATGTTCCATCAGCAAAAGCGATATTTTTATAGCCAACACCTATTTTACCATAAACACTATTGATCTGCTGTTTGTTCACAATAGAATTCAATGTTACAGGATTGGTAGATCCTTTAAAGGAATAAAATGCAGGAATAGATAATCCACCCTGGGTAAAGCCTTCCAATCCTTCATTTTGTTGATAGAAAATAGTTCCTCCTACAAATCCATCAACAGAAAAATTGTTCACCTTTGTTTTCGCAGTGACGATAGCATCTGTATTGCTGCTGAAGCCGCGGCCGATACCTTCGTTATACGATCCCTTTTGTGATTCTCCCCAAACTTCAGTGCCGCCATTTAAAACGGTGGTTGCTCCGCCGCCCTGGAAAGATCCTTTTGAAATCTGCACTACCTGCTTGTTGCTGTAATTATCGTAACCGGTTCTTACCATTGCATTCAGCCAGTCGGCAATTTCATAATTGGCAGTGAACTGCCCGTTGAAAACATCTTTGTTATATGAATGAATTCTCTGGAACCTGTCGAAGTAAGGATTATTAATACCGGCTGTGTAGCTGCTGTTTTGAACTTCATTAGGAACCACCCAATAATTCTTATAATCCAATATGTTCCAATCCGGTGAACCCCATACCAAGAGGCTATACATTGGATCGTAACCGGTATATCCGCTGAAACCCATATTTGGAGAAGCCTGGTTATTATAAGCAACAGAAGTAGTGAGGGTAAATTTCTTAAGCTGAATGTTTCCGCCAACACTGTAGGTCAGTTTATCAAAACGCGAATTTGGATAAGTGCCTTTATTTTGTCCCCATATAGCAGACGCTCTGAAACTTCCCAGATCGCCGGTTTGGGTAACACTAACTCCGTTATTCAAAATATATCCCTGCTCCAGGAAATTTTTGAAATTGTCTTTACCCCTCCCAATGAAAGGCATTGATTTCATACTCTTGCTGATGGGATCCCATTGGATCACATCTTTTCCATCCAATGGAGCGCCCCATGAACCATCACCAGAGCGTACATAAGTATCGGTAGCAGTATTCACTACACGTCCATATTCACTTTGCATTTTAGGAATGGCGAGATAACCGGCTTCAAACATGCTGCTGCTGTTTATAGAAACCTGTAAACCTTTTTTATTGCCACTTTTTTTGGTAGTGAGCATTATTGCGCCGCTTCCGCCGCGTGATCCATATAATGCAGAAGCAGTAGCGCCTTTCAGAAAATCTATAGATTGAATATCATCTGCAGGAATATCTCTTAAAGTGAGATTGCCATAAGGAACTCCATCAATCACCAGCAGAGGTGCTTCTCCGCGCATAGTAATTTGTGGTGCCGACATAAAATCGGGACTGTTTTTTATAACCAATCCGGAAATTTTGCCAGTGAGAGAAGTAGCTACGTCAATACCTTTTACAGTTTGAAGAGTGGAGCCTTCCACCTTTTGAGTAGCATAACCAAGTTCGCGCTCTTGTCTTTTTATACCCAAAGCGGTAACGACCACTTCATTCAAGCCGGTAGCTGATGGCTGCAAACTAATATTTAGCTCTGTTTGTCCGTTTACTGCAATTTCCACGCTTTCATAGCCAATAGAAGTTACTACCAAAGTGGCATTTGTTGGCACATTGATAGAAAAATTTCCATTTACATCCGTACTGGTACCAGCTGAGCTGCCTTTTATCTGGATGCTCACTCCCGCCAAAGCTTTTCCGGTTGATCTGTCGGTTACTTTTCCATTCACCAAAATATCGGCTACCTCTTCATTTTCTTTTACCAATACGATCAGGTTGTTGTCCAGTTGTTTGTAAGAAAGGTGTGTTCCGGATAATAATTGTTTCATTACCTGTGCTATTCCGGCGTTGGTAACATTAACAGTTATTTTATCGCTGCTAATATTTCGTTCGCTGTACAAAAACCGGTAAGGCGTATGTTTTTCTATAGTTGAAAGAGCCTTTTTTAATTCTACTGACTTCAGGTTAAGCGAAATATTCTGAGAATATGTTTTCGCACTTAACTGCATGCAGGAGATAAAAATGAGAATAATTGTAAATTTCATAATGAGCAATGACTTTTTGAGCCAAGGTTTTATTAATACACCATTTTGGTGTTTAAAAAGTTTCATAACTTTAGATTTAGAAAGTTAAATAAAGGTGATCTTCTCCGCCAGGGAAGATCACAATACAATTTTTGTGTTTTGACTTTTTCCGGGGAATGCCGCAAGCATTTCCCGTTTTTTATGTATCATTTATTAGCATGTTTGGATTTGTTTTTTTTTCGTTAAAAAATCGTAATGTTATTTCCTTCTATTTTATAATTAAACTTTTCGGTTAATTTCAACGCTTTCAAAACTTCGTCAATTGTTTCTTTTTCAAACACGCCCGTAAACCGGAATTCCCTGACGGCACTATTTGAAAAGCTGATATTTATTCCGTACCTGCGTTCCAGGTCGGTTGCCAATTGCCCAAAGCTTTCATCCTGAAAAACGACTTTATTATTGAGCCACGATGTTTCTACAATGGCGCTGTCTTTTGCAGATACATAATGCAGGCTGCTGATCAACAGCCGCGCTTCCTGTGTGGGAGATGATGAGGCGATTGATGAAATGTGTTTTGGAGAAGGCTCGTTCGAAATAACCAGCTTTTCTTTAGGCCTCAGAATGATCTTGTCGGATGGGCGGTCATTTAAAGTTACTTCTACCAATCCCCGAATCAAAGTCGTTTCAGAGGTGGAATCTTCCGGATAGGATTTCACATTAAATTCAGTGCCCAGCACTTTAATATTCATTTTGCTGGTATGAATAATGAACGGAACTTTTGCATTATGCGTTACATCGAAAAAGGCTTCCCCGGTTAAAAACACTTCCCGTTTATCGCCCGAAAAGCCGGCAGGAAATTTAAGACGGCTATCAGCATTCATCACTACTTTGGTACCATCAGCGAGCACTATTGTTGATTTTTCTCCTCTTGGTGTTTCTTTTATCTGCCAGGGAAAAGTTTTTGGTTGAACAGTTGCAATTGAGTGATGATTACTCTTTTTAAGAATAAAAAATGCCGCCGCAATACAAATGGATATCACTATAGCCACTTTCGAAAACCTAAACCAAAATGGAAATGCTTTCGTCTTTTGTACAGGTAAGGCTACAACATTTATTTCACCTTCATTCTTTTCTTCCTTTATTTGCGACAATATTTTTTGTAAAGCCTTATGGGTATCTGTAGTAATGCTGTTTTTATTTTCCCAATATTCCTTCAAAAGATGAAACTTCTTCTTATAGAAATCATTTGCGAGGAAACGTTCCATCTCCTTCCGATCATCATCGCTGGCTTCTCCACTGAGAACTCGTGATGCCAATATTAAAAATGAGTCATTGTCCATAGAATCTTATAAACAATTATTAGCTTGTTTCCTGAAATAATTGTTGTTTAAAAAAATTGCATCAGCCATCCTGTAATTTGGTCGTTGCAATAAGGACAATCATTTTCAAAAAAATACTTACACGGAATGAAAAAAAATTAAAATCAATTTTGGCGTTAAAAAATCCAGGAGAAGAAAAAATTCAAAGACTTAAAAGCGCTGTCTGTGGTCTTGGTTGGTGATTGTTTTGAATCAATATAAGGAGAAAGAATGTGATCGAGTTTTTTCATTGCTCTTACCAATTGTGTTTCTACGGTGCGTGGAGATATTTCTAAAATTTCAGCTACCTGTTTGTATTTTAATCCTTCTTCTTTTACCAGCTTAAAAATTATTTTGCATTGCAATGGCAAGGTTTCAATCGCCTCGTTCATTTTAAAAATCAACTCTCGTCTTTCCAGCTCTTTTCCCGGATCGTGCGGATTCACAATATCATGGACTCCTGAATCTTCCAGGTAAACCAGTCGTAAGTTTGAGTATTGTTTCAGGTGATTTAGCGAGCTGTTTTTCACCGAAATAAATAAATATGTCTCCAGGTTTCGTATCTCCGATTCTTTTCTTTTCATCCACAATTTTAGAAGCACGTTGGAAACAATCTCCTCAGCGTACGCTTTATCTTTTACATAAACGATACAAAAATTCAACAGTCTTTCATAAAAAATCTGAAAGATCTCTTCAAATGCTTTTTGATTATCCGTCCGGCAGATGCTTTCTAAAAGTTGCGTTATATGTGCTTTATTTTTTTGCAAAATGAAGAAGGCTATATTTAGATCAGTGTCTTAGTATCAGTTAATTGACCAATTTTTTTAGAAAAAAGCTGCATCAGAAAACCGGGAAACAAAATTTTCTTTTCAGAAGTGATAAAAAACCGGCAAATGTTTTCGCTTTTTTTGAAAGGTATTAAGGAAAATAAACAGTTATTCATCCGGCAAATAAAAGATAAAAAAACAGAAAAAAACATATTTCTTTGTTTACTGGACTCATTTATCGGCAAGAAAAGATGAAAAAGAATTGCAGAAAGCAGGCACATTTACTAAAATGACTACTTGTTGATTTAGCATCGAAATTGAACTCATGTTAATAATTTTTCTGAAATAAAAGACAATGAATAATTATGAAACAAAACTTCAGCAAATAATCTGTAACGCTATTAAACATCGCCAGGTACTTTGGTTTTATTATGAAAGCGATTCAGGAAAATATTGGAGAAAAGTGGCTCCGTATATTCTCGCAATAAAAGATAACGGCGAAGGCAACCTTTTTTTTACAGGATATGTTTATGCCTCAGAAGAAAGAAAAAGTAAAGCTGAGAAAGAGGGGCAGGGACATTATTTGCTTAGCAAAATTGACTTAAATAAATTTGAAGTATCAGATGAAACCTTTAACGAGCTTAAGCTTCCTTACAATAGAATATTTGGTGACCTTCGTACCGTTAAAGTAGTATGCAGGGTTGTATTTGATTGACACCTTCCGGGATTACATCAACTGCTGCCAGAAATTGCATTCAAATAAACCCAGGGGGCAAAAGCCTGGTAAATGAAAAAGTCTTCCTATTAGCGCCACTTTTGGCACAATATTTACTTAGTAGTTTCGAAAACACACCACATATGTTCTCATGAACATAATGCCGTTGCAATATGAAAAACACTGATTTGATTTTTGAATAATTGCGTTAGTTGCATTATTTCTTCATACAGGTCAGACTTGCAGTGGAAATTTTGAAGACGAAGCAAGCCTTCGTCTTCTTTTCAAATAAAACCCCATTGGAAATACACAAAAATGGCTCTCCCGGTTTCAGGAAAGCCATTTTTTTTCAGAACAAAAATTTTCTAAAAATTCCTTGAACCGTCTGCCTGGTAGGTGTAGCGGAATTTGTAAATCAATGTAACCGGGACCTGGCCTGTAAAAGGTAAATAAGAAACAGAAAGAATTTCCATTTTTACATAATGTCCATCTGCAGTTTTGAATACAAAAAATTGACCTGCTTTCGGATGAAATGTATGAGTTGGATCTGTCGGATCATAATTGTACCAACCTGTTGTATATCCTGCATCAATTGCTGTTTTGGTTGATGTAGTATCATAGGCATACCCGCTTTCAGGAGCGGAAGTAACGGTTTCATAAACTCCTGGTTGTGTAATAACAGCTGCGTTTCCGGGGCCGCTCGTGTGACTATTCACAATAATATTTACGAAGCGAATTCCAAAATCCCATTTGGTAGTGGCAGAATCACTATTTGGTACTACTGAACTATCTTTAAAGCTATAAAGAGTATAAGGGGCAGTAGAACTGAAAGGAACTTGTATTGAATCCGTTACAGATACCGATGAGTTTGGAGCCGGTGTTGGA
>Ga0207652_10000038_pt1 | contig 133467 bp, 120 predicted proteins | sample KBSC63BmetaG_FD_184334 | JGI IMG/M metagenome (GOLD analysis project Ga0207652, IMG submission 184334) | Corn rhizosphere microbial communities from Kellogg Biological Station, Michigan, USA - KBS C6-3B metaG (SPAdes) (version 2) | ecosystem: Host-associated > Plants > Roots > Rhizosphere ...
TAGGGCGGGAGGAGCGCAGCGTATCCCGCCATTTCCACGATCCCACGGCGGGATACGCCGCTGCGCGGCTGCTCCCGCCCTACATTGAATCGAGCGGAGAAGAACATTATGAGTGCATTGGACGCATACGTACGGAAGAGCCAAGGCAAGTTCAAAAACAAGGTGGTCGTGATCACTGGCGCATCGGCCGGCGTGGGCCGTGCCAGCGCGCGGGCATTCGCGCGCGAAGGCGGCAAGGTCGCGCTGATCGCGCGCGGGCAAGCCGGATTGGATGCCGCGCGTCGCGAAATCGAGAGCGGCGGCGGCACCGCGATTTCGATCGCGCTGGATGTCGCCGATGCGCAGGCGCTGGACGATGCGGCCGATCGGATCGAGCGCGAGCTCGGGCCGATCGACGTCTGGGTCAATAACGCGATGGTCACGGTGTTCGCGCCCGTCGACGAGCTCGGCGCGGACGAGTTCAAGCGCGTCACCGAAGTGACCTACCTCGGCGGCGTGTACGGCGCGATGGCTGCGCTGAAGCGCATGCACGTGCGCGATCGCGGCACCATCGTGCAGGTGAGTTCAGCGCTTGCGTACCGCAGCATTCCACTGCAGTCGGCGTATTGCGGCGCCAAGCACGCGCTCGCCGGTTTCGTGGATGCGCTGCGCTGCGAGCTGGTTCACGAGCAGAGCCATATCCATGTCACCGCGGTGCAGATGCCGGCACTGAACACGCCGCAGTTCGGTTGGGCGCGCAACAAGCTGCCGCACCGCCCGCAGCCGGTGCCGCCGATCTTCCAGCCGGAAGTGGCGGCGGATGCGATTCTCTTCGCCGCAAGCCACCGGCGTCGCAACGTGCCGGTCGGCGCGTCGACCTGGATGGCCGAGTGGGGCCAACGCTTCGTGCCCGGGCTGCTGGACAAGTACCTCGGTCGTACCGCGTGGGGCGGGCAGCAGACGCCCGAACCCGACGACCACGAGCATCCCGACAACCTGTTCTCGCCCGTGGACGGCGATCCCGGTGCACACGGCAGTTTCGACAAGCGCGCACGCGGGTCTTCATGGGCGCTGTGGGTTGAAAAGCATCGCCGCGCGCTCGGGTGGGGTTTGTTCGCCGCAAGTGCGCTGGGAACGGGATTGTGGTTCGGCGGCCGGAAAGACAAAAGAACCATTCGACGCGGATGAACATGGATGGACGCGGATAAAGCAGGTCCACTGTTTTGCTTTTATCTGCGTTTTCCGTGTTGATCCGTGTCGAAAAATGCACGGCGGGTCAAGACCCGCCCTACGAGGAAACCACCATGAGCATCGGTAGCCGCCACTGGGCGATCAGCGAGGGATACATTCCCGCACCCGGCAACGATGATGACGATCCCCGCTTCGTAAGCCACGAAGCGGCGTGCCTGTTGAACGTCAACGACGTCGACGCGCACGTCACCATCATGCTGTACTTCAGCGACCGCGAGCCGGTCGGACCTTATCGCGTCACGGTGCCGGCGCGGCGCACGCTGCACCTGCGTTTCAACGACCTGACCGATCCCGCCCAGGTGCCGCGCGAAACCGATTACGCCAGCGTGTTCTCCAGCGACGTGCCGGTCGTGCTGCAACATACCCGCCTCGATTCGCGGCGGCCGGCGCTGGCGTTGCTGAGCACGATCGCGTTCGCGGACAACGGCTCCGGGTGACGCCGGGCGCGCGGCGTCAGCAACTCTCGCGCATCGGCCGGTCGGACCAGTAGCGCTGGTCGGGCGTGGTGCGCGGCGGCGCGGGAACCTGCGGCGCATCGCCGAGCTTGCGCCAGATGCCCACCTGCTTCTTGTCGTAGGCGCCCCAGCGCGAACAGAAACTGTCGTTCTCGTACACGCCCATCAGCGCGCGCGTATGCCCCACGACGAGGAAGCGGACGTATTCGTGCTCGACGGGCAATGACTGCGTGGTATCGATCCAACTGTTCATGCGCATTGTTCTCCTGTGTCCACCGCCGTGTCCAACTGCTTCGCGGCCACCCGGAATGCACGCGGCGTGCCATCCGCGCTTTGCGATCGCGTGGTCGCGATGCGGTACTTCCCTTGTCTGCAACCGTTCATATTCGACAAGCACTTGCTGAAGGTTTGTTCATGCGGCATGAGCCGCGCGACGGGCACGGGAGCGCATGTGGCGCGCAGGCGTGCGACTTGTGGCTGGCAAAAATTTCCCTGGCCGGGAAATTGGTTCCGAAAACCGGCGCCGCGTTTCGCGCGAAACGCGCGCCGCGACGCCACTTCGCCGTGGCACGTGCTTTGCTTGCCGCAAGCCGCCGCAAGAGGCGGCTGGTTGAGCCACAAGGAGTTGTCGACATGAATCGCAAGTCCGCACCGCTGCTGTTCGCATTGACCGGCGCGCTGGCGCTGACCGCCATGGGCTGCTCGAACCCGTCCGGCGACCAGCAGCAGAACCCGCCGAATGCCGCGACCGCCCAGACGTCGCCGTCGCCGGCGCTCACCGCCACCCAGCCCGAAACCGGAGCCACGGCCATGCAGCCCGCGCCGGCCGGAAGCATGGGCGCCGCTCCGCAGAACGGCGAAAGCCCGAGCTTCGATGACGTGGCCGGCAGCAAGGGCTACATCACCCAGCAGGATGCGCAGCGCATCCCCTGGCTGGGGCAGCATTTTGCGCAATGCGACACCAACGGCGATGGCCGCATCACGCAGCAGGAATACAGCCAGTGCCGGCAGGGAGCGGGGCAGGGCACCATGCAGCAACCGCCCTCCTTGCCACCGCAGGGTGGATCGACTTCGGGTTGATTTCGCGCTGCTGATGGACGACGGTTTTCGGACGCGCCGCCGCCGTGCCGGTGAGGTGCATCCCGTGCCCGGCGACTATGGAGAGCTCGATGAAGCAGGAAGCGGCCAAGGGCAAGAAGAAAACTTCGGGCAGCCGGGTAGCCGGCACGGTGCGCAAGCAGCGCGACATCCAGAGTGACGTCGAAAAAAAAGACAAGAAGAAAGCCTCGAAATCTTCCGGGAAACACAAGAAGGCGGTGCAGGCGGGCCCGAAGTCGCAGCCGACCAAGCAAGCCGCCCAGCACCTCGACAAGCCTGGCGACGAGCACCGGCTCGATCCGGCGCCGCGCTATTCCGCACCGTTCTACAAGGGCAGCGGCAAGCTCGAGGACAAGGTCGCGCTGATTACCGGCGGCGACTCCGGCATCGGCCGGGCGGTCGCCGTGCTGATGGCGCGCGAAGGCGCGGACGTAGCCATCGGCTACCTTGAAGAAGACGAAGACGCGGATGCCACCCGCCAGGCGGTGGAAAAAGAAGGCCGCCGCTGCCTCGTGGTGCAGGGCGACGTGAAAGACCCGGAATTCTGCAACGAACTGGTCGCGAAAACCGTCGAGGAGTTCGGCAAGCTCGACATACTGGTCAACAACGCCGCGTTCCAGATGCATACGGAACGGCTGGAAGACCTGAGCGACGAGCATCTCCAGGAAACGCTGCAGACGAACATCGGCGGCTATTTCCAGATGACCCGCGCCGCCTTGCCGTTTTTGAAATCCGGCAGCGCGATCATCAATACCGGCTCGGAAACCGGATTGTTCGGCAATCCCGCGCTGCTGGATTACTCCGCGACCAAGGGTGCGATCCACGCGTTCACGCGGTCGCTGGCCAAGAACGTGCTGTCGCGCGGCATCCGCGTGAATGCGGTGGCGCCCGGCCCGGTCTGGACGCCGCTCAACCCGTCCGACCAGCCCGCCGAAAAGATCCCGGAATTCGGCAAGGGCAGCGCGATGGGGCGCCCCGCGCAACCGGAAGAACTGGCGCCGGCCTACGTGTTCCTCGCGGCGCCGGCGTGCTCGTCCTACATCAGCGGCAGCGTGCTGGAAGTCCTGGGCGGCCCGACCGGCTGATTCCGTCTTGAGACGCCGCTTCAGGCAACGTTCGTGAAATTTTGCTAAAACGACGGTTGCGCATCCGCGCGCCTCCGCGCGTGGATGTGGGCTTAACGCTGCAACGGTTAGTATCGGCGTTTTCGCGGAGCTGCTGGAGATCATCGATGAGGGCTGGCGCCGCCACAGGCAACGTGCTTCTGGTTGATGACAACGATGGCTTCGCACGCGTCGTCGCCGAGGTGGCCCGGCAGTGCCGATGCAAGCTGGTGCGCGCGGGCACGCTGCAGGAAGCGCGGGAGTTCACCGCGCGCGAAGGCTTCGACCTGATCCTGATCGACATCGAATTGCCAGACGGCAATGGCCTCGATCTGCTGGAAGACATCGAACTCGACATGCACGGGCGCGTGGTGGTGGTCACCGGGGCGCCCAGCGTGGAAAGTGCGCTGCGGGTGCTGAAGTCGCCCGTGGTCGATTACCTGGTGAAGCCGGTTGCGGCCGAACCGCTGCAACAACTGCTGCTGGATGCGAACGACTTCGCCGCGCATCGCGCGGTGCTTGCCGAATCGGCAGGCGGCATGGTCGGGCGGTCCGCGCGCATGCGCACGCTGCTCAGCGAAATCGCGCGGGTCGGACCCACCGACGTTTCCGTGCTGGTGCACGGTGAAAGCGGCACCGGCAAGGAACTGGTCGCGCGTGCGCTGCACAGCGCCAGCGGCCGGGCCGGCGCTTTCGTCGCCGTCAATTGCGGGGCGCTGGCGCAGGACCTGCTGGGCAGCCTGCTGTTCGGCCACGAACGTGGCTCTTTCACCGGGGCGGTGCAATCGCACACCGGTTATTTCGAACAGGCCCAGTGCGGCACGCTGTTCCTCGATGAAATCACCGAGATGCCGCAGTCGCTGCAGGTGTACCTGCTGCGCGTCATCGAAAGCAAGGCCTTGACGCGCGTGGGCGGCACCCGGGAGATCCCGGTGGACGTGCGGCTGATCGCGGCGACCAACCGCGATCCGCACGTGTGCCTCGAAAACGGCCTGCTGCGACAGGACCTCTACTATCGCCTGAGCGGCTATATCCTGCAGACGCCGCCGCTGCGCGACCGGCGTGACGACATCCCGCTGCTGGCCCATCACTTCCTCGGCAGCCTCAACCAGCGCTACGGCACCAACAAGCAGTTCACGCAAGAGGCGCTGCTGCACATGTCCGAAGCGCCATGGCCAGGCAACGTGCGCGAGTTGCGCCACGCGGTGCAGCGCAGCTACCTGGTTGCCGGCGAGAGCAACCAGATCGGTTACCGTCCGGACGACGCGCCAAAAATTTCCGGCACTCCCGAGTCCACGGGGGACGCCGTGAAGTTTGCGGTGGGCATGTCCTTCGAGGACGTCGAGCGCGAGATGCTGCTGAAGACGCTCGCGCGCTGCGGTAACAACAAGAGCCGGGCGGCGCGGGTACTCGGCATCACCTCCAAGACCATCTACAACCGGCTGATGCGCTACCGCGCGCTCGGGCTGATCGATGACGCCGTGATGCCGAGCCTGGCGGACGAAACCCGCTGAGTCCTGGCGGCCACGCTTGCAGCGTGGCAAATCGGTCGACCATGCGGGTCCACCGCGGGCAACCCGGGGTCATTGCTCCGGCAACCCGTTGACATTCCTGTCCTGCTTCCACGCAATCCGGTGCGCGCGGGCGAGTTGCCCGGCAAAACCCGCGCGTTCGTCCCGCGTGATGCCATCGTGACGATGGTGCGAAAAATACTTCCACTTTGCGTGTGGCTGGTAAATCCTTTCCGCATTCCGGGCCCGGTTCGTTCCGTGCTTTCAGGGCAATCCGACAGTCGCCGAGATACCCCCGGCTCGCCGGAAGCCGCATCTCCATTGGGTTTCAGGGGGAATCGTTCATGGGCCATTCGCGTTTGCGACGCGCTTGGCATGCGGCTTGCTCTACACCCCCGCCGCGACTGGGCGGCGAAAGGCGATCACAACGGATTTGATCGAATGGGTCCAGACTCGCCGACAACGGAAATGCCGGCAGCGATGAGAAAAGGGCACCGAGAACCTTGATGATCATCGAACAACACTGCCCGAGCATGGCCTGGCGCAAGTGCGATCGCTGACGAGTCGGTCGCGCATGCGCCCAATCACTTTCTGCCGCCCAGCCGCGGTCTTTTGGCATCCAAGGTGAAACCGATTTGCGCACCAACCCGATAAACACGAATCCCGGATCGTCTCCCATCGAACTGGCGTCCTGCCCTCTCGCGCTGGGCGACCAGCCGAACGTTTCGACGCAGGGCGATTTGGGCCATGCCCTCGCGGCCGAACGTGTCCGCATCCGGCACATGTGCAAGGCACTGGCCTGCACCGAGGACGGCAACCTGCGCCAGCGTTGGCAGACGGAAATGGCCGACAGTCTTGCACGCGTGCGGGAGATCGAGCGGACGCTTCGCGCCGGCAGATCACCGGCCGAGCAGCGCGCGGCCGACATGGTGGACGAGTGTCTTCTGGAAGCGATGGAACTGGCGCGCGCCAACGGCGATTCGCGCGCGGCGGAAACCGTCGCGATGGAGTGCATGGCACTGGTCGAGATGCGCTGCATGCGCATCCAGCAGGGAAGCACCGGCCAGCAAGCCGCTTTCGTGCCGGAGAACGGAGGCATCCACTACAAGGAGCACAACCATGAGAAGTATCAGTGACGTGATGACCGAAGACGTCTATCTGGTCACCCCGGAACAGACCATTGCCGAAGCCGCGCTGCTGATGCGCGAAAAGGACGTCGGCAGCGTGGCCGTGCATGCCGACGACAAGCTGGTTGGCATGCTGACCGATCGCGATCTCGCGATCCGCGCGGTCGCCGACGGCCTCGACGCCGGCACGCGCGTGCGCGACGTCATGACCGAAGGCGTCAAGTACTGCTTCGACGATCAGGAAATCGAAGACGTGGCATCGAACATGGCGGAACTGGAAATCCGCAGGTTGCCCGTCGTCAATCGCAACAAGCGGCTGGTCGGTTTCGTTTCGCTCAGCAACGTGGCGGATGCGGAGGAAACCGATTCCACCCGCGTGCTGCTGCGCTCCGTGGCCCGTCCGCATTGATCCCTCGACGCATGACCGACGCGCAACTCACATCCGCATCACCGCAATATCGAGGTGCCGCCATGCCGGAAGATTTGTCATTGCGACTGACGGGCAATGAAACCGGCATCGGCGCAGTACTCGCCGCGCTGCGCGCCATGCCCGACGTGGAACGCGTGGTCGAACTCGGGCTGGACGTGCCGGGACAGAGCGACGATTCCGGCTCGATCGGCTTGCCGGGGCAGGGCGACGATGCCAGTTCGCTCGGCCTGCCTTCGGAAGAGGGCAAGGCGGAAGCGCAGGACGTGCAAATCCATATTTCCAACTCCACCGCCTATGACCACGTTCACGGCCGCATCGAAACGCTGGCCGCGGGCGCGGGGGTGGTCGTGGAATGGCTGGACCTGGAAGGAGAATAATCCAATGAACGCAATCGGTGTCGCGGTGGTACAGGAGGGTCGCCGGGTACACCCTGGAGGTTCGATGGAGACCCATGATTATCCGGCCGGTGCCGGCGCCGCCAAGGCGCAAGGCGACGGCAACCACAGTGAACAGGCGGCGATCGAGAACCTGGAACAGATCCTGGGTTCGATGGTGCACGCCATTTCCAATTCGCTCAATTCGGTGATGGCGGCGTCGCAGCTCGCCAACTTGCTGATCACGCAGGGACGGCTGGACGAAGCCAAGGCGTCGCTCAACCGCGTCGAGGAGGAGTGCGCGCGTGCGGCGCGGCTGGTGCGCGACGGCCGCAATCTCGCCACGCTGCGCGTGCCGGATTCGCTGGACGGCGTGGATGTCGGCGCGCTGCTCACGTCCTGCGCCGCAGCCTGCACCGATCTCGGCGAAGTCCGCGTCGAGTGCGAGGCCGATCTTCCGCTGGTGCACGGCCAGGCCGACGCGCTGAAGCGGCTGTTCGTCGAAATCCTCGACAACGCTTTCCAGTTCGGCGCGCGCAACATCGCGGTGTCCGCCAACCGTGATGCCGACGCGATACGCATCGAGTTTCGCGACGACGGGCCTGGCGTGAGCCTGCGGCCGGACACGTTGTTCGAATCGTTCGTGACATCCGATCCGGCCGAACACAGCGGCCTCGGCCTGGCCATCGCGACGCGGATCGCCGCGGCCTACCACGGCTCCGTCGGCCTGGACGAGTCGCCGAGCGGGGCCGTGTTCTGGGTCCGTCTTCCGGTGGCAACGCCATGACGCAGTTCCCGACGCAACCGATGTGCTTGAAGGAGGCCGCAATGAACAGTGACGGAATCATGGAGGAGCTGGCGACCGCTCCGGCCTGGCTCAGCAACGACCGGATCATGGAGCAGTGGGAGCACATCCCCGACCGGCTGCGGCGGCGTTGGCGCAAGCTGACCAACGAGGACGTGCGCCGCGCGGGCGGCAGCGCGGAGTACCTCGCCGAACGCTTGCAGCACCGCTACGGGGTCGATCGCCGCGAGGCCTTCCTGCAGGTGTACGAATTCGAGAGCGAGTTGTAGTGGCTTCGGAGCATCTTATTGACGCGAGCCATGGACGGCACGCCGGGATCGAGCGGAGTTCTTGATCCTGAAAAAGCCGGATGCGGGTAAGCAACCGCATCCGGGACCGGGAAAGGGCAGGAAAGCCCTTTCCCGAAGGAAATCGTCTGGCGCGCGGGACAGTCCGCGGCCATCAAGGAGAAGCGCAATGAATCAGGACAAGATCGAAGGACAGTGGAAGCAACTGCGCGGAAAGCTGCAGTCGCGCTGGGGCAAATTGACCGATGACGACCTGGACGTCGCGGAGGGCAACACGGATTACCTCACCGGCAAGATTCAGGAGCGGTATGGCATTGCCAAGGATGAAGCCAAGGAACAGTTGCGGGCTTTCGAAAGGGATCTTTGAACGCCCCACTGTCGCGGTGTCCCCCCACGCCGCGCGGCAAAGGACTGGAAGCGTCGTTCTCCCTCGACGCTTCCCTGCGGACCACGGATGGACCGCAACGGGCCGCTTGCAACCCCAAGCAAGATGGCCCGAAAGCCCGGCCGTGCATGAAGCGCGGCCGGGTCCATCCCGGGCAGTGCATGGACACAACTGCCCGGGGTCTTCTTCCTGGGTTTCAGGAGAACCAAACGAATCGGATGAACGTTTTGCTGCATCGCATGCGTGAGGCTTGAGTTCCGGCCTCGACCGTCGGCAACCAGGGCGCACCAAGGAGCACACCATGCTTTATTACGCCATCGTTTTTCTGATCATCGCCTTGATCGCGGGCTTCTTCGGATTCTTCGGCGTCGCCGGCCTCGCCGCGGGCATCGCCAAGATCCTGTTCGTGATCTTCATCATCCTGTTCATCGTTTCACTCATTTTCGGTCGCCGCCGGTAGCGTCAATCCGTTGTCGATGGTCGCCAAACCTTTCATTTGCCCGTACTGGAGTCGTACCGCATGGACGCCACCAAGTTGCTCACGCAGGACCACGAGAAAGTTCGCAAGCTGCTGAAGGAACTCGCCGAAACCAGCGGACGCGCCACCAAAAGCCGCACCGAACTGCTGCAGAAGATCGCGCTCGAATTGAAGATCCACACCACCATCGAGGAAGAGATCTTCTACCCGGCGTTCCGGGAGGCGCGCAGGGACGCCGAAAACGAAAAGATCTATTTCGAGGCGCTGGAGGAACACCGTGCCGCAGGCGACCTGGTCTTGCCGGATTTGCAGAAGACGCCGGTCGATTCGGAAAAGTTCGGTGGTCGTGCCAAGGTGCTGAAGGAACTCGTCGAGCACCACGCCGACGAGGAAGAGGACGAAATGTTCAAGCGCGCGCGGAAGATCTTCCCCGAAGATGAACTGGAAGCGCTGGGCGTACAGCTCGAGACCCGCAAAAAGGAACTGATGAAGGAGTTGTCGCCGCGCGGGAAGGCCGGCTGACCGGATTGTCGGTTCTGTGCAGTGGGTGCAGGTTGGGCTGAGCCAGTTGCGTAGGTTGGGCTGAGCCAGCTTCATCGGCGAAGCCCAACAACAGGCGACGAAATTATCGCGATGAAGCTGTTGGGCTTGTCCCGGATGAATCCGGGATCAGCCCAACCTACGGGAATTCACTTCCCGCCGCGGGAACCGCGCGCAGCCATCGTTCCAGCTCGGCGGTGAACTGCAGCGCGGCATGGTTCAATGCCTTCACGCCACCTTGCGCATCCGCGCTCGGCGCCGCCGCCTCCACGTGAAAACTTTTTTGCGCAATCGCATTGCCATTGCGGTTGTCGACCAGCGTGGCCGTCGCATCCAGCACACCGCGGCTTTGCCCCGGACTCGCGAAGGCCTGGCTGAAGTCGTTCAATTGCACGTGCAGGGCGAACGCCGTGCGCGCCGGTCCGGTGGGGCCGGTCACGATATGCCAGTGGCCACCGGACGCGAGCGCATTCTGGATCAACGTTTCGAGCAGATTAGCCGGCGGCGACACCCAATCCGACTGCGCGTACGTCGCGATGCGATCGTCGTGGCGATAATCGAGCCGGTAATACAACGCGGTGCCCTGCAGCCAAGGCGCCACAGTGATCCGTGCAACTTGCAGCGTCACCCGCGATGTCGTGCCCGATGTTTGCTGCATCGACGCCGGCGAATCCGCAAGTGTGTAGTGTTTCGGAAACGTTTGCCGCGACGAAAGCTGCGCGCAACCGGCCAGCATCAACAGGCAGGCGCCGAGCGCGAACCAGTTCCGTGTCATGGGTGATCCTTGTCGTGGCCGCCGTTGAAGCCCGGCTCGCCGGGTCCGGGCGGATGGCGTGGCGGGCCGAAGATCAGGCTTTGCGGCTTGGCCTTGAGTTGGCCAAGCACTTCATCCAGTTGCCGCGACGTACGCAGCAAGTTTTCGCTGAGCGTGTCGAAATTCGGCACGGTCTGACTGTTCAACTTGTCGCTCAATTGCCTGCTCGATTCGGCGAGCGCCTGGATGGAAGCCTCGAGCTTCGCTGCGTCGCGCACCGGCGTCCGGGCATCGCGCACGAGTTCATCCGCGTGCGCGATCAGCCCGTGGCTTTGCACCACGCCGTGATGCACGTCGTCCAGTAATGGCGGCAATTGCGCTTCGATGGCGGCGAGCCGGCGGGTGGCGGTGTCGATCTGCTGCAGCGAGGCCGCGATGTGCTGGCGGTTGTCGCTGTCGAGCACCTTGCGCGCGCTGGCCAGCACCTCCTGCAGATCCTGCATGTCCTTGCGCGCGGAGCTGGCGAGGAAATCCAGCAGACTCTGGTGCATCGGAATTTGCGCGGGGTGCTCGTTGCTGGTCGCGAGCGGCGCGCGGCTGCCCTTGCCGAGCTTGAGTTCCAGCACGCTGCCGCCGGTCAGCCCCTGCATCGCCACCACCGCGTAGGTCGCGTGCGTGACGTACGCATCACGCTTGAGTTGCAGACGGACCACCACGCGCGAGCGATCCTTGGGATCGAACGCGAGTTTCGCGACGTGGCCGACCAGCAAGCCCTTGAAGCGCACGTCCGACTGTTCGGCCAGCCCGCCGACCGATTGGTCGGTGACGATTTCGTACACGAGCGGCTCGTCGGGACGATCGGCCAGCCAGTAATAAACCAGGACCGTGCCCGCGGAAAACACCAGCAGGAAAATGACGGCGACGATCGCGTGCGCGCGGTTTTCCATGGCTCACTGCGTCCTGCCGGCCGCGAGCGACTGCAGGCGGTCCTCGCCCTTGCGCTCGCGGAAGAAATCCGTGATGAACGGGTGGTCGAAATGCGCCACCTCTTCCAGCGTGCCGACGGTGACCAGCTTGCCGTCCGCCAGCACCGCGATGCGGTCGCTGAGCGTGGCGACGCTGTAGATGTCGTGCGTGATCATCATGGCGGTGAGACGCAACTCCTTGTGCAGTTCGGCGAGCAGGGTGTCGAATTCCGAGGCGGAACCGGGATCGAGACCGGAAGTCGGTTCGTCCAGGAACAGCAATTCCGCTTCCAGCATCAATGCGCGCGCCAGCGCCGCGCGCTTGGCCATGCCGCCGGAAAGTTCGTACGGATATTTCCAGGCATCTTCCGGGGCCAGGCCGACCATGTGCAGTTTCAGCGCAATGCCGTCGCGCAGCGCGTCCTCGTCCACGTGGATGCCTTCCTTGCGCAGTTCGCGCACCGGAAAGGCGAGGTTGTCGTAGACGCTCATCGCGCTGAACAGCGCCGCCTGCTGGAACAGCACGCCCCAGCGGCGCCGCAGCAGGCGCGCCTCCCAGACCTCGAGATCGTCGAGTGACTCGCCCAGAACCCGGATCGATCCTTGGTCCGGGTGCTGCAGGCCGATGATCTGCTGCAGCAGGGTGGTCTTGCCCGAACCCGACGCGCCGATCACCGCCATCAATTCTCCGCGCGTGACTTCGAGATCGACACCCCGGTGGATCGGCTGGCCGCCGAGTCGCGAGTGCAGGTTCTCCACCTTGATGACCGTTGCGTCGGGTTCGGTGTCCACGGCGTTCATCAACGGCCTCACAACAGTCCGACATGCGTGAGCAGCGCGCCCGCGCTGGCATCGAACAGCAGGATCAGGGTCAGGCTGGTCACGACCGACAGTGTGGTATTGCGGCTCAGCGCGCCGGTGTCGGGCGAGGTGTGCATGCCGAAATAGCAGCCGACCACAGCGATCGTGAAACCGAACAACGCGCCCTTGGCGAGACCGATCCAGAAATTCACGATCTGCACCTGCGCCGGCAACTGCGCCATGAACTGCCGGTAGCCGATGCCGAGATCGGACTGCGCGGTCAGCGCGCCGCCCACCAGCGCCGTGAAGTCCGCCCACACCACCAGCAACGGCAGACTGATGCAGGCGCCGACCACTTGCGGAAACGCGAGGCGCAGGCTGGGTGACGATCCGAACGCGCGCAGCGCGTTGTATTCGCCCGTGAGGTGCATCGCGCCGATGCCGGCCGTCATCGCCGAACCCGAGCGGCCCGCCAGGATCAGCCCGCAGATCACCGGCCCCAGCTCGCGCAGCACCGCCAGCCCCATCATGCCGACGATCATCGTCTGCGCGCCGAACTGTTGCAGCGCCATGCCGATCTGTATGGTCATCACGACGCCGATCAGGAAGCCCACGCAGCCGAGCAGCAGCATCGAGGTCGCGCCGATGCGATAGATCGCGGCGGTGGTTTCCTTCCACGGGATCACGCGCGGATGGCGCACGCAGTTCGCGACGTCCACCATCAACTGGCCGATCAGCAGAAGAATGCCGCCGGCGGCCTTGACAAAGCCGAGCGCGCTTCGACCGGTGCGGTCGATCGCATCATCGATCGGATGCGCGGCCGGCGGGTCGGGAAAATGGGTGTCCGCCAACCAGCGGAACCAGTGCCGCTGGTGTTCCTGGCAGTCGAGTTGCTCCGGCAGTCGATGGCCCCACACGTCCCACAGCAGGCGCGCGCCCGCGCTGTCCAGCGCGGCCACGTGCTGCAGGTTCCAGCGATAACGGCGCGGCGCGTCGAGCTGGCCGAGTTCCCGCGCGAGGCGCCGCCGCCGGTCCGCAGCCAGCAGCAGGGTCCACGAACCCTTGAGATGGATCTCGCTGTCGGGCGTGTGTTCCCAGTCGGCGTCGGACTCGGTGTCGGCCATCCATTGCATCCTGCGTGCCACGACACAGGATGTAGCCCCCGGCGCGTGAAAGCAGCGTGATTCGATACGCGAAGTCATCACGCGCGGCGAACGCGCCTGGTCACGTCAAAACAAAAGGCCGATTCCGTGGAATCGGCCTTTGGCTCGATGCTGGTGGGCGGTGCAGGGATCGAACCTGCGACACCTGCCGTGTGAAGGCAGTGCTCTACCGCTGAGCTAACCGCCCAGCGCCTGACGCGAACGCGCAAGTTTACGGGCGGTGCGGATTCCGGTCAATCGACGGCAGGAGCCATTGCTACAATCGCTGATTCGATCTCGCCGGACCCTCGCCATGGAACACATCCTGCACGCCCTGCTCAATTTCCAGATTACGCCCTGGAAGGTGGTCGGGTTTCTCGGCACCGCCATCTTCGCGTCGCGCTGGTTCGTGCAGCTTTACGCGACCAGGAAGCAGCGCAAGGTCGTGATGCCGATGCTGTTTTGGTACATGTCGGTGTGCGGCAGCCTGCTGCTTCTGGCCTACTTCATTTTCGGCAAGAACGATTCGGTGGGCATCATCTCGAACCTGTTTCCGATGTTCGTGGCGCTCTACAACGTCAGCGTGCACCTGCGTGATCGCGAACGGGACAAGGCAGGCGGCGCCGCCGCCTGACGCGTCGGAAGGGCAGATGCAAAGACCCGGACGCTCGGCTAGGATCGAGCCGGCCGGCCTTCTGCGGTTGGCCACGGGGATTGAAGACGCACGAACATGATCGCGCCCGCATCGGCTCCGCTGCCGGAGCGGCGCATCCAACTGTCACTTGCGCAGGAGAGGGGCATGAACGCACAGCTTTCCGCACGTGAGGCGTCGCCGGTTTCGCTGGGCGACTGGATCATCACCCTGATCGTGTTGGCGATTCCGATCGTCGGGATCGTGATGTTGTTCGTATGGGGCTTTTCCGGCAGCACGCATCCCAGCAAGCAGAATTACTGCCGGGCCGCGTTGATACTGATCGCGGCGGCGTTCGTGTTGTGGCTGGTGTTCTTTTTCACGATCGGCGCTTCGCTTCTCCATGCGGCCATGGGTGGCGCAACGCTGTGAATTCGGCAGCGCCGCGCGTGCCCTGCGCGGCGCCGTCCAGCCCGTTCAGTCCGGGTCGTAGTCGAGGTTGGCCGAAAGCCAACGCTCGGCTTCGGCCAGCGTCCAGCCTTTGCGTTTCGCGTAGTCCTCGACTTGGTCTTTCGTGAGCTTGCCGACCACGAAATACTGGCTGTCGGGATGGCTGAAATACCAGCCCGATACCGCGGCGGCGGGGTACATCGAGAAGCCTTCCGTCAGTTCGATGCCGGCGTTGTTGGTCGCATCGAGCAGCCGGAACAGCGTGGCCTTTTCAGTGTGGTCGGGGCAGGCGGGGTAGCCCGGCGCCGGGCGGATGCCGCGCCATTTCTCGGCGATCAGGTCCTCGTTGCTGAGGTTCTCGTCGGGTGCGAAGCCCCAGTATTTCGTGCGCACTTCGCGGTGCATCCATTCCGCGAGCGCCTCGGCCATGCGATCCGCCAGCGCCTTCAGGATGATGGCCGAATAGTCGTCGTTGTCCTTCCTGAAACGTTCGAGGTGTTCCTCGATGCCGAGGCCCGCGGTGACCGCGAAGCCGCCGATCCAGTCCTGGACACCCGTTTCCTTCGGCGCGATGAAATCTGCAAGGCAAAGGTTCGGGCGTTCGACAGGTTTGTCGGCCTGCTGGCGGAGGTGGTGCAGCACGATTTTCTCTTCCCCCGCTTGCGGAGGAAGATGCCCGGAGGGCAGATGGGGGGTATTGCCTGACTTCCCCCCACCCTGACCCTCCCCCGCAGGCGGGGGAGGGGAATGGAGCTCGATGTCGTCGCCGATGCGCGACGCCGGCCAGAACCCGATCACCGCCTTCGCGCGCAGCCACTTCTCGTCGATGATCTGCTTCAGGATCTTCTTCGCGTCGTCGAACAGCTCCGTGGCCTGCGCGCCCACCACCGGATCGCTGAGGATCGCCGGATAACGGCCGTGCAGTTCCCACGCCTGGAAGAACGGCGTCCAGTCGGTGACCTTCAGCAGTTCAGGGATCGGGATGTCGTCGATCACGGTGATGCCGGGCTTGTTCGGCGCGGGCGGCGTGTAGGTTTTCCAGTCGAATTTCGCGCCGTTCGCGCGCGCGTCCTTCAGCGACACCAGCCGCTTGGCGGGACCGCGATTCCGGTGGCGCTCGCGTACCTCGGCGTATTCGCTGCGCACCTTGGCCAGAAACCCGTCCACCAATTCTTTCGAGACCAGCGACTGCGCCACGCCCACCGCGCGCGAGGCGTCCTTTACCCACACGCAGGCGGTTTCGTAGTTGGGCTCGATCTTGATCGCGGTGTGCGCGCGCGAAGTGGTGGCGCCGCCGATCAGCAGCGGAATCTTGAACTCGCGCCGCTTCATTTCCTTGGCCACGTTGGCCATTTCCTCGAGCGATGGCGTGATCAGCCCCGACACGCCGATCATGTCGGCGTGCTCGGCGATCGCGGTGTCGAGGATCTTCTGCGCCGGCACCATCACCCCAAGGTCGACCACCTCGAAGTTGTTGCAGGCCAGCACCACGCCCACGATGTTCTTGCCGATGTCGTGCACGTCGCCCTTGACGGTCGCCATCACGATCTTGCCGTTGGACTTGCCGGTATCTCCGCTCTTCTTCTTTTCCTCTTCCATGAACGGCAGCAGGTAGGCGACCGCTTTTTTCATCACGCGCGCGGATTTCACGACTTGAGGCAGGAACATCTTGCCGGCGCCGAACAGGTCGCCGACCACGTTCATGCCGTCCATCAACGGGCCTTCGATCACATCCAGCGTGCGTGTGACGGTCTTGCGAACTTCCTCGGTGTCCTCGACCACGAACTGGTCGATGCCGTGTACCAGCGCGTGTTCCAGCCGTTTCGCGACCGGCAGTTCGCGCCATGCGAGCTTGGTGTCTTCATCCTTGTCCTGCGCGCCGCCCTTGTGCCGCTCGGCAATCTCCATCAGGCGCTCGGTCGCATCGGGCCGGCGGTTCAGCACTACGTCTTCGACCCGCTCGCGCAGCTCCGGATCGAGGTCGTCGTAGATCGCGAGTTGGCCGGCGTTGACGATGCCCATGTCCATGCCGGCCTTGATCGCGTGATACAGGAACACGCAGTGGATCGCTTCGCGCACGCGGTTGTTGCCGCGAAACGAGAACGATACGTTGGAGACGCCACCCGAAAGGTGCGAGTACGGGAAGCGCTTCTTCAGTTCCTTGGCGGCTTCGATGAAGTTGACCGCGTTGTTGGCGTGTTCCTCGATGCCCGTGGCGATCGGAAAGATGTTGGAGTCGAAAATGATGTCTTCGGGCGGAAAGCCGACCTTCTCCGTGAGCAGCTTGTAGGAGCGTTCGCAGATTTCGAGCCGACGCTCGACCGAATCGGCCTGACCCTGCTCATCGAACGCCATCACCACGGTGGCCGCGCCGTAGCGCAGGATCTTGCGCGCTTCATCCAGGAACTTTTCCTCGCCTTCCTTCAGCGAGATCGAATTGACCACGCCCTTGCCCTGCAGGCATTTCAGGCCGGCCTCGATCACGCTCCACTTGGAGGAATCGACCATCACTGGAATCTTCGCGATGTCCGGCTCGGCCGCGATCAGGCGCAGGAACTTCACCATCGCCGCTTCGGAATCGAGCAGGCCCTCGTCCATGTTGATGTCGAGGATCTGTGCGCCGTTCTCGACCTGCTGGCGCGCGACTTCCACCGCCTCGTCGTAGCGATCTTCCTTGATCAGCTTCTTGAACTTCGCCGAGCCGGTGACGTTGGTGCGCTCGCCGATGTTGACGAACAGCGTCTCCGGCGTGATGACCAGCGGTTCGAGGCCTGAGAGGCGGGTATAGCGGACTGGTTCCTTCATTTCATCCTTCTTTGATGCGAAGAACAAAGCATCCGACGCGGATCAACGCGTAAAAACGGATAGAGCAAACCATTGAGCTTTTATCCGAATTGATCCGCTTTGATCCGCGTCAAAGGCTTTCGTTTGGGTTTCACGCGGCCTCGGCGTGCGAGGGCAACTCGCGTGGTGCAACACCGCGCACGGCTTCGGCGATCGCGGCGATGTGCTCGGGCGTGGTGCCACAGCAGCCGCCGACGATATTGAGCAAGCCGTCGCGCGCGAATTCGCCCAGCGTTTTCGCCATTTCCCCCGGCGTTTCGTCGTAGCCGCCTAGCGCGTTCGGCAATCCCGCGTTCGGATGCGCGCTGATGCAGCAATCGGCCACGCGCGCCAGCGCTTCGATGTGCTGGCGCAGGTCCCTGGCACCCAGCGCGCAGTTCAGTCCGACGGAAAGCGGCCGCGCGTGTGCGACCGAATACCAGAATGCTTCGGCCGTCTGTCCGGAAAGCGTACGGCCGGAACGATCGGTGATCGTGCCTGAAATCATGATCGGCAGCCGGCCACCCAGCTCGTCGAACACGCGCGCGATGCCAGACAGCGCGGCCTTCGCGTTCAACGTGTCGAAGATCGTCTCCACCATCACGATGTCGACGCCGCCTTCGATCAGGCCGCGCGTCGCGTCGGCGTAGGCGTTTTCCAGCTCATCGAAATCGACGTTGCGGAAGCCGGGATTATTGACGTCGGGCGACAGCGATGCGGTGCGGCTGGTCGGACCCAGTACCCCGATCGCGAAGCGCGGGCGATCCGGCGCCTTGCGTTCGGCTTCGTCGCACGCCGCGCGGGCCAGCTTCGCACCCTCGCTATTCAATTCATGCACGAGGTGCTGCAGCGCGTAATCGGCCTGGCTGATCGAGGTGGAATTGAAGGTATTGGTTTCGACGAAGTCCGCGCCCGCGTCCAGATAGGCGGCGTGGATGTCGCGGATAATCTCGGGGTGGGTCAGCGACAGCAGGTCGTTGTCGCCCTTGAGGTCGCGTTGGCAGCCATTGCCGTCGGCGTGTTCACCCACGTGTCCGTGCGCGTGCCTGGCATCGCAGCCGTTCGCGAAGCGATCGCCGCGGTAACCGGCTTCGTCGAGTTCGTGCTGCTGCAGCATGGTACCCATCGCGCCATCCAGCACGAGGATGCGCTGGGCCAGCGCCGCGTTGAGCTTTTCGACGCGCTCGGGATGCAGCCAAGGAAGTGCAAAGGTCATCGTCGGGACTCCAAAAAAAGCATTTGCGGACTGTTGTTGCCCTTCGCATGTCAGGCCGGCTTTCTGGCCAAGAGGCTCAACACTTCGAAATGCGGCGAGCGGGCTTCGCGCGAAATGCGTTCGCAGTGCAGCACTTCCAGCCCCGCCTTGCGGGCGAAGCCGGTCAGGTCCTCGCGCTTGAAGCCGAGGTTCTTGTGATCAAACGGTGCGACCGCGGCGCGATGCGCATGCTTCGCCAACGTCGCTGCCAGCAGCCGCCCGCCTGGTTTCAACACGCGTGCCGCCTCGGTGATCGCAAGCTGCGGCTGATCGCTGTAGGTGAGCGCATGCATCATCAGGACGAGATCGAATTTGCGGTTGGCGAGCTTCAGCGCGTGCATGTCGCCCTCGGCGACTTCGACGTTGCGGAACGCCTTCAGGCGCTTGCGCGCAGCCGTGACCACGTTGGGGCTGGAATCGACGCACACGATGGAATGCGCGTGCGGCGCCAGCAGTTCGGCCAGTACGCCATCGCCAGATGCGATGTCCAGTACGTCGCCGGTTTCCAGCAACTGGAGCAGCGTGCGTGCCAGCGTTTCCCAGGTGCGGCCCGGCGAGTAGTGGCGCTCCATGTCGCCGGCCACGCTGTCGGCCCAGCCGCGGTCGCGCGCACGCGCGGCCAGTACCGACGGCAGGCGTTGCGCGTCGGCATCGAGCATCGCGTCGTCGACGCCGTCTTCCAGCGCGCGCAGCAGATCGGCGGCGCCGTCGAAACCGCTTTCGTTGAAACGGTAGTACGCCGACACGCCCGCGCGGCGGTCGCGCACCAGCCCGGTTTCCTTGAGCTTCGCAAGGTGCGTGGAAACGCGCGGCTGCGCCAGCCGCAGCACCGACGACAGTTCGGCGACGGTCAGTTCTTCGCGCCGCAGCAGCGCGAGCAGCCGCACCCGGGTAGGATCGGACAGCACCCGCAGCAACGCGGTGGCGGAAACCAGATCGAGCATTTCATCTTTATATCAGGATGAAGAGATAAATTAAAGCGATGCGCCCGGCGGCAGTATCATGTCGAGTTGGATTGCCGCGCCAGCCATCGGTGCGGTCACGACAGACAGAGGTGTCGCGATGGATTTCGATTTTTCCGAAGAGCAGTTGCAGATCCAGTCGATCGCGCGCGAGTTTGCGCAGAAGCGCATCGCGCCGGTGGCAGCCGATTTCGACAAGTCCGGCGAGTTTCCGCTCGACAACATCCGGGAGATGGGCAAGCTCGGCCTGATGGGCATCGAGGTGCCGGCCGAGTACGGTGGCGCGGGCATGGATTCGATCAGTTACGTGCTGGCCATGATCGAAATCGCGGCCGCCGATTGCGCGCACTCGACGATCATGAGCGTCAACAACACGCTTTATTGCAACGGCCTCCTGAAATTCGGCAGCGAAGGACAGAAGCACAAGTACGTGACGCCGATCGCGTCGGGCGAAGCCATCGGCGCGTTCGCGCTGACCGAGCCGCAGTCCGGTTCCGATGCGACCGCGATGCGCTGCCGCGCGGTGAAGCAGGCGGACGGCAGCTTCCTGATCAACGGCAAGAAGAGCTGGATCACCTCCGGTCCTGTCGCGAAATACATCCTGTTGTTCGCGATGACCGATCCCGGGAAGAAGGCCAACGGCATCACCGCGTTCATGGTCGACACCGAGCGCGAAGGATTCAGCCGCGGCAAGACCGAACCCAAGCTCGGCATCCGCGCGTCCGCGACCTGCGAAATCGAGTTCGTGGATTACCGGGTTGAGCCCGACGAGGTGATCGGCGAGGAAGGCAAGGGCTTCAAGATCGCGATGGGCGTGCTCGACGCCGGCCGGATCGGCATTGCCTCGCAGGCGGTCGGCCTTGCACGCGCTGCGTACGAAGCGACGCTGGAATATTCGCGCGACCGCAAGGCGTTCGGTCAGTCGATCGGGTCGTTCCAGATGACGCAGGCTAAGATCGCCGACATGAAATGCAAGCTCGACGCGGCGCAGTTGCTCACGCTGCGTGCGGCGTGGATGAAGCAGCAAGCCGCAAAGACCGGCGCGCGCTTTTCCACCGAGGCGGCCGTGGCCAAACTCACCGCGTCCGAGGCGGCGATGTGGATCGCCCACCAGGCCGTGCAGATCCACGGCGGCATGGGCTACTCCAAGGAAATGCCGCTGGAACGTTATTTCCGCGATGCCAAGATCACCGAGATCTACGAGGGCACGTCGGAAATCCAGCGCATGGTGATCGCGCGCAACGAGACCGGCCTGCGCTGACGCGCAGCGTTGCGCGCTTTTGTAGATTGGGCTGAATCCGCGTTTTTTTGCGGATGAAGCCCAACATGATCGTTCGGTATCGTTGGGCTTCGCGAGAAGCCGCTCAGCCCAACCTGCAATGCTGACCGGATTTCGTGCGATGTCGGGCTTCCGCCGATGAAGCCGGCGTCAGCCCAACCTACAAAGGCGAAGATCAAGTGCGTTTGCGATGCGGCTCCGCATCCACCGCGATGAACTGCGGCTCCTCGCCATCGAGCCGCAGCGCGGTCAACTTGCCGCCCCACACGCAGCCGGTGTCGATGGCGTAGATGCCAAGCCCCGCGAAGCGTCCGAGCGCGGACCAGTGCCCGCACACGATGCGGGTGTCGCGTGCGCGCACGCCCGGGACTTCGAACCATGGATACAGTCCCGCGCGCTGCGAACCGGGCACTCCCTTGGCATCGAAATCGATGCGTCCGTGCACGTCGCAATAGCGCATCCGGGTGAAGATGTTGATGGCCGCGCGCAGCCGGTCGTGGCCGTGCAGTTTCGATGACCAGCGCGCCGGGCGATTGCCGAACATCCGTTGCAGCAGTGCGCGGTGGCCATCACCGCGCAATGCCCGTTCGACCTCGTGCGCGATGTGCATCGCCTGCTTCAGTGTCCACGATGGCGCGAGCCCGGCGTGTACCAGGGTAAAACCCAACCCGGCGTCATGGTGAGCGAGACGCCGGTTGCGCAGCCACTCCATCAGCACGTCGGCGTCTTCGGCTTGCAGTACCCGGCGCAGGTCGGGGTTGGTGCGCGCGCGCGCCTCCGGCTCGCGTTCGGCGATCGCGAGCAGGCTCAAGTCATGATTGCCCAGCGCGACGACGCAACTTTCGCGCAATGCGTGGACGAGCCGCAGCACTTCCAGCGATTCGCCGCCGCGGTTGACCAGGTCGCCGCAAAACCACAGGCGATCAGCCGACGGATCGAAACGCAGGCGCTGCAGCAGGCGCTGCAATTCCGGATAGCAACCTTGCACATCGCCAATCGCGTAGACGGCCATGCGCGGGTTCCGGCCGGCTCAGTGCAGGGTGCGCGGAACCGACAGCACGAATTCGGGAATCGGAACCTCGAAGTCGGTGCCGTCGTCGGCGTGGAACAGGTAGGCGCCGCGCATGGTGCCGACCTGCGTTTCCAGCACCGCGCCGGAGGTGTAGCTGTAGCTTTCGCCCGGCTGCAGGCGCGGCTGTTCGCCCACCACGCCTTCGCCGCGCACTTCCTCGACCTTGCCGTTGGCGTCGGTGATCACCCAATGGCGGGTCTGCAGGCGCGCGGGCATCATGCCGAGGTTGCGCAGCGTGATCACGTAGGAGAACACGTAGCGGTTCGCTTCCGGTTTGGACTGGTCGGAAACGTAGCGCGCCTCGACGTCGATCTCGACCGCATGCGGTTCGGGCTCGCGAGGTTTGCTCGGTTTGTCGGTGGTGGTTTGCCGGGGGCTCATTGACTGGCATTGTCGGCGAGTTTCGGTGCAGCCTGCAAGCCGGTGGAATCGAATTGCCGCGCCAGTGCGACGAAGCCTTGCGGCGGCACGCTTTCGGCGCGGGCGCGCGGGTCGATGCCGGCGGCGCGGATGGCTTCGGCATCCAGCCATCCGCGCAGGGCGTTGGAGAGCGTCTTGCGGCGCTGGCCGAACGCGGCGCGCACCACGGTTTCGATCGCGTGCGCGAGGTGTGCATCCGGGCGTTGCGCCATCGGCAGCGGCACCAGCCGGACCACGGCCGATTCCACCTTCGGCGGCGGCCGGAATGCGCCCGGCGCGACGCGCAGGAGGGGCTCGACTCGGCAGGCGAGCTGCAGCATCACCGACAGGCGTCCGTAAACCTTGCTGCCCGGTGCGGCCGCCATGCGGTCGACGACTTCCTTCTGCAACATGAAATGCATGTCGGCGATCGCGTCGGCGTGCGCGAGGCAGTGGAACAGGATCGGGCTGGAAACATAGTAGGGCAGGTTGCCGGCGAGGCGCAGCTTGCCGCCGTTCGCGAGCGCGGTCAGGTCCACCTTCAGCACGTCGGCATGGATGATCTCGAGTTCACCGACCGCGGCAGCGCGCGCCCGCAGCGGTTCGATCAATTCGGTATCGAGTTCGATCGCGGTCATGCGGTTGGCGGCGTGCAGCAGTGGCAGGGTGAGGGCACCTTCGCCTGGGCCGATCTCGACAATGCGCTCGCCCGCCTGTGGCGCGATGGCCGCGACGATGCGATCGATCACGCCGCGTTCGTGCAGGAAATGCTGGCCGTAGTGTTTCTTCGGGCGAGCGGACATTGCGATTCAGACGCGCGCGTGTCGCGCCGCCAGCCGCATGGCCATGTCCGCGGCCGCGATCATGCTGGCCGGATCGGCACGACCGGTGCCGGCGAGATCGAGCGCGGTGCCGTGGTCGACCGAAGTGCGGATGAAAGGCAAGCCGAGTGTGATGTTGACGGTGCGGTCGAACGCTTCGGACTTCAGCACCGGCAATGCCTGGTCGTGATACATCGCGAGCACCGCGTCGTAGCGCGCGCGCATGGCCGGTACGAACGCGGTGTCGGCGGGCAGTGGTCCGATCAGTTGCATGCCTTCGTCGCGCAATGCATCGAGCGCGGGGATGATCGTGTCGGTTTCCTCGCTCCCCAAGTGTCCGCCTTCGCCCGCGTGGGGATTCAGGCCCAGCACCGCGATGCGCGGCGCGGCGACGCCGAATTTCGCGATCAGTTCCGCGTGCACGATGCGCAGCGTCCGGCTCAGCGATTCGCGCGTGACCGCGGCCGGAACCCTGGCGAGCGGCATGTGGGTCGTGGCCAGCGCCACGCGCAGCTCGGGCGAGGCGAGCATCATCACGACGTCGCTGCCGGCGCGCTGCGCGAAGAATTCGGTGTGGCCCGAGAACGCTTCGCCGGCGTCGTTGATCGCCGATTTCTGCACCGGCGCGGTGACCACCGCGTCGAATTCGCCGCCGAGGCAGCCGTCGGCCGCCTGCGCCAGCGTATTCAATACATGGAATGCGTTGCGGGGATCGAGCCGGCCGGGCGTTTCCTCGACGCGCAAGGGGATGTCCAGCACGCGCAGCGTTCCGGCGGCCCGCAGGGCGCGCGGCTCGCCGTCATAAGGCTCGATCTTCAACGTGATCCCGCAGCGGCGCGCGGCACGTTGCAGCAGACCGGCGTCGCTGATCGCGACGAGGTCGGCGGCCACGGGCGTCGCCGCCAATCGTGCAACGAGTTCGGGACCGACGCCTGCGGGCTCGCCGCCGGTGACGGCCAGTTTCGGAAGGTGCGTGCGCCGGTGCGAGCCGGCCGGGGCCGGCTCGGGTGTCATTGCGCGTCGTTGCCGACGGTAGACGAGGCGTCGGCCAGCTCCGGCACCCGGATGCTGATGTACGCCGACGATTCGATGTCGCGCAGGAATTGTTCGAACGCCTGCTGGCCCTTGCGCGCGGCGATCGCCTGGCGTGCCTGTTCGCGTTCCAGGTCCTTGGTCTTGTCGGCCTGGCGCGTGCCGAGCAGCTTGACGATGTGCCACGAACCGTCCGGGCTCTGGAACGGCTGCGTGACCTGGCCGGGCTGCATTTGGGCGATCAGCTTGCCGACTTCGCTGCCCCAGTCGCCCTGCATGAACCAGCCCATGTCGCCGCCGGCATTGGCGGTGGTCGGGTCGTCCGAATTCTGCTTGGCAAGCGCCGCGAAATCGGCGTGACCGTCCACGATTTCGTGGTACAGCTTCTCGATCTTGTCGTGCGCACCCTGTTGCGTCAGCACCGCATTGGGTTTGATCATCAGGTGCTGCCCGTGATATTCGGTGACGATCTGCTGCGTGTCGGGCGTGCGCTTGCCTTCCAGTTTCAGGATCGTGAAGCCGGAGGCGTCGCGCAGCGGCTGGGTGCTTTCCCCCGGCTGGAGCGAATTGACGATCTGCTGCACGGCCTGCGGCAGTTCGTCGACGCGCCGCCAGCCGAGGTCGCCGCCGTTCAGCGCCTCGGGTGCACTGGAGTTGCTGACCGCCAGCGCCGCGAAACTTTCGCCCTGCTTCAGTTCGCCCTCGATCTTGTCGGCCTTGGCCTGCGCGGCGGCGATCTGGCTGGCGTCTGCGCCTTCGGGCAGGCCGATCAGGATCCGGGCCAGGTGCACTTCGCCCTGCTTGAATGCGGGGCTGGCGATGAGGTTGTTGATTTCCGCGTCGGAAACCTGCGCGGATTGCTGCATCACCTGCTGCTGCACCGCCCGCACCAGCAATTGGTTTCGCAGCTGCTGGCGGAACGACGTGTAGTCCACGCCCTGCTGTTGCATCGCCGCCTGCATCTGCGGCACGGTCAACTTGTTCTGCTGCGCGATATTGGCCACCGCGGTGTCGACCTGGTCGTCGGACACGCGCACGCCGTTCTCCTGCGCCTTCTGCACCAGCAACTGGTTGACGATCAGGTGCTGCAGCACCTGCTTCTCCAGCACGTTCTGCGGCGGGAGCTTGCCGCCGGAACTGGTGATCTGCTGGGCCACGGTTCCCATCATCTGGTTGAGCTGGCTCTGCAGGATCACGCCGTCATTCACCACCGCGATGATCCGGTCCAGCGGCTGGACCTGATTCGAGCTGTCGGCATCGGGCGAGAGCAACGAGGATGGTTGTGCGCTGGTCGGCGGCGGCGCCGTCGGACCGAGCAGTTGCGCGGCGGCGGGCAGGGCGAAGCCCGCGGTGGCGAGCGTCAGGACCAGGCTGGCGAGAGGCAATGATTTCATGTTCGTCGTGTGTGACCGGTAAGGGCGGGCCGGAGGGAGACCCCGGAAAACTGCAGATTCGACAACGCCGGCTGCCGAAAGTTGGGTGATGCCAGAGACAGAGTGGTCGAAGCAGCTGTTTTTGAAAAGTCAGGGCCAGGACGAACGCTTGCGCGATACCGACATCGCGTTCCGGGCCGGCGCCCGGCGCCGTGGACGGCTGCTCGCCAAAAGCACTCCCGGGCGCTGCCGATCACGGACGATCGCACGGTTATTGATAGCCAAGGATAGCATTTTGCAGGAACGAACCGGCCTTCTGGCCGTACGATCCGACGCCCTTGAACTGGATTTCGAACATGATGGCGTTGTTGGAATCGCCCTTGAAGTCATACACGTAGTGGCGGCTCAGGATGCGGATCGCGGTGCAGCAACTGTCCCATTCGATGCCGGCGAAGGCATCGATCGCGCGCTTGTCGCGAAGCGAATAGGTGTAGCCGCCGACCAGCTTCCAGGCCGCGCCCACCGGGACTTCCGCCGTCATGCTGGCCTGTTCCAGCAAGTTCCGGCGATAGCGGTAATCGAGGTTGACGACGCCGTCGCCCCACAACCGGCGTTGCAGGCCGACGGTCGAAACATCCGTCTCGTCGGTGTTCGGATTCCACTGCTGCGAAGTGGTGAGCCGCCAGTTGTCGCTCAGGCTCACGGTCAGGTTGGCGATGTAGTTGGAACCGGAGTAATCCACCATCTTGCCGCCCGGGCGCAACGTCACCTTCTGCGGATCGAAATAGCGGATCTGACCGATGCTGGCGGACAGTTTCTCCACGCCGTTCTGGTCAAGGAAGCGCGTGGTCAGCGCCAGCGACAGGTCGTTCGCGTTCATCTGCCGGTCGGCGCCGCTGAAGCTGTTGGTGGTGAACAACTGCCAGAAATCGAAAGTGAGCGGCTGGGTGTCGAACAGCGGCAGATCGTCCTGGTTGCGGTAAGGCACGCGCAGGTAATACACGCGCGGTTCCAGTGTCTGGGTGTAGTCGCTGCCGAACAGGTGCACGTCGCGTTCGAAGATCAGCCCCGCGTCCACGTCGAAAATCGGCGTGGTGCGGGTGGGATGGTCCGTGTTGCTGCCCGCGACCGGTTGAGGCAGGTTGTACGCGGTATAACGCAGGCCGACTTCCGGCCGCAGGAACCATGCCGCGCCCTGCAGCGGCCACGCGAGGTAGGGATAGAAGTCGAAGCGGTCGCCGCCGATGGCTTCGGGTTTGACGAAGCGCACGGCTTCGGTATTGATGCCCCATTCGGGGCCGCCCGGGCCGCCGATCGGACGGTTGGCGTTGAAGAACAGGCGCGGCATCCGCCGGTAGGGAGCGGCCCTGTCGGAGATCCCGGGCGTGACGATCTGGTACCAGTCGGCGCCGACGCCGCCGTTCCACCAGTCGCCCGAGCCGGTGACGTACGAGGACGAACCCAGCAGGGTGACGGTGGAGCCCGTGAGGTTCTCGCCGAAGTCCTGGAACCATGCCTTGTCGCTGGCCCGCCGTACGGATGTGTTCCAGTACAAGTCCCACGGCAATCGCGTCTGGTTGCCGAGGGTCAGATACCAGCGATTGCGGTCGACGACTTTGTCATTGGGCATGTAGCTGAAATCGATCGCGCCCTTGCTGGTGCCGGTGAGCCAGCGGAACTGGCTGTCCAGCATGTCGCCGCGATCGGCATACCACACCGGGGTGAAGGTGGCATCGTAGTTCGGCGCGATGTTCCAGTAGAACGGAATCGACACGAAGAATCCGGCGCGGCTGCGTTTGCCGAACGAGGGGTAAAGAAACCCGGTTTGGCGGCGGTTGTCGATCGGAAACCGCATGTACGGCAGCCACAGGAACGGCACGCCCTTCACGCGCATGGTCACGTCGTGGGCGCGGCCGAGGCCCTCGTCGCGATCCATCGTCATGGTCTTGGCTTCGATCTCCCACACGCGGTTGTGGAGATCGCAGGTGGAATAGGTGACGTCGCGCAGCTTGTCGCGGTCCTGGTCCAGCATGATCGCCTGGCTGGCCACGCCGTTGCCGCGCGAACTTAGCAACTGGTACTGCACGTTGTCCGCGACGCCGTATTCCGGGGTCGTGGTGCCCTTCATGCTGTCGGCCGAAAACAGCATGCCGCGTTCCTGGTAGCGGATGTGGCCTTCGGCGTCGTAGGCGGTGGTGTCGGCGTTGTAGGTGAGGCTGTCGGCGCGCAGCAACTGGTCCAGCCGTTGCAGTGCGGTATTGCCGGAGAGATGGAAAAGGTTGCTGTCGGGGCTCGAGAACCGGTCGCCGTAAACCTGCGCCGGGCTGGCTTCCCGATTGCCTTCGGTCGGCAGGCCGGGCTCGTAGAAATTCAGCAGGTCGTTCTTCCTGCACAGTGCGAAGTCGTTCTTCACCACCGGGCAGGTGAACGCGCCGAGCGGACAGGTATCCGCGGAACCTTGCGCCAGTGCCATGGCGGGCGCGACCGCGAGCGTGATCGCGAATGCCAGCGCACGCGGGGTCAGCGGCATCGGTCGGCGCGGCACAGGAGTTCCTCGGGTGGATAACCCGCGTAAGCTAGCAGAACGCACCCGTTCTGTTGAGACGCCGGCACGGTCGTTCAGGCGGCTTTCGCCACGGCCAGGGGGACGCAACGCAGGTCCAGCCATGCGCGGTCGGCGGCATCGTCCAGCAACGGTGCGAGCCGTTCGCGCACGCTGGCGTGATAGTCGTCGAGCCATGCGATTTCGGTCGCATCCAGCAGCGACGGTTCCAGCAGACGCGTGTCGATCGGGCACAGCGTCAACGTTTCGAATGCGAGGAACTCGCCGAATTCGCCGTCGCCGGCCGGAACGGTCGCGGCCAGGTTTTCGATGCGCACGCCATGTCGTCCGGGCTTGTAGATGCCGGGCTCGATCGACGTGATCATGCCGACGTCCAGCGCTTCCAGGTGCTGGCCCGGGCGCGGCGGCCGGATCGATTGCGGACCCTCGTGGACGTTGAGGCAATAGCCGACGCCGTGCCCGGTGCCGTGGCCGTAATCGATACCCGCAGCCCAGATCGGTGCGCGTGCCAGTGCGTCGAGCTGCTGGCCCGATGCGCCGCGCGGAAATTTCGCGCGGCTGAGTGCGATCACGCCTTTCAATACCAGCGTCACGTCGCGGCGTTGTTCCGGCGTGGTTTCGCCCAAGCACCACATTCGCGTGATGTCGGTGGTGCCGCCGAGGTATTGCGCGCCCGAGTCGATCAGCAGCATGCCCAGCGGCTTCAATTCCGAATGCGATTCCGGCGTGGCGCGATAGTGCGGCAGCGCGGCGTTGGCCTGATAGCCCGCGATCGTCGAAAAGCTTTCGCTGACGAATCCCGGCTGCTGCGCGCGCAGTTCGCGCAGCTTGTCGTCCACGTCCAACTCCGAGAGCCGCTTGCCATCGCGCAGCGATTGCTCCAGCCAGCGTGCGCCGCGCACCAGTGCCACACCGTCGCGACGCATCGCTTCGCGCACGTGGTCCATTTCCTTCGCGGTCTTGCGCGCCTTGGCGGAGGTGATCGGCCCTGCCGCCTCGATCAATGTGACGTGATCGGGAATCGCGTGGGCGACCGCCGCGGAAACCTGCACGGGCGAGAGCAGAAGAGCGGCATCGTGCGGCAACGCGCGCAAGGCATCCCCGAGCGATGCGTAAGGGGCGAGGCGGACGCCGTCGTTCGCCAGCGCCGACTGCTGATTCGCGTCCAGTTTCGATGCGTCGACGAATAGCGTCGCGCCATTCGCGTCGATCAAGAGGTGCGACAGGAACACCGGGTTGTATTCCACGTCGCTGCCGCGCAGGTTCAGCACCCATGCGATTTCATCCAGCGCCGAAACGATGTGATGGGTCGCACCGACCAGCTTCATCGCTTCGCGCACGTTCGCGAGCTTTGCCGCGCGGCTGTGGATGGCATAGTCGAGCGGATGTTCGTAGACCGGCGCGTGCGGCAGCGGCGGGCGGTCGCTCCAGACCGCGCCGGGAAGGTCATCCTCGACCAGCTCCGCGCCGTGTTTCGCCAGCCGCTTGCGCAGGGAACGTTCCGAAGCCAACGACAGCATGTCGGCCGCGCACGCGACCTTGTCGCCGGCGTGCACGCGCTCGCAAAGCCACGCCACGTGTTCGGGCGTGTGCGGCACGTTCAACTTCACCAGTTCCACGCCGCTGCCGGCGAGTTGGCGTTCGGCTTGCGAGAAGTAGCGCGAGTCGGTCCACAGCCCCGCGAATTGCGGCGTCACCACCAGCGTGCCAGCCGAACCAGTGAAACCCGACAGCCACTCGCGCGCTTGCCAACGTGCCGGCAGGTATTCGGACAAGTGCGGATCGGCGGTCGGCACGATGCAGACGGCGATGCCGCGTTGCTGCATCGCGCTGCGCAATGCGGCGATACGTTCGGGGCTGGTGTTCATTGCACGATCTTAGCAGTGGGTACGCTTCGCTTCCCCCTTCTGCGGATCTGTGGGACGGAGTCGGCGCAGCCATTTCCGCCGCGGCGAACCCAGCAAAAACCGAATGGTGGGACCGTTTCGCGGATTCCATCCCGCATCGACTCGCAAGGCAGAGGGCATGCCGCTAGAATGACGCTTTCCACGAACGGTCCGACCATGACCTCCCTGATTTTCGTCACCGGCGGCGTGGTGTCCTCGCTTGGCAAGGGCATCGCGTCGGCGTCGCTGGCGTCCATCCTTGAGGCCCGCGGCCTCAGTGTGACGTTGATGAAGCTCGACCCTTACATCAATGTCGATCCCGGCACCATGAGCCCGTTCCAGCACGGCGAGGTGTACGTCACCGACGACGGCGCCGAAACCGACCTCGACCTCGGGCACTACGAACGATTCGTGCGCACGCGGCTGTCGGGCAAGAACTCCATCACCACCGGCAAGATCTACGAGGCCGTGATCCGCAAGGAGCGTCGCGGTGATTACCTCGGCGCCACGGTGCAGGTGATTCCGCACATCACCAACCAGATCAAGCACGTGATCGATGAAGCCACGCGCGGTTTCGACGTGGCGCTGGTCGAGATCGGCGGCACCGTGGGCGACATCGAATCGCAGCCGTTCCTGGAAGCGGCGCGCCAGTTGCGCATCGAGCGCGGCGCCGACAAGGTGCTGTTCATGCACCTGACGCTGGTGCCGTTCATCAAGGCCGCGGGCGAAATCAAGACCAAGCCCACCCAGCATTCCGTGAAGGAGTTGCGCGCGCTCGGCATCCAGCCCGACATCCTGGTGTGCCGTTGCGAGGAACCGCTGCCGGAATCCGAACGCCGCAAGATCGCGCTGTTCACCAACGTGCCGGAGAGCGCGGTGATCAGCGCCGCCGACGCGAACACCATCTACAAGCTGCCGCTGTGGCTGCACAAGGAAGGCCTCGACGACATCGTGGTTGAGCGCCTGCAACTGGATGCAAAGCCGGCCGACCTTTCGCAGTGGCAACGCACGGTCGACGCCATCGAAAATCCCAAGGATGAAGTGCACATCTATATCGTCGGCAAGTACGTCGAGCACAAGGATGCCTACAAGTCGCTGGGCGAGGCCTTGCGCCACGGAGGCATCCAGAATTCGACCCGCGTCAGGCTTGAGTGGATCGATTCGGAGAACATCGAGACGCGCGGCGCCGACGCGGTGCTGCACGATGCCGACGCGATCCTGGTGCCGGGCGGCTTCGGCAAGCGCGGGTTCGAGGGCAAGATCCAGACCGTGAAATACGCGCGCGAGCGCGGCATCCCGTATTTCGGCATCTGCTACGGCATGCACGCGGCGGTGGTGGAGTTTTCGCGCGACGTGGCAGGGATCGCCGGTGCGGGTTCCACGGAAAACGACCGCGATTGCGCCGATCCCGTGATCGCACTGATTACCGAATGGACGCAAGCGCCGGGCGACGTACAGCGTCGCGACGAAGCCTCCGACCTCGGCGGCACCATGCGCCTGGGCGCGCAGGAATGCCGGCTGAAGCCCGGCACGCTGGCGCATGAGTTGTATGGCGCCGACACCATCCGCGAGCGCCATCGCCACCGCTTCGAATTCAACAATCGTTACCGCGAACGGCTGGAGAAGGCCGGCCTCGTGATCGCCGGCGTGTCGGTGGACGACCTGGTCGAAATCGTCGAATTGCCGGCGCAGAAGCATCCGTGGTTCCTGGCTTGCCAGTTCCATCCGGAATTCACGTCGACTCCGCGCGACGGCCATCCGCTGTTCAACGGCTTCGTGCGTGCCGCGCGCGAATACAAGGCCATGCGTGACGCGCCGCGGCTTGCGAAGGAAGCGACGGGATGAACCTTTGTGGCTTCGAAGTCGGCCTCGACAAACCGTTTTTCCTGATCGCCGGCCCGTGCGTGGTCGAGTCCGAACAACTGCAAGTCGACGTCGCGGGACAGTTGAAGGAAATCACCGGCCGGCTGGGCATCAACTTCATCTTCAAATCCAGTTTCGACAAGGCCAACCGAACCTCGGGCAAAAGTTTTCGCGGTCTCGGGATGGAGGAAGGCCTGCGCATCCTTGGCGAAGTGAAGAAGCAGATCGGCGTGCCGGTACTCACCGACGTGCACGAATACACGCCATTCGACGAAGTGGCCGAAGTGGTCGACGTGCTGCAGACGCCGGCGTTCCTGTGCCGGCAGACCGATTTCATCCAGAAAGTCGCGCGCGTCGGCAAGCCGGTCAACATCAAGAAAGGCCAGTTCCTGTCGCCGTGGAACATGAAAAACGTGGTGGAGAAGGCGCGCGCCGTCGGCAATGACCAGATCCTGGTATGCGAGCGCGGCGCGAGCTTCGGCTACAACAATCTCGTGTCGGACATGCGTTCGCTGGCGGTGATGCGCGACACCGGCTGTCCAGTCGTGTTCGATGCGACGCACTCGGTGCAGTTGCCGGGCGGGCAGGGGACCAAGTCCGGCGGCCAGCGCGAATTCGTGCCGGTGCTGGCGCGCGCGGCAGTGGCGGTCGGCGTCGCGGGCGTGTTCATGGAAACGCATCCCGATCCTGACAAGGCTTTGTCCGACGGCCCAAACGCGTGGCCGCTGGGGAAGATGGAAGCGTTGCTGGAAACGCTGAAGGAATTGGACGACGTGGTGAAACGCGCCGGGTTTCTCGAGGTGGCGCGGCAATAAAGGTTGTCGTCATTCCGGACGCCGCGCAGTGGCGATCCGGAATCTGCTCTTGCAGCGAGAACCAAGAGAGCGGATTCCGGGTTCCGCGCTCCGCGCGGCCCCGGAATGACGAAGAATTTCGATCACTGGCCATAGGCAGACATGACCACAACCATCAAGAACCTCCACGCCCGCGAAGTGCTGGACAGCCGCGGCAATCCCACCCTCGAGGCCGAAGTGACATTGAGCGACGGCGCGTTCGGGCGCGCGATCGTGCCGAGCGGTGCTTCCACCGGCACGCGCGAAGCGGTTGAACTGCGCGACGGTGACAAGTCCCGCTATCTCGGCAAGGGCGTGACCAAGGCGGTCGGCAATGTCAATGGTGAAATCGCGAAGACGCTGGCCGGTTTCGATGCGGCGGACCAAAAGGGCCTCGACGAAAAGCTGATCGCGCTGGATGGCACGCCCAACAAATCCCGCCTCGGCGCCAACGCCACCCTCGGCGTCTCGCTCGCGGCGGCGCACGCGGTGGCCGCTTCGCGCAAACAGCCGCTGTGGAAGTACCTTGCGGGCAATCGCGCGCCGGTGCTGCCGGTGCCGATGATGAACGTCATCAACGGCGGCGTGCACGCCGACAATCCGCTGGACATGCAGGAATTCATGGTGATGCCGGCGGGCTTCGACCGGTTCTCCGATGCGCTGCGCGCAGGCGTCGAGATTTTCCATGCGCTGAAGACGCAGCTGAAAAAGCGTGGCATGAACACGGCGGTCGGCGACGAGGGTGGGTTCGCGCCGGCATTGCGTTCGCACGAGGAAGCCATCGAGGTGATCCTCGAAGCGGTGAACGCGGCGGGTTACAAACCTGGCACGCAAATCTGGATCGCGCTCGATCCCGCGTCGTCGGAATTCTTCGAGAACGGCGTGTACGACCTCAAGGGTGAAAACCGCAAGCTCGATGCCGCCGGCATGGTCGAACTGTACGCCGACTGGTGCGCGAAGTACCCGATCATCAGCATCGAGGACGGCCTCGCCGAAGGCGACCAGGCCGGCTGGAAACTCATCACCGAGAAGCTCGGCAAGAAAATCCAGTTGGTGGGCGACGACCTGTTCGTCACCAATCCGGTGATCTTCCGCGAAGGCATCGCCAACCACATCGCCAACGCGATCCTGATCAAGGTGAACCAGATCGGCACGCTCTCGGAAACGCTCGAAGCCGTGGCGATGGCGGACCAGGCGAACTACGCGGCCGTGATGTCGCACCGTTCGGGCGAAACCGAGGACACCACGATCGCGGACCTCGCGGTCGCGACCACGGCCACCCAGATCAAGACCGGTTCGTTGTGCCGGTCGGACCGGATCGCCAAGTACAACCAGTTGCTGCGCATCGAGGAACAGCTCGGGTCTGCCGCGAAGTATGCTGGCCGCGATGCGTACCCCAATCTTGCGGAATTGCCGGGTTGACGAATTGCGGCGAAGACAAACTGCAGAAGCATTTTGACGCGGATCAACTCGAATGAACACGGATTTGTTGCAAAGATGTGCCCAGCCCGGACTTGATCCGCGTTTGTCCGCGTAAATCCGTGTCCAAAGCTCTGCTCTCAAAGCCATTCATCCTTGCGGGTATCAGCCACGCATGCTTCGCTGGATTGCCCTGATCCTGATCGCGCTGCTGATCGGCCTGCAGATCAAGCTGTGGGTGGGCGACGGCGGCATGCGCGATCTGCGCGCGATCCGCGAACGCGTGTCCGAACAGCAGTCGGAGAACGCCAAGCTCAAGCAGCGCAACGATGCATTGCACGCCGATGTCGAGGATCTGAAGCATGGCCGCGACGCGGTCGAGTCGCGCGCCCGCTCGCAGCTAGGGCTGATCAAACCCGGCGAAGTCTTCTATCAGGTGGTCACCGGGCCGGCCCCGGCGGCAAGCGTTGCACCGGTTCCCGCAGCCAGCGCGGCCTCTGCGGCGGATTCCGGGCATTGATGCACGGTCGCGCCGCCCTGATCGGCTAAACTTGTGGGCTGCGCAAATCCTTTTCCGGTTTCGGGGTTCGAACGGCGATGCGGGTGTTGGTGAGCAATGACGACGGCGTGGAAGCGCCGGGGATCCGCGTGCTTGCCGAGCATCTGCGCGAGCTGGGAGAGGTGACGGTGGTGGCGCCCGACCGGGATCGTTCCGGTGCCAGCAATTCGCTGACCCTCGACCAGCCGGTGCGCGTCGCCCGGCTCGACGATGGCCGCTACCGCGTGGCCGGCACCCCCACCGATTGCGTGCATCTCGCGTTGTCCGGGCTGCTGGACGACGAACCCGACATCGTGGTGTCGGGCATCAACAATTCCGCCAACCTCGGCGACGACGTGATCTATTCCGGCACCGTGTCGGCCGCGATGGAAGGCCGGTTTCTCGGGCTGCCGGCGATCGCGGTGTCGCTGGCCGGGCCGGGCGAGCACCACGATGGCCAGGGCCATCATTTCGATTCCGCCGCGCGTGCGGTGTCGTTGCTGATGCGCCGCCTGATCGTCGATCCGCTGCCCGCCGACACCATCCTCAATGTCAACGTGCCCGATCGCGCGTGGGAGGGAATCGAAGGCTTCGAGGTCACGCGCCTCGGCAGGCGCCATCGCGCGTCGCCCTGCATCGCGCAACGTGATCCGCGGGGACGCGTGGTGTGGTGGATCGGCGCGGCGGGCGATGCCGACGATGCCGGACCCGGCACCGATTTCGATGCAGTGCGCCGTGGCTTCGTGTCGGTGACACCCATCCATGTGGACCTGACGCGTTTCCAGGCGCTGGAGAAAGTGTCGAACTGGATCGGCGGCTTGACCGCGCAATTGCAGGGGGAACAGGCGGCATGAGCAAGCTGTTTGGCGCAGCAGCGGCATCGGTCGGCGGGCGCGGGATGACTTCGCAGCGGGCGCGCGATCGGCTGGTCGCCACGTTGCGCGACGAGGGCATCAAGGATCCGCGCGTGCTGGACGTGATCCGCACCATGCCACGCCACCTGTTCCTCGATGAGGCATTGTCGGCGCGCGCATACGAAAACAACGCGCTGCCGATTGGTCTCGGCCAGACCATCTCGCAGCCATGGGTGGTCGCGCGCATGACCGAGTTGCTGATCGAGAACGCCGTGCCGAAGCGCGTGCTGGAAATCGGTACCGGCTCCGGCTATCAGGCCGCGGTGCTGGCCGCGCTGGTGGAGACCGTCTACACCGTCGAGCGCATCGAGGAACTGCTGCGCAAGGCACGGCGCCTGTTCCGTAGCATGAAGATCGAAAACATCCGCTCGCGCCACGACGACGGCAACATCGGCTGGCCGTCCGAAGCGCCGTTCGACGCGATCGTGCTGACCGCTGCGGGCGAATCGGTGCCGCGCCCGCTGCAGGGCCAACTTGCGGACGGCGGCGTGCTGGTCGCGCCCTTGGGCCCGGCGGGCGCGCAGCGGCTGACGCGTTTCCGCCGCGAGGGCGATGAATGGCACAAGGAAGAATTGGAGCCCGTGAGCTTCGTGCCGCTGCTCGGCGGCTTGGGTTGAATACGTGCCGAACGCCATTGTTTTTGACCGTCATCCCGGCGCAGGCCGGACTGCGAAGGCGGGATGGCGTAGCGAACATCGGCGAAGCCGATGGCCCGAAGGGCGCGCCGCAGGAGCGGCGCGTCATCCATTCTGCTTTCGGGACCGAACATGGATTCCCGCTTTCGCGGGAATGACGGTGGTGTGGTCGGGATGTTTCCCTTTGGTCATGGCGCCGTGGGCGTCCACTGGATGATTGCCTGATGCGCCTGTTCCGTCCGCTCTACGAAAAAGCCCTCGAGTGGGCCGGCAAGCCGCGCGCGGACGTGTGGCTGTGCGTGCTGAGTTTCTTCGAGGCCTTCATTTTCCCGATCGCGCCGGAAATCATGCTGGCGCCGATGACGCTGGCCCGGCCGAAGCGCTGGTGGTATTTCGCAACGATCAGCCTGGCCGGTTCGATGGTCGGTTCGGTGATCGGCTACGAACTCGGGCATTACGCGTTCCATTACCTGCAGCCGTTCCTCGCCGACATCGGCTGGTCGCAGCATCTGGATGCGATGGTGGAGAAGTTCGGCGCGGCGGCGAAACAGCATCCGTGGGAAGCGTTCTGGATGCTGGTCGCGGCCGGCTTTCTGCCGATTCCGATGAAGGTCGCGAGTTGGGCCTGCGGCATCGTCGGCATGCCGATGCTGCCGTTCCTCGCCGGCATTCTGATCGGCCGCGGCAAGCGCGTGTTCCTTGTCGCCGGCGTGATCCGCCTCGGCGGCGAGCGCGCCGAGAAGGCGCTGCACAAGCACATCGAAACCGCGGGCTGGGTGATCGTCGCGATCATCGTCGCGCTCGGGTTGTATTTCTATTTGCGGTGAGTGCCGCCCGGTTACGTTGTGCCAAGCGCCAACCTGCAACAGCCGCGGAACCGAAGGGACTGACGCACGCGAAGAGGGAGGCCGATCCGGTATCCTTGCGCGCATGATGCAGACGACACATTTCCTGAAGCCGCTCCTCGCCGTCGCCGTGTTCTCGCTGTTGCTGGCGGGTTGCGCATCCACCCCGGCGCCGGTGGTCAATCATTCGTTCGGCGGCAGCAGCCCGCAGCCGGCCACGCAGCCGCAGCCCGCGACTTCTCCTTCCGCAACGGGCACCCGAGGTGTCCAGACTTTCGGCCTCGGCGGTCACGCCAATGGCACGATCGGCACCGCCGGTTACACCGTGGCGCCCGGCGACACGCTGTACAGCATCGCGTTCGCGCACGGTGTGGACGCGCGCCAGCTTGCGGCCCTGAACGGCATTCCCGCGCCTTACACCATCCGTCCGGGCCAGGTATTGAAGCTGAAGGCGTCGTCGACGCCATCCGTGCCGCCGGCTGGCACCGTCGCGGCGGGCACCACGGTCGTCACGACCAACACGATGACGAATGCGCCATCGCCGACACCCGGGCAGCCTGCGTCGACGCAACCTTCGCAACCGGTGTTCGGGCCGGTGACCACGCAGACCATGAGCGCGAATGGCGTGGCGCCCGCCGCATCGGCATCGGCCACCGCGCCGATGACCGCCACGGTTGCTCCCGGCTCCACCGCGCCGCCGCCGCCCGCGCAGGCCGCACCTCCCGCCGCGACGGCACCTACGCCGCCGCCGGGCGCCACGCGCAGTGTCGGCGGCATTACCTGGCAGTGGCCAGCCAGCGGCACGATCCTCGCCGGGTTCCAGGCCGGCAGCGGCGGCGATGGTGCCGGTGTCGACATCGCCGGCAACGTGGGCGACCCGGTGCGCGCGGCCGCGTCGGGCACGGTGGTGTACAGCGGCAACGGACTGATCGGCTACGGCGAGCTGATCATCATCAAGCACAACGACAGCTATCTTTCCGCCTACGGCCACAACAGCAAGCGATTGGTGAAGGAAGGCGACCGCGTGGACGCCGGGCAGGAAATCGCGCTGATGGGCGCCAGCGGCGCGCCGCGCGTGGAGCTGCACTTCGAAATCCGCAAGGACGGCAAGCCTGTCGATCCGCTTGGCTACCTGCCATCGCGATGATTTGCAGGCGTGTTGCGTCGCCGCTTGTTCGCAGCGGCTGTTGTTGAAAGTCAGGCCATGGATGGCCGTTCTGGTGATTCGGAGAACAGGATCATCCCGGCGTCGACATGGCGGGTGCGGCAGCGATCAGGGACGATCGCACAAAATAAACGCCGCGACGACATTGCGGCCTTCGCTGGCGAGGATGTCCCATGTGCGCCCCGCGGCGGCGTTGTTCATCACTTCCACGCCGACGCCGCGTTGCAGGAACGCGGCCAGTACTTCCTGCGAAGGAAACTGCTGGCGCGCGCCGGTGCCGAGCAAGACCACGTCCGGTTGCAGCGCAAGGATCGGTTCGGCATCTTTCGGTGTCATCGCCGCCACGTCGGCAACGCCCCAGTCGTCGATGACCTTGTCGCGCGCCAGGATGATGCTGGCGGTGAAAGGCCGATCCACGATGACCACGGCGTGCGCGTCGGCGCGGCGCACAAACAAATAATCACGCGGGCGTTCGAGGTTCAGTTCCACAGCCAATCCCTCCACTCGTCATTCCGGGGCGGCCCAGAGAGCTGAACCCCGGAACCCAGTGACTTTGATGCATCGAAAGCCGCCGGATCCCGGATCGCGGCTTCGCCGCGTCCGTAATGACGACAAATCGAGGTGAGGTTTCGTTGCCATCCAATCGCCGCGCCGGTGTCTACTGGCTATCGCGGCAGCGCGATTTGCGGCTTTTCATCGTTGCGCCGATACAGCACGGCGACATGCCCGATGGTCTGCACGGTTTCGGCGTGGCTGGATTCGAGCAACTTCGCGAGGTCGGCGGCGCGCGCGGCGCGATCGTCGCCGGTAAGCCTGACCTTGATCAGTTCATGATCATCCAGCGCCTGCTCCAATTCCTTCAGCACGCCTGGGGTGACGCCCTTGCCGCCGAGCAGCAGGACGGGCTTCAGCGGGTGGGCCAGACCGCGCAGGTAACGGATTTGTGACGAAGACAGCGGCATGTGTTCAGCGCGGGCGCGGGTTCGACGAGCCAGTCAGGGTATCATGGGCACGACGCTGGTTTCGCGTGGAAAGGGCGGCAAGTGTTGCCGTCGCTGGAAATGAATCCGTGGCCCGATCCAAAAGCAGCGCGCGCTGGTTGAAGGAACATTTCGGCGACGAATTCGTCAAGCGCGCCCAGGCCGAAGGCTTTCGTTCGCGCGCCGCATTCAAACTGGACGAACTGCTGGACCGCGACCGCCTGCTGAAACCCGGCATGGTGGTGGTGGACTTGGGCGCGGCGCCGGGTGGCTGGTCGCAACTGGTGCGCCAGCGGCTGGGGCAGAAAAATGGAGAGTGGTCGGGCAAGATTTTTGCGCTGGACATCCTGCCGATGCAGGGCATCGGCGGGGTGGATTTCATCCAGGGCGATTTCCGCGAGGAAGCGGTGTTCGAGGCCCTGATGGCGAAGCTGGAAGGTGCGCCCGTGGACCTTGTTCTGTCGGACATGGCGCCCAATATCAGCGGTGTAGAGGTGGCGGACCAGGCGCGCGCGATGCACCTGGCCGAATTGGCAGCAGATTTCGCGGCCAAGTGCTTGAAACCCGGAGGGTCTCTGCTGGTGAAATTGTTCCAGGGCCGAGGCTTCGACGAGTACCTTCGCGGCTTGCGCGCGGGCTTCGCGCGGGTGACACTGCGCAAGCCCAAGGCTTCGCGCGCGCGTTCGCGCGAAGTTTATGCCTTGGCGACCGGATGGAAAAAGGTGGCATGAATTACCTGAACACGCATCTCAATACAGTCGTTCGCAAGAAGGCCGCACAAGCGCGTGCGGGTGCGGGCGCAGGAATCGCAGCATGAAACCCCCGATGAACGATTTGACCAAGAACATCCTGCTGTGGCTGGTGGTCGCGGTGATCGTGGTTCTGGCGTACCAGAGCCTCAGCCCGCGGCTGGCCGGCAGCGAGCAACAGATGTCCTATTCCGAGTTCGTGCAGCAGGTGAAGAACGACAACATTTCGTCGATCACCATCAGCGCGAACATGCCGCCCGTGATCACGGGCAAGCTGAAGGACGGCAGTTCCCTGCGCACCGTGTTGCCCGCGGTGGGCGACAACGCGTTGCTGCCGCTGCTGGAATCGCACCGGGTCAAGACCACTCAGGAACCGGGTGACAACGGCTTCTCGCTGATGCGGCTGATCATCGACTGGCTGCCGTTCATCCTGGTGTTCGGGCTGCTGTTCTACATCTTCCGCCAGATGCAATCCGGTGCGGGTGGGCGCGGAGCGATGAGCTTCGGGCGTTCGCGTGCCAAGTTGCAGGGCGAGGACCAGATCAAGGTCACCTTCAGTGACGTGGCCGGTTGCGAGGAAGCCAAGGAAGAGGTTTCCGAGCTGGTCGACTTCCTGCGCGACCCCTCCAAGTTCACCAAACTGGGCGGCAAGATCCCGCGCGGCGTGCTGATGGTCGGTTCGCCCGGTACCGGCAAGACGCTGCTGGCCAAGGCCATCGCGGGCGAAGCCAAGGTGCCGTTCTTCTCGATCTCCGGTTCCGATTTCGTCGAGATGTTCGTAGGCGTCGGCGCCGCGCGCGTGCGCGACATGTTCGAGCAGGCCAAGAAGCACGCGCCGTGCATCATCTTCATCGACGAAATCGACGCGGTCGGCCGCCATCGTGGCGCCGGCCTCGGCGGTGGCCATGACGAGCGCGAGCAGACATTGAACCAGTTGCTGGTCGAGATGGACGGCTTCGAGGGCAGCGAGGGCGTGATCGTGATCGCCGCGACCAACCGTCCCGACGTGCTCGATCCGGCGCTGCTGCGTCCGGGTCGTTTCGACCGCCAGGTCGTGGTGCCGCTGCCCGACCTCAAGGGTCGCGAGCAGATCCTGAAGGTGCACATGCGCAAGGTGCCGGTCGGCGCCGACGTCGATCCGCTCACGATCGCGCGCGGCACGCCGGGATTCTCCGGCGCCGATCTTGCCAACCTCGTCAACGAGGCCGCCCTGTTCGCGGCGCGCGAGAACGCGCGCGACGTACGCATGGATTTCTTCGAGCGCGCCAAGGACAAGATCATGATGGGCTCCGAGCGGCGCTCCATGATCATGAGCGAGGACGAGAAGAAGCTCACCGCGTACCACGAATCCGGCCACGCGATCGTCGGCCTGTCGGTACCCGACCACGACCCGGTGCACAAGGTGACGATCATCCCGCGCGGCCGCGCACTGGGCGTGACGATGTTCCTGCCCGAGCAGGACCGCTACAGCCACAGCAAGCTGTCGCTGGAAAGCAAGCTGGCCAGCCTGTTCGGCGGCCGGGTAGCCGAGGAATTGATCTTCGGCAGCGAGAAGGTCACCACCGGCGCTTCCAACGACATCCAGCGCGCGACGCAGCTCGCGCGCGACATGGTCACCAAGTACGGCCTGTCGTCCGCGCTGGGCCCGATGACTTACGCCGAGGACGAGGACGAAGTGTTCTTGGGCCGTTCGGTCACGCAGCACAAGAATGTTTCGGATGAAACCTCGCGCAAGATCGACGTGGCGGTGCGCGAAGTCATCGACACGGCGTACAACCGCGCGCACCAGATCCTCACCGACGACATCGAGAAGCTGCACGCGATGTCCGCGGCGCTGCTGCAGTACGAAACCATCGACAGGGAGCAGATCGCCGCGATCATGGAAGGCCGTGAGCCAGGCCCGCCGCGTGACTGGCATCCGCGCGACAGCAATACCGGCAGGGGGGGCGGCAAACCGGCCACCGCGCCGGGCGTGGCGCCGACGCCTTCCAGCCATCCCGCCGGGCAGCATTAGCGGTTCCGGATATCAGCGAACGAAGGGCCGCCCACGCGCGGCCCTTTTTTTCGGAGGTGCAGCCTCGGGCCGTTCGGACCGGGGCGTCAGCGTGCGCTAGCATAAGCGTCCGACATTGGTGCGCTTCGCACGGCCATGCCCGCGAAACTGAAGCTCGTATTCGCCGAATTCCGCCGCCGGCGTGTATTTCGCGTGGCTGCCGCCTACGTCGTGGCCGGTTGGCTGCTGATCCAGCTCGGAAGCGCCACCTTCGAGCCGATGGGACTGCCGTCATGGTCGATGCGCCTGCTGCTGGTGCTGTTGCTGTTGGGCTTCATGCTGGCTTGCGCGCTGGCTTGGGTTTACGACATCGGCACGCACGGTATCGAGCGGACGATGCCGGCAACCGGGACGCAGGCCGCGATGAGCGACGACCGTGCCGTCGCCCCAGACGCGTCGATCGCGATCCTGCCATTCGCGGATCTCAGCGAGACACATGACCAGGGCTATTTCTGCGACGGGCTCGCCGAGGAAATCCTCAACGCGCTTGCATCGGTCAGGGGCTTGCGCGTGGCGTCGCGGACGTCGTCGTTCCGCTTCCGCGACGGTGATGCGGACGCGCGCGAGATCGGCCATGCCCTTAACGTGGCGGCAATCATGGAGGGCAGCGTTCGCAAGGCCGGCGATCGCGTGCGTATCACCGCACAACTGATCGACGCCGGCAGTGGCTACCACCTGTGGTCGGAGAACTTCGACCGGAGGCTTGAAGACGTCTTCGCGATCCAGGAAGAAATTGCGCGCAACGTCGCGCGCGCGTTGCGTGTCTCGCTGAAGGGCGCCGCGAAGCTCGATCGCGATTGCAGTTGCCACGCGCCGCGGGACATGCGCGCTTACGAGTTCTATCTGCGCGGCCGGCAAATCCAATCGCTGAAGAGCAGCGACAGCTGGATGAAGGCCCCCCAGATGTTCCGGAGAGCCATCGAACTCGACCCCGATTACCCCCAGGGGTACGCCGGATTGGCCGACTCGCTGGCACAGTTGCTGATCTGGCGAATCATCGAGCCGACGGATGCATTGGAAGAGGCGCTTGTCGCGGCGAAACGCGCGCTCGAGCTGGCGCCGGATTTGGCCGAGGCGCACGTGGCGCATGCCAATACGCTGTCGCTGGCCGGCGACGATCCCGGGGCAGTCGCTGCGTTCGAGCGCGCGATCGAGTTGAATTCGGAGCTTTACGAGGCCCACTATTATTTCGGCCGGCATTGCTATGCGCGCGGTCAGCATGCCCGCGCGATCGAGGAATTCGAGGCTGCGCATCGCGTCCGGCCTGACGAATTCCAGGCGATGTCGCTGGCGGCCAATGCCGCCGATTCCCTTGGCGACAAGGCGCGCGGCGATGCCTTGACGCGGCTTGCCCTGCCGTCCGCCCTGGCCGAGATTGCCGCCGATCCGGAGAACGGCCGCGCCCTGTATCTTGCCGCCGGCATGCAAGTGCGTCTGGGCGATGTCGAAGGCGCACGGCGCAACCTCGAGATCGCGTTGCGCCTCCAGCCGGATGATTTCGGGACGCTGTACAACGCCGCGTGTACGTACACCTGCCTTGGCGACACCGAGAATGCGCTCGATATGCTCGATCGCGCGGTTTCCGTGGGGCACGGATTTCGTGAATGGATCGAGCACGATCCCGATCTGGATCCTCTGCGCGCGTTGCCACGCTATCGGGAAATCATGGAGCGTCTGAACGCCGATCGCCACGCCGCGCGTTCGGCATTGGACCCTGCGCTCGATGGCAGGCGTGACAGTCATCACGGTGGCGGTGAGGCAGGACGCCGACCGGAAGACGCCCGAAAGACGGATGCTTGAGACATGTTCGATACGACGGCCAGGCTGGACTGCGCGGGAAGGATTCTGAAGCTCGATCGGCCGCGCATCTGCGGGATCTTGAATCTCACCGACGATTCGTTTTCGGGCGATGGCTTGCGTGATGACGTCGAAGCCGCGGTCGCGCAGGGCGCGGCGATGGCGGAGCAGGGCGCGGACATGCTGGACGTCGGCGCCGAGTCCACGCGTCCGGGCGCGACCGCTGTCGAAGCGAAGGACGAAATCGCCCGCGTGGTGCCGGTGGTCGAGGCTTTGGCGAAGCGTGTCGAAGTGCCGATTTCGATCGACACGTCGAAGCCGGAAGTAATGCGCGCGGCGGTGGCGGCCGGCGCGGGTTTCATCAACGACGTGTACGCGTTGCGCCGCGAAGGCGCACTGGACGCGGCGGCGGAATTGAAGGTGCCGGTGTGCCTGATGCACATGCAGGGCGAGCCCGGCACGATGCAGGACGATCCTCGCTACGACGATGTGGTCGGCGAGGTGCACCGCTTCCTCGCCGAGCGGGTGTTCGCCTGCGAGATGGCCGGCATCGACAAGCGGCGGGTGCTGGTCGATCCGGGGTTCGGCTTCGGCAAGACGCTGGAACACAACCTCGCGTTGCTGCGCTCGCTCGATCGCCTTCGCGACCTTGCCGCCGGCGTGTTCGCGGGCGTTTCGCGCAAGGCCATGATCGGTTCGCTGACGGGCAGGGCCGCAGGGGCCGACCGTGCGGCCGGCTCCGCTGCGGCCGCGCTGGTCGCGGTACAGCGTGGCGCAATGGTCGTGCGCGTGCACGACGTGGCCGCGACGCGCGATGCGCTGGCGGTGTGGCAGGCCGTGCATGAGGCTGACGCACCCGTGAAGGTTGCGCCCAAACCCTTCGGTTCACAGCGGTTCGGCGACGACTGATAAGATTGCCGTCATTCCGGCTTGCGCCGGAATGACGACAAGAACCTTACGTCCTGGCGCTCACCGTTCACCCATGTCCGACTCCCTCGCCCCTCGCCCCTCGTCCCTCAAGAAATATTTCGGCACCGACGGCGTGCGCGGCCGCGTCGGCGAATGGCCGATCACCGCCGAATTCATGCTGAAGCTCGGTCGTGCCGCCGGCGTGGTGCTGGGCAACGGACGCCAGCCGCTGGTGCTGATCGGCAAGGACACCCGGGTGTCGGGCTACATGTTCGAATCCGCCCTGGAGGCCGGGTTGGTCGCGGCAGGCGCAAACGTGGGGCTGCTCGGGCCGCTGCCGACGCCGGGGGTCGCGCAACTGACGCGCGAGTTCGGCGCGAGCGCCGGCATCGTGATCAGTGCGTCGCACAATCCGTACGAAGACAACGGCATCAAGTTTTTTTCGGCCAGCGGTGAGAAGCTGGACGATGTCGTGGAGTCCGAGATCGAACGCGAAATCGATGCGACGTTCACCACCGTCGCCCCGGAACGCCTGGGCAAGGCACGCCGCATCGACGACGCGGTGGAACGCTACGCGCGCTTCTGCCTCGGCACATTGTCGACGCCGCCGGATCTTTCCGGCATGCACATCGTGCTCGATTGCGCGCACGGCGCCACCTATACGGTCGCGCCCAAGGTGTTCACCTCCCTGGGTGCGAAGGTCACCCGGATCGGCAGCGAACCCGACGGTTTCAACATCAACCGTGGTGTCGGTTCGACCCATCCCGCCGCGCTGCGCGGCGCGGTGCTGGAACAGCGCGCCGATCTCGGCATCGCCTTCGACGGCGATGGCGATCGCGTGCAGATGGTCGACCGCAACGGCGAACTCGCGGACGGTGATGACCTGCTGTACGTGCTGGCGCACGACTGGTTGACCGAAGGACATCTTCGCGGGCCGGTGGTCGGCACGCTGATGAGCAACTTCGGGCTGGAGCGTGCGTTGACGGGAGCGGGCGTGCGCTTCCTGCGTGCCAATGTCGGCGACCGCTACGTGCTGCAACAGTTGAAGGAACACGACGGGATGCTGGGCGGCGAAACCTCCGGCCACATCCTGTGCCTCGACCGCGCCAGCACCGGCGATGGAATCGTGTCCGCGCTCGCGGTGCTGGATGCGCTGGCGCGCGCGGGCAAGGATCTTGCCGAGGCCCGCATTGGCTTGGAGAAATTGCCGCAGATCACGCGCAACGTGCGTGTCTCGGGGGCGAAACAGGTGGTGTCGGCGCCGGCCGTGCGGCAGGCGCTGACGGAAGTCGAAGCCGCATTGCGCGGCCGCGGCCGCGTGGTGTTACGGCCTTCCGGTACCGAACCGCTGGTGCGCGTAACGATCGAAGCCGCGGATGCTGCCGAAGTGGAACGGCTGGCCGCTAGGTTGGCGACCGCTGTGCAGGCGGCCGCCGCCTGAACCGGTTTCGTTGCGCGAGGCACGCGCTGCGCGCAACGAAACCCGGGACGCGGGCTACGCCATCTGGCTGGCCGCGAAATCCCAGTTCACGAGGTTCCAGTACGCGTCGATGTACTTGGCGCGCGCGTTGCGGTAGTCGATGTAGTACGCGTGCTCCCACACGTCGCAGGTCAGCAGCGGACGATCGCTGCCCGTGATCGGCGTGCCGGCGTTGGGCGTGCTGACCAGACCCAGCGAGCCGTCGCTGCGCTGCACCAGCCAAGCCCAACCGGAACCGAAGGTGCCCACGGCGATCTTCGCAAACTCGGCCTTGAACTTGTCCACGCCGCCGAACGCCTTGGTGATGGCGTCGGCCAGCTTGCCGGACGGGTCGCCGCCGCCCTTGGGGGAAAGCGAGTTCCAGTAGAAGTTATGGTTCCAGGCCTGACCGGCGTTGTTGAACATGCCGCCCGTGGCCTTCTTGACGATGTCCTCGAGGTTCATGTCGGCGAAGTCGGTGCCCTCGATCTGCTTGTTGAGGTTGTCGACATAGGCCTTGTGGTGCTTGCCGTGGTGGTACTCCAGGGTCTCCTCGGAGATGTGCGGGGCCAGCGCGTTGCGTTCGTAGGGAAGCGGGGGAAATTCGATCGCCATGGAGTGCTCCTTGGAGGTTTGGGAATCGGGAGAAATGGCAGCATGCGCGGAAAGCGCGCCTGATACAATGGACGTCGTCCGCAAGGCACCATCTGGCATTGTAGACCCATCGCACGTTTTTGTCGGATTCGCGCAAGTCCGGGTTCCGGCTCCATTGGATCTGTCGCATCGGCGACTCGTCTTCACGGCGGATGGTTTCCCCGAATCTTCAACCCCACGCATGCAGGTTCCAAAATCGCTATGGATGTCATCGAACGCATCAAGCAAACGCTCGCCGGGCATCCGGTCGTGCTGTACATGAAGGGTACGCCCGAGTTTCCGATGTGCGGCTTCTCCATGCGCACCTCGCAGGCGCTCAGCGCCACCGGCGCCGAGTATTTCTCGGTGAACGTGCTGGAAGACCCCGAGATCCGCGCCAATCTGCCGCGCTATTCCAACTGGCCGACCTTCCCGCAGCTCTACATCAACGGCGAACTGATCGGCGGTTGCGACATCACGCTGGAATTGTACGAATCCGGCGAGCTGCAGCGGATGGTTGCCGAGGCCGGCAAGCAGACGGCCGCCTCGTGACGCTGCCCGTCACGCGTCTTCCGGCGGGCTGGAGGCCCGCCGCGGATTCGCTGGCGGGACGGGTGGTGTTGATCACCGGCGCCGCGGGCGGCCTGGGACGCGCCTCGGCGCTTGCGTGTGCGAAAGCCGGCGCCACCGTACTGCTGGCTGACCGCAAGGCGCGCGCGCTGGAACCCATCTACGACGAGATCGCCGCACTCCCGGATGTGCCGCAGCCCGTGCTGCAGCCGATGGACCTGCAGGGCGCGTCGCCGCTGGAATACCAGACTCTCGCCGAATCGATCGAGCGCCAGCTCGGCCGGCTCGACGGCGTGGTGCATGCAGCGGTGAAATGCGAAGGGCTGACGCCGCTCGGCGTGCTGTCGCCCGAGGAATGGATCACCACCTTGCACGTCGACTTGTCGGCGCCGTTCCTGCTGACGCAGGCGTGCATGCCGCTGCTGCTGGCGCGCGAGGACAGCGCGGTGGTATTCGTGCTGGACGATCCGGAACGGATGGCGCGAGCGCACTGGGGCGCCTACGGCGTGGCGAAAGCGGGCCTGGAAGGGTTGGTTTCGATCCTGCACGAGGAAACCGACGAATCCAGCCTGCGCGTGCACGCGCTGCTGCCGGCGCCGATGCGCACCGCGCTGCGCCGCACCGTCTGGGCGGGCGAGGACCCGGCCGCGATTGCGACGCCCGACGCGGCGGCGCAGGCGGTGCTGTATCTGCTGGCGCCGGATGCGCGCCCCGCGCGCGGCAAGGTGCTGGATCTGCGTGGCGGCCAACACAACGGGAATTGAGCGATGCAACAGCAGATGACCCTCGTGTCGGCGTGCATCACTCTCTTCCTTGTTCTGGACGCGCCCGGCAACGTGCCGTTCTTCCTGTCGATCCTGAAGGACGTTCCGCCCAAGCGGCGGCGCTGGGTGATGGTCCGCGAACTGCTGATCGCGCTGGGCGTGCTGGTCGCATTCCTGTTGGGCGGTCGCGAACTTTTGTCGATCATGCAGCTGCGGCAGGAGGCCATCAGCATCGGCGGTGGCGTGGTGCTGTTCCTCATCGCGATCAAGATGGTTTTCCCGCCGCGGGACGGCGGCATCTTCGGGCCCGTGGGCCACGGCGAACCGTTCATCGTGCCGCTGGCGATTCCCGGCGTTGCAGGCCCTTCCGCGATGGCGACGCTGTTGCTGATGACCAGTGCGCAGCCCGGCCGCCAGGTGGAATGGGGCTTGGCGCTGCTGATCGCCTGGCTTGCCACGGCGGCGATCCTGCTGGGCTCTACGTGGCTGTTCAAACTGCTGGGCGAGAGCGTGCTCGCCGCGATGGAGCGCGTGATGGGCATGTTGCTGATCGCGCTGTCGGCGCAGATGATCCTGAGTGGAGTCGAGGCGTATTTGAAGGCGTAGGGATATTGCGTATGAACGATGCTCAACAGCGCACGCGCCCCGCAACGGTCAACGCGCAGATCGTGCCGGCCGGCACGCTGGATGTGCTGTCGCGCGACGAAATCGCGCGGCTGCGCGACGCCACGGCCGCCGGCCTGCACACGTTGCTGCGCTCGTGCACGCTCGCGGTGTTGACCTCCGGCGCGATGCACGACAGCGCACGCGCGCTGCTCGATCAATACGCCGATTACGACATCCAGGTGCTGCAGCAGGATCGTGGCGTCAAGCTCGACTTGAAGCACGCACCGGCACAGGCGTTCGTGGACGGCAAGATCATCCGCGGCACCAACGAACTGCTGTTCGCGGTGGTGCGCGACATCGTGTACGAATCCACCAAGCTGGAATCGGGCGAATTCAATCTCGAAGATTCCAGCGGCATCACCCACGCGGTATTCGACATCCTGCGCAATGCGCGCGTGCTACGTGCGCGCTTCGATCCGAACCTCGTGGTGTGCTGGGGCGGGCACTCGATTTCGCGCGAGGAATACGACTACAGCAAGTCCGTTGGTTACCAACTCGGGCTGCGCGGCATGGACATCTGCACCGGCTGTGGGCCGGGCGCGATGAAGGGACCAATGAAGGGCGCGACCATCGCGCACGCCAAGCAGCGTCATTACGAGAACCGCTACATCGGCCTGACCGAACCCAGCATCATCGCGGCCGAGTCGCCGAATCCGATCGTCAACAGTCTGGTGATCCTGCCCGATATCGAGAAGCGGCTGGAAGCCTTCGTGCGCGTCGGCCACGGCTTCATCGTGTTTCCCGGCGGCGTCGGTACGGCCGAGGAAATCCTGTACCTGCTCGGCATCCTCCTGAATCCCGCCAATGCCAGCGTGCCGTTTCCGCTGGTGTTCACGGGGCCCGAATCGGCCGCGCCGTATTTCCAGCAGATCGACAAATTCCTGAGGCTGGTGCTGGGCGATGCCGCCGCGCAGCGCTACCAGATCATCATCGAGGACCCTGTTGCGGTGGCGCACGCGATGCAGCAGGGCATCGAAGTCGTGCGCAACCATCGCGTGGAAACGCACGATGCATTCTTCTTCAACTGGGAAATCAACATCGACCTGCCGTTCCAGCAGCCGTTCCGGCCCACCCACGCCGCCATGGCCGCGCTGGACCTGCATCGCGACAGGTTGCCGCATGAACTTGCCGCCGACATGCGGCGCGCGTTTTCCGGCATCGTGGCGGGCAACGTCAAGGAGGAGGGCATGGGCGAAATCGAGCGGAACGGCCCGTACGAAATCCATGGCGATCCGGAATTCATGCGCGCGCTCGATACGCTGCTGCAGAGCTTCGTCGCGCAGCAGCGCATGAAACTTCCCGGCAGCAAGTACGTGCCGTGCTACCGCATCGTGGAAAATGGCGTCACGCCCATTGCGGAGCAGGTGTGAGCGCATGAAGAACGATCCGGATCTGCTGGTGATCGGTGGCGGCTCGGGCGGGCTGGCCACCGCGATTCGCGCGGCGCGGCATGGCGCGAAGGTGACATTGTTCGAGCCGCACGAACTCGGCGGCACCTGCGTCAACCGCGGTTGCGTGCCCAAGAAGGCGATGTGGCTGGCCGCCGAATTGGCCGATGCACAACGCATGGCCGAGGCCGTCGGTTTCGATGTGCAGCCGGGCTTGCTGGATTGGGCCACGTTCATCGGCCACCGCGAGGCGTATGTATTGCGCGCGCGAACGTCGTACGCGAATCGCCTGCGCGAACTGGGCATCGAGGTGGTGCCCGCGCCGGCGCATTTCATCGAGGCGCACGTGTTGCGTGCCGGCGACGCCGACTACCGCGCGCCGCACGTCGTGATCGCGACCGGTTCGCGTCCGCGCGGGCTCGAGTTGCCCGGTGGCGACCTCGCGATCGATTCGGACGGATTCTTCAGGCTGGACCATTGCCCGACGCGCGTCGGCATCATCGGTGGCGGCTACATCGGCGTGGAACTGGCGGGCGTGCTGCGCGCATTGGGATCGCGCGTGGAGCTGATCACGCGCGGCGGATTGTTGTCGCGCTTCGATGCCGACCTCGGGGACGCGCTGGGCCGCATGATGCGGGCCGAGGGCATCGGGCACCACGAAGGTTGTGCGGTGCGTGGCGTGCATCGCGACGTGCAAGGGCTGTGGCTGGATTGCACGGACCACGAGCCGCACGGACCCTATGACCAGGTGATCAGTGCGATCGGCCGACTGCCAAATGTCGAATCGCTGCGCCTGGAAAACGCCGGCGTGAAGCTCGGCGGGATCAATGAGATCGTCACGGATGATTTCGAAAACACCTCGGCGGAAGGCGTGTACGCGCTGGGCGACGTGAACGGCAAACCCGCGCTGACGCCGGTGGCGATCGCGGCGGGGCGGCGACTCGCGGACCGCCTGTTTGGCGGCAAGCCGGATGCGCATCTGGATTACTCGTGCATTCCGAGCGTGGTGTTTTCGCATCCGCCGGTCGGCACCGTCGGCCTGTCCGAAGCCGAAGCGCGCCAACAGTACGGCGATGCCGTGAAGATTCGCTCGACGCAGTTCACGCCGATGCTGTGGTCGCTCGCGGGCCGCGAAGGCAAGACCATGATGAAGCTGGTGTGCGTCGGCGACGGCGAGCGCGTCGTGGGCCTGCACGGCATCGGGCCGGGCATGGACGAAATGCTGCAGGGCTTTGCGGTGGCGGTGCGGATGGGCGCGCGTTATGAGGATTTCCTGAAGACGGTCGCGATCCATCCGACATCGGCGGAAGAGTTCGTCACCATGAACTGATCGCCGGCGGGGCACGCACATGGCGGCGACATCGGTGCTGGCGTTGCACTTCGCGGTCATCGCGTTCAATCTCGCGGGTTGTGTGCTGATCCCGGTCGGCGCCTGGCGTGGATGGCGCTGGGTGCGGGAATTCTGGTGGCGGCTGGCGCACCTCCTCAGCCTGGCAGCGGTCGCGACGCAGGCGCTGGCGGGACGCGCGTGTTTCCTGACGGTCTGGGAGGGCGACCTGTCGGGCGCGTCGCAGGTGCAGCCACTGATCGCAACCTGGATCGACCGGCTCATCTACTGGTCCTTGCCGTTGTGGGTGTTCGCGGTCGCCTACGTTGCGGTGTTCGTCTACGTGATCGCGCTGTGGATCGCCGTCAGGCCACGTGCACCGTGGCCGCGGCATGCCTCGCGTTGAAAGTCAGGTGTGACCGCTCATCCGACGCGCTACATTGACGGCATGGAAGCGCGTGTCGAAACCGGCGTGGGCGCCGCGAGCGCCGAGCGCCTCGCGGAGTGGCTCGCCACGCGCAGCCGCGTGACCGTGATCACCGGTGCGGGCGTCAGTACCGAATCCGGCATTCCGGATTACCGCGACGGTGACGGCAACTGGAAACGCTCACCGCCGGTGCAGTACCGCGATTTTGTCGAAAACCAAGCGGTGCGCCGACGTTACTGGGCGCGCAGTTTCGCGGGCTGGCCAATGTTTGCGGCTGCGCGACCGAGCGCGGCGCACACCGCCTTGGCGCAGTTGGAGCAAACAAGACCAGTTGCGCAAATCGTCACCCAGAACGTCGATCGCTTGCACCAGCGCGCAGGCAGCCGCAACGTGCTCGACCTGCACGGGCGGCTGGACGTGGTGCGCTGCCTCGCGCTCGATCACCGTTTCGATCGTGACGCCTTTCAGGTCCGCCTGCGTGAGGCGAATCCCGGTTGGGATGCATCACCCGCGCGCATTGCACCGGATGGCGATGCCGATCTGGAGGGCCTCGACTTCAGCACGTTCAATGTGCCTGCATGCGAAATTTGCGGCGGCGTGCTGAAGCCGGACGTGGTGTTCTATGGCGAATCGGTGCCGCGTGGCACCACGGCAGCCGCATTGGCCGCGGTGGAATCCGCCGACGGCGTACTGGTGGTCGGTTCGTCTTTGATGGTGTGGTCAAGTTTCAGGCTGGTGCGTGCGGCCGTGGCGCGCGGCATTCCCGCTGTCGCGGTGAATCGCGGGCGGACGCGCGCCGATGATTTGTTCGCATTCAAGCTGCAAGGTGAATGCGGTGCCGTGCTGCGGCAAGTTGTTGATGACGTGCGATGACGGCAATAAGCGCTACAGCGGTGAGGGCGCCGGCTTTGCGGTAGATTCGGGGCGAACTTCCCTGCGCAAGGACGGATCATGGACGCGTTTCACCTCAGCAACTTCCTCAGCTTCAGCATGTCGCCGCTGGAGATCCTCATTCGCGGCACGATCATGTACTGGTGCCTGTTCCTGCTGCTGCGGTTCCTGTTGCGGCGCGACACGGGCTCGGCCGGCATCTCCGGCATCCTGTTCGTGGTGCTGCTGGGTGACGCGGCGCAGAACGCGATGATCGGCAATGGACATACCGTCGCCGACGGCGCCGTCTTGATCGCCACGCTCGCTGGGTGGAACCTGCTGCTCGATTGGCTCGGTATCCATTTCAAGGTGATCGCGCGGCTCACCGAAGCGCCGCCGATCCTGCTGGTTCGCAACGGCCGGGTCGTCGACCGCAACATGCGGCGCGAACTGGTGACGCGCGAGGAGATCGAGGCAGGCTTGCGCAACAAGGGCCTCGACTCGTTCGAGCGCGTCAAGGCAATGTACATGGAAGGCGACGGGTCTTTCAGCATCATCAAGAGCAAGGGCTGACCGGGCGCCGTCTTGAATACATCGTCATTCCGGACGAGCCCACGGAGTGGGCGAGATCCGGAATCTGCTGTTGTTTTGTAGCAGTTGGAAGCGGACCCCGGAATGACGATGGTGGTTTTTTTGTCGCCGGCCCGGGCGCCCCTTCGTTGCGAAGGGGCGCGGTGACCTCACGACGCCGACGCGCCGGCCGGCTCGTCTTCCTTGAAGGCACCGATCGGCACGCACGAGCAGAACACGTGCTTGTCGCCGTACACGTTGTCCACGCGCGCGACCGGCGGCCAATATTTCACCTGCTTAAGCGAGGCGAGCGGGTACGCCGCGAGTTCACGCGGATAGGCGTGGGTCCATTCGCTGGCGGACACCGCAGCCGCGGTATGCGGCGCGTGTTTCAGCGGGTTGTCTTCGCGATCCAGGCGGCCGTCTTCGATTGCACGGATTTCCTCGCGGATCTGGATCATCGCGTCGATGAAGCGATCCAGTTCGTGCAGCGATTCCGACTCGGTCGGTTCCACCATCAGCGTGCCCGCGACCGGAAACGACAGCGTGGGCGCGTGGAAGCCGAAATCGATCAGCCGTTTCGCGATGTCCTCGGCACTGACGCCGCTGGTCTTCTCCAGCGGGCGGATGTCGAGGATGCATTCGTGCGCGACCAGTCCGTTGCGGCCGGTGTAGAGCGTCGGGTAATGATCGGCCAACCGCTTCGAAAGATAATTGGCGTTGAGCAGCGCGGCCTGCGTGGCCTTCAGGATGCCTTCGCGGCCCATCATCGTGATGTACATCCACGAGATTGGCAGGATCGATGCGCTGCCGAAGGTCGCGGCGGAGACCATGCCGCCTTGCGCCTCGCTGGTGTTTCCCCCATCCGCCCTTCGGGCACCTTCCCCCGCAGGCGGGGGAAGGGAAAAGGCATGCGGCAGATAGGGCGCGAGGTGCGCCTTCACCGCGCATGGGCCGACGCCCGGGCCACCGCCGCCGTGCGGGATGCAAAAGGTCTTGTGCAGGTTGAGGTGCGAAACGTCCGAGCCCCAGCGGCCGGGACGCGCGACGCCGCACAGCGCATTCAAGTTGGCGCCGTCGGTGTAAACCTGACCGCCATGCTGGTGCACGACTTCGCAGATCTTCGCGATCTCTTCCTCGAACACGCCGTGCGTGGAGGGGTAGGTCAACATGATCGCGGCGAGGCGATCGGCGTATTTCTCGGCCTTGGCGCGGATGTCCTCGACGTCCACGTTGCCGTTGCCGTCACACTTGGTGACGACCACCGTCATGCCGCACATCTGCGCGGACGCCGGATTGGTGCCGTGGGCGGATTCCGGGATCAGGCACACGTCGCGTTGAGGCTGACCGTTGGCGTGGTGATACGCACGGATTGCCAGCAGGCCGGCGTATTCACCCTGCGCGCCGGCGTTGGGCTGCAGGCTCACCGCGTCGTAGCCCGTGATCGCGATCAACTGCGCTTCGAGGCTGTCGATCAGTTCGCGGTAACCGCGCCATTGCTCGGCCGGCGCCAGCGGATGGATGTTGGCGAACTCGGGCCAGGTGACCGGAATCATCTCGGCGGTGGCGTTCAACTTCATCGTGCACGAACCGAGCGGGATCATGCTGCGGTCGAGCGCCAGGTCCTTGTCCGCGAGCTGGCGCAGGTAGCGCAGCATCTCGTGCTCGCTGCGATAGCTGTTGAACACCGGGTGGGTGAGGAAGGCCGACGTGCGCTTCAGCGGCGCCGGCAGTGCGTCCGCGGTTTCGCGATCCAGCGCATCGGTGTCGTCGATCCGCGCGCCGAACAGTGACGCGAGTTGCACCACGTCTTCGCGCGTGGTGGTTTCGTCCAGGCTGATCGCGAGCGAGGTATCGTCGATGTGGCGCAGGTTGATGTGCGCCGCGTTCGCCATCGCGTGGATCGTGTGCGCATCGATGCCGGTGACGTGCAGGGTGTCGAAGAAGTCGCCGCCAACCCTGATGCCGGTCTTGCGCAACGCGGCGGCGAGGATCGCGGCCAGCCGATGCGTGCGCCGCGCGATTCGAACGAGACCTTCAGGGCCGTGATATACCGCGTACATCGCCGCCATCACCGCCAGCAACACCTGCGCGGTGCAGATATTGGACGTCGCCTTCTCGCGGCGGATGTGCTGTTCGCGCGTCTGCAGGGTCAAACGGTAGGCGTTGTTGCCCTGCGCGTCCTTCGACACGCCAATCAGGCGGCCCGGCATGGAGCGCTTGAACGCGTCGCGGCAAGCCATGAACGCGGCATGCGGGCCCCCGAACCCGAACGGCACGCCGAAGCGCTGCGAGTTGCCGACCACGATGTCGGCGCCCCATTCGCCGGGCGGCGTGATCAGCGTCAGCGCAAGCAGGTCGGTCGCGACCGCCACCAGTGCGCCCTTCGCATGCAGCGCGTCGCACAGCGACTGGTAATCGCGGATGGTGCCGAAGGTATCGGGGTATTGCAGCAGCGCGCCGTAGCAATCGACGTTCGCGGCATTCGCTTCGTCATCGATATGCAGCTCGATGCCCAGCGGTTCCGCGCGGGTCTTCAAAACCTCGATCGTCTGCGGGTGCACGTGCTTCGACACGAAGAACACGTTGGATTTCGATTTCGACGAACGCTTGGCCAGCGTCATCGCCTCGGCCGCCGCGGTGGCCTCGTCCAGCAGCGAGGCGTTGGCGATTTCCATGCCGGTCAAATCCGCGCACATGGTCTGGAAGTTGATCAGCGCTTCCATGCGGCCCTGCGAAATCTCGGCCTGGTACGGCGTGTAGGCCGTGTACCACGCCGGGTTCTCGAGGATGTTGCGCAGGATCACCAGCGGCACGTGAGTGCCGTAATAACCTTGGCCGATGAATGACTTGAAGACTTCGTTCTTGTCGGCAATCGCGCGGATCTTCGCGAGCGCTTCGGTTTCGGTGACGGCCGGCGGCAGCGCCAGCGGATTCTTCTGGCGGATCGTGGCGGGCACGATCGCGTCGACCAGCGCGTCCAGCGAGTCGTAGCCGACCGCCTTCAGCATGTGCGCGATTTCGGCATCATCGGGCCCGACGTGGCGCGAGATGAAAGCGTCGTGCTGCTCGAGGTCGTGCAGCGAGGGGGTGTGCTGGGTCATAGCGGATTCCGGGCGATGATGGCGAACCGTTGCTGAGCTTCGGTCCTCTTCACCGTCATTCCGGGGCCGCCCGCGCTGTTTGCGGGCGGGACCCGGAATCTGCTTTGTTGCCTTGAATCGCGCAAACGAAAAGCAGATCCGGGTTGCCGTGCCCAAGAGTCGGCGCGGCCCCCGGAATGACGAACTGAATGTTTCGTCGCCCCTCTGTCCTTTGGCCTGAGAGTTTGAAAGCGCGATGATTGCGTCGCGCTTCTTGCCCCTTCGGCGCCGGTTCTTCCGAAGCATCGAAAGCCGGTCTCTCCAGAGTTTTGAACTTAGGTGGTATCGGGCCTGAGCGATTACGGGCGTTGCGCCTTCGGCAGCAGCTTGGGCTGCTTCTTCCACCACGTTGGCGATTATACAGGTGTCCCTTTACGGGATGCCGTACCATCGCCGTTCGCATTCAGCGAAGAGGTTCGTGATGTCCGTCCCCTTCCGCCTGCGCCAGCTCGACCACGTGGTGCTGCGCGTGCGCGACGTCGCGGCGATGCGGCGTTTCTATTGCGACGTGCTCGGTTGCTCGCCGGAACTGGACCAGCCGGGCATCGGCTTGTTCCAGTTGCGTGCCGGCGATTCGCTGATCGACCTCGTCGATGTCGACGGCAAGCTCGGCCAGCAGGGGGGTGCGGCGCCGGGTGCGGAAGGCCACAACGTCGACCACATCTGCCTCAGCGTCGAAGGCTACGACGAAGCTGCAATCGTCGCGCATCTGAAAGCGCGTGGCGCGCGCGTGGGCGACATCGGCATGCGCTACGGTGCGGAAGGCGAGGGCCCATCGATTTACGTGCTGGACCCCGAAGGCAACGTGGTGGAATTGAAAGGCCCGCCGATACCTGGCTCGCGGGTCCACGGCAAAACCTGATCGCGGCAAAAAAGGATAGGAGGATTCGCATGCCCTGCCTGATGGTGTTGTTCGCGCTGTTCGTTCCGCGCGTGGTGATCGTGCTGCTGTGGCTGTTCACGAGCTGGTTCAGCGGGATTTTCAGCATCGCGCTGTGGCCGCTGCTGGGCTTCATCTTCCTGCCGACCACGCTGCTCTGGTACACCGCGGTCCAGCACTGGTTCCACGGGCAGTGGACGCTGTGGCCGATCGTCGGCATCGTGATCGCGCTGCTGATCGACTTGTCGCCGGCATCGGGAAGGCGGCGCGCCTACGGGCGCTGAAGCACGTATCCCAACTTTTGGCAGGGGCTGCGCCGGACCAGCCGGGCTAGCATCGGCAGGTTGCGTACCAGCTTTGTGACCGGGAGAGGGCCATGTTGTCGATTCGCGGGATAACGTGCGTGCTGCTGGCGGGCGCGCTGACGTTCGGCGCGACCGCGCATGCGCGGCAACTCACCGACACCGACTACGCGCGTGCGGTGAAGTTTCTTCCGCAGAATGCCGATCCGCTGGTCGACCACGACGTGCAGCGCGTCAAGTGGCTGGACGACACGCATTTCTGGTATCGCGACCACGACGCGTCGGGCGACCACATCCTGGAAATGGACGCCGCGACCGGCAAGATCGCGCCGGCGTTCGATCAGGCGAAGCTCGCCGCCGCATTGGGCAAGGCGCGCGGCAAGCCGGTGAACGCCACCAAATGGCCGGCGCGCGGCTTCGACTTCCGTGTCCTGCCGGGCGGCGATCTGGATGTGCAGCTTGGCGACGACTGGTATCGCTGCGACCTGTCGGGGGTGGGCGTCTGCACCGCGCGCGACAAGATGCTGAAGACCGGCAGCGAGCCGGGCGCGCTGTCGCCCGACGGCAGGTTGCTCGCGTTCGTGCGCGAATGGAACCTGTGGGTACGCGATCTCGCAACCGGCAAGGAAACGCAGCTCACCACCGATGGCGCGAAGGACTACGGCTACGCGACCCAGAATGCGGGCTGGATCCACGGTGACGGCGCGATCGTGCGCTGGTCACCCGACTCGAAGAAGATCGCGACTTATCGGCAGGACCAGCGCGAAGTCGGCGAAATGTACACGGTCGACACGCGGGTCGGGCACCCGAAGCTGGATGCGTGGAAATACCCGCTGCCGGGCGACGACAAGGTATTCATGATCGAGCCGGTGGTGATCGATGTCGCCGCGGACAAGATGGTGCGCCTGAAGATGGCGCCGGAACAGCGCCTGTCCACGTTGTGCGACACGCTGGCCTGCGACGACGGCGAGCCGTATGCATGGAGCGACGTGAAGTGGGCGCCGGACGGCAAGACGCTGGCGCTGGTCGAAACTTCGCGCAATCGGCAGCACGAAACCTTCCGCATCGCGAACGCCGAAACCGGTGATGTGCGCACCGCGTTCGAATTCACCGCCAGGGATTACTACGAAAGCGGCCACGGTCGCGTGAACTGGCAGTACCTGCCCGAACGCAATCAGGCGATCTGGCCGTCCGAGCAGAACGACTGGAACAATCTGTATCTGTACGACCTGAAAACCGGCAAGCAACTTCGCCCCGTGACCCGTGGCGAAGGCAACGTCGCCGAAGTGCTGCACCTCGACCGCGCCACGCGCACCCTGTGGTTCGTGGGCGTCGGCCGCACGCCGGGCATGAATCCGTACTACAGGCAGTTCTTCAAGGTGGACGTCGACAGCGGCAAGGCGACGCTGCTGACGCCGGAAGACGCCGACCACACCATCGAAATGTCGCCGGACGGCAAGTATTTCGTGGATGCGTATTCGACACCGACCACGCCGCCCGTGACGGTGCTGCGTGCGTCGGGTGACGGGCACGTGATCGCGACCGTCGCCAGGGCCGACATCTCGCGTCTGCAGGCGGCCGGCTGGGTGCCGCCGGTCCCGATCACGGTGAAGGCGCGCGACGGCAAGACCACGCTGTACGGGATGATGTTCAAGCCCACGAACTTCGACCCGCACGAGAAGTATCCGGTGATCGATTACATCTATCCCGGTCCGCAGACCGGTTCGGTGCGCGGGCGCAGTTTTCTCGCCGCGCGGATCGACCACCAGGCGATGGCGGAACTCGGGTTCATCGTGGTCGCGATCGACGGCATGGGCACACCATGGCGCTCGACGAGCTTCCATCATTACTGGTACGGCAACATGGGCGACAACACCTTGCCCGATCAGGTTGCCGGCATCAGGGAACTTGCCAGGCGGTACCCGTGGATCGACATCGATCGGGTCGGCATCTGGGGTCATTCGGGCGGCGGCAACGCCACCGCGGCCGCGATGTTCCGCTATCCCGATTTCTTCAAGGCGGGCTGGGCAGAGAGCGGCAACCACGACAACCGCAACTACGAAAACGATTGGGGCGAGAAGTACCAGGGCCTGCTGCTCGCCAACAAGGACGGAACCACCAATTACGACAACCAGGCCAACCAGTTGATCGCAAAGAACCTGAAAGGTCACTTGATGCTGGTGCATGGCGAAATCGACGACAACGTGCCGATCAGCAACACCTACCTCGTGGTGGATGCGCTGATCAAGGCCAACAAGGATTTCGACATGCTGATCCTGCCGAACCAGCACCACGGCTACGGCGAGGACTCGTCGTACGTGACACGGCGGCGCTGGGACTGGTTCGTGGAACATCTCGCGGGCGACACGCCGCCGCGCGAGTTCCGGGTTCCGAATCCGAAGGCGGGCGGCTGATACGCCGCCTGCCCCATACCTCCGGCTGTTCACTTTCGGCCGTTGGAATGATATAACGTTGCACTTCGCGTCCGACTGCCGCCGAGTTCTTGGGACAGGAACGCGCCGGATAGAACTCGTCTGGACCGGTTCCGGCTGGCCCGTCCGCAAGGGAACCGTTCCCGTATGGCTTTCGAATCGCTGCGACCGTTCCGGCAGCGCGCCATTCTGGTCGCGATGCTCGCGTTCGCGCTCGCGGGTTGCGCGGCGGGCCCGGACTTCAAGCCGCCGGCGCCGCCAACCGCGAACGGCTATCTCCCGCATGCGCCCGGCGCGACGGTTGCGGCAGACGCCGCGGGTGGTGATGCGCAGGCGTTCGAAGCGGGCGCTGACATTCCGGGGGATTGGTGGACGCTGTTCCATTCGCCCGCATTGAGCGCGCTGGTCGCGCAGGCCCTGAAAAACAATCACGACCTGAAGGCCGCGCAGGCCGCGCTTCGGGTCGCGCACGAGGACGTGCTGGCGCAGCGAGGATCGTTCGTCCCCGCAGTGTCGGCCGGTTTCAGTGCGAGCCGCCAGAAAGATCCGTCGGCCGCCTTGGCGCCGGTGCCCAGCAACAACGCGTACCTCTACAGCCTGTTCACGCCGCAGCTTTCCATCAGCTACACGCCGGACCTGTTCGGGTTGAACCGGCGCACGCGCGAGTCGCTGCAGGCGCAGGAACAGGCCGCGCGCTTCCAGATGATCGCGGCCTGGACCACGCTGACGTCGAACGTGGTGGTGACGGCGGTCCAGGAGGCTTCGCTGCGCGAGCAGGTGCGCGCCACGCGGGAGCTGGTTGAGCTGGAAAAGAAAAGTCTTTCGATCCTGCAACTCAGGTTCCGAAGGGGCGATGCCAGCAAGCTCGACGTGGCCGCGCAGCAGTCGCAACTCGCGCAGACCGAATCCGGCCTGCCGGCGCTGGTGAAGCAACTGGCCGCGACCCGCCACGCACTGGCGGTGCTGGTTGGCGCGTTTCCGGATCAGGCGCTGGCGGAATCGTTCACGCTCGCCGATCTGCACCTTCCGACAAAGCTGCCGGTCAGCCTGCCATCGGAACTCGTCGCGCAACGTCCAGACGTGCGTCAGGCCCGCGCCAACCTGCATGCGGCCAGTGCCGCGATCGGCATCGCCGCCGCGCAGCGCTTGCCGAACCTCGATCTGACCGCGAATGCCGGCAGCACCGCGTTGGCGATTTCGAAGGTATTCGCCTCGGGCACCGGCTTCTGGGGCGTGGCTGCATCGCTGACCGCGCCGATCTTCGAAGGCGGGCAACTGATGCATCAGGAACGCGCCGCGAAAGCCGCCTATGTCGAAGCCGCCGAGCAATACCGCGGCACGGTGTTGTCCGCCTTCCAGAACGTCGCCGACACGCTGGTCGCGCTGGATCAAGACGCGAAAGGTTTGCGGGCTGCCGCGAAGGCTGGACGCGCTGCCAACACCACGCTGGATCTTTCACAACTGCAATTGCGGCACGGCTATATCGGCACGTTCGAATTGCTGGCGGCCCAGCAGTCGTACCAGCAGGCGCGCATCGCGCTGGTCGAAGCCGAAGCCAATCGCTTCGCCGACACCGCGGCCTTGTACCAGGCGCTGGGCGGCGGCTGGTGGCATAACGCGGAATTGGGCAAACGATGACAACGAATAGCAAGACGACGTTTGGTGCTGAACCCCTCTCGCTCCGGGAGAGGGGCAGGGGTGAGGGTCCGGCAAGAATCGAGCGTCGCAATTCCGCCGTACCCTCACCCACCCCTTCGGGGCACCCTCTCCCGGAGGGAGAGGGAAAAACCAGGCGTCGCCGCTTGCGAAACAGCGGCAGCCGCGGCCGGGCCTGGCGCATCCCCGGGTTTGCATTTGCAGCCATGTGCATCGTCATCGCGCTCGCCGGCTGCGCCGGCAAACCCGCGCAGCAGCAAGCGTCCACCACCCCGCACAACGTCACGCTGACCAAGGCGCAGCAATCCAGCATCCACGTCGTTACGGTCGAGCCGGCGCAGTACCACGCCACGATCACGACCACGGGCCTGGTGGATTTCGATCGCGATCGGGCGACCGACATCGTCGCGCCGTTTTCGGGCGCGGTCACGAAGGTGCTGGTGACGCAGGGGCAGCATGTCGCGAAGGGGCAGGCGCTGGCCGAGGTCGACTCGCCCGATTTCGCCGCGGCGGCAGGCGCCTACCGCAAGGCGGTGCTGGCCGCGAAAGCGGCGGATGCGGTTGCGGCCAACGATCGCGCGCTGTACGCGCGCCAGGCGATATCGCAGCGCGAGAACGCGCAGGCGCAGGCCGATGCCGCGGGCGCCGATGCCGATCGCGATGCAGCGTTGCAGACGCTGGTGGCGTTGCACATGGATGCGAAGACCATCGCCGACATTCGCGACGGCAAGCCGATTGCGGGCGGACGCGGCGTGATCCGCGCGCCGATTGCCGGGACGCTGGTCACGAAATCCATTGCGCCGGGGCAGACGCTGGCCGCCGGGACCACGCCGTGTTTCACCATCGCCGACACCTCGCAGATGTGGGTGATGGCGAATGTCTTCGGCGATGACGTCGCTCGCGTGAGGACCGGCGACTCCGCCAGGATCGATCTGGGCGCGGGTAACAAACCGATGACGGGTACGGTCACCAACGTGGGTGCCGTGGTCGACCCCGACACCCGTTCGGTGCAGGCGCGCGTGCAGGTGGACAACCCCGGCGGCGTGTTGAAGAAGCAGATGTACGTGACGGTGCACATCCGGTCGCACGATGCACGTCGGGGTTTGTTGATACCGGTTTCCGCGGTGCTGCGCGACGACGAGAACCTGCCGTTCGCGTACGTGGTGGAATCCGACGGCAGCTACGCGCGCCGGTCTGTCGCGCTCGGCAGGCGCATCGGCGACCGCTACGTGATTCCCGAAGGGCTTCGGGTTGGCGACAAGGTGGTCGCGGACGGTTCGATCTTCCTGCAGTTCATCCAGTCGCAATGAGCGCGCAAGCATTGCCAGGCGAAGCGCCGCGCAAGGCGTCGCTCATCAATCGGATCGTGGCGTTCGGGCTGGAACAGCGCCTGCTGGTCGTGCTGTTGTCGCTGGGCATGGCGGCGGCCGGCGTATGGGCCTGGAAGGTCCTGCCGATGGATGCGTATCCGAACCTGTCGCCGCCCATGGTGGACATCGTCGCGCAGTGGCCGGGACATTCGGCGGAAGAAGTCGAGCAGCAGATCACGGTGCCGATGGAGCTCGGCATGAACGCGATCCCGGGTCTCGTCACCAAGCGTTCGATTTCCTTGTACGGATTGTCCGACGTCACGCTCACCTTTTCCGACGACACCGACCGCTATTTCGCGCGCCAGCGCGTCTACAACCGTCTGCCGGGCATCGACCTGCCGGATGGCATCACGCCCGACGTCGGACCGATGTCGCCGCCGTCGGGGCTGGTCTATCGCTACGTGCTGCAGAGTACCGATCGTTCGCCCATGGAGCTGAAAACGCTGCAGGACTGGGTGATCGCGCCGCAGTATCGCTCGGTGCCGGGCGTCGCCGACGATTCAGGATTCGGCGGCGGCTCCATGCAATATCAGGTGCTGCTCGATCCGGTGAAGATCGCGGCGCTGGGCTTGAGCTTGTCGCAGGCCGAAGCGGCGCTTAGCGCAAACAACAGCAACGGCGGCGGCGGTTTCTACCAGCAGGGCGGGCAGTTCTTCTATGTGCGTGGCCTCGGGCGCATCAGGACGCCCGAGGACATCGGCAACATCGTGCTGGCGGTGCACGACGGCACGCCGGTACTGGTGAAGGACGTCGCCCGCGTGGAGATCGGCATCGCGCCGCGCCTCGGTGAATTCGGCTACATGAACCAGAACGACGCCGTGGAAGGCGTGATCCTGGCGCTGACCGGCAGCAAGACCGAGGACGTGCTGAAGCAGGTCGAGGCCAAGACGCGCGAGTTGAACGAGACGATCCTGCCGAAGGACGTCAAGATCCATCCGTTCTACGACCTGACCACGCTGATCGACCAGACCAAGGGCGTGGTGATGCACAACCTCACCCTTGGGCTGGTGCTGGTGATCGGGGTGCTGGTGTTTTTCCTCTACGACCTGCGCGCCGGCCTGATCGTCGCGGTCACGGTGCCGCTGGCATTGCTGTTCGCGTTCCTGTGCCTCGACTTGAAAAACGCGTCGGCCAATCTGTTGTCGATCGGTGCGGTGGATTTCGGCATCCTCGTCGACGGCGCGATCTTCATGGTCGAGAACATCTTCCGCGAGCTGGCGGCGCGGCGCGGCACCGATTACGAGATCAGGGAAGTGATCCTGTCCGCGGCCGCCGAAATCGACCGGCCGCTGGTGTACGCCGTGGCGGTGATCGTCGCGAGCTTCCTGCCGATCTATTTCCTCACGGGGCCGTCCGGCACGCTGTTCAAGCCGATGGCCGACACCATGATCTTCGCGCTGATCGGCTCGCTCATCGTCACGCTGACGTTGCTGCCGGTGTTGTGCGCGATCTTCATGCGCCGCGGCGTGCGCGAGCGCCGCAACGCGCTCTACGACAAATTCAAGGCGTGGTACGTGCGCACGCTCGAGCGCGCGCAACGCGTGCCGTGGCGGGTCACCGCGGCCGCGGCGGTGCTGCTGGGCCTGACCTTCCTGATGATGCAGGGCATCGGTGCCGAGTTCATGCCGAGCCTCGACGAAGGTTCGCTGTGGGTGCGCGCGACGATGCCGTACACGATTTCCTTCGAAAAGGCGTCGGAAATCTCGCCCGAAATCCGCAAGGTGCTGATGTCGTTCCCCGTCGTCACCACGGTGACGAGCGAACTCGGCCGCCCGGACGACGGCACCGATTCCACCGGGTTCTTCAACGACGAATTCTTCGTCGGATTGAAGCCGTATTCCGAGTGGCACGGGAAGTATCGCGACAAGCAGGATTTGATCGCCGCGATCGACAAGAAGCTCGAACGATTCCCCGGCATCCAGTTCAACTTCACCCAGCCCGCCGAGGATGCGGTGGACGAAGCCGAGACGGGTCTCAAAAGTGCGCTGGCGGTGAAGCTGTATGGCCCGAGCCTGCAGGTGCTGCAGAAAGAAGGCAAGGCCATCAAGGCGGTGATGGAAAAGGTGCGCGGCATCACCGACATCACGCTGGTGCACGAACTCGGCCAGCCGAATCTGGCGATCGACATCGATCGCGCGAAGATCGCGCGCTACGGTTTGAATGTCGACGACATCAATGGCCTTGTCAACGCCGCGATCGGTGGCGACGTCGCGACCCAGGTGGTGCAGGGCGACAAGCAGTTCGATCTGGTGGTGCGCCTGCAACAGCGGTTCCGCGACAACCCGGCGGAGATCGGTGACATTCCCGTGGCGACGCCCAATGGACAGCAGATTCCGCTGAAGGAACTGGCCAGCATCCGGGTGGAAAACGGCGCATCTTTCATCTATCGCGAAAATGGCTCGCGTTACATCGGCGTGCAGTTCTCGGTGACCGGCCGCGATCTGGCCGGTGCGGTGAACGACGCGATCGCACAGGTCGCGAAAAACGTGAAATTGCCGCAAGGTTATCGGCTGGAATGGGGCGGCGAATACAAGGAGTACACCGCCTCACGCGCGCAGATGCGCATCATCCTGCCGCTCACGGTGATCGTGATTTTCGGATTGCTGTTCGTGCTGTACGGCAACTTCAAATTCCCGCTGATCACGGTGGTCGGCGTGCTGCTGTCGGCGCCGGTCGGCGCGGTGTTCGCGATGTGGGTGACGGGCACGCCGTTCTCGGTATCGTCCGGCATCGGTTTCATCGTGTTGTTCGGCGTGTCGGTGCTGACCGGCGTGGTTTACATTTCCTGCGCCAACGAACTGCGATTGGGCGGGATGGACATGCTGCAGGCCGCGCAAGAAGCCGCGGTACTGCGGTTGCGGCCCATCGTGATGACCGTGCTGGTTGCGGCCTTGGGCCTGTTGCCTGCCGCGATCGCGCACGGCGTCGGCACCGATTCGCAACGCCCGTTCGCGCTGGTGATCGTGGCCGGGATGATCTCGCGCCTCGCGATCGGCATCTTCATCATGCCCGCGCTCTACAAGCTGGTGGCGCGCGAGGGCGATCGCTTGCAGGTGTGAATCGGGATGCGCTGCGCGGAACCGGATTCGAGCATTCGACAGGCACAAAAACGGGCGCCCTGCGGCGCCCGTCGTGAAGCAATATGTCGAGCCAGCTCAGAAGCGGTATTCCAGGTTCGCGGAATACACCTTGGTGTCGACGTCGAACCCATCCTTCTTGATCTGGTAGTAGTCGAAGTTCACGCCGAGACTCCAGTGGCGGTTGAAATCGACACCGGTACCGACGCCCGCGTAGCCGTTCACGCCATTCGCGCTGCCCGAATAATGCAGCGCGCCGCCGGCCCCGTCGGCGAGATCTGCGCGCGCATCGACGATCCACTTGAACAGACCCGCGCGTGCAGAGATGTACCACTTGTCGGTCGGGTTGAAGTGCCCATCGAGACCCAGCGTCCAGCCTTTCCCCGACACACTCGCGCTGTCGCCGAAGTCATCGTGCTCCGAGATGCCGCCCAGATCGACATAGCCGCCTTCGATCCCGATGAACTGCGAACGCCAGCCGGCGTTGATCTGGAAGCTGGTATCCGATTCCGTTCCGGACAAGCCTTGGTAAGAGGCTTTGTAATGCGCGCTGCCCGCGCCGCCGTTGATGAACCAGCCGGTGAGATCCTTGGCTTGGGCGCTGGTGGCGAGGCACGCGGCCGCCACGCACAGCGCAAGCGCCGTGAACTTCTTCTGCATTGTTGTTCTCCCTGATTGACGAGATTTCGGCATCACGCCGATACGACCGCCTGATGTGGCGGAGCGGCGATTTTATCAGGCAGGTCGAATGTGCCGTTCTGAACTTTTGCAACAGGCCGGCCCGTTGCGTGTGCAAATTCGACTTCGGGATGCCGCGGCGCCACCCGAATTGGCTGTGACGATCGGTTGCGCGGCCGCGTGGTCCCTTGAAGCGATGTCGCCGAGCTGCGGGGCCGGACTGCGCCCGCACGCCTGAAAGCCGCCTTCCCCGGCATGGCTATAATGGCCGGTCGCAGCGCGAAGATGCGCCGCGTGGGGTGCGCGACAGGAGAGAGCGATGCGATCGGAAGCTTCCGGCGAGCGTCACGCTGCACGCACCGCGTGGATCCGGCCGGGCGGGCGCATCGCATTGTTCATTGCAGCCACCTGTGCCAGCGGCGCGGCCTCCGCGCAAGGATCGCTGCAGGATCTCGGCAAGCTTTCGCTGCAGGACCTCGGCAGGATCGTCGTCACGTCGGTGGCCAAGCATCCGGAGATGCTGGCCGACTCGCCGGCGGCGGTGTACGTGATCACCCACGACGACATCATGCGATCCGGCGCGCGCTCGTTGCCGGAAATGCTGAGGCTGGCGCCGAACCTCGGCGTGATGCGACTCAGCCCGAGCAATTACATCGTTACCTCGCGGGGTTTGAGCGGCAACCAGTCGGCGCAGAATTTTCCGAACAAGCTGCTGGTGCTGATCGACGGGCGCAGCGTCTATTCGCCGCTGTATTCGGGCATTTCCTGGGACACGCTGTACGTGCTGCCCGAGAACATCGACCGGATCGAGGTGATCAGCGGCCCGGCCGGCGCGCTGTGGGGCGCCAATGCCGTCAATGGCGTCATCAACATCATCACCCGCGCGGCATACGAAACGCAGGGCGGGCTGGTCGAGTTCGGGGTTGGCAACGAAGGCAGGTCCGCGTCGCTCCAGTACGGCGGCCGACTGGGCGACGATGCCTGGTATCGCGTCTACGCGCACGATTTCCGCCAGCAGTCGTTCGACAGCAGCAATGGCCGCGACGCACGCAATGGCTGGACGGCGCCGCAGGCCGGTTTTCGCGTGGACTGGCATGCGGGAGGGGCCGATTCGTTCACCGCCCAGGGCGACATCTTCGACGGCCGCACCGATCAGGGCGATGCGCCGGATTACCGCACCGCCGGCGTGAACGTGCTGACGCGTTGGCGGCACGCGTTCGACGACGGCTCGCGTTTCCAGTTGCAGGCGTACTACGACCATGGCCGAAGCTGGAACGCCTTGTCCTCCGGCGCGGTCAGGCTGACCACCTGGGATATCGAAGCGCAGCACGACTTCCAGATTGGCGAGGTGCACCACATTACCTGGGGCGCGGGTGACCGCACCTACCATTATCGGCTATCGCCGGATATCCGTTCGGACGGCTCGCTGCTGTGGGACCCGGCGGTGAACACCCAAAGCCTGGCCAACGTTTTCGCGCAGGATCAGCTTGCGCTGGGCACGCGGGCGGCGCTGACGCTGGGCGTCAAGGCCGAGCACGATCCGTATTCCGGTCTTTCATGGATGCCGAGCGCGCGTTTTTCCTGGAAGGCGAAGGATGACATGCTGCTGTGGCTGGCGGCGTCGCGTGCGGTACGCACGCCGACCGCGTTCGACGAAGACGTGATCGAGATCATCAACACCCCGGCCGGCGCGTTGCACATCCTCAACGGCAATCCGGACTACCGCACCGAAAAACTCACCGCTTATGAAGCCGGGCTGCGCACGCAATGGGCGACCCGCACCACGCTGTCGGCTTCGTTCTACTACAACGTCTACGACGACCTGCGCAGTATCGAATTTTCGCCAACGGGCTTCCCGCTCTTGTGGGGCAACGGCATGCAGGGACACACGTATGGCGTGGACATCTGGGCCGGTTATTCCGTCGCTGAATGGTGGAAGCTGAGCGCCGGCCTGTCGGAAGAACGCGAGCACTTTCGTTCCAAGCCCGGTTCGCTGGGCCTTTTCGGCGGCGCGGAGGCGGGCAATGATCCGCGTCATCGCGCCTTCCTGCATTCGTCCATGAACCTCGGCGCGCACTGGCAGCTGGATGCGGATCTGCGTGACGTGGGCGAATTGCCGAATCCGCGCGTGCCGGGTTACACGGAACTCAATGCGCGGCTGGGCTGGTTGCCGAATGACCGCTGGGAGCTGTCGCTGTCCGGCATGAATCTGCTGCACCCATGGCATCAGGAGTACGTGGCTGCGTACGCGAATCGCATAGGACGCACTTTTTTTCTGGACGCACGGTTGAAGTTTTGACGACCTCCGGCCACCCAGCGTCCATGCGATGACCCCATCCCTTCCTCGCCAACCGCCCGCCACGCGAACCGCCGCATGCCGCACGGCGTACGCGCACGCGGCGCCGCGTCCACGGCGCTGGCGCGGCGTGGCAGAATGCGCGCTGGCGATGCTGCTGATGCTGCCCGTCGCCACACTGCTCGCACTGCCGCCGCAGCAGCCCGCAATATCACTCGAATACGCGGTGAAGGCCACCTATCTCTACAAGCTGGCCCCCTTCGTGAACTGGCCGCCAGGCACGTTCCACTCCGCGGATGCGCCCTTCGACATCTGCGTCGTCGGCCCCGACCCCTTCGACGACTTCCTCGAAAAGGCCGTCAGCGGGCACACGCTCGGCACGCATCCGTTCCGGATTCGCAGGATGGAAACGATCGGCGCCGGCGACGATTGCCAGATCGTATTCATCGGCTACGCGAAGCCGGAAAAAGTCCGCGAGGCGCTGCAGGCGCTGCAGGGACGGCCGGCCCTCACGGTGACCGATTCGCGCAACCCGGATGTTTCCGGGAGCATCGTGCATTTCGTGGTGCGGCGCGGCCACGTGCGATTCGAGATCGACAATGCCGCTGCGGCGCGCAACCACCTCGTGATCAGCTCCAAGCTCCTGAACCTGGCGCTGGCAGTGAAAGAGGCCGGATGACGATGGAACCGCGCGTCCACGGCTCGGTCCTCCTGCGGCCCGTCACCATCGTCGCTTCGGTGCTGTTGTTGTTGCTGGTCGGCACGGTCGCGATGGTGTACCAGTTCCGGGCCGGAAGTGCGGAGCGGTTGCGTCAGATCACCGCGCAGGCCAACACGCTGGCCGCAAGCGTCACCGCGGCGGTCGCCTTCGACGACCACACGGCCGCGCGCGAATATGTCCACGCGCTGATGCTGGACCCACGCCTCGACGCCGTCGCGGTCTACGACGAATCCGGCCGGCTCATGGCCGGCGATCAGCGGCCGGGCAGTCCCGCCATCGGCCCCTCGACGGGCCGGGCGGAGCAGGGCGAAGGCCCGTTGCTGGTGTCCGTTCCGGCGCGCCAGGGCAGCACCATCGTCGGCAGCGTCTGGATTCGCGCGGCCGCGACGCCCTGGACCATGCAACTGGCACGGGTCAGCGGCGTGGCTTTGCTCACGATCATGGCAGTGGTGATGCTTTCGCTGCTCGGGTTGGCGCAGCGCATGCTGGCGCGCGCGAACGCCGACGCGCACCGGCGGGCGCAGGAATTGACCGAAGCGAACCTTCGCCTGATCGCGGAAATGGAGCATCGTTCGCGTGCCGAGGAAGCCCTGCGCCAGAGCCAGAAGATGGAAGCGGTGGGCCAGCTTTCCGGCGGCATCGCGCACGATTTCAACAACGTGCTGATGATCGTCAAGTCGGCGCTCGTGCTGCTGGAGAAGCGGCTGGGCCAGAGCGTATCGGCCATCGAGCAGTTCGCCGAGGCAGCCCGTGCCCGATTGGCCGCGGGTGAGCAGCAGGATGCCGGATCGCTGCGGGTGCTGGAAAACGGCCTTGCGCTGGTCGCGGAGGGCAACGCCCGCCGGCAGCAGATCGGGCGCTATCTGGAAACCGCCAACGACGGCATCGACAAGGCCGCGGATCTGACGCGCCGCCTGCTGGCGTTCGCGCGCAGGCAGCCGCTTTCCGCCCGCGCGGTGCGCCTGGACGACCTGATCGGCGACATCCAGCCGCTGCTGGAGCATTCGGTGGGGCCGAATGTGCAAATCCAGTATCAATTGGCTTCGCGTTGGCACGTTTTGTGCGACGTCAATCAAATGGAGAACGCCATCCTCAATCTCATCATCAATGCGCGCGATGCGATGCCCAAGGGCGGGCGGATCACCATCAGTACCGCGGACGTGCGCGTCGATGCGGGCGAATCACCTGGCCAGAAGGTGGTCGACCAGGTGCGCTTGCGGGTCGCCGATACCGGCACCGGCATGACCGAAGAGGTGCGCAGCCGCGCGATGGATCCCTTCTTCACCACCAAACCCGTCGGCAAGGGCACCGGCCTCGGGCTCAGCACGATTCTCGGTTACGTGTTGCAATCGAACGGGCGGCTCAGCATCGACAGCGAAGTGGGCATGGGGACTTCGGTCGACATCGTGTTGCCCCGCCAACTCAGCGCGGTGTCGACGGAGATCGCGTGATGGCGGTCGCGGAGGCCAGGGCCACACGCCTGCTGGTCGTCGAGGACGAGGCATTCCTGCGCGAAGTGATCGCCGAGAGTCTCCAGGAAACCGGTCACGAAGTGGTCGCGGTGGGTGATGGCAGCGCCGGACTGGCGGTGCTGGAATCGGATGAGGCCTTCGACGTGCTCGTCAGTGACATCCGCTTGCCGGGGATCAGCGGCTATGAACTTGCCGCGGCGGGCAAGGCACTGCGTCCGGAACTGAAAGTGATCCTGATGACCGGCTACGCCCCAAGCCTGCCGCCCGAGCTGCAATCGGCCGTCTACCGGGTGCTGCAAAAGCCCTTCCGCATCGACTGCCTTGCCGGCGTGGTGGCCGGGGCGCTCGCCGGCACCGACGCAGCGGCGATCTGAAGGCTCCGCGCACAAAAAACCCGCGGCATGCGCGGGTTTTCCGTCGGATCAACTGGTGCCCAGGAAAGGACTCGAACCTTCACGGGTCGCCCCGCCAGCACCTGAAGCTGGTGCGTCTACCAATTCCGCCACCTGGGCCAGGTGTCCGCTCGCGGCATCATGCGCCAGCGAGCCGCGTAAGATAGCCGCTGGCAGTCTCGTCTGTCAACGTTCGCGCCGACGCGGCCGGCAATGGTTGCGCGGCGTAAGGATGTCGCGCCGGAGGCGGTCATCTGACGCGAAGCAGCTTTTTCGTGCGGCGGTCAATCGTTCGGAGGATGCAATGAACAAGCGAATCGCGGGTGTGGTGGTGTCGTGCATCGTGGCCGCCATGGTGGCGGTGCCCGGCTATGCGGCCCTGAAGGTGGGCGCGGCGGCGCCTGATTTCACCGCCACCGCCAGTCAGGCGGGCAAGGACTTCACGTTTTCACTGAAGCAGGCGCTGGCAAAGGGACCGGTGGTGGTCTACTTCTATCCCGCTGCCTACACCGGCGGTTGCGATCTCGAAGCGCATACCTTCGCGACCGAGGCGGACCAGTTCGCCAAGGCCGGCGCCACCATCATCGGCGTGTCGGCCGACTCGATCGCGCGCCTCAACCAGTTTTCGTCCGATCCCAAATACTGCGCCGGAAAATTCGCGGTGGCTTCGGACCCGGACGGCAAGATCGCGACGCAGTACGACCTGGAGATGATGCCGCCGCAGAAGGGCGTGATGGACGTCGAGGGCAAACCGGTGACGCACGGTTTCTTTCCGCGCACGACGTTCGTGATCGACCGCGAGGGCAAGATCGTGTCGACGTTTTCCTCGAAGGAAGATCATCTGACGCCCGACCAGCACGTGAAGCGCTCCTTGGCGATCGTCCAGCAGATGCACGCAGGCACGGCCCCGTAAGTGGGCGCGATGCCCGGGCACCCAGTGCCCGGGCTTGCGTTCGCCGGCATTCTGCGTGACGCTGGCGCCTGCGGATATGGGCGTCGCAGGGGTCGGGAGGCCTCATGGTCGACTGCAGCGAGATGTCGGCCGAAAGCTCGACCGACGCATTGTTCGTCGAGGTCTACGAGCGCCTGAAAGCCATGGCTTCGCGGCGGCTGGCGGGCCAGCGCCGCAACGGCACCCTGGATACCACCGAACTGGTGCACGAGCTGTACCTGCGCATGGGCGATCGCCCGGCGCTGCAATTCCGGGAGCCGGCGCAGTTCTTCGCCTACGCGGCACGCGCGATGCGCCATTTGCTGATCAATCGTGCGCGCGACCGTTTGCGGTTGCGCGCGGGCGGCCAATGGAATCGCGTCACGCTGGACGACCGCAATTCGCAACTGGCCATCGCGACCGCCGAGCAGGCGTTGGCGCTGGACGCGGCGCTGGAAGCGCTGGAACAGAACGACGCGCGTGCGGCCAAAGTGGTCGAGCTTCGCTATTTCGCGGGCCTGAGCCTGGAGCAGGTCGCCGGCACCCTGGGGCTCACGCGACGCACCATCGACCGCGACTGGCGTTTCGCGCGCGCGTTCATCAAGACACATCTGGAATGAAGCGCCGCGCGTCGCAAATGGCGGGCAAGCGGGGTTTATCGGTGGAACGTGCTTCGAGCTTCGACAGAAATCCGTTCTTCGTCATTCCGGACGTCGCGAAGCGGCGATCCGACTGGGTTTGCAGGACTGCAAACGTGAACGCCGAAGGCGGCCCGCAGGGCGAGCGCCATGGATGGTGCGAGTCAACCCGGTGCCTTTGCATTCAACAAGCCGCAGCCACTGGATTCCCGCTTTCGCGGGAATGACGGCGTCAGAAACGACACTCCCGAGTTCGGATCGGTTGCAGACAAATTTTGGAGATCTGCCGCAGTGGATTCCACGCCGACATTGCGTGACTTGTTCGAGCAGGCGCTGTCGCTGCCGCCCGATGGTCGCGCGCGCCTGCTTGGCGAGTGTTGCGGCGACCCGGCCGTTCGCGCGGAACTGGAGCGGATGCTGTCGGCCGATGCGGAGCAGGACGACTGGCTGGCGGGCGACGCCGCCAGTGCCGCCGAAACGATCGGGGAAGCCGAAGACATCGAACCATTGCCGGCGGGCAGCCGCATCGGCCCGTTCGAGTTGCTGGAAGTACTGGGTGAGGGCGGGTCGTCCACGGTGTTTCGCGCCTTTCGCGACGTCGAAGGCGTGCGCCAGGTCGTCGCGGTCAAGCTGCTGGCGCGCGGCCTGTACACCGCCGAGGCGCGCCGCCGGTTCCATCACGAACGCGAAGCGCTTGCGCGCCTGCGCCATCCCGGCATCGCGCGGCTGATCGAGGGCGGCATCGCCGACAACGGCCTCGCCTACATCGCGCTGGAACTGGTCGAGGGCAAGCCGATCACGGTCTACGCGCAGGAACACGCGCTGTCGGAACGCCAGCGGCTGACGCTGTTCCTGCGGGTGTGCCGCGCGGTCGAATCCGCGCACCGCGCGCTGATCGTGCATCGCGACCTGAAGCCTTCCAACGTGCTGGTCACCACCGAAGGCGAGATGAAGCTGCTGGATTTCGGCATCGCCAAGTTGCTGGACGACACCGAAGACGCGACGCGCACGCGTCACCACGCGCTGACTCCGGCTTACGCCGCCCCGGAACAGTTCACGCCCGGCGCGATCACTACCGCGACGGACGTCTATGCATTGGGCGTGCTGCTGCGCGAGCTCCTGACGGGCGGACGCGACGCGCCGGCGCAGGCGCGCACGTCGCGTGCCGTGTCCATGCAGGCAGCGCCATCGCAGCCGAACCATCCACGCAAACTGCGCGGCGACCTCGCGAACATCGTCGCCAAGGCCACCGCGCCGGAACCGGAGCGCCGTTACGGCTCGGGTGGTGCGCTGGCCGAGGACATCGAGCGCCATCTCGACCGGCTTCCGGTGCGCGCGCATCCGCCGTCGCGCTGGTACCGCGCCGGCCGGTTCGCCGCGCGCCATCGCGGCGGCGTCGCGATCACCGCGATCCTGCTGCTGGCGATCTTCGCCTCGCTGTCGATCGCGTTGTGGCAGGCGCACGTGGCGCGCCAGCAGGCCACACGCGCCAACATGGTGCGCGACTTCGTCGAGAGCCTGTTCGCGCCGATCCGCTACGGTGTCGCCGCCTCGAAGCAACCCAGCCTTGCGGAACTGCTGTCACGCGGCGTCGCCAAACTGGAACACTCGCCACAACTCGGACCCGGCGAACGGGTCGATCTGCTGGCGATGTTTTCGCGGCTGTACGAAAACCTCGGCGACATCCCGCAATCGCGGAGGCTGGCGGATCAGGCGGTCGCGCTGTCGCAACGCGCATTGCCTTCATCGGACATCAACGCGATCCGCGCGCTCACCGCGCGCGGGTACGCCGCGGTGCGCGACGAGGACTACGCGGCCGGCGGCGCCGACCTCCGCCTCGCGCACCGGCGCATGCAGGCGCAGGGCATCCACGGCGAAATCCTGATCGACCTGCTCGAACCGCTGGCCGCGGTCGAGAACATCGAAGGCCATGGCGAAGCCGCGCTGCAGCTCACGCGCGAGGCGCTGCAGGAGAGGATCGCGACGTGGGGGCCGGACGATCCGCGCGTCGGCGTCGGCTACAACGATGTGGCTTCCGAACTGGAAGGACTGGAACGCTACGATGAAGCGATTTCGATGTGGCAGAAGACGCATCGCTTCGAACTCGCGCACTTCGGTCCCGACAGCAACGAAACGACGCTCGCGATGGCCGGTTGGGCTTCGTCCGAGTGGCGCGCCGGCCACTGGACGCAGGCGCACAAGCTGTTCACGCAGGCGCTGGCGGCGTACGCGCGGATCGGCGGCAAACCGCAGGTCACCCGGGTGTACGCGGCGCAGAAGGCCTGCGTGCTGGATGGCACGCGGGCGGATCATGCTTCGGCAGTGCGGGATTGCGCGCTGGCGCAGAAGTTGTCGGCCGAGGGATTCGGCGCCGACACGCCGCTGCACGGTGATTCGCTCGAGGCCACCGCGTTGGGCGAGATCGAAACGGGCCATTTCGATCGTGCGAAGGCCCTGCTGGAGCAGGCGCGCAAGCTGTACGGCGATGCGCCCGCCAACCGGATGCGGGTCGGCCGTGCGGACAGCGAACTGGCCGGCATCGCGCTGCTGGAAGGCCAGCCCGCGCTGGCGCGCGTCTTGTTGCCGGGCGCGCTCGCGGACCTGCGCACGCGGGCGTACAGGGTGCCGCCGCTGATCGCCGAAGCGCGCTTGCTGCTCGCGTGCACGCAAGCGCCGGGAGCGCAATGTCCGCCGGACCTGCGGGCGACGGTCGATCGCGATCTCGCCGATGTTTCCGGACGCGGCGATCCGATGCTGCTGTGGGTGCAAACCTTGCTGGCGCGCGTCGAACTGCTGCAGCATCAGCCGGGCCCTGCGCGCGTGCGACTGGCGCAGGCGATCCAGCGCGCCAGCGGTGAATTGCAGCCTTCGCACCCGCGTCGGGTGGCGGCACAGTTGTGGCTCGCCCTCGCCACGGCACAGGCAGGCGATTGCACGGGTGCCAGCGCGCAAGTGCAGGCGGCGCGCGCGATCATCGCTGCAAACGGGCTTGCTTCGCATCCCGAACTCGCCAGCCCGCGCGCGGCGCTCGACCATCCCGTCGGGGCGTGCGGCGTCCTGATGCGCTGATCGCGCGGCCGGCGCGCGCGTGTCGCAATTCCGTCCGCGACGGTGTTCTTCCCTGATGCCCATCCGCACAGGGAGAACAGCGCGATGTTCGATCGATGCTTGCCGCGGTCAGGCGGCCGTTTCCGTTCGGTTGCTGCAGTGGTTTTGCTGGCCATGGCTGCCGGCAGTCCCGCGCAGCAGGCCGCAATGCCTTCCCGTGTGGATGGGCTTGTCACGCGTGATGCGTCCGGCTGGTTGCAGACCAGCACGCCGACGGGACGCATCGACAAGGGCAGTCCTTTTTTCCAGAGCCTCGGCAGCAATGGGCGCTCCTGCGACTCCTGCCACCGCCAGGCCGAGGGCTGGACGATTTCGGCCGCCGAGGTTCGCAAACGCTTCACGATGACCCGCGGCACCGATCCGATCTTCCGCCCGGTCGATGGTGCCAATTCCCCACTGGCGGATGTGTCCACGCTGGCCGCGCGCACCGCGGCCTATTCGATGCTGCTCGATCACGGCGTGATCCGGGTGAGCCTGCCGATCCCGGCGAATGCGGAGTTCAAGCTGACCGCGGTCGACGATCCCTACGGCTACGCCAGCGCGCAGGCGCTTTCGCTGTTCCGGCGCCCGCTGCCGGCGACCAACCTGATCTGGGACACCGCGGTGATGTGGGACGGCCGCGAAACGTACCTGCCGTTCAAGCCGCCGATGGACGCCGGCATCAACGTCGGCGACCTTCGCCTCAGCCTCGCGTCTCAAGCCTTGCACGCGGTGCTCGGCCACGAGCAGGCCGCGCTGGCGCCGAGTCAATCGACGCTGGACGCGATCGTCGGGTTCGAATTGCACCTCGTCACCGCGCAGTATTACGACAACCAGGCCGGGCTTCTCAACGAGGACAACGGCATGGGCGGCGCCGAAATCCTGGCGCAGCAGAAATTCTGGGTGGGTATCAACGACGCGCTCGGCAACGACCCCAGCCTCGACCCGTTCGATCCGAAGGTGATGCGGCTGTTCGACCATTGGCGCGAACCGGATCGGTCGCGGCGCTTCGATCCGCGATCGATGGCGCGCGCCGCGATCGCGCGTGGCCAGGAGCTATTCAACTCCATGCCGATCAACATCACGGGCGTCGCGGGTTTGAATGACGCGACCGGCCAGCCGGTGATCCGCGGCACCTGCGGCACCTGCCACGATTCGCCCAACATCGGCAACCATTCGGTGGCCGCACCGCTCAATATCGGCATCGCCAGTGCGGATCGGCGCACGCCCGACATGCCGCTGTACACGCTGACCAACATCAAGACGGGCCAGGTCGTGCAGACCACCGATCCCGGTCTCGCGATGCTGACCGGCAAGTGGGCGGACATCGGCAAGTTCAAGGGTCCGAACCTGCGCGGTCTCGCCGCGCGCGCGCCGTACTTCCACAACGGCTCGGCCGCGACCCTGCACGACGTGGTCGACTTCTACGATACGCGCTTCCACATCGGCATGACCGAGCAGCAGAAAGACGATATGGTGGCGTTCCTGTCGGCGCTCTGAGCCGGCAGGGCCGTGCGGCCGGCAGGCCGCCCAACTGCGAGGGTCAGTGCTCATGCGACGGTATCTCATCAAGCGAAGCTTTCCGCCCGGCGCACTCGATGGCCTGGACAACGTCCTCAAGGCCAAGGTCAACGGCAACAACGCGAACCACGACGTGAAGTGGCTCCATTCGTATGCCACGCGCGACAAGACCATGACGTTCTGCATCTACGAAGGACCGAGCGAGCAGGCCGTTCGTGATGCGGCGGAGACCAACGGATTGCCGGTGGACGCAATTTTCGAGGTGCCCGTGACGCTTCTTCCCGACAGGGAGGATAAGGTCCAGGCATAGCAGTGCGGGACCGGCGCCCGACGGCGCCGGTCCCACTTCATTGTGTGCGCGGTGGAATCAGGAGGCGCGGACTTGCTTTCGCGGCGCCGCTGCGCGACGCTGGCGGAATGCCAAAACGCAATCGCCCACCGTCCCGCTCCGCGCGCAAGCCGCGCGGGCAGAAGCCAACCGACACCCGCAGGCGCGAGACTTCGCCGCGCGACAACGGGAAAAAGAGGCAGCCCGCGCGCAAGGTCGACAAGAAGTCGGCACGCGGCTTCGTCGATCCACACGCCGAGCGCGAAGCGCGGCGCTACGAACACCCCATCCCGAGCCGCGAGGCGATCCTTGGCGTGCTGGCCGAACGTGGCAGCCTGCTGCGTGCGGACGCCATCGCCGAGGCGCTGGGCATCCATGACGACGTTCGGCGCGAGGCCCTGGACAAGCGCCTGCGCGCGATGCTGCGCGACGGCCAGTTGCTGGAAAGCCGCCGCGGCGGCCTCGCGCCCGCCGAACGCATCGGCCTGATCGCCGGCACGGTGCTGGCCAACGCGGAAGGCTACGGGTTCCTGCGGCCGGACGAAGGCGGCGATGATTTGTATCTGTCGCCCGCGCAGATGCGGCCGGTGCTGCACGGCGACCGTGTGCTCGCCTCAGTGGTCGGCGTCGACCGGCGCGGCCGGCAGCAGGGTGCGATCCGCGAAGTGCTGGAACGCCGCGCGCCGCGGCTGGTGGGGCGCGTGGTGGAAGCCCAGGGCGTGGTGGTGGTCGATCCCGACGATCGTCGCCTGCACCAGGACGTGCTGATTCCGCCCGATGCGCGCGGCGGCGCGCGCGCGGGCCAGATCGTGGTGGCGGAGATCACCGAGCCGCCGACGCCGCAGCGCGGACCGATCGGCCGGATCGTCAGCGTGCTGGGCGAGCGGCTGCAACCTTCCCTTATTGTCGAAATGGCAATCGAAAGCCACGGCCTGCCGCACGAGTGGCCCGTCGAGGTCACTCGGGAAGCGGAAGACGTCGAGCCGAGTGTGACGCAAACCGAATGCGAAGGCCGCGTGGACCTGCGCAAGCTTCCGCTGGTCACCATCGACGGTGCCGATTCGCGCGACTTCGACGACGCGGTGTATGCCGAGCCGGTGCGCGGCGGCGGCTTCAAGTTGATCGTGGCGATCGCGGATGTTTCGTATTACGTGCAGCCGGAAACCGCGCTGGACGACGAAGCGTTCAAGCGCGGCACGTCGGCGTACTTCCCGGGCTTCGTGGTGCCGATGCTGCCGGAGACCTTGTCCAACGGCATCTGTTCCTTGAATCCCGACGTGGATCGCCTGTGCATGGCCTGCGAGATGCGGGTGGGCAGCGACGGCGAAGTCACGCGCGCGAAGTTCTACCCGGCCGTGATGCGCTCGCACGCACGGCTGACGTACGACCAGGTTTGGCAGGCCATCGGCGAGAACGATGATGGAACGCGGCGCGGGATGGGCAAGCTGCTGCCGCACATCGAGCAACTGCACGCGCTGTACAAGGCGTTCGCCGCCGCGCGCAAGCGGCGCGGCACCATCGAATTCGAAACCAGCGAAGTCGATTACCGGCTGGACGAGAGCGGCGAAGTGGTTTCACTCGGCTCGCACGAACGCAACGACGCGCACAAGCTGATCGAGGAATGCATGATCGCGGCCAACGTGCAGGCGGCGAAGTTTCTCGCGAAGAAAAAGATTCCCGCGCCGTTCCGGGTGCACGCGCCGCCCCCGGCGGACAAGTACGAAGACCTGCTGGCGTTCCTGCGCGAATACAAATTGAAGCTGCCGCCACTGGCCGACGTGCAGCCCCGCGATTTCGCGGCACTGCTGAAGCGCGTGGCCGATCGCGTCGATGCAGAATTGTTCCGAAGCGTATTGTTGCGCGCGCAAAGCCTGGCGAGCTACCAGCCCGCCAACCACGGCCACTTCGGCCTGGCCCTGGACGCCTACACCCACTTCACTTCGCCGATCCGTCGCTATCCGGACTTGCTGGTGCATCGCGCGATCCGTTATGCGCTCGCCAACGGCAAGCCGGCCGCGTATCTCTACACCGAAAGCAAGATGGCCACGATGGCCGCGCATTGTTCGCGCACCGAGCGTCGCGCCGAGGAGGCCGAGCGCGACGTGGACGAGCGCTACAAGTGCGCGTGGATGGAGAAGCACGTCGGTTCCGAGTTCGACGGCATCGTCACCGGCGTCACCTCGTTCGGCCTGTTCGTGGAGTTGACCGAATCGAAAGTGTCGGGGCTGGTGCACATCACCCAGTTGCGCAACGACTACTACCATTTCGACGCCCGCCGCCACGAATTGCGCGGCGAACGCACCGGTACGGTTTTCCGTCTCGGCGACGAGGTGCGCGTGCAGGTACTGCGCGCAAGCATGGAAGATCGCAAGATCGATTTCAGGATGGTGTCGGGCAGGGAAGACTCCTTTCCCCGCCCGCAGGGCAAGCTGCCGAAGGTGCGAGGCGAACGGCGAGCACGATAAATATTCATCGTCATTCCGGACGCCGCGCAGCGGCGATCCGGAACCCAGTGACTTTGTCGCTACGCGTCAAACCAAAGTCACTGGGTTCCGGGTTCTGCCCGCAAGGAGCGCGGGCAGCCCCGGAATGACGGGATTTGGAATCTGCTCTGTATCGGAAGACGAACGACATCACCATGAGCGAATCCTGGATCGTCGGCATCAATCCCGTCGAAGGCGCGCTCGCCAACGATCCCTCACGCGTGCGCGAAGTGCTGGTCGAGCAGGGCACGCACAATCCGCGCGTTGCCGAACTGGTGAACGAGGCCAAGCGCTTGGGCGTGCGCGTCCACACGCGGCCGCGGGCGATGCTGGACAAGGTTTCCGGCCACGCGCGGCATCAGGGCGTCGCCGCGAATTACGACGTGCCTGCGGCGAAATCCGAACACGACCTCGCGGATCTGCTTGAAACGGACAACGCGTTGTTCCTGGTGCTGGACGGCGTCACCGATCCACACAACCTCGGCGCTTGCCTGCGCAGCGCGGCGGCGGCGGGTGCCGCGGCCGTAATCGTGCCGAAGGATCGCGCAGTCGGGATCACGCCCGTGGTGCGGCGTGCGTCGGCGGGCGCGGTCGATCGCGTGCCGCTGGTCGAGGTGACCAATCTTGCGCGCGCGCTGCGCGACATGAAGGATGCAGGCGTCTGGTTGACGGGCCTGGCCGGCGATGCGCGGGCATCGCTTTACGAGTTGGATCTCAAAGGCAAGGTCGCGCTGGTGATGGGCGGCGAAGGCGAGGGCATGCGCCGATTGACGCGCGAAGCTTGCGACCACCTGGCGCGCATCCCGATGCCGGGCGCCATGGAAAGCCTGAACGTATCGGTGGCGACCGGCGTCGCGTTGTTCGAGGCGGTGAGGCAAAGGGGAAACAAGGCATGAGCATCAACATCACTATCGACTGGGCGTTCATTGCCGGCATGCTCGGGATGCTCCTGACGCTGCTCGCGTATTTCCTGCTGCAGGCGCAGAAGCTGCACGGCAACGGTCTGGTCTATCAACTGATGAACGCGGTCGGCGCGCTGGGCGTTGCACTGTCGTTGTTGTTCGGCCAGTTCACTTCGTCCAGTTTGCCGGCGCTCGTGCTGGAATTGGCGTGGCTGGCGATCAGCATCTACGGCATCGTGGTGGCGCGACGCGTCCGGGTGCAGTAACGCGCTCCGTCTTCGTGCCGGATGGGTGACGATGGACGATCGCTACCAACGCATCTACGCCGCCATCGCGGCCATTCCGCCGGGTCGCGTCGCCAGCTACGGGCAGATCGCTGCGCGCGCGGGATTGCCCGGCCGCGCGCGGCTGGTGGGTGCTGCGCTGCGCGATGCGCCGGACGGGCTGGAATTGCCATGGTTCCGCGTCCTGCATTCCAACGGCACCATCGCGCTGCCGCGCGGCAGCCGCGGATTTCGCGAACAATCCCGAAGGTTGCGCGCGGAAGGCGTGAACGTACGCGACGGCCGCGTGCCGATGCACGCATTCGGGCTCGATGCCGACCTGGATCGCGCCTTGTGGGGCATAGATTGAGCCCGGATGCTTGACGGTTTGCGCGGTGGCCGGTCTAATACGCGGTTCGTGATCGCCGTTCGCGCAATGCGGACATCCCGAGCGGTCGCGCTGGTCCGGCCAGGTAGCTCAGTTGGTAGAGCAGGGGACTGAAAATCCCCGTGTCGGTGGTTCGATTCCGCCCCTGGCCACCATTCCCTGCCATTTCATCCCTCCTGCTCTCTGTCGTGTTGAGCTTCGCTTGTTGCGCCGCTTGGCAGCGATTCCCTCCGCACGCACAATTACGAGTCACGCTGCGGTCGCGTAATGCTCTCCGAACTCGCGGGAATACTGTCGACCGCGACAGTACCCACAGGGACCCCGAATGCCGCTGACACTTCCCCAGCTCGAACGCCACCTGTTCAAGGCCGCCGACATCCTGCGCGGCAAGATGGACGCGTCCGAGTTCAAGGAATACATCTTCGGCATGCTGTTCCTGAAGCGCTGTTCGGACGTGTTCGACCAGCGTCGCGAACACGTGGTCGCGCAACTGCTGGCATCCGGGCCACAGCGCGAAGGAAGCCGAGAAACTGGCCGAAGTAAGGCGCTGGTACGGCGATTCGTTCTACGTGCCGGCCACCTCGCGCTGGCAATACCTGGTCGACGAGGCGCACCACAACGTCGGTGACTTCCTCAACAAGGCGCTGGGCGGGCTTGAAACCAACAACGCCAGCCTTGCCGAGGTGCTGGAGCACATCGACTTCACACGGAAGGTCGGCCAATCGAAGATTCCCGACATCAAGCTGCGTCAGCTCATCAGCCACTTCAGTCAGTACCGCCTGCGCAACGAGGACTTCGAGTTCCCGGACCTGCTCGGCGCCGCCTACGAATACCTGATCGCCGAGTTCGCCGACTCCGCCGGCAAGAAGGGCGGCGAGTTCTACACCCCGCGCGCAGTGGTGCGGATGATGGTGCGGCTGGTCAAGCCCGAAGCCGGCATGAGCGTTTACGATCCATGTGTTGGATCAGGCGGCATGTTGATCCTGTCCAAGGAATACGTGGACGAGCACGGCGGCGACAGCCATCGGCTGGAACTGTACGGACAGGAAGAGAACGGCACGGTCTGGTCGATCGCCAAGATGAACATGCTGCTGCACGGCATCGCCACCGCCGACCTGCGCAACGATGACACCTTGGGGGAACCTGCGCACGTCGCCAGCGGCGAGCTGATGCGCTTCGACCGTGTGCTGAGCAATCCACCGTTCTCGATCAAATGGGGCACCGCCGACACCGACAACCAGGGCCGTCCGGTGTGGAACCCCAAACACCCGGAACGTTTCCGCTACGGCCAGGTGCCGCTGGGTGCCAAGAAAGCCGACCTGATGTTCCTGCAGCACATGCTGGCCGTCGCGCGCGAGGGCGGCGTGGTGGCCACCGTGATGCCGCACGGCGTGTTGTTCCGTGGTGGCGACGAGCGCGCCATCCGCGCCGGCCTGATCGAGGCCGACCTGCTGGAAGCGGTGATCGGCCTGCCTGCCAACCTGTTCTACGGCACCGGCATTCCCGCCTGCGTGCTGGTGCTGCGCCAGCGCAACGGCAATGCCAGCGGCAAGCCCGGCAAGCGCCGCGGCAAGGTGCTCTTCATCAACGCCGACCGTGAATACTTCGAGGGCCGCGCGCAGAACTACCTGTTGCCCGAACACGTCGAGAAGATCGTCAGCAGCTTCGACGCCTTCGAGGACGTGCCGACATTCGCCAGCGTGGTCGATATCGAAACCCTGCGCGCCAACGACTACAACCTCAACATCCGCCGCTACGCCGACAACGCTCCGCCGCCCGAGCCGCAGGACGTGCGCGCGCACCTTGCGGGCGGCATTCCGAAGGTGGAAGTGGAAGCCAAGGCCGCGCTGTTCGCGGCGCATGGCCTTGATCCTTACGACATTCTCCAACCTCGTGATCCCGGCGAAAGCCCGGCGAAGGCATCTTCAAAATCTCGTCATCCCGGCGAAAGCCGGGACCCAGTGACTTCATTCAAGGCAACCGAATACCTCGATTTCCGCGAAGGAATCGAAACGCGCACCGCGCTCAAACCCGCCATCGAAAGCAATGCCGGCGTCACGGCCCGTGAACAGGCCGTGCATGAAGCATTTGAGCATTGGTGGCAGCACCACAGCCCGCGCATCGCCGCGCTGGCCGGCGGCGACCACTTCTTCCACCTGCGCGCCGACCTTTTGAAAAGCTTCAGCGGCGCGCTGGATCCGCTGGCCATGCTCGACCGCTTCCAGGTGCGCGGCATCGTCGCGGGATTCTGGGATCAATCCAAATTCGACCTGCTGACCTTGAAGGCGCGTAGCGCCAAGGGCGTCATCGACGCCTGGCGCGCATCGATCCTGAGCGCGCTGGAAGACGACAAGAACAAGGCCAACCCGCTCGACCACAAGCTGGTGCGCGCGCTGCTGCCGGCGTTCATCGACGAGCTGGCCGAACTGGATGCAAAAAAGGCCGAACTCGACAGCCGGATCAAGGCCGCCGCGCCCGACAAGAACGACGACGATGAAGATGCCGATGCCGACGACGCCGAAGCCGTGGACGAAGCCCAGCTCAAGGCGTGGAAGAAGGAACTGGGCGCGACGAAGAAACAGCAGAGGGCCCTGAAAGCCGCCTTCGCCGAGCGCCTGAATGCCGCGGTCGCCGCACTGGATGAAGCCGGGGCCATGCACTTGCTGCTGGCCATCCTGCACGACGACATGCGGGCCATCCTCGCGCGCTATATCGGCGCCCAGCGCCAGCAACTCATCGCCGCGTTCGAGAACTGGTGGGACAAGTATCGCGTGACCCTGATCGAGATCGAACGCGAACGCGATCACGCGGCGAGCGAATTGCGCGGTTTCCTGAAGGCGTTGGGGTATGGCTGAGTTGCGTCTGACGTCAGGCGTCACGCCTCTCGACGAGGCGCAACTTCCCGAGGCGTGGCAGGCAAAGCGATTGCTGGACTTCTGTTCTTTCGCTCAAGGGGGGCGACTTGGCTTGACCAAGCAGGATCACTATCGGACGACTGGAATTCCAGCATTCAGTGCAGCAGGACAGGATGGGTTCGTTGACGCCGTTGAGTTTCGCAACACCGACGCGGTCGTGCTTTCCGCCATTGGGGCAAATTGTGGGCGATGCTTCCTAGCTTCAGGTGATTGGACGACGCTAGCGAATATTCAAGCTGTTATTCCTGAAGTAGGCGAAGCTGACGCACGATTCCTTCACTATCGCGTGAACCGTGATGACTATTGGCCGCGCTCTGGTTCAGCGCAGCCTTTCATCAAGCCGAGCGACATGAAGTCGTGCTGGGTGGCACTTCCGCCGCTTCCCCAGCAAACGTTGATTGCGGATGTACTCGACACCCTCGACACCACCATCCGCCGGACCGAGGCGATCGTCGCCAAGCTCAAGCTGGTGAAGCAGGGCCTGCTGCACGACCTGCTCACCCGCGGCATCGACGCCTACGGCGAATTACGCCCCCCGCAATCCCAAGCGCCCCACCTCTATAAGCCCTCACCGCTGGGGTGGATTCCAAGGGAGTGGGGCGTGACGTCAATCGGCGAATTAGCGGATATGTTGGTTGGTTTGGCGTTCGACAGCGTAAGATTCACAACCAGTCAAGACGGCGTGCGTTTGCTTCGAGGCATTAACGTATCGCGGGGCTTCATTCGATGGAGTGAGTCCATAACTGCGAGGTGGCCACGCAGTGATCGTTCGATTACACGCTATCTGTTGTCGGAGGGTGATGTTGTTATCGGTATGGACGGTGCTTTGGTGGGGCGCAATGTCGCAATTGTGCGTGATGAGGATCTGCCCTGTGTCCTGGTGCAGCGCGTTGCTCGCTTAAGGGCGCAGGAGCCAATTTCATCGTGGCTCAAGATGAACATTCAACACCAGCGTTTTTTGGCCCATATCGATGGTGTCAAGACTCATACAGCAATCCCACATATTACGGGTGGCAACATTTTTGAGTACACGGTGGCACAGCCGCCATCTGGTGAAATTGTCTCGGGCACTGAGCGAATTGGTGCAATCGAATCGCGAATTGGGGCCGAGCAAAGAGAGCTCAGCCAACTTTCCAAGTTGAAATCCGGCCTGATGGACGACCTGCTCACCGGCCGCGTCCGCGTCACGCCGCTGCTGGAAGCCGCTGCCGCGCCATGACCGCGCTTCACGGACGGTGGGTTCCGTGAACGCGAGATTTTTGTTCGTCATTCCGGGGCGCCTGCGGCTTTATCGCAGGCGAACCCGGAATCCAACTTGATCGTCGCCCGGCGGAACATGGATTCCGGGTTCGGCGCCGAAGGAACCGGCGCGGCCCCGGAATGACGAGAAAGTTTGATGGGGATGTTCTCGCCGATCGCTGCCGTCTCTTTGCATTTGTGCTGTGTAGCGGCACGCGCTACACTGACTCCATGATCCTCAGCTTCCGTCACAAGGGCCTTGAAACGCTTTACCGAACGGGTTCCACGCGTGGCGTGCAGGCGGCGCATGCGGCCAAGCTGCGGCGCATCCTGGCCGCGCTGGATGCCGCGGCGGCGCCTGCGGAACTGAACCACCCCGGCTATCGGTTGCACCCGCTCAAGGGCGAGCTGAAGGGCCACTGGTCGGTGTGGGTGAACGGCAATTGGCGCGTCACGTTCCGATTCGTCGGCGCCGACGTGGAGCTGGTGGATTATCAGGACTATCACTGAACGAGGTACCCGCCATGATGAAGAACCCTCCGCACCCCGGTGAGCTGCTGCGCGAAGACGTGCTGGTGCCGCTCGGGCTTGAAGTCACCGATGCCGCCCAGCGGCTGGGCATGTCGCGCACCACGCTGTCGCGGGTCATCAACGGTCGCGCCGGCATCAGCCCGGACCTCGCGATCCGGCTGGAGCGCGCCGGCGTCAGCACCGCCCGCTTCTGGATGACCCTGCAGGCCAACTACGAGCTGGCGCGCGCCGAGGCGCGCAAGCAGCCGAAGGTGCAACCTTTGCAGGATGCGGCGTAGGCAACGTTGCCGATCATCTTTCAGGGGGGAGCATGGGCTGGGAACTGGAATCCGTCGAGAGGCCGTTCGTCGGCCAATTGATCGCGATGGGCTGGAACTTCCTGTCCGGCGATAGCGAGGATCCGGCAGCCACATTGCAGGAGGGTTTTCGTGATGTCATGCAAGTCCAAACGCTGCGCAGCCGGTTGCGCGCGCTGAACCTGCGCGACGGTAAGCCGTGGCTGGACGATGCGCGCGTCGCGCAGGCCGTGGCCGCACTGACCCGCATCGCCGCGCCACGCCTGATGGAAGCCAATCGCATCGCGACCGGGCTGTTGCTGGACGGCTTCACGGTGGACGGCCTGCCGGATTGGGATGGCGGACGCGGCCAGACGATCCGGTACATCGATTGGGAACGGCCCGAGCGCAACACGTTCGTCGTCGTCAACCAGTATCGGGTGGACTGCCCGCCAGGCCACGATCGCGGCAAGGGCTTCATCGTGCCGGATCTCGTGTTGCTGGTGAACGGCATTCCGCTGGTGGTGGTGGAGTGCAAGAGTCCACTGGTCCCGGAGCCGATGGTCGATGCGGTGGACCAGTTGCGGCGCTACAGCAACCAGCGATTTGCCAGCGGCGAGGTTGGCGATCCCGAGGGCAATCCGGCGCTGTTCCACACCAACCAGTTGCTGGTCGCGACCAGCTTCGACCACGCGCGGCTGGGCAGCATCGGCGCAGGGCTGGAGCACTATGGAGCGTGGAAGACGGTGGTGCCGCGTACGGACGCGCAAGTCGCCGCGGAACTCGGCAAGACACAGTTATCGGAGCAGGAACGCCTGGTCGCGGGCCTGCTCGCGCCGGCGCAGTTGCTGGACGTGATCCGCCATTTCGTGATCTTCATGCAGCTCGAAGGGCGCAGCATCAAGGTGGTGCCGCGCTACCAGCAATATCGCGCGGTAACCCGCGCCATCCAACGCCTGCACACCGGCAGGACGCGCGCGCAGGATGGCGAGCACGACCGTCGCGGTGGCGTGATCTGGCACACGCAGGGATCGGGCAAGAGCCTGACCATGGTGTTCCTGGTAAGGAAGCTCCGCACCGATCCGAAACTGCGGCGCTTCAAGGTGGTGTTTGTCACCGACCGCAAGGATCTGGAAAAGCAACTTTCCGACACCGCGACGCTGACCGGCGAGACGGTGCTGCGTGCAACCTCGGTGGCAGGTTGGCGTGCCATGGTGGCGCGGCACGCGCCCGACCTGATCTTCGCGATGCTGCAGAAGCAACGCGGCGATGCCGTGGGCGAACTGCCTCTGACCGCCGCCGATCTGCCTTCACCGCGTGGTGTGCGCGAACCACGTTTGCTCGAAGTGCTGAACGAGGACGAATCCATCCTGTTGCTGGTGGACGAGGCGCACCGCGGCCACAACAACGAATTGCACGCATGGCTGATGGCCGGCGTGCCCAACGCGGCCAAGATCGGTTTTACCGGCACGCCGATCCTGATGGGCGACAAGAAGCGCACCCATGAAATCTTCGGCGAGTTCATCGACCGTTACACGATCCGCGAGGCCGAACACGACAACGCCATCGTGCCGGTGTTGTACGAGGGTCGCACTGCACGCGGTGCGGTGAAGGACGGCGCCAATCTCGACGAGTTGTTCGAGGACCTGTTCGGCGAGCACACGCCGGAAGAGCTGGAAGCAATTCGCCGCAAGTATGCGACCAGGGGCAACCTGTTCGAGGCGCCGGCGCTGATCGCCGACAAGGCGCGCGACATGTTGCGCCACTACGTCAGCAATATTCTGCCGAACGGCCTGAAGGCCCAGGTGGTGGCGTATAGCCGTCTCGCGGTGGTCCGTTACTTTGCGGCCCTGCAGGCGGCGCGCGATGAACTGCTGGCGGAAGCCGAGGGGTTGAGCGACACCGACAAGTCCATGGACGACGAGGTACTGTGCCGGCAGCCGGCCGCCGTCCGCGCGCGGGTGCAGGCTTGGCGCTATCGCGACACACTGCGGCGCATCGAGTTCGCGGCCGTGATTTCCGGCAGCAACAACGACGATCCCGGGTGGAAAGACTGGACCGATTCGAAGAAGCAGGAAGCCCGTATCGAACGCTTCAAGAAACCGCTGGCGCACGCCGACGAGTCCAAGGCCGACCCGTTGGCCTTCCTGATCGTGAAATCCATGCTGATCACCGGCTTCGATGCGCCGATCGAGGGCGTGATGTATCTCGACCGGCCGATCAAGGAGGCGGAACTGCTGCAGACGGTGGCGCGCGTGAACCGCACCGGCCACGGCAAGAAGTTCGGCATCGTGGTGGATTACTACGGACTGGCCCATCACCTGAAGCGCGCGTTGGCGGTGTACGCCGACGAGGACATCGAGGGCGCGCTGCAAAACCTCAAGGACGAGATACCGGTGCTGCGCGACCGGCATTTGCGCGTCGCCGACCTGTTTCGTCGTCATGGCATCGACGGGCTGGACGACGTGGAGGCCTGCGTAGAGGCGCTGGCCAACGAGCGCCTGCGCGCCGAGTTCTCGGTCAAGCTGAAGCAGTTCCTGGATTCGCTGGACGTGGTGTTGCCGCGTCCCGAGGCGCTGCCTTACAGCGCCGATGCGAAGCGCATGGCGCTGATCTATGTGCGCGCCCGCAACCGGTACCGCGACACGCCGATGCTGGGCAAGGACGTAGGCGCCAAGGTGCGGCGCCTGATCGACGAGCACGTGGTGTCGCTCGGGATCGACCCGAAGATTCCGCCGATTTCTCTGACTGACGCCAATTTCGATGCCGAGATAGGGCGCACCGCCAACCAGCGCGCCAAGGCTTCTGAAATGGAGCACGCGATTCGCGCGCACATCCGGGAGCACTACGAGGAAGACCCGGTGCTGTACCGCAAGCTCAGTGAACGCCTGACCAAGCTTCTGCAGGAAATCGGCGACGAGTGGGAGCGCCTGACTGCGGCGTTGCAGGGGGTGATCAACGAGATTCGCGGGCACCGCGTGCAGGTCGAAGGCGACGTGGCCGATGTTCCCGAGCGTTACGCGCCATTCCTGCGGCTCTTGAGTGACACAGCGTCGGGGCCGGCCCGGCCATCATCAGCCGAACGCCGGAAACTGGCCGACGTGACCGTGGAAGTTGTGGATACGCTCACCGCGGAATTGACGCCGAACTTCTGGCGTCCGGCCAACCAGCCCGCCCGCGACGCGCTCGGTACCCGCTTGTTCGGCATCCTCATGCATGCACGCCTGATGCCAGCGGATGAGCTGGACGCCCTGGTCGACAAGCTGCTGGAACTGGCGCGCGCGAATCACACCCGGCTGGTGCAGTCGTGAACAGTTTTGTTGTTGGCGAGCTGTGCTTCGAACTGCGCCGCAGCGCGCGGCGACGCACGCTGGAAATCATGGTGGACCGCGGCGGCGAACTGATCCTGTCGGCGCCGATCGCCGCCAGGGAGCAGCGGCTGCGGGATTTCGTGCGCCGCAAGCGAATGTGGGTATACCGCCAACTGGCGCGCAAGGAAGCCTTGATGCGTCCCATTCCACACAAAGCGTTCGTGGATGGCGAGGGGTTTTTGTACCTGGGCCGCAGTTATCGCTTACGGCTCGTCGCCGGCTCGGCAAAAGCTGCGGCGCCCGTGCGGCTTGAGCGCGGGCGGCTACTGATGCCGCGCCCGCTGGCGGCGAATGGGCGCACGCACTTGAGGCGCTGGTACGTCGAGCGTGCGACACCTTGGCTCTCGAAACGGGTCAGGGCTTACGCCGACCGCATGGAAGTGGAGCCCGCCGGCGTCCACGTGCAGGACCTGGGCTATCGCTGGGGTTCCTGCGGCAAGGGCGGTCGGCTCTATTTCCACTGGAAGACCATCCTGCTGCCGGCGCGTATCGCGGAATACGTGGTGGTGCACGAAATGGCGCACCTGCACGAGCCGCACCACACGCCCGCGTTCTGGCGCCGCCTTGCGCGTGCGATGCCCGACTACGAGCCGCGCAAGACGTGGCTGGCCGAGCATGGTATCGATGTCGAGGGGCTTTGACTCGCGAGCGGATCAGGTGCCCTTGCCGCGATTCCCAGGCTGGTAGTGGCCCGGCTCCGAACGGAACGGAATCGCGAGACGATTCCAGCCGTTGATCGCGATGATCGCGAGTGAGAGGTCGACCAGTTCCTTGTCGCTGAAGTGCTTGCGCATTTCGTCGTACAGCGCGTCGGGAACGTTTTTCGTTTTGGAGATGCGGGTGAGGGCCTCGGTCCAGGCCAACGCGGCACGTTCGCGGTCGCTGTAGAACGGCGATTCGCGCCAGGCGTCCAGCAGGTACAGGCGTTGCTCGGTTTCGCCCGCGGCGCGTGCATCTTTGCTGTGCATGTCGAGGCAGTACGCGCAGCCGTTGATTTGCGAGGTGCGCATCTTCACCAGTTCCAGCAGCGGGTGTTCCAGTCCGCAGTCGTCGACGTGCGCCTGCAGCTGGCGCATGGCCTTGAAACCGCCGGGTGAAGCCTTGGCGTAGTTGAGGCGTTGGGTCATCGCATTCTCCTGACGAGTGGAAACCTGTGCATTCCGGGCTGTACGTGCGGCCGAAGAAATGCAGGAGCGCGCCTGCGCGCGATGGCCTCGGCGCAATTCCGGTCGCCGGCAGGCCGGCTCCTACCCTTCCCAGCGCATCAATGGAATGGTACCGGCGTGTCCGTGCCAGCCGCCGGACGCATGAAGAAATCCTGCAGGTACTTCTCGCCCTCGTCGTCCAGGATCGTGACGACGGTTTTCAATTCCGGGAACTGCTCGCGGATGCGGCGCGCCGCGATCATGTGTGCGCCGGAACTCGGCCCGCAGAACAGGCCGCGGGTGCGTGCAAGTTTGCGCATTTCGGCGATCGCGTCGGCGCTGGCGACGCTGGTGGTGTCGCGGACGAGGTCGCGGTGTTGCGCGAAGATGCCGGGCACGAAGCCATCGGAGATACCTTCGATCTGGTGCAGCGCGACTTCGCCGCACAGGATGGTGCGCGATTCCGAGGGTTCCATCGCGAACAGGCGCACGTTCGGATTGACCTTGCGGAAGGCTTGGCCGACGCCGATCAGCGTGCCACCGGTGCCGACGCCGTGCACGAACGCGTCGGGCACGCGGCCTTCCGGCAGTTGCGACAGGATCTCGGGGCCGAGGATTTCGCGGTTCTCGTCCACGTTCCATTCGTTTTCGAACTGGCCGGGAAAGAAGAAGCCGGGCTGCTTGCCGAGTTCGCGCGCGCGTTCCAGCGCGTCGTTGACGTGGAAGGTGCCGCAGAACAGGACTTCGGCGCCGTAGGCACGCGAGATCGCCACGCGTTCGCTGGAAAGCCCTTCGGGCATCACCACGATCATGCGGTAACCCTTGACGGCGGCGACCATCGAAAATGCATTGCCGGTATTGCCGCTGGTGGCCTCGACGATGGTGTCGCCGGACTTGATGGCGCCGGTTTCCTCCGCGCGCTCGATGATGTATTTGGCGATGCGCGCCTTGATGGAACCCGACGGATTCAGGAATTCGCACTTGGCGAAGATGCCATCGATTTCCAGCAGCGGCGTGTCGCCGACGGCGTCGAGGATGTTGGTGGAAAGTCCCGTGTAGCGCGTTGCCATGCGTGGCTCCCGAGGCGGTTTGCGCAGTGTCCCGCGCTGCGGTGCCAGCGTGAATGATCCACGTCAGGCCACGCGGGTCGCGGCGTTCGTCGCGACCCGCGCACGGATTGCCGATGCGGGAACTACCAGGAACGGTCGCCGGTTGCCTGGTTCGCCTTGGAGCTGTCCTGCAGTGTCGCCGCGACCTTGCCCGCGTCCTGCTGCACGCTGGCGAGCGAATCGGATTTCAGCCCGGCCTGCGCGGTGGTCAATGCGCTTTCCAGCTTGCCATGCAGCGTCTGGTTGGACGCCGAATCGGGAATCGCACCGTTGCCCTGGCCCTTGCACGGATTTTCGGCCTTGGCATCGAAACCGGCGCCATTGGGTCCGGCCAGGCAATTGACCACGTGTTGCAGATGCGCGTGTGCCATCGCGATGTTCTTGGCGGTTTGCGCCATCAGTGCGTGGGCGTGCGCGGTGCTCACTTCGTTGTCGACGTTGCCCTTCGCGAACGCGCCGAGTGAAAGGCTGGCGGCGAGTGCGCCGGCCATGCCCATTGTCAGGAACCTGTTCATCGCTGCCTCCGATCTGCCCGGTGTGGGAGGCGCAAGCGTACGCGCGGGAATGTAATCGGCGCGTGTAGTGATTCGGGCGCCGGCCGGGCATTCAGACGGTTTCGAACAGCGCCATGAAGCCGTAGTCCATGTGCTGCTGCATGTGGCAGTGGAACAGGGTCAGGCCGGGCAGGTCGGCGGTGAAATCGACTTCGGTGGTCTGGAACGGTGGCACCAGCACCACGTCCTTGATCACGCCGGCGGTCGGCTGTCCGTGGGTCCTGGTGATTTCGAATCCGTGACGATGCAGGTGCAGCGGATGGATGTCGTCGCTGGCATTGCGGAAACGCAGGCGGTAGCGGTGCCCGAGTTTCAACTTGCGCATGACCGGCATGGTTTGCATGTCGAAAGGCACGCCATTGATGGCGTAGACATCGAAGCCTTCCTCGCCGCTCTGACGCGCGGTGATCACCATGTCGATGATCTCGTCGGGTTTCGGCGGCGTGCGTTTCGGATCGGCGAACAATCGGTAATCCCACATGAACTTCGGCGGCGCCTGCCATTGTGGCTTGCCGCTTGCACCCGCGTATTCGACCACGATGCCCATGCCGCCTTCGCGATCGGAATCGGTGGTGTCGCCGAGCACCCATACGCCGGGGTGATCCATTTCGACGATCGCGGACACGCGCTCGGCGGTGCCGATCCACAGCACCGGTACCTCGGCCGGATGCGGCACGGGATTGCCATCCAGTGCGATGACTTTGAAAGTATGGCCGGGCAGGGCGAGGCTGCGATTCTCGGTGGCGCTGGCGTTGATGACGTGCAGTAGCACGCGCTCGCCGCGCTTCACGCGGATCGGCTCGCCGTGGCCGAGCGATTTGCCGTTGATCGCAAAGGCGTCGTAGGCGAGTTCGTAACCGGGTGGCACCTTGCCGGCGTTGGGATCGGATGTCGCGGCGATGGTGACCAGATCCATTTCCATGCCCGACGGCTGCATGAACGCCATGTCCATGTCGATGCGCGTCAGGTACGGCATGAATTCCTTGAGCGTCAGGAACACTTCGCGATCGTAGGCACCCGGTTCGTTCTTCGGTTCGATGTACACCGGACCCGCGAGACCCGTGTACAAGCCCCGCGCGAGATCGGGGCCGGCGCGCACGTGCGTGTGATAGAAGCGCAGGCCGGACGGTGTCGGCGTGAACGCGATTCGGCGATGGCCGTGTGCGTGAACGGGCGGCGTGCGTTCCTCGTCGGCGCCGTCGACGCTGTCGGGCAGGTACTGGCCGTGCCAGTGCACCTGCTCGTCGTGGTCGGTGTCGTTGAAGATGTCGACCGTGGTTTTCTCGCCCTGCCGGAAGCGCAGCAGCGGCCCGGGAAAGTCGCCGTTGTAGAGCGTGGTCGACACGAATTTCTCGTCCGACAGTTCCAGCACGCCATGGCCGATGCGGAGCATGTGATCGGCCTTGCCGACCGGCGTGGTCGTCGCATCGGCGGACGCGGCGGCGTGCATCTGCGCACCCAGCGCATCCGTGCCAGGCAGTACGCCTGCGAGCGCGGTGAGGCTGGCGGATTTCAGGAAATCACGACGATCCATGATTGGATTCCATGATGGCCACGCAGACGGGCACGCCGCAACCCGGCGCGGCCCGCGGGCGGAAACACGAGTCAGGCGTCCGCAGTCACGCGCGCGCGGTTGGAACCGTTCGCGGCTTGCGCTGGTAACGGGTGCCGAGAATCACGTCCCAGAGTCCGGTCGTCACGCCGAAGTTGGCGTCCGGGTGGTAGTGATGGATGTTGTGGAAGCCGGCCCAGCGACGCATCATCGGGCTGTCGAAGCGATGCACGTGGATCACCACGTGGCTCAGCCCGTAGGCGGCGTAGCCCGCTGCGATGGTGCCGGCCAGCAGCAAGGCGTAGCCGACCGGAATGGCCAGCGCGAACAGGGCGCCCAGCGCGCACATGAAAAGCGGCGGCATGAAGAACGGCAACGCGTCGTAGCCGAGCGGGTCATCGTGATGGTGATCGTGGCCGGACTTGAACGGGCCCGTGTTGCCATGGAACAGCCAGCGGTGCGCGGCGTATTCGATGAAGGTGAAGGCGAACAATCCGCAGAGCGCGGTCAGCGCCGCCAGCGCCGGCTGCATGCGTCCATACCACACGCCGGCCGCGATCAGCAGCAGGCTGATGAGGCTGTCCGAAACGAGGGCGGCACGCAGGTTGAACAGGCTGGTGGACAGCCGCGCCAACGGTCGCGCGAGCCATTCCAGCGGCGCAGGCAAACGCCTCGGCGGATTCCCGGATGCGTCGTGGTTGGCGGTAACCTGATGGTTCGACACAGCCAGAGCCAGCTCCTGCGGATTGAGGCGATCGCGTATTCGATCGGCGGCCAGCGCCTCTTCCCCCGGCCTGCCGCGGCGCAAGTATAGTGAGAAACCCGAGGGCAAGCATGAGGGCACCGCGATGAAAACTGCACGTCGTTTTGCGGTTTTGGCGCTGCTGCTGGCCGGTTTCGCCACGTTTCCCGCGTGGGCCCAGCAAACCGATTCGGAACGCGCCGACCTGGCGCGCTACCAGAAGTACGCCGAGGCGCCGGTGGACCACGTCCGCTATTTCCAGATCAATGGATTCCAGTATCTGGCGCCCGACAAGGTGGCGATCTGGTTCGGCGTCAACAAACTGTACCTGCTGACGGTGGAAACGCCGTGCACCAACCTCGCGTTCGCGAACGGCATCGGCTTGACCGCGAAAAACCAGATGCTGTATCGCAATTTCGACTTCGTCACGTTCGATCACCAGCGCTGCAAGATCACGAAGATCGTGCCGGTGAACGAGCTGAAGATGAAGCAGGATCGCGCGAAGGAAAAGCAGGAAGGGGCGTCGGCGTCCAGCGGCTAGTCGCCTGCTTCATCGGGAGATTCACCGAACAGGAATCGCTGCATTTCCGCGGCGAGAAGTTTGCGCGTGTCCGGATCGCGCGGCGACAGCCTGTTTTCGTTGATCAGCATGGTCTGGTAAGCAAGCCACTGCTGCCACGCTTCGCGGCCGATGTGTTCGTAGATGCGCTGGCCGAGTTCGCCCGGCCACGGCGGGCGGTCGAGGCCTTCGGTTTGGCACTGGAGTTTTTTGCAGAAGACGCTTCGGGCCATTGCATCAATACCTTTTTCACAGGCGCAGGGACGCCGAGATCCGCAATCTCGGCACGTGAATACCAGCGCGTCTCAGGGTCGTCTGCAACAGTGGCGCGCGCGCACACGCCGCGCCACTCGATCGGCGAGGCGTGCAATTTGAAATGCGTGAATACGTGCAGGATGCCTGGCAAGGCGACGGCGGCGTCGCGATCGAGGTCGGCGAGCCGCGAAGCAAGCTCCCGCGCACTGTGTTCGTCGGCGGCTTCCGGCAGGCTCCACAATCCCGGCCAGACGCCTTGCGGCGGGCGACGCTGCAACAACACGCGATCCTGCCGATCGCGCAGCACGACGAAGCATGTGTGCTTCTCCGGCAGCACGCGTGCCGGGCGCGCCGCCGGAATCGCGGCCGTGGTTCCGTCCCGAGACGCGACGCAAGCCTGCGCTTGCGGACAAACACCGCAACGGGGATTCGCACGCGTGCAGACGGTCGCCCCGAGGTCCATGATCGCCTGCGTGTAGTCCGCGATTCGCGCTTCCGGCGTGTGCGTTTCAGCGTGCGACCACAGCGCATTCTCGACCACGCGTTCGCCGGGCCAGCCGCCGACGCCGTGATGGCGGCTCAGCACCCGCTTGACGTTGCCGTCGAGGATCGCGTGGCGCTGTCCGTATGCCAGCGCCAGGATCGCGCCCGCGGTGGAACGGCCGATGCCGGGCAGGGCGGCCAGTGATTCGAAATCCTGCGGCAATTCGCCGTCGTGTCGCGCGACGCATTGTTGCGCCGCCGCGTGCAGGTATCGTGCACGCCTGTAGTACCCGAGCCCCGACCACAACGCCAGCACGCGATCTTCCGATGCGGCCGCGAGCGTACGGACGTTCGGCAGCGCGCCGACGAAGCGTTCGAAGTACGAAATGACCGTCGCGACCTGGGTTTGTTGCAGCATCACCTCCGAAACCCACACGCGATAGGGCGTGCGGGGGTGTTGCCACGGCAGGTCGTGGCGACCGTGCAGGTCGTACCAGTTCAGCAGGTGGCGCGCGAAATCGTCCACGGCTCAATGTGCCGTCGACGCGGCCGCGGCGGCGCTCGAAGCACTCGTGGCCGGCGCGAGGTCCGGGCCGGCGTCGATCGTGAGGCCCGTCGCTTTCAGCCAGCCGAGATCGAGTTGCCGCACTTCGGCTTTGCCCGTGAACGGCAGCGCGCCCGGCGGCTGGCCCGGCTGCGCGGCCAGCACGCGTTTCCACCAGCGTCCGAATTCGGTGGGCTGCAGGCGGAGATCGGCGTGTGCGTCGTCACCGTCCAGTTTCAGCATGACCGTCAGCGGCGCGTGTCCGCGCGCGGGCGCAACGTTCAGCGCGATCTTGTCGGTGACGGGTTCCGGGGGCATGGCGGGCGGGCGGGGTGCCGATGCGGAAGCGGCGGGCGCGTGGGCCGACGCGGCAGGCGGCGGCGCGAATGCGCGATGGCGCAGCGTGCCGTGGAGCTGCATCGCGAGGTCTTCGCCGCCACGCCAACTGCCTTCGCCTTCGAGCTGCAGGGCGATGCCTTGCTGCTCGGTGAGTTGAAACCTCAATGCCTTGAGACCGATCACGCCATCGTGGGCCGCGGAGGGCACCGTGGTGAGCACGGCGGTGAAACGGTTGCCGGCCGCGCCGCGCGCCGCGGCTTCCAACCGGAACACCTTGTCGGGCGCCAGCGCGCCGGTCTCGACGCTGAAATCGAACAGCAACGGCGAACCGTTGCGGGAAAGCGTGCCTTGGCTCATGTGCACGCCAGTGGTGATGGTAGGCAGGCGTGGCGGTCCGGCGGCACGGTGCGGCAGCCGCGCGAGCAGCGATTCGAGTTCGTCCAGGTTCAAGTGCGGCGCGACCACGTCCACCCGCTCGATGGCGACTTCGCCATGCAGCAGCGCGCGCCATGGCACCACGATGGTGGCGCCGGCCGCCTGCAACACCGGTCTGTTGGAACCGCTGTTGGTCAGGCTGAAGCCCTTCAACTGCACGCCCGGCCGTGGGAACAGGGTGGGTTCGGCGGGCGCCTGCAGGCGCAGCCTCAGCCCGACCGCGGCGAGGTCGTTTTCCAGCAAGGCCGTGAAGCGATCGGGTTGCAGCAGGTTGTGGACGTACACGGCCGCGGCGATCGCCAGCGCGACCAGCACCGCGACGATCGCCAACGCGATCCAGCGCAGGAGGTGCCGCGACGATGGCGCGGTGGCCGACATGGTCAACTGCCGACGGGCAGCAGTCCGTCGACGAAGGCGCGGGCGTCGAACACGCGCATGTCCTCCGCGCGTTCGCCCAGGCCAACGTAGCGGATCGGCAGCGCGAACTCCCGCGCCAGCGCGAACACCACGCCGCCCTTGGCGGTGCCGTCCAGCTTGGTGACCGCGAGTCCGGTGACGCCGATCGCATTGATGAATTCGCGCACCTGGTTGATCGCGTTCTGGCCGGTGGTGCCGTCGATCACCATCAGCACTTCGTGCGGCGCTTCGGCGTCGAGCTTGCCGAGCACGCGCTTGACCTTGGCCAGTTCGTCCATCAAGCCGGAGCGGGTGTGCAATCGACCAGCGGTGTCGGCGATCAGGATGTCGTGCTTGTGCGCGACCGCCATCTGCAGCGCGTCGAAGATCACGCTGGCCGAATCCGCGCCCTGTCCCTGCGAGCACACCGGCACACCGAGCCGCGAACCCCATTCCTGCAACTGCGCGACTGCGGCGGCGCGGAAGGTGTCGCCGGCGGCAAGCAGCACGCCGCGATTTTCCTGCTGGAAACGTCGCGCCAGCTTGCCGATCGTGGTGGTCTTGCCGACGCCGTTGACGCCGACCACCAGCAGCACGAACGGCTTGCGCGTGCCGATTTCCAGCGGTTGCGCAACGGGTTCCAGCAGCGCGACCAGGCGCGCGCGCAGCGCCTCGCGCATCGCGGTGGCGTCGACGAATTCGCGCTTGTGCATCCGGCGGCGCAAGTCGTCGATCAATTCGCTGGTGGATGCAACGCCGACGTCCGCGGAGAGCAGGGTGATCTCGAGTTCGTCCAGCAGCTCGTCGGACAGTACCGGGTTGCGCGAGAACAGCGACGACAACCCGCGGGCGAAACCGCTGGACGAAAGCCGGTCGCGCCAACTGCGGCGCGGCGGGATCGGCTGCGCCGGCGCAAGAAAGTCATCCGGGCCGCTCGCGGTGTTCGGTAGCGCCGATTCCGTGGCCGGCACCTCGGGTTCGCGCCGGGCGGGTATGCTCGGCTGCCCGCGCGCTTCATCCTCGGCCGCGGCGGATTCGTCGGGCATCGGCGGCGGCTCGGGGCGCGGCTTGCGGCCGGCCAGTTTGTTCCAGAGACTCGGCATCGGGTTCACGCTTGGAAGATGCAGGCCGAAATGCTAACACCGGGTTGCTTTATGGATGCGATCATGCGTGATCGCTGCAATAGTCAAGTCAATGCCAGCATGGCAGTTTTGCTTCGGGGAAACACCAGAACGGGCTTCTTCTTGCGATCGTCCGTGATCGCGGCAATAGTCAAGTTGGGCCAGCATGACGATCGTGCATTCAGGCAAACACCAGAACGGCCATCCATGGCCTGACTTCTCACCAACAGCGGCTTCGCATAGGGGCATGGGCAAACATCGTCAAAGCACGGTACCGCCGGGACACGTCCGCATCATTGGCGGGCGCCTGCGGGGATCGCGGCTGAGCGTGCCGATGTTGCCGGGCATGCGCCCGACGCCGCAGCGGCTTCGGCAGACGTTGTTCGATTGGCTGGCGCCGGTGATCGACGGTGCGCGCGTGCTGGATGTCTTTGCCGGCACCGGCGCGCTCGGCATCGAAGCGCTGTCGCGGGGTGCGCGGCAGGCGGTCTTTTTCGAACAGGATCGCGGGCAGGCGCAGGCGATCGAAGCGGACCTTGCGCGCCTGCATCAGGATGCCGCGACCGTGCGGCACGTCGATGCACTGCGTCCATTGGCCGCAACCGCGCCGGAAACATTCGACATCGCTTTCGTCGATCCGCCTTTCGGTTCGGCGCTGTGGGCGCACGCCGCGGCGTTGCTCGATGCGCACGGCTGGATTGCGCCGGATGGGTGGGTGTACGTCGAATCGGGCGTCGACGATGCGTGGGAGGTTCCGGCGCGCTGGCGCGTGCACCGGCAGCGCGACACGGGCGCGGTGCGCGGCACGCTGTTTCGCCTCGGCGGCGATTGATGCGCGCGGCGCTGTCACGGCGGCGCCGCAAGATGGCACAATGGGGCATGGGGACCGACAAGCCAACCCGCTCCAACCCGCGCGTCGCGGTGTATCCGGGCACCTTCGATCCGATCACCAACGGTCACGGCGACCTGGTCGCGCGCGCGGCGCCGCTGTTCGACAAGGTGATCGTGGCGGTCGCGCGGTCCAGCGGCAAGACGCCGCGGTTCGAACTGGACGAACGCGTCGCGCTTGCGCGCGCCGCACTGGCCGATGTACCCAATGTCGAGGTGCGCGGTTTCGATACCTTGCTTGCCCGCTTCATGATCGAATGCGGCGCGGGCGTGATCCTGCGCGGATTGCGCGCGGTGTCCGATTTCGAGTATGAATTCCAGCTTGCCAGCATGAACCGGCATCTGATTCCGCAGGCCGAAACGTTGTTCCTGACGCCGGCCGAAGAATGGAGTTTCATTTCGTCGTCGCTGGTGCGCGAAATCGCCAGCCTCGGCGGCGACGTTTCCAATTTCGTTCATCCGGCTGTCCAGAAGGCCTTGCGTCGACACCGACGCAAGCCGGGGGGGCGAGCTGGTTCTGCCGTTCCACGCAAGTCATCGAGGTGATCGCCATGCGCAAATTCCTTTTCATCGCCGCCATCGCGCTGCTGGGTACCATTGGTCTCAGCGCCTGCAACGACAGTGGCGAAGGCCAGACGACGGTCCAGGCCAAGGCCACCAAGCCCACCGACCCCAATGACATCAAGGGCTGGCAGGCTTACCTGACCCAGATCGTGCAGGACAACCTGGGCAACATCACCAATACGCCGTACGTCTACTTCGTGCCCGATGTGCCTGTCGAGGTCGCGGCAGCCGGAACTTCGGCGGGCAAGGCCGGCACGGCGGGCCAACCGGCCAGTGCTTCGTCCGCGGAAGAAACCCTGGGCCGGGTCCAGGACCAGATCGACACGGTGGTTGCTGCGACCGTGTTGCCGGGCAACATGGTGGCGGCGGGCGGCCCGAACTCGGCGACCACCGCGAAGGTGCTGGAGAACGCGTTCAAGCAGGCTTCGCCGGGCTCCTTCAAGGGCGTGGTGGTGCTGTTCATCGGCGACAAGGCCGACGAAGCAGCGGTGAAGGCGGCCATCGATCCAAGCGGCGCGACCTTCAAATTCGCACAAATGTAACGAAGAGCCGGGACTGGGGACTCGGGACTCGGGACCCGGAACAGGCCAGGGATGGCCGGCAACGTAGCGAAGCTCTTTTCGCGCCCTTGCACGACGCCGAGCATCGCAGCGCCAAGCGGGAGCAAGGCGCGCATGTTTGAGCACAGGGATGTGCGAGTTCGCGCCGGCCCGCTTGGCGCGAGAAGCGCGGGGAAGTTTCGGCAACAGGATGTTGCCGAAACCGTCGTGCCAGGTGCTTGGCTTTGGTTACTTTCCCCAAAAGGAAAGTAACCCGCGCGTCAGGAGACGCGCGGAACCAAGACATGGACGTCATTCGCCATGCGATAATGTCGCGTTCACCAACGCCGCCTGTCCGTGCGGCGCTGCCGCGCGCACGCGCGGAACCCCTCCAGACACGCGCGCGCCATGCAGCAGATCCGCAACTTTTCCATCATCGCCCACATCGACCACGGCAAGTCCACGCTGGCCGACCGCATCATCCAGATTTGCGGCGGCCTCACCGAGCGCGAAATGGAAGCGCAGGTGCTGGACGACAATCCGATCGAACGCGAACGCGGCATCACCATCAAGGCGCGTTCGGTGTCGCTGCCCTACACCGCGCGCGACGGCCAGGTCTATGAACTCAACTTCATCGACACGCCCGGCCACGTGGACTTCAGTTATGAAGTCTCGCGCTCGTTGGCGGCATGCGAGGGCGCGCTGCTGGTGGTCGACGCCGCGCAGGGCGTGGAAGCGCAGTCTGTCGCCAACTGCTACACCGCGGTGGAGATGGGCCTGGAAGTCGTGCCGGTCCTGAACAAGATCGACCTGCCGACCGCCGACATCCCGAAAGTGAAGGAAGAAATCGAGGCGGTGATCGGCATCCATGCCGACGACGCGGTCGCGATCAGCGCCAAGACCGGCGAGAACGTGCGCGACGTGCTGGAGGCGATCGTCGCGCGCATCCCGCCGCCCAAACCGCGCGACACCGACAAGCTGCAGGCGCTGATCATCGACTCGTGGTTCGACAACTACCTCGGCGTGGTGATGCTGGTGCGCGTGATGCAGGGCGAGATCAAGCCCGGCGACAAGCTGCAGGTGATGTCGACCGGCCGCAGCCACCAGGTCGACAACGTCGGCGTGTTCACGCCCAAGCGCAAGGAAACGGCCAAGCTCGGGGCCGGCGAGGTGGGTTGGGTCAATGCCTCGATCAAGGACGTGCACGGCGCGCCGGTCGGCGACACGCTGACGCTCGCGAGCGATCCTGCGCCGAAGCCGCTGCCGGGCTTCCAGCACATGCAGCCGCGCGTGTTCGCGGGGTTGTTCCCGGTTGCGTCCGACGATTTTCCGGCGTTGCGCGAGGCGCTGGACAAGCTGCGCCTCAACGACGCCGCACTGTTCTTCGAGCCGGAATCGTCGGAAGCGATGGGCTTCGGTTTTCGCTGCGGGTTTCTCGGCATGCTGCACATGGAAATCGTGCAGGAACGGCTGGAACGCGAATACGACCTCGACCTCGTCACCACCGCGCCGACCGTGGTGTACGAAGTGCTGAAGAGCGATGGCGAGGTGATGCTGCTGGACAACCCGGCCAAGCTGCCGGCCTCGCCGGCGGTCGCGGAAATCCGCGAGCCCATCATCGTCGCCGACATCCTGACGCCGCCCGAACACGTCGGCAACGTGATTACCCTGTGCGAGGAAAAACGTGGCGTGCAGCGTTCCATCCAGTATCTGGCGGGTCAGGTGCGGATCAGTTACGAACTGCCGCTGGCCGAGGTGGTGCTGGATTTCTTCGATCGCCTGAAATCGGTGAGCCGCGGTTACGCGTCGATGGATTACCACTTCGATCGTTTCGAAGCGGGTCCGTTCGTGCGGGTGGACGTGCTGATCAACGGCGACCGGGTGGACGCGCTGAGCCTGATCGTGCATCGTGCGCACGCCGACCGGCGTGGCCGGGACCTGGTCGAGCGGATGCGCGAATTGATTCCGCGGCAGATGTTCGACGTGGCGATCCAGGCCGCGGTCGGCGCGCAGATCATCGCGCGTTCCACGGTGAAGGCGCTGCGCAAGAACGTGCTGGCCAAGTGTTACGGCGGCGATGTCAGCCGCAAGAAGAAGCTGCTCGAGAAGCAAAAGGAAGGCAAGAAGCGGATGAAGCAGGTCGGCCGCGTGGAGATTCCGCAGGAAGCGTTTCTGGCCGTGCTGCGGACGGACAAGTGAGTGGAGCCGGAAATCGGGAATCGGGATACAACCATTCTCGTCATTCCGGGGCCGCCCGCGCTGTTCGCGGCAGAACCCGGAATCCATTTTGATCTTGGCGGGAAAGCAACTGGATTCCGGATACCGTGCCGGATTGCATCCGGCGCAGCCCCGGAGTGACGAAACTGAAACCCCGGTCTCACCGAAATGACGAAAGTCACTGGATTTCCGCATCAGCGGAAATGACGATGGCGACAGATGCAGAACCGCGCCTCGCGCGCGATCCAAGGATTACGCAGTGAAGAAAGACGCATTGGGGACCGTGGTGCTGGTGGCGATCGTCGCCATCTGTCTCTACATCTGGTACAGGACTTCGGACTTCGCGCTGGCGCTGGTGCTGATCACCGCCGCGTTTTTCGTGATCTGGGCGGTCGATCGCCTCGCGTTCGCGCGCCGGCGCCGGGAGCGCGCCGCGGCCGAAGGACAGAAGCCGCACGAGCCGGTGCTGGTCGATTACGCGCGCTCGTTCTTCCCGGTGATCCTGGCGGTGCTGCTGTTCCGCACGTTCCTGCTGGAGCCCTTCCGGATTCCATCGGGTTCGATGATGCCGACCTTGCTGGTCGGCGATTTCGTGCTGGTGAACAAGTTCGCCTATGGCCTGCGCCTGCCGGTGACCAATACCAAGATCCTCGACACCGGCGAACCGCAGCGCGGCGACATCGCCGTGTTCCGTTATCCGCTGAACCCCAAAGAGGATTACATCAAGCGCATCATCGGCTTGCCCGGCGACACCATCAAGGTGGTCGGCGAGGATGTCTCCATCGACGGTAAGCCGGTGCCGCAGACGCTTGTCGGCGAATATCACGGCACCGACAAGGTCAGCATCCAGATGGAAGAAAATCCGAACGTTTCGCCGGTGCAGCGCTACACGGAGGATCTGGGCGGGGTCACGTATTCCACGCTGCATTTCAGGTATGTGGAGTCCTACAACTGCATCGGCTCCGGCGGCACCCTCACGGCTGACGGCGGTTGCGAATGGAAGGTGCCGCAGGGCTACTACTTCGCGATGGGCGACAACCGCGACAACAGCGCCGACAGCCGCTTCTGGGGCTTCGTGCCGGAGCAGAACCTGGCCGGCAAGGCATTCTTCATCTGGTTCAGCCTGGCCGACTGGCACCGCATCGGTACGGTCCTGCAATAGCTTTCCGCGTCCATGACCTTCGAGGGATGGACGCGGCGCGCGACGCGTGCGCCAATGGGCGCACGCATCGACGGGAGGCCATCATGCAAAGAGTTCGCAGGATTTTCGCCAGCGTGCTGCTGGCGATCGTGGCGGCATGTGCGGTCGTCCCGCAGGCGATCGCGAAGCCGGCCGGTGAAAACGTGGTGGTCGATCTCCACCACATGATCCCGATGCGTGATGGCGTGAAGCTGGCCGCGACGATTTGGCGTCCGGCGAACCAGCAGAAGCCGTTGCCGGTCGTGCTGGTACTGACGCCGTACATCTCCGACGAAACCCAGGAACGCGCCGTCAAGTTTGCCGAAAACGGCTACGTCTACGTGAGCGTCGACGTGCGCGGGCGCGGCACCTCCGGGGGCAAGTTCACGCCGCTGTACGGCAACGGCCCGGACGGCGCCGACCTGATCGCATGGCTGGCGAAACAGCCGTGGTGCGACGGACGCGTGGTGACGCGCGGTGGTTCGTATCGCGGCATGGACCAGTGGCAGATCCTGGCACAGCATCCCGCGCATCTTGCGGCTGCGGTGCCGACCGCAGCGGTGTACCCCGGCTGGGATTACCCGCAGCCGAAAGGCATTTTCCTGAGTTATATGGCGCAGTGGCTTGCGCTGACCAGTGGCCAGACCGGGCAGGACATTCTGTTCGGTGACCGGGACTACTGGCAGTCGCGTTTCGTGGATGCCTACGAACACAACCGGCCGTTCCACCGGCTTGCCGATCTCGCCGGCACCAATCGTGCCGCGTTCCTCGAGTGGCTGGATCATCCGGGCTACGACGATTACTGGGCACGCTACAACCCGAAGCCGGACGACTACAAATCGATCGACATCCCGATCCTCACCATCACCGGTTACTTCGATGGCGACCAGCCCGGCGCGCTGCGCTACTACCGAGAATTCATGGCCAATGCCTCGGCGAACGCGAAGCGGCGTTTCTATCTGCTGATGGGCCCGTGGGATCACCCCGGCACGCGCCATCCGCAGGAGAAACTCGGCGGCCTGACCTTCGAAAAGAAATCGGTACTGGACATCGACCAGCTCCACATCGATTTCTTCAACTGGATATTGAAGGGCGGCAAGCGCCCGGACATCCTGAGCCACCGCGTCAATTACTATGTGATGGGTGCGGACGAATGGCGCCATGCCGATTCACTGGACGACTTGTCCGACCACACGCTGCGGCTGTATCTGTCCTCTCCGGATGGCGATGCGCACGATGTGTTCCATGCCGGGTTCCTGACTACGAAGCAATCCGGCGAACAGCCGGCCGACACGTTCACGGACGATCCGCTGAAGCTGGTACCCGCGGAAGATCTGCTGAAAGACCAGCCCGATGATTACCTCGTGCACTCGGCCGAGCCGTTCAGGACGGATCGGCTGGTCTACGTCAGCGAGCGGCTGCCGGAGTCGATCACGCTGGCCGGCGCGATGCAGTTGCTTGCGAACATTTCGCTCGACACGCCCGACGGCGACGTCGGCGCGGAAGTGGACGCGATCCTGCCGGATGGCCGCACGCTGGTGCTGGGCCAGGACATGATGCGCGCGCGTTTTCGCCGTGGCATGGACAACCCGCAGCCCGCCAAGCCCGGCGCGATCGAGCCGTGGCGCTTCGACGGGTTCTACTTCACCGTCCGCGAGCTGCCGAAGGGCGCGCGTCTGCGCGTGGTGCTGGCGCCGCTGAACACCCCGGACCTGCAGAAGAACTACAACTCCGGCGGACGCATCGGCTACGAAACCGCCAGGGATGCGCGCACCGCGACTTTCTCCGTGCATCTCGATCCGCGGTATCCGAGCTATCTCGAATTGCCGCTGGCGCCGCGGAAGCAGGTCACGAAATGACAAGGCAGCTCCGTCCGCCAATGCGCATTTTCGGCAAGTTGCATTAAGCTCTTGCCGTCCCGCGGGACACCATGAGGGTGTCCCCGTTGCGGCGCGGGCGGGCTGGAACCATTCTCAATCGAGTGCGGGGGGCGACTCCATGAAACGTCAGTCGGGCATTACCCTGATCGGGTTCGTGATCATCCTGATCATCCTTGCCTTTTTCGGCTACACGGCGATGAAGCTGGTGCCTCCGTACATCGAGTACATGGGCGTGGTCAAGGCCATGAATCAGGTCGCCTCGGAACCTGACACCGCCAGCAAGTCGCCCGACCAGATTCGCGCAGACCTGGGTTTCAAGGGCAGTTTCCAGTACGTGGACGATGACACGCTGGGTGCCCAGGCCGTCCACGTCGTGACCGCGCCGGGTGGCGGTTCGTTGCTGCAGGTGAAGTACGACAAGAAGATCCCGTGGATCTACAACATCGACTTCCTTGTGCACTTCGAGAAATCGGTGCCGCTGAAGATGCAAGTGCAACAGTGACGTGAAGCTCGGTTACCACTTTACCGACGAGTCCCTGCTGGAACTTGCCCTGACCCATCGCAGCGCGGGCCGCCCCAACAACGAGCGGCTGGAATTCCTGGGCGATGCGCTGGTGAACCTGGTGGTCGCCGAAATGTTGTTCGATGCGCGCGAGCGTGCCAGCGAGGGCGAGCTCTCGCGGCTGCGCGCGCACCTGGTGAGCGAGTCCGCGCTGGCGGAGCGTGCGCGCGAATTGCGGCTGGGTGACGTGCTGAAACTGGGTTCGGGCGAGCTCAAGAGCGGCGGATTCCGGCGCGATTCCATCCTTGCGGATGCATTCGAAGCGCTGGTGGCGGCGATCTACCGCGACGGCGGTTACATTGCTTGTCGTGAATGGCTGCACGCGATCTTCGCCAAGCCTCTTGCCGAGGCAGGCCCCCCGCAAAAGGATCCGAAAACGCGCCTGCAGGAATGGCTGCAGGGGCGGGGCTTGCCGTTGCCACGCTACGAATTGCTGGCCGAACGCGGCGACGAGCATGCGCGGATATTCGACGTGGTATGCGCGATCGACCAGCCGCGCGGAGCGCGCTTCGAAGGCAGCGGCGGCAGCCGGCGAGCCGCCGAGCAGATGGCGGCGGAGGCGGCGCTTGAAAGTCTCGACGCATCCGGAGCGCCATGACGGCAAGAAGCTTTTTGACGCGGATAAAAGCGGATGGACGCGGATAAATCATGAACTTGCTCTATCCGCGTCGATCCGCGTAAATCCGCGTCCAATGCTTTGAATTGATGCCGAAGCTCTCGATGCAGCCCGAGTATTTGTTCCTGATGAGACGTGGATTTCCATGAGCGATTCATTCCGCTGCGGCAGCGTTGCAATCGTCGGCCGCCCGAACGTGGGCAAGTCGACGCTGCTGAACGCGCTGATCGACGCGCCGCTTTCCATCGTGACGCCGCGCGCGCACACCACCCGCCAGCGCATCCTTGGCATCGCCAATTCCGCGGACGGGCAGATCCTCTACCTCGATACGCCAGGGCTGCATCGTGACGCGAAGCGGGCGATCAACCGCAGCCTGAATCGCGCGGTGAGCGCGGCGATCGCCGACGCCGACCTCGCCGTCCAGGTGGTGGCGGCGGAGCGCTGGGATGACGAAGACGCCGCCGTGCATGCCGCGCTCACCGAACGCGACGTGCCGCGCCTGCTGGTGGTGAACAAGGTCGATCGCGTCGCGGACAAGGCTAAATTGCTGCCGTTCGTGGAAGGCCTTGCGCGCGACCGGACATGGGATGAAGTGTTCATGGTCAGCGCGCAGAAACATGCCGGCCTCGCCGAACTCGAGCGCGCGATCCTGGCGCGCCTGCCGAAGGGCGAGCCGCGTTACGACACGGACACGTTCACCGATCGCAGCGAACGGTTCCTCGTGGCCGAATTGGTGCGGGAGCAATTGATGCGCCAGTTGGGTGAGGAATTGCCCTACGCGACTTCGGTCGAGGTCGAGCATTTCGAGGATCGCCCGGATGGCGTTGCCGAAATCCATGCGGTGGTGTGGGTCGAGCGCGAGGGCCAGAAGGCCATCGTGATCGGTGCGGGCGGACGCCGTGCGAAGGCCATCGGCAGTGCGGCGCGGCGCGGCATCGAGGCGTTGCTCGATCGCAAGGTGTTCCTGAAGCTGTGGGTGCGCGTGCGTGCCGGCTGGTCTGACGACGAGGCCGCGCTGCGGCAGTTCGGGTATGAATAGAGCAGGGGCGAGGGATCAGTGGCGAGGGTGCGTTTTTGGCTGACCTCGCAAGGTGACAATTTGCGGCAGCGCCGTGTAGCGCGCCCTCACTACTCGTCTCTCGTCTCCAACCGCATGCGCATCACCCAACAACCCGCCTACGTCCTGCACGTCCGGCCATGGCGCGAGACCAGTTTGCTGCTGGAAACCTTCACCCGTGATTTCGGACGCGTGGGCCTCATCGCGCGCGGTGTGCGCAGCGCACGCGCACGCCTGTCGCGTTCCGTACTGGAACCGTTGCAGGCGCTGCGCATGGACTGGAGCGGCCGTGGCGAACTGCAAACGCTGACGGCGGTCGAGCCGGTAGGCGCGCCGCACGTGTTTCGCGGCGACGCGTTGCTGTCGGCGATGTACGTGAACGAATTGCTGGTGCGGTTGACCGCGCGCAACGATCCGCATCCGCGTCTCTTCGATCGTTATGGGCAATTGCTGGACGGCCTGGCAGGGGCGCCGTCGCTGGCCTGGGAGTTGCGTTGTTTCGAACGCGACCTGCTGGCCGCGATCGGTTACGCTCTGCAACTGGAAACGGCTGCCGACACGGGCGAAGCGATCGACAGCGGACGCGTTTACGACTACCTGCCGGAAGAGGGGCCGATCGGTACTGGCGAACATCAGGGCAGCGTGCGCGTGCGCGGTTCCGCGTTGCTCGCGCTGGCCAAGGGCACGTTTCCGGATGTGGAAGACCTGGCTGGCTTGCGACGTCTGATGCGAACCGTGATCGGCACGCACGTGGGCGAGCGCGGGTTGCAGTCCTGGCGGGTACTCGCGGGTACGCTGCGCCAGGGCTGAAGTCACGCGTCGGCTTCTGCCATGGCGGTGTGCAGGCTGGCGCGGGTTGCCGCGAGCGCGCCGCGGAAATCCTGCAACGCTGCCTGCGTGGACGTGGCATCGACATCGGTCGCCAACGCGCGCTGCAACGTTGCAGTGGCCGATGCGAGCTTTCGGGCGCCGCAGAAACCGCACGACGCGTGCAGCCGGTGCAGAAGCGGCCGCAGCGATTGCGGATCGCCGTCTGCGTTGTCGAGTTCTTCCTGCACCCTCGGCAATTCCTGTTCGAAAAACAGTCGTCGCAGCCGGATCATGGCATCTTTCGAGCCGCAGGCGCGCAGCGCTCCCGCGTCGTCGAGGGTCGAATCGGTGATGCAGCCGTGCCGACGCAGCGCGTGATGCAGGACTTCCAATGCCATCGGCTTCGGCAGCACCTCGACGAACCCCGCCTGCAGCAGCGCAGCCTCCGCGTCGCGCGCGGCACTGGTGGCAACGGCCGGCGCCGAACGCGAGGCCGCGTCGCAGCCGTCGCGCAGCGCCGCGAGCACGGCATCACCGTTCCGGCCGGGCAAGTGGTGATCGAGGATCAGCAGATCGAAGACGTGTGCACGCGCGAGCCGCAACGCCGCATCGCCATCATCGCAGTCGACGAGATCGGCGCCGCAAGCGCGGATGCCCTCGGCAAGAAACGCCCGGCTGACCGGATCGTCTTCGGCCAGGAGCACCCGAAAAGGCATGGCGGCGACAGGTCCCAAGCTCTCGTTGGCATCCATTCGGACGTGGGCTGGCACAATCGGAACCAGTCATAGCGGAAAAGGGTTCCCGTGACAAGTTGGCGTCAGTGCCTGGTGGCGGCATGTCTGCTGCTCGCGTGCGCATGCGCGCGGGCGGCCGTGCGCATGCAGGCCCAGTCGCTCACGCTGCCCGGCGTCAGCTTGTCGGGCGTGCAGATGGATGCATCGTTGGGCGCCGACGGACGTCCGCAGTTGACGCTGGAGGCGGCCAAGGTGTCGGTGCCGGCGCTCGGATGGCGCGACGTCGCGCTCGATCTGAAAGGCGAACCGCAACAGGCGGGCGGCAATGCCTGGAAGTTCACCGGGCACGTGGCGACCCGGCGTGCGCCCGGTGGCGCGCTGGCCGATGCCAACCTGGTGATCGTCTACGATCCCGATGGCGGCACGCTGGCGGTGGACGTGCAACAGGGCAAGAGCGTTCTCAGTGCGCTGATGCCGCTGGACCAGACCACGCACGTCCAGATGACGCTGGCCGCACTGCCGCTGGCGTGGTTGCGCGGCGTGCTGGCCTCGGCCTGGCCGGACGGACGGCTCAACGGCGGCGAGGTGGCCGGAACGGTGGCGCTGGATCTGGCCAGCGGCGGCACGCGGATTTCCGGACGCGTCGATGTCGCTGGCATTTCGCTCGACAGCAAGGCCGGCACCATCGCAGCCCAGAAGCTGGATGCCACCGGGGCCTTCCGGATCGAGAACGGACCGGTTTCCACCAGCGCGATGTTCGATGGGTCTCTGCGCGACGGCCAGATGCTGCTGGGGCCGCTGTACGCGCAGTTGCCTTCGCACCCCGCCAGCCTGCACGTATCCGCCACGGCGGGGCCCGCGGGTATCGCGATCGACTCGCTCGACTTCGATGACCGCGATGCGTTGCGCGTGTCGGGCAGCCTCGGTTTCGACCGCAAGGGCGCGATTGCCAAACTCGACCTCACCCGTTTCGCGGCGACGTTCCCCGCAGCGTATGTGCGCTACGGCACCACGTTCGTGCAGAACCTCACCGGGTTCGCGCAACTGGAGACATCGGGTGCCATCGCCGGGTCGCTCAGCCTCGACGGCGGCGAATTGAAGGCGCTCGACCTCACCGCCGAGAAAGTGTCGATGGACAGCCACGGCGGCAGTCTCGCGATCGCAGGACTCGATGGCAGGATCGACTGGCGGGCAAACGCGTCGCGTCCGGCGACCACGTTGAAATGGGATTCGCTGGCGATGTATCGGATCGCGTTCGGGCCGGCCCGACTCGACCTCGAGGATGCATCCGGGGCGCTGACCCTGCGCGCGCCGGTGACGACCACGTTGCTGGGCGGTTCGTTCCAGCTCGGCCGTATGGTGTGGCGGCCCGATGCCGGGAAAGCCAAACAGTTGTCTGCGGCTTTCGCCGTCACCGATGTCGACTTGCCGCAGTTGTGCAAGGCGTTCGGTTGGCCGGCATTCGGTGGCAGGCTCGGCGGCGCGGTGCCGGACCTGAGCTACCGGGGCGACGAGCTGGTATTCGGCGGCGGCCTGTCGCTGGATGTTTTCGGCGGCTCGGTGAGCGTGACCAACCTCGGCATGCAGCATCCGCTGGGCAGCACGCCTCGCCTCGCCGCGGACATCGACATGCGGCAACTGGATCTGGCGCAACTGACGGGCGTGTTCGATTTCGGCGAAATCACCGGGCGCCTCGACGGGACAATCGATGGGCTTGAATTGGTCAACTGGAACCCGGTGTCATTCAAGGCGAAGCTTACCGCCGACGGCGGCGGCAAGATCAGCCAGCACGCCATCAAGAGCCTCACCGAAGTCGGTGGCGGCGGCATCGCGGGCGGGCTGCAGAGCATCGCGCTGCGTGTGTTCAAGACCTTCGGCTATTCGCGGATCGGGCTGAGCTGCACGCTGGTGAACGGCGTCTGCACGATGGGCGGCATCACCCCCGATCCGGATGCGGACGACAACGGCTACACCATCGTCGAAGGCAGCGGCCTGCCGCACATCACGGTGATCGGGCATCAGCGCGAAGTCGATTGGGCGACGCTGGTGAGCCGCCTGGAATCGGCGACGAAGGGCAATGGGCCGGTGATCAAATAAGGGCCTCGCCCCCGAACGTGTAAACTCGAAAACCACAACGTGTATCGGTGAATCGATGCCGCTGCACCAACAACGGAGACATGCGATGCGCAAGTCGGCTTTCCTGCTCGTCTTTTCGCTGGCCCTGCTGGCCGGCTGCGTCACCATCAACGTGTATTTTCCGGCTGCCGCCGCGCAGCAGGCGGCCGACAAGGTCATCGGCAACATCATCGGCCCTGATGCTTCCGGACAATCGCCGGCGCCGCCTTCCAGCACGCCGCCGCCGCCTTCCAGCGCGCCATCGCCGCAGCCGCAACCGCTTGCGGTGCGCATCCTCGATGCGGTGATCCCCGCGGCCTACGCGGCGGAATCGCAACCCAACCTCGACATCCGGACGCCAGCGATCCAGGCGATCGAGGCGCGCATGCGCGACCGTTTCCATTCGGTCCTGCAGGGCCTGCTGGCTTCCGGCGCGGTGGGCTTCACCCACAACGGCGATGTCGCGATCCGCGACGCATCGAAGATTCCGCTGGCGCAGCGCGGGAAGGCCACGCAGGCGGTGGCCGCAGAGAACGCCGACCGTGCCGAGTTGTACAAGCAGATCGCGGCGGCGAACGGCCACCCGGAATGGGCGCAGCGGATGCGCGAATCGTTCGCCAAGCAATGGATCAGCCGCGCCCACACGGGCTGGTACTACCAGGACGCGTCGGGCAACTGGCAGAAGAAGTGAGTGCAGGATGTCGTCTCCGGTCACGATCTCTTGGGTCGTGATCGGTTCCGCTTGACACGTCTGGCAAGATGCGCGGATGAAAACGCCGCGCGACGCAAGCTTCGAAACCACGATCGATGACCTTTCCCACGACGGACGCGGCGTCGCGCACGTGGAGGGCAAGACCGTGTTCGTGGCCGACGCGTTGCCGGGTGAACGGGTGCGCGCGAAGCTGGTTCGCAAACATCGCCATTTCGACGAGGCGCGTGCGGAAGAGGTCCTTGTCGCATCACCAGACCGGGTCGAGCCGCGCTGTCCCCATTTCGGGGTGTGCGGCGGTTGCGTGTTGCAGCATCTGGCACCGGCCGCGCAGATCGCGGCCAAGCAGAACGTGCTGGCGCAGAACTTCGCGCGCATCGGGCACGTCGAGCCCGCGCGCTGGCTGGAACCGCTGACCTCGGACGTGTGGGGCTACCGTCGGCGTGCGCGGCTTTCGGTGAAGCACGTCCCGAAGAAGGGCAAGACGCTGGTCGGTTTCCGCGAGCGCGATCCGCGCTTCGTGGCGGACCTTGCGCATTGCGACGTGCTCGATCCCGCGCTGGGTGAACACCTCGATGCGCTCGGCGCGTTGTTGAACGGCATGGAAGGTGCCGCCTCGATCCCGCAGATCGAATTCTCCGCGGGCGATGCGGCGCGGGCGCTGGTGTTTCGCCATCTCGCACCGTTGTCGGAAGGCGACCGCGGGAAACTCGCCGCGTTCGGGCGTGCACACGGGTTCGCCATCCTGCTGCAGCCTGGCGGCACCGACAGCGTGCATCCGCTGGACGGGGCTCCGGTGGAGCTCCATTACGCGCTGCCCAACTTCGACCTGAAGCTCGCGTTCACGTCGCTGGATTTCGTGCAGGTGAACGCACGCATCAACCAGAAGATGATCGAACACGCGCTGGATCTTCTGCGGCCGGGTGCGGATGATCGCGTGCTCGACCTGTTCTGCGGACTCGGCAATTTCAGCTTGGCCGCAGCGCGACGTGCAGGTCGCGTGTGCGGCATCGAGGGCGACGCCGGTCTGGTGGCGCGCGCCCGCGCCAACGCGGAGGCGAACGGAATCGACAATGCCGAGTTTCACGTCGGCGATCTTGCCGGCGAGGTGCGCGGCAGCGCCTGGGCGCGCGCCGAATGGGACCTGATGCTGCTCGATCCGCCCCGCAGCGGCGCCGACGAACTGTTGAAGCAACTGCCCGGAAAATCGGTACGGCGGGTGGTGTACGTTTCCTGTCATCCTGCATCGCTCGCACGCGATGCCGGCACGCTGGTACGCGAGTACGGATTCCGGCTGGAAGCCGCGGGCGTGATGGACATGTTCCCGCACACCGCACACGTCGAATCGATCGCGCTGTTCGAAAGGTGATCGAACCCCGGCACGATGCCGTATGATCGTTCGTTCTGTCGATGCGCCACGGGATCATGCTGCATGCTGATCATCGGAATCGAAGGCAAGCAACTCACCGAACACGAACGGGCGCGCCTGTTGGCGCCCGAAGTCAGCGGCGTGGTCCTGTTCACCCGCAACTACGTCGACCGCGCGCAGTTGCAGGCACTGGTCGCTTCCATCCGCAGCGTGCGTGGCGACGGCTTCCCGATTTGCGTGGACCACGAAGGCGGACCGGTGCAGCGTTTCCGCGAAGGCTTCACGCGCCTGCCTCCGTTGGCGCGCATCGGCGAGTTGTATCACCGCGACCGCGACGCGGCCGTCGCGATGGCGGAGATGCACGCGATCGTGATGGCGAGCGAGGTGCGCGCCAGCGGTATCGATCTTTCCTTCGCGCCGGTCGTGGACCTCGCGCGCGGCAATCGCGTGATCGCCGAGCGCGCATTCGACGCCGATCCGCACGTCGTCGCGGAACTTGCCTCGGCCTACGTACGCGGCATGCGACTTGCCGGCATGGCTGCCACGCTCAAGCATTATCCGGGGCACGGATCGATTGCCGAAGACACGCATCTTGAAGCGGCGATCGATCCGCGACCGCTGGACGCGATCCGCGCCACCGACCTGGTTCCGTTCGTGGAAGGGTTTGCCAGCGGTGCCGAGGCCGTCATGGTCGCCCACGTCACCTATCCCGCGATCGACGCGCGGGCCGCGGGTTATTCGAAAACCTGGGTCGACATGTTGCGCGGCGACTTGGGATTCCGTGGCGTGGTGTTCAGCGACGACGTCGGCATGGCCGCGGCGGAATCCGCCGGCGGCATTGGCGAGCGCGTCACCGCGCACCTCGATGCAGGCTGCGACCTGGTGTTGGTATGCCAGCCGGCGATGGTGGATGCGGCGCTGGAAGTCGTGCGCGGCCGCGAACCGTGCGCGAATGAAAAGGTCGAGAGCCTGTGCGGCAGCGTGGCGCCGGGCTGGGAGGCGCTGCTGGACGATCCGCAGCATGCACGATACGTCTCGGCCTTGGCCGGGTTGTCCGCACCGGAAGCGACCCGCGCATGAGCGCGTCGGAACATCCGCTCGCGGCGGTGCTGCCGCACGCCGAGCGCATCCATGATCGCGCCGCGATCGAAGCCGCGATCGCACGCATGGGCGCGGCCATCCGCGCGGCGCTGCAGGGCGAACGCGCGGTGTTCCTCACCGTGATGAACGGCGGGCTGTTTTTCGCGGCGCCGCTGGCGCTCGCGATCGGCTGCGACCTCGAATTCGATTACGTGCACGCGACCCGCTACGGCGATGCAACGGTCGGCCGGGAAGTGCGCTGGCTGCACCATCCGCGGGCGAAGCTGGCCGGCCGCAGCGTGATCCTCGCCGATGACATCCTCGACGAAGGCTATACGCTGGAAGCTTTGCGCGAACGCTGCCTTGCCGAAGGGGCGAAGCGCGTGCTGGTCGCGGTGCTGTGCGAGAAGCGCCATGACCGTCGCGTCCCGGGCCTGGCGGCGGACTTCGTCGGCATGGAAGTACCTGATCGGTATGTGTTCGGCTACGGGCTCGACTATTACGGACAGGGCCGCAACCTGCCGGCCATTTATGCGCTGCCTGAAGCGGGGAATGAGGGATGAGCAGCGAGGGCGCGAGGATGAACCATTTCGTGGTCCTGCGGGTTTCGGGAGAGCGTCGTCCGGTGCGCCCTCGCCACTCGTCCCTCGACCCTTCATCGCGGATGCGCAGAGGTGTCCCGTGAATGCGTCTCCCATCGATCTCGCCATCATCGGCGGCACCGGCGTCTATGCGTTTCCGGGACTGGAAAATCCCGAGCGCGTCGAGGCCTCCACCCGCTGGGGCGCGCCTTCATCGGCGATCGTGGTGGGCGAGGTGGAAGGCCGACGCGTGGCATTTCTCGCGCGCCACGGCGAGCTGCACACGTTCGCGCCACACCATGTCAACTATCGCGCCAATATCGACGCGCTGCACCAACTCGGCGTGCGGCGGGTGGTCGGCGTGAATGCCGTGGGTGGCATCCGCGAAGACATGGGGCCGCGGGTCTTGGCGATTCCGGACCAGTTGATCGACTACACGCATCGTATTTCGAGTTTCTGCGATGCGGAGGGCGAGGCGGTGCTGCACGTCGAGTTCGGTGAGCCGTATACCGAGTCGCTGCGGCGCGCGCTGCTGGACGCGGCACGTCGGGCTGATGTCGCCGTGGTCGACGGCGGATGCTACGGCGCGACCCAGGGTCCGCGCCTCGAAACCCGGGCCGAAATCGCGCGCATGCGCCGCGACGGCTGCGATCTGGTCGGCATGACCGGGATGCCGGAGGCCGTGCTGGCGCGCGAACGCGGCATCGACTACGCCTGCCTCGCGGTGGTCGCCAATTGGGCTGCCGGTTGCGGGCCCGATCCCGATGCGCCGATCAGCCTCGAGGAAATCCACGCGCACCTCGCCGCCGCCACCGGGCACGTGCCCGCCATCGTGCGCGCGCTGCTGGCCGGTTGAGCGACGCACGTCACAAAACAGGCTTGCGCGCGGCAGGGGTCCGCCTGATACTCGTTGCCGCGGCGGTGCGTGCCGCGATATGGATCGTTGCGAAGAGGGGTTTCCAAATGGCAGTGGGTACGGTGAAGTGGTTCAACGACGCCAAGGGCTTTGGTTTCATCACGCCCGATGGCGGCGGCGCGGACGTGTTCGTGCATTTTTCGGCCATCCGCGCGCAGGGGTTTCGCAGCCTCAAGGAAGGCCAGCGCGTGAAGTTTGAAATCGTGCAGGGCCCCAAGGGAATGCAGGCCTCGGACGTGACGGCCGAAGGCGAAGCTGCATCCGCTGCGTCCACCGCGTGACGCGCTGAAGTTCCCGAAGCCGGAATCTACGACAGTCCATCGAAGGGGCTGTTGGTGAGAAGTCAGGCCACGGAAGGCCGTTCTGGAGCTACGGGAAACTGAAACGGCTTCGTTGACGGATTTGTTTCACGAAGCAGCGATCAGGGATGATCGCACAGCTTTGCTGAGAAGTCAGGCCATGGAAGGCCGTTCTGGAGCTGCGGGAAACGAAACGGCTTCGTTGGCGGAATCGCTTCACGAAGCAGCGATCAAGGACGATCGCACAGCTACGCCGCGAACTGCAGCCGGGCCAGCTCCGCGTACAGCCCACCTTCCCGCAACAGCTCGTCGTGGCTGCCGTCGGCCACGATCCGGCCCTGATCCATCACGACGATCCGGTCGGCACGCTGCACGGTGGCGAGTCGGTGCGCGATCACCAGCGTGGTGCGGCCGCGGCCTGCGCGTTCCAGTGCGGCCTGGATAGCGGCTTCGGATTGCGCGTCCAGGCTCGAAGTCGCCTCGTCCAACAGCAGCACCGGCGCATCTTTCAGGATCGCCCGCGCGATCGCGATGCGCTGGCGTTGCCCGCCCGAAAGCCGCACGCCGCGCTCGCCGAGCTGGGTGTCGAAGCCCTCGGGTTGTTCGTTCAGGAAACCGAACGCCTCCGCGTCGCGCGCCGCCGCCTGTACCGCGTGATCGGCCGCGTCGGCGCGTCCGAAACGGATGTTGTCGGCGGCGCTGGCGCCGAAGATCACGGTTTCCTGGGGCACCAGCGCCAGCGCGCCGCGCAGTTCGTCGAGTTTCAACGCGCGCAGGTCTACGCCATCCAGCGTGATCCGTCCGCGCTGCGGATCGTGGAAACGCAGCAGCAGGTTGAACACGGTGCTCTTGCCGGCACCGGACGGGCCAACCAGCGCCACCGTCTGGCCCGGGTGGATGCGCAAGCTGAAGTCGTGCAGCGCAGGCGTGTCCGGGCGTGACGGATAACGGAATTCGACATGCTCGAACGCAATCGCGCCGCGCGAGGGTTGCGGCAGTGGCGTCGGCTGCGCCGGGTCGGCAATCGCCGGATGCTCGGCCAGCAATTCGCTGATCCGGCCCATCGAGCCCGCCGCGCGCAGTACGTCGCCCCACACGCCGCCCAGCGCCCCCACCGAGCCTGCCGCCATCACGGCATAGAGCACGAACTGGCTCAGCAAGCCCGCGTCCATCGAACCAGCCAGCACGTCGCGCGCGCCGGCCCACAGCACCAGCGTGACCGCGCCGAAGATCAGCACGATCACGCCGCCGGTCAAGATCGCGCGCGCGGTGATGCGTTTCTGTGCAGCCCGCAACGCGCGCCGAACGGCATCACCATAGCGCGCGCTTTCGATGCCCTCGCGCGCGTATGCCTTCACGGCGTGCACGGCGTTCAGGGTTTCATTGGCAATCACGCTGGTGTCGGCAATGCGGTCCTGGTTGGTGCGCGAGAGTTTGGTCAGTCGCCGCCCGTACAGCGCGATCGGCAGGATCACCGCGGGTATCACGAGCGCGGTCAGCCCGGCCAGTCGTGGGCTGGTCCAGACCATCAGCGCCGCCGCGCCGATCACCATCACCACGCTGCGCAGCGCGATGGATATGCTTGAGCCGATCAGCGTCTGCACCACCTCGGTGTCGGTGCCGAGCCGTGAAATCAGTTCGCCGACGCGGGTTTTCTCGTAGAACGCGACGTCCAGCCGGATCAGGCGCGAGTACAGGATCTCGCGCAGCGCCGCGATCGCGCGCTCGCCCAGCAGGCTGATGCAGAAATAGCGCGCCGCGGTGGCGATCGCCAGCACCAGCGCCAGCAGGAACAGCAGCAGGAAGGTCCCGTTGACCAGCGTGGCGTCGTGGCTGGCGAACCCGCGATCGATCATGTGCCGCACCGCGACCGGCAAGGCCAGCGTCGCGGCCGAGGACAGCGCGAGGAAGAACAGCCAACCGGCGGCGAGCGCGCGGTGCCGGCGCATGTACGGCCACAGTGCGCCCAGCGCGGCCAGTTGGCGGGTGGGGCGTGCGGCGCCGGAATCGTCTGATCGGGTCATCATCACGAAGTGGGGGCCAGGCCAGCCAGTTCAACGCGAATCGGCGCCGCGCTCCGGGTCCGGGGCTCATTGCCGCGCAAAGCGGTTTGGACAAATCACCGGCAGTACAGCCGTTTGCCGACATTTCCGGGAATGCCTGCAGCAGGGATGCGCTGGACGGAAGTCATCCATCAATGATTTCCCGAATCGGCCGATACAGCAGTACAGGCCGGTTCGTGGCGGATCGGCATGGGTGCGGGGCATCGAACTGGCATCGCTTGTGCAAGAGATACCAGGCTCGCCACGCGCCTGGTGTCCGTGACAGGGGTGGCGCATGACCAAACGGAGTTCCAGGTACATGGGAGGGATCATTCGGGGTTTCATCGCGATCGTGCTCGCGGCTGCCGTTGCGGCCGTCGTCACGGGTGCGGGAGCGTTCGATTTCGCCGCGCCAACCGGGGCGCATGGCGCCCGGCCGGAAATCATCCGCGTGGCGACCGCTCGCCATTACCCGCCGTTCCAGTTCCTGGACGGGAATGGCAAGGCCCAGGGCTACGAAGCCGACATGTGGCGCCTGTTCCAGGCCCACACGGGCATCCGCGTCGAGCTTCTGCCGATGGATTGGGAGGCGGCCCAGCAGGCCGTGCTGTCCGGGCACGCCGACGTGATCGACATGATCTACCGCACGCCCGCCCGGGAAGCGCAATACGATTTTTCCCAGCCATACGCCTCACAGCCGGTCGGCATCTACGTGGAACGGCGGATTCGCGGCGTGCGGGACGTGGCTACGTTGCAGGGTTTCCCGGTCGGCGTGCTGCGCGGTGATGCGTGCGCCGAGCGCTTGCAGTCGATGGGCCTTCGTTACCTGCAACAGTACGGCAGCTACGAGCAAATGATCGAAGCCGCGGTGCAGGGCAGCCTGCGCATCTTCTGCATGGACCAGCACCCGGCCGATTACTACCTGTACCGGGACGACGCGCGCGACCGGTTTTACAGGGCATTCGTGCTTTATACGGGCGAGCCGCGCTGGGGTGTCCGCAAAGGCAACTTGTCGATGCTGCACGCCGTCGAGCGCGGCATGGCATCGATCACCCCGGACGAGCGCGCCAGGTTGCAAGCGCGCTGGCTGGAACATCCCGCCACGCTCAAGTCGTACCTGCACGCGGCCAGGATCGCCTTGGCGATCACCGTGGCGCTGATCGCGCTGATGATGTTCTGGGTGTGGATGCTGCGCCGCAGTGTCGCCCGCCGCACGCGTGAACTGGGTGTGGAGCAGGGCAACATGCGCGCGCTGTTCGATGCCAGCCCCGACGCGATGTGGGTGACCGATCGCCACGGCGTATTGCTGAAGTGCAACGAGCGCGCGACGCGGGTCTTCGGGATGCCGCCGGAAAAAATGGTCGGGTACACCGCCGCGCAGGCGATGGATGCGGCGAACACCACCTTCGCCCGCGAGTCGCAGGCCATGAACCTTGCCGTGCTGCAGTCCCGGCAGCGCCAGCGCGCGGTGTTGCCGCTGGCGCTGCCCGGCGGCAGCACGCTGGATCTGGACATCATCAAGGTGCCTTTGTACGCCAGCGATGGTGAAGTGCGCGGCGTGCTCAACACCGCGCGCGACATCAGCGAACGCCTGCAGACGGAAGAGCGGTTGCGGCTGTGGGCGCATGCCTTCCAGCACGCGACTTTCGCCGTCGCCATGTTCGATGCGCGGACCAAGCGCATCACCGCGGCCAATCCCACGTTTGCCCGCGAGCGTGGTTACACGCCCGAGGAAATGGCCGGGATGCCGGTCGACGCGCTGTATCCGGAAGACCTGCTGGAAGAGCGGCGGCGGGTGCGGGACGACATCAACAAGCTCGACCACGCGATGATCGAAACCGAGCAGGTCACGCGGGATGGCCGGCGTTTCCCGGTGTTGCTGGACATATCGATCACGCACGACGCCAACGGCGAAGCGCAATACGTGATCGTGTACGCGCAGGACATCAGCGACCGCAAGCGCACGGAGAGCGAACTGCGGCTGGCCGCGGTGGCGTTCCAGTCGCAGGCCGCGCTGGTGGTGATGGACGCCGACCGGGTGATCCAGCGCGTCAACCGCGCGTTCGCGTCGCTGACGGGCTACGAGCCCGATCAGGCGATCGGACAGCCGTTCTCGCTGCTGCGCTCGCGGCACCACGACGAGCCATTCCACCAGCACATATGGGAACAGGTCCGGCGCGAAGGGATCTGGCAGGGCGAGCAGTGGATACAGGTCAGGCAGGGCCAGCCCAAGGTGATCCGCGCGGTAGTATCGGCGGTCGCCGATGCCGCGGGCAAGGCGACGCACTACATCTGCTCGATGATCGACCTGACCAGCGAACGCGAAGCGCACGCGAGCGTCGATCACATGACCTTCTTCGATTCGCTGACGGACCTGCCCAACCGGCACTTCCTGCACGGTCGCCTGCAGCATCTGCTGGAAGACGGCGATTCACGTGGCGGCGCGCTGCTGATGTTCGACCTCGACCATTTCAAGCGGGTGAATGACCTGCGCGGCCACGCGGCGGGCGACGCGCTGCTGGCGCTGATTGCGCAACGCCTTCGCCATTTGCAGGACGACCGTTTCGTGTTGAGCCGCTTCAGCGGCGGCACCTTCGCGTTGCTGGCGGGTTTCGGGGCCGACCCGCCGAGCGCGACGCCGAAGCACGCATGGGCCTCGGCCGAACGCCTGCGCCAGGCACTGCGGGAACCGTTCCAGTTGGGTGGTGACACGCAGGTCACGATCAGCGTCAGCATCGGATGGACCGAGCTGGTGCCGGGCCACGGCACACCCGAATCGGTGCTCAAGGAAGCCGAGCTGGCGATGTACCGCGCCAAGGCCGCGGGCCGCGACCAGGTGTGCCGCTTCGAGCCTGCGATGCACGCCGAGCTGGTGCACCACGAAGCATTGGTGCAGGACCTGCGCCGCGCGATCATCGATGAAACCTTCGACCTGCATCTGCAGGCGCAGGTGGACCGCACCGGCGACGTGATCGGCGCCGAAGCCCTGCTGCGCTGGACGCGCCCTTCGGGCGAGCGCGTGCCGCCGGACGTTTTCATTCCGATTGCCGAGGACAACGGATTGATCTTCCCGCTGGGCGACTGGGTGCTGCGGCGCGCCTGCGCCTGCCTGGTCGCGTGGTCCACGCAACCGTTGCTGCACGACCTGTCGCTCGCGGTGAACGTGAGCGCGCGGCAGTTCGCGCAGGCGGAGTTCGTGGACAGCGTGCGTGGCGCCCTGTCGACCACGGGTGCGGTCGCGTCGCGGCTCAAACTCGAGATCACCGAGACGACGGTGCTGGAGGATTTCCACGAGACCGCGGCGAAGCTTGCCGAATTGCGCGCGCTCGGTGTCAAGGTTTCGCTGGACGATTTCGGCACCGGGTATTCGTCGCTCGCCTACCTGACGCGCCTGCCGCTGGATCAATTGAAGATCGACCGCTCGTTCGTGGACCGGCTGCCGGAAGACCGCAACGACGCGATGGTCGCGCAAACGATCATCGGGATGGGACGGGGCTTGGGCCTTGATGTGATCGCCGAAGGCGTGGAAACCGAGGCGCAGCGCAATTTCCTGATGGCGCAGGGTTGCAATGCATTCCAGGGTTACCTGGTGGCCCGGCCGATGCCCCGCGAAGCATTCGAGGCCATGCTGGACCAGCGCATGGAAGCCCGCCAGGTCGCCGGCGGTCCACGCCAGCCGGGCGGATCGTTTCCCCGCGTGGGGCGACGCCACCGCAACGCCAGTTGAGACGGCGCGAGGCGCGCACACGTCACGGATCGCGGATCACCAACAACCTGCGCTCGGTCATGTCCTCGATCGCGTAACGAATGCCCTCGCGGCCGAAACCGGAGAGTTTCACGCCGCCGTACGGCATGTTGTCCACCCGGAAGCTCGGGATGTCGCCGACCACCACGCCACCTTCGACCAGTGTGTCCCACGCGCGCATCGCATGCGTGAGATTGTCGGTGAACACGCCAGCCTGCAGGCCGTAATCCGATTCGTTGACGGTGGCGAGTGCCGCATCGAAATCATCGAACGGCTCCAGCATCGCGACCGGACCGAAGGCTTCCATGCAACTGAGCTTCGCCGCGTGCGGCACGTTTTCGAGCACGGTCGCGTCCAGCATGCTGCCGTTGCGCTTGCCGCCGCACAGGATTTTCGCGCCGGCCTTCTTCGCTTCCGCGATCCAGCCTTCCAGCCGCTGCGCGGCGGCTTCGTCGATCATCGGCCCGAGGAAGGTTTCGGGGTCCTTCGGATCGCCGGCCTTCAATTTTTTCGTGGCGGCGACGAAGCGCTTCTTCACTTCGTCGTACAGCGACGCGTGCACGAGGATACGCTGCACACCGATGCAGCTTTGTCCCGACTGATAGAAGCTGCCCGAGATCAATCGCGCGATCACGAAATCGAGGCGCGGCTTCTGGTCGGCATCGACGATGCACGCGGCGTTGCCGCCGAGTTCCAGCACCACCTTCTTCTTGCCGGCGCGTGCTTTCAGTTCCCAGCCGATCTGGCCGCCGGTGAACGACAGCAGCTTCAGGCGTTCGTCCTCGATGAAAGGATCGGCGTCTTCCACCCGGCAGGGCAGGATCGAGAACGCCCCGTCAGGCAGCGCGGTTTCCGCCAGCACCTCGCCGATGATCAGCGCGCCGATCGGCGTGCGTTCGGAAGGCTTCAGGACGAACGGGCAGCCTGCCGCGATCGCGGGCGCGACCTTGTGCGCGACCAGGTTCAACGGAAAATTGAACGGCGTGATGAACGAGCACGGCCCCAGCGGCACGCGCTTGACGAAGCCGCGGTAGCCTTTGGTGCGCTCGGAAATTTCGAGATTGACGATCTCGCCGTCGAGGCGCGTGGATTCGTCGGCGGCGACGCGGAAGGTGTCGATCAGGCGTTCGGCTTCACCCTGCGAATCCTTGATCGGCTTGCCGGCCTCGACGCACAGGGCGTAGGCGAGCTCGTCCTTGCGTTCGCGCATGCGCGCGACGCAATGCTCCAGCACCGTCCGACGCTGGTACGGCTTCATCGCGGCCATCGGCTCGGCGGCTTTTGCGGCGGCGGCGATCGCCCGTTCGATGGCATTCGCGTCCGCCATGGCCACGCGCGCCGCGACCTTGCCCGAATATTTGTCGAGCACCGGCAAATCGGCATTGGCCTGCACCGGCTTGTTGGCGAGGTAATAGGGATAGCGTGCTTTCAGCTTCGGCGTCTTCGCCATCGCGAGGTGTCCTGAAAAGAGATTCCGGCTGCAGATTGTCGGGCGCGCATCGTGTCGAAGCCGTGTATGTCGGCCGATGCAATCAGTCGCGATCGTCCACGCGCAGCGGCAATTCGCCATCGGCCAAGCGCGCACGCACGGGCGCGCCGTGGGCGACAGATTTCACCGAGCGCACGACGTTCCCGGATTCGTCGAACAGGATCGCGTAGCCACGCTTCAACACGTCGAGTGGGCTGACCGCGTTCAGGGCGCGCGCAAGCTCGACCAGCCGCTGCCGGCGGCGCTCGCTGCAACGTTCCCATATGGCAAGAAGCCGCCGTTGCAGGTCCACGTTGCGCTGCGTCAGTTGTTGCAGGCGCGTTTGCGGGTGCCGCGACAGCAGCCGCATCAGGGCGCGGCCGAGGCGGGCTGCCGCGCGTTCATGCGTCAAGGCCTGCGCGCGCAGCAGGCGCTCGCGCAGCCCGGCCATCCGTTCGCGGCCCATCGCGAGACGTTGCTGCGGCCGCTGGGTGTTGAGCCGCGCCGCGAGATGGTCGAGCCGCTGCATCAGGTTCTGTGCGCGACGCCGCCAGCCCGTGCGCAGGCGACTGTCGAGGTGCGCCAGCATCCGGACCAGCGCATCGCCATCGGGCAGGATCAATTCCGCCGCGGCGGAGGGCGTCGGTGCGCGCAGGTCGGCGACGAAATCGCTGATCGAGAAATCGATCTCGTGCCCGACCGCCGACACCACCGGGACTGGGCTGCCGGCAATCGCGCGCGCAACCGCCTCGTCGTTGAATGCCGCGAGGTCTTCCAGCGAGCCGCCGCCGCGGGTGACCAGCAGCACGTCGTAACGGCCGGCTTGCGCCGCCTTGCGCAGCATCGCCGCGATCTGCGCCGGGGCTTCCGTGCCTTGCACCAGCACCGGCAGCACGTCCACTTCGGTCAACGCGAAGCGCCTGCGCGCCACCGACAGCACGTCGCGGATCGCGGCGCCGCTGGCCGAGGTGATCACGCCGATCCGCCGCGGAAACACCGGCAGCGGGCGCTTGCGGCTTTCGTCGAACAGGCCTTCCGCCTGCAGTTTCGCCTTGAGTTGTTCGAACGCACGGCGCAGCGCGCCTTCACCGGCGTCTTCCATCTGCTCGACGATCAGCTGGAAGCTGCCGCGTGCTTCGTAAAGACTGACGCGTGCGCGCGTCAGTACCCGCGTGCCATTGCCGGGCCGGAATCGCAGCCGCGCGTTCTCGCGCGCGAACATCGCGCAGCGCACTTCGGCGGCCGCGTCCTTCAGCGAGAAATACCAGTGCCCGGATGCGGCGCGCGTGAAATTGCACACCTCGCCCTCGATCCAGACCATCGGCAGCGCGCCTTCGATCAGTTCGCGCACCAGCCGGTTGAGTGCAGAGGGCGTCAGCACGCGGCGCGGATCGGGCGCGGACATTTCAGCGGTCATGATCGGCCCGTGCCTTGGTGGCCGCATCGGGCACCGCCGTGGCGGGCGTGATGCGCTTTCGGCGACCGCGCATGCGCAGCCAGCGCGCGGCGAGACTGACGCCGACCCACGCCGCCAGTGCGCCGAGCGGCCACGCCAGCGCCCATGGCCAGAGTGCGGCCACGGCGGCGATCGCGAGCAATGCCAGCGCACCGCCCACCAGTGGTCGCGATTCGGTGTCGCTCAACACGCGCCGGTTGCCCAGCGCCGCGCCCAGGGTGGTGGCCATGCGCATCGCGCCGACCGCGCTGCGTCCCGCGCTGCCGTGACCGCGCAGGCCGTGGTGCGGCGGCGGCGTGGCGGGCCGCGCGCGGCGTCGCGACAACACGATTTCGGTAGCGTGTTCGAGGTCGTGTTTGTACTGCTCCGCCAGTTGGCGGGCGAAATCCTCGTTCTCGATGGCCACGTCGATTTCGCAGTTGCCGAGCCAGCTCGCGATGTTGAGGTTGGTGGAGCCGACGCGCGCCCACTGGCTGTCGGCCACGGCGGTCTTGGCGTGCAGCATCGGGCCTTTCCATTCGTAGATGCGGATGCCGGCCTGGAGCAAGGTGCGGTAACCCGTGCGCGACAGCGCGGCGACAGCGGGAATGTCGGACGCACCCGGCACCAGCAGGCGCACGTCCACGCCATCGGAGGAAGCATTCATCAGCGCGCTCAGGTACGGCGCGACGCCGATGAAGTACGCGTCGGTCAGCCACAGCCGTTCGCGTGCGAGCGCGGCGATCAACTGATCCATCCGGAAGGTGCCGGCGCTCGATGGCAGCGTGGCGATCACGCGCAAGGCCACGTCGCCCGCGGGTTCGATGCGATGCTCCGACGGCGGTTGCGGCAGCGGTTCGCCGAGCGCCGCCCACGTTTCCGCGAACGCGCGCACCAGGTCGGCCACGGCAGGGCCGCGCAGCGCCACGCCGGTGTCGCGCCAGGGTTCGCGGCCGCGGGCCGGATCGCCCAGCCATGCCGCGCTGATGCAGACGCCGGACACGAATCCGACCTGGTCGTCCACCATCAGCATTTTGCGATGGTCGCGGTTGACCCAGCCGAACGGACTCAGCGGATCGAACGGATTGTAGGTACGAACGTCGCCGTCCGCGTCGCGCAGGGGCTGCCAGAACCGCGACCGGGAATGGCCGAGGCAGCCCAGCCAGTCGTGCAGCACGCACACGTGCACGCCGGCGCCCGCGCGTTCGGCCAAGGCCGCCACGAATTCGCGACCGACTTCGTCGTCGCGAAAAATATAATTGCCGAACAATATGTTGTGACGTGCACTTCGGATGGCTTCGAGCCAGGCATCGAAATTGGCGCGCGCATCGATCAGCAGGTCCACCCGATTGCCGATGGAGAGCGGGGCGCCCGCCGCGCGTGACAAGGCCTGCTCGGCCAGCGGGCGGAACGAAGCGGGCGATGGTTGGCGCGAGCCGTGCATGACTGATTTCACAGGGCCCATGTTCGGCGGCCTCGATGTCCGGTTCAAGGCTAGAATGGGAGAGTTTCGACGCAAAGTGTTGGCCGAAACCACAGGGGTTTTAAGCTGCGATGGATAATTACCAACGCCTGATTGATGATTTGCCGGCGCGCCTGCCGCCCGGCCGTTCGCAACGGGCAGGCGAAAAATCGATCCGGGAAGCCGTTGCGGCGTTGCCGCTGGCCAATCCCGTGCAGGCGATTCGCGAAGTCGACCAGCTACTCGAAGGCATGCTGGCCACCACCTGGGCGGGCGCGGAACGGATCGCCGCGCTGGAGCACCTGCATGCGCCGGTGGAAAGCCTGTGCGGCGGGATCGAGCGCCAGCTCGGCGCCGAGCCGCATCCATTGCCCGCGGCCGCGGCCGAGTGGGCAGCCGCCGCGCAACGCGTGCAATGGATGATGCTGGGCGCCTATGCCGTGGGCCTGCACGAACTCTGCACGCCGGCCGGCAAGGTGCCGATGTTCAAGGGCAAGGCCGCGGCCACGGCCGTGGTGCGTGCATTGACCCATGCCGACCGGGTCCTGACGTGGTCGTACCGCCAGTATCAGTCACCGCCGGGCGGCGTGTGGCGGCGGGTCCACGCGTTGCATGCCTTCGCGGGCGAGCTCGCGCTGGCCGACCAGCCGGTCGAAGGCGCATTTGCCGGCGACATGCCGGTGACCGCGCGCACGGCCTATGCGCAGTTGCTGCTGCTGGCCATGAGCAACCCGTATCGTTTTTCCGCGCGCGAACTTCAGGAAGCGCGCCAGGTGATCCGTTGCGTCGCTGCGCAGTGTTTGCTCGCGCGCGCCGGCGGCGAAGGCATCGGCGTCGATACCGACAGCGACGCCGGCCCGGGCTACATCGCCGAGGAACGTCTGTCCACGGATTCCGGCGTGCTGACCGTCGACGTCTCGCCGGTCGAGCGGATGTTCGAACGCAGTGCCTTGCTGCCGGCGGATACCGATGCGATCGATCTGCCGCGGCCCGGCGGCGGCGTGGTGACCACCAGCGTGCGCTTCCTCGATCGCCTGCGCATGGCGTGGGGCCCTGCGCCGCGCGGTCATGTGCGGCTGACGGCGAAGCACGCCCTTGACGTGGTGGTCGGCATGCATGCGTTGCATTACGCGCTGGCCGGCAACCTCGATTTCGGGACCTTCGTGCGGCGCGTCCATGGCGACGCGATCATGGTCGGTACCCACGAGTTGGCGTCGGCGTGGCTGGCGACGGCCGACGCCTCGCGGCCGCAGGTTTTTCGCGCCGACGTACTGGACCAGAGCGGCGGTGGTTACCGGATGCGGTTGCACGGCGGGGAAGGCCTGCGGATGCGCATCGGCGAGGTGATCGGTTTGTCGCCGGTGGACGACGAGGATGACCGCGACTGGATGGTCGGCGTGATCCGCTGGCTGCGCCATGACGGCCAAAGCGAGCTGCTGGGCGTGGAACTGCTGCGGCGCGAAGCCCGTGCGGCGGGCCTGCGCCCGGTCACGGCGGATGGCGAAACGCTGGCGCCGCTGCGTGCCGTTGAACTGATGAACGGCCGCGAGGTCGACAATCTGTCGGTACTGGTGACCAGCGGGCTGGCCCGCAACATCGTCGCCGCGGAAGTGGTGCTGCCGGCGCGCGCGTCCGACTGGAACTCGCACGCGTCGGTCGCAACCTGGCGCACGGGTGGTACCGAGGCGCTGGGACCGGCGTGTTTTCGCGTTACGCTTGAACGCGACGGAACCGGCGAAACGCACTGAAAGCAGGAGACGACATGGCGCTACAGATGCGCGGCGAATGCGAACACTGCCACGCGCAGGTGACGCCTGACGGCGAGGCCTGGATTTGCGTATTCGAGTGCACCTTCTGCTCCCGATGCGCCGGCTCGATGCAGCACGTGTGCCCCAACTGCGGCGGAGAACTCGTGCGCAGGCCGCGACCGAACCCCGCACGTGCTGCCGCCGGACAAGCGACTGCGTGAACGTCGGGCAGGATTTCATCGTCGCGATTCCCGCGCGCCACGGCTCGACCCGCTTGCCGGGCAAGCCGTTGCGGCTCCTGGGCGGCGAGCCGTTGATCGTGCACGTGGCCCGGCGCGCGCGCGCCGCAGGAGCGGTGCGGGTGGTCGTCGCCACCGATGACGTGCGCATCGCGGACGCGCTGGATGGCCGCGACATCGAGGTGTGCATGACGCGCGCCGACCACGCGAGCGGCAGCGATCGTCTCGCCGAGTGCGCGGAAATGCTGGGCTGGCCGGACGACGCGCGCATCGTGAACCTGCAGGGCGACGAACCGTTCGCGCCGGCGGCGGGCATCCGCGCGGTGGCCGAAGCACTGCGCGAGGATCCCGCGCCGATGGCGACGCTCGCGACGCCGGTGGAGTTGGCGGAGCAATGGTTCGACCCGAACACCGTCAAGGTCGTCTGCGATGCGCGCGGACACGCGCTGTATTTCTCGCGTGCACCGGTGCCGTGGGCACGCGATGCGCTGGCGCGTGACCGCACGCGCGTACCCTCGAGCGTGACCGTGCTGCGCCACATCGGCATTTACGGCTATCGCGCGAAGTTCCTGAAGGCTTTCGCCGCGCTGGCGCCCACGCCGCTGGAACGCGCGGAATCGCTGGAGCAGCTGCGTGCGCTGGAACACGGCTTCGCGATTGCGGTGCGCACCACGCCGGAACCGTTCCCGCCGGGCGTCGACACCGAGGAAGACTTGGCGCGCGCCGAATACGCGCTGGCCGCGATGAAGGTGCGGTCATGATCCGGCCGCCCGCCGGCGTGTTGTTCGTCTGCCTCGGCAACATCTGCCGTTCGCCGACGGCCGAATACGTGGCGCGCGCGGAATTCGAGAAGCTCGGCCTGCGCATACCGGTGGCCTCGCGCGGCCTCGGCAACTGGCACGTCGGGCAGGGCGCCGATCCGCGTGCCGTCGCCGCGGCGCGCGCGCATGGATTCGATTTGTCGCCGCATCGCGCGCGGCAATTCCACGAGGACGATTTCGGCCGCTTCGCCACGGTGCTGGCGGTCGATCGCGCCACGCTGGACGAATTGCGCAGGCGCGTGCCCGACGAGATGCCGATGCCCGAGCGATTCCTGGTCGCGGCAGGCCTGGCGCCGTGGTCTTCGACCGATGATGGCGATGTGCCCGATCCATACACCGGCACGCCGGATGATTTCGACGCGGTGCTCGGCTTGATCCGGCGCGGCGTCGACGGGCTCGGCGAGCGCCTGCGCGCGGGCGGGACGTCGCGATGATCGTCGGCGACATCCCCTTCGATGCGACCCGTCCGGTTTCGCGTCCGGTGCTGCCCGAATTTCCCGATGCCTTGCGCTGGGTCAATCGCCGCGAGCGGTTGCGGTTGACCGACTGGCGCGGACAGATCGTGCTGGTGCTGTTCTGGAACGCGAGCAGCGTCAGCAGCGCCAACATGCTGGGCGAGTTGCGCCAGCTCGAAAAGAAAATGCCCGGCGTGTTCGTGTCGGTGTGCGTGCATACGCCACGCTTCGCGTCGCAGCAATCCGATGTGGCGGTGCTGAAGGCGGCGCATCGCAACCGCCTGCGCGCGCCGGTCGCGAACGACAGCGACTGGCTGGCCTGGAAACGGTTTTCGATTCCTGCCTGGCCGACCACCCTGCTGATCGACGCGGATGGCGGGCTTGCCGCGCGCCTGGTGGGCGAGGGCCGCACCCAGGAAATCGAGGACGCGATCATCCAGTTGCGCGACGCGATGCACGCGGACCATTCGGCGATGCCGCCGCCCGCGCCGGCGCCGTTGCGTGACGTGCGTGCCGAACCGGCGAGTCCGCTGGCGTTTCCCGCCCACGCGCTTGCCACGCGCACGCGCCTGTTCGTCAGCGACTCCGGGCATCACCGCGTCCTCGAATGCAGCCACGATGGACGCGTGCTGCGGCAATTCGGCTCCGGCACGCCCGGCAGTTGGGACGGACAACTGGCGGCCTGCGGATTCCAGCTCCCGCAGGGACTGGCGATCGACAACGACACGCTTTATGTGGCCGACGCCGGCAACCACTGCGTGCGGCGCGTGCGGCTGGATGCGGGCGAGGTCGAAACGGTACTCGGCTCGGGGCGCCCGGCCTACAGCAACGTCGAGGAACAGGGCGGCGGCTTGCGGGTCGCGATCAACGCGCCGAGTGCCGTCGCGGTCGACGGCGCGATGCTGTACGTGGCGGCGTCGGGCCAGCACCAGATCCTGCGCGCCGACCTCCATCACCAACGCGTCGAAACCATCGCCGGCGATGGCCGCAGCGACGTGCGCGACGGCATCGGCGGGCAGTCCTCGTTGTCGCAGCCGCTGGCCTTGGCGTCGGTGCCCGGGCAACTGTTGATCGCCGATGCGGGCGGCAATGCGATCCGCCGCCTGCGTTTCGCCGACCTTGCACTCACCACGCTGGTCGGCGCCTCGCCATGGGAACCGGGGCGGCGCGACGGCGCGGGCCGCAAGGCGCGGCTTGCCTATCCCTGCGGAATCGCCGCCGCCGAAAATCGCGTGTATTTCGCCGACACGTGCAACGACCGGTTGTGCGTGCTCGATCCGTACAGCGGCGAAGTCGCGACACTGCAATTCGATTACCCGTTGCACGAACCGCAGGGTCTGTCGTTCGCGGCGGGTTCGCTATGGGTGGCCGATCGCAACGATCATGCGATCCTGCGCATTGATCCCACGCGTGGCACCTGCGAGCGGGTGGCGGTGGACGAGTGACGTCGCGGCTGTGTGGCTTCTCTCCCGCAGGTTGGGCTGAGCGGGCTCCATCCGCGAAGCCCGACATCTTCCGTTGGACTTCACTGCGTTCAGCGCCAACCTGCGAAGGGCGCCGTTTCGGTGCATCGGTAACGACACCGGGCGCCGCAGCCGCCCGGCTACAATACCGCCATGCAGTCCGATGCAGCGGCCTTCGACGGCAAGGCCTTCGTTCGTACCCTCACGACTTCGCCCGGCGTCTATCGCATGTTTGGCGCGGATGACGCGTTGCTGTATGTCGGCAAGGCGCGCAATCTCAAGAAGCGGGTCGGCAACTACTTCCTTAAGCCGAACCTCGAGCCGCGCATCGCCTCGATGGTTTCGCAGATCGCGCGCGTCGAGGTGACGCTGACGCGCACCGAGGGCGAGGCGCTGCTGCTGGAAGCGCAACTGATCAAGTCGCTGAAGCCGCGCTACAACATCATGTTGCGCGACGACAAGAGCTATCCGTACATCTTCGTGTCGGACGATCCGTTCCCGCGCATCGTGTTCCACCGCGGCGCCAAGCGCGAGAAGGGCCGC
>Ga0207652_10000040_pt1 | contig 131566 bp, 127 predicted proteins | sample KBSC63BmetaG_FD_184334 | JGI IMG/M metagenome (GOLD analysis project Ga0207652, IMG submission 184334) | Corn rhizosphere microbial communities from Kellogg Biological Station, Michigan, USA - KBS C6-3B metaG (SPAdes) (version 2) | ecosystem: Host-associated > Plants > Roots > Rhizosphere ...
CCACCGCAGAGGCGCTACACGGTTTATCGTAAACGCCTTCGGCGTCACATTAACCCAGGGCACTCCTTGTTTTGCTACCACTTCCCGACTCACGCTTCGAGAAACCCAAGCGCTCGTCGATCAACCAAGATCCGACGCGGCAAGCCAGTACAGCTGATGATGGACCGTGACCCGCCTGTCTCTGTCAGCATTCAAATCGCACGCCATGGTGTTCAGCAGAACCTCCTGCGAGTCCGCCTGCCGGACGCTTCGGACTACTTCATCACCAGCTAAATCATTTTCATGTTGCGCATGTGGACCTTTCGGCGTCTGAACGATTCGGCTTCGCGCCAATGGACAGGAGGCGAATGATCGTCGTTACTTTGGGCGTCGAGGTACACACGAAGGCACGCGACGGCGACGAACATTCCCGCACGCTTCGCGCACAGGTACAAACATAGGTACACACGGGTACAAAAAAAGGATGGCTCGACGAAAACCGGGCTTTCAGTACTTGCTGCCGCACGAGCATGAAAGCCGCACCACACCTAGCTTTAAAACTGATACAGTTGGTGCCGGAAGAGGGAATCGAACCCCCGACCCACGCATTACGAATGCGTTGCTCTACCAGCTGAGCTATTCCGGCACAGGCAGGACCGGCAAGTTTAATGGTCCACCTCGCGGGCACGCAATCTTGGGCCGCCGCGACCCGATTTTTGACATTCGGAATGGGCCGCAAAGCCAAAAAGGCCTTGTGCGAGCCCGCCGTCCAAAGCATGATCCGCGCGTGGCCGTCACGACCCAGGCAATGCAACAGCCAAAAATCCCCCGCGTGGATCACATCCGGCGCGAATTGCGCGTGCTCGACGTTTACCGCGCATTCCAGGCGCTGGTGTATCTGGCATTGTCGCTCGGCAGCCTTGCGTTCGTGTGGATGCCGCTGCGCGACCCGGTCACCGCCCGAGCCACCGCACTGATCTATTTGTCGTTCGCGCTGCTGGTGTTGGCGCGGGACCTGCGCGGCGCGCGGGCGCTGGTATCCAGCACCAGCGCATTTTTGACTGCGGATGTCGTCGCTGCATTTTTGATGACCATCACTGTTCCCGCGGCGCACACCGGCATCGCGGCGATGCTGATGATCAACGTCGGCGCGGCCGCGCTGCTGCTGTCGCCGCGACTCGGCGGTTTGTTCGCGGCGCTGGCCACGTTGGCGATGATCGCTCAGGCGGTGCTGGTGAGCGGCGGTGGGGACATCGGCCCCTCGCTGGTGGAAGCCGGCCTGTTCGGCGTGTTCTATTTCGCGATCGCGGCATTCTGCTTCGCGATGGGGAGCCAGATGCGCGCCAGCGAGGCGCTGGCCGAACAGCGCGGCACCGATCTGGCCAACCTCGCGCAGGTCAACGACCTGATCATACGCCGCATGAAAACCGGCGTGCTGCTAGTGGATGAAGGCAACCATATCCTGCAGATCAATGAATCCGCCTGGATGCTGGTCGGCAATCCCGGCATCGAACAACGCGACCTCGGCATCGTGGCGCCGGAACTCTCGCGTCGCCTGTATCACTGGCGCACGACCCACGAACACGATGCCAACGCCGTGGCGCTGGCCGAAGGCTCGCCGGAAATCATCCCGCGATTCACGCGGCTGTCGGCGCACGACGACTCCTACGTGTTGATCTTCCTGGACGACACCTCACTGGTATCCCAGCGCGCCGAACAACTCACGCTGACCACGCTGGGCCGGCTGTCGGCATCGATCGCGCACGAGATCAGGAATCCGCTGGCTGCGATCCGTTATTCCGCGCAACTGCTGGCCGAGTCGGATGCAATCACCGATTCCGACCAGCGCATGGTCGAGATCATCAACAACCATTGCGGGCGCGTCAACGAGATCATCGAGAACATCCTGCAACTGTCGCGGCGCGAGCGTTCGCGCCCGGAATCGCTGGATCTCAACAATTGGGCGGTGCGCTTCGTCGACGAATACAAGGAAGCCAACGACATCGGCCGCGACAGCCTGCGTCCGTTGCTGTACCCGCGTCCGGTAGAAGCATTGGCCGATCCGCAACACATGCAACAGGTGGTGTGGAACCTGGTGCAGAACGCGCTTCGGTACGGCCGCTTGCCCGACGAGCCGGCACGGGTGATGGTGGTTGCGCGCCTCGCCAGCGACGCCGGTCCGCCGTTGCTGGAAGTGATCGATCGCGGTCCCGGGATTCCACCCAAGGTCGCCGCGCAGATTTTCGAACCGTTCTTCACCACCCATCAGTACGGCACCGGGCTCGGCCTGTACCTCGCCAAACAAATGTGCGAGGCCAACCAGGCCAGCCTCGAATACGTGCCGGTCGCGGGAGGTGGCAGTTGCTTCCGCATCACGCTGACCGCGCCGGTGCGGGCGCCGATGGGCATGGAAGCGTGACGCGCAATGCTCTGCGACATGGCAATGGTCGGGGCGGCGCGGTACCCTCGCGATTGAAGTGTCTGGACACACCGGGGAAAGCATGAGCAAACAGACCGTGCTGGTCATCGACGACGAGCGGGATATCCGCGAGTTGCTCAGCATCACGCTGGGACGTATGGACCTCAATGTCGATACCGCTGCCAATGTCAGCGACGCCAAGAAAATGCTGGCCGAAGCGCGCTACGACCTGTGCTTCACCGATATGCGCCTGCCGGACGGCACCGGCCAGGAACTGATCGAACTGATCGCGCGCGAGCACCCGGAAACCCCGGTGGCGATGATCACCGCCTACGGCAACGTCGAAGCCGCGGTCGATGCATTGAAGGCCGGCGCCTTCGACTTCGTCAGCAAGCCGGTCGACATCCACATGCTGCGCCGGCTGGTGCAGACTGCGTTGCGCGTCGGCCAGCCCGTGGCGCGGGAGGACGCCGAAACACCGGCCAGCCGTCTGGTCGGCGAATCGCAGGCGCTGAAGGAAGTGCGTGCGCGCATCGCCAAGGTCGCGCGCAGCCAGGCACCGGTGTACATCAGCGGCGAATCCGGTACCGGCAAGGAACTGGTGGCGCGTTCCATCCACGAACTCGGGCCGCGCGCGGCCGGTCCGTTCGTGCCGGTGAACTGCGGCGCGATTCCGTCGGAACTGATGGAAAGCGAATTCTTCGGCCACAAAAAAGGCTCGTTCACCGGCGCGCACGCTGACAAGGAAGGCCTGTTCCAGACCGCCAATGGAGGCACGCTGTTTCTGGACGAAGTCGCCGAACTCCCGCTCCACATGCAGGTGAAACTGCTGCGGGTGATCCAGGAAAAGGCCGTGCGCCCGATCGGCGGTCGCGGCGAAGTGCCAGTGGACGTGCGCATCCTGTCCGCCACCCACAAGGATCTCGCGCGCCTGACCCAGACCAGCCACTTCCGCCAGGATCTTTATTACCGAATCAACGTGATCGAACTGCGCGTGCCACCGCTGCGCGAACGCGAGGGCGACATTCCGCTGCTGGCAAGGCACGTCCTGAAGCGGCTTTCCGAACAGGCGGGCGTGCCCGTGCCCACCCTGCAGTCCGCTGCGCTGGAAGCATTGACCGATTACGACTTCCCCGGCAACGTGCGCGAACTAGAAAACGTCCTGGAACGCGCGATCGCGCTGTGCGAAAACGGCGTGATCGAACCCGCCGACCTGATGCTGGAATCCGCCGGCGGCCACGAATACGCCGACGATGACCCCGCCCCCGACGAACCCGCGGACGACGACGAATCACTTGCCGATGAAGGCAACGGCGGCGGTGTCGGGCTGGACGATTACATCTCCAGCATCGAGCGCGACGCCATCATCAAGGCGCTCAAGGAAACCCGCTCCAACAAGACCGCCGCCGCCAAGAAACTCGGCATCACCTTCCGCGCGCTCAGGTACAAGTTGAAGAAGTTGGGGATCGATTGAGGAGTGCCTAATTCGATAGACGGGAACCTCGATGGATGGGCAAAAGGGGTATGTGGGGCTTACCGATCCAGACTGGTATTCCTTCTTGGCTGAGCATCCTCATGTAGATGAGATCAATTTTTGGCAGCCCCATGGCGGGCGAGCGTTTCGCGCCATCGCACCAGGTGAGCCCTTTTTTTCAAATTGCGCGCGCCATACAAGAGCATCGGGGGATTCGGCTTCTTCGAACGATACGAGGCACTCCCAGCATGGCTTGCCTGGGGGTGCTTCGGTGAGATGAATGGAGCGCCAGATATCCAATCGATGATCGGCCGCATTACGCGCCTTCGTGGTGACGGCGACTCCCATCAACCATCATGCACAGGCCATCTCGTGAACGGCTCGAGTGGCACATGCGGCAAGTCTTCCAAGGCTAAACATGTAGGGCGGAAGCAGCGAAGCGACAAATTCGTCTGGAACGAATTTGGACTGTCGCAGGCGGACTCCGAGCGTGAGCGAGGGTGAGCATCATGGATGATGCGAACAATCCCGCCATCAACCATGTCTACGGCGGTTTATCACCCGCCATACAGAAGCAGCACGTAGGGCGGAGTAGCGAAGCGAATCCCGCCATCAGAAACGCCTAAGGCGGGTTATCACCCGCCCTACCAGAGCAGGCGTTGGGGGGTCATCGAAGTGATAAACGGGCCGTTGCATATCGCCGGAGCGTGGATTCGCTCACGCGAGCATAACGCCCGCTACAGAAGCAAGGGCGCTGCGTTCCGGGTTCCGCGGCCCCGGAATGACGAAGGTTTGCAGGTCACACGCGGGTGCGGGCCCTCACCCGGCGCTACGCGCCACCCTCTCCCGGAGGGAGCGGGAACAGCCGACGTCAGTTAAGCGCGCCGTGACAGTGCTTGTACTTCTTGCCTGATCCGCACGGGCATGGATCGTTGCGGCCGACCTTGGGACCTGAGCGCACGACCGGCGCCGCAGTCGCGGTGGCGACTGCACCTTCCAGTGCCTGCGCCTGTCCCTGTCCCGCACCCATCTCGGCGCCGGGTTGCGGGGATGCATCGAAGCCGCCGGTTTGGGCGTGCTGGAATTCCATCGCGCGGGCCGCGGCGGCGCGGCGTTGCTCGGCTTCCATGGCCGCGACTTCTTCCTCGCTGCGGATGCGCACGCGCGCCAGCGTCTGGGTGAGTTCGCGCTTGATGCGTTCCAGCATGTCCTCGAACAGCCGGTACGCCTCGCGCTTGTATTCCTTCTTGGGATCGACCTGTGCGTAGCTGCGCAGGTAGATGCCCTGGCGCAGGTAATCCATGTTGGCGAGGTGGTCCTTCCACGCGCCGTCGACCACGGTCAGCATCACGTGCTTTTCCAGCGCGCGCATCACTTCCGCGCCGACCTGTTGTTCCTTGGCGGCGAACATGCTGTCGGCGGCTTCCACCACGTGCCGGTGGATGGTTTCGGAATCGGCTTCCTCATTGGTTTCGAGCCAATGCTTCAGGTCGAGGTCCATGCCGAACTCCGAAGCCAGCATCGATTGCAGCCCGGCAAGATCCCACTGGTCATCGACGGTGTCGCGCGGCACGTATTGCTGGGCCACGGATTCGAACACCGCGCGGCGGATGTCGGCCACGGTTTCGGCGACGTCTTCAGACTCGAGCAGTTCCCGGCGCTGCTGGTAGATGACCTTGCGCTGGTCGTTGGCGGTGTCGTCGAACTCCAGCAACTGCTTGCGGATATCGAAGTTGTGCGCCTCGACCTTGCGCTGGGCCTTCTCGATCTGGCGGCTGACCAGCTTGTCCTCGAGCGCGTCGTCGTCCTTCATGCCGAAGCGCTGCATCCAGCGTATCAGCCCGGCGCCGCCGAAGATGCGCATCAGGTTATCCTGCAGCGACAGATAAAAGCGCGAGGAACCCGGGTCGCCCTGGCGGCCGGAGCGGCCGCGCAACTGGTTGTCGACGCGCCGCGACTCGTGGCGCTCGGTGCCAATGATATGCAGCCCGCCCGCCGCAACCACCTGCTCGTGGCGCTTTTTCCACTCGGCCTTGACACGTTCCTTGTCGGCTTCGGTGGCGTCCGCCGGAAGTTCCGCCAGCGCCGCGTCGAGGCTGCCGCCGAGCACGATGTCGGTACCGCGGCCGGCCATGTTGGTGGCGATGGTGACGGCACCCGGAGCGCCAGCCTGCTCGACGATCTTGGCCTCGCGCTCGTGCTGCTTGGCGTTCAGCACCTCGTGCGTGACCCCGGCTTTCTTGAGCAGTGCCGACACCACCTCGGAGACCTCGATCGAGGCGGTGCCGACCAGCACCGGCTGGCCGCGCTCGCGGCAGTCGCGGATGTCTTCGAGCACCGCGTTGAACTTGGCTTCCGGCTTCAGGAACACGAGGTCCGCGTTGTCCTTGCGGATCATCGGCATGTTGGTGGGGATCACCACCACGTCCAGGTTGTAGATCGACTGGAACTCGAACGCTTCCGTATCCGCCGTGCCGGTCATGCCCGACAGCTTGTCGTACATGCGGAACAGGTTCTGGAAAGTGATGGTGGCCATCGTCTGGTTTTCGCGCTGGATCGGCACGCCTTCCTTGGCCTCCACGGCCTGGTGCAGGCCTTCCGACCAGCGACGACCCGGCAGGGTGCGGCCGGTGAATTCGTCGACGATGATGATTTCGCCGTCACGCACGATGTAATCGACATCGCGCTGGTACAGCGCGTGCGCGCGCAGCGCCTGGTTCAAGTGGTGCACGACCGCGAGGTTGCGGGCGTCGTACAGGCTGGAATCCTCCGGCAGGATCCCGGCCTGGGTCAGCAGTTGTTCGGCATGCTCCATGCCCTCTTCGGACAGGTGCACCTGCTTCTGCTTCTCGTCTACGTAGTAGTCACCGGGTTCCGGCGCTTCGCCCGGCAAAGCCTCCTTGGCCTGGCGGGTCATGTGCGGCACGACTCGATTGACACGGATGTAGAGTTCCGGCGAATCCTCGGCCGGGCCGGAAATGATCAGCGGCGTGCGCGCCTCGTCGATCAGGATCGAATCGACCTCATCCACGATCGCGTAACGCAGCCCACGCTGGTAGCGCTGCTCCTTGGCCACCGCCATGTTGTCGCGGAGGTAATCGAAACCGAATTCGTTGTTGGTGCCGTAGGTGATGTCGGCCCCGTAAGCTTCCGCCTTGTCGGACATCTCCATGCCCGGCCATACAACGCCCACCGTCAGGCCGAGGAAGTTGTAGACCTTCCCCATCCATGCCGAGTCGCGCTTGGCGAGGTAGTCATTGACGGTGACGACGTGCACGCCCTTGCCTTCCAGGGCATTCAAGTACACCGGCAGGGTCGCCACCAAAGTCTTGCCCTCGCCGGTGCGCATCTCCGCGATCTTGCCTTGGTGCAACACCATGCCGCCTATCAACTGCACGTCGTAGTGGCGCAGTCCGATCACGCGCAGGCTGGCTTCACGAACGACGGCAAAGGCTTCGGGCAGGATCTTGTCGAGGCTCTCGCCATTGGCGATGCGCTGCTTGAACTCGGCGGTCTTGTCGCGCAGGGCGACGTCGTCGAGCTTCTTCATCTCGGGTTCGAGCGCGTTGATGCGCGCCACGATTTTCGAAAGCTGCTTCAGCACGCGTTCGTTGCGGCTGCCGAAGACACTCGTCAGGATATTGGGCATCGGACTGGGTTCGCGATTCCGGGCTACGGCGGCAGATCAATCGGACATGATAAAAGCACATGCCGCTCGCGCCTAGAGTTGGCGGCGAAATCGGCGGATTTCAAGAATCCGGACACGGAGCGGCTGTTGTCACAGTCAGCCCACGGATGGGCGTTCTGATGCCCGTCGCCCATGAACCTAGCCAGCCATAACGGACTTCAGCGAGGCGGCGTTGCGGGATGATCGCACGGTCAACGAGCGCTAGCGCCGGATTATCCCGGCGCTAGCGACGTACATAAGCGAGCGGATTCACCAGTTTGCCGTCGTGCCAGACTTCAAAGTGCACGTGCGGGCCGGTAGAGCGCCCCGTCGAGCCGGCGTCGGAAATCACCTCACCGGTGTGTACGTGCTCACCCACCCGCGCCAACAGCGAGCTGTTGTGGGCATAGCGTGTCATGTACCCGTCGCCGTGGTCGATCTCGACGACCTTGCCGTAACCGTCGCGGATCCCGGCGTAAGTGACCACGCCGGATGCGACGGCGTGCACCTGCTCACCCCGATAAGCGCCGATGTCGAGCCCCGGATGGAAGCTCCGCCGCCCCGTGAACGGATCGATGCGTTCGCCGAAGGACGACGTGATGTAGCCGTCCTTCACGGGCATGCCGCTCGGGATCAGGTTCGCGGCAACCTCGCGGTCGGTCAACAAAGACTGCAGCACGCCGAGTTGGGTCTGCTGGGCGTCGAAGCGGCGACCCAGTTGTTCCATGCTGACGGAAAGGTCATACGGCAACGAGCGCGCAGGGGGCACCGCGGTTTCCGGGCCGCCGACGCCGGGGGCTTCGCTGAAGTTGAATTCGGCAGGATCGAGCTTGCCCGCCACCACCAGGCGCTGGCCCAGCGCGTCGAGGCGCGCGGAATCGGCCTGCAGTTCACCCAGCTTGATCGCCATCTGGCTTACGTCGCGCTGGGCGTTGTCGCGGACCTGCTGCAACTCGGCCTTTTGCGCTGCGATCTGCTGGTGCATCGAATCGATCTGCGCCAGCGTGCGGCTGCTCGGGCTGACGACCCATACCGCCAAAGCCGCACTCGCCACCAGACATGCCGCCAAGCCGGAAGCCACCCGCCAATGCAGTCTGCGGTTGGCGAGCCGGCGTTCGTCGAAATGAGCGTTCGACCACGCGCATCGGCGCGAACGCACCACTAGTATCATGCCCATCTTGAGCGAACCGTCTGGGTTTTCATTCATCTTGTCTCCTGCCAAACCGCTGCCGCCTCGCGACACCCACGGTCCGACGCCTCTTTCGCAATGCGCCCCCATTGCCGATCTCGCGGCGAGGGCACGCGAAGTTGACCGCACGAGTCAACGCATTGTTCCGCTACTTCCAGCACCATTGCGCGAACACGTCGGTTTCGCCGGCGTGCGCAACGACCGCGTCCTGCTGTTGGTCGAATCCTCCGCCTGGGCCACGCGCGTACGCATGGAGCAGTCGCGAATCCTTGCCGCGGTGCATTCCCTGGGACTGGCCGCAAGCTCCGTCACGGCCAAAGTGATGCCGCTGCAGGCATCGGTGGACGGCTCCGCCGCCCCGCCATCGCTGACGCCGCGGGCCGCGCAATCCATACGCGCCGCCGCATCGGCCATCGCCGATCCAGACCTGCGCGCACTGTTCCTGGAGCTTGCCGCGATCGCAGAAAGCGTCCCGGCCGGATAATCGCGCAGGCCGTCCGCCCCCTCATCCGTCGGCGGAAGCAGAACTTATAGCACGGGCACGGCGGCGTGTGCTGATCGGAATCAGAAAAAAGTCACAAATCGTGAAACCGGTCGGCGACCGGAAGGCGGGAGCGATCACCGCCAGCGGGGCTTTTGAGCGCCGATGCCTGACCGAAGCGGCTTTCGCGGAAAGTCAGGGCAGGAAGCCCGCTCTGGTCTTTACCCGAAACGCGAGCGCCCAGCAGCTTGAGCGCCGCGGCTTGCAGCGTTCATGGATGAACGCACCTAAACAGCCTGGGCGGGATGCGCGTAGGAGATCGGCGCCAGCGCCGGATCGTCGAAGGTGACTTCTTCCCACGCCGACTTGTCGGCCAGCAGGGCGCGCAGCAACTGATTGTTCAACTGGTGCCCGGACTTGTGGCCGAAGAATGCGCCGATCAAGCTGTGGCCCAGCAGGTAAAGGTCGCCGATCGCGTCGAGGATCTTGTGCTTGACGAACTCGTCCTCGTAGCGCAGGCCGTCCTCGTTCAGGACGCGGTAGTCGTCCAGCACGATCGCGTTGTCCATCGAGCCGCCCAGTGCGAGGTTCTTCTCGCGCAGCATTTCGATGTCGCGCATGAAGCCGAAGGTGCGTGCGCGGCTGACTTCCTTGACGAACGAAGTCGTGGAGAAATCGATCTCGGCCTTGGAAGCGCGGCGCGAGAAGATCGGATGCTGGAACTCGATCGAGAAGCCCACCTTGAAGCCATCGAACGGCTGGAACTGGGCCCACTTGTCGCCGTCCTCCACCTTCACCGGCTTCTTGATTCGGATAAAGCGCTTGGGCGCGGACTGTTCCTCGATACCGGCCGACTGCAGCAGAAACACGAAGGGACCCGCACTGCCGTCCATGATCGGTACTTCCGGCGCGGACAAATCGACATAGGCATTGTCGATGCCGAGGCCGGCCATCGCCGACAACAGATGTTCGACCGTACCGACGCGCACGTCGTCCTTGATCAGCGTACTGGAAAGGCGGGTATCGCCGACATACTCGCAGCGCGAGGGAATGCTGACGGGTTCCGGAAGATCAGTGCGGCGGAACACGATGCCGGTGTTGACCGCCGCCGGACGCAAGGTCATATATACCTTTTCGCCCGTGTGCAGACCGACGCCCGTCGCGCGGATCACGTTTTTGAGCGTGCGCTGCTTGATCATTTTTCGTTGGAATCCTGTTAGGACAACGCTAAAACGTGGGCGATGCTACCACGGTTGACAGCCCGAATAAAGTGGACTGTGGGGTTTAGTTAATCCGGATCGAGGTGGAGCGTGATCGTGATCACACAGGCCCAGTCACTTCCCTGTCCCCCATCGAGCCTGAATTCAGCGCCACGGCGACAACGGACCACAACGGCTTGCTCAGGTTCCCGTCAATCTTCGATGTGGCGGTAAACAGCCCGCGCCGCTGGGGCGAACGCAGGCACGCACGATGCACGGCTGCTTTGCCATCGCTGGCCGCCGGGCCGTGAACTGCCGGGGACGGGAATCCGGCAGCTCACGACGCCTTTTTCCACAGTTCCGTTGCGAAGCGGCTGTCGTGGAAAATCAGGCCCTGGAAGGCCGTTCTGGTCCATCAGATGCGCGAAACATCTCTGGCCGCTGCGTCGTCCCTCGACACAGCGATCATGGACGATCGCACTAGTCAGCCTGGCGACGCAAGAATGCCGGAATGTCCAGATAGTCGTAGCCCGGTGCGGCTTCCTTTTCGGCCTTCGGCGATGGCGTCGCCGCCGGCTCCCTGCGAGCGACCATGACCGGTTCCGGCTGCGCGGCGAATCCCACCACCCCGTTGTCCGTGCCGGTACGCAGCACCCGCCGCGGCTGCGGCATCTCGACCATTTCCGGCTTGGCGACGGGCCGCAACTGCGGCTTCACCGCGCGATTGAGACCCGTGGCCACCACCGTGACGCGCACGTCGTCGGACAGATCGGGATCGAGCGCGGTGCCCAGCACCACGGTCGCGTCCTCGCTGGCGAAGTCGTGTACCACCCGGCCGATCTCGTCGAACTCGCGCATCGTGAGGTTCGGGCCGGCGGTGACGTTGACCAGGATGCCGCAGGCGCCCGACAGATCCACGTTCTCCAGCAGCGGATTGTTGATGGCCGCCTCGGCCGCGGCCTGTGCGCGGTCGTCGCCGCGGGCGGTGCCGGTGCCCATCATGGCCATACCCATTTCGCTCATCACGGTGCGTACGTCGGCGAAGTCGACGTTGATCAGGCCCGGGCGGGTGATCAGGTCTGCGATGCCCTGCACCGCGCCCTGAAGAACGTCGTTGGCAGCCTTGAACGCGTTCAGCAAGGTCACTTCGCGGCCGAGCACGGTCAGCAGCTTCTCGTTCGGCACGGTGATCAGCGAGTCGACCGACTGCGACAGATCCTCGATGCCCTTGAGCGCCACCTGCATGCGGCGACGGCCCTCGAACGGGAACGGCTTGGTCACCACCGCCACCGTGAGGATGCCCTTCTCCTTGGCAAGCTGCGCGACCACCGGCGCCGCACCGGTGCCGGTGCCGCCGCCCATGCCGCAGGTGATGAACACCATGTCGGCGCCGTCCAACACCTCGACGATGCGGTCGCGATCCTCGAGCGCGGCCTGCCGGCCGATCTCGGGGTTGGCGCCGGCGCCGAGGCCCTTGGTCACCGTTTCGCCGAGTTGCAGCGTGGTACGCGCGCCGGAGCTTTTCAGCGCCTGCGAGTCGGTATTGGCGCAAATGAATTCCACGCCGTCGATGGATGAATTGACCATGTGGCTGACGGCGTTGCCGCCACCGCCGCCGACACCGATCACCTTGATCACCGCATTGGGTGCTAATTGTTCCACCAGTTCAAACATTGCCCGTCCTCCGTGCTGCTGAAAAGTCATGCTGCTGTTGTCATGCTGCCGTCGTGATGCCCTTCCATTTCGGAAGGCTCGGCCCGTCATGGGCCTTGGCGCCGCGGCGCCTTGCCGGTTGCGCCTCGTCCCGAGGCGCAACGCGGGGTTCTAGAAATTGCGTGTCAACCAGCCCTTCACCTTGCCGATCGCGCCGGCCACGCTGTCGCCCATCGCGCCGCCGATCACGCGGCTGCCATTCGCGCCTTCGCGCGAACCGTGCAGCAAGAGACCGATGGCCGACGCATGCGCTGGGGTCGCGATCACTTCGGTTGCGCCAGTGACGTGCTGCGGCACGCCAAGGCGCACCATCTTGTGGAAGACTTCTTCGGCGAGGTACAGCGCGCCTTCGATGCGGGCCGCGCCGCCGGTCAACACCACGCCGGCGGCCAGCAGGTTCTCGTAACCCGAGCGGCGCATCTCGTCCTGCACCATTTCGAAGATCTCCTCGTAGCGCGCCTGGATGGACTGCGCCAAGGCTTGCCGCTGCAGGCGCCGCGGCGGACGCTCGCCCACGCTCGGCACCTGGAGGGTTTCCTCGCCGCGCGCCATCTGGGCCAGCGCGCAGCCGTACTTCACCTTGATTTCCTCGGCGTTGGTGGTCGGCGTCTGCACGTATTGGGAAATATCCGACGTCACCTGATCGCCGCCGACCGGCAGCGATTTGGTGTGGCGGATCGAGCCATGGGTGTAGATCGCGATGTCGGTGGTGCCGGCGCCCATGTCGACCACGCACACCCCGAGTTCGCGCTCGTCCTCGGTCAACACCGATTTCGCCGCGGCCACCGCGGCCGGCACCAGATCGTCCACCGCCAGTCCACAGCGCTGGATGCACTTGGTGATGTTCTGCACCGCCGAGGCCGCGCCGGTCACGAGGTGCACGCCGGCTTCCAGGCGCACCCCACTCATCCCGATCGGATGGCGGATGCCGTCCTGGCCATCGATGCGGTATTCCTGCGGCTCCTTGTAGAGCACCTTGCGGTCGGCCGGGATCGCCACCGCACTGGCCGATTCCAGCACCTGCTCCAAATCGCCCGCCGCCACTTCGCGATCGCGGATCGCCGCCGCGCCCCGCGAGTTGTGGGTTTCGAGATGGCTGCCCGAAATCGACGCGCACACCGAACGGATGTCGCAACCAGCCATCTGCTCGGCTTCCTCGATCGCGCGCTGGATGGAATGCACGTTGGAGTCGATTTCGACCACCACGCCTTTTTTCATCCCGCGCGAGGTGTGGCTGCCGAACCCGATCACTTCCACCGGTTCGCCCGGCATGTACTCGCCGACGATCGCCATCACCTTGGACGTGCCGATGTCGAGGCCGACGACCAGGTTCTTGTCGCTCTTGCGGTTCATGGGTCTAAACGTTTCCGTCAACAGCATGGGAGCCACCGTTTTTCGAGTTCGGAGTGGGGGTGGGCGCCGGCTCCGGCCAGCGCACCGCGAAGCCGTTGCTGTAACGCAAATCGGCGTAAACGAAACCGTCGCTGCGGCCGCGCATCAGGATCGGCAACGCCGCGGCGAAACGCGCGAGGTGCTGGTCGGGCTTGTCGCCGCCAACCACCACGTGGCCGCCATTGGAAAGGGTGAGGCTCCAGCTTCCGCGTGCGGAAAGATCCACGCCCGTGACCTGCAGGTTGTAGGGCGCGAAATCGGTCAACGCGGTGCGATAAAACGCCATCACGTCGGTCGCGCGGTCGTCCGGCGCGTTGAATTGCGGCAGGCCATTCACGACGGCCGTGTCCGGTACCTTGAAGACGCGGCCATCGCGGCTCAGCAGTGAATCGCTGCCCCAACGCGCGACCGGCTGGATTTCCATCACGGTGATGTCGAGCGCGTCCGGCCAGTGCTTGCTCACTTCCACCTGACCGACCCACGGCAGCGCCGCGATCGCGTCGCGTACCTTGTCCAGCCGGATCGCGAAAAAGCCGGAACCCAGGGTCGGCGCGACGGCGGCGCGAACCTGCGCCGCACTTACATGGCGGAAGGTCGCATGCACCTGCAGTTCGCGTACCGGCCAGCGATCGGACGCGAACCAGCCTTGCAGCACGCCGATCACCGGCAGCGCGACCAGTGCAATCGCGATGATCCAGGCGGCAAATCGCAGGCCAATCGCGCCTTTCATGCGACTTCTCCTTGGCCGCGATCGAACGAGGTTTCCAGCACCCGCCAGCAAAGTTCCGCGTAATCGATGCCGACCTGCGCCGCGGCCTTGGGCACCAGCGAGTGCGAGGTCATGCCCGGCGCGGTATTGACCTCCAGGAGCCAGTTGCGTCCGGCGCGATCGCGCATCACGTCCACGCGCCCCCAGCCGGAACATGCCAGCGCGTCGAAAGCCTGCCGCGCCAGCGCGCGCAATTCGGCTTCGGCATTGCCGTCGAGACCGGGACAGATGTATTGCGTGTCCTCGGCGATGTACTTGGCGTTGTAGTCGTAGTACTCACCCTTCGGCACGATCCTGATGCTGGGCAGCACGTCGTCCCGCAGGATCGAAACGGTGAGTTCATCGCCCTCGATCAGGGTTTCCATCAAAAGGGCGCCGGGATAGCGCTGCGCCAGCGCCACCGCGGCGTCGAGATCTTTTTCGTCGAACACCCGTGACACGCCCACGCTGGACCCTTCCGAAGCGGGCTTCACGATCAATGGGAATCCGATCTTGCGCGCTGCGATGTGCACATCGGCACCGCGCGGCAGCGGCAGGAACTTCGGTGTCGGCAGCCCCAGCGAACTCCATACCTGCTTGCTGCGCACCTTGTCCATCGACAGTGCCGAGCCGAGCACGCCGGAACCGGTGTAGGGAACGTGCAGCGAATCCAGCGCACCCTGCAACACACCATCCTCGCCGCCTCCGTGCTGGCCATGCAGGATGTTGAACACGCGTGCGAAATGCCCCGCGCGCACCGCGTCCAGCAGCGCCGGAATGCCGTCGATCGCATGCGCGTCCACGCCGCGCGCTTTCAATGCGTCCAGCACGCCGCGCCCGGAATTGAGCGACACCTCGCGCTCGGAGGAGCTGCCGCCCATCACCACCGCCACGCGACCGAAGCCGCCGGGATTCGAGATTCGCGATGGCCGGATCGGGCTCATGCCGCGCTCCGTGATTTCAGGTCGCGGCCCTGGGCCAGATCCACCGCCGCAGCGCCGATGTCACCGGCGCCGAGCAGCAGCACCAGGTCGCCGTCGCGCAGCAATGCGGGCAAGGTTTCACGCAGGCCGCGCGGATGCTCGATGAACACCGGATCGACCTTGCCGCGTGCGCGCACTGCACGGGCCAGCGCGCGGCCATCGGCGCCCGCGATCGCCGCTTCGCCCGCGGGATACACCTCGGTCAGCACCAGCGCGTCCGCTTCGCAAAGCACGCCCGCGAAATCGTCCAGCAGGTCGCGCGTGCGGGTGTAACGGTGCGGCTGGAACACGATCACCAGCCGCCGTTCGGGCCAGCCTTCGCGCGCCGCCTGCATCACCGCGGACAACTCGCGCGGATGGTGGCCATAATCATCGACCAGCATCACCTTGCCGGCGTCGATCGGCAGTTCGCCATTGATGTGGAAGCGCCGGCCCACGCCCTGGAAGCGTTCCAGCGCACGCGCGATCGCATAAGGTTCGACACCGAGATGCCAGCCGATCGTGGCCGCGGCCAGCGCGTCGAGGACGTTGTGCCGGCCGGGCAGGTTCAATGTGATGGGCAGGTTCGGCTGGCCCGGCAACATCAATTCGAAATGGGTACGGGCTCCGTCCGCGCGCACGTTGCCGCCGCGCACGTCGGCGGCGCGCTCGATGCCGTAGGTCAGCGTCGAACGCGGGGTGCGTTGCGCGAGCGCGGCGACTTCGGGGTCGTCCACGCACAACACCGCGAGACCGTAGAACGGCAGTCGGTGCAGGAAGTCCGCGAACGCCTGCTTCAGTTCCGCGAAATCGCCGTGGTAGTGATCGAGGTGATCCGCGTCGATGTTGGTGACCACCGCGATCACCGGCGAAAGTTTCAGGAACGAACCATCAGATTCGTCGGCTTCGGCGACGAGATAGGTGCCGGCGCCCAGCCGCGCATTCGCACCGGCCGAGAGCAGTTGTCCGCCGATCACGAAGGTGGGGTCGTAACCGGCCTCCGCCAGCACGCTGGCGGTGAGGCTGGTGGTGGTGGTCTTGCCATGCGAACCCGCTACCGCGATGCCGCGCCGGAAACGCATCAGTTCGCCCAGCATTTCGGCGCGCGGCACCACGGGGATGCGGCGCGCCTGGGCAGCTGCGAGCTCGGGGTTGTCGGGCTCGATCGCGCTGGACACCACCACCGCGTCCACGTTTGCAACGTGTTCCGCGGCGTGTCCGATCGCGACGTGCACGCCCATTCCGGCGAGCCGCTCGGTGACCGGCGAGGCCACGCGGTCCGACCCCGACACGTCGTAGCCGAGCGTGTGCAGCACTTCGGCAATGCCGCTCATGCCGGCGCCGCCGATGCCGATGAAATGCACGCGCCGGAAGCCCTGCATGATGTCGCCATGCGGCGGGAGGCGATGCGGCGTCATGCAGCCACCTCCAGGCAACGCTGCGCGATCAGGTTGGCGGCGTCGGGCTTCGCGAGCGTGCGCGCGGCGTTCGCCATTGCGAGACGCTTGGCCGGATCGCGCAGCAGGCCCTCCAGCATGCCGGCGAAACGCGAAGCGTCGAAGTCGCGGTCCTGCACCAGTTCGGCCGCGCCGACCGCCACGAAACCTTCCGCATTTTTGGTCTGGTGGTCGTCGACCGCATGGGGGAACGGCATCAGGATCGCGGCGAGACCGGCGGCGGCAAGCTCCGCGAGCGTCAACGCGCCGGCGCGGCAGATCACCAGGTCGGCCCACGCGTAAGCCGCCGCCATGTCCGCAATGAACGGTTCGATGGTCGCTTCCACGTCAGCGCGCCCGTAGGCGGCGCGCGCCGCTTCGACGTGCGCCGCACCGCACTGGTGCCGCACTTCCGGACGACGATCGGCGGGAATGCGCGACAACGCATTCGGCAATCCGAGGTTCAAGGTGCGTGCACCGAGGCTGCCGCCGAGCACCAAAAGCCGCGGTGCGCCGGCGCGATTGGCAAGCCGTTCCGCGGGCGCGGGCAAGGCCGCAATGTCGGCGCGCACCGGATTGCCGGTCCACTCCGCATTCACTTTGGCCGGGAATGCATCGGAAAAGCCGCTCATCACTCGGCGCGCGCAACGCGCCAGTACGCGATTGGTGAAACCCGTGATGCGGTTCTGTTCGTGCACCAGCAACGGACGGCGTTGCAGCCATGCGGCGATACCGCCCGGACCCGCCACGTACCCGCCCATCGACAGCACGCTGCGCGGATTGGCTTCGCGTAGTACCCGCCACGCACCGAACAACGCGCGCGCCAGCATCCACGGTGCCGCGACGCGCCGGCGCAGGCCCGTTCCGCGCAGACTTTTCACCGGCAGCGTGCGCATGGGGACCCGGTGTTCCGGCACGATCCGGTTTTCCATGCCGCCCTCGGCACCCAGCCACAGCACCGGCACGTCGCGCGCGCGCAGCGCTGCCGCCACCGCCAGCCCTGGAAAGATGTGGCCGCCGGTTCCGCCAGCCATGATCAACACGGGCGCGCGCAGGTCGCTCATGCATGCACCTCGTCGAAGCGGGGCTCGATGCGCGCGCGTGCGGCCAGCGGCAATTCCGCGGACGCGCGATCGGTGGCGACAGGGTTCGCGGCGGCTGGATTCGCTGCGCGCCGCGTGGCCATGCGGCGCGCATCCTCGGCGCGATGGATTTCGTAGCCGGCACGCAGCAGCACGCCCAGCATCACGCACGTCATCAGCGTGCTGGAACCACCGGAACTGATCAGCGGCAGCGTCAGGCCCTTGGTCGGCAACACGCCCAGATTCACGCCCACCGACACCAGCGCCTGCAAGCCGATCATCAGCGAAATGCCGAACGCGACGTAGCCGGCGCGATGCTGGCCCACTTCGACGCCGCGCAAACCGAGTTGCAGGCCGCGCCCGACCAGCAGTGCGAACGATGCGAGCACGAACAGCACGCCGACGAATCCGAGTTCCTCCGCGATCACCGCGAGGATGAAGTCGGTGTGGGCTTCCGGCAAATAGAAAAGTTTCTGCACGCTGCCACCCAGGCCCACACCGAACCACTTGCCGCGTCCTACAGCAATGAGGGCCTGGGTCAATTGAAAGCCGTTGTTGAACGGATCCTTCCACGGATCGAGGAACGAGGTCAGGCGCTTGACGCGATAGTCGGTCGACAACGCCAACCACACGCCCAGGGGCACCAACGGCAGGCCCATGATCACCAGGTTGCGCATGCGTGCGCCGGCCAGCCACAGCATCCCGATCGTGACCACGCCGATCAGCGCAGCCGAACCGAAGTCGGGCTGCGCGAGCAGCAGCACCGCCGTCAAGCCTGCCACCGCCACCGGCTTTACCGCGCCCAGGAATTTCGTTTCCACGCTGTCGCGATGGCGAACCAGGTAACTGGCGACGTACACCACCACGGTCAGCTTGGCCAGTTCCACCGGTTGGAAGCCGGAGAAGCCGAGATTGATCCAGCGGCGCGCACCGTTGATCCGCATGCCAACGTGCGGAACGAACACCAGCAGCAGCAGCGCGAAGGTACCCAGCATCAGCCAGCCGGAATATTTCTCCAAGTTGTCCAGCTCGACGCGCAATGCGATCCAGAGCGCCAGCACGCCACCGGCCGCCAGGAAAATCAGGTGACGCGTCAAATAGTGGAATTCGCCGATGTGCTGGCCGTCGGCGACGGCGATGGAACTGGACGCGACCATCACGATGCCGAACGCGACCAGGCCGCTGATCGCCAACAGCAGCCACGGGTCATGGCGGCCCCTGGGACCAAGCTTGCGCACCGCTTGCGATGAACCGAATCCGAGCATGCTCAACGCACCTTCAAAGTCGCGAGACCCACCAGCACCAGCACCACCGAGATGATCCAGAAGCGCACGATCACGCGCGGCTCCGGCCAGCCCTTCAATTCAAAGTGGTGATGGATGGGCGCCATCCGGAACACGCGTTTGCCGCGCAACTTGAAACTGCCGACCTGCAGCATCACCGACGCGGTTTCGACCACGAACAAGCCGCCCATCACCAACAGGATGATTTCCTGGCGCACGACCACCGCCACGCAGCCGATCGCCGCGCCGATCGCGAGCGCGCCCACGTCGCCCATGAACACCTGCGCGGGGTAGGTGTTGAACCACAGGAACCCCAAGCCGGCGCCAGTCAACGCGCCGCAGAACACCGCGAGCTCGCCCGCGCCGGGGATCGAGGGGATGCCGAGATACGCCGAGAACACCGCGTTGCCGGCAAGATACGCAAACGCGCCGAGTGCGGCGGCGACCAGCACCGCCGGCATGATCGCGAGGCCATCCAGGCCGTCGGTCAGATTCACGGCGTTGGAGAACCCGACAATCCACAGGTACGCCACCACCACGAAACCACCGCCCAGCGGAATCGCCACGTGCTTGAACAGCGGCACGTAAAGCGCGGTCGCGGCCGGCACGTTCGCGGTGTGGAACAGGAACAGCGCGGCGGCGAGGCCGACCACCGATTGCGCGAGGTACTTCCAGCGCGCCGGCAGACCGTGCGGATCCTTCAACACGAGCTTGCGGTAGTCGTCGTAGAAACCGATCACGCCGCAGGCCAGCGTCACCAGCAGCACCACCCACAGGTAGCGGCTTTCGAGATCGCCCCACAGCAGCGTCGCCACCACGATCGCGGCCAGGATCAGCGTGCCACCCATGGTCGGCGTGCCAGCCTTGGACAGGTGCGTCTGCGGTCCATCCGTGCGCACCACCTGCCCGGCCTTCAGCGCGGTCAGGCGGCGGATCATCGCGGGACCGAACAGCAGCGCGACGAACAGCGCGGTCAACGCCGCCATGATGGTGCGGAACGTGATGTAATCGAACAGCCGCAGCGGCCCGAAGTAATGTTCCAGCCAGCGCGAAAGTTCAAGCAGCATGCCGATCATCCCCTTGGCCTTGACCCAGCAGCGCCGTCACCACGTTGTCCATGCGCGACGCGTGTGAACCCTTCACCAACAGGCTCACGCCCGCGCGCAGATCGCTTTTCAGCGCTGCAATCAGCGCGGCCTGGTCAGGAAACACTTGCGCGTCGGCGCCGAAGGCTTCCGCGGCATGCGCGGCCAGATCGCCGACCACGTACATGCGCGCGATGCCCTGCTCGCGCGCGGCTCGGCCGATGCGCGCGTGCAAAACCGTCGCATCGGGGCCCAGTTCGCCCATGTTGCCCAGCACCAGCCAGCGCTCCCCCGGCTGCAAAGCGAGCGTCGCCACGGCCGCAAGCGCGGAGCCGGGATTGGCGTTGTAGCTGTCGTCGAACAACGTCCAGCCTTGGGACGATGCGTGGCGCAGCAACCGCCCGCCAACTGCCTCGGCGGACCCGAGCCCTGCGACGATCACGTCCAGCCCCGCCCCCGCGGCATGCGCCAATGCGGCGGCGGCCAGCGCGTTCGCGACATTATGGCGACCGGGCAGCGGCAGGTGCACGTTCGCGCTGCCATTCGGCATTCGCAACTCGAAATCGCTGCCGTCGGCGTGCAAACGGACATCGCCGGCACTCACATCGGCAGGCGCATCGACGCCGAAGCGCAAAATTTGCCGTGTGCCCGCGAGGCTGGTGAAGTAAATCGCGAATGCATCGTCGGCATTGACCACCGCGACGCCGTCGGCCGGCAGCGCCTGATACATGGCGCCCTTGGTTTCGGCGATGCCTTCCAGCGTGCGCAGGCGTTCCAGGTGCGCAGGCGCGATGTTGTTGACCAGGCCGATGCGCGGACGCGCGATCGCAGCGAGATACGCGATGTCGCCCGGCTTGCCCGCGCCCATTTCCAGCACGGCATAACGCGTATCGCGCGGCATCGCGAGCAGCGTCAACGGCAACCCGATTTCGTTGTTGAAGCTGCCGGCGTTGCTGTGGGTGGGACCGTGGCGCGCGAGGATTCGCGTGGCCAGCGTCTTGACGCTGGTCTTGCCATTGGAACCGGTGATGCCGATCACCGTCACGTCGCGCTGCGCGCGCACCGCGCTGGCGAGATCGCCCAGCGCGTGCAGCGTGTCGGCCACCACGATTCGCGGAATGTCGGCGTCGACGCGGCGCGACACGATCGCGCCGGAAGCGCCGCGTTCGGCTGCGGCGGCGACATGGTCATGCCCGTCGTGAGTTTTGCCGATCAACGCCACGAAGACTTCACCGGGCTTGATCGTGCGCGAATCGGTGGATACGCCGCCGGCACTGGCGTCGCCACCCTGCAGCACGCCGCGCGTCCACACCGCGATTTCCTTGAGGCGCAAACTCAGCACGGGCGCTTCTCCAGGGTGGCGCGGGCCACCTGCAGATCGTCGAATGGACGCTTGACGCCCGCGACCTCCTGGTAGGTCTCGTGACCCTTGCCCGCGATCAGCACCACGTCGCCAGCCTGCGCTTGCGTGAGCGCGTGAACGATGGCTTTCGCGCGATCTCGTTCGACCGTCGCCCGCTGCGGCGCGCGCATTCCTGCCATGATTTGCGCGACGATCGCGTCGCCGTCTTCGCCGCGGGGATTGTCGTCGGTGACGACCACGACATCCGCCATCCGCTCTGCGATTTCACCCATCAGCGGGCGCTTGCCGGCATCGCGTTCGCCACCGCAACCGAAGATGCAGATCAATTTTCCTTCGCAGTGCGCGCGCAGGGTGATGAGCACCTGCTCCAGCGCGTCGGGCTTGTGCGAATAATCGACGACCACCAGAGGCAGGCTGCCCCCGCCCAGACGGTTCATTCGCCCCGCCACGGGCTGCAGTGTCTGCAGCGCGTCGACGATGCGATCGAAGGGCACGTCCAGCGCGCCCAGCACGCCGGCCACCGCCAGAAGATTGGCGACATTGAAGCGGCCAAGCAGATGGCTGCGCAGCTTGCCGGTGCCCCAAGGCGTTGCGAGTTGGAAATCGATACCATCGGAATGCGTGTGCACGTCACGCGCGCGGACGTCGGCGTCGTTCGACGCGAGGCCGCAGCGCATGACCTGCACGCCCGCCGGCACCTGCGCCGTCAGGTCGCGTCCGAATGCATCATCGACGTTGATGACGGCGGCACCAAGGTTCGGCCACGCGAACAGCTTGGCTTTGGCGGCCCCGTACGCTTGCATGGTGCCGTGGTAATCGAGATGGTCGCGCGTGAGATTGGTGAACACCGCGACGTCGAAATGCACGCCATCGACGCGGTGCTGGTCCAGCGCGTGCGAGGACACTTCCATCGCGATGTCGGTGGCGCCGGCTTCGCGGAACTCGGCCAAAAGACCGTGCACCCGGATCACGTCGGGCGTGGTACGTTCGCCTGCCTTGATCGCGCCGTGCAAGCCCGCTCCCAGCGTGCCGATGGTGGCGGCACGCTTTCCGAGATGCGCGAGTGCCTGGGCCAAAAGCTGCACCGTGGAGGTCTTGCCGCTGGTGCCGGTGACACCAATGACGGTCATCGCGGTGGACGGATCGCCGAAAAAGCGCGCAGCGATTGCACCGAGGCGCAGGCGCAGGCCGTCGATCCAAACCACCGGCACGTCAACCTGTGTCCCGGCGTCGCGAGATTCGTGCATTTCCGCAAGTACGGCCGCCGCTCCCTGCTTTGCAGCGGCCAATGCAAACTCGATCCCGCGGTGCTTCGCACCCGCCAAGGCGACGAATGCATCGCCGGGACGCACTTCGCGCGAATCTTGGGTCAGGCCGGACACCATGATGCCGCCCTGCGCGGGCGCGGCGATGCCGCGCAACAAGTCGTCCAGGTGCATCGCGGTCATGGGTTCGCTCCCTGCGCGGCCCGCGGGACCGCAGCAGCAGCGGGCTGCGCAGGCGCGGGCGACGGAACCGGCGCCGGCGTCACGGGACCTCCTGCATACCACTGCTGCACATTGTCGGGCGGAATGTCCAGCAACCGCAGCGCGCCGGTCATGACCTCCCGAAACACCGGCGCGGAAACCAGTCCGCCGAAATATTCGCCACCATGCCCGCCCGCATCGCGGACGATTACGACCCCGACCAGGCGCGGATCGCTGGCCGGCACGATGCCGCAGAACAGCGCGGCATAACGGTTGCGCGAATAGCCGCCTGCGATCGCGAGGTGCGCCGTGCCGGTCTTGCCCGCCACGGTGTAATCGGGGATTGCCGCCTGCGGCGCGGTGGCCGGAGGCGCAGCCACCACCGTGCGCAGCATCGCCATCACTTCGCCGGCAATGTTTTCGGGCTCCGCCCGCACGCCGGGATTGTCATCACCCTTGATGAAAGTTGGAGTGTGCTTGACGCCGCGATCCGCGATTGCCGCGTATGCCTGCGCGAGTTGCAGCGCCGTCACGTTGAGGCCGTAGCCGAACGAAATGGTGGCCTTGACGAAATCGCCCCAGGTACGCGGCGGCGGAATATAGCCGCCTACCTCGCCCGGGAAACCGCTGCCGGTGCTGGCGCCGAAGCCGAATTGGTGCAGCACCGTGGCCATCTGCTGCGGCGTCAGCGTCAGTGAAATCTTGGAAGCGCCGACGTTGCTGGAATAAGTGATCACATGGCTGACGTCGATCAGGCCGTTGTTGCTGTCATCGCGGATCAGGTGGCCATCGATCGTGAACGTTCCGGGGTTGGTGTTCACCGGCGTGGTCGGGGTCCACTTGCCCGACTGCAGCGCGGTGGTGATGGTGAACGGCTTCATCGTCGAACCCGGTTCGGTCACGTCGGTGACCGCACGGTTGCGGCGCTGGCCCGGATTGCTGCTGTCGAGGTCGTTGGGGTTGTACGAGGGCACGTTGACCATCGCGATGATTTCCCCGTTGCGCGGGTCCACGATCACCATCGAACCCGATGCGGCGTGGCGTTTCACCACCGCCTCGGTGAGCGCCTGGTAGGCGAGATACTGGATGCGGCTGTCGATGCTGAGCGTCAGGTCGTGGCCCGGGACCGGCGCACGAATCTGCTCGACGTTCTCGACCACGCGGCCGAGACGGTCGCGGATCACGCGCTTCTCGCCCGGCTTGCCGGCCAGCCAGCCGTCGTAGGCCAGCTCCAGGCCTTCCTGTCCACGGTCGTCGATGTTGGTGAAGCCAAGCACGTGCGCCATCGCGGCGCCTTCGGGGTAGTAGCGCTTGAATTCGCGCTGCGCGTTCACGCCGGGAATATCCAGCGCGAGAATGGCCTTGGCCGCTTCCGGCGGCATCAACCGGCGTAGATACACGAATTCCCGGCCGTTGCGCGTTTGCAGCTTGCGGGTCAGTTCGACGGCATTGACCCCCAGCGTCTTGGCCAATTCTGGAATGCGATTGGTGTGTTGCAGCAACTCATCCGGGTTCGCCCACAGCGATAGCATCGGCGTGGAGACCGCCAGCGGCACGCCGTTGCGGTCGTAGATCGTTCCACGCGATACGGGAATCTCGACTTCGCGCAGGAAACGCGCATCGCCCTGCTGCTGCAGGAATGCCTGGTGCACCACTTGCAAATCCACCGCGCGCGCGATCAAGCCGACCGCGGCCGCAGCAAGCACCACCGCCACCAGCGCAAGGCGCATGCGCGGATTCGGGCGGCGCCGGCGCGGCGGCTGCGAAGTCGATTCGGGCGGACGGCGCGGCTTCATTCGTGGATCATCTCCACGCTGTTCGCGGGCGGACTGATCATGCCGAGTTGACCGCGCGCGATCTGTTCAATGCGGGAGGGACTGGCCCACGTGGCTTGTTCGAGTTCCAGGCGACCAAACTCCACGTTCAGCGCGTCACGCTGGTTTTGCAGCTTCGACAACTGGACGAACTCAACGCGATCCTGATGACGCGCCCAGACGACCGCGATGCCACTCGCGATCACCGCCAGCAGCAGCACACCCACCGCGAGAGCGCCGATCGTCCTCAAGGGAGGCCCCCCGGTGCTGCCCTTTCGGCGATGCGCAATACCGCCGAACGCGCGCGCGGATTGCGTTCGACTTCCCCGGTGTCCGGCATCTGCGCACGGCCGATGGCGCGCAACGGGGCCGACTTCGGTGGTGGCGCCGGTAGCCCACGGCGCACCGACACGGGCTGCGGCCCGCGAATGAACTGCTTGACGATGCGGTCTTCAAGCGAATGGAAGCTGATCACCGCCAGACGTCCACCCGGCTTCAACACTTCCACGACGGCAGGCAGGGCGCGCTCGAGCGAACCGAGTTCATCGTTGACTTGCAATCGCAGCGCCTGGAACGTGCGCGTAGCGGGATGCTTGTTGCGCTCGCGCCGGCCCAGCGTGTGCTCGACCAGTTCCGCGAGTGCACGGGTCGTGCGAAGCGGCGATTCGGCGCGGCGCGCGACGATCGCGCGCGCAATACGCCGGCTCATGCGTTCCTCACCGTAGCGAAACAATACGTCCGCGATTTCGCGTTCGTCGGCGTTCGCGAGGAAAGTCGCGGCGCTTTCGCCGGTCGTCGGATCCATGCGCATGTCCAGCGGCGCGTCCGACTGGAACGAGAAGCCGCGCGCAGCATCGTCGAGCTGCGGTGAGGAAACACCGAGGTCCAGCAGCACGCCGTCGAGCCCGGCGCACGCTGCATCCCAATCGGTCACCTCCGAAAAATTCGCCTGCCGGATCGCGACGCGCGGGTCACCGCCGAATTCGCGCTGCGCGTGCGCGATGGCCTGCGGGTCGCGATCCATCACCAGCAGACGCCCGTCCGCGTCCAGCCGATCGAGGATCGCCCGCGCGTGACCGCCGCGGCCAAAGGTGCCATCGAGATAGCGACCACCGGGGCGCACCGCCAGTCCGGCGAGCACGGCTTCCCGCATCACCGGGATGTGCTGAAGCTCCCGACCGGCCGTCATCGCTCGCGTCCCGTCCATTCGCATCCACGCACACCGAGTGCGCAGCCCACGTTTAACCCGCATCCGACCCGGCGCCATTCGCCGTTCGCGGAATGCGCGCATCACAACTTCAATCCCACCATTTCCTCGCTGACTTCCTCCTCGCCGATCGTCTGGTGGATCTTTGCGAGGTGCGCCTGCTCACTCCACAGTTCGAATTTGTTGCCCATGCCGAGCAGCACCGCTTTCTTCTCGATGCCGGACGCCGCGCGCTGGCTGGCGGGCAGCAACACGCGGGCCGCGGTATCCAGCTCCACCTGCGCTGCGGCACCGACCAGCTTCAGTTGCAGGTCGCGATGCACGCGCTTGACGCTGGACAACGCATTCACCTGATCGCGCACGCGTTCCCACTCCGGCTGCGGAAATACCCACAAGCAACCCGATTCGAACGGGTTGTAAGCAATCACGAGGTGGTTGTTGCACACGCGCGCAATCAGCTCCCGGTAGGCAGTGGGAACCGCCAACCGACCTTTTTCGTCCACGCTGATTGCGGTTTCGCCTTGGAACATGTGACTTGCTTCCCACGTTTTCCCACAAAACCACACGGGTACCCACCTTAGTCGCAGGAGGTGAGACTGTCAAGAAAATTTCGCTTTTAGATCAATGGGAAAGGCGAAGTTCTGACCGAAATTCAGGCGTTCCGTGAGGTACGCTCGAAAGGTCCTTGAATCCAAAAGATTTCACCCTCGGAGCAGTTGCGGGATTCCCGCCCAATCGCTTGCGATTGGTGACCGATGCCCATTCAGAAGTTCAGCCACCGGTCAGACAAGCCTGCTCGTTGTCGCCGTGCCCGCTGGCGCACCTGCTGCCACGGATGGACCCAGTAGCGCGGAGTAGCGCAGTGCATCCCGCGAAGTGGCCACCGAAGGCGGGGTTGTCACCCGCCCTACCCCAAGCTGGCATCGGTGCCGTTCCGGCAGGTGAACGCGTGATCGTCGCGCGTTTGTGTCGCGGGAACGCCCGCCCGAAGCGGCTGTTGTGGAAACTCAGGCCATGGATGGCCGTGGCCGTTCTGGTGGCAATGATCCGACGAGCGCCAAACGCGCGGTCGCCGCAACGAATCCGCGTTCATGGATGAACGGAAGCTCTCGCGGAATGTCAGCCCGATGGCCGTTCGCCCACGAACGCGTCATCGTCGCGCATCCGAGCCGCAGGAACGCAGTCCGAAGCTGCCGTTGTGGAAAGTCAGGCCATGGATGGCCGTTGTGGAATGGCACGGCCCGAGAAGCAATATCTCGCACCGAGGCAGGTTTGCGCAGCCATCAGGGATGATGGCAAAAAAATGGAGTCGGCCTGTAAGCCGGGTCCTGTGCGCCTTGCGGCGTGACAGTCATTCCTCTAGGCCAAGCGTCACCGCTTGGCTCAAGCAACCAACCCGGGAACGGCGCGGGCCACGCCATCGTTCCCCTATTTGGTCTTGCTCCGGGTGGGGTTTGCCGTGCCGGTCGGTTGCCCGACTCGCGGTGGGCTCTTACCCCACCGTTTCACCCTTGCCACGATCCTGCCACCCTTCTGCCGCCCTGCAACCTCTTGAATACGGACTTGGACGTCGCCCGCTTCGCGTTCGACGCCAATCCTCCCGCTGCAAGAGCGACAGAAGGGTGACAGGGTCGTTCGGCGGTCTGCTCTCTGTTGCACTTTCCGTCGGCTCGCGCCGCCCAGGCGTTACCTGGCACCCTGCCCTGCGGAGCCCGGACTTTCCTCGGCATTCCGAAGAATGACGCGACTGTCCGGCCGACTCCACGGACGATTCTATCAGCCGCCGTACAAATCTTTGCGCGGCGCGCCGCTGATCGCGGCGGCCAGTTTCGCGGCTTGCGTGGGCGGCAACTCCGCGCGCAGCAGCGCGTAGACGCGCCGGCCTTCCGCCAGTTTCGCATCGATTTCTTCGCCGCGCCCGGCGATCACCAGCACGCATTCGCCGAGACGTTGCTCGGCATCGGATTCGACGCGCGCCGCGATCTCGCCCAGCGTCATGCCGATGCAGGTTTCATGCAACTTGGTGAGCTCGCGCAGCAGGCGCGCTTCGCGCTCCGCGCCGAATGCACCGCGCAGATCCGCACAACATTCAAGGATGCGATGCGAAGACTCGTAGATCACCAGCGTACGCGTTTCGCTCGCGAGTTCGCGCAAACGTTCGCGCCGCGCGGAAGCTTTCGCGGACAGAAACCCTTCGAACACGAAGCGGTCGCTGGGCAGGCCTGCCACCGACAAGCCCGCGATGGCGGCGCAGGCACCGGGGATCGGCGAAACGTCGATGCCTGCCTCGCGCGCGGCGCGCACCAGACGGAACCCCGGGTCGCTGATCAACGGCGTGCCGGCATCCGAAATCAATGCCACGTCTTCGCACGCCTGCAGCTTCGTGATGAGCGCCGCCACCGCAGCGCGTTCGTTGTGTTCGTGCAACGCGGTCAGCGGCGTGGCAATCCCGAAGTGCTGCAGCAGGGGGCGGCTGTGGCGCGTATCTTCCGCGGCGATCACGCTCGCATCGCGCAGGACCTGTCGGGCCCGCGCCGAAAGGTCCCCCAAGTTGCCGATGGGCGTCGCAACCACCCAGAGAATTCCCGGTTTGCGCGCTTTCATGCGAATCCTGATGCTGCGGCACGATCCGTTATCATCGCCGAAAAGGCTGCGCCACGCGCGCACGGACGAAGCATGTTCAGGAACAGGTTTCACGCGCACATCGGTGTCCTGCTCGCGGCGCTTGCGCTGTTTGCAGGTTGCACAACACTCGGGCCATCCCGGCAAGAAGCAGGCGAAGAAGCGCACGCACGCACGGCGATCGAATATGTGCGTGCCGCGAACGTGGCCCTGCAGCGCGGCGACGCCCATGCCGCGCTGAAACAACTCGCCGCGGTGCCATCAAACGCGCCCCCCGACGTGCAGCAGCAAGCCCTCGACGTGAAAGCACGCGCCCAGCTCGCCAGCGGCAATCGCGTTGCCGCCGCGCGGTCGCTGATCCAGCGCGCCGCACTGCTGCCGGTCCCCGCACAAGCCGCAGAACGACGACAAGCCGTCGCAATACTGGCCGGCATGGGTCACGAGCAGTTGGCGCAGACGTATGCCTCGCTCGCCGACGACGATCCGGTCAAGCCATGGGTGCAAAAAGCCATTGCACAACCGGGCGCCGCAGCAGCGCGCGTATTGCCGCAACCGAACCAACCCGTCGGCACCTTGCAGGGTGCGGCATCGCCGCAAGGCTACGCGATGCCGGCCAAGGTCGCGCTGTTGTTGCCCGCGACGGGCCCTGTGGCAGTGGCTGGCGCAGCCGTGCGCGACGGTTTCTTCACCGCGTATTTCCATACGCCAATCACCCACGAGCAGCGTCCGGTGATCAAGGTATACGATACCGGCGGCACCGCAGGCGGCAGCGTTGCCGCCTACAAGCAGGCTGTCACGGACGGGGCATCGCTCGTGGTCGGGCCATTGGGCCGTGACGCGGTGGGCGCGATCTTCGCGCAATCCAGCCTGCCGGTGCCGGTGCTGGCGCTCAATCATCCGCAAGGCAGCACGACGACGCCGGCGGCCAGCTATGAATTCGCACTGCTGCCGGAAAGCGAGGGCGCGCAGCTCGCGGCGCACATGATCACGCTGGGGCTGCACGCCGCGATCGTGTTTCGCGGCAGCGATGACACCGCGTCGCGCACCTTCGACGCCTTCAAGACCCAGTTCCAAAGCCTGGGCGGACAGGTGGCCAATGACATCGTGCTGCAGCAAGGCAGCGTGGACCTCGCCGGACAAATACAGGCGGCGCTGGCCGGTTCGGGTTCGCAAACCGGCATCGTCGCGCTGCTGCGTCCGCAGCAGGCGCGCCTGCTGCTGCCGCAACTGCGATTGGGGCGCTCGACGCTGCCGGTGTTCGCCACATCGATGGCGTACTCGGGCGATGAAAACGCCACCGCCGACGCAGACCTCGATGGCCTGCGCTTCTGCGACGAACCCTGGTTGTATGACGCCCAGGCCGGCCTGCCCGACCACACCACGCTGGCGTCGCAACTCGCGACCGCCAGCGGACCCGCGGCACGCCTGTTCGCGTTCGGCATGGACGCCTACGCGCTGATCCCGTACCTCGGCTGGTTGCGCGCACATCCCGAAAGCTACGTGCCCGGCGCCTCCGGGCAATTGACCATGGACGCGTTCGGGCACGTGCAACGCACGCCCATCTGGGTGGAATTCCAGGGCGGCATCGCGCGCCCGGTGGCGGCGGGGCTGGAAACGCAGCCCGCCGACGCCCCGGCACCCACCCATCCATGAAACCTGGCGCGATCGGCGCGCGCTTTGAACAACGCGCACTGGAGTGTCTGGAACGCGCGGGTCTCAAAAAGGTCGAAAGCAATTACCGGACCCGCTTCGGAGAACTGGATTTGGTGATGCGCCATGGCGACACGCTGGTGTTCGTGGAAGTCCGCTACCGGCGCCACGCGCAATTCGGCGGCGGCGCGGCCTCGATCGGCACGGCCAAGCGCGCGCGGCTGACGCGCGCAGCGCTGGGTTTCCTGCAGGCCCATCCGCAGCTCGCTTCGATGCCGTGCAGGTTCGATGTGATAGCGTTCGACGGCGATGCCGAGGCACCACGCTGCGAATGGCAACGTGCCGCGTTTGAAGTTTGTTGACCATGGGAATCCAGACATGCGCAAGACGATCGTCGTGACCACCTTGCTTTCGCTGTGCTTTGCACTGGCCGCGTGCAGTGTGTTCACGCCGCGCCGTGGCTTCAATCGCGTGCTCAACGACCGCAACGTGCAGATCACGGCGCAGCGGGCGCTGGATAACGATCCCGAACTCTCCGGCCGCGCGCACATCGGTACCAGCGTGTACAACGGCGTATTGCTGATGATCGGCGAGGCCAGCACCGAAGAGGTGAAGCGGCGCGCCGAAGCCGACGTAAACGGCTACGAGGGCGTGCAACGCGTCGTGAACCTGATCGACGTCATGCCACTGCAGTCGGTGGGGCGCTCGGCGCTCGATGCATCGCTCACGGCGCGCGTGAAAACCTCGCTGTTGCACATCGACATGCCCGGCTTCGACCCGGGCCGGGTCAAGATCAGCACCGCGCATGGCAATGTGTACCTGATGGGACTCGTCAGCCACAAGGAAGCCGACGCGGTGGTGGACATCGTGCGGACCGTCGCCGGCGTGAACAAAGTGGTGCAGGTGTTCGAATACACCGATTGATGCGATCGGCCATGATCGCGGCGCAACCGATTACCGATTTCGGCCAGCCATCGCCTGGCTTGGAAAGACCAGAACCGACATCCCTGCCTGGCTTTTCACCACAGCCGCTCCGAACAGCGCATCTGGATGGACTAAAATCGCGCGGATGAGCGCGACGGCCGCGATGGCCACCCCCCTTGCGAGCGAATCTTTCGACGCCCTGATGGCGCGCATCCGTGCGTGCCAGGTTTGTGCGCGGCACCTGCCCCACGGTTGCCGGCCGGTGCTGCAGGCACATCCCGGCGCGCGCTTGCTGATCGTCAGCCAGGCACCCGGCCGCAAGGTGCATGAAAGCGGTGTTCCATTCAACGACAAGAGCGGCGAGAAGTTGCGCGCATGGCTGGGCATCGACGACGCCACGTTCTACGACCCACGCCATGTCGCGATCGTGCCGATGGGTTTCTGCTACCCCGGCAAGGGCGAATCCGGCGACCTGCCGCCACGCCCGGAATGTGCGCCGATGTGGCATCCGCAGTTGATGCCGCGCCTGGTGAACGTCAGGTTGACGCTTGCGATCGGCGGTTACGCGATCCGCTGCATGCTTGGCAACCGGCGCAAGGCGACGCTGACGGAAACCTGCGAGGCATGGCGTGAATATTTCGACGGCGGCGTGTTGCCGTTGCCGCATCCCAGCCCGCGCAATACCGCATGGTTCCAGCGACATCCCTGGTTCGCAGCGGAGACGTTGCCCGCCCTGAAAAGGCGCGTGCGTAACTTGATGCGCGACTGATCGGCGCTCACATGTCGTCGGGCGGCGGCGTGGTGCGTCCCAGGGCGCCGGCCCAGAGTCCGGCCAGCATGCAGCGGATGTTGTCCCGGCGCGGCGCCACCAGCAACGAAAACAACAGCAACTTGACGACGAGGCGCGGCAGGTCCTGCGCGACCCACCGTCGCGGCGCGTAGGTGCGCCGGTACAGCAGCACGCGATTGCGCATCATGTAGAACAGGCGCCGTGGCGAATGCACCACGATGCCGCGCGACACGCCCGGCATGTTCCGCCGGGTTTCTCCAAGGCTATGTCGCAGGCGTGCCCCGCATGCTCCGTACAACGCGTAACCCGCGGCACTTGCGCGGAAACACCACTCGAGATCCACGTTGTCGATGAACAACGCGTCGTCCATTCCACCCACGTCATCCAGCACCGCCAGCGGAATCAGACAACCCGACGAAATCAGGAAATCGCAACGGATCGGCCCGCAGGTGGCGTCGCAGCGAAGCTTTTGGTTGAACGGGAAACGAATGCGGACGAACGGCGCATCCTCATCTTCGCGCGGATCACGGAACCTCGGGCCGACCGCGGCCACGCGCGCGTCTGCGCGTACTCGATCGAACGCCGAAATCAGCGCACCGACCATGCCTCCGTCGGGCACGCTGTCCTGATCCATCAACAGCACGTGCGACACGCCCGGCAGCTCGCGGGCGCGCTCGATGCCGATGTTCATCGCATGGGCGAGTCCACGGTTCTCACTCAACGCGATCAGCATCACGTCGGGGTGTTCATGGCAAAATTCATGGAACCGCGGATCACGCGTGCCGTTGTCCACCACGACAACGTGTCCGACCTGCGGGAGCAATGCTTCCACGAGTTCGCGCAACAGCGCGAGTTCCGGCTGCCAGGTAATCAGCACCGCGCACACGCCGGGTTCGGGCGCTGCCGAGGTGGCGGGAAGTGCGCTTGGATCAATCACGATGCGACGGCCAATCCGCATCGATGCGCGGCCGCACAACGGCCGCGGAGCATGGCAATGGAAATTCTGGCGACATGGCCGCGTGATTGTCGCCGCGCCGCCGGAGACTTCAAAGTCCCCAGCACCCGCGGTCGGGATGAAATCCGCGCGGATGCACACCGAGCAGGCGTTCGAGTTCGGTGTTGTCGGCAACGAGATCCTGCTCCAACCGCGTCAATGGTCCACGCAGGAATGGCACGAAACGCGCCCCGGCGCGAACCAGAGGACGAGGGACGCGGAATGCAAGCGTGCGTACCGGCAGGCTGGCGCGCACACGCGCAAACATTGCCGCGGCACTCAGCCGCTCGCCGCCGCCGATCTGGAGGATGAGCCGATTCGCGCCGCCATCCAGCGCGTGCAGCACGGCCGTTGCAATGTCGCCTGCATGCACGGGCTGGCGCCATCCCGAACCCGCGGGCAGGCCGAATACGCGCCAGTGCACCGCGCGTCGTGCCAACGGCGTCAAGCTCTTGTCGCGCGCCGCGCCATAAACCAGGGTCGGCCTGAATACCGTCCACGCAATTCCGCGCCGATCACACGCCCTCGCGAGCGCCGCCTCGCCTTCGCGCAAGCGCCGCGCCACCTCGCGTTCGGCGGCGACCGGCGATGCCTGTTTGCTTTCCGCACTCATTGAGCTGGTGGCCACGACACGTTGAAGCTTCGGCGCAGCGCCCGAATCGATCCACCCAGCCAATGCGTCGAGCGGCGCGAAACTGCACACGGCCGTCGCTCGATCGGACGTATCGGGTGGCTGCGGCAACGCACCCTGCAGCCAAGTCACCCCTGCGATTTCCGGTTGCGGACTGCGCGACAGCGCCAACACCCGTGAACCCGCGCGCACCAGTTCGGGCAGCAGGAAACAGCCGATCTGGCTGCTCGCTCCGCACACCAGCACCGTTCCGGTTTGCCAAGCGGCACGGGCATCTCGAAAGGCGCTCATGCCACCCCCGCCTGTTCAACACACGTAAACCGCATGATCGCCTCGTGCAAACGCACCCGATCGCCTCTGTGGTTCCCGCGAGGGGTCAAGCGCGATCGCGCTGGATCCCCTGTCATCGCACGTTCCGGTGCTGCAGGGATGGGTGCATCCTGCACTCAGTTGTTGCGCTGGATTCTCGCATCCACTTCGCTGATGCGTGGATCCTGCGGCACCAGACGTTGCGCTTCCTGCAATGCGGTGCGCGCGGCGGCGAGTTCCCCCAACCCGACGTAATGATCGGCGCGGTCGAGCCAGGCGCTACCAAGCCTGTGCCGCATGCTCGGCGCGGCGGGATCACCCGGATCGAGCTGTTCAAGCGTCGCCAGCATGTCGTGGGCGTGGTCCAGATTGTCGGCGCGCACCGCTTGATCGAACTGGGCGCGGGTGACTTCCGGCAACGCCCGCAAGCCGGCCTGCGCCTCGGCATTGTTGCCATCGATGCCGAGTGCGGCGCGATACAGGTCGTAAGCGCTGTCCCCCGGCGGCAACATGATGTCGCCGTTGCGCACCGCGCCCTTGGCACGCGCCACCAGCCGCGCAACCTTGGCCGATTGCATCGGGGTCAGCGGCGCGGGCGGTGGCGAGGCGGAAGCCTCGGGTACATATCCGGTGTCGCTCGCGGCAGGGCGCGAACGCGCCACCGCAAGATCCCGCGCTTCGCGCGCATGTTGCGCTTGTCCCGCAGCCAAACGCGAGCGCGCAGCCGCGAGATCGGCCGACTTGGGCGCCAGTTCGGCGGCCTCGTCCAGGCGTTTTTTCGCATCCTGCGCCTGCCCCGATTCCATCGCGGCGTTGGCTTGCACGATCAACGCTTCGGCGACCTGGCCGAGGCCTGCCCGAGCCTTGTCGTTGTCGGGGTCGGCTTTCAGCGCGGCCTTGAATTGCGCCTCGGCGTTGTCGTCGCCGGTGCCGGTGACCTTGCCTGCGCGCAGGTACTCCTGGCCCTTGTCGAGATACTGGTCGCGTTGCGAATCGGAGGCACGGTCCGCGTCGGCGACGCTCGCGCGCAGCGTCGGCAGTTGCGAATAGCGCGGCAGCAATCCCGCCAGACTCGATAGCGTCTGCTTCGCGCCGGCGAGATCATTGCTGCCAAGCTGGCCCTGGATACGCGTGGCGAGCAGATCGCCGACCTGATCCATCCCGTGTCGCGCGACCGCGTTGTGGGGATCGCCCGCCAGCACCTTGCGGAACAACGCCGCCGCGCCGTCGTCCCCGTCGATGTGCCCGTTCGCGAGTGCCGCACGCGCCTGGTTGATCATCACATCGACGTTGGAGCTGTTCAGAACTGCCTTGGCCAATTCCTGATCCACGCCCTCCACCGCCGCGCCGCCACCGAGCAGGCTGCGTGCCTCTTCCAGCGAAGTACGCGCGGAGGCGTAGTCGCGCCGCTTCAACGCCTCCTGCGCGCGGTCGAGCTCCGCGTGGCCGACGTTCTGCAAACCGGTCAGCGCGTGCTCATTGTCGGGATCGAGCGCACGCGCAGCCTCATACAAATCGCGCGCACTGTCGGGGCTGCCGGACAGGTTGCCCGCCGAATACGCGGTGTCCGCGCGCGCCAGCAGCGAGTTCAACTGCGTCTGCGGCAACATGCCACTGAGCGCGGCCTGATGGCTCCACGCCCACGCACCTATCGCGACTATCACGAGTACACCGATGACGACGGACCTGCGCACGCGATGATGTCGTCGCAACGGACGCCTGCGGGCAGGACGGGGACTGAACGGCGGCGGCGACGTGGAAGTCTGTCGCTCACGCGCGGCAGCGCGCCGGTCCGTGCCAGCATCGAGCTGGTCGAGATCGCCCAGCGTCGGGTCGGTCCGCCCCGGTGTATCGCGTGAAGAAGAATCGTGCCCAACGTTCATGCCGAATCCATCGCCAGACCGCGGTCCAGCGTGCCATTGCCGCCCATGAGACCGCGGCGACCCGCACCGGTTCCACCCGTTCAAGCCGCGGCGTCGAGCATCTTAACATTGGCCCCACGCATCTTCGGGCACAGCGGTGCGGCATTCAGCCGGCGGCCAGCCGGCGTGCGTCGGTGACGTTGGGCAGCGCGGCGAGCCGCGCCAGCAGCGAAGACAACTCGCCGTAGTCGTGCACGCGCAAGGTGAAGTGCATCGTCAACTCGCCAAGATCGCCATTGCTCCGGCTGTCCGACGCCACGATGCGCGCACCGCTATTGGCAACCACATTGGTGACGTCGCGTTGCAGGTCGCGCCGGTCGTAACCGATCACGGCGATGTCGACCTCATAGGCTCGATCGGGCGCGCTGTGCCAACGAACCTCGATCACCCGCGCCGGATCGCGTGCGCGCAGCCGAGCCAGTGCGACGCAGTCGGCGCGATGCACGGTGACGCCGCGCCCACGGGTGACGTAGCCAATGACCTCGTCACCCGGCAACGGACGACAGCAACGCGCGAGCGTCGTCAGCAGGTTGCCGACCCCTTCCACGGTCACCGCGCCGGGCTTGCCGACATCGGCAGGCATGCGCCGCGACGGCTTCGCGGCCGCCTGTTGCGGTGGCGTCTGTGCTTCCAGCATCGCGCGGGTCAGTTGCGCGATGACGATTTCACCGAGCGCGAGCGCCGCCAGCAAGTCGTCGCGATTCCTGCGCCCAAGTCGTGCCGGCAGCGTCTCCAAAACGTCGTCCTGGATGCCGAGGCGACGCACTTCGCGTTCCAGCAACAACTTTCCCGCGGCGATATTTGCTGCAAGATCCTCGCGGCGGAACCACGCGCGCAACTTGCCGCGTGCGCTGGCGGTGGCGAGATAACCGAGCTGCGGCGACAGCCAGTCGCGACTGGGTGCGGGTTCGCGCGCGGTGAGTATCTCGATGCGATCGCCGCTGGCCGGCTGGTATGTCAGCGGCACGATGCGACCATTGAGCTTGGCGCCGCGGCAGCGGTGCCCGACCATGGTGTGCACGTGATAGGCGAAATCGAGCACGGTCGCGCCGGCCGGCAGGTCGATCACCGCACCCTTGGGCGTCAGCAGGTACACGCGATCCTCGGCCAGTTCCGCGCGCAGCTCGGCTGCCAGCGCCGCCTCGTCCTCGCCCTCTCCGCGCGTTTCCAGCAATTTGCGCATCCATGCGACGCGCGCCTGATAGGTGGCGTCCCCCGCTCCGCCTTCCTTGTAGCGCCAGTGCGCCGCCACGCCGAGTTCGGCACCGCGGTGCATTTCCTCGGTGCGGATTTGCACTTCCAGGGTCTTGCCGTCCGGGCCGATCACCGCAGTGTGCAGCGAGCGGTAGTTGTTGCCCTTCGGCCGCGCAATGTAGTCGTCGAATTCCCGGGGAATGATGGGCCATAGGGCGTGCACCACGCCCAGCACTGCATAGCAATCGGTATCCGTTTGCGTGAGCACGCGCAACGCGCGGATGTCGTACAGCTCGCCGAAACCGATATGCTTGCGCTGCATCTTCCGCCAGATCGAATAGATGTGTTTGGCGCGCCCGTTGACGCTGGCTTCGATGCCGTGCGCGCGCAATGCCTCACGCAGCGCATCCACGCAGCGCGCGATCCACACTTCGCGATCGGCGCGGCGTTCGTCCAGCAGCGCAGCGATGCGATGGTACGTGTCGGGCTGCAGATACCGGAACGCCAGATCTTCCAACTCCCACTTCCACTGGCCGATGCCCAGACGATTGGCCAGCGGCGCATGGATGTCGCGGGTCAGTTGCGCCAGTTCCCGGCGCTCGGCTTCGGGCAGTGCCGCGGCCGCACGCAATCGTGCCAGCTGGCGCGCGAGCAACAGATACACCACGCGAAGATCCCGGATGATCGCCAGCAGCAACCGACGCAGCCCCTCGCTGCCGCCGGCCATGTCGCGCGATGCGTGCAGCGCCCACACGCGCTCGGCCTGCTGCTGGCCGTCCACAAGCCGCCGCAACGATTCCGGCGCATGCAGGCTTTCGGCGGGCCAGACCTCCTGGTGCACACTGGCCACGGCGTACCATCCCGCTGCCGCGCGCGTTTCCGCATCACAGCCGATGTCACGCAACAGCGCGTCGGTCTCCGCCCACAGCGCACGATCCGGCGCGGGCAGCGTCGCAGTGGGCGCCGCGCGCGCCGAATCGGTAGTGATGGTCGATGGGCTCATGTGCCGAAAGCGTCGTTCGGCGCGGCCGGGAAAGGCCGCCGAAAGACAGTCAGTGTATTAAATCAGGACGTCCACGAACCCCGTGCGGCTTGCATGGGGCACTGCTATTATCGCCGCCCATGCGCACCCGACTGATGTTGCCGGCCGCCCTGGCCCTGCTGATCACTGCCCTGCCCGTCATGGCGCAACAATTTTCCTCCCTGGAGGAGCGCATGTCGGCGGCCGACTTCAAGGCCGCGGGCCTCGACAAGCTCACGCCACAGGAATTGCAATCCCTCGACAATTGGCTGCGCACGCACGAGCAGACCAAGATGGTTTCCGCGAGCGGCCAACCGGTGTTCTATCCGGAGAACCAGCCACGCGACAAATTCGACACGCATCTGGTCGGGCATTTCAATGGCTGGGCCGGCCAAACGACGTTCACCCTGGACAACGGCCAGGTCTGGAAACAGGCCGAATCCGGTACGTATTCGTGTCCTGACGTCGACAATCCCGAAGTCACGATCAAGCCCATGATCCTGGGGAGTTGGCTGATGTACGTGCAAGGTTGCAACCAGAGCCTGCGCGTCGAACGCGTGAAATAACACCCGCCAATCCCACATCCCCGCTCTGTCTTTCCCATGCCGATACGGGCATGATGTTTGCTACCGCGCCCGCCTCGGACGCGCGAGGATTGTGCCGTGCTGGAAGTCTGGTTGCCGCTGCTCGTTTTCATGGCGCTGGCCGGGTCGTGGTACCACGTGCTGCGGTTGCGGGAACGCGCGACGGCGCACGTGCGCCGACTGTGCGAACGACATGGCCTGCAACTGCTGGACGACAGCGTGGCGTTGCATCGTCTGCGCGTGAACTGGCGGCGCGGTTCGCTGCACGTGATGCGCGAATATCGCTTCGAGACCAGCCGCGGCGGCGATGACCGCCAATCCGCCAGCGTCCGGCTGCTGGGCGATCGCATCGTGGGCGAGAGCATGCCCGCGTGTCACGACCCCGACAACGGTGTCACGGCGGTCCGCATGCTGCACGACTTACCGTCGTGGCAGGCTGCACCGGATGCCGCCGGCGACAAGATCGTTGCGATCACGCGCGCGCGAAGGACGCTGCACTGATGGGCCCAAGGTCGACGCTCGCTGCCAACGACTTCCCTGTCTTTCTGCGCCTGCTTTGAAGCCGAAGGCAGCCCGTTAGGGCGAGCCACACGGATGTGGCGGGTAGGCGAGCGAAACCAAAAGAAGAGTTTCGCGCTCGCCAAGACCGAAATGGCCCGGCGTTCCCCGATTACGATCAAAAGCAAAAGCGCTCAACTGCGCGACAGCGCGCCATACCTTCGTCGTCACTTCACGACGTGCAGGCTGGGTTTGCCCTTGGGCCGAGGCTTCTCCGGCTTGTCGCCGTCACCGCCCTTGTCCACGTCGTCGGAAACCGAAGCATCCTGCGCCGACGTGGGCACGGCCTGCAGTGCAGGCGAAGTTGACTTGGCCGGTGAAGCAGCCGACGGTTGTAGCGGCGTTGCAGTTCCCGCCGCATCTTCGGCCAGCAACATTCCCTGCCCGTTTTCGCGCGCGTAGATCGCCTGAACGGCGGCGACAGGAACGCTGACCGCATGGCTGGCGCCGCCGAAGCGGGCCATGAAGGTGATCGCGTCATTACCGATTTCGAGCCGCGCGATCGCGCGCGGCGCGAGGTTCAGCACCACCCGGCCGTCGCTGATGGCCTGCGTCGGCACCTGCACGCCGGGTTTGGCGGCATCCACCACGATGTACGGCGTGAGGCCGTTGTCGCAGATCCACTCGTGCACGGCCCGCAGCAGGTACGGACGGTTGGAGCTCATGGCGGGTGTTTGTTCGGTCACAATTCGCCCAGCATGCGCTCTTCGGCCGTGAGGCTGCGCGCGAAGCCTTGGCTGCGGAACAGCCGTTCGCCGTAATCGATGATGGGCTTGGCTTCCTTGGGCAGTGACACGCCCAGCGAAGGCAAGCGCCACACCACTGGCGCGACCAGGCAATCGGCCAGGCTGATTTCGGGGTTCAGGAAAAACTTGGCAGCTTTGAACAACGGCAGCGCCGCCATCAGGTGGTCGCAAAGGCGCTTGCGTGCCGCTTCGGCGGCGCGGCCGCCGGCGCGGATGTTCGCCACTTCCGGCACCCAATCGCGCTCGATGCGCACGCAGGCCAACCGCAGGCGTGCGCGCGACAGCGGATCGACCGGCATCAGCGGCGGATGTGGATAGCGCTCGTCGATGTACTCGCACACCACGTCCGGCTCGTACAGCACCATGTCGCGGTCCTGCAACGTCGGGGTATCGCCGTAGGGGTTGATCGAGAGCAATTCCTCGTGCGGTTTGCCGGCCGGCACTTCGACGCGGTCATAGACCACGCCCTTGGCCGCCAGCACCAGCCGAACCCGGTGCGACTGCACGTCGTCGGGCGCGGTGAACAGGGTCAGCACGGTACGGGTGGTGTGTGCGGTTTGGATCATGCCAGTGTCCCCCATGGGCCTTGCGGGTCCGGTGACGCGACAGTCCCGGGTGTGGGCATCACTGTGCGGACGTGGTGCCCGCCAGTCAATGCACGTCCTTCCAGTATTCCTTTTTCAGCACCAAGGCGAACAGGGTGAAAAGTACCAGATAAATCACCACCCACGCACCGATGCGGCTGCGCACCAGCTCGTCCGGCACGGACACGTAGGCCAGGAACGCGGTGAGGTCGAGCACGGCCTGGTCGTACTGGGTGGGCGTCATGCTGCCCGGATGCGCAAGCTTCAGTTCCTTGACCGTGGCCGTTTGGCCGTCCGCGGGCGGATTCATCAGCGCCACCTGCTCGCCCTGCAACTGCCACAGGGGAAACGGCATCGCGACGTTCGGGAACACGGTGTTGTTCCAGCCGCTGTTGGTCGCGGGATCGAGATAGAAAGCCTTCAGATAAGCCGAAACCCAGTCCGCGCCCTTGGCGCTGACTTCCAGCGACAGATCCGGCGGCACCTTGCCGAACCACTTCTCGGCCTGGGCTTCGGGCATGGCCGACACGATCGGATCGCCGAATTTGGCGCCGGTGAAGTTCAAGTTGTCCATCACCTGCTTTTCGGTAAGCCCGAGCCCGTCCGCCATCTGCGAGTAGCGCATGTACTTCAGCGAGTGGCAGCCCACGCAGTAGTTCATGAACAGGCGCGCGCCACGCTGCAAGGACGCCTGGTCATGCACGTTGATGTTGGCGTCGGGATAGCCGCCGCCTTCTTCCGCGAACGCGGAGGGCGAGGCCACCAGCGCCACGGCAAGCGCGATCAGCAGGGCCGAGAGGGTGCGCATGGCGGCGCGGGAAGTCTTGTCAATCATGCGTGGTCACCCTTTCCGGAACCGGCTTGGTTTTCTCCAATCCGAAGAACGTATAGACCCACAGGAACGCGAAGAACCCGAAATACAGGACCACCAGGATCCGGCCGAACAGGTTTTCGATGGTGGTGATGTCGGCGTCAGGACCGAAGATGGACACGATCCAGCCCGGCGTGAGGTCGGCGCCGATCGCCGCCAGCAGGACGAACACGATCGCGAAGATCGCCAACGCCACCTTGTAGCCGACGCCGCGGTAGCGAATCGACTTGACCTTGCCGCGATCGAGCCAGGGCACCAGGAACAACACGATGATCGAAAGCGCCAGCGCGATCACGCCCCAGCCCTTGCTCGGGATCATGCGCAGGATCGCGTAGAACGGCGAGAAGTACCATACCGGCTTGATGGTGGCCGGTGTCACCAGATCGTTCGCGGGGATCGAGTTGTCGTGTTCCAGGAAGAACCCGCCCACCGTCGGTTCAAAGAAGATGATGATCGCGCAGATGATCAGGAACACGCCCACGCCGACCAGATCCTTGACGGTGTAGTACGGATGGAACGGGATGCCATCCAGCGGATGGCCATCCGGGCGCTTGTGCTTCTTGATCTCGACGCCGTCGGGGTTGTTGGAGCCGACTTCATGCAGCGCGCCGAGGTGCAGCACCACCAGCAGCAGCAGCACCAGCGGCAGCGCGACCACGTGCAACGCGAAGAAGCGGTTGAGTGTCGGATCGGACGGCACGAAGCTGCCCATGATCCAGTCCACCAGTTGGCCGCCGATCACCGGGACCGCGCTGAACAGGGTGATGATCACCTTGGCGCCCCAGAACGACATGTTGCCCCACGGCAGCACGTAACCCATGAAGGCCTCGGCCATCAGCGCCAGGAAAATCAGCATGCCGAGCAGCCATACCAGTTCGCGCGGCTTCTTGAAGGAACCGTACATCAGGCCGCGGAACATGTGCAGGTACACCACGATGAAGAACATCGAGGCGCCTGTTTCGTGCATGTAGCGCACCAGCCATCCCCAGTGCACGTCGCGCATGATGTACTGCACGGAATCGAACGCGCCGGCCGCGGTGGGCGTGTAGAACATCGTCAGGAAAATGCCCGTGACGATCTGGTTCACCAGCACCAGCAGCGCCAGCGAACCGAAGTAGTACATGACATTGAAGTTCCGGGGCGCGTAGTACTCCGTCATGTGCTTCTTGTAGACCGCACCCAGGCCCGGCGTGCGCTCGGTGAACCATTGTGTGAACGCGCCCATTACGCGGCTCCTTTCGGATCAACGCCGATCTGGATATGGCTGTCATCGACGAAGTGGTACGGCGGCACCACCATGTTCAGCGGCGCCGGCACGCCCTGATAAACCCGGGCCGCGATGTCGTAGCGCGAGTGATGGCAGGGGCAATAGAAGCCGCCTTTCCAGTTCGGATCGAACGACTCTGGCTTCACCTCTCCCTTGTAATCCGGCACGCAACCCAAGTGCGTGCAGATGCCGATCAGCACCATCCATTCCGGTTTGATGGAGCGCGTGGCGTTCTGGCAGTACTTTGGCTGCTCGGACTCCTTCGACTGCGGATCGCGCAGAAGCGGGTCCTGCTTGGGCAGCCATTCCAGTTGTTCGGGCGTGCGGTTGACCACGAACACCGGCTGGCTGCGCCAGCCGTAGCGCACCATCTGGCCCTTCTCGATCTTGCCGATCGCGATGGTCACCGGGGCGCCTGCCGATTCGGCGCGTGCGCTGGGCAACCAAGTCTCGACGAACGGAATCGCCGTGATGGCCAAACCGGCGCCGCCAATCACGGCCGTGGACGCCGTGAGGAATCTGCGTCGCCCCTTGTTGATGCTTTCGTCCGCCATCAGCTTCTCCGCACTGCTTGTGATCACGGTTGGTGAACTGCACCGTGGCTGGTGTTGTCCGATGCGCACATGGCGGGCGCGCAGCCTGCCGCGGCCGCAGTCCCGTCGTCCATCGGGCCCCAAAATCGTGTTAGTTTAGCGTTCGCCTCGTGAGCGCACAATCCGACGGCGTCCGACGAGGTCGCGTTTCCATGCTTCGCAAGCTCCGTCCGCTCCTGTTCGTCCTGCAATTCGTGGTGGTGGGGCTTGCCGCTGCCTTTCTGATCAGTCTCGCGTGGCCGGGGGCCGGGTCGCACCTGCGCGACGGTTTGCGTCGCGAACACACCGCGACCGGCAACGAGACGACATTGGCGAACGCCGATATCACGCCCGCTTCCGGGCCTGCATCGTACGCCGACGCGGTGGCGCGGGCAGCGCCAGCTGTGGTGAACATCTACGCCGACAAGACCATTACCGAGCGGCCGCTCGCGGTGTTTCCCGACCCGATCCTGCAGCGCCTTTGGGGCGGCATGGCCGGCCCGGCCATGAAACGTCGCGAGCAGAGCCTGGGTTCCGGCGTGATCTTCACGTCGGATGGTTATGTGCTCACCAACAACCACGTGATTTCAGGCGCCGACGACATCCAGGTGCTGCTGCACGATGGGCGCGTCGCGCATGCGCGCGTGATCGGCACCGACCCCGACACCGATCTCGCGGTGCTGAAGATCGACGCCGGCACGCTGCCCACCATCCGGGTGGATCGCGAACCACCGCGGGTCGGCGACGTGGTACTGGCCATCGGCAATCCGTTCGGGATCGGCCAGACGGTGACCATGGGGATCGTCAGCGCGTTGCAACGCCAGCTGAGCCTTTCGCCTTACGAGGATTTCATCCAGACCGATGCGGCGATCAACTCCGGCAATTCGGGCGGCGCCCTGGTCAATGCCCAAGGCGACCTGGTCGGCATCAACACCGCGATGTTCGATCGCGACGTGGGCGCCCAGGGTATCGGCTTCGCGATTCCGGTACGCACCGCCAAACGTGTGCTGGAGCAGATCGTCGAACACGGCCGGGTGGTGCGCGGCTGGCTGGGCGTGGAAGTCGGCAACGTGATGGTGTCGGCCGACTCGGGCCTTCCGGCCGCCGCGCGCGGCGCTACGGTGGTGGATGTCTATCCGGGCGGCCCCGCGGCGCAGGCGGGATTGCAAACCGGCGACGTGCTGCTTCAAATCGACAAACAACCGATCATCGATCCGGCCGACCTGCGCACCCGTGAGGCGGAAATGGCACCCGGCAGCAAGATACAGATTTCCGGCCTGCGAGCGGGCGAACCCTTCCACGCACGAGTGGTGCTGGCGCAACGGCCTGCCTTTCGACAAACGACGCCTCGCGGTTAATAGCGCAGAAGCGCCTGCAGCGGCGCAACCGCGGGCCAGCGCGCGCGTCCGTCGAGGTAAGCCAGTTCGATCACCACGGCGGCCCCGGCAATTTCGGCACCGAGGCTTTGCACCAGTTCGGCCGCCGCTGCCAAGGTGCCCCCTGTCGCCAGCACGTCATCGACGATCAGGATGCGCGCACCGGGAATGAACGCATCCGCGTGGATTTCCAGCCGCGCCTTGCCGTATTCCAGTCCGAAATCGATGCCGCGGGTCGCGGCCGGCAACTTGCCGGCCTTGCGCAACGGCACGAAGCCCACGTCCAATGTGCGCGACAACGCGGCTCCGAAGATGAAGCCACGCGCTTCGATGCCGCAAACTGCGTCGAGCTTCACGTTGCGGCAGGGCGCGGCGAGTGCATCGATGCAGGCCTCGAACGCCCGAGCGTCGGCGAGCAGCGGCGTGACGTCCTTGAACAGCACGCCGGGAGACGGAAAATCGGGCACGTCGCGGATGTACGCGGCAAGGCGCGCGCGCAAGCCGGCGTCGATTTCGGCGCTGGCAGCAACCACATTCAAGTCGGTGCGGGCTTCAGCCGCAGCGGGGGCGATGACGACTCGGTACGTTCCGCAAGGGGCGCACGCAACATTTCGCCGACTTCCCGCACCACGGGCACGGCTGCCTCGACCGCGACGTCCGGTACGCTCACGGTCAGGAAATCGCGCGCGGGCAACTGCCCCATTCCGCCGATCAGGTATTCGCCGTTGACGAAGGCAGGGATGCCGGCATGCTCCAGCGCATCCTTCACCAGGTGCGCATCGACGATGCCTTCGGCGTGGTAGACGGTTCGCATGGCATTGAAGCTAGCACATTTCTTTTGCAATCGTCCCGAATTTCGATTCACAGCCGTACAAGCCGTCAACGCACTCAAGAACGGCATCCATGGAGCGTCTCTGCGATCGTCCATGATCGCTGCTCCGACGGCTGCGGTTTTACGCGGTCGACAGTGACTTCCGTGCACGCTGCGGCGTGGCGGCGAGCAACCATCCCTGGTGCGGGCGCCGGCCCGGCCATCCCTGGCCAAGCGCTCCGTCGGGCACGCACGATGCCACCGGCATCGCGCGAGCGCCCGCCTCGCCCTGACTTTCCACGACAGCGTTACACTTGCGGGGTTCCCTGCTCCGGATCTACCCATGGCGGACGAGCACGCCCCCGTCGTCACCAATTTCATCCGCCAGATCGTGCTGGCCGACCAGGCTTCCGGCAAACACGACGGCCGCGTCACCACGCGTTTTCCACCGGAACCCAATGGTCATCTCCACTTGGGGCACGCCAAAGCCATCTGCCTCGACTTCGGCATCGCACGCGAGTTCGACGGCACCTGCAACCTGCGTCTCGACGATACCAATCCCGGCAAGGAAGACCCGGCGTTCGTGGAAGGCATCAAGGATTCGGTGCGTTGGCTGGGATTCGAATGGAACGAGTTGCGCCACGCCTCCGATTATTTCGAGGTGTTCTATCGTGCCGCGCTGAAGCTGGTCGAGGACGGCAAGGCTTACGTCGACGATCTTGACGCCGAGCAAGTGCGCGAATTCCGCGGCACGCTCACCGAGCCGGGCCGCGATTCGCCGTATCGGAATCGATCGGCCGAAGAAAATCTCGGCCTGTTCCGGCGCATGCGGGCGGGCGAGTTCGCCGACGGTTCGCGCACGCTGCGCGCGAAGATCGACATGGCTTCCGGCAACATCAACCTGCGCGATCCGGCACTGTACCGCATCCGGAAAGTGACGCACCAGAACACCGGCGACGCGTGGCCGATCTATCCGATGTACGACTTTGCGCATTCGCTTTCCGACGCGCTGGAAGGCATCACGCACTCCTTCTGCACGCTGGAATTCGAGGATCACCGGCCGCTGTACGACTGGTGTGTGGACAACGTCGATTTCCCCAACCATCCCGAGTTGTGGCAATCGCTGGTCGACAAGGGCCTGCCCACCGCGCCCTCGAAACCGCGCCAGGTGGAATTCGCGCGCGGCAACCTCTCCTACACCGTGATGAGCAAGCGCAAGCTGCTGCAACTGGTGAACGACAAGCGTGTGGACGGCTGGGATGATCCGCGCATGCCGACGCTCGCGGGTGCCCGCCGGCGTGGCTTCACGGCCGCGGCCATCCGGACGTTCTGGGAACGCGCCGGGCTTTCCAAGCAGAACAGCGTGATCGATTACGGCGTGCTGGAGAACTGCGTGCGCGAGGATCTGGATGCGCATGCACCGCGCCGGATGGCGGTACTGGCCCCCTTGAAGCTGGTCATCACCAACCTGCCGGAAGACTACGAGGAAACACTGACGCTCCCCAACCACCCCAAGGACGAATCCTTCGGCACGCGGGAGGTTCCGTTTGCGCGCGACGTGCTGATCGAGCGCGAAGACTTCGCCGAAGTGCCGCCGAAAGGTTTCAAGCGCCTCGTACCCGGCGGTGAAGTGCGCCTGCGCGGCGTCGGCATTGTGCGTTGCGATGAAGTGATCAAGGATTCATCTGGCAACGTTTCGGAGCTTCGCTGCACGCTGGATCCCGGATCGCGCCACGGCATGACGGGCGCCGATCGCAAGGTAAAGGGCACGATCCACTGGGTCAGCGCGCAGCATGCCATCGAAGCCGAAGTGCGCTTGTACGACCGGCTGTTCGACACCGCCGATCCCGACGACGATAGCGACGGGAAGACATGGCTCGATCATCTGAATCCGGATTCGCGCCGCAGCATGCGCGCGCACCTGGAACCCGCGTTGCGCGATGCCACGCCGGAACAACATTTCCAGTTCGAACGTACGGGCTACTTCGTCGCTGACCGCCACGACCATTCGAGCGGAGCGCCCGTGCTCAATCGCACGGCCACTTTGCGCGACACCTGGGCGCAGGGCGCGCGCTGACGTCTGTGCTGCGCCACATCTTCGCGCACTCGTCACGCGCGGCTGACGCATTTTTTACGTGAACCCGAACGTATCCTGAAGATCGTCGGCGCGCCCGACATGCGTTCGTCTGCTCCCGAAGCCAGCTTTCATGCGGCTTTCCGCCACCAATGCGTCGCCAACCTGAACGCGTCCTTGGCGAGGCTTGATCCTGCGCCCCGCCGGTTAAGGGTCGCTCACTTTCCTGTTGCTAGGTTCGATTCGCATTCGTCATTTCCCCGGCGATGCGCACGACAACCACAGGAGGTCACATGAAACAGCCTCGCCATTTCGCCGTGATAGCCCTGGTAGCCGCATTGAGCTTCGGGATGTCCTCGGGCATGGCACTCGCAGCCCAGCAAACCGCTCCGACGACCGATCATTCTTCGAGCACCGGTCAGGCGGTGAGCGACGCGTGGATCACGACCAAGGTGAAAAGCGAACTCGCGACCACCAAGGGCGTCAAGAGCATGGACGTAACGGTGAAGACCGTTGATGGCGTCGTCACGCTGACCGGCGTGCTGTCTACCAAGATTGCCGTCAACAAGGCCGTTGCCGTTGCCAAGAGCGTCAAAGGCGTCAAAGACGTCGATGCCTCCGGCCTGAAGTCGAAGGATTGACGCCATGTCAATGCCCGCTCTCGAACCGACCGTCGAGCAATGGAAGCTCCACATGGGTCACGACAGGATCAAACAGGAATGGACGGAAATACCGGACAGGATGCGGCGCCGCTGGCGCAAGCTGACCTGGGACGATGTGCTGTTTGCCGGCGGCAGCGCCGAATACCTCGCACGCGTTCTGCAGGACCGCTACGGCGTGGATCGGCGCGAAGCGATGTTGCAGGTGTATGAGTTCGAAAGCGGACTGTAGCCGTACTGGTGCGCGGACGCTCACAGGGAATCGCGACGTTCGCGCACCAACCTCGAAAAGGAAGCACCAAAGCGTTTCCCACGACTTCATGGAAGAAGCCGCGCCGGGTCGGGCCGTCCCCCTCCGCGCCCGACCGGCAATCCCCCAGGTGTCCCGACACCGCGGGGATCTCTCCGGGCAAGCGACGGATCCGCTCGCCCGGAGACTCTCGGGGACCCTCGGCAACGTGTGACTTGGTCGGCGATCCATGGGTTGAGAGGAACAACAATTCTCGCTTCACCCGGTGACTGCATCCGACAACGAACGTGGGTTTCGTGGCACAAGGAGGTTTACCATGCTGTATTACGCCATCGTTTTCCTGATCATCGCACTGATCGCGGGCTTCTTCGGTTTCTTCGGCGTCGCCGGTCTCGCGGCCAGCATCGCGAAGATCCTGTTCGTCATCTTCATCATCCTGTTCATCGTCTCGCTGATCTTCGGGCGGCGACCGCGCGTGTGATCCAGCGAAGCGGTACTAGGCTTCGATACCGAAGCGCTCGCGCAATGCGCGCTGTCCCTTTCGGGTGACGCCCAGCGCCCGGCTGTCCAAATCACGGGTCACCCAGCCGAGTCGCAACACGCTCGCGAGCATCGCCGCCCCCAATGCACCGGCAAGGTGCGGGCGCCGCTCGCTCCAGTCCAGACACCCGCAGGCGAAGCGGCGCCGCATCGCGCGAGCCTTGGCGGCATCCACGCCGAGCGCGCCGAATGCTTCGATGCCCTTGCGCGTCACGTCGTAATCGCCTTCGCCTGTTCGTGAAAGCCAGCGCATTTCGAACAAGCGGTCGTGCAATGCCACCGCCAACACACCCGCCAAATGGTCATAGCAGGTACGCGCGTTGCGCAAGCGGTCCGGGGTGGTGGGCTCGAAACGTGGACGCGAGGCGCCTGCCACCAGCGTCAGCGCCTCGATTGCCGCGGCGACGTTCGCACCCTGGAGGCTGTAGTAGCGGTGGCGGCCTTGGGCCACGACCTTCACCAGGTGCTGTTCGGCCAGTTTCGCGAGGTGCACGCTCGCAGTCGACGGGCTAATGCCCCCAACCATCGCAAGTTCGGTGCTGGTGCGCGCGCAACCATCCAGCAGCCGACACAGCATGCGGGTGCGGGCCGGCTCGGCGATCGCGGCCGCCACGGCGGAAATGCGCGCATCGGTCTCGTCGACATCCATGGTTTTACGTTAAACGAAATATGTACGCGTGGCAAGTCCCACCGCAGGTTCTTTCGGTTACCGGGGGACCCGAATACATGGTTCGACAGCCATCAAAGTATTGCAACAGGATCATGGCAGGATGCCCGCATGGACAGTCGCTCTCGAAACAGGCAACCACCCGCACAAGTTGCCGTCGCCGCGACAACTCACGCGACTACGCGGCGTGCGTTCATTGCCGGCGGACTCGGGTTGGCCGCGGCGGGAATGGTCGTCGTCCGACCACGTGCCACGTCGCGTGCGGACGCCCGAGCTCGTGAACCGGAGAGGCCCAAAATGAAGATCGTCTGCATCATCCGCTACGAAATCGATCCGTACCAGCGCGAAGCTTTCAAGTCTTACGCGGAAAATTGGGGCAAGGTCATCCCGCGTTGCGGTGGCGACCTGATCGGCTATTTCCTTCCCTGGCAGGGTACCAACTACGTCGGCTGGGGCATGATCGCCTTCGACAGCCTGGCGTCGTACGAGGCCTACCAGATGCGTCTGCGCCAGGATACCGATGGCCGGAAGAATTTCGCATTCGCCCAGGAAAAGCGATTCATCCTCAAGGAAGAACGAAATTTCATCGAAGTGGTCGACGGCACGTTCAATATCCCCGCGCTCGATATTTGAGTGGCGCGTTTCGGATTGCCTCCGGCAATCGACGCGCACACAAGACGACAACCCGAATGCAATGGCGTTCGCTACATCGACTCCGCCACCTTGCATCTCGCGCGTCGTTCACTGCCGCCGTCGGGGTCTTCCTCGCGGAGCGCACGAAACATGGCGCCCATCGCGGCACTTTCCGGTACCGAGTGCCTTCGCGCGATCTTCGCGCCAAGCCTGCTGTCGACACCTGACCTTCAGGTCGAGCGTGATAGCGTTGCGCGATGGACAATCGCCGCTCAAGGCAACGATCGATCCCGACGCTGCCCGCATGGATTGCGGAAACGGTCGACTTCAGGCGAAGATATTTGAACGCAGACGCGCAGATCGCGCTCGCGATCGCGCTGGCGCGAGCGAACATCGATCAGGCCAGCGGCGGTCCTTTCGGCTCCGCCGTGTTCGACGATGCCGGCAAATTGGTCTCGGTCGGCGTCAATCGTGTCGAGCTGCTGAAGTCCTCGTTGGCGCACGCCGAGATCGTGGCGTTGGCGGCTGCACAGCAAAAATTGGGGCGCGCCCGTCTGGACGATGACGGCCACCGATACACGCTCGCGTCGAGTTCCCAACCCTGCTGCCAGTGCTACGGCGCGATCGTGTGGGGCGGCATCAACACATTGGTGGTCGCCGCGCGCACCGAAGACACCGAATCGTTGGCCGGCTTCGACGAAGGCCCGCTGCCAGCGGACTGGGCGGGCGAGCTGGAAGATCGTGGCATACGGGTGCATCGCGATCTGCAACGCGAAGCGGCATGCGAAGTGCTCGCGATGTATGCAGCGCAGGGTGGCGCGCGCTACTGAGCTGATCTGCGTCAATAGTGAACCCGCACGTTTCGCGAGCTCACTTGCGACCGGCTATGCTTTTCGTCATTTCGTTCGCCTTGACGCCATGAGTCGACTGCGCGCTTTCATCCCACTGCTGATCCTGGTCGCGATCGGCGTGGCGGTAGGCGCGAGTGGCGTGCTGCAGCAACTTTCACCGCACCACATCATGGCCGAGCAGGCCAACTGGTCGCGCCAGATCGCCGCCCATCCGGTATCGACATACGTCGCGTACGTCGTGGTACTGACAATCTCGGTGGCGACCGCATTGCCCGGCCCGCTTTTCATCATCATCGCCGGCGGCATGCTGTTCGGCATGGGTCCGGCGATCGGGCTGTCGCTCGTCGGTGAATTGCTGGGATCCCTGATGTTGTTCTTCGCCGCGCGCCACGCCTTCAGCGCCGGCAAGCGCCCGCCACCGAAGTTCGTCGAACGCGTGCGGGAAGGCTATCAGGCCACTCCCATTTCCTACACGCTGTTCCTGCGTTTCGTCCCGTTGTTCCCGTTCGGAGGCGTCACGGTGGCACTGGCGTGGCTGCGCTGTCCGGTGTGGCTGTTCACCCTTGCCACGGCACTCGGTGGCGTGATCATGTTGGTATTCGAAACGGCGATTGGCGCGGGACTCGCGCAGTCGATCGCCGAAGGCAGGGGACTCACCCCCGACCTGATCTTGCAGCCACACATCTGGTTGCCGCTGGTTGGATTGGGTTTGTTGGCGCTGGTGCCGGTGGCCGTGAAGCGCTTCCGCTCCGGCAGCGACTGAACGCCCGATCAATCGGGACGCGTGGCCCAGAACGCCAGCCCGGTGATGAGGCAGGCTACCGCCGCGCTTAAAAGTGCAGTCTCGACCGGCCGGCGATGCACGAAGCCGCTGACTTGGTCGCCGGCGCGTTGCGCGCCCCGCCAAGCCTTGCTCGCGATCTCCTGACCCTGATCGGCCACCATGTTGGCGCCGTGCTGCACATGTTCCCTTGCGCTTGTCATTGCGTCTGCTCCGTTCTGCATTGCCGCTCTCCTTTCTTCCGTGATGTCCATCTGGATGCTCCGCTGCGAGTTTCCATCCTAAACCGCACGCGTCACAGTGGCGTTAATGGAACACAACGGTGGAGCGAGGCGCGTGATGTCCTGTCGGACGCCTCAATGCGAAAGGCATTATGCTTGCCGCACCCCTTCCCCGTTTCACGACGATGACGACAAACGCCGCCACCGCCACTGGTCCAGCGTGCGCGCCGCTGCCTCGCCAGATCCCGTACATCATCGTTACCGAGGGATGCGAGCGCTTCAGTTTCTACGGAATGCGCAACATCCTGACGCCATTCCTGGTCTCGACGCTGCTGCTCTACCTGCCGCTGGACCAACGCGCGCTGGCCGCCAAGGACGTTTTCCACACGTTCGTCATCGGCGTGTACTTCTTCCCGCTGCTGGGCGGCTGGGTTGCCGATCGCTTCTGGGGCAAATACCACTCGGTGTTGTGGCTCTCGATGGTGTATGTGGCCGGGCACGCCTGCCTGGCATTGTTCGAGAGCAACCGTACCGGCTTCTATACCGGCCTGTTCCTGATCGCGTTGGGTTCGGGCGGCATCAAGCCGCTGGTCTCGGCATTTGTCGGCGACCAGTTCGATTCCAGCAACAAGCATCGCGCGAAACTGGTCTACGACGGGTTCTACTGGATCATCAACTTCGGCTCGTTCTTCGCCTCGCTGCTGATGCCACTGTTCCTGCGCGGCCTCGGTCCCGCCATCGCATTCGGGATTCCCGGCGCGCTGATGGCGATTGCGTTGGTAGTGTTCTGGATGGGGCGCAAACGCTACGTGCAGGTGCCGCCGACGCCGCCGAATCCGCATTCACTGTTGCACATCGCGCATACCGCACTGTGGACGCGCAATCACGGACAGGCGCGTCCGGGTCTTTGGGTCGCCGGCCTGGGTATTGCGGTCGCGCTGATCGCACTGGGGACAATTCCCCGGCTGGGCTTCGTGATCGGCGCCTGCCTTGCGCTCGGCGCGCTGCTCCTGTTCGGTGGTATCGGCACCGCGATGCAGTTGGACCGCGCGCGCGGCAGGCATCCGGACGCCGCCGTCGATGGCGTACGCGGTGTCCTGCGCGTGCTGGTGGTGTTCGCACTGGTGACGCCGTTCTGGTCGCTGTTCGATCAGAAAGCTTCGACTTGGGTATTGCAGGGCGCAGCCATGGCAAAGCCCGCCTGGTTCCACGAGGCACAGATGCAGGCGCTGAACCCGATGCTGGTGTTGGTGCTGATCCCGTTCAACAACCTCGTGCTGTTTCCGTTGATGCGCCGCATGGGCATCCAGCCCACCGCGCTTCGCAGGATGGGGGCAGGCATCGCGCTGGCGGCGCTGGCGTGGGTGGCCGCGGGCATGCTGCAGCTCGCGATCGACGGCGGCAACGCGATCTCGATCGCTTGGCAGATCCTGCCCTATGCGTTGCTCACGCTGGGCGAGGTGCTGGTTTCCGCAACCGGGCTCGAATTCGCCTACAGCCAGGCACCCCCTTCGATGAAGGGATCGATCATGAGCTTCTGGATGCTGGCGGTCACCTTCGGCAACCTGTGGGTGTTGCTGGCCAACGCGGGCGTACGCAACGACACCGTCACCGGCTGGATTGCTTCAACGGGCTTGGGCGAAAACCCCTTCCTGATGTTCTTCTTCGCAGGTTTCGCGGCCCTGACCGCGCTGGCCTTTGCGCTCTACGCCCGCAAATACCCGATGCGGGATTACTACCGCGCATAGGGTGTCAAACGACATCCCCACAGACGCAACGCCTAGAAAATGGTGGGCCGTGATGGGATCGAACCATCGACCAATGGATTAAAAGTCCACTGCTCTACCGCTGAGCTAACGGCCCCGCTTCATCCAATCGTCGCGCACAGCGCAACCATCACTGCCCTCGTCCGCTTGCGGGAGAGCAGGCCGCGCATTCTAACGTGTCATGCGCCGGGAACGTAGTGCGTGGGATCGACAATGCCCGCGTCGGCAAATCCGCGCGCGCGCAGCACGCAGGCATCGCAGTGCCCGCAGGCGCGGCCACCGGCGTCGGCGCGGTAGCACGAAACGGTCGCGGAAAAGTCCACGCCCAGGCGCACGCCTTCACTCACGATGTCTGCTTTCGAAAAGTCGATCAGCGGCGCATGCACGCGCACGGCGTGGCCCTCGACGCCAGCCTTGGTCGCGAGGTTCGCAAGCCGCTCGAAGGCTTCGATGAAGGCGGGCCGGCAATCCGGGTAACCCGAATAATCGACCGCGTTGACGCCGCAGAAGATATCGCTTGCACCCAGGGTCTCAGCCCACCCAAGTGCGATCGCCAGCATGATGGTGTTGCGCGCCGGCACGTAGGTGACCGGAATGTCATTCTCGCCGTGCAGGTCGATGTGTTCGGGCACCGCAATATCGGCCGTGAGCGCCGAACCGCCAATGCTGCGCAGGTCCACCGACACGGTCTTGTGCCCGATCGCACCCAGCATGGCTGCGACGCGCGCCGCGGCGGCGAGCTCGGATGCATGGCGCTGACCGTATGCCACCGACAACGCGTGACACGCGAATCCCCGCGCACGCGCTATGGCCAGCGTGACCGCGGAGTCCATGCCACCGGAAACGAGCACCACCGCCGGCGCAGCGGAACGGTTGGCCATCATCGCGAAGGCGTCAGCTCTTAGCCGGGGACGGCGGAATGTCGCTCATCCGGTTGCGCGCGCGTTTTTCCAGCGACGTGCCGGGATGCGCCTTGATCACCGCCTGCAGCGTGGTTCGGGCAGCACTGAAATCCTTGAGCGCGACCTGGCAGTCGGCGACGCGGAGCTGTGCTTCCGCAGCCTTGGGATCGCCCGGGTATTTCCGCAGCAGTGTCTCGAACGCAGTCAGCGCGGGCTTGTAGTTCTGGGTGACCTGGTACGAACTGCCCAGCCAGTAATACGCATTCGGCGCCAGCGTGCTATCCGGATACTTGTCGATGAAGGCGCGGAAGCCGCGCGCGGAATCGACGTAGTTGCCGGCGCGGAGCGATTTGAACGCCGCATCGAAATCGGCCTGTGCAGCGGCCTCATCGGCCGGCGACGCGGGCTTTGCGGCAGGCGCGGAAGCTTTGGGCGCCGCGGACACGGCCGGCGCGACGGTTGCCGATGCGGCCGGCGTTGGCGAGGAAGACCCCGTCGGCACAGGCTGCGTGTGTTCCAGCTTGCCGACGCGCGAATCCAGATCGATGTACTGGTCCTTGCTGGTTTGCTGGAGCTGTTGAAGCTGGTGCTGCAGTTCCTCGATCTGGCCCTGCATCTGCTGCATCTCGTCGCGCATGGCCTGGATCTGGTTGACCAGCGCCAGGCCATTCGGCGGCGGCGGCGCGACCGAAAATGCCCGAGCCGCGTCTTGGGCCGACGCCGTGGAAATACCGGCCCCCGCAACGATCATGGCCGCCGAAGCGGCCATGACCATCGCGAATCTCCGCGACTTGCGCGCGTCGATCGCCACACCGATCACTCGGTGGTGTAGACGATGTTGACGCGGCGGTTCTGATGCCAGCAGCTTTCGTCGTGCTCACGGCACACCGGGCGCTCCTCGCCATAGCTCACGACCTTGATCTGGTCGGCCGAGGCACCGGCGGCTTCCAGCGCGCTGGACACCGCATTGCCACGGCGCTCGCCGAGGCCGAGGTTGTACTCACGGGTACCACGCTCGTCGGTGTTGCCTTCCAGCGTCATGCGCGCCATCGGACGGTCACGCAGGTACTTCGCATGGCAGGCGATGATGTTGTTGAACTGGGACTGGATGTCGCTCTTGTCGAAATCGAAGTAAATCACGCGGGTGCGCAGGCACGCATTGGTTTGGAGATCGGCCGGCGTGAACGCGCCTTCGGTGGTGGCCGGGGCGGTCGCGGTGGTCGGTGCTTCGGGAGGCGGCGGCTTGACTTCCTGCTTCTTGGCGCAGGCCGCAGCAGCCAAGCAGAACAATGCAACTACGGAGACGCGAACGGTTGCGTTCATGGCGAATCCATCCTTCTATTGAACGAGTGGGTGAGTGGTTAGGTACAACATGTTGAATTGAAGCATCCTGCCGATCAAGGTGGCGTCAAGGATTCCGGTACGGTCCCCAGGCCGGTTCGCGCACGTCGCCGTCTCCCAAGACCAGCCGCTGGCGCACCCGCCCGTCGGCCGAAACAGCGTACAAGACGCCGCGAGGGCCTTCGTTGGCTGCGTAGAGGAGCATGCTGGCGTTGGGAGCCCAGCTTGGCGCGTCGTCCAGATTGCCCGGGGAAACGAATGTCTCCTGACCGCCGAGGGAGCGATCCATCACTGCTATACGATACACGTTCCCGTTGCCTTGTACCATCGCAATTTTTTTGCCGTCGTAGCTGATCGACGCATTGGCGTTGTATTGGCCCTGGAAAGTGATCCGTTGCGGCGCGCCGCCGGAAGCCGGAATTTGGTACAACTGCGGCTTGCCGGAGCGGTCAGAGGTAAACACGACATTGGCGCCGTCGGGGGTCCAGCGCGGCTCGGTATCGATCGCGAGATTATGGGTCAGTCGCGTCAGCGCGCCGGTGGCGAGATCCATCGTGTAGATTTCGGGGTTGCCCTGGAACGACAGGCTCACCGCCAGCCGCTTGCCGTCCGGCGCAAAGCGCGGCGCCCCGTTGATGCCCGCCCGCGCGGAGACCACGCGGCGCGCGCCGGTGGCGATATTCTGGATGTAGATCGCCGAGTTGCCGCTTTCGAATGACACGTAAGCCAGCTCCTGGCCGTTCGGCGACCACGCCGGCGACAGCAGCGCTTCGTGCGAACGCACCACGGTCTGCGGGTTGTAGCCATCGGAATCGGCGACCACCAGCGCGTACTGCGCGTTGTCACCAAGGCCCACCATGGTCACGTACGCGATGCGGGTGTCAAACGCACCGCGCACGCCGATGATCTTCTGATAAATCTGGTCGGCGATCTGATGCGCCACGCGGCGCAGGTCGCTGCCCTGCCCGGTGATCGACAAACCCAGCAATTGCTGCTGCTTGTTGACGTCCCACAGCTCGAAATCGGCCTTGAGCGCGCCGCCGTCATAAGTGGTACGGCCGACCACGATGTAGTCCTGCTTCAACTGCTGCCAGGTCGCGAACTTGATCTGCGAACCCGTTGTCGGCGACTCCACGGTTTCGCTGGTCGGCAAGGTGCGGAACTTGCCGCAGCGATTCAGATCCATGCCGACGATTTGCGCGATGTCGACCGGAGAGGCCGGTCCCGAACCTTGCTGGCCGAATGGCACCACGGTGATCGGAATCGCCGAGGGCACGCCGTTGACGATCTGTACCGTCAGGCCCTGCGCACCGGCCTGCGTGGCAAACAACACCGCAAGCAATGTCAGAGTCAGGGCAAGCAGGATTTTTGGCATTCGCATGATTCGAGCACCTTTCATTGCGATGAGGTCACCGTGAAGTTGAAGATGATGTCGCGGCTGAACTGTTTTTCAAACCCCTTGTAGGGCAGCGGCGAGGATCGCAGCACCGCGTGTTCGACCGACGCCCGGGCCACGTCGTTGAACGGACAACTGGGCAATACTGTGGCAGAAACCACCTGACCGCCCGGTATCTGCTTGATTTCCACGGGGCATACCATGCCGACCGGAATGTTGTCGGGTCTCAGCCAGTTCTGTGTGATCGCATTCTGCAACGCGGCAATGTAAGCATCGTTGGAGGTACCTGCCTGCCCCGTCATGGCCTGCTTGGCCTCCGGCACGTTCTGCGCGTTCTGGGTCTGGCTGGCCTTGCGCAGATCCGCGAGCTGCTGCGCCTTCTGTGCCTCCAGATTGATCTTGCGCTGCTGGGCCTCGCTTTGGGCCTTGACCTGCGCCAGTTCCTTGAGAATCCGCTCGGCTTCTTTTTGCTTGGTCAATTCGGCCATGCGCTGCTTCTGCTGTTCTTCCTGCGCCTTTTTCTCCTGCTCGGCCTTCTGCTCGGCGATCTCGGCGACCTTTTCCTGGTCCTTCAATTTCGGCTGAGGCACGGGCGTCGGCAGCACCCGCACCGGGGCGGGCGGCGGCGGCTTGGGTTTCGGCTCGGCTTTTTCTTCGTGCTTCGGCGAAGCCTTTTGCGCGTGCTTGGACGCAGGTGGCGGCGGCGCCCCGACGGGACCGACCAAGGTGGCTTCGATGATCGGCCCCTGCAACTGCACAACCCGCGTGCAGGTGACCGGACGCATGGACTCGGGCAAGTGCAACACGTCGGCGACGCTTTCCCAATGCGTGCAGTTGAGCATCGCCAGCGCCAGGAACGCGACGATGCCGAGGTGCAGCAACGCGGAATAAGCGACCGCGCGCGGTGTGGCGTCAGCGCTTTCCATCGCTCGCGGGGGCCACCGTGGTCTCGGGCTGGCTCATCAATCCGACCTTGGCGACGCCGGCCTGCTGCAGCAACCCCAGCACCTGGTTGACGCGCCCGTAATCAACGCGCTTGTCGCCGCCCAGCATCACCGAAGCTTTCGGATCCTGCTTGACGAAAGCGGAAACATCCTTCACCAACGTTTCGTCGTCCACCTGCTCCCGCGCGCTCTTGCCGAGGGTCAGGAACACCTTGCCCTGCTGATCGACCGTCACCAACACCGGCTGCTTTTCGTCCTGCAGCGCCTTGGCGCCGGACTGCGGCAACTGGATGTCGGCGCCGAGGTTCAGCATCGGCGCGGTCACCATGAAGATGATCAGCAGCACCAGCATCACGTCGATGTACGGCACGATGTTGATTTCCGCCATGCGGCGGCGGCGGCGACTGTTGCGATATTGCAATGCCATGGTCTTTCGCTCCCGTCAGCGCGCCGGCGCCCTGGCGCGTTCCGGCGGCACGGGCTGCTCGGACTGCATCTGCCGGTGCAGGACGGACGAAAACTCTTCCTGGAAGGTGTCGTAGCGGACGGTGATGCGCTCGAGGCGCGTCGAATAACGGTTGTATGCCCACACCGCGGGAATCGCGGCGAACAGCCCCATCGCGGTCGCCACCAGCGCCTCGGAAATGCCTGGCGCCACGGTGGCGATGGTGGCCTGCTTCAAGGTACCCAGCCCCTGGAAGGCGATCATGATGCCCCACACCGTGCCGAACAGGCCGACGTAGGTGCTGATGGAACCGACGTTGGCAAGGTATTCCAGATTGCGTTCCAGCTTCTCGACTTCACGCGTGCCCGCGACGCGCATCGCGCGCTCGGAAGCTTCCAGCACCGCGCGCCGGTCTTCGCCGCCACGCTGGCGTTGGCGCACGAATTCCCGGAAACCCGATTCGAAGACCGCCGCGAGTCCGCCGGCTTCGTCAGCGCGATGGCCCACTTCGCGAAACAGCGCGGCCAGGTCCACGCCCGACCAGAAGCGTTCCTCGAAGCCGTCGGCGTCGCGGGTGGCGGAGTCCAGCATCGCCTTCTTGCGGAAGATGATCACCCACGACGTGAACGAAAAGATCACCAGGATCAGCAGCACCAGTTTCACCGGCAAGCTGGCATGGATGACCAAATCGAGGATGTTGATGGAACCGTTCATGCGAAGTTGTTTCCTTGAATCAGATCAATGATGTTCGGGGGAATCCGCCGCGGCACGAATGCGTCGGCGTCCACGCACGCGACCCGTACCCGTGCGCGCGCCAGCGTAACGCCGTCGGCCGCGCGCAGCACGTCCTGGGCGATGTCGAGACTGGCCGAACGCAGGCGCTCGACGCGCACCGTCGAATCCAGTTCGTCGTCGAGTCGGGCCGGCTTGTCGTAGGCGATGCTCAATTCGCGCACCACGAACACGATTCCGTGCGACCGGCGCAGGGCATCCTGCCCCATTGCCATCGCGCGCATCCATTCGGTGCGCGCGCGTTCCAGAAACCGGAGATACCCCGCGTGATACACCACGCCGCCAGCGTCGGTATCTTCCCAATACACCCTTGTCCGCCACCTGAACGCAAAACCTGCAAGAAGGGGGTCAGAGTGACTTTTCATGGCGTTTCGGAAAAACCGGGGCAAATGGAAAAGTCACTCTGACCCCCTTCTTCGCCCCCTTCGCGGCTCAAGGTCACTCTGACCCCGTTTCGGCAAACAGGTTCATCTCGGCGCCCCTGCCGCGCGGAGGTTTGAGCCCGAAATGCCGCCATGCTTTTGCAGTCGCGATCCGTCCACGCGCGGTGCGCGCCAGCAGTCCCTGCTGGATCAAATACGGTTCCAGCACGTCCTCGATGGTGTCGCGATCCTCGGCCAGCGCGGCGGCCAGCGATTCGACGCCCACCGGGCCACCGTCGAACTGCTCCAGGATCAGGCGCAGCAGGCGCCGATCGAGTTCATCATAGCCGCCGGCGTCTACCTGCAGCATTTCCAATGCAGCCGAGGCGGCATCGCGGGTGATGCGCCCGCCCGCGCGCACCTCGGCATAGTCGCGCACGCGACGCAACAGGCGATTGGCGATGCGCGGCGTGCCCCGCGCACGCCGCGCGATTTCGGCTGCACCTTCTTCGTCGCAAGCGATGTCCAAGATGCGTGCCGAGCGCGCAACGATCGATGCCAATTCGCCGGGCGTGTAGAACTCCAGCCGATGCACGATCCCGAAGCGGTCGCGCAACGGGCTCGTCAACATGCCCGCGCGGGTGGTCGCGCCGACCAGCGTGAAATGCGGCAGGTCCAGCTTGATCGAACGCGCGGCCGGCCCTTCACCCAGCATGATGTCGATCTGGAAATCCTCGAGCGCCGGATACAGCACTTCTTCCACCACCGGCGACAGGCGATGGATCTCATCGATGAACAACACATCGCGCGGCTGCAGGTTGGTGAGCAGCGCGGCCAGGTCGCCCGCACGCTCCAGCACAGGCCCGGAGGTGGTGCGCAGATTGACGCCAAGTTCGTTGGCGATCACGTGCGAAATGGTGGTCTTGCCCAGGCCGGGTGGGCCGAACACCAACACGTGGTCAAGCGCGTCGCCGCGCTTCTTCGCTGCCTCGATCGACAGCGCAAGCTGCTCGCGCATGGCCGCCTGGCCGACGTATTCGGCCAGCGTGCGCGGACGCACGCTGGCTTCGACGACCTGTTCGGCGGGACTTTCGGCGGCGTCAACGACGCGGGACTCGCTCATTCGGTGATTATGCCGGAATGCGCCAGCGGGCGACGTCGCTGCGCCTCAACGCGTACGGTTTTTCGCGCGCGTGCGCGCTGCCTTGCGCGCCGCGGCGGAACGCTCCTTCGCGCCCTTGGTACGCGCGGCTTTCTTCGCTGCGGCGGAGCGCTGGCCGGCCGTCCATTTGCGCGCCGACTTGCGCGCGTGCTTCGAGAGCGCGCGTTTGGAAGCGGCCGAATGGCCCTCGCGCTTGAGCGCCTTGCTGCTCGCACGCGAACGTTTGCCTGACGTTTTGCGCGGCTTGCCGGACCCTGATTTCTTCGCTGCCGCGCGGTCGCGTTCGGCTTGCTTGATGGTCTTGCGCGAAGCCTCGCCTTCCTTTGGCGGCGGCAGATCCACGCCGGCGCGACGCGCCTCGGACAAGCCGATCGCAATGGCCTGTTTGGTCGATCGCGCGCCGTGCTTGCCCTGGCGCACGTGCTCGATTTCCTCGCGGACGAATTCGCCGGCCTGGGTACTGGCGGACTTGCCTTCGCGCTTGTCCTTCTTCGCCCTTTCGATGACCTCTTTATTGGGCATGCCACGCCTCCTCAGTCCATGGACATCGCGGGTATTCCCGCCTTCTGCATGCGCGGGCGTTCCCTGCCGTCCGGCGCGCCCGCATGATTTTCATCATGCGCCGCCGGCAAGCGGATGTCACATCGCATGTTCAGGATGCAATCAGGCACGGACCGCTTGACGGCTACAGAACTTCTGAAAAAGCGTTGCGACTCAACCGCCAGGGCTGCCGATTTGAACGCAGGCGACCCGAAGGGTGAGCCACGGGGATAGGGCGAGTGGCGAGCAGGTTATTCAGAGGTTCTAAATTTCGACCTGCGCGCCCAACTCGATCAACCGATTGCCGGGAATGCTGAAGAAGGCGGTGGCGGGCAGCGCATTGCGCGCCAGGAACGCAAACAGTTTGTCGCGCCACAACGCCATGCCTGGGCGGTCGGTGGCGACAATGGTCTCGCGCGACAGAAAGAACGTGGTGTCCATCATCTTGAGTTCGAGCCCCTGCTTGGCGCATGCGTGCAGCGCGGCGGGTACGTTCGGATCTTCGGCGAAGCCGAAGCGCAGCGTCAGCCTGTGGAAATCGTGGCCGAGATCTGAAAGTTCCAGCCGCTCGTCGGGATCGGCGTAAGGCGTCTCCAGCGTATCGACGGTCAGGATCACATTGCGCTTGTGCAGCACCTTGTTGTGCTTGAGGTTGTGCAGCAGGGCGTGCGGCACCGCATCGGGATCGCTGACCAGGAAGATCGCGGTACCTTCAACCCGCGTGGGCGGATGCTCGGCGATGTTGCTGATGAACGGCGCCAGTGCGAGACCGCTGTGCTTCAGCTCGCGCAACACCAGTTCGCGGCCGCGCCGCCAGGTGGTGAGGATGGTGAACACCGCGAGCCCCAGCACCAGCGGGAACCAGCCGCCGTCCTCGACCTTGAGCGTATTCGCGCCGAAGAACGACAGGTCGATCGTGAGGAAGAACAGACCCAGCCCGACGATGACCACCGGATTCCACTTCCACATCCGCCACGCGACGATGAGGAACAACGTGGTGTCGATCGCCATGGTGCCGGTGACCGCGATCCCGTAGGCGCCGGCCAGCGCCTTGGAGGAACCGAATCCGATCACCACCAGCACCACCAGGATCATCAGCAGGCGGTTGATCCACGGCAGGTAGATTTGTCCGGCTTCTTCGTTGGACGTGTGCACCACCGGCATGCGCGGCAGGAAACCGAGTTGGATGGCCTGGCGCATGATCGAGAAGGCGCCCGCGATCACGGCTTGCGAGGCGATCACCGCGGCCACGGTCGCCAGCGCGATCATCGGATACAACGCCCACGACGGTACTGCCAGATAAAACGGATTGCTGGCCGCCGACGGATCGTGCACCAGCAACGCGCCCTGCCCGAAGTAGTTCAGCATCAGGCCGGGCATCACGAAGCCGTACCACGCGACCGTGATCGGCCTGCGTCCGAAGTGACCCATGTCGGCATACAGCGCCTCGGCGCCGGTCACGCACAGCACCACCGCGCCCAGCACGAGGAAACCGCCCGTGCCGTGGTGGACGAAGAAATTGAACCCGTACCAGGGATTGATGGCGCGCAGCACCAGCGGGTGCTGCACGACGTTGTACAAGCCGATCAAGCCGAGCGCGACGAACCACACGCACATCACCGGACCGAACACCTTGCCGACCCCGCCGGTGCCGCGTTTCTGGAACAGGAACAGCGTGACCAGCACGATCACCGCGATCCACACCACCCAATGCGAGAGCGCAGGTGCGGCGACTCCCAGGCCTTCCACCGCCGAAAGCACCGTGATCGATGGCGTGATCACGCCATCGCCGAAGAACAGCGCGGCGCCCAGTACCGCAGCCAGCACCACCAGCTTGCGGGTGCGCGGATACTGTCGAGTCGCACGCTGCGCCAGCGCCATCATCGCCATGATGCCGCCCTCGCCCTTGTTGTCCGCGCGCATGATGAAGGTGATGTACTTCAACGCCACCACGATCAGCAACGTCCACAATACCAACGACAGGATGCCCAGTACATTGAAGGTCGTCACCGGCATGCCGTGCTGGTCGCTGAAGGCTTCGCTGAAGGTGTACAGCGGGCTGGTGCCGAGATCGCCGAACACCACCCCGATCGCGCCGAGCACCATCACATGCAGGGCTTTTTTGCCTGCGTCGGTCGACGCGTCCATGGCCGCCCTGTCCGTCATCTTCCCAGTGCCGCGCGCAAGGCTTTGCGGATGATCATCTCGGCGTCGTCTCCTTCCACGCAAGAAGCAGCGGCAAGACGCCCAGCCTCGGCGGGTTTGTAACCGAGTTGCTGCAGCGCGGCCTCGGCTTCGCTGCGGGGATCGCGCGGCGTCTGCACGACGCCGGACGGCGCGGATGCGACGACCTTGGCTACGCGATCGCGCAGTTCCACCACGATGCGTTCGGCGGTCTTCTTGCCGATGCCGGGAATGCGCGTCAGCGCGGCCACGTCGCCGGCTTGCACCAGGCGCGCGAATTCCGAAGTCGACACGCCCGACAGCACCGCCAGCGCGATGCGCGCGCCGATTCCGGAAACCTTTTGCAGGTCGCGAAACAGGTTGCGTTCGTCGTCGCGCAGGAAACCGTACAGCGCGACGGTGTCTTCCTTGTGCGCGTAGTGCGTCAGCAGGATCACTTCCCTGCCGGCGTCGGGCATGTCGTACAGGGTGGACATCGGAACTTCCAGCTCGTAACCGACGCCGCCCACTTCAATGAGCACCCACGGCGGGCGCTTGGCGATGAGCGTTCCGCGCAGACGACCGATCATGGCAGATATCCCGCAAGACTTGCCCCTGCCCCAATCCTCCCCCGCGAGCGGGCGAGGAAGTATGCGACGTTTCCGTTCCCCGCCCTTGGAACAAGGTGTCCGAAGGACGGGAGGGGGAAGTTCATCGCCTGTGCCTCCACGCCGCAATTGCAATTCCCGTCCGCGCCTCGCTGGCGCGCAGATGTGCATGGGTGATCGCGATCGCCAGCGCGTCGGCAGCGTCGGCCTGCAGCGGCTCGCGCGTGTTGAGCAGGATGCCGACCATGTGCTGTACCTGTTCCTTGCCGGCATGGCCCTTGCCCACCACCGCCTGCTTGATGGCGTTGGGTGCGTATTCGTGGATGGCGAGGCCGCGCCCGACGGCCGCGCATATCGCGGCGCCGCGAGCCTGACCGAGCTTCAACGCGGAATCGGCGTTCTTCGCCATGAACACGCGTTCGATCGCGGCTTCCGCCGGCGCATTCGCCTCGATGATGTCCGAGAGTTCGTCATAGATCCGTTTCAAACGCAACGGAAACGTCTCCTCGCCCGCCACCTGCAACGTCGCGTGGAATACGCATCGCAGCTTGCCCGTGGCATCGGCCTCGATGATACCGACACCGGTGCGCTGGCTGCCGGGATCGATGCCGAGGATGCGCAAGGGCTGCGCCGAATCCACGGTCAACCCGCCGGGAGATCCGCGTTGGAGTGCACGTTCTGGACGTCGTCGAGTTCGTCCAGCCGCGCGAGCAGGCCCTGCACCGCCTCGACCTGATCCGCCGCGACCGGCACGTCCAGTTCCGCGCGCATGGTCACTTCGGCTTGATCGGGCTTCAACCCGGCCTTTTCCATCGCTTCGCGCACGGCCTCGAAGGATTCCGGCGTGGTGATCACGTCGATCTGCCCGTCCTCCGGCCAAACCTTGACGTCTTCTGCGCCGATCTCGATCGCGGCATCGGTGATTTTTTCCTCGTTGGCGCCTTCGGCATATGACAGCACGCCGACCTTGTGGAACAGATAAGCGACGGAGCCGTCGGTTCCGAGGTTGCCGCCGAACTTGGTGAAGGCGTGGCGCACGTCGGAAATGGTGCGCTGGCGATTGTCGGTGAGGCATTCCACCAGCACTGCGACGCCACCTGGCGCGTAACCTTCGAAGTGCAGTTCCTCGTAGGTCACGCCCTCCAGCTCACCGGTGGCCTTCTTGATCGCACGCTCGATGTTGTCCTTGGGCATCGAGGCGGCGATCGCCTTGTCCACCGCGGTGCGCAACCGCGCATTGCCGTTGATGTCGCCACCACCGCTGCGTGCGGCCACCATGATTTCGCGCACCAGCTTGGTGAACGTCTGGCCGCGCTTGGCGTCCTGGGCATTCTTGCGGCCGGCGATTGAAGGACCTCGACCCATGGGCGATACCGTTTGTGCTGAAAGGTTGAAAGTCTAGGGAAACACTTGCGCAACTGCTACGGGCTCGCACTTACGCCCATGGCCACCATTTCTCCATAACCCCACCGAACCGCTTTGCGGTTCGGTCGCCCCCTTGACTCAAGGGGGCAAAAGGCCGGCGCGCATTCGCACGTTGGGGCTTGGCTCCTACCCCTACTCTCTACTCCCTGCGTCTCGCACTTGCACGTGCAGTTCGGCGAGTTGTTTGGCGTCGATCGGACTGGGTGCGTCGGTCATCAGGTCCTGCGCGCTGGTGGTCTTGGGGAAGGCGATGACGTCGCGGATCGCGTCGGTGCCGCCGATCAGCATCGCGAGCCGGTCGATGCCGAAGGCGATGCCACCATGCGGCGGTGCGCCCATTTTCAACGCATCCAGCAGGAAGCCGAACTTGGCACGCGCCTCGTCCTCGCCGATGCCGAGCAGGCTGAACACCGCGCTCTGCATCTCCGGGCGATGGATGCGCATCGAGCCGCCACCGATTTCGGCGCCGTTCAAGACCAAGTCGTAGCCGCGGCTGACCGCGTGCGCGGGATCGGCGGCAAGTGCCGTCACATCGTCGACCTTCGGCGCGGTGAACGGGTGATGCAGCGCGACGTAGCGCTGCTCGGCGTCGTCGTATTCGAACATCGGGAAATCGGTGACCCACAACGGCTTCCAAGCTTCGCCAACCAGGCCGCGGTCACGCGCAACCTTGAGCCGCAATGCCCCCATGAATTCGCTGACCGTTTTCCATTTCCCCGCGCCGAACAGCAGCGCGTCGCCGTCCTGCGCGCAGGTCTTTTGCAGCATCCTCGCAAGCGTCGCTTCGTCGAGAAACTTCGCGACCGGCGAATTCACGCCTTGCAGACCTTTTGAGGCGTCTTGCACCTTCAGCCACGCAAGACCCTTGGCACCGAACTTCGCGGCGTGCGCGGCGAGGTCGTCGATTTGCTTGCGCGAAAGATCGGCGCCACCGGGAACCCGCAGCGCCGCGACACGGCCGTCGGCATCATTCGCCGGCCCCGCAAACACCTTGAACTCGAGATCCTTCACCAGGTCGGCCACGTCGACCAACTCACCTTCGATGCGCAGGTCCGGCTTGTCGGAACCGTAACGGCGCATCGCTTCCACCCACGTCATGCGCGGGAACGGATCGGCCAGTTCGATGCCGCCGACATCAAAGAACACCTCGCGGATCAACGCCTCGACCGTGTCCTGCACGTCGCGTTCCTCGACGAACGCGAACTCCATGTCGAGCTGGGTGAATTCCGGCTGGCGGTCTGCGCGCAGGTCCTCGTCGCGGAAGCAGCGCGCGATCTGGTAGTAGCGATCGAAGCCCGAGATCATCAATAGCTGCTTGAACAACTGCGGCGACTGCGGCAACGCGTAAAACTGTCCCGCGTGCACCCGCGACGGCACGAGGTAATCGCGGGCGCCTTCCGGCGTCGCCTTGGTCAGGATGGGCGTCTCGATATCCTGGAAGCCGCGCGCATCCAGCCAACGGCGCAGCGCCTGCACCAGCCTGACGCGCGTGCGCATCAGCTTCTGCATCTGCGGGCGGCGCAGGTCGAGGTAGCGGTATTTCAGCCGCATCTCTTCGTTGGGGTTTTCGTGCAGCGCGAATGGCAGGTCGCGCGCGGCGTTCAACAACTCGATGGATTCGGCGATGACCTCATAGCGGCCGGTCGGAATCTTCTCGTTGATGTTCGAGCGCACGCGCACCGTGCCGGTCACGCGCAGGCAATCCTCGTAACCGACTTTCGACGCGATCCTGAACACTTCGGCATTGTCGGGATCGGCCACGACCTGCACGATGCCTTGATGGTCGCGCAGGTCGATGAACACCACGCCGCCATGGTCACGGCGTGCATCGGCCCAGCCGCACAAGGTGGCCCACTGCCCGACGTCGTTTTCCCCGATCAGACCGCAATAGTGGCTACGCATCGCCCGCTACCCGTGGCGCCCACCTTCGGGAGGGCAAACCGCAAATGCTAAGCGGCGCCATGCTGCGACGCAATAAGCCTGATGGAAAGTCAGGCCATGGATGGCCGTTCTGGTGTTCATGACTTGAGAGGAGCGGACCATCTCGCCACTCGGCGATGCGGTGATCAGGAATGATCGCAATCAACGCGCGGCTAGCCCGAACCGCGTTCCTGCCCCCGACCCAGTAACAGCATCTTGTCCGCGCGCCGCAGGGTGGATTCCAGCGGCTCGTCGGTTTCTCGCAGCGCCCAACCGATCGAGAACACCGCCGGCATGCCGTCGCGCGAGGCCGCGGCCAGACGATCGGCCAGCTCGCGCACGCCGTGCTCGGTGGTGTGCGGCATCACGATTGCGAATTCGTCGCCGCCCAGTCGCACGACCACATCGCCGGAGCCGGCGGTATGGCCGAGCAGCCGTGCCAAGTCTCGCAAAACTTCGTCGCCGCGTTCGTGCCCTTCACTGGCGTTCAACTGCCTGAAGTAATCGATGTCCACGACCACGCAGCCCCACGCCTGGTCGTGGGTGGCCTGCATCGCGAACAGTTCCAGGAACCGCCGCGTGCGGCAGCCGGTCAAAGTGTCGCGCTGGTTCTGGTCGCGCAAGCGCAATTCATAGCGATGCCGGAGGGTCACGTCCTGCGCGGAGCCCAACACGTACGGCGTCGGTTCGGCATCCGGATAACAGACGAACTGGTATTGCCACACGCGCCGCTCACCGTTGTGCGCCGCGAAATGCAGCACGCCACCGTCGCGCCGCAAGCTGCGGATGCCATCGAGATAATCGTTCCAGTTGGCATCGGCTTCGTCGGAAACGAAATCAGCCAGCGGACGCCCGACCATGTCTTCGCGGTTGTAGCCCAACGCTTGCGCCATCGCCGCGTTCACCCGCAGCAAGCGACCGTCCAAATCGTGCATCCACACGAATGCGAGACCCGATTCGACCAGGTCGTCGTAGCGCGAGGCGCATTCGCGCAGCGCCTGGCGCGAGGCATGTTCGGCAGAGAGGTCGCGCACCAGCATCATGCGCGCGGGCACTTCGGCGCGCGGCAGGTTGCCGACGTCCGTGAGCACGTCGAAGGACTCGCCGGTGGCGCGGCGATGCTGCCAGCCCACACTGCCCGGCGGCACCGCGCGACCGGCGTCGCGCAGGTAGACGCGCAGACGTTCGGCTTCCGTCGAGGCAAACAAATCCGGAACGTGCAACTGCTGGAAGCGCTGGCGCGCGTAGCCATAGCACTGCTCGGCCGCGGCATTGGCGCTCAGGACGCGCAGGTCGGAACTGGCAAACACCACAACGGGCAACGGATTCAGGTCGAACCACACGCGCGTTTCGTCCGCGCGGCGGCGCGTCAGTTTTTGCAGTTCGAGTTCGTCGGTGATGTCGCGCGCAGCGCCGATCAAACCCGAAACCCGGCCGTGCAAGTCGTGCAGCGGACGCTTGGAAACCAGGAAGCTGCGTTCACCCGACGGAGTCGCCTGCACTTCGCGAAACATCGTGGGCAGATCGCGATCCAGGCACACGCGATCATTTTCTTCCCAGGCGAGCGCATCGGTGCTGGGCTGCAGTTCACTGTCACGCCGACCGAGCACGTCTGCCGGCCGGCGACCGATCAGCGCCGCCGCCGCTTCGTTGACGAACCGATAACGCTGCTCCGCGTCCTTGACGAACACCGGGCTTTCGCCCTGCTCGCAAAGGGTTTGCGTCAGTTCGGCCAGCCGGCGCAAGCTGCCCAGGGTCCACGCCAGCAACACGCCGGCACCCGCCAGTGCGCACAGCCCGGCCACGCGCAGCAATAGCGCGACGTTGCCCGCCCGCAGGATGTCGCTGCCGGTGGTTGCGAGCACGGCCAGTATGCCTGCCGGAATCACCAGCAGGCTGATACCGAACCACCCGAACCAGCGCAGCAGGACGTGTCCACCGGGAATGGCCCCCAGTACGCCGAATTGTCCCCTGTGTTCCGCCACAACGTCTCCTCGACGTGTTTCGCGCCCCGCACCGGGCGGCGCCCACCCCGGAAGTGCAAGAGACATGCTCGCACCCGCGCCGAGTCCACCAGCGTGACAGTTGTTGACCGGCTGAACGGCGGTTTGTTGACGCGGGTCTCATTTGCCATGCGATCGTCCATGAGCGCTGCTGGTCGAACCCCCATTGCATCTTGTTGGCTTCTCGCGCAACGAGCACCAGAACGCCCCTCCGTGGGCTGACTCTCCAAAACCGTTGTTGCAATCGTCCCTGATCGCTGTTTCGTTGAATTCCATTGCACCTTGCTGGGTTCTCGATCAACGAGCACCAGACGCGCTTCCATGGGCTGACTTTCCACCACAGCCGCCGCGGCCGAACTGGTCCGGCGCGCAATCAGGCGCGCATCAGGGTGGATTTTCCGAATAGGCTTTCGACCAAGTCGACCACCAGTTCCGCGGTGCGGTTGTGCTCGTCCAGCGCCGGGTTCAGTTCCATGATGTCCAGCGAGGCGGCACGCCCGGTATCGGCGATCATCTCCATGCACAATTGCGCTTCGCGATAGCTCGGTCCGCCCGGTACCGTGGTGCCGACCGCCGGCGCGATCGAAGGATCAAGAAAATCCACGTCGAAACTGACGTGCAGGTGGGTGTCGTCGTCCAGACCGTCCAGCGCCTGCTGCATCACTCCCCGCATGCCGACTTCATCGATGTAGCGCATGTCGAAAATCTCGAGCCCGGTGTCGTGGACCAGCTTCTTTTCGTTGGGATCGACCGAGCGGATGCCGATCTGGCGCACCGCATCCGCGGCAAGAGCTGGCACCGCGCCGCTCATCCCCGTCAACTCGCGGGGACCGAATCCGCACAGACACGCCACCGGCATGCCGTGGATATTTCCCGACGGCGTGATTTCGGCCGTATTGAAATCCGCGTGCGCATCCAGCCACAACACCCGCAGCTTGCGATTGCGTGCACGGCAATGCCGCGCCACCGCACTGATCGATCCGATCGCGAGGCAGTGATCGCCCCCCAGCATGATCGGCATCCGGCCGGCCTCGAGTTCGGCCGCTTCAGCTTTCAGTACCGCGCGGTTCCATGCGATGACTTCCGCGAGATGCCGATAGCCCTCGTGTGGCGGCTGCCACGGGTTCAAGGGACCAACGAGATTTCCGCGATCGACGACATCCATGCCGCGGCTGACGAGCGCCTGCGGCAAGCCTGCCACGCGCAAGGCCTCCGGCCCCATCGAGGCGCCCCGTGAACCCGCGCCGATGTCGGTGGGAACGCCGAACAGGGAAATCGATTTCATTGTGCTCGCCACGCGCCGTCACCCGGTGATTGTGCGGAGCATGGAAGCATAGCCCGCGGGTGAAGGCAGGACCACCCGGGATCTACGCCGCGACGATGGCAGCGTCCAGCACCACCGTCAGCAGCGCGACCGCCGCCGTCGCGAGATCGCGTTCGCGGCATGGCATGCGCCCGGACAACAGGCGATCCAGATCGCGCGCAGCATCACCCACCGCGTCGAGTCCATAGCACGGCGCCGAGCCTGACAACTTGTGGGCCACGTCGCGCAGGCGCAGCCATGGCGCTTCATCGCCGCCGTCCACGCAGTCGTCCCACGCCGACGCCAGCGCGGCGCGACGGCCGGGCAGTTCCTGAATGAAATGCCGGCGCAGCGCTTCGATTTGCGCCTGGAATTCCGCTTCGCGGGGATCCAGTTCCGCACCCATGTCTCTTGCTCGTCCCGTGATGCTTCAATGGATTGGTGCCGACAGTCTGACTCGAACAGACGACCTACCGCTTACAAGGCGGTTGCTCTACCAACTGAGCTATGCCGGCGCCTCATGGACATTATTGCAGCAACCGCAACCGAGCCACGCCGACCTACCGTGAAGATTATCGCAACAGCCTGCGAGCGCGAATCGCAGCGGACAGCAGGCATGCCATCAAAAGCAATCGACCGGTTTCGATTGCAGGTCACTGCGACCGGGTAGCCACGCCTGCCAGTCGAAATTGCCACCGGCCGGCACGGCGTAATCGACCCAATACGCAGGTTCGGTATCGACCCGTTGCTCGACTTTGGCGGCAAAACCCAGCGCCTGCAGCTGCGCGAGCCGACTCCGCGCGTTCAACTGGTCGTTGAACAATCCCAGCGAAATCGTGTTCTGCGAATCGCCCGCAGTCACCACGTAGTAATCGTGGATGCCCTTGGCGGCGAGCTGACGCGCCTCGTCCAGCGCCGCTTCGCGGCTGGACACGGCCGGTAGATAGACCCAGTACCCGTGCGAGCGCCGCAGCTGTTCTTCCCGGTACTGGATACGTGGAACATGCGGCGACAGCGTTTGCAGCGCCGCGCGCATGTCGATCGCGGTCATGAACGGACCAAGCGTACTGCACGCTTCGTGGGCCTTCGGCGCGTCCGGTCCAATCGCGGAAGGCTTCGCAAGAGGCGCGCCGTGCCGCGCCTTGGACAGCAATTGCAATTCGGGCACGCCCGGGTCGGTCGCCGGCAAGGCGAGCGACTGCGGCGTGCGCCCGAACAACAGCCACGCGCCCGCGCCGAGATTCAACGCCACCAGCAGCAGGAACAGCAAGCGAACGAACATGGTTTTCCGGTTTCAACGCTTCGTCCGAAGCGGCTCTTGTGAGAAGTGAGGCCGCGGCACCGTTCTGGAATTCGCAGGGCCGAATCTACAAGGATTCGATGGCGTTCAACGTACCGCGATCAAGAATGATTGCAAAACTGAAATGTCGGTCCGGGAGGGCGTTCTGGTCTTCACGTACAGGACCTCGACGCCGCCCGGTCAGTCAAGGTGGCCATCACGGACGGTCGCACCACAACGCGAGGCCATGCAGCACCGCATCCTCGAACAATTGCGCCTTGAACCCGTCGCGCACAAGCCATGCCTGCAGGCGCCCGGCCCAGCCGCCATGCAACCATACCGGCGCTTCGCCACGTGCAACACCTTGTCTGGCGACGAACCACTCGACCAACGCGCCCGCGGCAGCCCAGCAACCCGCCTGCAATGCGGCGGCGGTATCGTCGCCGCCATCGTCATCGAATGCATCCGGATTGGTGGCGGCGATCGCGGTTCCGCTGCGCAACGCTTCGACCATCCGGCCCGGCGACAGCGCGATCAAGCCCGCCGCATGTTCGCCGTCCGCGGCAACGGCATCCAGGGTCAAGGCGGTCCCGCAACCGATCACGATGCCCGCGCCACCCGTGCGGGCGTGCACGGCCACCATCGACAGGAAACGGTCGATGCCAAGGCGTTCCGGTTTTGCATAGCGGTTGCCGACGCCACACGCACGCCGCGGCGTGCGCAGCCATTTGGTTTCGGTGGCCACGCCGCTCGGCAGCAGCGCGCGGATGCGATCGGCAAACGCGGCGGGCGCTACCGAAGCGACGAAGACACGCGCGGGTTGCGGCCAAGCCCTGAAAATTTCGTGCACGCACGCCGCGAAGTCCGGTTGCGACCAGTCCAGCGCGGTGGCATCCGCGGGCGCGCCGTGCTCCAGCCGGGCCAGCTTGGCCCGGGAATTGCCGAGATCGAGCAACCATGTTTCGCCGGCGCGTGCGCTCACTCCGGCCGCACCGTGACTTCAGCGCTGTCGATCACGCGCATCCCTTCATCCGTGCGCACCTGCAGCGCACCACGCGCATCCACGTTCGCCGCGATGCCGTCGAACGTGCCATGCGCGCCCTCGACGCGAACCCTGCGCCCCGCGAGTGCGTCACGCCCTGCCCAGGCGTGCGTGAAGGCGGCGAAACCGGCGGCATCGAACGCATCGAGCGCATCCACCAGGCGTGCGATCAACGCAGCCGCCAATGCATTGCGGGAGGGTGCCATCCCGCCGAGCAGGCTCGTCAAATCCGCGCACGGACGGCCCAGCGCGGCGCGCACCGTATCGGAAAGGTGCACGTTGATGCCGATGCCGATGATCGCGTGGCAAGGCCCCATGAATTCGCCGCCCAATTCGACCAGGATGCCACCGAGTTTCGCATCATCGTGGACCAGATCGTTGGGCCACTTCAGGGCGATCCCGCGCACGCCACAATCTTCCAGCGCCTGCGCCGCGGCGATACCCGCCGCAAGCGACAGGCCGCACAGCGCAGCGTAGCCGCTCGCAAAGCGCTTCAAGCAGGAAAACTGCAGATTGGTCGCTGGCGGCGACAGCCATTGCCGGCCGCGACGGCCGCGCCCGGCCTGCTGCCAGTCGGCAAACACGAAAGACAAGTCCGGCAGATCTGCCGCGCGGCGCGCCAGTTCACTGGAAGTCGAATCCAGCCGCCAGTGATTCTCCAGCACCCCGATGCGGCGCCGCGCCCCGGTGGGCAAGCCGGCTCGGATTCGATCGGCATGCAACGGCTCCAGCCGATGCGGGAGGCGATAACCATGTACACCCGAATCGATCTCGAGCCCGGCGCTGCGCCAGGTTTCGATCTGCTTCCATACCGCGGCACGTGAAATCCCGAGCTTCGAGGCCAAGTCCGGCCCGGTCAGCGCGTCGCCGGATGCCAGCAAACCGAGCATCCGCGGCATGTCCGAATCCGCCGTCCGGCCCTGTTTCTCGTTCGCTGGCGACCGGGATTCGGATGTGTCAAGATGGGCGTTCGACATGCACTGATTCCGAGGGCTGTCATGAGACACGCGGCAGTGTGGGTAACGGTATTGTTGCTGGGTGGCGTGCCGCTCACCGCGGCAGCGTTCGATTATGGCCCGAATCGCCCGTTGCTGGCTGCCGAAAACGGTGCTCCCCAGTTACCCGTGTTGCAACAGCGCGATGCGCCGACCGGCGCCACGTCCAAACCCGACGTGATGGCGGCTGCCACCATCGAAACGCCTGACTCTTCGCCGGCCGCGCCGCGCATGACGCCGTCGGCCGCGTCGCCCCAGCACGCTGCGCAAGGCAACCATGGCCCGACGGCCAGCGCCAAACCGCGCGGTCCCGCGCCGATTCGACCGGCCGCCGAGCCCGGCCCGGCTACCTGGCAGTCGCTGCTGCCGGGCTCGATTCAGTAGCGCGATCGTCCGTGATCGCCGTATTCGATGGTTTTCGCCAGCGAACGGTTGGCGGGATTTGCGGGACTCCAGAACGGCCATCCATGGCCTGACTTTTCACAACAGCCGCTTCGACGGAGTTGACTGGATCATTTGCGGCTTGTCTCCCTTCACGGACTTCACGTCTCCGCAAAGCTGACGTGGAAACACGCCCCGCCGAGTTCGGGGGAGCGGTCCACTTCCATCGTGCCGCGATACGCACGAACGATGTCTTCGACGATCGCGAGCCCGATGCCGTGCCCCTGCACACGCTCGTCGCCACGCACACCGCGCTGCAGCACGCGTTCCAGTTGCTCAGCGGGAATGCCGGGGCCATCGTCTTCCACCCGGACTTCCAGCCCCGTGCGCCACGCCTTGGGATTGCCCGGCGCGATGCCTTTCACTCTCAACAGCACGCGATGGTTCGCCCATTTGAACGCGTTCTCCAACAGGTTGCCGAGCAGTTCCAGCAGGTCGCCTTCCTCCCCGTAGAAGCGCGCGTTTTCATCGAGGTCGAACTCGCACAGGATGTTCTTGCTCGCGTAGACGCGCTCCAGGCTGCGCACCACCGCCTCGGCGTGGTTTTGCACCGCGATCGGCGCCGCGAAGGTCGAATGCCCTGAGGTCTTGGCCCTCGCCAATTGATAGGCGACGATCTGGTCCATGTGCTGGACCTGCGCCAGCAACCCGGATCGCAGGTCTGCCTCGGAATCGTCGGATTCCAGCCGCGAGCGCGCCACCGCCAACGGCGTCTTGAGGCTGTGCGCCAGGTCATCCAGCGTATTGCGGTAGCGCGTCAGGTGTTCACGCTCGCTTTCGATGAAGCGGTTCAAGCCACGCGTCAGCGCCGAAACCTCTCGCGGATAAGGCCCGACCAGGCGTTCGGCGCTGCCGCGCTCGATGCGCGCGATGTCCCGCGCCACCCGGCGCAGGGGCGAGAAACTCCAGCGCAACAGAATCTGCTGCAGCACCAGCAACGCCAAGCCCAGCGCCGCCAGCCAACTGAACAGGGTGCGTCGGTACGCGGTCAGTCCGGTCTGGTACAAGCCTTCGTTTTCCGCAATGTAAACGGTCAGCCGATAGCTTTTGTTGTTGCTGTTGTTGGGCGGAATCAACTCGACGCCCTGGCTCAGTACATACAACTCGCCCGCCGAGGTCGCGACCGGACCTTCGAAACGCGTGACGCCGGTGGGCAGCAAGGCGTGGAACGGCAGGTCCCGGCCCAACGCGGAATTTGCGGCCCAGTGAAAGTCGTTCTCGCCAATGATCACCGCGTACAGACCCGATCCGGGCCGCAAGAAATCCGGGTTCGGCGGGGCCATGTCCGGCGGGTAGGCGCGATCGGAACGGCTGCCGATATCGACGCCCGCGAGATAGGCATACGCGTAGCTTTGCAAGCGTCCGCGCAAACCCGCCAGCGCCGCGTGCGCATAAGCGCGATCCAGTGCGAAGCCGGTGATGCCGAGAAACCCGATCAGCACCAGCAGCGTGGCGATGGTCGATCGCGACACCAGCGACAGCGGTCGGCGCGACGCCGTGCCTTCGGAAACCGAAACCATCCGGCCCTGATCCTGGCGCGGTCCGTGCGAACCGCGATCGCCTGCATCATCGCCCTGGACGGCTTGGGCGTGCAACTGCAATCGCTCGGCTACTGCTCGGTCACCGTTTCATCGCGCGGGATCGCAAAGCGGTAGCCGCGGCCACGCACGGTTTCGATCGGTTTCATGCTGCTCTCCGGATCGAGCTTGCGGCGCAAGCGGCCGATGAACACTTCCAGCACGTTCGAATCGCGATCGAAGTCCTGCTGGTAGATGTGCTCGGTCAGGTCGGCCTTGGATACCAGCTCGCCCGCGTGCAGCATCAAGTATTCCAGCACCTTGTACTCGTAGCTGGTGAGGTCGGTGGGCCTGCCCTCCACGGTCACGGTCTGGGCGGTGGTGTCGAGGCGGATTGGTCCGCACGACAGCACCGGCTTGGCCCAGCCAGAGGCCCGTCGCACCAGCGCGTTGATCCGCGCCAGCAGTTCCTCGACGTGGAACGGCTTCACCAGGTAATCGTCGGCGCCGAATTTCAGGCCTTCCACCTTGTCCTGCCACGACGAACGCGCGGTGAGGATCAGGATCGGATAGCTGTGGCCTTCCTTGCGCAGGATCTCCACCAGTTCCATGCCGGACAGCTTGGGCAGCCCGAGATCCACGATCGCAAGATCGAACGGCACTTCGCGCCCGAGGTACAGACCTTCCTCGCCATCCGCGGCGGCATCCACCGCAAACCCGTCACGTTTCAAGCGCGCGGCCAGGGTTTCGCGCAGCGGCGCCTCGTCTTCCACCAACAGGATGCGCATCAGTGCCCTCCTTGATCAGAATCAGATTTACCAGAGCCGGATTTGCCGGGATCGGATTGCGTCCGCGCGTTTGAATGCATCTGCACCACCCGCACCTGCCCCTGCGGCGTCAGGACCTTGATACGGTACACGTTGGCCTTGCCGCGCGTCACCGTGTCGGCTGCGAGGATATGTCCGCGGGTCTGGTGTTGCACCTGCTTGACCGCCTGTTCCAGCGTCACCGGATGCGAAGCCTGCGCGGCCGGTGCCGAACGCGGCGGCGGTTTGCGCGCAGCAAGCGCCGTGCCCGCGAGCAGCATGCCCGCCAGCGCCATCGCAAGATTGCGGTATTTCATGGCCATCGGCACCCGCTTCGCGGATCTCAAGGCAACGATCATCCCGCAGCCCATTGAATTCGTGCTGAACATCGGCTGGATACCGGCCGAACCCCCGCCCGGCCACGTTTTGAGTGCCTTCAGGCGACTGCGCGCACGACGCGGCCATCGACCTGCGCGATTGCCGCTTCGACCGATTCCCATCCCGCGTCCGCGGCTCGCGAGCGCTCGGAGAGCACACGTCGAAACGCCTTTCCGCCGGGTTCGCCGTGGTACAGGCCCAGCACGTGGCGGGTGATCGATGCCAGCCGCACGCCACGTGTACATTCCGCCTCGATGTACGGCCGCATGGATTGAAGCACGGCCTCGCGCGCCGGCGGTTCGCCGCCATGCAGCGCGGCGTCGATGCTCGCCAGCGCGTGGGGACTGTGGTACGCCAATCGCCCCAGCATTACGCCATCGACATGGCAAAGGTGATCGCGTACCGCGGCCAACCCATCGATGCCGCCATTGACGATTACCCGGAGATCGGGAATCTCCTGTTTCAACCGGTATACGCGCGGATAGTTGAGCGGGGGCACCTCGCGGTTTTGCCTGGGCGACAAGCCCTGCAGCCAAGCCTTGCGTGCGTGCACGACCAGCACCCGCACGCCGGCATCGAACAGCCGCGTGGCGAACGCGAACAAATCCGCATCGTCGTCCTGATCGTCGACGCCGATCCGGCACTTCACCGTCACCGGCACCCGCACCGCCTGGCGCATCGCGTGCACGCACTCGGCCACCAATTCGGGCTCGCGCATCAGGCACGCACCGAAGCGTCCCGACTGCACGCGATCGGATGGGCAACCCACGTTGAGGTTGATCTCATCGTAGCCGGCTTCCTCGCCATGACGCGCAGCCTGGGCAAGCTCGACCGGGTCGGCGCCCCCCAACTGCAGCGCCACCGGATGTTCCTCCGGGTTGTAGGCGAGCAGATGCGTGCGCTCGCCACGCACCAGCGCCGCAGCGGTCACCATCTCGGTGTAGAGGCGCGCATGCGGACTGAGCAAACGATGGAAATACCGGCAGTGCCTGTCGGTCCAATCCATCATCGGCGCCACGCACAGGCGCCACGGATTCGAAGACCTGTCCATTCGCAAATGATAAGGAATCCAGCTTGCGAAATGTCAGGACACGATGGACATTCTGACCGCAGCCACGTGAGGGAATGCGCACGCACGGCAGCAATCGGCGTAGCAATCACGGGCCATCGCAAAGCTCAATTGCCAAGCAAATGCTTAACGTCGAGCGACCTAGACTCGCTCCTGGTTTCCGCCGGGCAAACCGATGAGATCGTCCACTCCAATCTGCCTGATCGCCGCACTGGCCGCCATGACGCCGGTGGCGTGCCAGCAACCACAGGAAAGCAATGCTGCCACGACAGCCATCGCGCCGGCTTCGACCCCCGGCGCTTCCGCACCCGTGATCCCGCCGGCCGCACCGGCAAACGCGTCCACCGCGGGACTGCCGGGCGACCATGCAACGACGAGGCACTACAAGATCGCGGTCACGTTGCCTGCCTTGCCGGCCAATGAAAAGCCGCTCGCCGACGCAATGCGCGCCACCGCCGACAACGCCAAGCGCGAATTCATGCAGGCGCTGCCCGACCCGACCCAGATGCCGGAAGTCGCCAATCGACGATTCGAAATGCTGCTGGATTTCAAGATCGCGGCAACGACGCCAGCTTTCACCAGCGTGCGCGAGACCGGCATGCAGGACGCCGGCGGCGCGCATCCCATCCCGGTCGAGGCGGCGTTCGTCTTCGATCGCAAGGCCGGCAAGCTGATCACGCTGGATGACTTGTTCGTCGATCCCGATGCGGCACGCAAGGCGCTGGCCAATTTCGCGCACGACGCGCTGCTGAAGAAATTCATGGCGGATGCGCCCAAGCCCGGCGAAGGCTCGCCCACGGCGATCCACGGCTGGAAATCCAACATGCTGCAGATGCTCGCCGATGGCACCAAGCCCACCCGCGTCAATTACTCCGTGTTCGCGGTGCGTCCCGGCAACGCGCCGAACGCGCCGAGCCCGGGTCTCACGCTGATTTTCCCGCCCTACCAAGTCGCGGCTTACGTATATGGGACTCAAACAGTGGAGGTTCCCGCGAGCGTGTTCGCGCAGTTCCTGCAGCCGGGGTACAAGGGTGCGTTCGCGCTATAGGAAAACTTCAAAGAACCGTCGCGAGCGATGGCAGATAGCGTGACGGCGGCGCGCAAGCTGCCAAGCGCAGCAGGTTATTCGGAGTTTTCTCAGTCGTCGGCCAGATGCGCGACCGCAGCCGTCGCAGCATCGCGATGGGCGTCATCGAAGGGCGGCAACCACTCGCAGTTCGCCAGCACGTCGTCATCGAGGCAACGCGCATTGATGCTGTAACCGTGCGGGTGCGAGCGCGGCACGTAGAATGATTTCACTCCGCAATGCTTGCAGAACAAGTGTCGCGCCACGCCGGTGTTGAACCGGTATTCGGTCAGCGCATCGGCACCATGGATCAGCCGAAATCGGGACGCGGGCACGGTAAGGTGCACGTGGCCCGTCATCCTGCAGATGGAACAGGTGCATGCCTGCAGCAGCGGTTTCGGCGCCGCCTCGATTTCAAAACGCACGGCGCCGCAGTGGCAGCCGCCGGCGCGCACGACCAACCCGGGAGCGGACAAAGGCATTCCTCTGGCGCAGGCAAAGCGCGATTGTAGCGAGCGCTTGCCGCTGACTTTCGGCCCATCCCGCGGCCGAACAAGCATGTTAGTGTCCATGGACTCCAGCGGAGATCCGTCATGTTCCAGCGAATTGTTGCTGCCGTTGCGGCCTTGGTGCTCACCGCACCGGCTGCGCTCGCCGCGCCGCCCTCTTCGGCCAAACCGGACCTGCGTCCCGACAGCGCGCCCGTGCCGCCGACCGCATGGGTCGCGCAGAGCAACGCTTACGCGCAGGTACTGCTGAAAACCCTCGCCGAATTCAATCCGGAATTCGCTTCGCGGTTCGGCCTGCCGGGCTACGATGACAAAGTCGTCGACCTCAAGCCCAATGTCGAGGTGCGTTCGCGGGAGGCGCTCACCAAGGCGCGCGACACACTGAAGGCGGATCTTGCCAAGACCGCCGACGCGAACGTCCGCGAAGACCTGGAAATCATGATCCACGCCGCCGACCGCTTCATCGAAAGCAGCAAGTTGCAGGACCAGTACATGCTGCCCTACACCGATGTCGGCCAGACGATCTTCCAGGGTGAGTTCGTGCTGCTGCAGGACCAGGTTGCCGCCGGGCGCCGGCCGCATGCGCTGGCGCGCTTGAAGTGCTACGTCGGCATGACTTCCGGCTGCACGCCGGTCACCAAGGAAGCCGAAGCACTGTTCGAAGCCAAGGCCGGCAACAGGGAACTGCTGGGCCCGTACAAGGCAGAAGTGGAGCAGAACCTTGCCAATACACAGCGCTACGTGGACGGCATCCGCAAGCTCTACGCGAAATACAAGATCGATGGCGCCGGATCGACGCTGGACACGCTGCAAAAGCAACTCGACGCTTACAGCGCGTGGGTGAAGTCGACGGTGTTGCCCCGCGCGCGCACCGACGCGCGCCTGCCCGAGCCGATCTACACGGACAACTTGAAGAACGTCGGCATCGACATTCCGCCGCAGGAACTGATCAAGCAGGCCGAACAGTCCTTCATGGAAATCCAGTCGGAGATGGAAACGCTGGCGCCCTACGTCGCCAAGGCGGAAGGCTTTGCGCCCACCACCGATTACCGCGCCGTTATCAAGGATCTCAAGAAACAGCAGCTCGACCGCAACAACATCGAGCCGTACTACCAGACCGTCATCGACAAGATCGAGGCGATCATCCGCGACCAACACATCGTCACGCTGCCCAGGCGCAAGATGATCATGCGCCTGGCGTCCGAAGCCGAGAGCGCCGCGCAACCCGCGCCGCACATGGACCCGCCGCCGTTGATCAACAACCACGGCGAGCGCGGCGCCTTCGTGCTGCCGCTCGGCAATCCGCCGTCGGGCAACGGCAAGAACGAGGCCTACGACGATTTCACCTGCAAGGCCTGCGCCTGGACGCTGACCGCGCACGAGGGACGCCCCGGCCACGAGCTGCAGTTCTCGGCGATGGTCGAGCACGGCGTGTCGCTGGCGCGCTCGCTGTTCGCGTTCAACAGCGTGAACGTCGAGGGATGGGCGCTGTATGCGGAATGGATGATGGTGCCGTATGAACCCGCGGGCGGGCAGATGATCGCGCTGCAGTTGCGCCTGTTGCGTGCCGCGCGTGCGTTCCTCGATCCGATGTTGAACCTGGGCCTGATCGATCGCCAACGCGCACACGACATCCTGGTCAACGACGTCGGCATCTCTGAAGCCTTCGCGCGCGAGGAACTGGACCGCTTCATGTTCCGCTCGCCCGGCCAGGCCACCGCGTATTTCCATGGCTACTCGCGCATCCTGCAGTTGCGCGCCCATACCGAAATCGCGCTGGGCGGCAAATTCAACCTGCAGCAGTTCAACGACTTCATCCTGTCCCAGGGCTTGCTGCCGCCGGATCAACTCGCGGAAGCGGTCGACAAGCAGTTCATCCCTGCTCATCAGACACATTGATCAGGTGCTGCTCCAGAAGCCTGCTCGAAGCAGCTATTGTGAAAAGTCAGGCCATGGATGGCCGTTCTGGTGTTGGCGGACTAGAAGCGATTGTGCTGGCCATCGGACAAAGCGGAACAGCGTTCATGGACGAACGCAAATCATCTACTGATGGTGAACTTGCCGAAATCGACGCCCAGGTTCCAGCCCTTGCCGGTGCCGCTCAAGGCCAGCGAGACGTTGCCCTTGGTCATCACGGTAGCGCGCGATGACGCGGCGGCGCCAGCGTGGGCCTCGCCCGTCACGTAGGTGCCCAGGATCTCCTCAATCCTGAAGATGCCCGAGAACTTGCCGATGCCTTCGACACTCGACTTGCCGAAGGTCAGGCCACCGCCCTTGCTGCGCAGGTGCACGGTCATGTGCTGGCCATTGCTGCAAGTGACGTTGCCGCTGCCGCTGGAGGTCTTGTAGAACGCCGACCAACCGTGGATCTCGAAGCTCATCCGGCAGCTGATTTCCCCGCCCGCGGCATGCGCGTTGCCGGCGTACAACAATGGCGCGCCAGCCAGCAGCGCGGCGAGAACGAAGTTGCGTGCAATGGGCATGATGGCCTCCTGTGGGTTTGCGCCGAAGTCGGGGGAAGCATTGTTGCTGGGCAGCCTGAACGAAACCACAGAGGTTCGCAGCGGCCGTTCAGCTTTCTTTTTACCCCAAAGCGTGGCCGAATTGCCGCCTGAATTCCTCCGCGAACCCCGCCGCATCGAAACGATGATTCTGGGTGCCGGGGTGCGCGATTTTCAGGGCGCCCATCAGCGACGCGATCCGTCCCACGACCGGCCAATCGAGCCCGCGCAGGATGCCGTGGATCAGCCCTGCGCGATAGGCATCGCCGCAGCCGGTCGGGTCGACGACGCTGCGCGGCCTGGCAGCGGGAATCTCGTGGGTCGCGCCGCCCGCATGGATCACCGAGCCTTCCGCGCCATGGGTGACAATATAAGCCTCGACCCTTTGGGCGATGCCTGCTTCAGACCAGCCGGTGCGCTCCGACAGCAGGCTGGCTTCGTAACTGTTCACGGCCACGTAGCTGGCCTTGTCGATGCAGGCGCGAAATTCCTCACCGGAAAACAGCGGCATCGCCTGGCCCGGATCGAAGATGAAAGGCGTGCCGCGTGCGGCGAACCCGGCCGCGTGCTGCAGCATGCCGTCGCGGCCATCCGGCGCCACGATGCCGAGCTCGGCATCGGCCACGTCGCCGACACGGTTCAACTGGCTTTGCATCATCGCGCCGGGGTGAAACGCGGTGATCTGGTTATTGTCCTGGTCGGTGGTGATGAAGGCTTGCGCGGTGAAGGTACCCGGCACCTCGCGCACCTGGTCCAGGCGGATGCCTTGCTGTTTGAACCACTCCCGGTACGGTGCGAAATCCTGCCCCACCGTCGCCATCGGCACGGGTTCTCCGCCCAGCAACTTCAGGTTGTAGGCGATGTTGCCGGCGCAGCCGCCGAACTCGCGGCGCATTCGCGGCACCAGAAAGGACACGTTCAACATGTGCACCTTGTCCGGCAGGATGTGGTTCTTGAAGCGATCCTCGAACACCATGATGGTGTCGTAGGCCATGGAGCCGCAGATCAGCGCAACCGGCATCGATGGATTCCTTGGTCTCGCGAACAGAACCGTCGATGCTAATGGGTCCAGTCACGGGATTCGACCCGAGCCGCGCCAGGTGTGACTTTGCGCCGGTTTTTGCCCTTGCAGAGCCATATCGGTATGACTAGACTGGCGCGTTCTTTCCCTCCTGCCTGACGCTCAGGCCCGCACCCTGGCGGTTCGCGCATGTTCAAACTGTTTCGCGGCATCTTTTCCAACGACCTTTCCATCGATCTTGGCACCGCGAACACGCTGATTTACGTGCGCGACCAGGGCATCGTGCTCAACGAGCCTTCGGTGGTCGCGATCCGCCAGGATCGCGGCGCGGGGGGGCCGCGCTCGGTGGCGGCGGTCGGCAACGAAGCCAAGATGATGCTGGGCCGCACCCCCGGCAACATCGTCACGGTGCGGCCGATGAAGGATGGCGTGATCGCCGACTTCACCATGACCGAGGCGATGCTGCAGCACTTCATCAAGCAGGTGCACAAGAGCCGTTTCCTGCGCCCCAGCCCGCGCGTTCTGGTGTGTGTGCCGTGCGGTTCCACGCAAGTGGAGCGCCGCGCGATCAAGGAATCCGCCGAAGGTGCGGGCGCGCGCGACGTGTTCCTGATCGAGGAACCGATGGCCGCCGCGATCGGCGCCGGCATCCCGGTGCACGAGGCACGCGGTTCGATGGTGCTGGATATCGGCGGTGGTACGTCCGAGGTCGCGGTGATGAGCCTCAACGGCATCGTGTATTCGCAGTCGGTGCGGATCGGCGGCGACCGCTTCGACGAAAGCATCATCAACTACGTGCGCCGCAGCAACGGCACGCTGATCGGCGATCCCACCGCCGAGCGCATCAAGATCGAGATCGGCTGTGCCTACCCCCAAAAGGAAGTGCGCGAGATGGAAGTCTCCGGCCGCAACCTCGCGGAGGGCGTGCCGCGCATGTTCACCATCAGTTCCAACGACGTGCTGGAAGCGCTGCGCGAGCCGCTGCACGGTATTGTCGCGGCGGTGAAGGCCGCGCTGGAACAGACCCCGCCCGAATTGTGCTCGGACGTGCACGAGCGCGGGATCGTGCTGACCGGCGGCGGCGCGCTGCTGCGCGACATCGACAAGCTGATCAGCGAGGAAACCGGCCTGTACGTGCAGGTCGCCGAAGATCCGCTGACCTGCGTCGCGCGTGGCGGCGGACGCGCGCTAGAGTTGATCGACATGCATGGCAGCGATTTTTTTGCCAGCGAATAATTGCATTCGTCCACGAACGCTGCCCGGACAGCGCGTGGCAAGCCTGAAGGCGCGAGCGCCCTCGGCTCCAGACTGGCCTTCCATGGCCTGATTTCTCACAACAGCCAATTCAATCCGAAGATTCGGATAGGCGCACATCCCCTTCCCGAGCCGGATCGCGGACCCCGAGTCCCGAGCAAAGCGTGACACAATGCCGGGTCGGGGCAGTCTGCGCTCGACACACTTCGTTTTCGGTCTTTCTCTCCCCGCTTCGCCATGGCGCTTCCGCAAAAGGAATCCACTCCGATCTTCTCGGATGCGACCGCGGGCACGTTGCGCCTGATCGCCTATCTCGCGCTGGCCGCGGTGCTGATGGTGCTGGACCATCGCAACGGCTGGCTGCACCGGGCGCGCTACGCCACGGCCGCCGCGATCGTGCCGATCTACAAGATCGCAGCGGCGCCGGCCGACTGGGTCCACCAGGCCGGCACCGCGTTCGCCCAGCGCAGCAAGTTGATCGACGAGAATCGGCAACTGCGCGAAGCGCTGTTGCTGGCCGAGGCGCGCCTCAATCGCATGCACGCGGTTACCCGGCAGAACGAGCGCCTGAAGCTATTGCTCGACACCCAGCAATTGCTCGGCATGCACGCACAGTTGGCGCGGTTGATCGACGTGCAACTCGGCCCCACGCGGGATCGCGTGATGTTGAACGTCGGTGCCAACGAAGGCGTGCACGTAGGCCAGACGGTGATCGATTCACACGGCGTCATGGGCCAGATCATCGAGACCCTGCCGCATGCATCGGTGGCGATGCTGGTGATCGATCCCGACCACGCGGTGCCGGTAACGGTCGCGCGAACCGGGCTGCGCGGCATCGCGCACGGCACCGGTGACACGGCGCAATTGGTGGTGCCGAACCTGCCGTTGTCCTCCGACGTGAAAGCCGGCGACCAGCTCGTGACATCGGGATTGGGCGGACGCTTTCCCGCGGGCTTTCCGGTGGGCACCGTTGCGCAATTGAAGCGCGACGCGTCCGGCATGTTCATGGAAGCGCTGGTGAAGCCCGCGGCGGAACTGGAGCGCAGCGGCGAAGTACTGCTGCTGCGCGACCAGCCCGACCCGATCGGTCCACCCGCGCCGGCGCCTGAGGTGGGACCGCCAGCTTCACTGGCGCCGACCGCCCGGGCGCGATCGCAAGGCCAGCCAGCTGAGTCCGCCGGAGCCATTCCATGAATCGCGTGCGCGCGCAGGGCTGGGTCTTCTGGATCGGCATCGCGCTGGCGCTGTTGCTGATGCTGATGCCGCTGCCCGCACTGATCCAGCCCTTGAAGCCGTACTGGCCGGCGCTGGTGCTTATCTATTGGTCGCTGGAGGCAACCGATCGCGTGAGCGTCGGCCTGGCCTTCGGCGTCGGCCTCGCGGCCGACCTTCTGAACGGCGCGCTGCTGGGCGACCAGGCGCTCCGACTCGCAGTGCTGGTGTTCATCGTGCTGCGCTTCCGCTCACGTTTGCGCTTCTTTCCCATGTGGCAGCAGGCACTGGCGGTGTGGCTGCTGCTGCTCAACAACCATGTGTTGCAGGCGCTGATCCGCGCGTTCGCGGGTGACGCACCAATGCCCGCGCTTTCCTGGCTGGCGCCGGCGGTGGGCGCCGCGGTCTGGCCGTTCGTGTTCCTGTTGCTGGACGACGTGAACATCCGCCTGCGCGGCAAGGGCGCGAAGGCGACATGAACGGGCGCAGCGAACTGCCGGACGAACGCGCCAAACGCGCGCGCTTCGGGCGCCGTGCGCTGGCGGGTTTCGCGATCATGCTGGTGATGTTGCTGGGCGTCGCCGGCCGTTTCGTGTACCTGCAGATATTCGAGCACACCGAATACTCCACGCGCGCCAAGGCCAACCGGGTGAGGCTGAAACACCTGCCGCCGCCGCGCGGCCTGGTCTACGACCGCGAAGGCCGGCTGCTGGCCGACAACGTGCCCGCCTTCCGGTTGGACGTGATCCCGGACAAGGTCAAGCACATGGATGACATGCTGCAGCGGCTGTCCGCGATCGTGCCGCTGACGCAGGATGACATCCAGCGCTTCAAGCAAAGCCTCAAACAGCACCGCGCGTTCGAGCAGGTGCCGCTGAAATTCCGAATGACTGAAAGCGACCGTGATCGTTTCGCGATCAACCAATGGCAGTTCCCGGGCGTCAGCATCGATCCGTACCTGACGCGCAACTACCCCTACGGCGACGAATTCGCGCACGTCATCGGCTATGTGGGCCGCATCGACGAGAAGGAACAGCAACGCCTCGATCCCGACCGCTACGCCGGCACTACGCACATCGGCAAGACCGGACTCGAAAAGGAATACGAGAACCTGCTGCACGGCACGCCCGGATACGAGCTGGTCGAGGTGAACGCCAACCAGCGTCCGTTGCGGGTGCTGCAGCGGGTGGCCGCGAAGCCCGGCAAGAATCTCTATCTCACCATCGACGAACGCCTGCAGAAGGCCGCCATCGCCGCGCTCGGCGGGCAGACCGGCGCTGCCGTCGCGATCGACCCGCGCAACGGCAACGTGCTGGCGATGGTGACCATACCGAGTTTCGATCCCAACCTCTTCGTCAACGGCATCAGCCAAGCCGATTACTCCGCGTTGCTGGAAGATCCGGAAAAGCCGCTGCTCAACCGCGCCATGCGCGGGGGTTATCCACCGGGTTCAACGGTCAAACCGTTCCTTGGTTTGGGCGGCCTTGAACTCGGCCTGCGCAAGGCCACGGACACGGTGATGTCGACCGGCACCTGGTACATCCCGGGTTCGTCGCGCGGTTATCGCGATGACGTCCGTTACGGCAGTGGCCGCGTGGACCTGGTGCAGGCCATCACCCAGTCGGTGAATACGTATTTCTATTCGCTGGCCTACCAGATGGGCATCCAGCGCTTCGACGGATGGATGGCCAAGTTCGGGTTCGGCAGCCCCACCGGCATCGACCTGCCCGATGAAACCGGCGGCGTGCTGCCTTCGCCGGAATGGAAGCGCAAGACCTTCAAGCAACCGTGGTATCCGGGTGAAACCGTGATCGCCGGCATCGGCCAGGGTTACTGGATGGTGACGCCATTGCAACTCGCGCACGCGCTGGCCACCCTGTCCGGCGGTGGGCTTTCGCATACCCCCCATTTGCTCGCCGCGACCAGTGATGGCTTGAAAGCGCCGGAGGTTGCCTACCCACAACCGCCGCCCGTGCAGATCACCCATGATCCCGCCGATCTCGCAGCGGTCAGGCAGGGCATGCTGGGCGTGGTATACAGCCCGCTCGGCACCGCCTATCAGGCGGGTGTCGGCAAGGACTTCCCCTACCTGATCGCCGGCAAGACCGGCACCGCCGAGCGCTATTCGCGCACCACCAACGCCTACAACACCAACAAGAATCTCGAGTACCTCGCCGAGCGCCACCGCGCGTGGTTCATCTGCTATGCGCCCGCGGACCATCCGCAAATCGCGATCGCGGTGGCGCTGGAACACGGCGCCTGGGGTGGCAGCGCGGCGGCGCCGATCGCGCGCAAGATGTTGAACCAGTGGCTGGCCGACACACCGCCGTCCGAACGTCCGCCGGTGCCGGTTACCGCGATCGCCACGCAATCGGGCGCGCAAGGGCCCAGCACGCCATGAACGAACTGGTCGCCAGCTTCAGCGGACGTGCGTTCCGGATCGGGCGGCGCATATTTTCGCGTCCGCGGATCGATCTGCCGCTCGCGATCGGATTGCTGGTGCTGGCGTTGATCGGGCTGACCGTGCTGTACAGCGCCAGCAACCTCGACCGATCGATGGTGCTGGGCCAGGCCGCGCGCTTCGTGGCGGGCGCGCTGCTGCTGCTGGCCGTTTCGCGCATCCCGCCAACGCTGCTGCGCGCGTGGACGCCGTGGTTCTACCTCCTGAGCAGTTTCCTGCTGATCGTTCTGATGGTGCTCGGTGAAGGCCGTGGCGCCGAACGCTGGCTGGATCTCGGCGTGATCCGCTTCCAGCCTTCCGAACTCATGAAGCTGGCGATGCCGATGATGGTGGCGTGGTATTTGCACCCGCGTCCGCTGCCGCCGCGTTGGCGCGACATCATCGCGGTCGGCGTGCTGATCGGCATCCCCGCGATCCTGGTCGGGAAGCAACCCGACCTCGGAACGGCATTGTTGATCGCGGCATCCGGCTTGTTCGTGCTGTTCCTCGCCGGCCTTCAGTGGTGGAAAATCGGTGCGATGCTGGCCGGAATCACCGCCGTCGCGCCGATCGCGTGGCACTTCATGCACGACTACCAGCGCGAACGGGTGATGACGTTCCTGCATCCCGAGAACGATCCGCTCGGCACCGGCTGGCACATCATCCAGTCCATGATCGCGGTAGGCTCCGGCGGTGTGCTCGGCAAGGGCTTCAACCAGGGCACGCAATCCAAGCTGGAATTCCTGCCGGAACACACCACCGACTTTATCTTCGCGGTGCTGGGCGAGGAATTTGGGCTCGTCGGCGTGCTGGCGCTGCTGGTGGTGTACGCCTTCATCGTCGGGCGCTGCCTGTGGATTGCCGCCAACGCGCGCGACACGTATTCGCGACTTGTCGCAGGATCGTTTGGATTGGCGTTCATGGTGTACGTGATCGTCAACGGCGGCATGATCTCGGGCCTCTTGCCCGTGGTCGGCGTACCGCTGCCGCTGGTGAGCTATGGCGGCACGTCGGCGATCACCCTGCTGACCGGGTTCGGCGTGGTGATGTCGATTCACGCGCATCGCAAATGGACGCCGTAACAATCGAAGCGGCTCCGCTCGCTCCGCGAGCGGGCGACTTTTGTTTCGGCAAAAGTCGCCAAAACCATTACGCCAGGAGGCGCGCGGAAAAAGACAAGGATGTCCTCCCAAATCCACAAGCGGAAGCGCCGCGTCGCTAGAATGCGCGTTTGCCTTGCAAACCGCGCTGCGCGCGGAATCCGGGACCCGTGATGGACAAGAGTTTCGACCCGAAAGAGATCGAATCGAAGTGGTATGCGCAGTGGGAAAACGCCGGCTGTTTCAAGCCGTCCGGCAAGGGTGAGCCGTATTCGATCCTGCTGCCACCACCGAACGTCACCGGCACGCTGCACATGGGGCATGCGTTCCAGCAGACCATCATGGACGCGTTGATCCGGCACGCGCGAATGTCCGGAAGGAATACGTTGTGGCAGGGCGGCACCGACCATGCCGGCATCGCAACCCAGAAGATCGTCGAGAATCAGCTTGGGGCAGAAGGCAAGACACGCCACGACTTGGGACGCGAGCAATTCGTCGAACGGGTGTGGCAGTGGAAGCAGGAGTCAGGTTCCACCATCACGCGGCAGATGCGTCGCATGGGTGCATCGGTGGACTGGTCGCGCGAGCGCTTCACGATGGACGAAGGCCTGTCCGCCGCCGTGCGCAAAGTCTTCGTCGAGTGGTATCGCGCGGGCCTGATCTATCGCGGCAACCGGCTGGTGAATTGGGACCCGGTGCTGATGACCGCGGTGTCGGATCTCGAAGTCAACAACGTTGAGCGTGATGGATTCCTGTGGTCGATCCGCTATGACGTGATCGGCACGACGGCTGGCGCACCGGATCACGTGGTGATCGCGACCACGCGTCCCGAGACCATGCTGGGCGACGTGGCCGTCGCGGTACATCCCGAGGACGATCGCTACAAGGCGCTGGTCGGCAAGCGGGTGCTGTTGCCGCTGGCGAACCGCGAGCTTCCGGTCATCGCCGATAACTACGTGGACCGCGAATTCGGCACCGGCTGCGTGAAGATCACGCCGGCGCACGATTTCAACGACTACGGCATCGGGCAGCGCCATGCGCTGGATTCGATCAGCATCCTGACACTCGATGCCAGGATCAACGGCAACGGACCGGAAAAATACCGCGGCCTCGACCGCTACGAAGCGCGCAAGCGCATCCTTGCCGACCTTGAAGCCGAGGGCCGGCTGGTCGAAAGCAAACCGCACAAGCTGCAGGTTCCGGTCAGCCAGCGCTCGGACGCGGTGATCGAGCCTATGCTCACGGACCAGTGGTTCGTGGACCTCACGTCGGATAAGGGTCGCGCCGCGATCACGCAGCCGGCGCTGGATGCGGTGCGCAATGGTGACATCAAATTCGTCCCCGAAAACTGGGCGACCACGTACACCCAATGGCTCGACAACATCCAGGACTGGTGCATCAGCCGGCAACTCTGGTGGGGCCACCGTATCCCCGCGTGGTACGACGACGCGGGCAACACTTTCGTCGGCGAAGATGAAGCCGACCTGTTGACGCACTACCCTGAGTTGCGCGGCGAAAACGGCGGGTTGAAACCCGCCCTACGGCAGGACAGCGACGTACTTGATACGTGGTTTTCGTCGGCGCTATGGCCGTTCTCGACGTTGGGTTGGCCATCCGATCAATCGGTGAAGAATGATCGCGGCGAAGTCGTCGCGAACTGGCAAACCGACAAGGTCTTCCTGCCGAGCGCGGTGCTGGTCACCGGCTTCGACATCATCTTCTTCTGGGTCGCGCGGATGGTGATGACGACCCTCTACTTCACGAAGCAGGTGCCGTTCCGCGAGGTGTACATCAATGCGATCGTGCGCGACGCCGAAGGCCAGAAGATGTCGAAGTCCAAGGGCAACACCCTGGACCCGCTGAACCTGATCGACGGCATCACGCTGCCTGCGCTGGTCGAAAAATCCACGAAGTCATTGTTGATCCCGCAGGTGCGCGAAAAGGTCGAGAAACGCATCCGCAAGGATTATCCCGACGGCATCGCGGCGATCGGCACCGATGCCCTGCGCTTCACTTTCGCCGCGCTGGCCAGTTACAGCCGCACCATCAACTTCGACCTGAAGCGCGCCGAAGGCTACAAGGCGTTCTGCAACAAGCTGTGGAACGCGGCGCGGTTCGTGTTGATGAATACCACTTACCCTCTCCCTCCGGGAGAGGGTGGCGCGCAAACGCCGGGTGAGGGTTCGGATCTTGCGAGGCGTCTCGGCGAGCCCGAACCCTCACCCCAACCCCTCTCCCGAGGGGAGAGGGACTCAATTCCCGCGACCGAAGCCGAACGCTGGATCGTGTCGCGGCTGCACGCAACCCTGGCCGAAGTCGAACAGCACTTCGCGACCTACCGCTTCGATCATCTTGCGCAGGCGTTGTACGAATTCGTGTGGAACGAATACTGCGACTGGTTCCTCGAGCTGTCCAAGCCCGCGTTGAACGGCAACGATGCGAACGCCGCGACGTCCACGCGCCACACGTTGCTGGTGGTGCTGGAAACCATCCTGCGCGCACTGCACCCGATCATCCCGTTCATCACCGAGGAAATCTGGCAATCGGTGGCACCGCAGGTCGGTCTGAAGGAGACCAGCATTCTCGAGCGCAGGTATCCGCGCACGGACGAATTCGCTGTCGACGAACCGGCCACTGCCGAGATCGAGTGGTTCAAGGCCCTGCTGACCGGCGTGCGCAAGATCCGTTCGGAAATGAACATCGCCCCGGGCAAGACCATCCCGCTGCTGCTGGCCGACGGCGATGCGGAAGATCGGCGTCGCGTGGTGAAATTTGCCAGCCAGATCGAATTTCTGGCGCGCTGCCAAGCGCCGCGCTGGCTTGGGCGCAACGATGCGGAACCCGCGGCGGCAGCCGCCGTAGTGGGCAACCTGCGCATTTTGATTCCGCTTGCGGGCCTGATCGACCTTGACGCCGAGCGCGCGCGATTGGCCAAGGAGATTGCGCGCATTGCGGGCGAGATCAAGAAATGTGAAGGCAAGCTCGGCAACGCGAACTTCGTTGATCACGCGCCTGCAGCGGTGGTCGAGCAGGAACGCAACCGGCTCACGGACTGGAACGTCCAACTCGACGCGCTACGCGGACAGGCGGAGAAACTGAGCGCCTGACACGGCGCGCGGGGGCCATCATTCGAGCTGGCCGGCTTCCTCGGGAAACAGCACATCGATGAAACCGAACTTCGAAAAATCGGTGATGCGCGAGGGATACAGCCGCCCGATCAGGTGGTCGCACTCGTGCTGCACCACCCGCGCGTGGAAACCTTCGGCCGTGCGGTCGATCGGCGTGCCGCTCGGATCCACGCCCTGGTAACGGATCAACGAATGCCGGCTCACCACCCCGCGCAGGCCCGGCACCGACAGACAACCTTCCCAGCCTTCTTCCATGTCGCGCGACAGCGCCGTGACCAGCGGATTCAAGAGGATGGTGCGCGGCACTTCTGGTGCGTCCGGGTAGCGATCGGAATGCTCGAAGCCGAACACCACCAGTTGCAGGTCCACGCCGATCTGCGGCGCGGCCAGACCCACGCCGTCGGCCGCCTGCATGGTTTCGAACATGTCGGTGATCAGGTCGTTCAATTCGGCGGTACCGAACAGCGCCGGCGGCACCGGGGGCGCCACGCGCAGCAGGCGCGGATCGCCCATTTTCAGGATTTCGCGGATCATGCTTGCTTCCGATGCGATGTCATGGGCGGTTGGCGCGGCGCAGCCACAGAAACGGTGCCGTTGAGAGAAAATGTGCCGTGATGCCGCCGGCGACCAGCGCGCGCGTCAGTGGCTTGCGCGCGGCCGGATCGAATTTGCGAAACCAGCGCCACATGCCGCGATGCTTATGGTAGCTGACGAACACCGGACGATGCGCGCTGGAACCGCCCTTCGCATGGCGCACGCGCACGTCCCCGGCCAGCAGAACCTTGTAACCCGCATCGCGCGCGCGCCGACACAGATCCAGATCCTCGCAATGCAGGAAGTAACCGTCGTCGAACCCGCGCAGCCGCTCGAATGTCGCACGCGGCAGCAGCATCAGCGCGCCGGATACGTTCTCGACTTCGATCGTTGCCTCGGGGATCACACCGGGCACGTCGACGCCTTCAAAACGCGCGTTCTCCAATTCGCGCTTCGCGCGCCCCGTCATTTCGTTCCACGAACGAAGCAGCAACGGGTCGCGACGCCGCGATGCCGGGTCGGGCGCGCCGTCCGCATCGCACACTACCGCGCCGACCACACCGGCATCGGCGTGCGCGTGCAGAACATCCAGCAACCGCGCCAGCGTGTCGGGTTTGAGCATGCAATCGGGATTCAACACCAGCAAGGTACTGCCATGCGCCTGTCGCGCACCCACGTTCACCGCCGGCCCGAATCCGAGGTTCGCGTGATTGTAGATGACGTGCACGCGATCGTCGTGTTCACAGGCGCGCGCAATCGCCTGCGGCACGCTGTCGCGCGAACCATTGTCCACAAGCATCAGCTCGACTGGCGCGCTCGAAGCCAGCGCGCGCGCAGCGCATTCGCGCAACGTGGCGCCACTGTCGGCTGCGACGACGATGATGGAGGTCAGCGATGAAGGCATCCGCGCAGTCTAGCGACACCGGCAACCCGAACCGGGGGTGCACTAAGACCGTCACCTGGAGCCGCGTTGCTTGCGCCAGCGGATCAGGAATGCGCATGACCGTCGGTCAATGCCATCTTCAACACAAATCGTGTGTCCCGGACGAAGGGGAAACCCGCTCCGGCAATCGCGTCGGCGCCGCCATGCGGAGCATCGTCCGCACCCGCCCAGGGAATGTCCTGTACGGGCCCCGGAATATAGGCGTTCCACTCGCCGTAATGACGGGCGGGCGCCGAGCCCGGCCACCCGATCCAGTAGGTGACGGGCACCTGCACGACCCAATGGTCCTTTGCAGCTTCCGGACCGGTTGTCGGAATATTGAAATGCCACCTGCTCGCCGCACGCAGCGACGCATCTGCCAGCACCTTGCGGTAATGCGCCGATTGGCCGGTCGCGGTGTACAAATTGACCTGTCGCGCAGCGGCGTGCGAGACCTGCCCGTTCCTGTCGATCTGCAGAACGAGAAACACCTCGCCACCCACGCGTGCCTGCAAGGCCTCCATTGGATAATCTGGTGGTCGCCGATGGGCATACGACACGGACGAGCCTTTCGGACATTCATCGGGCAGCAGCGTGCGCGCAGATCCCGCCTCGCAACCGAATGCGGCGCTGGCCACGCGCATCCTGGCATGCGTCCCGTCGATCATGTCGGCCACGATCCGCAGCGACATGCCGGCTTCCGCCGCAACGGCTTTGCCATTCGTCATGATGGGCACGAACTGCCAACCCGGCACCGTCGCCTGGACAATCTGGCGCGCCGCAGGCGGCAACTTGTCCAGCTCATGCACGGTATAGCTCTGGACGCTGCCATCCGGATTCACGGTGATCGCGCCGGTAACCACCATGCTTGCCTGGATGTGCGGTTCCGCGGCGCCGGCAGCAGCCGCAACGAGCATGCTCAGCAAGCAACAGGCGACGCCTTTCATCGCAATGCCTCCTTGTCGAGGCTGATGTTACGTTGGCGGCCTCACGGCCGCACGACCAACAGGTCACGATACGCAAGCTGTCGACAATGAACGCGCGCAGGCGCTCGGATCAGGCCGAAGGCCTGCATCAGCCCTGTCCCGGGGCTGTTTCCTGCGAAGGTCTCGACCGGCTGTCCGTACCGAGCGCCGTCAACAACACGAAACGCGGATCCGCGACGAACGGGACACCTTTGTCCGGAACTGCATCGGCACCACTTTTCGATGCAACCTGTCCGCGGTGCGCTTCTGCCCACGGTACCGAATTCACCGGGCCCGGCACGTAGACGTCCCACTGCCCGTACCCAGGATCACCGATTGCCTTCCTCTCCCCCGGAATACCGATGCTGTAGTTGACCGGAACGGTCACGACCCAGTGATCCTGGCCGGCCTCGATGCCGGTCCGCGGAATCTGGAACGTCCATTTGCGCGCAGCCTCCATCGAGACACGGCCCAATTCATGCCGCCATCGACCGAGCGTCGTCTCGTCCGCAAGCCGGCGCAGGTCGACCTGTTCGACCGCCACCTGTGCGACCTTTCCCTGCCGATCGACCTCGATCGCGAGATAGACCGTGCCGCTCACCAGATTCTGGACGAGATTGACCGGATAACTGGGCGGTCGTTTTTCGAGATAAGCCAGGCACGCGCCGTTGGCACACTCCGAAGTCGTGTGGGACTGGGCCGTTTCCGTCCCGAATGCCGCGCTCTCGATGCTGATTGCATCGTGTTCGGCATCGAGCTGCTTTGCGACGATGCGCAACGACATCGACGCCTTGGCCAAAACCGCATTGCCATCGAGCTTGACCGGCGTGAACTTCCAGTGGGGCAGCGTCCCGCCGATCAGTTTGATGACCGGCGCCGACAACTTGTCGCGGTGATCCAGCGAATAACCGTACACGCTGCCGTCTGAATTCACCGCAATCTCACCGGTGACCAGCATGCTCGCTTCGACACTGCGCTTCGCGGCATCCAGCCCGCCGTGCGCGCCGCCCAGGACCGGCAACAACAGGCAAGCCAGCCACCACCACGCCACGCGTTTCATGACGGGCTCCTTGCAATTGCAACGGATCGACCGCGTCCATCCTACTCTTGCGCGTTCGCACGCCGGCGCAGCCTCAGCCCCCGGAGCCAGCCTGGATCGTGATCCGCAGGTCTGGATCGAACATTCGCAGTCTTTCGCGTGCTTCCTCCGCAGCGGCACGGCTGGCGAACGGCCCCACGTGCACGCGCGTAACGGACTTGCCGTCCCAGGTTCCATCGGTACCGCTGGCGGGATAGCCGCGGGCGCGGGCGCGCGCCATCAGCCGGTCGGCATTCGCACGAACCGCATAAGCGCCGAGATCGAGCGAATAACCGGTAGCGGCGACCGGCGCCGCAACGGGCGCGCCGGCAGGCGATGGCGCCGTGGCAGGCGCCGGGGTCTCCGGCGCGGGGAGGGGCTGGGCGGGGACCTGCGGCGGCGGCGGGTTCTGCGAGCCGCTGTCCGCAGCCGGCGACGCCGGCAGGATCGGTTTCAGCGATTCGAACTGGGTCTGGTATTCGTCGGTGATACGCCGCGCATCCTCCGGGTTGCGGATGATGCGCGGCGTGATCAAGACGATCAGTTCGGTGCGGCTGCGGTTGCGATCGGTGGTGCCGAACAGCCGACCCAGCACCGGGATGCGGTTGAGGAACGGCACGCCGTTGTCCTGGGTCGTGTCGGTTTGCTGGATCAGGCCGCCCAACAATACCGTCTGCCCGCTTTGCACCGCGACTTCGGTGCTGAGCGCGCGATTGGTGATGGTGTAGTTCCCGAACTTGTCCTGGGTCGTGGGCTTGCTGACGACCTGCTGGATGTCCATGTACACCAGTCCGCCGGGGCTGACGCGCGGCACCACGTCCAGCAGCACGCCGGTGTCGATGTACTGCACCTGCCCGGCGTTGAAGTTGTCGGCGGTGGAACCGGTGCCGACGCCTGGCACGAGGTAGGTCTGCACCACCGGGATCTTTTCGCCCACCTTGAAGGTGGTTTCCTGGTTGTTGAGCACCACGGTGGACGGCGCCGACAGCACCTTGGCATCGCCGCTGCTTTCCATCGCGCTGATCGCGAACTGCAACTTGTTGCCCGCGAACGAGTAGAACAGCGCATCGCTGGCGTTGTATTGCACGCCACCCAAGCCCACCGCGCCCTGGTGGCGGTGATACGACTCGTTGGTGTTGGGCGGCGATCCCGGCTGGGTGCCTATCAGGCCGCCGAGGTAGTACTGCACGCCGAACTGGAATTCGCCGGTGAGCATGACTTCCATCACCTTGGTCTCGATTTGCACCTGCAGCGGCTTCTCATCCAGCCGCTCGATGACCGGCAAAAGCTTTTCCCACTGACCGGGCGTGGCGCGGATCAGCAACTGGTTGTTCTCGTTGACCGCGGCGATGCGCACGCCTTCGCTGGTGGTGAACGCGAATGCGCCTTGCCCCGCGGTTTGCTGGCGCCGGGTCTGGGTGGCACCCGAGACCATCCCCGCACCGAAGCTTCCGCCGCCGAGATCGTCGCTGCCGTTGCCGCCAAGTCCGCCCGAGAAATTGCCGCCGTCGGGCGAGAAGCTTCCGAAGCCCTGTTGCGAACCGAGGCTGCCGGGGGTCGATTGTTCCAGCGGCGAAAAGCCCGGTGCCACCGCGCCGGCCGAATTCTGCTGGTTGCCGGTGCTGTTGCCGAACAATTCGTTGAGATGCTTGGCGAGATCCGACGCCTTCACGTTCAGCACGTTGTAGACGTACAGCCCCGAAGCATTGCCCGCGCCGTTGTCGATGGTGGTGACGAGCCTGCGCACCTCGTCGAGGTACGACGGCTGCGGCGTGATCACCACCAGCGAATTGCTCTGCTTCAGCGGGATCAGCCGCACCATGCCGGAAAGATTCTCCGAGCGCGGCGCCACCATGTTCATCGCGTTGCCGGAAGTGTTGCTGGTCGCCGGCGCGGAACCGCCAGCCTGCTCGCTGAACAGCGTCTGGAGCTGGTTGACCAGATCTTCGGCCTGCACGTGCTGCAGCGGGATCACCGCCACCGACATGCCCCGCAACCAGTCCACGTCGAAGGTTCGGACGATGCGCTGGTAATTGGCGAGCTCGTCGGGCGTGCCGCCCATCACCAGCAGGTTGCGCACCGGATCGACCAGCAGGAACGCCCTAGGGTCGGCGAATGGCTTCAGGAGCTTCTGCATCGCCTCCGCGGACACGTAGTGCAGCGGAAACAACTGCGCCGCATAACCCGTGCCGGGCGCCACCGCGCCGAGGCCGGGCACGAGGTTGCCGGGCGCAGCCTGTTCCACCGGCACCACGAGATAGCCGCCGTTCTGCTGGACCAGCGCGTTGCCGGTCCACGACAGCAGCATCTGCAGGATCGGCAGCACCTCGGCTTCGGTGACCGGCTGCGAAGTGGCGAAGGTCACCGTGCCCTTCACGTTCGGCGAAATCGAATAGTTCGCGTGCAGCACGTCGCCCAGGATCGCCTTGACCGCGGCCTGCACCGGCTGGTTGTCGAAGTTGAAGGTGATGGTGCCGCCTGCGTTCGTGCCCGCGCCCGACCTGGCTTGGCTCGGCGGATTGATGAACACGCCGGTGCCGTAATGGTTTTCCGGCGCGGTGGCGTTGGCGAGGGTCTGGTTCTGCTGTTCCGTGCCGACGTTCAGCGGTTCGGGTACCGGCTTGTGGGTACCCGCGATCGCCTCGCGCTGCAAGCTGTAGTCGTTGTCCTGGCGGATCTGCGGCGCGCAACCCGCCAGCAGCGCGGCAGCGAAGGCGATCCCCAGCATGGCAAGCTTTCTGTACACGTCATGCACTCCACAACCCGTCTGCGTCAGCCGCCGCCATGATGCGCCGCCCTGCGCCGTTGCGCATCGATGCGCGCCTTCAGCGCCCGGGCGCGCGCCTCGGCAGATGTCGAACCCGTCGCCAGCTTTGGCGACCGGTTCGTGGGCTGCCCGCCCGAACCCGGTATTCCGCGGCGGGTGACCATAGCAGATGCGCCGCTTTCCGCGCTGGGAGCCGCCTGCTCCGGCTCGCCGGGATTGGGGAAGCCATTCGCGGCGGGCGCGCTCGAATCCGGCGCCGGTCCCGGAATCAACTGCAACTGTTGGCGCGACCCTGAGACTTCGACCACCGCACTGCGCGGGTGCAATTCCACCAGCACCGGCCCGCCGCGCGAGGGCTGGCCCTCGACCACGCGGTAATCCCTGCCGTTGCTCTTGTCGTGCAGGATTGCCATCTTGAGGTGCGGCAGCATGATCACGCCGGTCAACTCCAGATCGCCGCTGGAGCCGCCCTCGCCGGTCGCGACCGCCTCGGGTGTGCGGGTGGGACTGAACAGCGGGTGTTGCCACACCTCCGCGAATTTATCCAACGGCGGTACCGCCGGTGCCGGCGTGGCGGCCCCCACCGATGGCAGTCGCGCCGGCGCGGCATTGTCGTGCCAATGGGTGCCACGGCCAAGGCCCGTCCACAAGGCGATCAGCAGCAGCAGCAGGATCGCTGCGGCGATGCCGAAGGTCGGCGTGAGGCGGCGTCGGTCGGCGGCGTTCACGGCGTCGCGGGCCTCAAGTAGCCGGACAAGGTGAGTTGCGCCTGCAGACGGCTGCTGGGGGAACGCGCCACCGTCAGGTTGTCCACGAACAGGTACGGCAGGCCGCGATCGAAATCGTGCAACACCGCGGCCAGCGGCTGCACGCCGCAATCAAGCGTGATGCTGACGCTGACGCGCCGGAACGGTTCGCTGCCCGAGTCCTGCTCGATCGGCATCTTGGATGGCATGCTGCAACCTGCGCCTTCGCGGGCATGCGCCGAGACCACGTCGGTGGCGCGCTGGATAAGGTTCGCGGCCGCCGCACTGGGATCGTTTCCGGACAGGAACGCGTCCACCGATGCGCCGCCTTGTTCCAACTTCGCCACACGTTTTTGCAGTTCCGGTTGTTCGGCGATCGCGGCCGCGTACTTTGCGTGGATCTGCTGCAAATCCTGCATCTGGCCGTCCACGCTGATCAGCGGCGCGACGAACCACCAGTGCAGCAGCAGGAAATACGCAATCGCCAAGACGACCAGCGCCAGCACGATCGCGGCGAGGCGCGACTGCGCGGGCGAAAGCCGCCGCACCATCCGGCGTTTCACTTCAATGGTCATCGGCGCCGCCTTGCTGGCGCACGCGCGCGACCAGTTCGAAGCGCTCCTTGCCGGTGGCGGGATCGGGCTGGATGACCCCTTGCAGCTTGGGTTCCTGCAGCAGCCTGGAACTGCTCAACGTATCGACCAGCGCCGCCGCCTTGGCAGCTTCGCCCTTGATGTCGAGGCCACCGGAATCGTCCAGCGTCAGCGCGTCCAGCCACGCGGTGGAAGGCAGGCGCCGGGTCAGGTCGTCCAGCACCGCCAGCGCGGAAGGGTTTTCCGATTTGCGCTTCACCAGGAACTTCGACGCCGCCAGCGCGCCGGTCAGTTGTGCGCGCAGTTGTTGCGATTGCGTGGCCTTGGCGCGCATCGCCTGCACTTCGTCCTGCATGTCCGCGAGCGCCGCACGGCGGTTGGCGAGCCATTGCGACAGCACCAGCACCGCCAGCAAGATGCAGACCAGGCCAAGGATGAGGTTGGCGCGAAAACGGCGATCCACCCGGTGCGGCCGCTGCGCCGGCGGCATCAGGTCGATGCCGGCCAGCCTGCCATCGGCAGCCTGCACATCCACCGCGTCGGGGTGCACGCCGATCGCGTCGAAGCGCTCCAGCAACGGATCGATTTCCGCCTTGGGCGCAGCGTACAGATCCAGCGCCACCTGCCCCGCCGGTGCCACATCGGCACTCACGCCCACGTCGTAGTACACCTGCTCGGGCTTGAACGGCGTCTGTCGATCCAGCTCATATCCCACGACGCGGCGGGGATCGGCGGCGGCGGCAGCGGGCATCACCAGCCGCCGATACAGCACCTGGGATGCCGGCACCACCAGCAACAGGCGCCGGTCGTCCGGGTCAATCCCTGCACAGGCCTGCACAAATTCGGTGCGCTGGACGTCCAAGGGCAGCGCCGGCGCAATCGCGGCCAATGTCGCGCCGGTGCGCGCACGCCAGACCGTCGCCGCCCCGGAAACCTCCCTCAGCCACAGCACGTCCGGCCCGCGCTGCACCCACGCACGCCATCGCGCAGGCAGCATCGCGGTCAATTCGCCGCCCCACCAGCGCAGGAAGCCGGGCACCGGCGAACGCCGCCAAGCCAGCTTTGCGCGTTCCAGGGATTGTGCGCCTGCAGTCGTCATCATGAGAACCGTTTCAGGGCGCCGCCCAATCAGCGCGCCAGTCCAACACCTTGTACGGGCGCGCCTGGGTCCCCGTCAACGCCAAGCGCAAGGTGACATCCAGTCCCACGCGTGTCCCGTCGGGCATGGTCGCGGTGCTGAAGACGCGCTCGACCACGCCGCCATACCCCGCGACCAGAGGACCGTTGGCGACCCCGCCGAAGGTACTCCCATTGCCGGCGCCGCGCTGCGCCGCACGGGTGCGACGTTGCTCGACCATGGCGCGCGCCTGGTTTTCGCCGGTGCCCTTCAGGGCCGCCAGCGGCAACGGCGACGCGTACGACGCATCGGGGAAATTGCGTCCGGAAAAGACCGTCACCGCACTTTCGACCCTGGAGAACAGATCGGCATTCATGCCCGGCAACCGCGCCAACTGCTCGATCGCGCGGAAGGGACCGCGCGGCTGGACGTTCCCGCCACGGTTGCGCGAAGCAGAAGGCAGTCCACCTCCCTGACCGTTCGGCGAATCGCCACGCCAGTCGACCATCGTGTTCGCGAGTTGGTCGGCGCGCGTGCGATCCAGGCCGGCCGCCTCGAACAGATCCCCCAGGAGATTGGACGGGCTCGCGTTGAGGTCGACCAGTCCGCTCACGTCCACCACCTGCACCACGACCTTGGCGCCGTCGAAATCGAAGCGGTACTTCCGGCCATCCGGCACCCACTGACCACGAAGATCGGGGGCGCGCAAGCCCGCAACCGCGTGCGCAAGCCCAGCCTCGGCGGCCAACTCCGCACGGACGCGTTCGGTCCCATAGAGCGAAGCCTGACTCTGGCTGCGGGATGCGGCGGCGACACCGATCAACAGCGCGGACAAGAGCATCGTGACCCACAGGACGAGCAGCAAGGCGGTGCCGCGCTGGTGCCCGGTCATGGCTCAGCTCCCGTCTGCACCCCGAAGCCTTCGCCGGTGCGCAGCGGAATCACCATGTCGGGGAACGGCACCCGTGCGCGCCACGCTGGATCGAGGTGGATGCGCACCGCCAGCGGCAAACCGTTCACCGCCCCCCAATCGTCGCGCCACGCCGCCGGCTTGCCGAACGCCGCAGCCGCGAGGTACTGGAACTTGCCGCCCCGCAGATCCGACAGCAGAAGATGTGTCACGGGGTTCGCGGTTTCCGGCGCGTCGGCCGTGTAAGGCTGGTACGCGAGTTCGAGCGACAGCCCGCCCGAGGGGTTCTTGTGAAGGCTGATCGTCTGCACATACAACCCTGCATGGCCCGACTGCATGGGCAGTGGCGCGACGTAGTGCATCGACGTCGCGTCGCCTGCGAACATTCGCGCACGTGTATCGCCTTCGGCAAGATACGGCTGCAATTGCGCCGCCGACACGTAGCGGCGCAGGAACTGTTGGACGGTGCGCACGTTCTCGCTGCGCGCCATCACCGCATCCGCGGCATGGGTGATGCGGGTGGCGCCGGCCATCGCACCCCAGACACCCAGCATCACCAACGCCAGCAGCGTCAGCGCCAGCAGGATTTCCAGCAAGGTGAAACCGGCGTGCCGGACGCGCTTCATTGCGGACTCGGCGGCGCGGCCTGCGCGCGCTGGGTGGAAAGTCGCAGCGTGCGACCCACACCGTACTGCACCGCGATATCGAGCTGGTAAAGATCGATGCCGGGCGCCTGCGCAAGCATCACATTGCCCTGTTGCAACGCCACCCCACCGGCCGCACCCGAAGATGGCGGCGAGCTTGGCAGCCCATGCACCTTCAAGGTCCAGCGCATGCCGTCGGCGAAGGTCCCGGAACGCGTTTCATCTTTGAGCGGTGCTTGCAGCCCCTGCTCCGACAACAGGCTTTGCGCGCGCTCGACCGCGGTATCGAGCGCCGCGCTGCGGGCGGCGTTGTGGGCGGATTTGCCCAGCGCACCCAGCCCGATCGCGAACGCGATGGCCAGCAATGCGATTGCCGCCAGCACTTCGATGAGGGTAAAACCGCGACTCACGGCGATGTCCCATTGCGCGCGACAGTCACCGCGCCGGTCAACCAATCGACGTCCACGCGTACGCTGCGCCGGTTGTCGCCGAGCACGACGTTGCCGCCGCTGGAACTGCCGTCGGGGAAATAACGGATGCGCGCGATGCCGGCCCTGTCCGCCTCTTCCGCCGCCGAGGTCACGCGCACGTTCGCGTCCGCGGGAAACGCGCGTGGATCACGCCCCGGCGCGGCCCATGCGTGTTCGCGGAGATCGATGGTGAACCACTGCGGTCTGCCGCTCGCGATGGCACGGATGCGGGTGTCGCGCAGACCCGCCGCCACCCGTTGCGCGGACGCTTCCAGTTGCCCACGCGAGCGGCCGCGCAACGAAACTGCCGTGGCCGTGACGGCGATCGCGATCAGCACGATCACCGCCAGCATTTCGATCAGGGTAAAACCGACAGCGCGTGGCGTGCGCGGTTGCACCCTATTGCCAATTGCCGTAATCACGGTCGATGCCCTCGCCGCCGGGCTTGCCGTCGCGGCCGTAGAACATGATGTCGTACTGGCCGTGCTTGCCGGGATAGACGTATCCATACGGATGTCGGAATGGATCGTTGAGGTCCGCGGGTTTCGCGTACGGGCCGTTCCACGACGGCGCGTTGAGGGGCTTGGTGATCAGGTCGTCCAGCGCCTTCGGCGGTGACCCGTTGTCGAGCGCGTAAGCCTGCACATCCTGGTCGAGCTTGGTGACGCCGATCTTGCCGGCGTCCCATTTTCCGGTATCGACCCGGCCTGATACCGAACGTGCCACGATCACGCCGACGATGCCCAGCAGCACGATCACGGCGAGCATTTCAAGCAATGTGAAGCCGCGCTTGCGTTGCGATCCGTTTGAAGGATGGATAACCATGGAACGTCCTCGTATGAGCTTGGCGATTTTCCGCCCCCTTGGGTCAAGGGGGAGCTGCGCAACGCGCAGCAGGGGATTGTGGGGACATGATCATTCAATGAAACGACAATATTTCAAGCTCGGCGATGCCCCCTCATTGAATGCTTCCCGTCAGGCTCAGCAATGGCAGCAGGATGGACAGCATGATGCCTGCCACCAGCAGCGCCATCACGATCGTGAGCACGGGCACCAGCGCGGACAGCATCTTGTCGATGGCGCTTTTCACCTCGCCGTCGTAAGTGTCGGCTGCGCGCAGCAGCATGTCGTCCAGCGTGCCCGATTCCTCGCCCACCAGGGTGATCTGGATCGCGAGCTTCGGGAAACTGGTGTGCGTGGACAGCGCGTGCGAAAGCGAATCGCCGCCCTTGACCGCTTCGATTGCCGGTTCCAGTTGTTCCGACAACTCGTGGTTGGAGACCACCTGGCGCGCGATGCCCAACGCGGCCAGCAGCGACACACCATTCTTCAGCAGTGAACCCAGCGTGCGCATCAGGCGCGCGGTGTCGACTTTCAGCAACAGCGAGCCCAGCACCCGGGCGCGCAGCAATCGCGCATCGAACGCCCGTCGGGTTTCGGGATCGCGCATCCGTGTGGACGTCCAAAAGCCCGCGACCACCATCGCGGCCAGCACCAGCAGTCCCCAATCGTGCAGGAACGTCCCGATGGCCATCAGCACCCGCGTGATCAGCGGGATCTGCACGTTCATGTCGTGGAAGATCGGCACGAACTGCGGCAGCACGTAAGCCAGCAACAGGACCAGCGAACCCAGCACGCCGAACAGCAGGAACGCGGGGTACACCAGTGCACCGATCACGCTTTCCCGCAGCTTGCGCGCGCGTTCCAGGTAATCGGCCAATCGTAACAACGCCGCATCCAGCGCACCGCCGGCTTCGCCCGCCCGCACCATGCTGAGGTACAACTTCGGGAACACGCCGTGTTGTTCTTCCATCGCGCGCGACAGCGAGGCGCCGCCGCGCACCCGATCGCGGACGCGCTCGACCACGTGACGTGCGCGTTCGCCCTCCGGCAATTCCAGGAGCATCTGCAACGCGCGATCCAGCGGCAGTCCTGCGTGCAGGAGAATGCCGAGTTGCGAAGTGAACTCGACCAAGGCGCTGCCGGCGAGCGACTTTCTTCGCAACCCCCCGAGCAGCGAACCACCGCCGGCGGCGTCGCTCGCTTCCAGCGGCACGTTGCCCTGTTCCTGCAACCGCTGGATCACGTCCTCGACGGACGCGGCATCCATTCGCCCTTCCACGGTCTCGCCGCTGGGCGTGACGGCCTTGTAGCGGAAGGATGCCATCAGATCATGTCCACGGACGCGCAGGACTCGAATTGCTGGAGAGCGGGCGCGACCAAATCGGCAGGGATAGCCGAATTGAGCGCCATGGGCGGCCCGCAGGCCGAGCCACATGGACGTGGCGAGTCAGCGCGGCAAGAGGCGCATACATGCCAGTACATGAGAGCCTAACTCGCCGCGTCCGCGTCTCGCCCTGAGGGCGATTCGCTACGCGAATGTCCGCTCCGGCATCCTGCCTTCGCACTGCAAATACCACCGGCGTGCAAGCTGCCGAGCGCAGCAGGTTGTCCCGCGATTCGTCAGGCTTCCTGCGTGACACGAAGCACTTCCTCGATGGTCGTGAGTCCCGCCAATGCCTTGCGCAACCCGTCCTCGTACATCGTGCGCATGCCGCTCGCCCGTGCCGCGCGTTCGATAGCGGACGCATCGGCGTGTTGCATCAGCAATCGTCGCAGCGTGTCGTTCATCGTCAACTGCTCGATGATCGCCAGCCGCCCATAGAAGCCACTGGGGTTCTCGGGCGTGGGCCGCGCCCGGTACAGACGCAGCGGACGTTCATCGGTAAGCTTGTCGAGGCCGAGTTCCGCGACCATCTCCGGCAGCGGCTCGTAGGCTTCGGTGGCATCGGGATCAAGGCAGCGCACCAGCCGTTGCGCGACGATCGCGTTCACGGTGGAGGCCAACAGGTAATCCTCGACCCCCATGTCCAGCAGGCGCGTCAAGCCGCCCGCGGCCGAATTGGTGTGCAACGTGGACAGCACCAGGTGGCCGGTGAGCGCCGACTGGATCGCGATCTTGCACGTTTCCAGATCGCGCATTTCGCCGATCATGATCACGTCGGGATCCTGGCGGACGATCGAACGCAGGGCGCCCGCAAAATCCAATCCGATCTGGGGCTTCACCTGCATCTGGTTGACGCCTTCGAGCTGGTACTCGACCGGATCCTCGACCGTGATGATCTTGCGGTCGGGCGTGTTGATCTTCGACAGCGCGGTGTACAGCGTGGTGGTCTTGCCTGAACCCGTGGGACCGGTGACCAGCAGGATTCCGTTCGGTTGCTCCAGCACGCGCAGGAAAGGCGGCAGCGTGTGCTCGTCGAAGCCGAGCGAATCGAAATCCAGGACCACGTTGCCGCGATCGAGGATGCGCATCACCACCGATTCGCCGAAGCTGGTGGGAATGCACGACACGCGCAGGTCCAGTTCCTTGCCCTGCACGCGCAGCATGATGCGGCCGTCCTGCGGCAGGCGGCGCTCGGCAATATTCATGCGCGCCATGATCTTGATGCGCGAGATCATCGCGGCGGTGCTGGAGGCCGGCGGGGCCTCCACCTCGTGCAATACGCCGTCGATGCGGTAGCGCACCTTCAGGCGATTCTCGAACGGCTCGATGTGGATGTCCGAGGCGCGCGCTTCCACCGCGCGCTGGATCAGCAAGTTCACCAGCCGGATCACCGGCGCTTCGGAGGCAAGGTCGCGCAGGTGCTCGATGTCGTCATCACCGGATGCGTTTTCGCCGCCTTCGCCCAGCCCTTCGACGATGGTGCCGAGCGCGCTGCGGCCTGCGCCGAACCAGCGCTCGATCAGGTCGTCGATTTCCGAACGCACCGCGACCATCAGGCTCACGGGCCGCCCGCACGCCAACCGCACCGCGTGCGCGATGTACGGATCGCCCGGATCTGCCGTCGCAAGCTGCAACGCGGGCCCGGATTCGCCCACCGGTACCGCGTGGTATTGCTTCATGAAGCGCACGGAAAGGGCGGTTTCCGGCGGCGCATCGGGCGCGTCCTTCGCGGACAGCAGCGGCAGCTTCAGCGTTTCCGCCCAGGCTTCCGCCAGATCGCGCTCCGAAACCAGCCCCAATCGCGCCAGCAACGCGGTCAGGCGCGTTTCCGGCGCCTCTGCCAGCAAACGTTCGGCGCGCGCGAGATCGTCCTGCTTCAACCGCCCGCGTTCGACCAGCAACGCGCACGCACTCGCCCCCGCCACGTCCTCCACGGGCCGAGGCTGCTCCGCGCCCGGCTGCACGACCGCCGACATCACAGGTTTCTCATGCTCGCTTGTCCACCACGGCGCCATTGGTAGCACACCTGCCCGGCCAATGCGAGCCGCACGACAACGCCCATTCAATGCCGGGTCACCGCCCCCGGTGCGGACGGTGCCATGGGCGAGGCTGCACGCAACAAAACCGCCGGCGGACGCCGGGGGGGTTCGCTCAAACCCTCGCTGCGCTACATCGAAGCCGATGAGGACGGCGCCATCGAGTAGGAGAGGTGCAGGGTGATCTTGTCGCCCCTCTTCAGATGCTGGCTGGCATCGGGAAAATGCACCTTCAGGGTGCCGTCATCGGTGCGGACCTCGACGATGCCGTTGCTGCTGACGGAGCGTACGGTGCCGGCCATATCGTGCTGGCCCATGACATCCGTGGACTGGGAAGCCTGCGGGATGCGCGGAGGCAATTCCTGATTGGCTTGGCTGGTCGGCGTGTTCTGGAAGGGCGGCGTGTGCGTCATCGAACCCGACTGCGGATGTTGGGGCGCCGTCTGGGTCAGCGCAATGGGCGCAGCGCAGGCCAACGCGATGGCCGCGGCAATGCTCGATATCGAATGTATGCGTTTCATGAAAACCTCCTTGCGAGAGAGTCCCTGGTCCGGTTCGCAACCTGGTGCGGACCGAAAGCCACCGATTTGGGTGGCCTTCCCACTTCACGCCGCGCACACCGTCGGGTCAAGGCGTGCGGGCATCGGCATTCAGCAGGCCTGAACAAGCAAGTCAGCGGCGACTCAGCCTCGAGTTAAAGAAACGCAAAAAGCAGGAGTGCGCTGCTGGAATTGCCAGGCGTAGCCGCTTGTTCGGGAAGACCACTCAACACTCGACCACATTCACCGCCAACCCGCCGCGCGACGTTTCCTTGTACTTGTCCTTCATGTCGCGGCCAGTGTCGCGCATGGTCTTGATGACCTTGTCGAGCGACACGCGGTGCTTGCCATCGCTGCGCATCGCCATCCGCTGCGCGTTGATGGCCTTGACCGAGCCCATCGCGTTGCGTTCGATGCAGGGAATCTGCACCAGTCCGCCGATCGGGTCGCAGGTAAGCCCGAGGTTGTGTTCCATGCCGATCTCGGCGGCGTTCTCGACCTGGCGCACGCTGCCGCCCAGCGCCGCAGTGAGGGCGCCGGCGGCCATCGAACACGCCACGCCAACCTCGCCCTGGCAACCGACTTCCGCGCCGCTGATCGAGGCGTTTTCCTTATAGAGGATGCCGATCGCGCCGGCGGTCAAAAGAAAATCGATCACGCCCTGCTCGTTCGACATCGGGCAGAAGCGGTCGTAGTAGTGCAGTACCGCGGGCACGATGCCGGCCGCGCCATTGGTGGGCGCCGTCACCACGCGGCCGCCCGCGGCGTTTTCTTCGTTCACTGCAAGCGCGTACAGGTTCACCCAGTCGAGGATCGTCAGTGGATCTTTCAGCGCAGCTTCCGGCCTGTCGCGGAGTTCCGAACACATGGCCGGCGCGCGACGCTTGACATGCAGGCTGCCCGGCAATTCGCCCGGTGATCGCAGGCCACGCGCGACACAGTCCTGCATGGCGTTCCAGATCGCCAGCAAACCCGAACGAATTTCCGATTCGCTTCGCCAGACCTTCTCGTTTTCCAGCATCAGTTGAGCAATGCTCGTGTCGTGCTGCTCGCACAACGCCATCAACTCGTCGCCGGAATGGAACGGATGAGGCAGCGGCGTGGTGTCGGCCACGATGCGGTCGGCGGCGGCTTCGTCGGCGTTGACCACGAAGCCACCGCCCACCGAGTAGTAATCGCGTGTGACGATCACGTCGCCCGCTGCGTCGAACGCCGTGTAGCGCATGCCATTGACGTGGTACGGCAGCTTTTGGCGCTTGTTCCAGACAAGATCAGTCTTTTCGTCAAATCGGATTTCGTGCGCGCCGTGCAACCGGATGCGCTGGTCGCGCCGCACCCGTTCCAATAGCGGCGGAATGGCGTCGGGATCGATCCGGTCCGGCCAGTTGCCTTCCAGCCCGCAGATCACCGCTTTGTCGGTGCCGTGGCCGCGTCCGGTTGCGGACAGCGAGCCGTACAGCTCCACCTGCACCCGTGCCACGCGATCGAGAACCTGCCCCGGACTTGATCCGGGGTCACCCGTTTCCCCGAGCCAGCGTTCGACGAAACGCGCGGCAGCGCGCATCGGCCCGATCGTGTGCGAGGACGACGGGCCAATGCCGATCTTGAAGATGTCGAAGACGCTGACGGACATTGCAGTTCGTAGCCTACTCGATGGCGGCTGCGTTCCAGCGGCCATTGACGGGGTGCCGCTGGACGCTGACGCCTGACGGTTCATGCGAGTGCCAACCGGCACTATTGTATGCGACACCCGAATGGGCAACTTGACCCCGAATGCGCCTGGCCCTCTACCAACGCGACGACTGCAAGCTGTGCGACGAAGCAGTCGCGCTGCTGGCACGGGTGCGCGCGCCGGATTTCGAAAGCGTGTGGATCGACGATGACGCGGACCTGGAAGCGCGCTACGGCGAACGCGTACCGGTGTTGCGCGATGCGGACTCCAACCGCGAACTGGGTTGGCCGTTCGATGCAGGTGACTTGCAAGCATTCCTCGCGATGTAAAGCTCCTGGCGGGTTGCGCGGCCGCCGCATCGAGCCGGGCCGCAGCAGCTCGTCGCCGTATTCAACGCTGCGAGGATTTCTCGGGCGAAGGCGAGCCGCCGCCGCCGAGCGGTTGCACGACGTGCACGGGCGCACCGGTCGGCTCGTCGCATGGCCCGGTATCCACACGCAGCCGTGGCAAGTGCTGCGGATAATTGCGCCGGAGGAAATCGATCAGGCCCTCGCGCACGCGGCAGCGCAAGTCGAAGTTCAGGCCTGAATTCCTGCTGCTGACCAGGATGCGCAACTGCATCGTGCGCTGGTCAGCGTCGGTCACCTGCAGCACGAACACGCGCTTGTCCCACTCCGGCGCCCCGCGCACCAGCCGCTCCAGTTCGGCGCGTATCGGCGCTACCGGCAGTCCGTAGTCCACGTACAGGAATACCGTTCCGAGAATTTGAGAGTTGGTGCGGGTCCAGTTCTGGAACGGATTTTCGATGAGCCATTGCAACGGAATCACCAGCCGTCGCTCATCCCAGATCTTCAGGACCACGAACGTACCGGTGATTTCCTCGACGCGTCCCCATTCGTTTTCGATGATCAGCACGTCATCGAGACGGATCGGCTGCGCCAGCGCGATCTGCAGGCCGGCCAGCAGATTCCCCAGCACGGGCTTGGCCGCAAGCCCGATCACGAGGCCGGCAACGCCCGCCGAGGCGAGGATGCTGGCGCCGAATGCCTGCACCTTGGGAAACGTCATCAGGATCGTGGCCATGCCCAGCGCCCCGATCAACAGCATCGCCGAACGCGACAGCACCTTTGCCTTCGTCTGCACCTGGCGCGCGTGCAGGTTGTCTTCGACATTCACGGGATGGCGCAAATTGATCGCCTGCTCCAGGCCGGACACCGCTCGTATCGCCAGCCAAGTCAGCGCGGCGAGCACCGCCACGCTCACGGCGTGGTGCAGCGCCTTGAACCACACCGTATTCGGCAGTCCGAGGCTGGCGCTCATCAACGCAAACTGCAGGGCCAGCAGCGGCAGCACCGTTTCGAAAGGCCGCTCGCAGCGCTGCAACACGATCGCCAGCACCGCGTCCGGACGCAGCATGCGCCGTGCCGCGAAACGCAGCACGTTGAAGATCACGATCGCGATGATCAGCGCGGCAATCAGCACCAGCGCCACCCGCGCCCACGGTTGCGCGAGGATGTCGTGAAGGAAATCCATCACCGTTCTTCCGTGAAGGTGGAACGATCATCGTAATCGCGACCGGCTGAATCCTCGCAGCCGTGCGATCGCCAAGCGACGATCGTCAGCGCGATGCACGCAACTGCAGGTGTCCGTGCACGGTGACGCCGTTGCCGATCATCGAAAGATCGGCCCATTGCCCCGTGCCGATCCCGAAATCGAGCCGTTTCAACTGCGCGGTGACGTCGAGGGTTGCGGCATTGCCGTGCGGCGTGAACGCGACGGTGAGGGCGACCGGCTTGCTGACGCCGCGCAGCGTGAGCACGCCGTCGGCGACCACCTTGCCGTCGCCGCCTTTGCGAAACGCAGTGGTCACGAAATGCGCCTTGGGGAATTTCGGCGCGTCGAAAAAGTCGGCGCCCAACGCGGTGTGGTCGCGCTCGCTGTTCTGGCTATCGAGGCTGGTGATGTCGACGGTCACATCGAACTTCGCGCGCGCTAGGTCGTTCGGATCGAAGTCGATTGCAGCATTGAAGCGCCGGAACCGACCCGTGTATTCGACATTCTGATAAGTATTGGCAAAGCCGAGCGTGCTGTGCGCGGCGTCAACCTGCCAGGTTTGCCCCAGCGCGGGTGCGGCCAATACAAGCGCCGTCGCGGTGCACAACCATCCGAAACGTTTCATCACTGTACTTCTCCACTCTTCCTCCGCGGTCCAATCGTCATGCGCCACAGCACGTCGTCGCGCTCCTTGAAGTGATGCCACAAGGCCGCGCCGACGTGCGCCACCAGCAGCGCGACCAGAACCCAGAACAATGTCTGGTGCAGCAGCAGCGCGCGTGGTTTCCATAGCGGATCGAACCCGCCCGTCAAACTCGGCAGATCGAACCAGCCGAACCATACCAGCGGCGCGTTGGCGGCCGAATTGAACCACCAGCCGCTGAGCGGGATCGCGAGGATCAGCCCGTACAACGCCAGGTGCAGCGCGTGCGCCGCGTGCCGCTGCCAGCGCGGCATCGCCGGCGGATCGGCAGGCCGCCTTTCGGTGAGCCGCCAAGCGATGCGCAGCAACACCAGCGCCAGGATGGTCATCCCGATCGACTTGTGCAACGCGAACACCCTCACCTTCGCAGGCGTGAGCCCCATCTGCACCATCGTCAAGCCAATCGTGCCCTGGGCAACGATCAACAGCGCGACGAGCCAGTGGAACACGCGGACCAGGGCGCCCCAGCCTTGTTCAGTGCTGCGCAGCGGCACGCGCCTTCTCCGCAGCCTGCTGGTAGTCGTACTCCGCCCGGCGATCGAGCTTGGCTTCGATTTCGAGCCGGACCGTCACTTCGGTGCCGACCGCCTTTGGAAACGCAGTCATGCCGAAGCGCGTGCGATCGAGTTTCGCGTGACCCGAAAAGCCCGCGATCGTTTCGAAACCGAACAGGGTCGTGCCCACCCGATTGACGATGAAATCAATCTTTACCGGCACGGTGACGCCACGCAGCGTCAGCGTGCCGTCGAGCGTACCGGTTTGTTCACCGGTTTTGGCCACGGTGCCGCTTTCGAAATGCGCCAGCGGAAATTGCCCGGCAGCCAGGAAATTCTTGCCCATCACCGCCGCATTCCATCCCTTGTCGCCAAGATCGGCGGAAGCAAGGTCGATGTCGGCCACGATTTTCGATGCGCCCCAGTCGTCCGGATCGAATCGCAACCAGCCGCGCGCGATCGCCAGCCTTCCGACCGGTTTGGAATAGCCATCGTGGTCGGCACTGAACAACACCTGCGAATGCACGGTGTCGATGCGGTAGTCCAGTGGATGCGCCTGCGCGACGCCCGCCACGCACAATGCCACAGCCGCGATGGGGATCAGCAGTCGGTGCATTCGGAAATCCGTTTTGGGAGCCAGCATACACGGGGACCGGCGGAATCTGGCCGCCATCGCGCGCACGTCGGGCAAATTTGCGGCATCATCGCCGTTCAGGCGATTCGCGAGGGGGCTCCATGTTCGCAACGCTGCTGATGGCGACTGCGCTCGCCGCTGCCGCGCCACCAGCGCCGCCGCCGCTCGCCGCACCGTTCGTGCCGCCCACGCCGATCTTCCGCAGTTACGGCGTCGCCGAGGGCCTGTCATCAATCGAGGTGTATACGGTCACGCAGGACGAGGCGGGTTATCTATGGATCGGCACCCACGCCGGACTGGTGCGCTACGACAGTCGCGAGTTCCAGGTATTCCGGCACGATCCCGCGCAACCGGATTCGCTGCCCGCCAACGACGTGTCGGCCGTGATCGTCGACCGCGCCAACCACGTGTGGGCAGGCGGCGAAGGCACCGGTCTCAATCTGTACCAACCTGCGACAGGCGGTTTCCGACACTGGCTGCACGACGCCGGGCACGCTGACAGCTTGTCGGCCAACGACGTGATGGCGATCGTGCAGGACAAGTCCGGCGCGATCTGGGTCGGGGTTTACGCCGGCGGTTTGAACCGGTTGAATGCCGACGGCCACGGTTTCGCGCATTGGCGCCACCAGAAGGACGATCCCGCGAGCATCGCTTCGGACAATGTCACCGCGCTGGCACCCGCTGCCGATGGCGGCATTTGGATCGGCACCGACGCCGGACTGGACCGGATGGATCCGCAGGGCCACATTCGTCACGTCGCGCTGCCCGGCCTCGCGAATCCGCCCACCGTCTGGCAACTACGTATCGCGCCCGGCGGCGTGGATGCCTCCACCGGCGCCGGGTTGTTTCATGTCGATACGAACGGAAGTGCGAAGCTGATCGGCGCCGCACGCGAAGCGCTGGCCAGCTTGCGCGACGATGATGGCAGTATGTGGATCGCCCAACGCGGCGGCCTCGTCCGGATCGACGCCGATGGTGCCACGCGATTCGAAGAACCCACGCCCGGGGTGGCTGGCAGCCTGCCCGGCCACCTTCCCGACAGCTTGTTCCGCGATCACGAGGGTGGCCTGTGGGTGGCGATGATGGACGGCGGCCTTGCCTATCTGCCTCCGCAATGGCGCGCCTTCAGCATGTACAGGCATGTGCCGGGCGACGCGGCCAGTCTCGCGCGCGATCGCGTCGATCCCATCAGCGGCAAGGTCGAACATGCCGCGGTTCCCGATCTGAATCGCATGTCGATCTCGGCACTGGCCGAAGACGCCTCGGGACGCTTGTGGATCGGCAGCCACAAGGCTTGTTTCGTGTGGGACGGCAAGCGCCTGCAAGCCATCGCCGCAGGGGCTCCTGCATTGAAGCACGGCGTGTGGCGGATGCTGGCCGCGCGTGACGGCGCCATCTACGTCGCCGGCGTCGGGGCCGGTGTGTTCCGTGTCGACCCGCATACGTTTGCCGTCCAGGCACTCGCGCCGCCAGACGCAGACGAAGGCGCCAAGGAAATCGTGCAAATGCGCGAAGCGGCGGACGGATCGATCTGGGCCGCGAGTCGTGCGGGGCTTGCACGGCTTGCACCGGGCGCCACCGCATTCGCATTCGTGCCGGGCGTTGCCCGCAACGACATCCATGCCTTCGCGTTCGGACCCGATGATAGATTGTGGATCGCGCGCACGGCCAGCCTGAAGGCTATCGCCTCGACCATGCCCGCGCCACCCTCGCCACCACCGTCGATGCCGCACAAGGCTGGCCGGACACGAGCGTGCTCGGACTGCAGGTCGGCGAACGGGGCCGCGTGTTCGCGCTCGGCACCCGCAACCTGCTGGTGTTCGATCCGCATAGCCGGCAATTGCACGCATTCGCCACCGCGGAAGGGCTGGCCACGACCGATTTCACCGGCGACGCGCTGCTGGCCACCGGCCACGGACAGCTGTTCGCCGGCAGCCTCGTGGGCGTGGTGGGCATCCGCACCGCCGAGCTTCCGTGGCTGCTCGCGACACCAAAGATCGCACTGGAATCGGTGACCGCGCGTCGCAACGGCAAGCTCGTGAACCTCGACTCCGGCCAGCCCATCGACCTCGACTGGCGCGACCGGGAACTCACCGTCACGGCGCAGGTGCTGTCGTTCGTCGATCCCGCGCGCAACCAGTATCGCTTTCGCCTGCAGGGGTTCGATCCGGGCTGGGTGGATACGGGCAATCGCAACGTCCGGGAACTGTCGGTGCTGGAACCCGGCAATTATCGCCTGCTCGTCAGCGGCCGCACCGGCGATGGCCCGTGGAGCGCGCCGCTGGGCGTGCTTTCGCTACGCGTGGCGGCGGCGCCCTGGAACACGCCTTGGGCGTGGGCGCTGTACCTGATTGCGATCATCGCGCTGCTTGCGTGGGCCGTGTGGGCGCTGCGCCGGCGCCTGCAACAACAACATCGTCTCGCACTCAGCGAGGAACGCCAGCACATCGCCGAGCAGGCCAACACGGCGAAGTCGCGCTTCCTCGCCAACATGGCGCACGAAATCCGCACGCCGCTCACAGGCGTGCTGGGCATGACCGAGTTGCTGCTGAAAACCCAGCTCAACGATCGCCAGCACCAGTACGCCGACGCGATCCGGCGCTCCGGCGCGCTGCTGCTGCGCCACGTCAACGATGCGCTGGACGTGGCCCGCATAGAAGCCGGTCGACTGGAACTCAACAGCGCGCCGTTCGATCCCGCGACAATCCTGCGCGAAATTGCCAATGCGGATGCCGGGCTCGCCGCGCAGAAAAATCTCACGATCGACGTGCTGGTCGCGTCCGATGCGCCGCGCGCCGTGCGGGGGGATGCGCTGCGGGTGCAGCAGATCCTGTTCAACCTCACCCACAACGCTCTGAAGTTCACCACCCACGGCGGCATCACGCTCAAACTGGACCGCGACGGGGATGGCATCGCCTATCACGTGATCGACAATGGTCCGGGCATGACCACCGAAGAATGCGCGCGGATATTCCAGCGTTTCGAGCAGGCCCGACCACGGGCGGCTGCAGCCCGGCAGCGGACTTGGCCTTGCGATCAGCCGCGAACTGGTGAACCTGATGGGCGGTCGCATCGGCGTGCAATCGGTGCCGGGACGCGGCAGCACTTTCAGCGTGCAGCTTCCGCTGGCTGGCGTGGCGCTACCCGCGGGCCCCGCGCAAACAGCGCCGCGCATCTCCGCTCCGTCGATGACCGCTGCATCGCGCGCAGTTTCCGCCGGCGCGCCACAACCTCGCGTGCTGCTGGTCGAGGATGACCCGGTCGCGGGCCAAGCCATCGCCGGCCTGATCGAAAGCTTCGGTCACGCCGTGACGTTGGCGCCCCAGGCGCTTGCGGCATTGTCGGAAATCGACGCGGGCGATGGTTTCGATCTGATCGTGTGCGACTTCGACCTGCCCGGCATGGACGGATGCGAGTTGGCGAAATTGCTGCGCCAGCGCGGCGTCGCCACGCCCGTCGTCGCGCTCACTGCCAGCGCCCATGGCGACGAAGAACAACGCGCCCTGGCCGCGGGCATGAACGCGTTCCTGCGCAAGCCGGTGCTGCCGGAGCACCTTCGCGAAACGCTGGAAGGCGCGATGCACGTGTCGGCGTGATCGGTGCCCCAACACCTACTTCGCGTCAGCCGCATCGATGAGCCACTGCGTGAGCAACGGCACCGGCCGTCCGGTCGCGTAACCCTTGCGTCCGGGCACCCACGCGGTGCCTGCGACATCGAGGTGCGCCCAGCGCGTGCCCTCGGTGAAGCGCGACAGGAACAGTGCGGCGGTCACCGCGCCGGCGCTCTTGCCGCCGACGTTGGCGATGTCGGCGAAGGCCGATTCGAGCTGGTTGCGATAGTCGTCCCACAGCGGCAATCGCCACGCGCGGTCCAGCGATGCATTGCCGGCAGCCAACAATGCACCGGCCAAGTCGTCGTCGGCGCTGAACAGCCCGGAGGCATGCGCGCCCAGCGCGATCACGCAGGCCCCGGTCAGGGTCGCGGCGTCGACAAGCGCCTGCGGCGAGAAACGCTTGCAGGTGTATGACAACGCATCGCACAGGATCAGCCGTCCCTCGGCATCGGTATTTAGCACTTCCACCGTGATGCCGGCGTGGGTGCGCAGCACGTCGCTCGGCCGGTAACCGCCGCCGTCGGGCATGTTCTCGACCGACGGCACCACGCACACGAGGTTGATCGCCAATTTCAATTCGACCGCCGACAAGAACGCGCCGAGCACGCCGGCCGCGCCGCACATGTCGTACTTCATTTCCTCCATCGAACCGGTCGGCTTGAGGTTCATGCCGCCGGTGTCGAAGGTGACGCCCTTGCCGACCAGCGCGTACGGTTTGGCATCACCGCCGCCCTGGTACCGCAGGACGATCAATTTGGGCGGTAACGCCGAACCGGACGACACCGCGAGCAGCGCGCCCATGCCGAGTTTTTCCATGTCCGCGCGTTCCAGCACTTCCAGCGTCACCGAATCCGCGTGCTCGTCGGCGAGGGTTTTCGCCTGCGCGGCGATATGCGCGGGCGTGCAGAGGTTAGGCGGCAGGCAGCCAAGTTCTCGCGCGAACGCGACGCCGCGTGCGATGGCGCGCGCCTCGACGAGACCGCGCTCGGCATCGGTGTCCACGACCAGCTCCAATCGCTCGAGGCGCGGCGCGTCGCCATTCGACGGTTTCAGCGTCGCGATGTAATGAAAGCAGGCGTGGTCGATCGCCAGCGCGCAGGTGCGCGAGCACCAATTCGCATCGCGGTGCTTCACTTCGATTTGCGGCAACCAGGCGATTGCGCTGGTCACCGGCAGGCCCTTCAGCACCTTGCCGGCATCCATGCAGGCGTGCTCGAACGAGCGGGCATCGAGGCCATCGCGCCGACCCAGGCCCACCAGCAGCACCCGCGACGCCTTGACTCCAGAAAGACCATGCAGCACCAGCGTTGCACCCGACTTGCCGGTGAAGTCGCCCGACTCGACGAGCCGCGTCAGGGCACCGCCGCTGGCCGCGTCGATCGTTGCCGCGGCGGCGGACAGCGTGCCTTCGAAGACACCCACCACGACACATGGCGTGTCCGCCGCGTCGGCGGCAACGGCGGAACTGCGGCTGAATTCAAGCATCACCAAACGCTCCTGGAATACCGGACCAATGTGTGCACGCCACTACACTGGCAAAACCTCTGAAGAACCATCGCGAGTGAAGGCATCACGCCGACCAAATCGGCAGGATTGCCGATTTGAACGCCGTCAGGCACCCCGCATGGCGCGCCATGGAGGTGGCGGGTAGCGCGGCAGGTGATTCAGAGGTTTCCTGTTCGCAAAGCGATAAAGTCTAGCCGATGCCGCGTCTTTCGATCCTCGACCGCTACATCCTGCGCGAATTCCTGTTCGGCAGCCTCGCTGCCATCGTGGTGCTGCTGGTGATCTTCACCGGCAGCACGTTCGCGGACGTGGCAAACAAGGTTGCGACGGGGCGTTTGCCGGGCGCCGTGATGTTCACGGTGCTCGGCCTGAATCTGGTCAATACCTTGCAGGCGTTGCTGCCAATGGGAATGTTCCTGGGCATGCTGCTGGCGCTGGGACGCATGTATCGCGACAGCGAGATGCACGTGCTGTCTGCATCCGGCTTTGGTCCTCAAGGCCTGCTGAAGCCGTCCGCGATCTTCGGCATTGGCGCGGGCATCGTGGTGGCACTGGTCGCGTTGTGGCTGGGGCCACTGGCCGCGCGCGCGTCGAACGCGGAAGTGGAACAGGCCAACCGTTCGGTGATCGCGGCAGGACTTGAAGCCGGCCGCTTCACCAGCCTCGCGGGGCGCGGCGGCACTCTTTTCGCGAACACGGTGAGCCCCGACGGCACCCGCCTCGGCAAGCTGTTTTTCGAAAGCGAGCGCGCCGGCAAGGACGGCGTGGTGGATATCAGCGTGGTCACCGCCGACCACGGCGACCTGTTCCATGAAGGCCAGGAAGACAACCGCTTCATCGCGCTGCACGACGGTTACCGCTACGACTTCCATCTGGGCCAGGACAACTGGCGGCTGGTGCAATTCCAGCGCAACGACATCGCGCTGTCGCCGCCGTCCGACGATTCCGGCCAGTCCGATCCGGAAAGCCTGCGCACCACGGCCTCGCTGGTCGGCGATCGCGATCTCGCCGCGCGGGCCGAACTGCAATGGCGCATCGCGATTCCGTTCGGGCCGCTGGTCCTGGCGATGCTGGCGCTGCCAATGGCTCGGCAGGCACCGCGTTCGTCGCCGGTCGGCCGCATCCTGATTGCGGTGCTGGCCTGTCTCATCATCATGAACCTCATGACGCTGGCGCGCACATTCATTGCGAGCGGCAAGCTGGCGGCCCCCATCGGAATGTGGTGGGTGCTGGTGCCCGTGTTCGCCGGTGCGGCTTGGGTGTTCGCGAAACAATATGCCGTGCGCAAGCCACGCGGCGTCGCCGGAGCCAACGCATGAGCCTCGGAATTTCGCAGCACCCGCGGATCAAGCGCGCGGACCTGCTGATCGCGACGACGGTGCTGGGTGGGCTGCTGCTGACATGGCTGGTGCTGACCGGCCTCGACGCCTTCACCCAGTTCGCCACCCAGATCGGCAACATCGGCCATAACGGCTACACCCTGGGCAACGCCGCTGCATACATCCTGCTGACGTTGCCGCGGCGCGCCTACCAGTGGTTCGTGTTCGCGGCCTTGATCGGCGGATTGATCGGCATCGGCGCATTGGCATCGTCCGGCGAACTCACCGCGCTGCGTGCCGCCGGCATGTCCAAACTCCGGATCAGCCTGTCGGTGACGGGGCTGGTCATCCTTTTGCTGGCGGGTGTGTTCATCCTCGGCGAAACCGCGGCGCCCGCCGGCGACCAGCGCGCGCAGGCGATCCAGATGCAACGCACCGCGGGCAGCCTGACCCATCAGGCCAGCGGCCTGTGGGAGCGCGATGGCAACAACATCATCAACGCCAAGGCGGCGCTCGCGCACCTCGTGCGCGGGCAGCCGCAGGTCGAACTTGCGGACGTGCGCGTGTTTGGTTTCGACGATGCAGGCGAGCTCACTTCGTTTCGTCATGCGAAACTTGCGACGCAGCAAGGCAAGGCGTGGACGTTGCACGACGTGCGCGATACCCGCGTCTCGCCGTCGGGCGCCGTCAGCACGATGCATGCCTCGCAAGCATGGGAAACCTCGCTCGACCCCGACGTGCTGGAAGCCTCGGTGGTGCACCCGGAGTATCTGTCGCTGCGCGACCTTTCGCGCAACATCGCCTATCTGCGCGGCAACCGGCAAAACCCCAGCGTGTACTTGAACGCCTACTGGACCCGCGCGTTCTACCCCATCAACACGCTGCTGCTGGTGCTCGCCGCGCTGCCGTTCGCGTTCGGCACGCTGCGGTCGGGCGGCCTGGGCAAACGCCTGTTCCTCGGCGTGATCGTCGCGATCGGGTGGTACTTCATCCAGCGCGCCATCATCAGCACCGGCACCGTGTTCGGCGCACCGCCATTCATCGTCAACCTGATCCCGGCGCTGTTGCTGTTGGCGATTTCGGTTTGGTATTACCGGAGGGCGTAGACGGTCGCCTCGGCCTGCTCGTCCGCAGGCTGGGCGAGCGCAGCGAAGTCCCACGTTGGGCTTCCCGGATGAAGCCCGGTCAGTCCAACCTGCGGAAGAACGATGATCGACAACAACGCGGCACCACGGTCATCCCGTCAAAGCCGCGTCATGCGCGTCCGGCACACGCGGTCGTGCCACGTCCGCCGGTCGGCGTCGAACCATGCGACCCAGAATCCGCAACCTAACGCGGCGAGCGACGCCAGCGCCAGCACGTAGCGCAATGTCGCAGTGCGGGCGCCAATACGCGCGCCGCCGTCGCGGACGAGCTTCAGTTTCCACGCGCGCATGCCGATGGTCGCGCCGATGCGCGTCCACGACACCACGAAGTAGGCGCCGGCCACGGTCAGCAGCCACACGCCGAGCAGCATGCGCAGCGCCGGCTGCGGATGCTGCGGATCGTAAACGTCGTGGGACACCAGCACCCACAGGCCCGCAGCGACGATCCACAAGCCGACCAGCGGAAACACGTCATACAGCATGCTGGCGAAGCGCCGCCACAGCGGAGCCGGCTTGACGGCGGCGATGGAAGCAGAAGTTGAAGACATGAGGGCTTGCGGGAAGAGGGCTTGCGCGCCAGCATCGAATGATGACGGATTCCGCGACCGACATCGACCCGCGTGATCGCGCCGCCATCGACGTCTTCCTCGAAGGCGTGTGGTCGCGCGACGGCTTGGCCGACCTGACGCTCGCCGATTATCGCGGCGACCTCGAACGCTGCGCGGCATGGCTGGCGAGGAATGCGCACGGTTTGCTCGATGCGAGCCGCGAAGACCTGTTCCGCTTTCTCGCCGCGCGCAACGCGGCCGGCATCGGCGCGCGCACCAACGCGCGCGAGCTGACCGCACTGCGCCGCTTCTACGGCGAGCAGGTGCGGCGCGAGCCTTCGTTCGAAGATCCAACCCTGCTGCTCGATGCGCCGAAATTGCCGCGCACCTTGCCCAAGGCGCTGGCAGAACGCGAGATCGAAGGATTGCTGGAAGCGCCCGACATCGCCACGCCGATCGGTCTGCGCGATCGCGCGATGCTGGAACTGCTTTACGCCTGCGGACTGCGTGTCAGCGAACTGGTGACGCTGCCGCTCGCGGGGCTGAACTTGCGCCAGGGCGTGCTGCGCGTCATCGGCAAGGGCGGCAAGGAACGCCTGGTGCCGATCGGCGAGACCTGCGTGGACTGGCTGACGCGTTATCTCCGCGATTCACGTCCTGCGCTCGCCAAGGGTCGCGAAACGCCGGCACTGTTCCTGTCCAATCGCGCGGCAGGCATGACCCGGCAGATGGCATGGACGATCGTGAAGAAGCACGCGCTGGCGGCCGGCATCGCGGCCAAACGCATTTCACCCCACGTGTTGCGGCACTCGTTCGCGACGCATCTCCTGAACCACGGCGCCGATCTGCGCGCGCTGCAGATGCTGCTGGGCCACAGCAATCTTTCGACTACGCAGATTTACACGCTGGTCGCCCGTGAAGGGCTCAAACGGCTGCATGCGCAACACCACCCACGGGCTTAAGGGCTCCCCCAACACTGCCGTCACCCGGTGCCCGACACGCTATCATTCCGCTTTTGACCGGAGCCGCGCCATGGTCGAACAGAAGTATCCCGAGTGGGTGTGGCACAACGGCAAGATCGTGCCGTGGCACGAAGCCACCGTGCACGTGATGTCGCACAGCCTGCAGTACGGCTCGGCAATCTTCGAAGGCATCCGCTGCTACAAGACCCCGAAGGGCGGCGCGATTTTTCGGCTGGCGGCGCACATGAAGCGCCTGTACAACTCGGCACGCATCTACGACATGCCGATGCCTTTCACGATCGAGCAGATCACGGCGGCTTGCCACGAAGTGCTGAAGAAGAACGGATTCGAACAGGCTTATCTGCGCCCCTGTGCGTTCCGCGGTCTTGGCGGCTTCGGCATCTCGGCCGATACACCGGTGCAGATCACGATCGCCGGCTGGCCGATGGGCCCGTACCTCGGCCCAGAGGCGCTGAAGAACGGCATCACCGCCTGCGTGTCGAGTTGGCAGCGTTTCGCACCCAACACGATCCCCGCGGGTGCCAAGGCGGCCGGCAATTATCTTTCCGGCCAACTGATCGCGCGCGAGGCGCGCTTGCGCGGTTTCGGTGAAGGCATCGCGCTCGCGTCCACCGGGCTCCTGAGCGAAGGCGCGGGCGAAAACGTGTTCCTGGTGTTCGACGGCGCGCTGCATACTGCGCCGGTCAGCGCCGCGCTTTTGAACGGCATTACCCGCGATTCGATCATTACGCTGGCGCGCGACAACGGCATCCCCGTGGTCGAACGCGACCTGCCGCGCGAATACCTCTACCTCGCCGACGAAATCTTCATGTGCGGCACCGCCGCCGAGGTCACGCCGATTTGTTCGGTGGACGGCAAGCAGGTCGGCAAAGGTGAGGGCGGTCCGGTGACCCGCAGGATCCAGGATCTCTTCTTCGGGCTGTTCGACGGACGCACGCAAGACAAATGGAGTTGGCTGGAACCCCTGTAACGGCCCACACCGGGCCGCATCGTTTCCGTGTACCTTGAGGCGATGAACCCTTCGCCCAACCTGTTCCTGATCGGCCCGATGGGGGCCGGCAAATCCAGCATCGGGCGCCGGCTCGCAGAACATTTCGCGATGCCCTGCATCGATCTCGATGCCGCGGTCGAAGAACACACGGGCGCGAGCGTGGCGACGATCTTCGAGATCGAGGGCGAAGCAGGTTTCCGCCGCCGTGAATCCGACCTTCTGGCCGAGCTGTCGGCCCAAAACAGCATTGTGCTCGCCACCGGCGGGGGGGCGGTGGTGGTGCCCGAAAATCGTCTGCTGCTGCGCGAACGCGGCTTTGTGGTTTGGCTGCAAACGTCGGTCGAACAACAACTGCAACGCCTCGTGCGCGATCGCCAGCGCCCGTTGCTCGACACCCCGGACCGCCGCGAGCGGCTGGAACAGTTGGCGCACGTACGCGATCCGCTCTATCGCGAGCTCGCCGACCTTGCGGTCGGTAGCACCGATGAATCCTGCCAGCACGCCGCGACACGCATCGCCTTGCTGCTGGAACGGCACTGGCAGCGTGCACCGGCAGCCAAGGCAACCGCATGACGACCACGCTGGAAGTCGGGCTCGCCACGCGGACTTATCCGATCAGGGTCGGCATCGATTTGCTCGAAGACCCGGAAAACTGGCGGAATGCGATCCGCGGCGGGCACGCACTGGTTGTCAGCGACAGCAACGTCGCACCGCGGTACGCGCAGCAACTGCGCGGCGCGTTCGCGCGGGCCCCCGGCGCGCCGGTTCGTTGCGACACGCTGGTACTGCCGGCGGGCGAGGCGCACAAGAATCTCGACGCCGTCTCCAAGATATGGGATGCGCTGGCGCAGCTCGGCGCCACCCGCGACGCCTGCGTGCTGGCGTTGGGCGGCGGCGTGGTCGGCGACATCGCGGGTTTCGCGGCCGCATGCTGGATGCGCGGCATCGACTTCGTGCAGTTCCCGACCACGCTGCTGGCGATGGTGGATTCCGCGGTCGGCGGGAAGACCGGCGTCGATCACGCGGCCGGCAAGAACCTGGTCGGCGCGTTCCATCAACCACGCGCGGTGATCGCTGATCTCGACACGCTCGCGACCCTGCCCGATCGCGAGCTGCGCGCCGGACTTGCCGAAGTAGTCAAGACCGCGTGCATTGGTGACGCGGATTTTTTCGCTTGGCTGGAGGCAAACGCGGCGGCATTGCTGGCACGCGAGGCCGGCGCACTGACGCACGCGATCGTCACTTGCTGTCGATTCAAGGCTGGCGTAGTGGAACGTGACGAGCGCGAGACGGGCGAGCGCGCGCTGCTCAATTTCGGTCACACCTTCGGCCACGCGCTGGAAGCCGAAAAAGGCTATGGGACGCTGCTGCACGGCGAAGCGGTCGCGGTCGGGATGATGCTCGCGGCACGCCTGTCCGCACGCCTTGGGATGGCCAGCGATTCCGATTCGCAGCGTTTGCACGCACTGTTGCAGCGCATCGGCCTCCCCGCCGCAATGCCACGCGACATCGACCCCGCCACGCTGCTCGCACGCATGCGACTCGACAAGAAGAACCGGGCCGGCGCGCTGCGGCTGATCCTGTGGCGCGGGATCGGGCACGCGCAAATCGTCGAAGATGTCGATGCGGGTGCAGTGCGCGCCGTGATGCAGCGCTGAAGCCCACGTTACAACCCCGCTTCCGCCGCATTGGCACGCGCGCACTGCAATGCATCTCTACATGCAAACCCCGCCCGGCAGCGGCGCCGCGCCGCGCTATTGCCGCATCGCGCTGGAGCAGGACCTGCTCGGCGGCTGGACGCTGTACCGCGAATCCGGCACCGAGGGCGGACGCGCGACGTTGAAGCGTGAGGTGTACCTCGATCGCGATGCGGCGCTCACGGCTTTCGAGCAGGCGCGCGACGCACAACTTAGGCGCGGCTTCAAGGTGATGATCACGCAGGGCATGGAAAACCCGCATGGCTGAAGCAATACATCGCGCCAATCGCTTCCTGCGCGCGCTGCGCCGCCAACCCGTCGATGCGACGCCGGTGTGGATCATGCGCCAGGCCGGTCGTTACCTGCCGGAATATCGGGCGACCCGCGAACGCGCCGGCAGTTTCCTCGCGCTGGCGCAGACACCGGAGCTGGCCTGCGAAGTCACGCTGCAGCCCGTCGAACGATACGAACTGGACGCCGCGATCCTGTTCTCCGACATCCTCACGGTGCCCGACGCGATGGGCCTCGGGCTGCATTTCGTCGAAGGCGAAGGCCCGAAGTTCCATCACCCGCTGCGCAGTGCGGCGGATATCGCGAAACTCGGCATGCCCGACCCGGAATCGTCGCTGCGCTACGTGATGGATGCGGTGCGCCTGGTCCGTCGCGAGTTGCGCGGGCGCGTACCGTTGATCGGCTTCGCCGGCAGCCCGTGGACGCTCGCGTGCTACATGATCGAAGGCGAAGGTTCGCGCGACTTCGCGCGGGTGAAGGCGTTCGCCCTGAGCGAGCCCACCGCAATGCACGCGCTGCTGGATCTCAATGCAGGGGCGGTCGCGGCGTATCTGGCCGCGCAAGCCGCGGCGGGCGCGCAAGTCTTGATGGTGTTCGACAGTTGGGGCGGCATGCTGGCGCCGGCGATGTTCCTGGAATTTTCGCAGCGGTATCTTGCGCAGGTTGCCTCACTCTTGCGCGACGATCCGGCCGCGCGTGACGTGCCGCTGATCCTGTTTTCCAAGGGCGCGAATGCCAGTCTTGAAGTCCTCGCTGACACCGGTTGCGCGGCGCTGGGCGTGGATTGGGCGATTACGCTGGACGAAGCACGGCGCCGGGTCGGCGACCGCGTGGCGCTGCAAGGCAATCTCGACCCCGCGACGTTGCTCGCTTCGCCTGGAGTGATCCGACGAGAGGTGCAGCGCGTCAAACAGGACTTCGGTCATGGCCCCGGCCACGTTTTCAATCTTGGCCACGGGATCACGCCCGACGTCGATCCGGAGAATGTGCGGGTCTTGGTGGAGGCAGTACACACCGCGTAAACTCGCAGGTTGCGTTTGCGCGAATATGCCATGACCACCCGCTACCTTACCGGCATCACCACCACCGGCACGCCGCACCTCGGCAATTACGTCGGCGCGATCCGGCCCGCGATTGCGGCCAGCCGAGGCGATGGCAACGACGCGTTCTTCTTCCTCGCCGATTACCATGCGCTGATCAAGAGCGACGATCCCGCGCGCATCGCGCGTTCGCGGCTGGAAATCGCGGCAACGTGGCTGGCGTGCGGCCTCGACCCGGAACGCGTGACGTTCTACCGGCAATCGGATATTCCGGAAATCCCGGAACTCACCTGGATGCTCATCTGCGTGACCGCGAAGGGCCTGCTCAATCGGGCGCACGCGTACAAGGCGGCCGTGGACCAGAACACCGCGAAGGGCGAAGACCCTGATGCCGCGATCACCGCCGGCCTGTACATGTACCCGGTGCTGATGGCCGCGGACATCCTGATCTTCAACGCGGACAAGGTGCCGGTCGGGCGCGACCAGGTGCAGCACGTCGAAATGACCCGCGACATCGGCCAGCGCTTCAACCATATTTACGGCAAGGCATGGCGCCGGGCCGGCGGCGAAGGCGAGCCGTTCGTGTTGCCCGAAGTCGCGATCGAGGAATCGGTCGCCACCCTGCCCGGCCTCGATGGCCGCAAGATGTCCAAGAGCTACGACAACACCGTGCCGCTGTTCGAGGGCGGCCCCAAGGCGACGCGCGAAGCCGTCGCGAAAATCGTCACCGATTCGCGCGAACCGGGCGAGCCGAAGGACCCGGATTCATCCAGCCTTTACGCGATCTACCGCGCGTTTGCCGGCGACACCGAGAGCGCCGCGTTCCGCCACGAGCTCGCGGCCGGGATGGGGTGGGGCGACGCCAAGCGGAAATTGTGCGAACGCATCGATGCGGAAATCGCGCCGCTGCGCGAGCGCTACGACGCGCTGATGGCGCACCCCGACGACATCGAGGACGCCTTGCGCGAAGGCGCCAAGAAGGCGCGCGCCATTGCCGCGCCCCGGCTCGAAATCATGCGGCGGGCGATCGGGCTTGGCGCGCTGGCCGCGCCCGCGGGCAAAGCGAAGGCCGCGAAGAAGGCGGACAAACGCGCGCGCATCGTCAGCTTCCGCGATGGCGAAGATTTCCGTTTCCGGCTGGTCGGCGCAGACGGCGAGGAACTGCTGCTGTCGCGTGCGTTCGCCGATCCGAAAACCGCGGGACAAGCTTCGCGCGCCTTTTCCGCCGGTGACGCCGGCGACGCACTGAAAACTATCGATGCCTCGCGCTTTGTTTTCGTCCAGGGTGGCGAAATCCTTGCGACGAGCGTGGAATTCGCGGAACTGACCGCGCGCGATGCCGCGGTCGAACGCACCCGAGCCGCGCTGGGTTCATTGCGCGAAGCGACGGACTGAGCGATGGCACGTTTCATCGCGCTGCTGCTGATCGGCCCATGGCTCGTGGTACTGGGCTGGCTGTACTGGATGTACGTGCGCCGCCGGGTCGCGAATGGCGTGTCGGCACGTTTTGACGCTGCCGTACTGGTCATTGCGGCCGTGGCCACCGTGGGGTGTACCGCGGCCGGGTACGACGCCGCGCTTGGCCACGGCGGCGCAATCTGGAAGCAAGTCGCTGCAGCGTTGGCCGCCTATGCGGGTTTCAACGTGGTATTGCTGGTCGGCCTGCTGAGGCACTGGCTGGTGCGACGGCACGGCCGCGCGTAAGCGCGCGCCAACATGGGCGATGCCGCGGCCGGACGCCAGTGCGCGGCGCCAGCGTCATGGGTCGAAGGTCGGCTACCGGGTATTGAACCGCTGAACCATCGCGACGAAATCGGCAACGCTGGCGGTTCGGTCGCCCCCGGATCAAGTCCGGGGCAGGCTCCGGTGGCCCGCAGGGCGAGCCACGAATGTGGCGACCAGCACGCTTGGCTATTCAGTGATTCACTGCGGCAGCGCGAGGTCATCGAGGATGGCCTTCAGGAACCGCGCGGCTTCGCCACCGGTGCAGGCGCGGTGGTCGAAGGTGAGCGAAATCGGCAAGCGCCGGTGCACCTCGATGCCACCCATCACCGCGACCACGTCGTGCGAAAGCTTGCCCACGCCGACGATGGCCACGCAAGGTGGCACCACCACGACCGTGCCGTAGCGGCCGGCGAACATCCCGAAGTTGGACAGGCTGATGGTGTAGCCCGTGAGTTCCGAGGCCGGAATCGAGCGATCCTCGACCTGTGTGCGCAGGCGGTTGATGCCTTCGCGCAAGCCGCGCGCGTCCAGCACGTCCGCGTTGCGCAGCGCGGGTACGAACAGGCCATCGGGCGTGTCCACCGCGATGCCGAGGTCGACGTGCGGATGCTTGGTGAGCGTGAGATTCTGGCCGTCGAACCACGCATTCAGCGCCGGCTCGGTCTTGCAGGCCACGACGATCGCGCGGATCGTGCGCCCGGTGATGTCCTGCTTGCCGAGCCACTGGTGCAGGTCGGCATCGTCGACGATGGTGGTCTGCACGACTTCTGCGTGAGCCTGCGCCATCACCCGCGCCATGTTGCGGCGCACCCCCTTCAACTGCTCGGGCTGGCCAGTGACACTGACCGAAGGCGGCGTGGTGCGCATCGGCTTGCCGGATTGCGACATGGTGCTGCGTTGGGGTGTCGCAACCGAAGCGGGTGCACTGCGCGCCGCGACCGGCGCGGCGCCGACCTGCGCGGTACCTGTCGCCGCGGCATTCTTCACGTCCTGCATCGTGACCACGCCGCCGGCACCCGTGGCCTGCACGCGCGCGAGATCAACCTTCAGTTTCCTTGCCATCGCGCGCACCGCCGGCACGGCCTTGACGCCGCCGACGCTGCCTGCCTGTTCCGTGCGCACTTCGTTGCTGCTCGAGACCGCGCCGACCACCGTGCCTTCGTCTTCGCGATCGGCGGCGCCGCCTTTCTTGATCTCGCCACCTTCGTCCGACGCGATCACCTTGTCCCCGTTGGCGGGGGCAGGCGCACCGGCGCCTTTCGCGGGTTGCGCAGGTGCATGATGCCCGCCCGCCGCGTTCTCGGCGCGCTGCTTGGCCTTGGGATCAAGCTCGAACTCGGCCAACGCTGCGCCGGTCACGATCACGTCGCCCGCCGCGCCGTGCTGCTTGAGCAGCTTGCCGGTGAATGGTGATGGCACTTCCACCACGGCCTTGGCGGTTTCCATCGACACCAGCGGCGCGTCCAGCTTGACGCTGTCGCCTTCCTTCACCAGCCATTCGACGATGGTGGCGTCGGGCAGGCCTTCGCCGAGGTCGGGGAGGTGGAATGTTTTCTTGTCGGCCATGTCTGGTCACCTTGTTCGTTGAACCCCTCTCCCACCGGGAGAGGGGCAGGGGTGAGGGTTCGGGTACCGCGTTGAGGTTCATCGCAGCACCGGATCCTCATCCGGCGCTCCGCGCCACCTTCTCCCGTAGGGAGTAGGCAAAAGCAAAATTCAGCCCGCCGCCAGCGTCCGCTTCGCCGCAGCCACGATGCGCGCGGTGCTGGGCAACTGTTTCATTTCCAGGCGGTACAGCGGCGTGTGCACGTCCCAGCCGCTGACCCGTGCGACTGGAGCGAGCAAATCGTAGATGCATTCCTCGGCGACGCGCGCGGCGATCTCGGCGCCGAAACCGGCGGTCTTCGGGGCTTCCTGCACGATCACGCAGCGGCCGGTTTTCTGCACCGACTCGGCGATGGTGTCGAAGTCGAGCGGCGTCAACGTCGCGACATCGATTACCTCGGCGTTGATGCCTTCCTTCGCCAGCGCGTCGGCGGCTTCCATCGTTTCCTTCACCTCTGCGCCCCAGGTCACCAGCGTGATGTCGGTGCCGTCGCGCAGCACGAAGCATACGTCCAGCGGCAGCGCCTCGCCGTCGTCCGGCACCTCTTCCTTGTACTGGCGATAGATGCGTTTGGGTTCGTAGAACACCACCGGGTCGGGATCGCGGATCGCGGCCAGCAACAAGCCGTACGCGCGCGCGGGCGACGACGGCAGCACCACCCGCAGGCCCGGCACGTTGGTGAACAGGTGTTCGTTGGCTTCCGAATGGTGCTCGGGCGCGTGGATGCCGCCGCCCCACGGCGCGCGGAACACCGCCGGGCACGTGATGCGGCCCCGGGTGCGGTTGCGCATGCGCGCGGCGTGGCAGCAGATCTGCTCCATCATCGGGTAGATGAAGCCTTCGAACTGGGCTTCGCACACCGGCTTCATGCCCTGCGCCGCGAGGCCGACCGTGACGCCGGCAATGGTCGTTTCGTCCAGCGGCGTGTCGAACACGCGCCACTCGCCGAACTTGTCCGACAGGCCTTGCGTCGCGCGGAACACACCGCCGTTGACGCCGACGTCCTCGCCCAGCACGATCACCGACGGGTCGCGCTTCATTTCGTAAGCGAGCGCCTGGGTGACGCCTTCGATAAGGGTAATGGCGGCCATCAGTGCGCTCCCTTCTCGAGCGCGATGGCTTCGTCGCGCTGCTTCGCCAAGTCCGCGGGCAATTCGGCGAAGGTGTAATCGAACATCGCGGTCACGGGCTGAGCCTTGGTTTCGAGGTACGCATTCACCTCGTTGTCCATCCATTCGTCGCACTCGGCCTGCAATTTTTCTTCCTTCTTCTTGTTCCAGGCCTTCTTCGCTTCCAGCCAGGTGCGCAGGCGCTTGACCGGATCTTTCGTCCAGGCGTCCTCGACCTCGTCCTTGCCGCGATAGCGCCGCGCGTCGTCGGCGGTGGTGTGGTCGCCGAGGCGGTACGTGACGCACTCGACCACGCTGCCGCCCTTGCCGGCGCGCGCGCGTTCGACCGCGTCGCCCATGGCTTTCTTCACCGCGATGATGTCGTTGCCGTCCACCTGGATGCAGAACAAACCCGCGGCGATGCCCTTCTGCGCCAGCGTCTTGGCGCCGGACTGGATCTTGCGCGGCACCGAGATCGCCCACTGGTTGTTGACGA